>Ga0209051_1000034_pt1 | contig 371498 bp, 365 predicted proteins | sample AraplaCvi_mMS_r2_2_FD_184286 | JGI IMG/M metagenome (GOLD analysis project Ga0209051, IMG submission 184286) | Arabidopsis root microbial communities from North Carolina, USA - plate scrape MF_Cvi_mMS_r2 (SPAdes) (version 2) | ecosystem: Host-associated > Plants > Roots > Endosphere | place...
GATGAAGCCCGCGCAGCGACCTATCCGAGCTGGCTGCATCACTACAATCACCACCGGCCCCACACCGGAATCAAAGGCAAGACACCTATCGAACGCCTACGCGTTCACAACCTGCCCGTGAAGAACAACTAGCCGCCAAAATCGACCTAACAAGCGCTTGGTTGCTATGCTGTGTCGATGGTGTCTCCATCGCCCAGTCAACCCGCGACCAGGCGTGACGAGCTTCTTCAGCTCGCCGCGGCGATGTTCGCTGAGCGTGGGCTGAAGGCAACCACTGTCCGGGACATCGCAGACTCGGCAGGAATCCTGTCAGGCAGTCTCTACCATCACTTCAAATCGAAGGAACAGATGGTCGAAGAGGTCATGCGGGACTTCCTCGATTGGCTGTTCACCCGGTACGAGCAGATCATCGCCACCGAGCCCGATCCGCTGACGCGCTTCAAAGGGCTGTTCATGGCGTCGTTCGATGCCATCGAGCATCGGCACGCGCAGGTCGTCATCTACCAGGATGAGGCCAAGCGGCTGGGGATCCTGCCGCAGTTCGCCTTCGTCGATGAACGTAACCGCGAGCAGCGCAAGATGTGGGTCGACGTCCTGAAGCAGGGGATGGCGGAAGGCGTTTTCCGGTCTGATCTGAACGTCGACCTGGTGTACCGCTTCATCCGTGACACGACGTGGGTCTCGGTGCGCTGGTACCAGCCGGGTGGCAAGTTGACCGCGGAGGACGTCGGCCAGCACTACCTGAACATCGTGCTCGGCGGTGTTGCGGTAACCCCGTAACACCCTGCCGCGAAATGAGTTTCACCCAGAGAAGGAGTTGAGAAATGGCTGCATCTGAGGCGTATGTCATCGATGCCGTGCGCACCGCCGTTGGCAAGAAGGGTGGTGCCCTCTCGGGTTACCACCCGATCGACCTCGGTGTGGAGGCGTACCGCGGAATCTTCGCCCGCAACGACATCGACCCCGGCGCCTTCGATGACGTCATCGTCGGTTGTGTCGACGCCATCGGTGGCCAGGCCGGCAATATCGGCCGCCTGACGTGGCTCGCCGCCGGCTACGACGAGGCTGTCCCCGGCACCACCGTCGACCGGCAGTGCGGTTCCTCGCAGCAGGCCATTTCCTTTGGGGCCCAGGCGATCATGTCCGGCACCGCCGACCTGATCCTGGCCGCCGGTATCCAGAACATGAGCCAGATTCCGATCAGCTCGGCCATGATCGTCGGCGAGCAGTTCGGCTTCACCTCGCCGACCAACGAGTCGAAGCGCTGGGTGGAACGCTATGGCGACCAGGAGATTTCGCAGTTCCGCGGCGCCGAGATGATCGCCGAGCAGTGGGACATCTCCCGCGACGAGATGGAAGAGTTCGCTTTCAACAGCCACCAGCGGGCGTTCACCGCGATCCGTGAGGGCCGCTTCGACAACGAGATCATCCCCGTCGGCGACTTCAAGGTCGACGAAGGCCCGCGCGAGAGCACCCGGGAGAAGCTGGCCTCGCTGAAGCCGCTGGTCGAGGGTGGGCGCCTGACCGCCGCGCTGGCGAGCCAGATCTCGGACGCCGCGTCGGCGACGCTGCTGGCCTCCGAGGCCGCGGTCAAGGCCCACGGCCTCAAGCCGCGCGCCCGCATCCACCACATCAGCTGCCGTGGCGACGACCCGGTGAAGATGCTGACCGGCCCCATCCCCGCGACCAAGTACGCGCTGGAGAAGACCGGCCTGAGTATCGACGACATCGACGTAGTGGAGATCAACGAGGCGTTCGCGCCCGTCGTCCTGGCGTGGGCCAAGGACCTCAAGGCCGATCTGTCGAAGGTCAACCCCAATGGCGGCGGCATCGCGCTGGGCCACCCGCTCGGCGCCACCGGTGCCAAGCTGTTCGCCACCATGCTCAACGAGCTGGAGCGCACGGGCGGCCGCTACGGCCTGCAGACGATGTGCGAGGGCGGCGGTACCGCCAACGTCACCATCATCGAGCGCCTCTGACATCAGGCCCGCCGAAACTGCCCCTTTCCGCTGGGAGAGGGGCAGTTTTGTGTCTTTCCGGGTTTACCGGTTCGGATCAGCGGGCACTCGGCAATCATGTTGAAGTCCATCGTCGTGATGTCCGCGGCTGTAGCTGCGCTCGGCGCGAGCGCCTGTTCGAATGAGTCGCCGCCGCCGCCGACGACGTCCACCTCCAGCTCGACCTCGACGACCGTGACCTCGACCGAGATCATCCCGGGCGTTCCCGTCGGTCCGTCGACACCGCCGACGACCCCGTCGACGCGGGCCAGCACCAGTACTGTCACGGTCACCGTGCCGCCGTCCAGCGTGACGGTTCCCAATCCGGTGCCGGTCATGCCGGCCCCGCCCGGAATGGGACGCTGACTATCCGGGTCGGTGACCCAGTAGCGCGCCGATGGCCTGCTCGGCCTTGCCGACCTCCAGTGGTTCACCGGTGATGATGTCGGCGTAGAGGAATGACTCCACGATGCGGACGATGAGGAATGCGAGGTCGCGCGGGGGCAGCGGCGGATCGAGTTGACCCGCGGCGATCTCGTCGTTGAGTAGGTCTTCGATCGCGGCGACCAGGCGGCCCTGCAAAGTTCCGGCGCGGGTGGCCAGAATCCGCAGCGCGCGTTCGGGTTCGCGGCGCAGGAATGCCTGGAAGAAGCCGGCTTCATCGATCACCGTGGCGTAGTGGCCGACGGCCCGCGCGATGTGTGCGGCGCCGTGCCCGGGCGCCGCGGCGATCGAGGCCTTGAGCGTGGGCTCGGCCAGTGACCACAGGATTTCGGCCAGCAGTTCGTCGCGGCCGCCGACCCAGCGGAACAGCGTCGCCCGGTTGATGCCGAGTTCGGTTGCGAGCTCCTGCATTTCGATTCGGCGACCCTCGATGAACCAGCGACGCGCGACGCGGAACGCCTCGAGGGGGTCGGGACGTCGGTCTGTCGACGCGAGCATGCGACCCAACGGTGTCTCGCTGATGGCGCCCTCCTGTTCGCTCGCCGCCTTCGCATCATGATAGCGACTGATGTCGGCGTGAGATATATCTCCATCAGTCTCGTGTGTGCAACATATCTGAATATGATGCACGAGTGACCCAGAGCGACGCAGCCTCGATCCTTGACCTTTTCCGTCTCGATGGCCGCGTCGCGGTCGTCACCGGTGCCTCGAGTGGCCTCGGCGTCGGATTTGCGCAGGCACTGGCCCAGGCCGGCGCCGACGTCGTGCTCGGCGCGCGACGCGAAGACCGTCTCGCCGAGACCAAGGCACTCGTCGAAGCCGCAGGTCGCAAGGCAGTCGCCGTGCGCACCGACGTCACGGACCCGGACGACTGCAAGGCCCTCGTGCAGGCTGCTGTCGATTCACTCGGGCGCGTCGACATTCTGGTGAACAATGCGGGGGTGGGCACGGCCGTCCCGGCGACGCGTGAAACTCCCGAGCAGTTCCGGTCTGTCATCGATCTGAACCTGAACGGGTGCTACCGGATGGCGCAGGCATGTGCCGCGCACATGCAGCCGGGCAGTTCGATCATCAACGTCAGCAGCATCCTCGGCCTGACGACCGCCGGCCTCCCGCAGGCGGCTTACGCGTCATCCAAGGCCGGGCTCATCGGCCTGACCCGTGACCTCGCGCAGCAGTGGACAGGACGTAAGGGCATCCGCGTCAACGCCCTGGCGCCCGGGTTCTTCGCCTCCGAGATGACCGAGCAGTACGAGGACGGCTACTTCGAGAGCACCGTCCTGCCCCGGACCCTGGCCGGAAGGCTCGGGCGCACAGAGGAACTCAGCGCTGCACTGATCTTCCTGGCCAGCGATGCCAGCAGCTACGTCACCGGAATCACCCTGCCCGTCGAGGGCGGCCTGCTCACCAGCTGAGCGCCGAAAACCATCTAGGAGAAGAACACTCGTGAAGCAGCTCAGCGGCATGGACGCCACCTTCCTCTACCTGGAGACGCCGACGACCTTCGGTCACGTCACCGGGCTGATGATCTTCGAGCGGCCCAGCGAGGAGTTCGATCCGTACAGCGCCGTCCATGCGAAATACGCCTCGCTCGTCGGTGAACTCGAACCGTTGCGCCGGCGACTGGTCGAGGTGCCGCTGGGTCTCGACCACCCGTACTGGGTTGACGACCCGAACTTCGATCTCGACTTCCACATCCGCGAAATCCATTTGGCCCGACCGGGAATGGTCGACCAGCTGGCCGACCAGGTGTCCCGCATCGTCGGGCGCCCGATGGACCGGAGTCGGCCGCTGTGGGAGGTTTACGTCATCGACGGCCTGGACAACGGCAACTGGGCGATGCTGACCAAGTACCACCACGCCACAATCGACGGGGCCGCCGGACAGCTGATGCTCAACATCCTGACCGACACCGAACCGGACGCGACACCGCCCGGCCCCGGCCCGGCCTGGGAACCCGAATCCGTGCCCAGCGACATCGACCTGCTGCGCAGGGCCGTCATCAACCTGGCGGGCCATCCGGTCAAGGCGCTGCGGTTTCAGACCCGGCTGGTCGGCCAGCTCGCCGACGCGGCGGGCATCGACAGCATCGGCAGCGCCGCCAGCAAGGCCGGATCGGCCATCAAAGCCATTGCGCGCCTTGGCAAAGAGGACGGCCCGAAAATTCCGCTGCCCACTTCGGCCGCGCCGCCCACCCCGTGGAACAAGCCCATCACCGGGCACCGCCGGTTCGCCATGCGCACCGCATCGCTGGAGAACGTCAAGCAGCTCAAGACCGCGACCGGCGGCACGGTCAACGACATCGTGATGGCGATCTGCGCCGGCGGTCTGCGCAGCTACCTGCAGGCCCACGACGCGCTGCCCGACGGCCCACTGCGGGCCATGGTGCCGGTGTCGATCCGCACCGGCGACGAAGAGGACCCCTGGACCAACCGGGTGTCCGCGATCTTCCCCGAACTGCCGACCGACTGCGCCGAACCGCTCGAGCGCGTGGCCCGCTGCCGCGCGGCGATGCTCGACGCGAAGCGCCTGCTGAATCTGGTGCCCGCCAGTCAACTCGGTGACATGGCTCAGGTGTCGGCTCCGGTGCTGTCGACGTCCGCGATGCGGCTGGCGTCCCGCTTCGGGTTGGCACACCGCATCGCGGCCACGCCCTTCAACCTGGTGATCTCGAATGTGCCCGGTCCGCGCAAGCCGCTGTACTTCGCGGGGGCGCAGCTGCTCAATCAGTTCCCGGTCTCGATCGTCACCGAAGGCCAGGGACTCAACATCACCGTGGTCAGCTATCTGGACCGCCTGGACTTCGGCTTCATTGTCGACCGCGAGCTGGTGCCCGACGTGTGGGATCTGGCGGACATGCACATCGATGAGATCGCGCGGCTGATGGCGGCCAGCGGCGCCCAGTGGGTGCAGGAGCCGCAGCCCCCGGCGCCGCGACGCGGACCGGTCCGCGTCGTTCAACCCGGCGACGCCTACTGACGGGCTCTAGTGTTCGGGGCATGAGTGGTTCGGGCGACGAGAGTTTTCTGACAGTCGTCGTCGCACTCGGTGCCAACGCCTTGATCGCGGTGGCCAAGACCGTCGCCGCCGTCGTCACGGGCAGCGCCTCGATGCTCGCCGAGTCGGCGCATTCCTGGGCGGACACCGGCAACGAGGTGTTCCTGCTGATCGGCACCCGGCAGTCGGACAAGCCGGCTGATGCCGAACACCGGCTGGGTTACGGCCGGGCGGGCTACATCTGGTCGATGTTCGCGGCCTTCGGGTTGTTCACCGTCGGCGCCGTGGTGTCGATCTGGCACGGCATCCAGTCCCTCAAGGGCGAAGCTGAGGCGACGTCCTACGGCTGGGCCTATGCGGTGCTCGCGGTCTCGTTCGTGTTGGAGGGATCGTCGTTCCTGCAAGCACTGTCGCAGACGAAGTCCGGCGCGCTCGAGCGACGGATCCATCCGCTGCGCTACATCCGCGTCACGTCGAACCCCATGCTGCGCGCGGTCTTCGCCGAGGATCTGTCGGCCCTCATCGGCATCGTGATCGCGGCGGGTGGCATCTTGGCGCACCAACTCACCGGCAACGCGATCTGGGACGCCATCGGCTCGATCCTGGTCGGACTGCTGCTCGGGCTGGTGGCGCTGTTCCTCATCGGGCGCAACATGGATTTCCTGACGGGGGAGAGCGTCACCCCGCTCGCGCGCAACAACGCCCTGCTGGCCCTACTCGACCACCACGACATCGAGCGGGTCAGTTATCTGCACATGGAATGGGTTGGCGCGAACCGGATCTATCTCGTCGCGGCCGTCGACCTCGTCGGTGACGCGGCCGAATCGAACGTTGCCGCGCGGCTCAACGCCATCGCCGACGCGTTGGCGGACCGCCCCGAGATCGTGCGCGCCGTGCTGACCCTGACCCGGCCGGGTGACACCACCGATCTGCGTCCGACCGCGCTGCCCGAGTGGTATCGCTAGTCGGGGCTCATCGGCGCGCGGTGCGCCGTCGCGACCAACGCGCGCGCCAGCACCGATCCGGGCTCGGCGGCGCTGGTGACCAGCGCGACCGTGGCCGTCACCTGGGGTTCGTCCAACGGCACCACCCGTACTCCGTCCGGCGGGCGCAAAGTGTCCAGCCAGGTCTGGGGGACGATGCTCGCCCACCGGCCACCGCTGACGTGCGCCAGCAGGGACACCACCGAATCCGCCTCGAGCCGCGGCGTCGCCGTCAGGCCGTGCGCCGCGAGGACGTCGTCGAGCAGCTGCCGGCCGCGCATCCCGGTGTTCAACAGGCACAGTGGCAGTTCCAGGGCGTCGGACCAGGTCAGCGGATTCGGTTGGCTGGCAAGCAGTTCGGCGCCGGCGATCAGCACTTGCCGTTCTTCATAGAGCGGCGTGACCGTCAGGCCGGCGGTGTCGACGCCGTCGGGGTAGATGACTCCGGCGTCGAGTTCGAATCGGCGGATGCGCTCGACGATGCCCGCCGAACGCAGACTGCTCTCCAATTGCACTCGTACCAAAGGATGTTCGAGGCAGAAGGGATCGGTCAGCAGGGCCACCGTGCCCGACGCGGCCGGGATGACGCCCAGCCGGAGCTCGCCGGTCAAGCCCGTCTGCAACGCAGTGACCTCGTGGATGAGGGCGTCGTGATCGGCCAGAATCCGGCGCGCCCACAACACCAGCCGTTCGCCTTCGGGCGTCAGGCCCTCGAAGCTCTGCCCGCGCCGCACCAGCGGCACCTTGAGTTCGTTCTCGAGCTTGCGGATGGCCTCGGACAGCGCCGGTTGCGAGACGTAGCAAGCGGCAGCGGCGCGCGCGAAGTGCTTCTCGCGGGCAAGCGCCACGAAGTATTCGAGCTGGCGGAACAGCATGAGCTATTCGACCACGAGTGATAGGCATTGCTTATCAGGCTCACGGAAATTGCCCTTGGACTCGGGCGTCGCCTGCCGAGCAGACTTGTCACATGACCGACCGGAGCACTGAGCAGCGAACCGAGTCTGACGAGCAAGGCGAACCTGAGTTCAAGCCCTACCATCATCCCGCCGCCGGCTGGGGCGCGGCGATCAGCGTCACGAAGTTCCTCGCCCGCGAACGTGAACCCATCAGTGGGCCGCACGCGATCATGAAGATGAACCACGAGGACGGTGGCTTCGACTGCCCGGGCTGCGCCTGGCCCGACGACATGAAAGGCCTCAAGCTCGACATCTGCGAGAACGGCATCAAGCACGTCACGTGGGAGATGACACACAAGCGCTGCGGGCCGGAGTTCTTTGCCCAGCACACGGTTTCGGAACTCGCAGAGTGGAGCGACTTCGCACTCGAAGACACCGGCCGGCTCACCGAACCGATGGTGTACGACGCCGAAACCGACAAGTACAAGCCCATCAGTTGGCGCGACGCCTTCGACCTCGTCGGCCGGGCACTGGCAGATCTGGACGATCCCAACCAGGCGTCGTATTACACGTCGGGCCGCCTGGGCAATGAGGCGACGTTCCTCTACCAACTGCTGGCGCGGGAGTTGGGCACCAACAACCTGCCCGACTGCTCGAACATGTGTCACGAAGCCAGCGGACGCGCGATGCAGGCCGCGCTGGGCACCGGCAAGGGCACCGTCGACCTCGAGGACTGGGAGACCGCCGACGCGCTGTTCGTCATCGGCGTCAACGCCGCGTCCAACGCGCCCCGCATGCTCACCGCGCTGTCGGAGGCCTACCGCCGCGGCGCGCAGATCGTGCACATCAACCCGCTCGTCGAGGCCGGCGCCACCAAGACCATCATCCCGCACGACTTCCTGCGGATGGCGACCTTCAAGTCCACCAAGACCAGCACGCTGAACCTGCAGCCCCGCATCGGCGGCGACATGGCGCTGATCCGCGGCATCGCCAAAGTTGTTCTGGAACAGTCGGAAACGGACCCGAAGGCACTCGACCTCGAGTTCATCGAGCGCTACACCACCGGATTCGAGGCCTATCGGTCCGCCGTCGAGGCCACCTCGTGGGACGAAATCGTCTACAAATCCGGGGTGTCGGAACGCGATATCCGCAGGGCCGCCAAGATCTACCGCGACTCGGACCGCAGCATCATCAGCTGGTGCCTCGGCGTCACGCAGCACGAACACGGCGTCGACAGCGTCCGGGAGATCGTGAATTTGCTTCTGCTGCGCGGCAATCTGGGTCGCGAGGGTGCCGGGCCGTCACCGGTGCGCGGGCACAGCAACGTGCAGGGCAACCGCACGTGCGGCATCGACCACCGGCCGACCGAGGAGTTCCTGGAACGCCTTGCCGAGGTCTGCGACATCGACCCGCCGCTGGCGCACGGGCTGGATACCGTCCACACCATCGAGGGCATGCACAGCGGCGACGTCAAGGTCTTCATCGGCATGGGCGGCAATTTCGCCAGTGCCGCACCGGATACCGCGTACACGTTCGCGGGCCTGCAGAAGTGCGACCTCACCGTGCAGGTCAGCACCAAGCTGAACCGCAGCCACGTGATTCACGGTCGGCAGGCGCTGATCCTGCCGTGCCTGGGCCGCACCGAGAAAGACCAGCAGAAGGAGGGCATCCAGTCCACTTCGGTCGAGGACTCGATGAGCATGGTGCACCTGTCGGTCGGCATGAAGAAGCCGGCCTCGCCGCACCTGCTGTCCGAGCCGGCGATCATCGCCGGTATCGCCGCTGCGGCGCTGCCCGAGAGTCGCACCCCGTGGCAGTGGTACGTCGAGGACTACGACCGCATTCGCGACACCATGGCCAAGGTGCTCAACGGTTTTGAGGACTTCAACCGCCGGGTGCGGCTGCCGCTGGGCTTCCGGATCAAGCAGCCCGCGCGGGAGCTGATCTTCCTGACGCCGTCGGGCCGCGCGGAGTTCTCGGCCGTCGAGCTGCCCGACGACACGGTCAGTGAGGGCACGCTGATCCTGGCGACGCTGCGCTCGCATGATCAGTGGAACACCACGGTGTACTCGGACAACGACCGCTACCGCGGTATCAAGAACCTGCGCACGCTCATCTTCATGAATGAGCGGGACATGGCCGACCGCGGCATCAAGGAGTTTGACGACGTCGACATCGTCGCCACCGCGCGCGACGGCAGCGTCCGCTCACTGCGCCGCTACAAGGCAGTGCCGTACGGCATCCCGCGTGGCAACGCGGCCGGGTACATGCCCGAGATGAATGTCCTGTGTGCCATCGGCGATTTCAGCACGCAGAGCGACCAGCCGATCATGAAGAACGTCAAGGTGACGGTGACGCAGTCGGTGGCTTCGCGCTAGTCGCGGGCACCCGGCAGCAGCATCGACACCACGATCGCGGCGGTGACGCCGATGATGGTGTCGATGCCACGAGCGGTCAGCAACACGAGTGGTTCGGTGGGCGCGGCGAGATCCGTCATCAGCATGATCAGCGGGGTGAAGAAGCCCAGCGCGACCGCGTGGTGGTGAGTCATGAAGAGTTCGGTGGGGAACAACAGCACCATGACGCAGATCGCCAGCACGTACTCGCTGGGACCCGGCACCAGGAGCGCGGCCGCCACGGCCAGGCCGATGAAAGTGCCGGCGAGACGGTGGATTCCGCGCTTGATACGGCCACTGGCGTCGGCGGCGGCCAACGGCCCGGCTGCCGCGGCGATGGCCCAGTTGGCATGGTCGACACCCAGTGCCAGACCGGCGGTGCCGGCGGCGGTGATCGCGAGCGCGTAGCGGCCGGCGTGGATCAGCACGTCGCGCCGGTTCGGCACGGCGAGGCGGATGACCGGCGTCACGCCCCGCGGCGCGTCGAGAACACCGAGCAGGATGCACAACAAAGCTGTTGCGGCACAGAGCAAGATCGCCGACGAGGGCGAGACTCGGCCGGCGGGCACCGTGGCGATGGCGCCCAGGGCGAAGACGCCGTAGAACGGTCCCTCCGGCTTGAGTGCGAGGTAGTCGGTCACCACGGAGCCGACGGCCGCGAACGTCACCGCGGCGACGACCAGGACAGCCGGTGGCACATGCGAATTGGCCAGTGCCACACCGATAGCGACACCGAGGACCAGGATCACGCCGCCCTGGGTCTGATGCGCGAACCGTCGGGCGCGGGTTTCGGTGCGGCCGTACATGCCGGTGACCGCACCGAACACCGCGTAGATGATGAGGTCGGGGCGCCCTGCGGCCAGCAGTGCGATGCCGGGGATGGCCAGCCCGAGCGCGACCCGCAACGCGGGCCGGTGGTCTTCTGTCGGCGGGGTCATGGCCCGGCGCACGCGTATGTAGACGGTGCGCATCGGCTCACTCCGATCGATGAAACGATAGATTCAATCAGGTTGTCGTACCCGGGGAGCGGCCGTCAAAGTGGAAATACCGAGTAGCTGATCGGCGGCGCCTATCGTGTATGACCGTCGAGTAGTAGCGCCGCGGCTTTGGTCGCGGCGCGTCGCGGAAATTGACTGTGCGTCCCAGCTGCTCGCTACTCGATTTTTTTCTGCAGCAGCGCACGGTCAACACATGATGTTGATTGAGTGTGCGCTGTCGCTGACTTCCTTCGAGTACCGAACGGCCAGGACGCACAACCAAATTCGGCTCAGGCTCAGCGACCACGGCGCGAAGCGATCGACCAAGGGGTTTCACCCGCGGGCGGCAGGGACGCCACCGCCCGCGGGGAAGCTTTACTGGATGTAGCTGGTGGCAGCCTGCAGGTGCTCGATGGCCTCGGCGGCGATCTGCGGCACCAGCTCCGCGCACGACGGGAGGCTGTCGATGATGCCGGCCACCTGGCCCGACGCCAGCACACCCGCCTCGGTGTTGCCTTCCACCAGACCGGCTTTCAGCAGCATCGGGGTGTTGGCGGCCATGACGACCTGCGACCAGGTCAGGTCCTTGCCGTGGCGCATGGCCAGGCCGTCCTTGACCATCGAGCGCCAGGTCATGCCCGACATCTTCTTGAACTTCTGGGCATTGCCGACCGCGGCGACGAAACCGCGCACCGGCGAACCGCTTTCGAGCTTCTCGACCAACCCGGTGCGCAGCACCCGGTGTGGCATACCGTCGACGCGGGTCGACACCACAGTGCCGTCGAGGGCAGCTTCAAGGTAGCGCTGCTTGACGGCATCGGGCACCGTCGAGTCCGACGTCAGCAGGAACCGCGTGCCCATCGCGACGCCGGCGGCGCCGTAGGACAGCGCGGCCGCCAGGCCACGGCCGTCGAAGAAACCACCTGCGGCGATCACCGGCATGCCGGTGTCCTTGACGGCATCCAGCACCGACGGCAGCAGCAGCGTAGTGGCGATCGGGCCGGTGTGGCCACCGCCCTCGCCGCCCTGGACGATCACCGCGTCGGCACCCCAGCTCGCCACCTTCTTGGCATGTTTGGCCAGGCCGACCGACGGGATCACCACGACGCCGGCAGCTTTCAGCTTGGCGATCAGCTCGGGCTTGGGGGCCAGGGCGAAGGAGGCGACTTTGACTCCTTCGCGGATCAGGAGGTCGCAGCGGGCGTCCGCGTCACCGGCGTCGGCACGCATGTTGATGCCGAACGGCTTGTCGGTGGCCGCCTTGACCTTGGTGACGGCGGTCTGCAACTCGTCCAGCGTCATCGTCGCCGACGCCAGGATGCCGAGACCACCGGCGTTGGAGGTGGCCGCGACCAGACGCGCGCCGGCCACCCAGCCCATACCGGTCTGCACGACCGGGTACTCGATGCCGACCAGTTCGGTCAGTGGCGTCTTGAGCTTGGACATGCCTAGGCCTTGACTTCCTTGTCACGCAGCGACTTCGGGTCGATGACCTCGCGCAGGAGCTGCAGTTCGTCGGCGGTCGGCAGACGGGTCTCGCCGGCCGAATCCAGGCCGTGCACCTCGAACGAGGTGTTGTCGGCGACCTCGTCGGCCGTCACACCCGGGTGCAGCGACACCGCGCGCATCTGGTGCTCGGGGCCGTTGAAGTCGAAGACGCCCAGGTTGGAGACCACCTGGTAGACGTTCAGGAAACGGTAGGCGGGGTTGGCCGGATCGACCTTGTCCCAACCGATTCCGGAGACGATGTCGACCGACTCGGCGAAAACGCGCTTGGTGTGGTTGCCCACGAAGTAGCTCGTCGCGTGGTTGATGCTGTTTCCGGGCGCGCCGCGAACACCGAACATCTGGCGGGTCGGCTGCTGGATCGGGCCGAAGGCCGACAGGTTCTGGTTGCCGTAGCGGTCAATCTGGTTGGCGCCCATCACTACATGGCGACGGCCCCAGGCCAGGGTCTCGAAGACGCGGTTGAACGGCATCCAGCCCTCGACGGCGAACGGGGCGCCGATCGCCGGGGTGTCGGCCAGCATGCGGGCCTCGCCGTCGGTGATGACGATGTCGGGGGAGAAGGTCAGGCGGGCCAGGCGGGCACCGATCTGCACGACGGTCGTCATGGGGCTGGCCATGATTTCCCCTGCGTCACGGAACAATTCGGCGCAGGCGACGGCACAGACCTCGGCGCGGGTTGCGTCACTCACTTTGCGGCCTCCTCGGCGAACTTGCGGACCGCGGCCTGGTAATCGGCCTCGGTTCCGGACAGGTAGGTCTTGACGAACTCGGCCCAGGTCTCCTCCGAGCCGGCGGCTTCGGCGTAGTGGCGCTGGAACTTCTCGTCGCGCCGGTAGTCCGGCTCGTTGGTGGTGAAGTGGGCGCCGTTCGGGGCCTCGACCACGGTGTCGACCATCATGCGGTTGATGATCTGCTGCTGCGGCACAACCGACTTCACCAGTTCCTCGGTGGAGACGATCTTCTCGACTGACAGGTGGCGGCGCTTGGCCGACATCAGGAACAGGTCGTCGAAGTAGGGGTCGATGCCGGTGTAGGCGGCGTTGCCCTTCACGTCACCGAGGTTCATGTGCACGAATGCGGCGTCGAGGTTCAGCGCCGGCATGGCGATGAGTTCCTCGTCGCAGTACGGAGACTTCACGGTCTTGAGCTCGTCACCCCAGAAGGTGCGGACGTCGCTGCCGAGGCCGGCGCGGATCGGCAGGAACGGAAGACGTTGGGCGGCAGCCTGCAGACCGCAGCGCAGCATGCCCTCGTCCATCTCGCGGGCCTCGATGGCGCCTTCGGTGCGGCGGCGCGCGAACCACGGGTCGTAGAACGGCGGCGAGTCCAGCGACACGAAGCCGTAGTAGACGCGCTTGACCTTGCCTGCGGCACAGAGCAATCCGAGGTCCGGACCGCCGTAGGTGACAACGGTCAGGTCGGTGACGTCGGTGCGCAGCAGGGCGCGGATGAACGCCATCGGCTTGCGGCGCGAACCCCAGCCGCCGATGCCGATGGTCATGCCGCTTTTCATCTCGGCTACTGCCGCATCGAGAGTTGTTGTCTTGTCTGCCATATTATTTCGACCCCTTGTTGGTCCCCGCGAACTCGTCGCGGTGCTCGTCGGACACGCCGGACAGATTCAGTTCGAAGGTGAAGCCCTGCTCCATGCGGTAGCGCGCGTTGACGGGCTGCACGTCGATGAAGTTCAGCGCCTCCTTGGCGGCGCGAATGACGCGGGTGTCCTTGCTCGCGATGTCGCGGGCGACGCGCAGCGCGGCCTCGTCGAGCTCCTCGCGCGGCACGACCTCGTGCACCGAACCGAAGTGCTGCAGCGTCGTCGCGGGCACGGTGGCGGCGGTGAAGAACAGCCGGCGCATCATGTGTTGCGGGACCAGGCGCGACAGGTGGGTGGCCGCGCCCAGGGCGCCGCGCTCGACCTCGGGCAGACCGAACTTCGCGTCGTCGGAGGCAACGATGACGTCGGCGTTGCCGACCAGGCCGATCCCGCCACCGACACAGAACCCGTTGACCGCCGCGATGACCGGGACCTGGCATTCGTACACCGCGCGGAACGCCTCGTAGCAGCCGCGGTTGGCGTCGATCAGCGCGCCGAAGCCCTCGGTGTTCTGCATCTCCTTGATGTCGACGCCGGCGTTGAAGCCGCGTCCCTCGGCCCGCAGGATCACGACGTGAGTGCTCTTGTCGCGGCCGGCGGCGGTGATCTGGTCAGCCAGTTCGAACCAACCTGCCGACGGGATGGCGTTGACCGGCGGGTAGTTCACGGTGACCGAGACGATGCCCGGTTCGACTGTCTTGGTGGTGATGGTCATCAGTCACTTCCTGGGGGACGGGTACCTAAGCAAGCACTTGCTTGGTACGCTAGCACAGTGACTGCTGGAATCAATCTGCAATTGGCCGGCCGCGTGGTGCTGGTCACCGGCGGTGTGCGCGGCGTCGGCGCCGGCATCAGCGCGGTGTTCGCCGAGCAGGGCGCCACCGTGATCACCTGCGCGCGGCGCGAGGTCGAGGGGCTGCCCTACGAGTTCCACGCCTGCGACGTTCGTGACGACGCCGCGGTCAAGGCCATGATCGACGCCATCGTCGCCAAGCACGGCCGGCTGGACGTCGTCGTCAACAACGCCGGTGGCTCGCCGTTCGCGCTGGCCGCCGATGCGTCGGCCAAGTTCAGCACCAAGATCATCGAGCTCAACCTGATTGCGCCGCTGCTGGTTTCGACGCACGCCAACGCGGTGATGCAGCAGCAGGACACCGGCGGCGTGATCGTCAACATCTCCAGCGTCAGCGCCCACCGGCCGACCCCGGGCACCGGTGCGTATGGTGCTGCCAAGGCCGGCATCGACAGCCTGACCACGACGCTCGCCGTCGAATGGTCGCCCAAGGTCCGGGTGAACTCCGTCATCGTCGGCATGGTCGAGACCGAGCAGTCCGAGCTGTTCTACGGCGACGCCGAGTCGGTCGCTGCCGTCGCTGCGACAGTGCCGCTGAAGCGGCTGGCCAAGCCCACCGATATCGGCTGGGCCGCAGCATTTCTGGCCTCCGAGGCCGCGTCGTACGTCAGCGGTGCGTCCCTCGAAGTGCACGGCGGCGGCGAACCGCCGCACTATCTCGAAGCGTCAAGCGCCAACAAGTAAGGGAGAGATCAAATGGGATTGCTCGACGGCCGCGTGGTCATCGTGACGGGTGCCGGTGGCGGAATCGGGCGTGAGCACGCGCTCGCGTTCGCCGCCGAGGGTGCCCGCGTCGTGGTCAACGACATCGGTGTCGGCCTGGACGGTTCGCCTGCCGGTGGTGGCAGTGCCGCGCAGAACGTGGTCGACGAGATCGTCGCCGCCGGTGGCGAGGCCGTGGCCAACGGTTCGAACGTCGCCGACTGGAACCAGGCCGCCGCTCTGATTCAGCAGGCCGTCGACACTTACGGCACGCTCGACGTCTTGGTCAACAATGCCGGCATCGTCCGCGACCGCATGTTCGCCAACGCCACCGAAGAGGAATTCGACGCCGTGACCGCGGTGCATCTCAAGGGGCACTTCGCCACCATGAAGCATGCCGCGGCGTACTGGCGGGCCAAGTCCAAGGCCGGCGAGACCGTCGACGCCCGCATCATCAACACCAGCTCCGGCGCGGGGCTGCAGGGCAGCGTCGGTCAGGCCACCTACAGCGCCTCCAAGGCAGGCATCGCAGCGCTGACGCTGGTTGCCGCGGCCGAGATGGGTCGCTATGGCGTCACCGCCAATGCCATTGCGCCGTCGGCCCGCACCCGCATGACCGAGACCGTCTTCGCCGACATGATGGCCACTCAGGACCAGGCCTTCGATGCCATGGCCGCGGAGAACATCTCTCCGCTGGTGGTGTGGCTGGGCAGCGTCGAGTCGCGCGATGTCACCGGCAAGACGTTCGAGATCGAGGGCGGCAAGATTCGCATCGCCGAGGGTTGGGCGCACGGCCCCGAGATCGACAAGGGTGCCAAGTGGGACCCGGCCGAGCTGGGCCCCGTGGTCGCCGATCTGCTTGCCAAGGCGCGTCCCGCGGTGCCGGTCTACGGCTCGTAGCCGAACCGCTCGAAAGCGTCCCCGCAACGAATCATGTTGCGGGGACGCTTTTTTGGTTCTGCACTCACAGTGCCGCGGCGACATCCCAGATCGGTTCCAGCGCCGCGACGCCCGTGCGGACGAGCGGGCTCAGCACGATATCTGTCGCACCCGCGGCGAGGTACCGGCGCAGCCGACTGGACACCTGAGCGGCAGTGCCGACCGCCGCGAGATCGATGACGGAGTCGACGCCCTCGCGTTCGATCACCTTCGCGTACGACGGGATGGTGGTGTAGAACTCGAGGGCCTCGGCCGCGCGGGCCCGGCCCTCGTCCACGTCGTCGGTCACCAGAACGGGCACCGCGGCGATCACCTTGGGCGCGGGCCGGCCGGCTGCGCTCGCTGCTGCGGTGATGGTCGGCACGATGAAATCCTCGATGGTGCGCGGTCCGGCCAGATACGGCAGCGTCCCGTCCGCCAGTTCCCCTGTCACACGTAATGCCTTGGGCCCCATGGCCGCGACATAGACCGGCAGGGGCGTGCCGCCGGCGATCGTCACCGGCAACTGCGGGGCCGCGGTGAACTCTTCGCCGTGGAAGTCGACGGTGCCGGTGTCCAGGATCGACCGGAGCACCTGCAGGTGTTCGCGCAGCCGGCCGATGGTGTTGGGCCACGCTGTGCCGAAAGCCACCTGTTCGGGACCGTGCGCCCCCAAACCCAGACCGAGACTGAAATTCCCGCCGGTGGCGGCTTGGGCGGTCAGCGCCTGGGAGGCGAGCGTCAGCGGGTGGCGCGGATTGACCGGTACGACAAAGGTGCCGACGGCAAGGCCTGGCACCGCGGCCCCGACGTATCCGGCCAGTGAGATGGCGTCGTGGTCGAACTGCTGGGCTATCCACACCTGTTCCACGCCGGCGTTGAAGGCGCGGCGCGCCTGGTCGATGGCGGCAGCGACATGGTTGGTGGAACTACGGTCGGGATCGAGCACAACTCCGGTCGGCATACCAACGACAACCACCGGGGCCACGCCACTGATTCCGTCGCGAAAAGAAAAACTCCCCCAGAACGAAACTCGTTCTGGGGGAGCTTTTTTGAGCTACCTACTTGGCGGCCTCGGCCTTCGCTGCCGTGTCCTTCTTCGGCTTCTCGGCCTTCTTGGGCTTTTCGGCCTTCGGCTTGTCGGCCTTGTCGGGCTTGTCCTTCTTCGACTTGTCCTTCTTGGCCTTGGTGGTCTTGTCCTCGGCACCCTTGGTGGTGTTGCCCGCGGTCGCGTCGTCGGCCTTGGTGTCACCGGCCTTCGCGTCGTCGGCCTTGGTGTCACCGGCCTTCGCGTCGTCGGCCTTGGTGGTGTCGACAGGTGCGGCCTTGCCGGTCTTGTCCTTGGTGCCGGTGACAGCCGGCTTGAGGGCAGAGACCTGCTTGGCAAGCGTCGGCGTCACCGCAGGCTTGCCGGTGTCGACGGTGTTGTCGGCAGCCTTCGAATCGACGGCGGCCGTGGTGGTCGGCGCGGGGGCCGGCGGCGGAGCGGCCTTGAATACCGTGCCGGTCTGGATCGACTTCACGATGCTCTTGGTCACCGCGACCGGATAGTTGGCGACGGCCTTGACGGTGTCGAACACACCGTCGCGGATGGCGCCCGCGATGGTGGCGATGTTGCGGGTACCCAATGCCTGGATGACGTTGTACACGGCCATCTGCGGCGTGGTGATCACCTTGCGGGTGTCGACGAACAGCTTGGTGAACAGTGCCGGGTTCTGCGAGACGGCCATGCCGTCCCAGCTGACCAGTGTCCAGCCATCGGTCGGGTTGCCGTTGACGGTGACGACCGAGGTGTTGTCCAGCGGGTGGCCCAGCAGGAGGGTCAGGTCTGGGTTGTCGACGTTCATCAGCGTCCACGCCATGATCGACAGGCCGTGGGAGAACGCCACCGGGTGCTGATCACCCGAGTTGTAGATGTCCTCGACCGCGCCGTTGTACCGGCTCTGGAAGTTCGCGCCCGTCAGGTCCGGGGAACCGGGGATCGGCACGAAGTAGAGGCCGGCCGCCCAGGCCAGCGCGGGCAGGGCGTACCCCAGGCGCTGGAAGCCGGAGTTCTGCGGGGCGCCTTCGTAGATGCCGGCCTGGACCTCGTGCAGGCCGTCGAGCTGGGTTCCGGTGAGCCCGGTCAGTGCCTCGAACGGAGCGGCGGTCTGCTGGGTGCGGACCATGTCGGAGTAGTAGATGCCGTCGTAGGCCACGCCGTCGCTGGCCAGTTGGTTGGCGCGGTCCTGCGCCTGGGTCTGGCCGTTGGCGGTCAGGTTAGGGCCGGGAATCTTCGTGTCGATGCAGCACGACACGTTGCCTTCGGATTCGCCGTGCCGGACGAACGTGATGGTGATGTTGGTTGCGGCCCAGGCCGAGAAGGCCGAGGTGAGGAACATGAAGACAGCGGCGAACAACACGGCCGTGCCTTGCGCCGCGCGTTTGAATGTTCGGCTGTGCGACGGCCGGACCATTGATGACATAGACGGCTCCATAGTGTTGGCCTGGATGTGTGCAGGGCCACACTATGTACACATCTATGAATCTGTCTAGTCTCTTCCGTCAATTAACCGAAGAACTTTGCTGGCGGACCAACAGGGGCCGCGCCTAACCTGCCGGGTGATGCTGCTCCCACTGGAAGCCGGCGACGTCGTATTGGCTGACGGCCTTGTCGGTGTTTCCCCTGTTCGGATTCAATTCGCTTCCCGCGTAATGCTGCTCCGCGTTGGCGAATCCCTTGCTGCTGAAGCCCGGCGGTTTCAGGGCGGGGTCGTCGCTGGCCTCCTTGCCCGGCTGGCCGGTGGTGCCGGGCGCGTGCGGGTTGTCGGCGAATGCCACGCCGGCGGGCGACAGCGCGACGAATGCGGTGACCACGCACGGAATGATGATGGAGCGCTTCATGAGATTCCTCCGATCGTGAAAGTCCCCATCTCAACCACGATTGGCCGGCCTGCTCGGTTCAGTGCCGGGATCCAGAACTCCCCTGGACGACGGGCGTGCCAGGGGAGTTCACGGTCGGTGGCGCTCAGGCCGGATCGAGCAGGATGATCGGAATCTTCCGGTCGGTGTGCGAGCGGTAGTCGACGAAGTCGGGGTACATGGCGTCGAGCTTGGGCCAGTATTCGTCGCGTTCGGCGTCGGTGGCCTCGCGCGCGATCAGCTGCAGCTTCTCGCCGCGCACCTGGAACTTCACCTTGGGGTTGGCAACCAGGTTCAGGTACCACATCGGGTGGGTGTCGCGACCGCCCTGCGAGGCGACGACGACGATCCGGTCGCCTTCGCGCAGGTACAGCAGCGGGCTGTCGCGGGGCTCGCCGGATTTGCGGCCGATGGTGGTCAAGATGCCGACGGGCGGGGGCGTGGCGACGGGCTTGGAGCCCAGTCGCCACTTGGCGCCGACGCGGCCGTCGGTGGCCCGGAACGCCCAGGTGTTGATTCGCGACATCCACTTGAAGCCGACCTGCATTCCCTTGGAATTCAGGATCTTCAGCTGCCTGTCGCTCATTTCCCCGTCGGCCATGGTGGCGACCCTGCTCCTCGCTCTAGATGCGCTCGATGATCGTGCCGGTGGACAGCGCACCGCCGGCGCACATCGTGATCAGCGCCGTCGACTTGCCGGTCCGTTCCAGCTCGTGCAGCGCGGTCGTGATGAGCCGCGAGCCGGTGGAACCGACCGGGTGGCCCAGCGCGATGGCGCCGCCGTTGACGTTGACCTTATCCATATCGGCCTTGTGCACCTGAGCCCAGGACAGCACGACGGACGCGAACGCCTCGTTGATCTCGACCAGGTCGATGTCGGCCATCGACATCCGCGCCTTCTCGAGCACCTTGGCGGTCGACTGCACCGGGCCGTCCAGGTGGTAGTAGGTCTCGGCGCCGACGTTGGCCTGCGCGATGATCCGGGCGCGGGGCGTGAAGCCGAGGGCCTTTGCCTTGTCCTCGTCCATCCACAGCACCGCGGCCGCGCCGTCGGAAATCTGCGACGAGGTGCCGGCGGTGTGGATGCCGCCCTGGATGACCGGCTTCAGCGACGCCAGGCCCTCGAGGGTGGTGTCGCGCAGACCCTGGTCGCGGGTGACCCAGTTCAGTTCGGCGGTCGGCTGCTTGTTCTCGTCGATGACCGGCGCCTCGATGGGCGAGATCTCACGGTCGAAGCGACCCTCGGCCCAGGCCTGCTTGGCCTTGGCCTGCGAGGCGAAGCCCAGCGCGTCGATGTCGGCGCGGGTGATGCCCCGGCGGTTGGCGATGCGCTCGGCCGCCTCGAACTGGTTGGGCAGGTCGATGTCCCATGACGCGGCGCGCGCGCCACCGCCGTTGGCGCCCAACGGCACCCGGCTCATGGCTTCGATGCCGCAGGCGATGCCGATGTCGATGGCGCCGGTGGCGATCAGTCCTGCGATGAGGTGGTTGGCCTGTTGGGCACTGCCGCACTGGCAGTCGATGGTGGTGGCGCCGACATGTTCGGGCAATCCGGCGACCAGCCAGGACTGCCGGGTGATGTTGTTGCCCTGCTCGCCGTACTGCGTGACACAGCCGCCGATGAGCTGCTCGACGTCGCCGGCGTCCAGCCCGGCCTTCTCGACCAGAGCCTTCTGCGTGGCGCCCAGAAGTTCGGTCGCGTGCAGGCCGGACAGCCAGCCACCTCGCTTGCCGATGGGGCTACGAGTGGCTTCAACGATGACAGGATTACCCATGAGCTCAGGCTAGAACACGTTTCATTACTCTGACAAGCAACGATCGGGACGTGCCTTTTATCTGCGGTGAAGGCGTGTTTCAATGGTCGCAACGCCGAACTAGAAGGATTTGTCTCGGAACCTGGTTCTGAGGCGTTGGATTCCCCGAGGAGACACCATGCCCTGCCCGATCCCGTCCGACTTCGACTTGTTGGACGCGAACCTGAACCTCCAAGGCCTGCCCATCGAGGAGCTCGCCGCACTGCGCAAGTCAGAGCCGGTGCACTGGGTGGACGTGCCCGGCGGCACCGGTGGCTTCGGTGACAAGGGGTACTGGATCGTCACCCGCTACGAGGACGTCAAAGAGGTCTCGAAGCGCAACGACATCTTCGGCAGCGCACCCGACGGCGCCATTCCGGTGTGGCCGCAGCCCATGACCCGCGAGGCCGTCGACGTGCAGCGCGCGGTGCTGCTCAACATGGACGCCCCGCAGCACACCCGACTGCGCAAGATCATCTCGCGTGGTTTCACCCCGCGTGCCATCGGCCGCCTGCAGGCCGAGCTGAACGAGCGGGCCCAGAAGATCGCCGAGACCGCGGCCGCTTCCGGCACCGGCGACTTCGTCGAGCAGGTCTCGTGTGAGCTGCCGCTGCAGGCCATCGCCGGTCTGCTCGGAGTGCCACAGGAAGACCGCGACAAGCTGTTCAACTGGTCCAACGAAATGACCGCCGGCGAGGATCCCGAGTACGCGCACATCGATCCGGCGGCGTCGTCGTTCGAGCTGATCACCTACGCCATGGGCATGGCCGCCGAGCGCTCGAAGAACCCGACCGAAGATATCGTCACCCAGCTGGTGCAGGCAGACATCGAGGGCGAGAAGCTGTCGGACGACGAGTTCGGCTTCTTCGTCGTGATGCTGGCCGTCGCCGGTAACGAGACCACCCGCAACTCGATCACGCACGGCATGATCGCCTTCGCGCAGAACCCCGACCAGTGGGAGCTGTACAAGAAGGAGCGTCCGGAGAGCGCAGCAGACGAGATCGTCCGTTGGGCCACACCGGTTTCCGCGTTCCAGCGCACCGCACTCGAGGACACCGAGCTCGGTGGCGTCAAGATCAAGAAGGGCGAGCGGGTCGTCATGTCCTACCGTTCGGCCAACTTCGATGACGAGGTGTTCGAGGATCCGCACACCTTCAACATCATGCGGACGCCGAACCAGCACGTCGGCTTCGGCGGCACCGGCGCGCACTACTGCATCGGCGCCAACCTGGCGCGCATGACCATCAACCTGATGTTCAACGCGATCGCCGACCACATGCCGGACCTGGCTTCGATCGGTGAGCCCGAACGCCTGATGTCGGGCTGGCTCAACGGCATCAAGCACTGGCAGGTCGACTACACGGGTAAGTGCCCCGTCCAGCACTGACGGCGATTGACTGCAGTAGTCCGGTAACACGAATCAAGGAGGATTCGGGTGGATTTCACACCGAGCCCCGAGCAGCAGGCTGTCGCCGATGTGGTGACATCTGTGCTCGAGCGGGAAAACACTTGGGACGCACTGGTTTCCGGTGGCGTCGTGGCGCTTGCGGTACCGGACCGGTTGGGCGGTGACGGGCTGGGGCTGCCGGAGGCGGCCACCGCACTGACCGAGATCGGCCGGCGCGGCACCACCGGACCGGCGCTGGCCACGATCGGGCTCGCCCTGGTTCCGCTGGTCGACCTGGCCACCGAAGCGCAGCAGGACCGGTATCTCGCGGGTGTCGCCTCGGGTGCGGTGCTGACCGCCGCGCTGAACGAGGCGGGCAACCAGCTGCCGGAGAAGCCGTCGACCAGCTACGCGGGCGGCAGGCTCAACGGCACGAAAATCGGTGTGCCCTATGCCGAGACGGCGCAGTGGCTGCTGGTCACCACCGACAGTGGTGTGGTCGTGGTGTCGCCCACGGCCGCCGGTGTGACGGTCGAGAAGACCCCGACCGCCAACGGTTCGGACGAATACGTCGTCACGTTCACCGACGTGGCAGTGGCCGACGACGACGTACTGGCCGGTGCCACGGTCGCGCGGGTGAATGAATTGGCGCTGGCCATGATCGGCGCGTTCGGTGCCGGGCTGGTGGCCGGTGCGCTGCGGCTGACCGCCGACTACACCGCCACCCGCGAACAATTCGGCCGGCCGCTGTCGACCTTCCAGACCGTGGCGGCGCAGCTGTCCGAGGTCTACATCGCTTCGCGGACAATCGATCTGGTCTCCACCTCCGTGGTGTGGCGGTTGTCCGAAGGGCTCGACGCATCCGAGGACCTGGCGATCCTGGGCTACTGGCTGACCTCGCAGGCCCCGCCGGCCATGCGGCTGTGCCATCACCTGCACGGCGGCATGGGCATGGACATCACCTACCCGATGGACCGCTACTACTCCTCGGTCAAGGACCTGAACCGCCTGCTCGGGGGTCCGTCGCACCGTCTCGATCTGGTGGGAGCCTGATGTTTATCGACCTGACCGCGGAACAGCGCAAGCTGCAATCCGAACTGCGCGAGTACTTTTCGACGCTGATCACGCCCGAAGAGGCGGCGGCGATGGAGACCGACCGGCACAACGAGGCCTACCGCGCCGTCATCAAGCGGATGGGCAGCGACGGCAAGCTCGGGGTGGGCTGGCCCAAGGAGTACGGCGGCCTGGGCTTCGGGCCCATCGAGCAGCAGATCTTCATCAACGAGGCCAACCGCGCCGACATCCCGCTGCCGATGGTGACCCTGCAGACCGTCGGCCCCACTCTGCAGCTGCTGGGTACCGAGGAGCAGAAGAAGAAGTTCCTGCCCGGAATCCTCGCCGGCGAAGTGCATTTCGCCATCGGCTACTCCGAGCCCGAGGCCGGCACCGACCTGGCGTCGCTGCGGACCACCGCGGTGCGGCACGGCGACGAGTACATCGTCAACGGCCAGAAGATGTGGACCACCGGCGCCCATGACGCCGACTACGTGTGGCTGGCCTGCCGCACCGACCCGACCGCGGCGAAGCACAAGGGCATCTCGATCCTGATCGTCGACACCAAGGACCCGGGCTACTCGTGGACCCCGATCATCCTGTCCGACGGCGCGCACCACACCAACACGACGTACTACAACGATGTGCGGGTGCCCGCCGACATGCTGGTCGGCGAGGAGAACGGCGGCTGGAAGCTGATCACCACGCAGCTCAACCACGAGCGCGTCGGCCTCGGCCCGGCCGGTCGCGTGGCCGGCATCTACGAGCAGGTACACGCGTGGGCATCGACGGCGGGCTCCGATGGCGTTGTCCCGCTGGACAATCCGGAGGCCAAGCGGCTGCTGGGCCAGATCAAGTCGATCATGCGGCTCAACGAACTGCTCAACTGGCAGGTCGCCTCGTCCGGCGAGAACATCGCCGTCGCCGACGCGGCCGCGACGAAAGTCTTCTCCACCGAGCGCATTCAGGAAGTGAGCCGGTTGGCCGAAGAGCTCGTCGGCCGCTTCGGCAACCCGGCCGACAAGCACACCGCCACGGTGCTGCAGTGGCTGGACACCATGGCCAAGCGCAACTTGGTCATCACCTTCGGTGGCGGAGTCAACGAGGTCATGCGCGAGATGATCGCGGCATCGGGCCTCAAGGTGCCGCGGGTTTCGCGGTAGGAAGGCGATCGATGACTGATCTTCAGGCCGGTATCGACGAGATCGTCGCAGCCGGGCGCAGCAAGCCGACGCTGAGCCGGGACCCGGTGAACCAGCCCATGATTCACCACTGGGTCGACGCGATCGGCGACAAGAACCCGATCTACGTCGACGAGGAGGCCGCCAAGGCCGCCGGGCACCCCGGCATCGTGGCGCCGCCCGCGATGATCCAGGTCTGGACCATGATGGGCCTGGGCCGCAGCCGGTCCGACGATGATCCGCTGGCCCGGATCATGAAGTTGTTCGACGACGCCGGGTACGTCGGCGTCGTCGCCACCAACTGTGACCAGACCTACCACCGCTACCTGCAGCCTGGCGAGCGCGTCAGCATCAGCGCCGAGGTGACCGATGTGGTCGGCCCGAAGCAGACCGCGCTGGGCGAGGGCTACTTCGTGAACCAGAAGATCCGGTGGCATGTCAGGCATGACGACGGGGCTGACGAGGAAGTCGCCGACATGGACTGGCGCATCATGAAGTTTCTGCCCGCCAACAAGCAGGGCCGGCAAGCGGCCGAAACCGGTTCCATCCCAGCCGATCTGGACCCGGACAAGCTGATGCGCCCGTCGTCGTCGCGCGACACCCAGTTCTTCTGGGACGGCGTCAACGCCCACGAACTGCGGATCCAGAAGCGGCCCGACGGCTCGTTGCAGCACCCGCCGGTGCCCGCCATCTGGCAGGACAAAGATGCCCCCGTCGACTACGTCGTCTCGTCGGGCCGGGGCACGGTGTTCAGCTACGTCGTGCACCACGCGCCGAAGGTGCCCGGCCGGAGCCTGCCGTTCATCATCGCGCTCGTCGAACTCGAAGAGGGTGTGCGCATGCTCGGTGAGCTGCGCGGCGTCGAACATGACGACGTGAAGATCGGAATGCCGGTCAGCGCAACGTTCCTCGACTTCCCGGACAGCGATGTCAGTCCGGCCTGGAGTCTGTACGCATGGGAGGCGGCCAAGTGACGACTGCTGTGAACACCGCCGTGGGCACCAAGCTGCCCGAGCTCTCCATCTACGGTGACCCGACGTTCATCGTCTCGACGGCCATCGCCACCCGGGACTACCAGGACGTGCACCACGACCGGGACAAGGCGCAGGCCAAGGGCTCCAAGGACATCTTCGTCAACATCCTGACCGACACCGGTCTGGTGGGGCGCTACGTCACCGACTGGGCCGGCCCGAACGCCATCGTCAAGTCGATCAAGCTGCGTCTCGGTGTGCCCTGGTACGCCTACGACACCATCACCTTCCGTGGTGAGGTGACCGCTGTCGAAGGCGACCTGGTGACACTGAAAGTGGTGGGCAGCAACAGCCTTGGCGATCACGTCATCGCCACCTCGACGCTGACGATGGGAGCCGCGCAGTGAGCATCTCCGGCAAGGCGGTCATCGCAGGTATCGGCGCCACCGACTTCTCCAAGAATTCCGGTCGCAGTGAACTGCGGCTGGCGGCAGAGGCAGTCACCGACGCGCTCAACGATGCGGGCCTGTCGCCCAAGGACGTCGACGGTCTGGTGACTTTCACCATGGACTCCAACCTGGAGACCGCGGTCGCCCGTTCCACCGGCATCGGTGAGCTGAAGTTCTTCAGCCAGATCGGCTACGGCGGCGGCGCCGCGGCCGCGACCGTGCAGCAGGCTGTGCTGGCGGTGGCGTCCGGTATCGCGGAAGTCGTTGTGGCATACCGGGCTTTCAACGAACGCTCGGAGCACCGCTTCGGCCAGGTGATGACGGGTCTGACCGTCAACGCCGACTCCCGCGGTGTCGAGTACAGCTGGTCCTACCCGCACGGGCTGAGCACCCCGGCCGCCTCGGTGGCCATGGTCGCGCAACGCTACATGCACGAATACGGTGCCACCAGTGCCGATTTCGGTGTCGTATCGGTGGCCGACCGCAAGCACGCGGCGACCAACCCGAAGGCGCATTTCTACGGTAAGCCGATCACCATCGAGGACCACCAGAACTCGCGCTTCATCGCCGAGCCGCTGCGGCTGCTGGACTGCTGCCAGGAGACCGATGGTGGTGTCGCGATCGTCGTCACCACGCCCGAGCGCGCGAAAGACCTCAAGCAGCGTCCGGTCGTCGTCGAGGCGGCGGCCCAGGCCGCCGGTGAAGACCAGTTCACCATGTACTCGTACTACCGCGACGAGCTCGGTCTGCCCGAGATGGGTCTGGTCGGCAAGCAGCTGTGGGGTCAGAGTGGCTTGACGCCCAATGACATTCAGACGGCGATCCTGTACGACCACTTCACCCCGTACACGCTGATCCAGCTCGAAGAGCTCGGCTTCTGTGGCCGCGGCGAGGCGAAGGACTTCATCGCGAACGGCGCGATCGAGCTCGGCGGCAAGCTGCCGATCAATACGCACGGTGGTCAGCTCGGTGAGGCCTACATCCACGGCATGAACGGCATCGCCGAGGGTGTGCGGCAGCTGCGCGGGACTTCGGTCAACCAGGTGCCCGATGTCGAGCACGTGCTCGTCACCGCCGGCACCGGCGTCCCGACGTCAGGCCTGATCCTGGGCTGAGTTCCCTCGCAAACTGCCCCCTTCTCCGGAATGGGGGCAGTTTGCGTTCAATGCGGGTAGTCCTACTCATCCGAACTCCAATGGCTCGGCGCGATGATGACCTGCATGACCGAACCACAGCGGGCGATGGTTGCCCGGCTCTCCCAGGATGTCGCAGCGATCTCCCATCATCTGGCATGGGTCTCGGCCTGCCTCACCGAACTGGATCGGTCGATGGCGTACCAGCAGCCGGCCGCGCAGTCCGTCGCATATGCTGCGCCGCAACAGTATTGGCAGCCGCCCCAGACCGCGCCGGTCGCGCGACCGGCGCCTCCGCCGGTGCCGCAGCCGACGCCTCCGCCGACACCGCAAGCGCGACCCGAGCGCTCGGACGGCTGGATCGGCAAGGCGCTGGCGGCCGCCGGTGTCGCGGTGACGCTGATCGGCGTCGCCCTGCTGTTGGTGCTCGCCGCGCAGGCCGGGCTGCTGCGGCCCGAGTTCCGCGTCGGCGCCGGGGCCGTCCTGGCGGCGGGCCTGGTGTTCGGGGCGACCCGCCTGAAGACACGACCCGGCGGCACCGTCGGCGCGGTTGCCCTGGCCGCCACCGGTATCGCCGCGGCGTACATCGACGTCGTGGCGGTCACCACGATCTACGAATGGCTTACTGCGCCGGTCGGTTTGGTGCTCGCGGCGGTGATCGGTGGCGGCGGCCTGACCCTGGCCCGGCGCTGGGACTCCCAGCAGCTCGCACTGTTGGTGCTGGTACCCCTGGCCGTGCTGGCGCCCGTCGTCGCCGACGGCGTCTCGCTGCTGCTGATCGGGTTCATGCTGGCGCTGTCCGCGGCGTCGCTGCCCGTGCAACTCGGCAAGGACTGGGTCGCGATGTTCGGGGCCCGGACGGCCGTCTGCACCTTTCCGATGCTGGTGGCGCTGGCCTCGGCGGCGTTCGGCACCGACCGGAATCCGGGACTTGCGGGCGCCTGCGCGGCGGCGGCAGTGCTGGCCGTCGCGGGTGCGGTGCTGCTGTTGCCCACGACGTCCAACCGTTCGTTGCTGGCCGTGGCCACTGCGGGCGGTGCGCTGCCGGTGCTGTTCGTCTCGGCGGTGGTCGGTCCGCTGATCGCCGCGTCGATCATCGCCGCGGTGGCGGCCCTGTTCCTTGCCGTCGTGCTGGCCAGCAGTCGACTGCCCGGCGTTACCGGGGTGGTGCGGCGGATTTGGTCGGCGATGGCGGCGGTCTGCGCGCTGGTCGCGGTGCTGGTGGCCTTCGGTGGCAGGACCGGCGGTGCCGTGCTGCTCGCGATGTCGGTCGTGGTGGCCGTCGCCGGGCGTCGTGACGCCATCGCCCGCTGGATCGCTGCCGGGTTCGGGGCCGTGGGCGGTGCCGTCTATCTCAGCTACTCTCCGCCGGACCTGCTGTTCCGTGCGGTTGAGCTCACTGCCCACAGCGCCGTGTCCACCATCGTCGCCAGCATCCTGGCGGTGGCCAGTGCGGTGGCCGTGGTGTGGTCGTGGGCCGGCAGACGTGACGACGACGAGATGCGGCTGATGTGGGCGGGTGCGGTCGTGGTCGCCGCCTACGCGTCCACGATGTCGACCGTCACCGCGGGCGTGCTGATCGGCGGTGTGACGGGCGGTTTCTTCGCAGGTCACATGGTCGCGACGATCGGCTGGATCGCCGTGGCGGCCGCGTTGTTCGCGTACGCGGCGCGCCAACCGAGGGCGCAGCGGTCCCTGCCCATCGGCGGCGGTCTGACGCTGGTGGCCGCCGCGATGGCCAAGCTCTTCCTGTTCGATCTGGGAACTCTGAGTGGCATGTTCCGGGTGGCGGTGTTCATCGTCGTCGGCCTCGTGCTGCTGGCCATGGGAACCGGCTATGCCCGGCTGCTCGCCCGACAGGATCAGCCGAATCCCTAGACCGGCCGCACCGTCAGTTTGCGTCGGGTAGGTGGCCGTCGGGGCGGTAGGCTCGAACCGACGCGGTATGTCTGGGGAAGGGGGCCGTGTCTATGGGGATTCAGCCGGACAGCAGTCCGTTCGGATCGCAGACGGTGACGGGCCCGGGGTGGCCCAACGTCAATGAGGAACAGCTCGAAGAAGCTGCCGCCCACTATACGAAGCTGGCCACCAAGATCAGCGGATCAGTGGTGCCCCAGCAGACCAGCCAGCTGATGAACCTCACCGACCAGTGGCAGGGCGCGGCTTCGCTGGCGGCGGCGGGCGAGGCCGGCACCATCATCGGCGGCCACGAGGCCAACGGCGCGCAGGCGGCGGCCATCGCCGCCAAGCTGCAATCCATGGTGGCTGCGGTCGTCAAGACCAAGAACCTGGTCAACGCCACCGCCGAGGAAGTCCAGGCGGAGTGCATGGCCCTGTCGGCGGCGCCGTTCCCCAACGTGCAGGAGCTGATCCAGAGCCGGATCAAGATGGGCCTGTCCCAGAACATCGCCGCGGTGACGGCCAGTGCCACCGAGGTGGCCAACTTCGTCGGCGCGCCCCCGAGCATCCCGACGGCCGGCGTACCTCCGCAGGTGGCGCAGACCGCGCAGAAGACCGCGGAGTCGGCGGGCAAGGGCGGCGACCAGATGGGCCAGATGATGGGCCAGATGATGCAGATGGCCGGTCAGCTCCCGCAGATGCTCGGGCAGCTGCCGCAGCAGGCCATGCAACCACTGCAACAACTTTCGCAGCCGCTCCAGCAGTTGACGTCCCTGTTCTCCGGCGGCGGTCAGGGCAAGGCCGGCCTCGGCGCGTCGCCGTTCGGCGCGTTCTCGAATCATCCGCTGGCCGGTGGTTCCGGGGCCGCCCACGGCGCGGGGTTGATGAAGGGCGGCATGCCCGGCGGTGGCGGCGGCGGTGTGGGCGCGGCCTCCGTGCAGACGCCGCTGCTGGCCAAGATGGTCGGCCCCGGTCCAGCCGGACCTGGGGTGATGCCGGCGAGCGCCGCGGCCGGCATGGGTGCCGGCGGCCTGGCTCCGGTCGCCGCCGCCGCGGGCGCAGGCGGCGCGATGGGTGCCATGGGCGGCATGGGGCACCGAGAAGGTGGCGGCGGCGGGGGCCGCATCACCCAGCTGGCGGTGCCCGAAGCGCTCGAACACGGTTCCTATGACGAAGACATCGACGACGACTGGTGAGTAGGGGGGATATCTGATGTCGATGATGCAGACACCGGACAACATCAGCTGGAACGCGGCTTCCGTCGAGTTGCCCGAGATGCCGATGATCCAGCCCGGCGAGGACGCCATGAGCGCGACCATCGCCGCGGTCCTGCCGGCCATGGCCGCCGACATGACCGCCAATGTGGCCTCGCTGCAGGCCAAGGAGGGCATGTTCTCCGGCAAGGTCGACATGGCGCAGTCGGCGTACGACAACGCCGACAGCAAGGGCGGCGAGGGCGTCGGCCAGATGGGTCAGATGCTCGGCCAGCTCGGTCAGATGGGCCAGCAGGCGGGCCAGATGGCCGGCCAGGGTGGTGGTCTGGGCCAGATGGGCCAGCAGGCCGGCCAGTTCGGTCAGATGATCCAGCAGGCCATGGGCAAGGGCGGCGGCAAGGAAGGCGGCATGCCGGGCGGCGAACCCGCGGAGGGCCAGCCCGGTGGGCCGGCCGGCGGCGGTGCGCCCATGTCGCCCGAGCAGCGTCAGGCGCAGCAGGATGCCCGGGAGAATCAGCAGAACGACCGGCAGTCCCAACAGGACACCCGCCAGCAACAGCAGGACAACCGGCAGTCGCAGCAAGATCGGCGCGAGGCCCAGCAGGACGCCCGCGATTCCCGTCGGCACACGTCCGCTCCGGCTCCGGCGGCCCCGCCGGCGGCGGGGCCCAGTGCGGGTTCGCACAACGCTGGTCCGGCGCCCGTCGCGCCCGTGGCCCCGCCGCCGCAGCGTGGCGGTGACGTCGGCCGTCAGATGTAGTTACCGAAACAACAAGCCAGACAACGAAATTGGGGCCAGTCGCGAGAATCGCGACTGGCCCCAATTCGATGGTTGACGGTCAGGAGGCCGGAGCCGGAGCGGGGGTCGGGGTGACTGGCGCAGCCGGAGCGGCCTGCTGGTTACCGGCCGGGGCGGTGGTGCCCTGACCCGCGCTGGAGGCCGGCTGGCCGGCGATGGCCTGGCTCGGGGCCGGAGCCGGCGTCGGGGTCAGCGGAGCCTGCGAGACGGCGCCACCGGCAGTGGCAGCGGTGCCCGGGCCGCTTTCGGCGGCGGTGGGAACCGGAGCAGCCTCCGGGACCTGGCCTGCGGCCGGAGGCGTGGCCGGGGTACCCGCGGGGGTGCCGGCCGGAGTGCCCGCCGGACCCTGGGCGCCGGCCGGAGCCGGAGCGTCAGCGGCCGGGGTACCGGCCGGGGCCGGAGCAACCGCCGGGGTGCCGGCCGGGGCCGGAGTACCGGCCGGGGTCTCACCGTTCGGCGTCGCCGCCGGAACCTGACCCGTGGTGGTGCCGGCCGGAGGCTGCGTGCCCGCGGCGGCGGGAACCGAGCCGGCCGGAGTGGCGCCGGGCACGGCGCTGCCGAGACCGGCAGGAGCGGCCGCCGGGGCGGCAGCAGGAGCGGCGGCGGGAGCCGGGGTGGCGGCCGGGGCAGTGCCACGAGCCGGAGCGGCGGCGGGGGCGGGGGCGGGGGCGGCACCGGTGGCGGCTTCGGTGCCCTGCCACTTGAGCACCTCGCGGTCACCGTCGGTGTATACGACGCTGGTCGGAGCGGCGCCGGTCACGTCGAAGTAGACCTTGCCCTTGGACTCTTGTCCCTCGGAGAGGCCGGCGGGGTTGAGGCCCTGCGGTGTGGCAGTGCCCCACAGCACGCGGTAGTTCTCACCGTCGGCGGTGCGGGCGTTCAGGTTCGGCACGAAGGGCTGGGAGCTACCGCGCTCGGCGGAGTACTCGGCCGTCGCTTCCCAGAGCGTGCCGTTGAGGTGCTGCGACAGCACGTCGGTGCTGGGCTTGAGGTTGCTGATCTGCCATTCTGCGACGGTGTTCCCGTCGATGAGCTTGCCGTCCTTGCCGAACGCAATGGTGGTCGGAGCGGGCGACACACTTGCGGGCTGAGTCGAGTCGGCCACCGCGAACGGCGTCGCGATCAGGCCGAATGCGGCGGCTGCGCCGATGGCGATGGTGATCTTGCGGGTACTCATGATGATGTGGCTCCTTTGTCTCCAAGTCGTCCGACGGGCGGCTTCCCCCACGGAAGTTGAGTCACGAGTAATTGGATAATTACTGACTACTACGAAAGCTAGCAGGTTAAGCGTCAGCTGTGGATGCAGGTTGACGCCTCAGCGGTGACCCGGCCGCTGCCCCTAGTTTGCCGCAATCGGCCGCCGAGTGGGCGGCCGATTCCGGATACGTCCTGGTCAGGACGCGGTGAGCTCGATTCCAGCAAGCACGACGACGTTGTCTCGGCTCGGCGCCGTCAGCACGCCGGTGATTCGTTCACCGTCACGCCAAAGGTTGGCCTGCAAGGTTTCACCCGGGATGACGGTGCCTGCGAAGCGGGCGCCGTAGGACCGGACCCGGCCGGCGTCGCCGTCGAGCACGTTGTCGACGATGGCCTTGCAGCCGATGCCGTAGGTGCACAGACCGTGCAGGATCGGGCGGTCGAAGCCGGCGGCCTTGGCGAACGCCGGGTCCGAGTGCAGGGGATTGCGGTCACCGCAGAGCCGGTACAGCAGGGCCTGCTGCGGCAGCGTGGGCAGCGCGATCTGCAGGTCCGGCGCGCGGTCGGGCTCGGCCGCCGAGGTCGACGGCCCTCGGTCGCCGCCGAAGCCGCCCTCGCCGCGGGCGAAGATGGACCGCTTCTGCTTCCACAGCGGAGCACCGTCGAGGGTGGTCACGGTGGTCTCCGACCAGATGACCGCGGCCTTGCCCTTGTCCCAGATCTCGGTGAACCGGGTGACGGCGCGGCCCGTGCCCCACGGCGGGATCGGCGCATCGGTGAAGATGGCCTCGCTGGCGTGCAACACCCGGCTCAGCTCGATGTCGATGCCCGGGAACTTGACCGACGGCGCCTTGGTCTCGTGGAAGCTCTGCGCGACGTTGCCGAACGTCGGCAGCACCTGCGGCTTGTCGTCGATCAGGTAGCGCAGCTCGCGCTCGCTCATCGGGTCGGCGCCGGCACCCAGGCCCAGGTGGTACAGCTGCACATCGCTGCTGCTCCACGAGAATTCGACGGGTGCGAGTTCAGCTCCGATGGCCTCGTCGAGATTGATCGGCATGTCAGCCCTTTCCTGCCACGTGAAGTGCCGCGAGGTATCCGAATGTCATGGCGGGGCCGATGGTCCCGCCGGGGCCGGGGTAGGTGTGACCCATGACCGGTCCGCTGACATTGCCAGATGCGTACAGGCCCTCGATCACCGAGCCGTCTTCCCGCAGCGCGCGCCCGTGGATGTCGGTGACGATGCCGCCCTTGGTGCCGAGGTCGCCCGGCACCATCTTGGCCGCGTAGAACGGGCCGTGCTTGATCTCGCCCAGGTTCGGGTTCGGCTTGTTGGTCGGGTCGCCGTAGTAGCGGTCGTAGGCGCTGTTGCCACGGCCGAAGTCCTCGTCGACACCGCTACGGGCGAAGCCGTTGAAGCGCTCGATGGTGGCCTTGAGCTCGTCGACGGGCAGATTGGTGAGCGCTGCCAATTCTTCGATGGTGTCGGCCTTGACGACGACGCCGGCCTCGGTCCACTTCTTCGGGATGCGTTGTCCCGGCTGCAGACCCGCGAAGATGTAGCGGTTGCGGTACTGCTGGTCGAAGAGCAGCCACGCCGGCACGTTCTCGCCCGGGCCCTCGCCCTGGCCGTACTGGCCGCCGTACATGTGGTGGCAGGCCTCGACATACGGCATGGACTCGTTCATGAACCGCTTGCCGTTCATGTTGACGATGATGGAGCCGGGGGAGTTGCGCTCGGACAGGGCGAACCACGGGTTGTCAGGCAGCGGCACCGTCGGGCCCCACCAGGCGTCTTCCATGATTTCCAGTGCGGCGCCGAGCTTTTCGGCGGCCAGGATGCCGTCGCCCGTGTTGGCCTTGGCGCCGACGGTCCAGTCGGTGGTGATCGGCTGGCGCTGGTACTTGGTGCGCATCTCCTGGTTCTTCTCGAAGCCGCCGCTGCCCAGGATCACCGCACGACGGACCCGGATCAGTTGCGGCTCAGCGCTTTCCGGCGCATTCATGTCGCGGACATAGATACCGGCGACCCGGCCGTCCTCGTAGTAGAGGTCGGTCAACGCGGTGTTCAGCTGGACCGGGACGCCGGCCTTCTGCAGGCCGATGCGCAGCGGGGCGATCAGGGCGCGCCCCATGCCGACCAGGTTCTTGCCGGTGAGGCCGGCCCAGGTGGCGCGGACGCCGACCTTGACGCTGCGCAGCACGCCGCGCGGGTGGCGCTTGAGCTGGTTTAGCCGGACGTAATCCTGTTGCATCACAACCATGTTCAGCGGGACCTTGCCGTATGCCGGCTCCAGGCCCTTCTCGTCGACACCGAGCTTCTTGGCATTGAACGGCTTGGGCTCGACGGACCGTCCGCCGGCGCGGCCGCCCTCGGTCTCCGGGTAGTAGTCGGAGTAATTCGGTACCCAGCACAGCTTCAGCGGCGAGTTCTTGAGCACGAACGAGAGCATCTCGGGGCCGCGCTGCAGGTAGGTGTCGATCTTCTCTGCGGGCACCACGTCGCCGACGATCTTGTGCAGGTAGGTGCGGGCCGCTTCCGGGGTGTCTTTTACCCCCGCACGCTGCAGAATCTCATTGTTCGGGATCCAGACGCCGCCACCTGACCGCGCAGTGGAACCTCCATAGTGTGGGGCCTTTTCAACGACTACTGTCGAAAGGCCCTGATGGGCTGCGGTGAGGGCGGCGACCATACCGGCTGCACCGCTGCCGACGACGACAACGTCGTACTCCTGTCCAGTCATGTAGAACACGTTATAGAATTGCCCGGCCTGTGGACAACTGCGCCGGTCCATGAAGTTAGGGGAATTCACGAATGCTGTCCGACAACGTGCGTGCCGAGCTCGCCGCCGCGCTGGCCCAAGCCGAGCGCAGCCGGGTCGCGATGACGCCGATGACCGACGACTACGCCGACATCGACGTCATCGACGCGTACGAGATCCAGCTGCTCAACATCCGGCAGCGGGTCGCAGAAGGTGCCCGCGTGGTGGGACACAAGGTTGGCCTGTCCAGCGAGGCCATGCAGAAAATGATGAATGTGGACGAACCCGACTACGGGCATCTCCTCGACGACATGGAGGTATTCGAGGACAAGCCCGTGCTGACCTCGAATTACCTGTCGCCGCGGGTCGAGGTCGAGGTCGGGTTCGTGCTGGCCGACGATCTGCCCGGCGCCGGCTGCACCGAGGACGACGTGCTGGCCGCCACCGCTGCTTTCGCGCCGGCCATCGAGCTGATCGACACCCGCATCACCAACTGGCAGATCAAGTTGTGCGACACCATCGCCGACAACGCTTCCTCGGCCGGCTGGGTGCTGGGTAAGGAGCGGGTGTCGCCGAAGGACATCGACATCCGCGCCATCGACGCCGTCCTGCGGTGCAACGGCGAGGTGCTGGGCGAGGGCCGCAGTGACGCGGTGCTCGGCAACCCGGTGACCGCGGTGGCGTGGCTGGCCCGCAAGGTCGACCAGTTCGGCGTGCGACTGAAGGCCGGCGACGTGGTGCTGCCGGGTGCCTGCATGCGGGCGTTCGATGCCAAGCCGGGTGACGACTTCGTCGCCGAATTCGCCGGATTGGGTTCTGTCCACCTGTCTTTCGCGTAATACCCAAAGTTTCTATAGAGGAGTGAGCATGCCGTCCAAAGCGAGCGTCGCGATCGTCGGCTCGGGAAACATCAGTACTGACCTGCTGTACAAGCTGCTGCGGTCGGACTGGCTCGAGCCCCGTTGGATGATCGGTATCGACCCGGAGAGTGAGGGCCTGGCCCGCGCCCGCAAGCTCGGGCTGGAGACCAGCGCCGAAGGGGCGGACTGGCTCCTGGCCCAGAGCGAGAAGCCGGACTTCATCTTCGAGGCCACCAGCGCCTACGTGCACAAGGCCTACGCGCCGCGGTACGAGGAAGCCGGCATCCGCGCCATCGACCTGACCCCGGCCGCCGTCGGCCCGGGCGTGATCCCGCCGGCCAACCTGCGGGCGCACCTGGACTCGATGAACGTCAACATGGTCACCTGCGGTGGCCAGGCGACCATCCCGATGGTCTATGCGGTGTCCCGCGTTGTCGACGTGCCCTACGCCGAGATCGTGGCGTCGGTGTCGTCGGCGTCCGCCGGCCCCGGCACCCGCGCCAACATCGATGAGTTCACCAAGACCACCAGCGCCGGCGTGCGCGACATCGGTGGGGCCAGGGACGGCAAGGCCATCATCATCCTGAACCCGGCCGACCCGCCAATGATCATGCGCGACACCATCTTCTGCGCCATCCCCGAAGATGCCGACCACGCCGCCATCACGCAGTCGATCAAGGACGTGGCCGCCGAGGTGCAGACCTACGTGCCCGGCTACCGGCTGCTCAACGAGCCGCAGTTCGACGAGCCGTCGATGGTCAACGGTGGCCAGCACGTCGTCAGCATCTTCGTCGAGGTGGAGGGTGCGGGCGACTACCTGCCGCCCTACGCTGGAAATCTGGACATCATGACGGCCGCGGCCACCAAGGTGGGCGAAGAGATCGCCAAGCAGATCGTGGAGGTTAAGGCATGAGCACCGCACTCGAATCGGGAGACATCTTCTTCGACGCCGCCTGGGACATCCGGCTCACGGACACCTCGCTGCGCGACGGCTCGCACCACAAGCGCCACCAGTTCACCGGCGACGAGGTGCGCGCGATCGTCGGCGCGCTCGACAACGCCGGCGTCCCCGTCATCGAGGTCACGCACGGCGACGGCCTCGGTGGCTCGAGCTTCAACTACGGGTTCTCCAAGACCCCGGAGCAGGAACTCATCAAGATCGCGGCCGAGACCGCGAAGAACGCCAAGATCGCGTTCCTGATGCTGCCCGGTGTCGGCACCAAGGAAGACATCAAGGAAGCCCAGGGCAACGGCGGCTCGATCTGCCGCATCGCCACCCACTGCACCGAGGCCGACGTCTCGATCCAGCACTTCGGCCTGGCCCGCGAACTCGGGCTGGAGACCGTCGGCTTCCTGATGATGAGCCACACCATCTCCCCGGAGAAGCTGGCGGCGCAGGCCCGCATCATGGCCGACGCCGGCTGCCAGTGCATCTACGTGGTGGACTCCGCGGGTGCGCTGGTGCTCGAAGGTGTCGCCGACCGTGTCGGCGCGCTGGTGGCCGAACTCGGCAACGACGCGCAGGTGGGTTTCCACGGGCACGAGAATCTCGGTCTGGGCGTTGCCAATTCGGTCGAGGCCGTGCGCGCGGGTGCCAAGCAGATCGACGGCTCGTGCCGCCGGTTCGGTGCCGGTGCCGGTAACGCGCCGGTCGAGGCGCTCGTCGGGGTGTTCGACAAGATCGGTGTCAAGACCGGTATCGACTTCTTCGACATCGCCGACGCCGCGGAAGAGGTTGTCGCTCCGGCGATGCCGGCCGAGTGCCTGCTGGACCGCAACGCGCTGGTGATGGGCTACGCGGGTGTGTACTCCAGCTTCCTCAAGCACGCGGTGCGCCAGGGCGAACGCTACGGCGTGCCCGCTCACGAACTGCTGCTCCGCGTCGGCCAGCGCAAGTTGATCGGCGGCCAGGAGGACCAGCTGATCGACATCGCGCTGGAGATCCAGCGCGAGCGGGCCGAGGGTAAGTCCTAGTTCTCTCCCGCGAGCGTCCGTGTTTGTACAGCGACACACCGTGTTTCGCGTACATTCCGCGCACGCTCGGGCGCCGCGAGGGTGACGTAAGTGACCGCCTCGAACACAACGAAAACGCCGGCCGTCCCGAGAGGGGCGGCCGGCGTTTTGCGTAACCGAGTCAGCTGTTGACGGAGTCTGCGGCGGTTTCGCAGCGCGCCACCAACTCGGCGAGCGCCGCCGGCAGTCGATCGGCGATGGCGTGCGGATCGGAAACCTGGTCGGTACAGGTGAGGACGCAGATCTGCATGCCGCCCTCGTAGCTCCAGCCGGTGATGTTCATGCCCATGGGGAAGACCAACGGGCCGGTTGAGATGAGCTTCTCGACCGGGGCGCCGCCGAAGTACAGCGTCTGCTGCGGGCCGCGCATGTTCGAGGCGATCATGCTGAACATCGGCCGCTTCTTGACCTGCGCGCCGATGGTCGGCAGCACCCGCGAGTACACCTTGAACAGCGGCCAGTACTCCATCCAGTCGTGCTGCAGCCAGGCATCGCGCTCGCTCTGCACCTCGCGGGCGGTGGCCGTGTTCGCCGAGATGGTCTTCAACCGGTCGACCGGATCGGCGACATTGGTGGCGAGTTCGACGTTCCACCGGGCGACCTTGTTGCCCCACCGGTCGCCGTCCTGCGGGCGCATCGACACCGGGACCACGGCGGTCATGGTGTCGTCGCCAACGGGACCGCGGGACGCCTGGTACTCGCGAAGGGCGGTGCTGCACATGGCGAGGAAGACATCGTTGACGCTCACGCCGAACGTCTTCGACACCCGCTTGATCTGGTCCATCTCGACGCCCACGAACGCGAAGCCGCGACGCGCGGTCAGCGGTTCGTTGAACGGCAGGGCCGGCGGGATGAAGGCCTCGGCGTAGCCGGGCTTGCCCGCCTTCTGCCGGTTCTGGATGGTGCGGGTGACCTTGGCCGTGCGCGCCAGGACCTTCGGAAACTTGGTGAGCGACTTGACCTGCTGACGCGCCACCATCGGCAGCCACTCCGCGGTCGGCGGCCGGTGCTCGTCGGGCACGGGCCGGGCCGACGGCTCAGGCAGCCGGTCGGCGGGATCCTGGCTGTAGAACTGCTCGAGCAGGTTCAGCGACGCCATGCCGTCGGCCACCGCGTGGTGGATCTTGAGCACGAGCGCGACGCGGCCGTCGGCCAGGCCGTCGATGTACCACAGCTGCCAGGCCGGGCGGTTCCGGTCGAGTGGCTCCTCGAAGAGCTCGGCGATCTCCGCACCCAGCTCGCGATCGGTTCCGGGCGCAGCGGCCGTGGCGCGCTTCATGTGGTAGTTCAGGTCGCCTCGCGCGCGGGTGATCCACCACGGCCGGCCGGCGCCGAATCGCGGCGACATCAGCTGCCACTGCAGGGGTTCGACGCGGTCGACGAGGCCGGGCAGCGCGGCCCGCACGGCTTCGAAGGTGATGGGCTCGTGGCCCTGTGCCGGATCGAGGACGACGGCCTTGATGGTGTGCTGCGGCTGGACGGCACTTTCCCACGCCAGGAAGCTGTTGTCCTCGCCCGATAAACGTCGCATACATCACTATGAAGCCAACAATGTGAGCCAGCGGACATGTTGTCTCAATGATCGGGAACTACCTCTGAATTTCGGCGCGTCCCGCGTTTAGCGTGCTCACCATGAGCTGACTCGGCGTCGCGACGCGGAGCTCGAGGGCTCCGCCGGGACAGCACGATCGTGAATGGAGTAGGGATATGCAACTGAGGAACAGCCGGGTTCTGGTCACGGGTGCCAGCCGTGGCCTGGGCCGGAACATCGCGCAGGCGATGGCCCGCCGCGGCGCCGACGTCGCACTCGTCGCCCGCAACGCCGAGCAGCTCGAAGAGCTGGCGAAAGAGTTGGGCGGCAAGGCATATCCCGCGGACCTGATGGACCCGGCCGCGGTCGAGGAGCTGATCGGCCGCGTCGAGGCCGACGGCCCCGTCGACGTCATCATCAACAACGCCGGCGTGGACCGTGTCGGCCGCTTCTACGAGGCGTCTTCGGCGGACGTGCGAGACCTGTTGCAGGTCAACCTGATTGCTCCGATGGAGCTGTGTCGTCAGGTGATGCCGGGGATGATCAAGCGCGGCCGCGGGCACATCGTCAACGTGTCCTCGATGGGCGCCATCTCCACCGGGCCGGGCGTGACTCTGTACGGCGCATCCAAGGCCGGCCTCAGCCACTTCACCGCCGGCATCCGTTCCGAGCTGCGCAACAAGCCGGTGGGCACCACGCTGGTGCAGATCGGTGAGGTCAAGACCGACATGATCGACCACATCCGGTCGTTCGGGCCGGCCCGCCGCACCATCGAGCGGTCCCTGAAATTCCGGATGATCCCGCAGGAGCCGCTGGACGCCGACATGGTCGCCGAGGCCATCGCCGATGCCGTCGAGAAGGAAAAGAAGCACGTCATCCTGCCCAAGCGCATCGCGGCGATGGCCTACCTCACCGAGACTCCGCGCCGGGTGTCCGAGCTCATGCTGACCGGCATCGACCAGGACAGCGACTGATCATGAACTTGACCGGCAAGGTCGCGATCATCACCGGCGCGGCGCGCGGTCAGGGTGAGGCCGAGGCGCGGCTGTTCGCCGAGTGCGGCGCGCGGGTCGTGCTCACCGACGTCCTGGTCGACGAGGGGGAGGCGGTCGCCGCGTCGATCGGCGCCGCCGCCCGATTCCAAAAGCACGACGTTGGCAGTGAAAGTGATTGGCAGACAACGGTCGAGCTTGCGCTGAGGGAGTTCGGCCGGATCGACGCGCTGGTCAACAACGCGGCGATCTGCACCGTCGAACCGCTGATGGACCACACCGCCGAGTCGTGGGAACGGCAGCTGCGGGTCAACCTGATCGGGCCTTTCCTGGGCACCAAGGCTGTCGTCGAGCCCATGCGAGCAGTCGGCGGCGGCTCGATCATCAATGTGTCCTCGCAGGCCGGTCTGCAGGGCCTGGCCGGCTACAGCGCCTACGGCGCCTCGAAGTGGGGCCTGCGGGGCTTCTCCAAGGTCGCCGCAATCGAGTTGGGCCCCATGGGAATTCGGGTCAACACCGTCTACCCCGGCATGATCGACACCCCGATGGTGGCGCATCTGCCGATCGAACGCGGCCCCGGCGGGCACCCCGGTGCGCCGCTCACCCGTGTCGGTGCCCCTGAGGAGGTTGCCGAGGTGGTGGCGTTCCTGGCGTCGGACGCGTCGTCGTACATGACGGGTGCGGACCTGGCGGTCGACGGCGGCGCGAGTGCGGGCCGGATCCCGGTCGTCCCGACGTAACGAGCGACTTGTCAGACTCGACCGGCAAGATGGGCGCATGGCCGGGGACGAATCCACACTGGCGCCGGACCGCCGGCGGCGGGCCGGGTCGATGGAACTGTTGCTCATCGCCCTCACCGCACTGGCACTGTCGGGTTCCTGGGTCAGCGGTGTCCTGACCGACCACGCCCGCCTGGCTGCCGCGGCCACGGTGTTCTGCGGTGTCTTCGTGCAGGCCCTGCCGTTCCTGGTGCTGGGCGTCATCGTCAGCGGCCTGGTGGCCGCGTACCTCACGCCGGAGCGGCTGGCCCGCCGGTTGCCGCGCCGGCCGGCGCTCGCGGTGGCGGTGGCCGGTGTCGGTGGTGCCGCGCTGCCCGGATGCGAATGCGGCTCGGTACCGGTGGCGCGCCGGTTGTTCAGCGGGGAGACGGCCGGTGCCGCCCTGACCTTCATGCTGTCGGCGCCGGCGATCAATCCGGTCGTGTTGGTGGCGACCGCGGTCGCGTTCCCCGGCCAGCCGCAGATGGTGGTGGCACGCTGCGTGGCATCGCTAGCGACCGCCGTAGTGATGGGGCTGCTGTGGCAGCGCTGGGGCCGCACCGAATGGGTCACCCGCACGCTGCCCACACATCACGACGAGGGCGCCTCCCGGTCCACCGTCTTCACCGAGGCGGCGCGGCACGACTTCCTGCAATCCGCGGCGTATCTGGTCATCGGCGCCGCAGCCGCGGCAGTGCTACGCGCGGCCGTGCCGCCGTGGGTGTTCGAGCACGTCGCGGGCAACCTGGTGGTCGGCGTGGTGACCATGGCGCTGCTGGCTGTCGTACTGGCGCTGTGTTCGGAGGCCGACGCGTTCGTCGCGGCGAGCCTGACCATGGTCCCGTTGGTGCCGCGTCTGGTGTTCCTGGTGGTCGGTCCGGCCGTCGACGTCAAGCTGTTCGCGATGCAGGCCGGCGTGTTCGGCCGGCCGTTCGCCGTACGGTTTGCGCCGGTGACGCTCGTGGTGGCCACAGCATGTGCGACGGTCGTCGGGCTGCTGGTGCTCGGGGGCGCGTCGTGAGCCGGGAAACGCAGAACATTCTGCTGCTGTTGATCGGGCTCAGCACGGGCCTGATCGCGGTCAAGGGCACGTACCTGAATTTCGTGAAGCCGGCATTGTTCCCGTGGCTGCTGGTGGCGGCCGTCCTGCTGGTGGCGCTCGCCGTGGTGTGCCTGGTGCGGGATCTGCGCCACGGGCCGCCGGGCGGGCATCAGCACCGAGGATGGCTGGCGTGGCTGCTGCTCGTCCCGGTGGCGCTCACCGCGTTCGTCAGCGTGCCGCCGATGAGCGCGGTGGGCGCTGAGACGGTGACCGCGGCGGTGGCACCGCCCAAGCGGGCGTTCCCGCCGCTGCCGGCCGACGGCGCGGTGCCGCTGCCGGAAGTCGTGCTGCGGGCCGCTGCCGATTCCACGAAAAGCCTTGAGGGACGGACCATCACCGTCACCGGTTTCACCATGGGCGACGATCTGGCCCGGGTCGTGATCGTGTGTTGTGCCGCCGACGCGCAACTGGCCCGCATTCACCTGACCGGCGCACTCGGTGCGCACCCGAACGACACCTGGCTGAAGGTGCAGGGCAAGGTGGTACCCGGGACGTCCAATCCGTCCACGAATTTCGTCCCGACCATGGAAGTGACCAGTGCCGACCCAATACCCAAGCCCCGCAACACCTACGCGTACTGACGCGCAGGCCCTGCTGGAACAGCTCGCCGGCCCGGGCGCGGAGCTGCGTGACGACCAGTGGGTGGCCATCGAGGCCCTGGTCGTCCAGGGCCGCCGGGCGCTCGTCGTGCAGCGCACCGGGTGGGGCAAGTCCGCGGTGTACTTCATCGCCGCCAAGCTGCTGCGGGCCGCAGGCCGCGGCCCGACCGTCATCGTCTCGCCGCTGCTGGCCCTGATGCGCAACCAGGTGGCGGCCGCCGAACGCGCGGGCGTCCGAGCCGCCACCATCAACTCCAGCAATGTCACCGAATGGGACGACGTGCACCAGCGGGTCGCCTCGGGCGATCTCGACGTACTGCTCGTGAGTCCGGAGCGCTTGAACAATCCCGACTTTCGTGACGCCGTCCTGCCCGCATTGGCCGCCGACGCCGGGCTGGTGGTGGTCGACGAGGCGCACTGTGTCTCCGACTGGGGGCACGACTTCCGCCCGGACTACCGGCGTATCCGCACCCTGATCGGTGAGTTGGGTTCGGGTATCCCGGTGCTCGCCACCACCGCGACCGCCAATGACCGCGTGGTGCAGGACGTCGCCGCGCAGCTGGGTGTCGGGGGCGGGGACACCCTGGTGCTGCGCGGCGGGCTGGACCGGGAGTCGCTGCGCCTGTCGGTGGTGCACGCCGGCGGACCGGCGCAACGGGCGGCATGGCTTGCGGCGCATCTGGATTCGCTGCCCGGCTCGGGCATCGTCTACACCCTGACGGTGTCGCAGGCACACGATATCGCCGCGCTCCTGCGCGAACAGGGGCACACCGTGGCCTCCTACACCGGTTCCACCGAGACCGCCGAGCGTGAACAGCTGGAAGCCGATCTGCTGGGTAACCGGGTCAAGGCGCTCATTGCCACCTCGGCGCTGGGCATGGGGTTCGACAAACCGGACCTGGGCTTCGTCGTGCACCTGGGCGCTCCGTCGTCGCCCATCGCGTACTACCAGCAGGTCGGCCGTGCCGGCCGCGCCACATCGAGCGCCGAGGTAATCCTGCTCCCGGGCAAAGAGGACGCCGACATCTGGCGGTACTTCGCGTCGGTGGCCTTCCCGTCGGAAGCCTTGGTGCGCAAAGTCATCGGCGAACTGGAACCGGACCGGGCGCTGTCCACCGCGGCCCTCGAACCGCTGGTCGACCTGAACCGGTCCCGGTTGGAAATGGTGCTCAAGGTGCTGGACGTCGACGGTGCGGTGCGCCGCGTCAAAGGCGGCTGGATCAGCACCGGCCAGCCGTGGTCGTACGACGAGGAGCGCTACCGCAATCTGGACGCCGCGCGGCAGCGAGAGCAGCAGGCCATGCTGGACTACCAATCGACGACCGAGTGCCGAATGGTGTTCCTGCGCAGTCAGCTCGACGATCCCGAGCTCGACGGCCAGGGCTGCGGCCGGTGTGACAACTGCGCGGGTGCGCGCTACACCGCCGACGTCGATGTGGAGGCGGCGTCGGCGGTGCGCGATCAACTGATGCGGCCGGGTGTCGAGATCGCCCCGCGCAAGCAATGGCCGACGGGGCTGGGTTCCTTGGGAATCGGGTTGTCCGGACGCATCTCCGGTGGTGCGGAACCGGGCCGCGTCATCGGGCGCCTGACGGACCTGGGGTGGGGCGCCCGGCTGCGCCAGTTGCTCGACGGGCCCGACGGCGAGGTTCCCGACGCCGTCGTGCAGGCGGCCGTCGCGGTCCTCAAGGCGTGGAACTGGAAAGAGCGTCCGGTGGCCGTGATGGGTCTGGATTCCGAGCGGCATCCTCTGCTGATCGGATCACTCGTCACCCGACTGGCGGAGCTGGGCCGGCTGCAGAACCTGGGCACGCTGTACTACCGGCCGCAGCGGCGACCCGTGACGGCGGCCAACTCGGCGTATCGGGTTGCGGCGCTGGTGGATTCGTGGGAGGCGCCCACTCTGGACGTGAGCGGTCCGGTGCTGCTGGTCGACGACCTGGTCGACACCGGCTGGACCATGACCATGGCGACGCAGGTGCTGCGCAGCGCCGGGGCACCGGCAGTGCTGCCGTTCGCGATGGCATCGGTCAGCTGACGGCGGACTGCCATTCTGCGTAGAGTCCGTCGATCATCTGGGCCACCTCGTCATAGGTCTTCCAGGTGTCCGGCTCGCCGTACCGCTCGCCATGACGCGCGACGGCCGGGACGTCGCGATACCGCGAGAGGTAGGCCCGGTACCCGGCCTCGGCGAAGGCGTTTCCGGTGTCGGTGAGCATCGACGGGTCGATCTGATTGACGCAGTATCGGCGCAGGTACTCGCCGGGGGTGATGGTCCGGCTGTGCAATTCGGTTGCATTGCAGTCGGATTGGGTGAGGCCGTGCAACGCCAACCACGCCATGAACATGCCGATGTGAGTGCTGGCGGCAGCCGGGTCGAGGTCGAGTTCGCCCACGCTGTCGTAGTGCCACTCGGCGTCGTCGTACGTCATGCTTCGAGCCTACGAGCGTGGCACGTGGGTCCCGGACGCCAATTTCAGTGCCGGCGCAGCCCGAGCTGGTCGACCACGGGGACGATGCCGATCAACTCGATGTCGCGGCGCTGCAGCTGGTCCCACTGCGCACGGGTCATGGTGAACTCGAGCATGGTGTCGAAAACCCCGCGCCGCGATTGCCGTGACGAGCCGGTCTGTACGTAGGGCAGTGACCGCGTGACGCCGAGTGATGCCGCGTTGTCATGCCATGCGGCGGTGCGGGCGACATCGGCGTCGAACCCGGCGAAGATCAGCTGCAGCGCGGCCGTGCGCATCTCCCGGCCGAGGCCGCGGCCCTGATAGCGACGGCCTAGCCAGGAGCCGGTGGACACGGTCCGCCGGGCGGGGAAACCGTCGGCGGACACCGAACACACGCCCACGGCGGCCTCGCCGACAATGACGGCCAGCGGCACGTCCCAGTGCTCCGTCGACACCTCGGCGCGGGTCTGTCGGAAGTACGCGACGGTGTTGCGTTCGAGTTCGGGGGAGACCGCATCGGTCCACGGCACGGCGAACGGCATGGTGGCCGGATCGTGGATGCCCTGGGCGGCCAGGCGGGCGAGTTCGTCGGCCAGGTCGTCGGTCACATGGCAGAGCCGCAGAACCGGAGTGATCACCTCCAGTTCCGCCAGTGGCCAGGGCGAAGGGCGCATGCCCCAATACCAACACAGCCGAGCTAATTCACGAAAGCGAATATTTGGCGCTTTGGGCCGTTCTGACCTGCAACTTTGGTCGCTTGTGTAACAGCTGCACCGGGCCGAGCGAAACACACCCAGAGGCCGGGGAAGACGGATGCGGCCAGGACAAAGGAGGATTCCATGACTCGTGCCGTTCCATTCGGCCGTTCCACCCTCGGCTTCATCGCCTTGGGCGCTGCCTGTGCCGCGATTGTCGTGCCCCGGGCATCGGCCGATCCCGTGAGCCCGACGGCGCCGACCACGACGGCCACCGCGTCGCCGAGCACCACCGCGACTACCGCCGCCACCCCCACGACTTCGGCGACGCCCACGACGTCCGCCACGGCTCCGTCGACCACGACGACGACCACCGTCGCACCGGCCGCGACCGTCGCCGACTGCAGCACCGCGACGCTCGCCAAGACCATCAGCTCGGTCACGCTGCAGCTGTCGGACTACTTCGCCGCGCACCCGGACGCCGACAGCTCGCTGCTCGACGCCACCCGTCAGCCGGCGTTCACCGCGATGAGCCAGTTCGACAACTACTTCAAGGAGCACCCGGACCAGGCCGACGCCCTGCGCGGCATCCAGGCTCCGCTGGCCGCGTTCAAGGACCGCTGCGGCCTGCAGGTCGCGCCGACCGACGCGCTGGCCGTCCTCAACGGCGTCTAGTCCTCACCCGCCGAACGTGAGCGAATGTGTCTATCCGCCAGAGGATTTCGCGCTCGAGCTCACGTTCGGCCGGGCTGGGACCCGCCGAGTTGCGCCGTCAGTGTCGCGGCGGCGGCCACCAGTCCGCGCGCTCGCTTACTGATTTCCGCGTCGGTCAGGGCATGGCCGATCTGCAGTGACAGCACCATCACCTGGCGTTGGTGGTGGTCGAACACCGGCGCGGCGATGACGCTGATGTCGTGTTTGGCCCGCCCGCCCGACGCCGCGCTCGATTCGCTGGGCAGATACACGCGCTCGCCGATGTCCGAGACCAATTCGCCCAGCAGCACCCGTAATTCGTCGGGCAGGTTGCTCGACATGCCGGCCATCATGGCGTACAGCCGCCGGCCGCCCGGCGTCAGCCGCTCCACGAGATAGCCCGATTCGCGGCACTCGGTGATGACCCGTTCCAGCCGCGCGCTGTCGGTGCGCAGCGGGATCGTCGGCTCCTTGGCCAGCCAGTCGCGCACCGCACGCTCATCCCACAGCACGAACATCAGGCCGACCGGCGGGGCGAATGGATAGCTCTGCCCGACCTGCACTGGCTCCGGACTGCCGTGCGGGGCAACGAGTTCCAGCAGGGTGATGCGGTCGTCGACGACCGCCGACAACGCCGCCGTGGCGTTGAACGCCTCCGACAGCCGGCGCAGTTCCGCCCGCGCGGCCGGGCTGATGCGCATGGACTCCTGCGCCGTGTGGCCCAGCGTGATCAACCGCGGGCCCAGCCGATAGGTCTTCTCGGCCGCGTCACGCACCAGATAGCCGGCGTCGGCGAGCGTCGTGACGATGCCCAGGCAGGTCGGCTTGCTGAGGTCGAGCCGGCGCGCCAACTCGGACAGCCCGAACTGTTCCTGGGGGTGACTGGCCAGGAAATCCAGCACCGCGACGACGCGGGCGGTGGGCGGCGACGCGCGGCCGGTGTCAGTCATGGCAAGGAATGTACGACATCGGTCCAAATATGGACCGTTCTGTCGACGTGCGAATGTTGCGACAGATGGGGACGAACTCGCAGGTCGACTGGTGCGACCGAGCTGAGCGTCATTGACGACGACTGCAACACGTTCTACTCTTCAGTCGGAATATCTACCGATGCGTTCCAATATTGGAACGGAAGGGTGTTGACCGTATGTTCACGCAGTCGTTCGCCGACGCCGTCGCCGAGGCGGAGCGCCTCGTCGCCGCGGCGCCGTTCATCGAAACCGAAGCCGACCTGCTCGAAGGCCTGCAATACCTCGCCGGTTGTATCGCGTCGTGCACGCATGTTGCCTTCGACTTCGACAAGGACCACCCGTTCCTGCACAGCGGCACCGGCCCGTTCGAGAAGATGGGCCTCGACAATCCCGACACCATGTACTTCGGCACCCGCGTGCAGCCGGGCCACGAGTACGTCGTCACCGGGCGTCGCGGCACCACCACCGACGTCAGCTTCCAGCTGCTCGGCGGCGAGTACACCGACGCCACCGTGCCGGACAGCGAGACGGCGTTCGACGACCGCAAGCTCGACATCGCCGCCGACGGCACCTTCGAATGGCGGTTCACCCCGGCCACCCCGGCACAGCTGGTCATCCGCGAGGTCTACAACGACTGGTCGGCGCAGCGCGGTACGTTCGCGATCTCCCGCACCGACACCGCGGGCACCGCACCGGAGCCGCTGACGCGTGAGCTGATCGAGAAGCGCTACGCCGTCGCCGGCAAGCAGCTGGTGCAGCGGGTCAAGACCTGGCTGCAGTTCCCGAAGTGGTTCTACGACAACCTGCCGGTCAACACCCTGACCGCGCCGCGGCTGACCCCCGGAGGCCTGGCCACCCAGTACTCGTCCGTCGGGCACTACGACATGACGCCGGACCAGGCCATGGTCATCACGCTGCCGGTGTCGGATGCGCCGTACCTGGGCTTCCAACTGGGCAGCCTCTGGTACATCTCGCTGGACTACATCAACCACCAGACGTCGCTGAACGGCACTCAGGCGCAGGCGGATCCGGACGGCAAAATCCGGATCGTGGTGTCCGAGAACAACCCTGGCGTGACCAACTGGTGCGAGACGCTGGGCCACGCCAAGGGCTACCTGCAGTTCCGCTGGCAGCGGGTGTCCCGCGAGCTGACGGCCGAGGACGGCCCGACGTGCGAGGTGGTGAGCCTCGACGAGGTGGCGGCGAAGCTGCCGTTCTACGAGAACAACAAGATTTCCGACGAAGATTGGCGCGCGCGGATTGCGCTGCGGCAGAAGCTTATTGGCGAGAGGATGGTGGGCTGACCGTGAGCGGACTGCTGACGAGCAAGGTGGTGGTGATCAGCGGCGTCGGGCCTGGGCTCGGGACGACGCTGGCGCGCCGATGTGCGGAGAACGGTGCCGACCTGGTGCTGGTCGCCCGCACGGTGGAGCGACTCGAGGTCGTCGCCAAGGAGGTGACGGCACTGGGCCGTCGCGCACTGGTGGTGGGCGCCGACATCACCGACGAGGAGCAGGTCGCCAATGTGGTGGCCCGTACCACGGCGGAGTTCGGGAAGGCGGACGTGTTGATCAACAACGCGTTCCGGGTGCCGTCGATGAAGCCCTTCGCGAATACGACGTTTGAGCACATGCGGGATGCCATCGAGCTGACGGTGTTCGGGGCGCTGCGTATGACCCAGGGCTTCACCCCGGCGCTCGAGGCCGCCAAAGGTTCTGTGGTGAACGTGAATTCGATGGTCGTGCGGCACTCGCAGGCCAAGTACGGCGCCTACAAGATGGCCAAGTCGGCGCTGCTGGCCATGTCCCAGACCCTCTCGACCGAGCTGGGCGAGAAGGGCATCCGGGTGAACTCGGTGATGCCGGGCTACATCTGGGGCGAAACGCTGGAGGGCTACTTCGGCCACCAGGCGCAGAAGTACGGCACCACCGTCGAGCAAATCTACGCGGCGTCGGCCGCCGGCTCCGACCTGAAGCGGCTGCCGACCGAGGACGAGGTGGCCTCTGCCATCCTGTTCCTGGCCAGCGACCTGTCCAGTGGCATCACCGGCCAGTCGCTCGACGTCAACTGCGGGGAGTACAAGGCATGACGCGCACGAACGTGGGCACCGTCGAGGACCTGCACGCCTCGGCCGTCAAGGCCTGTGGCCTGGACGACTTCGGTGGCGACGACGACAACTACCTGGAAGCTCTTGGTGTGCTGCTGGATTCGTACCAGCGTGAGGCCGACCTGACCGAGCTCGGCAGCAAGATGCAGCGGTTCTTCACCCGCAACGCGCTGGTGGCCCGCTTGGTGTCCAACGCGGCGTTCAAGCAGTACCCGCAGCACGCCGACGTGCCGATCGAGCGGCCCATCTTCGTCACCGGCCTGCCGCGCACCGGCACCACGGTGATCCACCGGCTGCTGACGGCCGACCCGCGGCACCAGGGCCTGGAGATGTGGCTGGCCGAGTTCCCGCAGCCTCGGCCGCCGCGCGAAACCTGGGCGGACAACCCGGTTTTCAGTGCACTCGACGCCCGGTTCAAGCAGGCTCACGAGGAGAACCCGGACTACACGGGCCTGCACTTCATGACGGCCGACGAGGTCGAGGAATGCTGGCAGCTGCTGCGTCAGTCGCTGCACTCGGTGTCCTACGAGACGCTGGCGCACGTCCCGTCGTACGCCAAATGGCTGGCTCAGCAGGACTGGACCAAGTCCTACCAGCGGCACCGCAAGAACCTGCAGCTGATCGGCTTGAACGAGCCCGAAAAGCGTTGGGTGCTGAAGAATCCCAGCCACCTGTTCGCGCTGGATGCGCTGTTCAAGGTGTACCCCGACGCACTGGTGGTGCAATGCCACCGGCCGGCCGAGACCATCATGGCGTCGATGTGTTCGCTCGCGCAGCACACCACGGAGGGTTGGTCGAACACGTTCACCGGCAAGGTGATCGGCGACGACTCGATGGAAACGTGGTCGCGCGGCCTGGAGCTGTTCAATGCCGAACGGGCCAAGCATGATCCCAAGCAGTTCTGCGACGTCGACTACTTCGAATTCATCAAGGACCCGGTCGGTGCCGTCGAGGGCATCTACCGCACGTTCGACATCGAGTTCACCGACGCCGCACGCGAGGCCATCACCGACAGCCACGCCCAGAGTCAGCAGGGTCCGCGCGCACCGAAGCACACCTACTCGCTGTCCGACTACGGGCTGACCGAGGAACAGGTCAAGGAGCGCTTCGCGAACCTGTAATTGCCCGGCAGCTGCGAAAGCCCCCTGAATCAAGCGATTCCGGGGGCTTTCGCTGTGGGTATCTGCCTAGCCGTCGCCGGGGGAGGGGGCGGTGGAGAATTCCTCCAGGCACCCTTCGGCGACCGCATGCTTGATGCTGTCGGACATCTTCGGGCACGAGCGGCTGCGGCTGGGGTCGCCGCCTTCGGCGCGGATCTCGCTGAAATACGCGCACCGCGCTGTCGCCTCCGAATTCCACTGCACCGCAGTGTGTTCCGGACCCAACTTCTTCACGGACACCGTCGAATGACAGAACCGGCAGTCCACCGGAACCAGGCCCGAGGTCAGGTACCGCTGCCGGTCGGCAGCGGTGGCCTCGCGCACCGCGGCCAGGCGCACCGGGTCACCGGCGAAATCCGGTGCCTTGGACCAGGATCCGTTGGCCGGCGAGTCGGAGGCGGGGTGCGCGTGGTCGTCCTCGTCGCCGTGGCCCATCAGCTGCAGCATCGAACGGGCCAGGCTCTCGGCATCGGGAGCCTGAGCCTGGGCCCGTTCGTCGTGCTGGGTCATCAGCTGGACTGCTCTGCGGATTCCTTGGCCTCGGCCTGCAAGCGCAGGTTCTCGGCCACCTCGCCCTGCCACTTCTCGTTGGCGACCGTCGTGTCGATCTCCAGCTCGAAGCGGTCGGTCATGTCCGGGGTGATGTCGGCGACGTCGACGTAGAACTGCTGGTACCAACGGCGCATCTGGTACACCGCGCCGTCTTCCTCGACCAGCAGCGGGTTGTCGATGCGGGTCTTGTGCTTCCAGATTTCGACGTCCTGCAGGAAGCCCTTGCTGACACCGTCGGTCATGGCGTTGGCCAGCTTCTGGGTGGTCTTCTCGTCCATGCCCTTGGGCTTTTCGACGATGACGCCCCATTGCAGCACGAACGCGTCCTGGCTGACCGGGTAGTGGCAGTTGATCAGGATCGACTCGGCCTTGTAGCCGCTGTAGTTGTTGTGCAGCCAGTTGATCATGAACGACGGCCCGAAGTACGAGGCCTCCGAGTCGAGGTGCGCCTCGCCGTACTGGGTGCCCATGCCACCGATATCCGGCCGGCCCACGTTGTGCAGGTACTGGCTGGCGATGTGGCCCTCGAAGACGTTCTTGAAGTACGTCGGCAGGCCGTAGTGGATGTAGAAGAAGTGCGCCATGTCAGTGACGTTGTCGATGATCTCGCGGCAGTTGCTGCCTTCGATCAGCATCGAGTTCCACTGCCAGTCGGTCCACTCGTCGCTCGCGGCCTCGGGGATCTCCGGGATCCGCACGTCGTCGGTGGGGGCGTTGCCCTCGTGGTCGTGCCAGACGAAGAGCAGGCCGCCCCGGACGTCGGTGTGCCAGGCGCGGGTGCGGGCCAGCCGCGGCGTGCGCTTGGCGTAGGGCACCAGCTGGCACTTGCCGTCGCCGCCCCAGCGCCAGTCGTGGAACGGGCATGCGACCGCGTCACCCTTGATGGTGCCCTGCGACAGATCCCCGCCCATGTGGCGGCAGTAGCCGTCGAGGATTTTCAGGTCGCCCTTCGAGTCTGCGAACACCACCAATTTGGTGCCGAACGCCTCGAACGAGTGCGGCTTTCCGTCCAGGAAGTTCTTCACAGGACCCACGCAGTGCCATCCACGGGCAAAGCGGTCCGGCAGCGCGCCGGTATCGATCTCGCGAACCCCCGCGGTTTCGGTGCTCACCTTGGCCTCCCAATCTGTGCCTAGTAACTAGAACACGTTACAGTTTTTCCTCGGTGCAGCGCAATGCAAGCGTCCCGACCTGCGGTGTATCGCAAGGGCGAGCGAAGCGACGAGGTAGGTTTTGACCATGCCGCTTTACTCCTTCGAGGGCCGAAGCCCGGTCGTCGACCCCACGGCGTTCATCGCCCCCACCGCCGTCCTGATCGGCGATGTCCGCGTCGAAGCCGGGGCATCGGTGTGGTTCAACGCGGTTCTGCGCGCCGATTACGCGCCCGTCGTCATCCGGAACGGGGCAAACGTGCAGGACGGGTCCGTCCTGCACGCCCCGCCCGGCATCCCGGTGGACATCGGGCCCGGCGCGACCATCGCCCACCTGTGCGTCGTGCACGGCGCACACGTCGGTGCCGAGGCGCTGATCGCCAACAACAGCACGATTCTCGACGGCGCGGTGATCGGCCGGCGCACGCTCGTCGCTGCCCATTCACTGGTGGTCGCCGGGACCAAAATCCCCGACGAGGTCCTGGTCGTGGGGTCGCCCGCCAAGATCCGCGGCCCGATCTCCGGAACCGGCGCCGAGACGTGGATCAACACCAATCCGCAGGCCTACCGGGAACTGGCCGAGCGCTACCTGACCGGCCTGGAAGAGCTGTAGCCCCGGATTTCGCCGAAATCTGACATTCCGGCCGGGCTTCGGCCAAGACTGGGCGCATGAAGCTGCCGCTCATCGCCCTGGCCGGCGCCGTCGGGGTGCTCACGGCCCCGCTCGCGCAGGCCGCGCCGCCACCCAACTTTCCCGACTTCGCAGGCTTCAACGTCGTCACGTCGACCCATCTGGCGACGTACCAGCGCACGGATCAGCAGGTGGTGAGGTTCTCGACGCCCGACGGACTGGCGTGCCTCGTCAGTGCGCTGGGCGGGGTGGCGCCGATCGTGCGGTGCTACGGCCCGGTGCCGGGGACGACGGGCCTGGCCGTCACCGCCGACCCCAACGCCAAGGCGCCCCGCGATTTCGGGGTGGCGCAGGTGCACGCGGCCAACGAGGGCACGATCAGCAACTACCGCGGCGATTACCCGACCGATCTCGCCGGTGCCCCGCTACTGGCCCCGGGCGAGAAGGTGACTCTGACGACGATGACGTGCGGCGTGGTTGCCGGTGGCGTCACCGCCTGCATCGACACCACCGACGGCGGCCACGGCTTCGTGCTGCAGCCGTCGGGGTCCTGGACTTTCTGACGGGGATTTGTGCACGAAAATCCGCGGCCACCGCGGAATTTCGTGCACAAATCACGAAGTGCGCGGCGCTTCCCAGAACGCGCGCAACGCCACCAGCTGCCCGGCTTCGTTGGCGCGGTAGGTGAAGACGCCATGGGTGGTGAAGTCGTGCCCGCCGATGGTGGTCACGATGTTGCCGACGTTGGCTTCCTCGTCACCGCACTGGTAGGTGGTCTCGAAGTTGAACACGAGACTGTCGGTGGGAGCGATCGCCTTGTCCCAGAAGCCCGAGATGGCTTCCTTGCCACGGTGCCCCTTGCCCTCGGGATCCAGGAACGACGGCCCGATCGGGTCCTGCACGATGGCGTCGTCGGCGAAGTTGGCCAGCCAGGCGTCCTTGTCGCGCGCGGCGACGGCGTCGCGGGAACGCTTGCCGGCCAGGTGCGCGGGATGATTCGGATCGGAAACTGTCATGTCAGTCCTGCCAGCCGGAGTGGATGTGGATGTCGGCGTACCGCTTCGGTGAATCTTTCTTCTTTTCGATGAGGGCGTCAAAGGTCGCGCCAGACCCGACTTGTTTCGGTCGGGACCGGCGCGACTCTCACGGCGTACGTCCGGGCAACTACTTGCCTGGCTTGTCGCTCGAGACGACCCACATCGAGTAGTACTGTGCGCCACCGCCGTACGCGTGGCCCAGTGCCTTGCGGGCGCCTTCGACCTGGTGGTCACCGGCCTTGCCCATGACCTGGATGGCCGACTCGGCGAACCGGATCATGCCGGATGCGCCGATGGGATTGGAGCTCAGCACGCCGCCGGAGGCGTTGAACGGAATCCTGCCGCCGATGGCGGTCTCGCCGGCCTCGGTCAGCTTCCAGCCCTCACCCTCGGCAGCAAAGCCCAGGTTCTCCAGCCACATCGGCTCGAACCACGAGAACGGCACATAGACCTCGGCGCAGTCGATTTCGTCGATGGGGCTGGTGATGCCGGCATCGCGCCACAGCGCCGCGGCGGCGTCGCGGCCGGCCTGCGGGTTCACCTGGTCGCGGCCCGAGTAGGCCAGTGGTTCGGTCCGCAGCGCGGTGGCATGGATCCAGGCCACCGGATGTCCCTCGGCGACGCGGGCGTCGGCCACTTCCTCGTTGCCGATCACCAGTGCGGCCGCGCCGTCCGATGACGGGCAGGTCTCGTCGAAACGGATTGGGTCCCAGAGCATCTGGGATGCCATCACCTTCTCGACGGTGATGTCGGGCTGGTGCAGATGGGCCAGTGGGTTCTTGGCGCCGTTGAGCCGGTCCTTGACCGCCACCATGGCACCGATGTGCTCCGGCGCGCCCGAGCGGCGGATGTAGGCCCGCACGTGCGGGGCGAAGTAGCCGCCCGCACCCGCGCCGACGGGCTTGGTGAACGGCACCGGAATGGACAACGCCCACATGGCATTCGACTCGGACTGCTTCTCCCAGGCCATGGTCAGCACGCGGCGGTACTTGCCGGACTTGACGAGGCTGGCGGCGACGATCGCGGTCGAGCCACCCACCGAACCGGCGGTGTGCACGCGGATCAGTGGCTTGTTGGTGGCGCCGGTGGCGTCGGCCATGAACAGCTCGGGCATCATGACGCCCTCGAAGAAGTCCGGTGCCTTGCCGACGACAACCGCGTCGATGTCGGCCATGGTGCAGCCGGAATCGGCCAGTGCGCGGTCGATCGCCTCGCGAACCAGGCCATTCATCGAGACGTCGAGCCGCTTGGCGACGTACTTGGTCTGTCCCGTACCGAGGACCGCAGCGAGATTCTTGGCCATGGCTACTTACCCTCCAGGACGGCAATCAGATTCTGTTGCAGCGCAGGACCACTCGTGGCATGCGCCAGCACGCGGTTCGCCGATCCGTTGAAGATGTGCTCGGCGGCGAAGCCGATGCGCTCCAGACCCGCCGAGAACATCGGGTTGGCGGCCAGGGCGCCACCGGACGGGTTGATCTTCGTCGACTCACCAAGGCCGATGGCCTCTTTGAGGATCAGCTGCTGGTGGCTGAACGGCGCGTGCAGCTCGGCGATGTCGATCGAACCGGCGTCGCCGCCGGTGGCGACCTGCGCCGAGGCGGCGGTCGAGGGCGACGTCGTCAGGTCGCGGGCACCCAGGATCGGGGTCTCGATGCGGTGCTCGAAACCGGTGATCCAGGCCGGGTTTTCCCGCAGTTCCCGTGCCTTGTCGGCCGACGCCAGCACGATGGCGGCGGCACCGTCGGTGATCGGGGCGATGTCGTGGCGGCGCAGCGGGTCGGCGAAGAACGGCCGCGACAACAGGTCGTCGATGCTGCCGGTGACCTCTTCGCGGTCGGTGCGGCCGCCGGCGGCGAACGCGTCGAGTGCCACCTGGGCCATCTGCTCGGCCGTCCACTTGCCGGCGTCCAGACCGAAGCGGGCCTGCAGACCCGCCATCGACACGGCGTCCGGCCACAGCGGCGCGACGGTGTACGGATCGGTCTGCAGGGCGAGCACCCGGCGCAGGGTGCCGGCGCTGCCCTTACCGAAGCCGTAGACCAGCGCGGTGTCGACCTCGCCCGTCAGAATCTTGATGTAGGCCTCGTACAGCGCCCAGGCTGCGTCCATCTCGACGTGTGATTCGTTGATCGGCGGGATGGCGCCGATCGAGTCGATCGCCGAGATGAAGGAAAATGCCCGGCCGGCAAGGTAATCCGAGGAGCCTGAGCACCAGAATCCGATATCGGTCTGCTTCAGGCCCAACTCGGCGTACAGCTTTTGGAAACACGGCATCAGCATCTCGACGCCGTTGGTGGTGCCGTCGGTGCGGCGCACATGCGGGGCATGCGCGAACCCGACGACCGCTACGTCACTGGAAGTCATTGTGGCAGTTCCTTTTACAGGTGGTGCTTGTACGAGTCGTAGTCGGCGTCGGGTTCGCCGGACGGTTTGAAGTGCGAGATGTTGTCGATGCCCAGGCCCCACTCCTCGCGGGGCTTCCACACCGCTTCCACCCGCATGCCCATCCGGACGTCGGCCGCGTCGATCTCGGTGACCAGGTGCAGGAACGGAATATCGGCGCCGTCGAGCAGCACGTAGGCGGCCACATACGGCGGCTTGATGCGCTGGCCGGCGAACGGGATGTTGATGATCGCGAAGGTGGTGACTGTGCCGCGGTCGACCAGCTCGACGAATTCGTCGAGTTCCAGGCCGGTGGCCGGGTCGGCCTCCTTCGGCGGGAACAGCACCGGACCGGGCTTGCCGTCGCGGCCGACCTTGGTGCGGCCGCCGAGCAGCTTGCCCTCCTGCAGGCCGCGCAGGAAGGTGCTCTCGGGAAGTGAAGCGGTGTGCTGGATTTCGATGGACGACGGCACGACCAGCATGGTCACCGGGTCGCGGTCGTCAGCCGGCAACGGTTCTTCGGTGTCTTCGCCGGGAACGAAGTAGGCGATGTCGGTGATGGCACCGACGGGCTCGTCGACCCAGTGCGCACGGACGCGGTCACCCGACTTGAGGGAGCCCTCGGGGGCGTCGACGGCGTGCAACAGCGGGGTGTCCGCGCCGTCGAGTTTGATCAGCGCCCAGGCGAACGGCTTCTGCAGGGGCTGGCCCTCCAGCGGCTCGGGCTGCCAGGTCCACGACAGCACGGTTCCGACGCTGGACACCGGAACGACCTCGGTCAGGGCCTCGTACGTGACAGGGTCATACTCGGCGGGAGGTACGTGTACCCGGCCGTCCGAACCGCGGGTGCCGACGATGCGTCGTCCGCGCAGCGCGGTGAAGAACTGACTCAGGACCGGACCGACTGAACGGGTGTAGTCGAATGACAGTTTCAGCGGAGCCGAAAGGGGCGGCTCATGGCCTGCCATCTGGGCTGGGCTGCTTTGGCTAACGCTCACGGCATCGAGTAGAACAGGTTCTAACAATCGTGGCAAGCACGTTCGGAAAGGCGGCCCCATGAAACTCGGTTTGCAGCTCGGATACTGGGGGGCCAAGCCGCCCACCGACCACGCGACGCTCGTCGCCGCGGCGGAAGAAGCGGGGTTCGACACTGTCTTCACCGCAGAGGCCTGGGGCTCGGATGCCTACACCCCGCTCGCCTGGTGGGGCCGGGAAACCACGCGGATGCGCCTGGGTACGTCGGTCATCCAGATGTCGGCCCGCACGCCCACGGCGTGTGCCATGGCAGCGCTGACGCTCGACCACCTGTCGGGTGGCCGGCACATCCTGGGCCTGGGCGTCTCGGGGCCGCAGGTCGTCGAGGGCTGGTACGGGCAGAAGTTCCCGAAGCCGCTGGCGCGCACCCGCGAGTACATCGACATCCTGCGCCAGGTCTGGGCCCGCGAAGCGCCGGTCACCAGCGACGGCCCGCACTACCCGCTGCCGCTCTCGGGTGAGGGCACCACGGGTCTGGGCAAGCCGCTCAAGCCCATCACTCATCCACTGCGCGCCGACATCCCGGTGATGCTCGGGGCCGAAGGCCCGAAGAACGTCGCACTGGCGGCCGAGATCGCCGACGGGTGGCTGCCGATCTTCTACTCGCCGCGAATCTCCGGCATGTACAACGAATGGCTCGACGAGGGCTTCGCCCGTGCCGGCGCCCGTCGCACCCGCGAGACGTTCGAGATCTGTGCCACCGCGCAGATCATCGTCACCGACGACCGGCCGATGGTCATGGAGATGATGAAGCCGCACCTGGCGCTCTACGTCGGCGGCATGGGCTCGGAGGACACCAACTTCCACGCCGAGGTGTACCGCCGCATGGGCTACTCCGAGGTCGTCGACGACGTCACCAAGCTGTTCCGCAGCGACCGCAAGGACGAGGCGGCCAAGGCCATTCCGGACGAGTTGGTCGACGACTCCGCGATCGTCGGGAACCTCGACTACGTCAAGGAACAGATCAAGGCCTGGGAGGCCTCGGGCGTCACCATGATGGTCGTCGGCGCCAAGTCGGTCGAACAGATCAACCAGCTGGCTGAATTGGTCTAGTTGTCGCGAGCTGGGGGTACCTCCCGCTTGCGGGGGAACGCAAAACTGTCATTTTTCCCGACCGAAGTGCAGTTATGCTGGGGGCACCTCCCTCTGGGGGACTGTTCGCGAACACGTTGTAGACACTTATTGCGGAGTGTCTACAACGTGTTCTAGATTCGTGCTGTGACAGACGCCACCGGGGCCGCGCCCTCGCAGCACACCATCGCGGGCACCGTGCTGACCATGCCCGTGCGCGTCCGTAAGGCGACGCAGCACATGGCAATGTTCTCGGTCGACGCCGATGCCGCACAACGCATGATCGACTACAGCGGCCTGCGGGTGTGCCGCTTCCGCCCGCGCCGCGCGGTCGCCGTGCTGATGCTCATGCACTACGTCGACAGCGACCTCGGCGAGTACTACGAGTACGGCACCAACATCATGGTGAACCCGCCGGGCTCCGACGCCTCGGGCCTGCGTGCCCTGCAGTCCGCCGGCGCTTTCATCCATCACCTGCCCGTCGACCAGGCCTTCACCCTCGAGGCCGGCCGCAACATCTGGGGCTATCCGAAGGTGATGGCGGACTTCGCCATTCGACATGGGAAGAACTTCTCTTTCGACGTCACCATCGACGGCCACTTCGCCGTCGGCATGGACTTCAAGCCCGGCTTCCCGGTGCCCGCGCCGTCGAAACCCCAGGCGCCCCCGACCTATTCGCACCTCGACGGCGTCACCCGCGAGACCGTCGGCGTGATGAGACCGTCCGGTGTGCGCTACCGGCCGGGGGGCGTGACGGTTCGCCTCGGTGACCATCCGTACGCCCGAGAATTGGCGGCCCTCGGATTGCCGAAACGCGCCATGCTCTCGGGTTCCGCTGACAACGTAGACATGACTTTCGCCGATGCTCAGGAGATCAAGTGACCAGTGTTATCATCCGCCCCGACGTCGATCTGGCCGACGGCCGGTTCTATGCCGACCGGGCGGCCGCGCACGAGGCGTACCGCTGGATGCGGGCCAATGAGCCGGTGTTCCGGGATCGCAACGGCCAGGCTGCGGTGACGACATACCAGTCGGTGCTCGACGCCGAGCGCAACGCCGAACTGTTCTCCAACGCCGGCGGCATCCGCCCCGACCAACCCGGCATGCCGTACATGATCGACATGGACGACCCGGCGCACCTGGTGCGGCGCAAGCTCGTCAACGCCGGCTTCACCCGCAAGCGCGTCATGGACAAGGTGCCGTCCATCGGGCGTCTGGTCGACGCGCTGATCGACAACGTCTGCGAGAAGGGCGAGGCCGACTTCGTCAACGATCTGGCGGCCCCGCTGCCAATGGCCGTCATCGGCGACATGCTCGGCGTCGTGCCCGAAGAGCGGGAGATGCTGCTCAACTGGTCGGACGAACTGGTGTCCGGGCTGTCGTCGCACCTGGATGAGTCGTCGATCCAGAAGCTGATGGAAACCTTTGCGGCATATACCGCTTTCACCATGGACGTCATCAAGGATCGCCGGGCCAACCCCACCGACGACCTGTTCTCGGTGTTCATCAACTCCGAGGTCGAAGGCCAGCGGCTGAGCGATGACGAGATCGTCATGGAGACGCTGCTGATCCTGATCGGCGGCGACGAGACCACGCGGCACACGCTGTCGGGCGGCACCGAGCAGCTGATGCGCAACCGCGATCAGTGGGACCGGCTCGTGGCCGAACCCTCGCTGATGCCGGGCGCGATCGAGGAGATGCTGCGCTGGACCTCGCCCATCAAGAACATGTGCCGCACCCTGACCGCGGACACCGTCTTCTACGGCACCGAGCTGAAGAAGGACGAGAAGGTCATGCTGATGTTCGAGTCGGCGAACTTCGACGGCGACCAGTTCGCCAACCCGGACGAATTCCACATCGACCGGAACCCCAACAGCCACTTGGCATTCGGCTTCGGCACCCACTTCTGTATGGGCAACCAGCTGGCCCGCCTGGAGCTGCGCCTGATGACTGAGCGGCTGCTGCAGCGCCTGCCCGACCTCCGCTTGGCCGACGGTGCGGAGATCCCGCTGCGCGCCGCCAACTTCGTCAGCGGCCCCGAGGCCATGCCGGTGGTGTTCACCCCGACCGCCCGGGTGCTGTGAGCTAGCCGCTCACAGCGGCCGGCACCGCCATCGAGATGACGGTGCCGGGTGCACCGGTGACCGTGAATTGGCCGCCTGTGGCAAGCACTTTCGTGCAGATCGACGCGAACCCGATGTGACCGTCCTCGACGCTCTGCGCGAGCCGGTCCGGCGGGATGCCGACGCCGTCGTCGGCGATGCGTAGTTCGGCCCGGCTTCCGTTGTACGCCAGCCGGAATCGCAGGTTGTCGGCGTGCGCGTGCTTGATCGCGTTGGTCGAGAATTCGCGGGCCGCGCTGTAGAGCAGATGGTCGGCGTCGGTGCGCAGGTTGTCGGGCCAGTCGTCGGCGTCCAGATGAACCGTGATGCTGGTGCGTGCGGCGATGCCGTCGGCCAGCGCGGTGATCGCGGCCTTGAGGCCGGAGCGGGCCAGCACCTCGGGGTGCAGTTCACGGACCACGTCGCGCAGCAGCCGGGAGGATTCGGCGAGCGCGAAGTCGACGCGGTCCATGCCCTCGACCGACCCGTCGCGGACGTCCTCCATGTCGTGCCGCGCCACCAGGACGTACTGCAGCGCGCCGTCGTGCAGGCGTTCCGAGAGGGATTGGCGCTCGCGTTTCTCGAGGCTGATCACCTCTTCGAGCAGGCGGGTCCGTTCCTGGGCCAGCCCGGCGATGGTCCGGGTCTTGGATTGCTGCACCCATGACAGCGCGACCGAACCGGCGGCCAGGCCGAAGACGATGGCGGTCCGCAACAGGATCGAGCCCCACGGTTCGTCACCGTTGGCTTCCCGGTCGATCCAGTTGACGACGAAGAACGTGGCCACGGTGGGGATGGCGATCATCGCGCTGACCGTGGGATCGAGCTGAGCCGCCGCGATCAGCGGGATCAGGAACAGCCCGTGCTGCAGGACGTCGGACGTCCAGGTTTCCGGCGAGCTGAGCCCGCTGTCCACTGAAATGACCGCCACCACAGTCAGATCCGCGCACAGCATGAGCAACGCCACGACGCGCTGGGTGCGGCGGTCGGACTGGTCGGCCGAGCGTCGTCCCCACCAACCCCATGCCCCGACCATCGCGACGTAGCAGGCGAAGATGCCCCAGTGCAGCCGCAAGTTCGCGTTCGGGGGTTCCAGCAGCAGGCCGAACCCGACGAACACCGCCAGCAGCACCCGCAGGGCGAACTGCAGCAGCAGGCCACGCACCAGCGAGGTGTCGGTGGTTGGCATCTGAGTCCCCCCGGCGTTCGTGATTTGTGCACGATTTTCCGCGATGGCCGCGGAAAATCGTGCACAAATCACGCAAAAGATTCGACGATCGACTCTCGGGGGTCGCGCCAGGTCAGGCTCAGGTCGGACAAGGTCAGGCTGTCGTCGGTGGGGACGGCGGCCGTCAGCAGCAGGGCGGCTTCGTAGCTCAGCCCCTCGGCCAGGGGCAGCCAGCGCCCGGCGGCATCCGAGACTCGGCCGACGCCGCGAAACATGCCGGGCGACAGCGGAATCCGCCGGATCGGCCGGCCCAGCGCCGACTGCAGCGCGTCGACCATCTGATCGAACGTCAACAGCACGCCGCCGCAGACATAGCGCTTCGGGCCGCGGCCGGGCCGCATCAGCGCCGTGTGGACCCGGGCCACGTCACCGACGTCGATCATCTGCATGCCGCCGCGCAGCCGCGGGGCGACGCGGTAGCGCACGATGGGGTCCCAACCACGTTGTGTCACACCGACTGCCGTGTGGAACGCCGGTCCGACGACGGACGACGGGTACGTCACGACGACGGGCGCGCCCTCGGCCTGCAGCCGGCGGGCTGCGTTGTCGGCGTACGCCTTGGTGCGGGCGTAGTCGCTGCGGCCGGGCGCCGGGGGAGTGTCGGGCCCGATCACGCCGTCGGTCGGCGGGAACAGCGAGCTGTACGACGACACCGAGACCACGGGGTCCAGCCCGAGCTCACACGCCCGCGTCAGCAGGGCCTCGGTGGCGTAGGCGTTGATGTCCCACATCAGCTGGGTGCGGCGGCTGTCGGTGCCGACGACTCCGGCGGCATGCAGCGCCGCGTCGCAGCCGGTCAACAGCTCGGAAACTGTTGCGGGGTCCCGGATATCGCCGGTCAGGATCTCGAGCGGACCGATCTGGCCCAGCGCGTCGAGCGCGGCGTCGTCGCTGCCGCCGGGAAACACCAGCAGCCGCACGGTGTGCCCAGCAGCCAGCAGGGCGCGGACGGTGTGGGCACCGACGTAGCCGGTGCCGCCCGTCACTGCGATGTGCATCAGCGCATCTTGAACTGTGGTGCGCGCTTCTCCTTGAACGCCAGCGGGCCTTCCTTGGCGTCCTCGGACAGGAAGACCGGGATGCCGTTGGCGGTGTCGGGCTTGAAGGCGTCCAGCTCGTGCATGCCCTCGGTCTCGCGGATGGTCTTGAGGATGGCCTGGACCGCCAGCGGACCGTTGTTGTTGATCACCTCGGCGATCTCGAGAGCCTTGTCCAGCGCGGTGCCGTCCGGCACCACATATCCGATCAGCCCGTAGTCCAGGGCCTGCTGGGCGGTGATGTGCCGGCCGGTCAGCAGCATGTCGCACGCGATGGTGTACGGAATCTGGCGCACGAGGCGCACTGCCGAACCGCCCATCGGGTACAGGCTCCACTTGGCCTCGGAGATGCCGAACTTGGCGCTCTCCCCGGCGATGCGGATGTCGGTGCCCTGCAGGATCTCGGTGCCGCCGGCGATGGCCGGGCCCTCGACCGCCGCGATCAGCGGCTTGGTCAGGCGGCGGCCCTTGAGCAGACCGTCGATACGCGACGGGTCGTAGCTGCCGTCCTTGAACGAGTCGCCCGGCGGCTTCTTGGTGGCGCCCTTGAGGTCCATGCCGGCGCAGAAGTAGCCGCCGGCACCGGTGAGGATGCAGGTGCGGATCTCCGGATCGCTGTCGACGCGGTCCCACGCCTCGACCATTATCGAGAGCATCTCGCCTGAGAGGGCGTTGCGGGCCTCGGGCCGGTTCAGTGTGACGATCAACGTGTGTCCGCGCTGCTCAATGAGGGCGTCTGCGGTTTTTTCGGGTGCGCTCACGGGTACCAACTTCCGGTCTCGAGATCGTTAGACTTGTCACAAAATGTAACACGTTCTAGTTTATGTAACGTGGCTCTGAACATCGCAGATCTCGCCGAGCACGCCATTGATGCTGTGCCGGACCGCGTCGCACTCATCTGTGGCGACGAACAGCTGACCTATGCCCAGTTGGAGGAGAAGGCCAACCGCCTGGCTCACTACCTCCAGTCGCAGGGCGTGAAGAAAGACGACAAGGTTGGGCTCTACTGCCGCAACCGTATCGAGATCGTGATCGGCATGCTCGGCATCGTCAAGGCCGGCGCGATCCTGGTCAACGTCAACTTCCGCTACGTCGAGGGCGAGCTGAAGTACCTGTTCGACAACTCGGACATGGTCGCCCTGATCCATGAGCGCCAGTACTCCGACCGGGTCGCCAACGTGCTGCCGGAGCTGCCGCTGCTCAAGACCATCCTGGTTGTGGAAGACGGGTCCGACAACGACTTCCAGCGGTACGGCGGCGTCGAGTTCTACTCCGCCATCGCCGACAGCTCGCCCGAGCGTGACTTCGGCCCGCGCAGCGAGGACGACATCTACCTGCTCTACACCGGCGGTACCACCGGATTCCCCAAGGGCGTCATGTGGCGTCACGAGGACATCTACCGAGTGCTGTTCGGCGGCACCGACTTCGCCACCGGCGAGCCCATCGCCGACGAATACGACCTGTCCAAGCAGGCCGCCGCCAACCCGCCGATGATCCGGCTCCCCATCCCGCCGATGATCCACGGCGCGACACAGTCCGCCACCTGGATGGCGCTGTTCACCGGCCACACCGTGGTGCTGATGCCGGAGTTCGACGCCGACGCCGCCTGGCGAATGATCCACGAGCACAAGGTCAATCTGCTGTTCTTCACCGGCGACGCGATGGCGCGGCCGCTGCTGGACGCGCTGCTGGCGCATCAGGACGCCGGCAACGAATACGACCTCTCCAGCTTGTTCCTGCTCGCCAGCACCGCCGCGCTCTTCTCGACCAGCCTCAAGGAGAAGTTCCTCGAGCTGCTGCCGAACCGCGTCATCACCGACTCGATCGGCTCGTCGGAGACCGGCTTCGGCGGCACCAGCATCGTGGCGAAGGGCCAGTCGCACACCGGCGGTCCCCGCGTCACGATCGACAAGAACACCAAGGTGCTCGACGAGGACGGCAACGAGGTGGTTCCGGGGTCGGGCGTGCGCGGCATCATCGCCAAGTGCGGCCACATCCCGGTCGGGTACTTCAAGGACGAGAAGAAGACCGCGGAGACCTTCAAGACCATCAACGGCGTTCGTTACGCCATCCCGGGTGACTTCGCCGAGGTCGAGGCCGACGGCAGTGTGACGATGCTGGGCCGCGGCTCGGTGTCGATCAACTCCGGTGGCGAGAAGATCTATCCCGAAGAGGTCGAGGCCGCGCTCAAGGGACACCCGGATGTGTTCGACGCCTTGGTCGTCGGCGTGCCGGACCCGCGCTTCGGTCAGCATGTCGCGGCCGTCGTGCAGCCGCGTGAGGGCACCAAGCCGGCGCTGGCGGACCTGGACGCGTTCGTCCGCAGCGAGATCGCGGGCTACAAGGTGCCGCGCAGCCTGTGGCTGGTCGACGAGGTCAAGCGCTCCCCGGCCGGCAAGCCCGACTACCGCTGGGCCAAGGAGCAGACCGAGGCGCGTCCCGCCGATGAAGTGCACGCGAAACACGCAGGCGCACAAGCCTAGTCAGGAACGAGAAATGAAAACCGAACTCTGCGAACGCTTCGGGATCGAATACCCGATCTTCGTCTTCACACCGTCGGAGAAGGTGGCCGCGGCCGTGACCCGCGCCGGCGGCATGGGCGTGCTGGGTTGCGTCCGCTTCAACGACGCCGACGACCTCGAGAACGTCCTGCAGTGGATGGACGCCAACACCGACGGCAAGCCGTACGGCGTCGACATCGTGATGCCGGCCAAGGTCCCGACCGAGGGCACCAGCGTCGACATCAACAAGCTGATCCCGCAGGGGCACAAGGACTTTGTCGCCAAGACCCTCGCCGATCTCGGGGTGCCGCCGCTGCCGGCGGACGAAGAGAAGAACGAAGGCGTCCTCGGCTGGCTGCACTCGGTGGCGCGCAGCCACGTCGAGGTGGCGCTCAAGCACCCGATCAAGCTGATCGCCAACGCACTCGGCTCGCCGCCGAAGGACGTCATCGACCAGGCGCATGCTGCCGGCGTTCCGGTGGCCGCGCTGGCCGGCTCGGCCAAGCACGCGGCGCGGCACGTGGAGAACGGCGTCGACATCGTCGTGGCACAGGGTCACGAGGCCGGTGGCCACACCGGCGAGATCGGTTCCATGGTGCTGTGGCCGGAAATCGTTGACGCCCTCGGTGGTTCGGCTCCGGTGCTGGCCGCCGGCGGCATCGGCACCGGGCGGCAGCTGGCCGCCGCGCTGGCGCTGGGCGCGCAGGGCGTCTGGATGGGCTCGGCGTTCCTGACCTCGGCCGAATACGACCTCGGGGTGCGGCTGGAATCGGGCGTTTCCGTTGTACAGCAGGCGATGCTGAACGCGACCTCGGCCGACACCGTCCGCCGCAAGATCTACACCGGCAAGCCGGCCCGGCTGCTCAAGAGCCGCTGGACCGACGCCTGGGACGCCGACGGCGCACCCGATCCGCTGCCGATGCCGTTGCAGAACATCCTGGTCAGCGAGGCCCACCAGCGGATGAACGAGTCCGGTGACCCGACCGCGGTCGCCATGCCGGTCGGTCAGATCGTCGGCCGGATGAACGAGATCCGTCCGGTCGAGGTCATCATCGCCGAACTGGTCGCCGAGTTCGAGACCGCCACCAAGCGTCTGGATGCCATCCGCGACAACTGATTTCGCCGCGGCAGGTGACGGTCAGCGCTACGGCGTGATCTTCACCTGCTGCGCCACCACATCGGTGGCGGCCTGGATGATGGGCGTCTGATCTGCCGCGCCGTCCGCATTCAGTTGCAGGACATAGGTTGCCCCGTCAGACGGGAAGATCACCGTCTGCTGCGCGACGAACTTCGTCTTGCCGTCGGATACCCAGGTACCGGCGATCCGGTAGGCGGGGTAGTTGCGCACCTTGGTTTCGGTCCCGGGGCCCGACGGCGTGAAGCCCGGCAGGTTCTGAATCTCTCCGGGGGCGGTGGCCATCAGCGCCTTGGCGTCGACATCACCGGTCAGCTTCGACAGCAGCGCGACCACGCTGGGCGCGTAGTTCGCCGCGTCGACCGGTCCGTTGTAGATGATCGAGTCGTAGGCCCACGGTGGATTGTCATCGCCGGTGGCTTTCCAGCCGTCGGGCTTCGGTAGGTCGACCTTCGGCTCGCCGGGGTCGGTGCGGTGCACCTGCTGTTCGGTGATCTTGTGGTCTTTGATGTAGCTGGCGATCGTCGGGTTCGGGCCGTCGGTGGCTTTGTTGCCCGCGTCCGCGGCGGTCGGCGCGGCGCTTGTCACGTTGTCGGACGACGCGCTCGCGTCTTTGCCGGAGTCGCAACCGGCCAGCACCACAGACAGTGCGGTCGCTGCCGCGACGAGGCCGGTGATCGCGGACGTTCTCATACGGCCGAGACTAATCGACAATGCTCGCCGTGATCCTGTGAGCCGGACCGCGCCGCGTCGAATCCGGCTCTAGCGTGGGCGTTAGCTGTGGCGTTACTGTGTGCTCCGTGGCAAACGCGCAGAAACCACCGCCCGGCTGGCTCATCGACGGCATCGGTCGGGTCCGGGACGGATTGGGCCAACTGCGCCGTGCCGTGGCGCCGGCCAACCTGACCCTCTTCGAGCTGGGCCAGGGTGCCTGGCTCACACAGGCCATGTACGCCGCGGCCAAACTCGGCATCTTCGATGTCCTGGGGCGCGGCCCGGCTTCGGCCGACGACATCGCCGGCCAGGTGGGTTCGCATCCTCAGGCCACGTTCCGGTTGATGCGGGCGCTCGCGAGCAACGGGCTGCTCAATCAGAATCGCGACGGCCGGTACGAGCTGACCCGTCTCGGGCAGGGACTGCGCTCCGACGTGCCGGGCTCCATGGTGGGCATGCTGCTGTTCATCGGCCACCCCAAGCACTGGGAACACTGGGGGCAGCTGCTGTATTCGGTGCAGACCGGGAAGACCTCGGCGGAGATGCTGCGGGGTATGCCGGTCTTCGAGTATCTCGAGACCGACCGGGACCTGGCCGAGGTCTTCAACAACGCCATGACCAGCGTCTCGAGCATGGCGATCGAAACGCTCATGCCCGCTTACGATTTCCGTCGTTTCCGGACGATCGTCGACGTCGGGGGCGGGCATGGCGCGCTGCTGGCGGCGGTACTGCAGCAGGCGACCGAGGCCCGCGGCGTGCTGTTCGACCTACCGTCCGTCGTGGCCGGAGCCGGCCCGGTGCTGGACGCGGCCGGCGTATCCGACCGTGTCACGGTCACCGGTGGCTCGTTCTTCGACGCGGTTCCCGAGGGCGGGGACGCCTACCTGTTGAAGACCATCATCCACGACTGGGATGAGGACAGCGCACTGGTGATCCTGCGGAACGTCCGCAAGGCGATCGACCCCGATGGAACTCTGGCCCTCATCGAGTTGGTGCTGCCGGAAGGCACGCCGAACCACCCCGGCATGCTGCTCGACCTGGAGATGTTGGTGGCCGCGGGCGGCCAGGAGCGCACCGGTTCGGAATACGCGGACCTGTTGGCGCGCGCAGGTTTTCGGCAGACCCGGGTGGTCCAGACGGCCGGACCGATGTCGCTCGTCGAGGCCGTCCCGGTCCACGACTAACGGGCGATCGCGAAAACCGGGTCGGCGCAGTCGGTGCCCTCGGCGGACAACTGCCGCTTGATGACCTTGAAGGTCTCGGTCCGCGGCAGCGTCGTGGCGACGCGGATGAACCGGGGCCACTGCTTGGGGCCCAGATCCTCTTGGGCGGCCAGGAACGCGCTGAAGTCGTCCGCGGAGAACTCCGCGTGGTCGAGGAGGACGAGCGCCGACATCACCTGGTCGCCGACGGCGGGATCGGGTATCGCGTAGACGGCCGCCTCGACGACGTCGGGGTGCCGCAGCAGCACCTGTTCGATGGGCGCGGTGCCGAGGTTCTCGCCGTCGACCCGCATCCAATCGCCAAGGCGCCCAGCGAAATAGATGAACCCTGCTTCGTCCCGGTAAGCCAGGTCGCCGGTGTGGTAGATGCCGCCGGCCATACGTTCGGCCTCGGCCGCGTTGTTGTTGTAGTAGCCGCGGAACCAACCGCGGCCGGTCGGGTTCACGATTTCGCCGACCACGCCCGGCGGGCACGGCCGGCCGGTCTCCACGTCGACGATCGCCACCTCGTCGGTCAGCGGCCCCAGCGCGCCGGCCGGGGTGTCCGGGGTGCGGGCGATCGCGACACCGCCCTCGGTGGAGCCGAAGCCGTCGACGACGATGACGCCGAAACGCTCGGCGAACCGGTTCAGGTCGCGCGGGGCGCCCTCGTTGCCGTACATGAATTTGAGGGGATTGTCGGCATCGTCGGGCCGCGCCGGGGTGGCCAGGATGTACGACAACGGCTTGCCGACGTAGTTGGCGTAGGTGGCGCCGTAGCGGCGCACGTCCGGCAGGAACCCGGAGGCGGAGAACTTGCGGCGCAACGCAATCGACCCCTGCGCCGCCAGCGCCACGGCCCAGCCGGCCATCACGGCGTTGGAGTGGAACAGCGGCATGGAGAGGTAGAACGTGTCGTCGCTGCCGAGGCGGAAGCGGTCGGCCAGCATCTGGCCCGGGAACGTCACCTTGTCGTTGGTGACGCGGACGGCCTTGGGGTCGCCGCTGGTGCCCGAGGTGAAGATCAGCATGAACAGGTCGTCGGGATCGACGTCGGCGAATTGCACCGGGGTGCCGGCGAACCCGGCGAGTTCGGTTGCCCACGAGGCGGATTCGACGTCGATGACGTCGATGCCCACGGCATCGAGACCGGCCGGGACCAGGTCGGGATTGTCGGCGAGCACCAGCTGGCAGTCGGAACGCTCGGCGTCGCCGACCAGCGCCGCCCCGCGGCGAGTCGGGTTGAGGCCGACCGGAACCAGCCCCGCCAGCGCGGCGGCCACCAGCAGCGACGAGAAGAACGTCGTATTGCTCAGCAGCACACCGATGTGCGGCGGTTTGGCCGGGTCCAGTCGCGCCTTCAGCGCCGCGGCCAACTGTGCGCCCGCGGCGATGTGGTCGGCCCAGCTGGTGAAACCGGCTGGGCCGCCGCCATCATCTTCTCGTGATGAATCGTCCGGCGCCGCAACGCAGTCGTACAACCCGCGGTCGGTGACGTCGACGAGCGGGCGCAGCAGGTCGCTGACGGTGGGCCGGGAAGACATCAGTCGAATCTAGACGGGCGTCTCGGCGAGTTCGCGCCCGATCTGCAGCAGCTGCCCGGTGGCCCCGCCGACCGCGAACTCGGTCTGCTTGGCGGCCAGGAAGTAGCGATGCACCGGGTGATCCATGTCGATGCCGACACCACCGTGCACGTGCACCGCGGTGTGCGCCACCCGGTGTCCGGCCTCGGCGGCCCAGAACGCCGCGGTGTTCACGTCCACCTCGGCGGGCAGACCCTCGGCAACGCGCCAGGAGGCCTGGGTCAGCGTCAGGCGCAGCGCCTTGACGTCGATGTAGCCGTCGGCCAACCGGGACGACACGGCCTGGAAGCTGCCGATGGGGCGGTCGAACTGCTCGCGCTCGCGGGCGTACAACGCGGTGAGCTCCAGCGCGCGCTCCACCACGCCGAGCTGGAATGCGGTGCGCCCCAGGGCATTGTGCAGCTGCAGCCAGGCGAGCACCTCGGCGCCGCCGACGACGCGGTCAGCGGCGACGGTCACGCCCTGCAGATCCAGGTGCGCGACGCTGCCGTGTCCGGTCGTGTCCAGCGAGGTGACGGTGACGCCCGCGTCGGCCGCAGCGACCAGGAAAACCTTGACGCCGGAATCGCTTTCGGCAGGCACCAGGAAGGCATCGGCGACCGGGCCGTAGGCGACCTGGGTGCGGGTGCCGGTGAGCTTGTAGCCGGTCTCATCGCTGCCGGTGGCCTGCACCGGGCCCTGACCCATCTCGCCGTCGAGCGCGGGCACGACGATCTTGCTGCCGGCGACCGCTGGGGCGGCCCACTCGGATTGCAGCTCGGCCGAGCCGAATTCGGCGATGGCGCCGGCGGCCAGGATGGTCGACTCGAGGTACGGCACCGCCGCGAGCTGACGGCCCAGTGCCACGAGCACGGCGGACTGCTCCAGCGGACCGAATCCACCGCCGCCCACCGACTCCGGTGCGGTGGTGGACAGGATGTCGGAATCGATCAGCTTGTCCCACAGCTCACGGTCGAACCGTTCGCCCTGCTTGTCCAGTTCCTTCTGGCGTTCCGGGGTCACCACCGATTCGGTGATGGACCGGACCAGGCCGCCGAGGTCGTCAGATGCTTCGGTTGTCTTGAAATCCATGTCAGTCCTTACCGGTTCACTCGGGGCAGGCCAAGGGCCACCATGCCGATGATGTCGCGCTGAATCTCGTTGGTGCCGCCGCCGAAGGTCAGGATCAGGCAGGACCGGTGCCAGCGTTCGATGCGGCCGCGCAGCAGCGCACCGGGGGTGTCGCGGCGCAGGGTCGCCGAGGTGCCGAGCACCTCCATCAGCAGCCGGTAGGCCTCGGTAGCCAGCTCGGTGCCGTACACCTTGGCCGCCGATGCGTCGGCGGGGGAGGGCGCGGAGTCGGTGGCCGAGGCCAGCTCCCAGTTGATCAGCTTCAGCACTTCGGCCTTGGCGTGCACCCGGGCCAGGTTCAGCTGCACCCACTCGGAGTCGATCAGGCGCTTGCCGTGGTGGTCCTTGGTGTTCTGGGCCCATTCCCGAACCCCGTCCAGTGCGACGAAGATCGGCTGCGCCGACACCAGGGCCACGCGCTCGTGGTTGAGCTGGTTGGTGACGAGCTTCCAGCCGCCGTGCTCCTCGCCGACCAGGCTGGAGGTCGGGACGCGGACGTCCTGGTAGTAGGTGGCGCTGGTGTCCACACCGGACATGGTGTGCACCGGCGTCCAGGAGAAGCCCTCGGCGGTGGTCGGCACGATCAGCATCGAGATGCCGCGGTGCTTCTTGGCCTCGGGGTTGGTGCGGGCCGCCAGCCAGACGTAGTCGGCGTAGGCGATCAGCGACGTCCACATCTTCTGGCCGTTGATGACGTAGTCGTCACCGTCGCGGACCGCGGTGGTGCGCAGCGACGCCAGGTCGGTGCCGGCGCCGGGCTCGGAGTAGCCGATGGAGAAGTGCAGCTGTCCCGCCGCGATCTTGGGCAGGAAGAACTTCTTCTGCTCCTCGGTGCCGAAGTGCATGATCGTCGGCGCCACCGAGTTGATGGTCAGGAACGGCACCGGGACGTTGGCGATGGCGGCCTCGTCGTTGAAGATCAGGCCGTCCATCGGGGGCCGGGCCTGGCCGCCGTACTCCTTGGGCCAGCTCAGCGTCAGCCAGCCATCCTTGCCCATCTGCTCGACGGTCTCGCGGTAGACGTTGCCGCGTCCCATCTCGCCGTCGTTGGATGCCAGCGCCTCGGCGCGCTCCGGGGTCATGAGCTTGGTGAAGTACGAGCGCAGTTCGCGACGCAGCTCCTCCTGCTCGGGCGTGTAGCCGATCCGCATCGAACTCATCCTTTATCAGTTGAATTGGGTTAGGTCTCTGGTCCGTTTGTCACGTTGCTGGGGCCGCTTTCATCGACCCATGCCTATTCAAACTTGTAACACGTTCTAGTCTTGGGGTCCAGAGCGTGCCACACTGGCATCGCCATGGCGGGGTCGTTATGTTGGCCTCACCGTCGAAATCCGGGCTCTCAGGAGGGTGTCATGCGGGTTGAAGTTGATCACGACCGCTGTGAAGGAAACGCGGTTTGCGTGGGAATTGCGCCGGACCTTTTCGATCTGGACGACAACGACTATGCGGTAGTCAAGGCCGATCCGGTGCCTGCCGACCAGGAAGAACTGGCTGAGCAGTCCATCGCCGAATGCCCCCGGGCAGCCCTTCTCCGTAAAGACTAGAGGTATTCATAAATTGACCAGCCAAATCGACTCGACTGATCTCTCCGGCAAGGTGGCCGTGGTCACCGGTGCCGCCGCGGGACTGGGCCGCGCCGAGGCCATCGGCCTGGCGCAGGCCGGCGCCACCGTCGTGGTGAACGACATGGCCGGCGCGCTGGACAAGTCGGACGTGCTCGCCGAGATCGAGGCCGCCGGCTCCAAAGGCGTTGCGGTGGCCGGCGACATCAGCGCCCGCAGCACCGCCGATGAGCTCGTCGCCACGGCGGACAGCCTGGGCGGGCTCGCCATCGTGGTCAACAACGCGGGCATCACCCGCGACAAGATGCTGTTCAACATGACCGACGAGGACTGGGACGCGGTCATCGCGGTCCACCTGCGCGGCCACTTCCTGCTGACCCGCAACGCCGCGACCTACTGGCGCGCCAAGGCCAAGGAGTCGGCCGACGGCAAGGTGTACGGCCGGATCGTCAACACGTCGTCGGAGGCCGGCCTGGCCGGTCCGGTGGGGCAGGCGAACTACGGCGCCGCCAAGGCCGGTATCACGGCACTGACGCTGACCGCGGCCCGCGGCCTGGAGCGCTACGGCGTCCGCGCCAATGCGATCGCGCCGCGGGCGCGTACCGCGATGACGGCAGATGTGTTCGGTGCGGCTCCTGGTGAAGGAGAGGTCGACCCGCTGTCGCCGGAACACGTTGTAAAATTGGTGCGTTTCCTTTCCTCGCCCGCGTCGGAAAACGTGAATGGCCAGCTCTTCATCGTTTATGGTCCGACTGTGACCCTGGTAGCAGCCCCGACCGTGGAGAGCCACTTCACAGCGTCGTCCGCTGAGTGGGACATGACACAACTGAGTGCCACGTTGCGCGGATATTTTGCTGACCGCGATCCGGAGCGGAATTTCTCGGCGACTGCCCTGATGGAGTCGAGGGACTGAACGTCCCGGATCGAGTGCTGACGCGGCGTAGAAAGCGCTGCGTCAGCACTAGAACTTGTTACAGTGACGGCAACGTCAAAATATCTTCTGAGCTGCGATTATATGTCGTTTCCCAGTGATTTTGCTGTTCTTTTGCCACCGCGAACATGTTCTAGCTACTATGAGCCGGCTCACAAGAGCCATGCATTACAACGTGATGATCAGGCCGCTGTGGAAGAGGGAAACCCCACTCTTCGCCGTGACTGCTCAGCCCGTACCGAGAATGGAGTCGAAGGTTGATCGAACAGCTTGCGGCTCCGGCCCGGGCCGTCGGCGGGTTCTTCGAAATGGCCCTCGACACATTCACAAAGATGTGGCGTCGCCCTTTTCAATTCCGGGAGTTCTTCGAACAAACCTGGATGATCGCCCGCGTATCGCTCGTGCCGACCCTGCTCGTCGCCATTCCGTTCACCGTGCTGGTCGCCTTCACGCTGAACATCCTGCTGCGAGAGATCGGCGCCGCCGACCTCTCCGGCGCCGGCACCGCGTTCGGCACGGTCACCCAGCTGGGCCCCGTCGTCACCGTGCTGGTGGTCGCCGGCGCCGGTGCCACCGCAATCTGCGCCGACCTGGGCGCCCGCACCATCCGCGAAGAGATCGACGCGATGCGCGTGCTCGGCATCGACCCGATCCAGCGGCTCGTCGTGCCCCGCGTCCTCGCGTCGACCTTTGTCGCCGTGCTGCTGAACAACCTGGTGTGTGCCATCGGCATCTCCGGCGGCTACGTCTTCTCCGTCTTCCTGCAGGGCGTCAACCCCGGTTCGTTCATCAACGGCCTGACGGTGCTGACCGGCCTGGGCGAGCTGATGCTCGCCGAGGTCAAGGCCGTGCTGTTCGGCCTGCTCGCCGGCATGGTCGGCTGCTACCGCGGCCTCACTGTCAAGGGCGGCCCGAAGGGCGTCGGCATCGCGGTGAACGAGACCGTGGTCTACGCCTTCATCTGCCTGTTCGTCATCAACGTGATCATGACCGCCATCGGCGTCCGAGTACTGGTGAGGTGATTCGGCCATGAGCTACGACGCAACCCTCCGATTCAAACGAATGTTCCGGGCCGTGCCCGCCGTCTTCGACGGCATCGGGGAGCAGGCGCTCTTCTACGGAGAGTCCTTCCGGTACATCCCCAACGCACTGACCCGCTACCGCCGCGAGACCATCCGGCTCATCGCCGAGATGACGATGGGCACCGGCGCGCTGGTGATGATCGGCGGCACCGTCGGTGTCGCGGCCTTCATGACGCTCGCCTCCGGTGGCGTCATCGCGGTTCAGGGTTACTCGTCGCTGGGCAACATCGGTATCGAGGCGCTGACGGGCTTCCTGTCGGCCTTCCTCAACGTCCGCATCGTCGCGCCGATCATCGCGGGTATCGCGCTGGCCGCCACCATCGGCGCCGGCTGTACCGCGCAGCTGGGCGCCATGCGCGTCGCAGAGGAGATCGACGCCGTCGAATCGATGGCCGTCCACTCGGTGTCCTACCTGGTGTCCACCCGGATCATCGCGGGCCTGATCGCCGTCATCCCGCTGTACGCACTCGCCGTCCTGGCGTCGTTCTTCGCGGCGCGGGCCACCACGGTGTACATCAACGGCCAGTCGGCCGGCCTCTACGACCACTACTTCAGCACCTTCATGGTGCCCACCGACCTGCTGTGGTCATTCCTGCAGGCCATCGTCATGTCCGTCGCGGTGATGCTGGTGCACACCTACTACGGCTACAACGCCAGCGGTGGACCCGTGGGCGTGGGCATCGCCGTCGGTCAGGCCGTGCGGACCTCGCTGATCGTGGTCGTCACGATCGTCCTGCTCATCTCCCTGGCCGTGTACGGCGCGTCCGGCAACTTCAACCTCTCCGGATAGGGGGTGCACGACGATGTCTTCCGGCGGTCCTAAACGCAGCCATGTGAGGCTCGCGGCTGCGGTGCTGATCAGCGTCTTGCTGGCGGCGGTGGTGTTCACCTATTTGTCGTACACGGCGGCGTTCACCCCCACTGACACCGTTTCGGTGATGGCGCCGCGTGCTGGTCTGGTGATGGACCCCGATGCGAAGGTCAAGTACCGCGGTATCCAGGTCGGCAAGGTCGAGCAGATCGACTACGCCGGTGACCAGGCGAAGCTGAAGCTCGCCGTCCTGAGCGACCAGATGCGGTACATCCCGTCGAACGCTCGGGTCCGGCTCGGCAGCACGACGGTGTTCGGCGCCAAGTCGGTCGAGTTCCTGCCGCCGGAGCATCCGTCGAAGGAATCGATGCGGCCCGGCGCGCAGGTGCAGGCCAAGGACGTCCAGCTGGAGATGAACACCGTCTTCCAGACGCTGACGGACCTGCTCGACAAGATCGACCCGGTCAACCTGAACGCCACGGTGACCGCGCTCGGTGAAGGCCTGCGGGGCCACGGCGATGATGCCGGTGCCGCGGTGGCCGGGCTGAGCAAGTATCTCGAGTACTTCAACCCCAAGCTGCCGACGCTGCAGCAGGACTTCAAGGACACCGCGACGGTCGCGGGCATCTACGGTGACGCCGCGCCCGACCTGGCCAAGGTCTTCGACAACGCGCCGACCGTCAGCAAGACGCTGATCGATGAGAAGGACGATCTGAACGCGGCGCTGCTCGCGTCCACCGGGTTCGCCAACAACGCCTACGCGACCATCTCACCGGCCGCCGACGACTACATCGCCGCCATCCAGCGACTGCGCGCCCCGCTGAAGGTTCTCGGCGACTACTCACCGGAGTTGCCGTGTCTGCTGCAAGGTGTGTCGAAGGCCGTGGACCGCTTCGGTCCGGTGTTCGGTGGCGTCAAGCCGGGTCTGTTCGTGTCCTCGAACTTCTTCCCCGGTGCGCCCAACTACACCTACCCCGAGAGCCTGCCGATGGTGAACGCCTCCGGCGGCCCGAACTGCCGTGGCCTTCCGGACCTGCCGTCCAAGCAGTTCGGTGGCTCCTGGTACCACTCGCCGTTCCTGGTGACCGACAACGCCTACATCCCGTTCCAGCCGAACACCGAGCTGCAGTTCGACGCTCCCTCGACGCTGCAGTTCCTGTTCTCCGGTGCCTACGCAGAGAGGGACCGCTACTGATGTCCGCGAGTGACTGGGGCCGCCCATGAGACACAAACGCGAGATGATCAACGTCACGATCTTCACCGTCGTGATGTTGCTGGTCGCCGCCGGTCTGGTCGTCGTGTTCGGCCAGTTCCGGTTCGCCTCGACGAACACCTACCACGCCACCTTCTCCGACGCGTCCCGGCTCAAGGCCGGTGAGGACGTCCGTATTGCGGGCGTGCAGGTGGGTTCGGTCAAGAGCGTCAAGCTCAAGAACGACAACACCGTCGACGTCAAGTTCACGCTGAACGAGCGCTACCAGCTGTACAGCTCGAGCCGTGCCGTCATCCGCTACCAGAACCTGGTCGGCGACCGGTACATGGAGATCACCTCCGGGCCGGGCGAGCTGCGCAAGCTGCCCGCCGGCGGCACCGTCGTGCTGGCCAACACCCAGCCGGCGCTGGACCTCGACGCCCTGCTCGGTGGCCTGCGCCCCGTCGTCAAGGGTCTGGACGGCAAGAAGGTCAACGAGATCACCGCCGCGATGATCGAGGCCCTGCAAGGGCAGGGCGGCGCGCTTTCCGACCTGCTGTCCAACACCGGTTCGTTCAGCCAGACCCTGGCCGACCGGGACCAGCTGATCGGCGACACGATCACCAACCTCAACACGGTGCTCGCCACTGTCGACTCCAAGGGCTCCCAGTTCAACACCAGCATCGACCAGCTGCAGCAGCTGATCACCGGCCTGGCCGAGGGACGTGACCCGATCGCCGGCGCCATCGGCCCGCTGGCCTCGGCCGAGAACGACCTGACCGAGATGCTCCAGAAGTCACGGCGCCCCGTGCAGGGCGTCATCGAGAACGCCCGCCCGTTCGCGCAGCGCATGTACGAGCGCCGCGCCGAAGTGAACCCGGTCATCGAGAACCTCGCCGAGAACTACCTGCGGCTCAACGCCCTGGGTGCGTACGGCGCGTTCTTCAACATCTACTACTGCTCGGTCAAGATCAAGATGAGCGGCCCCGCGGGCAGCGACCTGATCGTGCCGTTCGGTGGTCCTGCGGATCCGTCGAAGGGCAGGTGCTCCGAAAATGGCTAAGCCGGAAAAGGATCCGGTCCGCACCGGCATACTCGGCGTCTTCATCGTGACGTGCCTCGTGCTGATCTCGTTCGGGTACACCGGACTGCCGTTCTACCCGCAGGGCAAGAACTACTCGGCGTTCTTCAGCGACGCGGGTGGCATCACGCCGGGCAGCGACGTCCGGGTGTCGGGCATCAAGGTCGGCAAGGTCGGCGCCGTGGAGCTCGCCGGTACGTCGGCGAAGGTGAACTTCACCGTCGACCGACAGATCCGGGTCGGTGACCAGTCGCTGGTATCGATCAAGACCGACACGGTGCTGGGTCAGAAGTCCCTCTGGGTGACCCCGAAGGGTACGAAGGAAGCAACGGTTATCCCGTTGGGCCGCACCACGACTCCGTACACGATCAACACCGCGCTGCAGGACCTCGGGCAGAACAGCAGTGAGCTGGACAAGCCGCAGATGGAACAGGCTCTCAAGGTGCTGACCGATACGTTGCACGACGCGACGCCGCAACTTCGTGGTGCGCTCGACGGGGTGGCTTCCCTGTCGCGGAGCCTCAACAAGCGCGACCAGGCGCTCGAACAACTTCTGGGCCACGCCAAGAAGGTTTCGGACACTTTGGCGCAGCGCGCCGACCAGGTGAACAAGCTGGTGATCGACGGTAATCAGTTGTTCGCCGCACTGGATGAACGGCGTCAGTCCCTGAGCACGCTGATCTCCGGTATCCGTGGTGTCTCGCAACAGCTTTCCGGTTTCGTCGCCGACAACAAGCGCGAGTTCGGTCCGGCCCTCAAGCAGCTGAACCTGGTGATGGACGAATTGTTGAAGCGCAAGGAGCACATCAGCGAGGCGCTCAAGCGGTTGCCGGGTTACGCCACCGCGCTGGGCGAGGTGGTCGGTAACGGCCCGGGCTTCAACATCAACCTGTACGGCCTGCCGCCGGCGACGATGTCGGAAGTCCTGCTCGACACGTACTTCCAGCCGGGCAAGCTGCCGGCCAGCCTCGGCGACATGCTGAAGGGCTACATCTCTGAACGGATCGTCGTGAGGCCGAAGTCGCCATGATGAAGAACATGTCACGTGGGGCGATCCTTGCGGTCGTAGCCCTGGTGGTCGCGCTGGTGGCTGCCGGCGCCTACCTGCTCTGGCCGTCGCGCGGTGGCCACAAGGTGGTGGCCTACTTCACCAATGCCGTCGGCCTGTACGCCGGCGACGATGTGCGGGTGCTCGGGGTTCCGGTCGGCACCATCGATTCGGTTGAGCCGCAGGCCAATTCGGTCAAGGTCTCCATGACGGTGAATGACGGCGTGAAGATCCCGGCCGACGCGCGGGCGATCATCATCTCGCCGAACCTGGTGGCCGCCCGGTTCGTGCAGTTCACCCCGGCCTACGACGGTGGTGCGGCGCTGGCGAGCGGCGCCGAGGTGCCGCTGAGCCGGACCGGTGTTCCGGTCGAGTGGGATGACGTCAAGAAGCAGCTGACCCAGCTCAGCGCGCAGCTCGGTCCGCAGGACGGGGCGCCGCAGGGCCCGCTGGGTGCATTCATCAACCAGGCCGCGGACACCCTCGACGGCAAAGGCGACTCGTTCCGCAGCGCGTTGCGTGAGCTGTCGCAAACCGCTGGGCGCCTTGGTGATTCGCGTGGGGATCTGTTCGGCACGATCAAGAACCTGCAGATTCTGGTCAACGCGCTGTCGAACAGCAACGAGCAGATCGTGCAGTTCACCGACCACGTCGCATCGGTCTCGCAGGTGCTGGCGGAGAGCTCGGCCGGTCTCGACCAGACCCTCGGTGCCCTCAACCAGGCGCTCGGTGACGTCAAGGGCCTGCTGAAGGACAACAACAAGGCCCTGATCGACCAGGTCGGCAAGCTGGCCGAATTCACCCAGGTGCTGACCGACAACAGCGACAACATCGAGCAGGTTCTGCACGTGACGCCGAACGGTCTCGCCAACTTCTACAACATCTACAACCCGGCACAGGGCTCCCTGGACGGTCTGCTGTCGCTGCCGAACTTCTCCAACCCGGTGCAGTTCCTGTGCGGCGGTAACTTCGACGTCGGCGCCACGCCGGACAACTACAAGCGCTCGGAGATCTGCCGTCAGCGCATGGGCCCCGTGCTGCGTCGGATCGCGATGAACTACCCGCCGGTGCTGTTCCACCCGATCAACAGCATCACGGCGTACAAGGGTCAGGTCATCTACGACACCCCGCAGACCGAGGCCAAGGCGCAGACCCCGGTGCCGTACCTGCAGTGGAACGCCGCACCTGGCGTCATCCCGCCGAAGGTCCAGCCGGATGGGACGCTCAGCGACCTGATCCTGCCGCCGCCGGCCGTTCTGGGCCAGGTTTCGCCCGCGACGCCGCCGATGGGGCCGGGCTCGACGCCGCTGAACGGTTCGGGCCCGCTGCCCGGACCCGCCCCGGCGCCTGCAGCTCCGGCCGGCGCACCGCTGCCCGCTGAAGCCGGAGGTGGCAACTGATGAAGACGGTTCTGAAGGTCCTGGCACTCGGATCGTGTGCCGTGGTGCTCGCCGGTTGCCAGTTCGGCGGCCTGAACTCGCTGGACATGCCAGGGACCCAGGGCCACGGCGCCGGTTCGTACACCGTCACCGTGCAGTTGCCCGACGTCGCGACGTTGCCGCAGAACTCGCCGGTGATGGTCCACGACGTCACGGTCGGCAGCGTGTCGGGCCTGGATGCGGTCCAGCGCCCCGACGGCACGTTCTACGCCGCGGCGAAGCTGTCGATCAACGGCGATGTGAAGCTGCCGGCGAACGCCAGAGCCAAGGTCGCCCAGACCTCGCTGCTGGGTTCGCAGCATGTCCAGCTGTCGGATCCGGTCGGGGAGGCCCCACAGGGCCGGCTCAAGCAGGGCTCGGAGATTCCGCTGGCACACACCGCCCGCTACCCGACCACCGAAGAGGTGCTGTCATCGCTGGGTCTGGTGGTGAACAAGGGCAATCTCGGTGCGCTGCAGGACATCACCGATGAGGCCTACGCCGCGGTCGCCGGGCGGGCCGGGCAGTTCGTCGACTTCATCCCGCGGTTGGCCGAACTCACCCAGTCCCTGGACAAGCAGACCACCGACATCATCGGGGCCATGGACGGGCTGAACCGCTTCGCCTCGATCCTGGCGAAGAGCAAAGACAGCCTGGGCCGCACGCTGGACACGCTGCCGGGTGCGATCAAGGTCCTCAACGACAACCGCAAGAACATCGTGGATGCGTTCACCGCATTGCGGAAGCTCGCGGTGGTCGGCGCGAAGGTCATGACCGCGACGAAGGACGACTTCGCCGCGGACTTCAAGGACATCTTCCCGGTGATCAAGGCGTTCAACGACAACGCCGACGAATTCATCCACGACCTGGACCTGTTGCCGACGTTCCCGTTCTCCAACAAGTACTTCCGCAATGCGGTGCGTGGCGACTACCTGAACGTGTACGTGACGTTCGACCTGACGCTGCGTCGTCTCGGTGAGACGGTGTTCACCACATCGGGGGCCTTCGACCCGAACATGCGGCACCTGGACGAGATCGTCAACCCGCCGGACTTCCTGTTGGGTGCGCTGGCGAACCTGTCCGGACAGGCCGCCGATCCGTTCCAGATTCCAGCAGGCACAGCGACGCAACATGGAGGGGTGAAGCCGTAATGTTGTTGACCCGTCTTGCGCGTTTCCAGCTGGCGATCTTCGGTGTCGTCACCGTCATCTGCCTCGCACTGATCACGACGTCGTACCTGCACCTGCCGGCCGCTGTCGGTCTCGGTGTCTACAACGTGGACGCCAAGTTCGTCGTCGGTGGCGGCATCTACCAGAACGCCAACGTCACCTACCGCGGCGTGACTGTCGGCCGCGTGACGAACGTCGGCCTGACCGACAACGGTGTGACGGCCCGGATGCGGCTCAATACCGACACCCCGGTGCCGGACAACGTCACCGCCACCGTCAAGAGCGTGTCCGCGATCGGTGAGCAGTACATCGACCTGGTGCCGCCCGCCGGCGCCTCGAAGAACATGCTGAAGGACGGCGCCACCATCGGCGTCGACCGGACTGCCGTGGGCCAGGACATCGTGGACCTGCTCAACCAGGCCCAGAGTCTGGTCAGCAGCATCAGCAATACCCGGTTGCAGGACCTGCTGCGCGAGTCGTTCAAGGCGTTCAACGGATCGGGTCCGGAACTGTCGCGGATGATCCAGTCGTCGCGACTGCTGGTGGACGAGGCCAACGCCAACACGAACGAGATCAACAAGCTGCTCGACCAGGCCGGCCCGCTGCTGAAGGCGCAGATCCGCGCCGGTGCCGATCTCAAGACCATGGCGAGCAGCCTCGCGACGCTGACCGGTGAAGCCGCCCAGGCCGACCCGCAGATTCGGTCCGTGCTCAAGACCGTCCCGGGCGCCGTCGACACCGTCAACGAGACGTTCGACGGCATCCGACCGACGTTCCCGGTGCTGGCGGCGAACCTCGCCAACTTCGGCCGGATCGGCGTGATCTATCACAAGTCGATCGAGCAGGCCCTGGTGATCTTCCCGGCGCTGATCGCGGCACTGCTGACGGACGCAGGCCAGTTGCCCATCGACGAAGGTGGCAAGCTGGACTTCAAGATCAGCCTGGGTCAGCCGCCGTGCATGACGGGCTTCGTCCCGGCCCCGGAGATCCGGACACCGGCCGACACCACCCTGCGCGACCTGCCGAAGGACCTGTACTGCAAGACCGCGCAGAACGATCCGAGCACCGTCCGCGGTGCCCGCAACTACCCGTGCATGGAGTACCCGGGCAAGCGTGCCCCCACGGTCCAGCTCTGCCGTGACCCGCGTGGTTACGTGCCGATCGGCAGCAACCCGTGGCGTGGCCCGCCGGTGCCGTACGACGTTCCGGTCACCGACCCGCGGAACATCACGCCGCCGAACCGGTTCCCGAACATCCCGCCGGGAGCCGACTACGACCCGGGTCCGCCGTCGGTGCAGCTGCCGCCGGGCGCGCCCGCCGGGCCGGGACCTGCGCCCAACGCGCCGTTCCCGCTGCCGTACCCGCCGAGCGATCCGGGTCCGCAGCCGCTGCCCTGGCCGTTCTTCGCGCCGCCGGATCAGGTGACTCCGCCATACGCGATCAACAACCCGCCGGCGCCCGGCCCCGAGGGCCAGCCGCAGGCGAGCGGGCCGAAGGGGCCGCAGAGTACGACGTACGATGCGAATACCGGGGTCTTCGTTGACCCTGCCGGCGGTACGGGAGTGTTCAACGCCGGCTCGAGTAACGGCGACACAGGCGAGTCCTGGGTCGACCTGATGAAGGATCCAAGGCAGGTTTGATGAGTGACGAACCGGCTGCGACGGACAAGACGTCGGAGCCGCCGGTGACCCGCGTGCGTCGGCGGGCTTCACGGCCCGCCGGCACCGCCGGTTCAGCAGAGGCAACAGTGCTCGACGTGGCGATTCCGTCGACCGCGAGCAAGACATCGGCAACCGAATCGGTGACCGCCAAGGTACGGCCCGCGGTCCAGGTGCCGCGACGGCAACCGCACCGGTCGCTGGTCATGACCATCGGCCTGGCGGTCGTCGCCGTGCTCGTGGCGGCCCTGGCCGGCGGCACCTGGTTCCTCTGGCACGGCAACGGCCAGATCGAGGCGACGCAGGACCGTGATCAGCGGTTCGTGGACACCGCGAAGCAGACCGTGGTCAACATGTTCAGTTACACGCAGAACACCGTCGACGAGAGCGTGAACCGCTTCGTCAACGGCATCGGCCCCGGCCCGCTGCGCGACATGATGAACCAGAGCAACAATGCCGAGAACCTGAAGTATCTGTTCAAGCAGACGCAGGCCAACTCGGAGGCCGTCATCACCGCGGCGGCGCTGGAGAGCGTCGACAACACCTCCAATATCGCGAAGGTGCTGGTGACGGTCCGCGTGACCCTGAGCGACCTCAACGGGGTGCCGCAGCCGTCGTCGCCGTACCGGCAGCGCGTGTTCATCCGCGAGGACGACAGCGGTCACATGGCGGCGTACGACATCAAGTACCCGGACGGAGGCAACTGATGAAGCGGTTGCTGGTAGCGCTCGGCGCCTTGTTGGCGGCGGCCGTGGTGGCGCTCGGTGCCCTCGGCGGCGCGACTTTCTGGAACCATGTGCAGCTCGCCGGTGAGCAGGAGACCGCTGCCGAGCTGCCGGGCCTGGCCAAGGTTCAGATCCCGCAGATCCTCGGCTATGAGTACTCGCACATCCAGGAAGCCACGACCAAGGCGCTGACCCTCATGACGCCGGAGTTCCGCAAGCGGTACGAGGAACTGACCGCTGCGAACAACATCTTCAGTGAAGCGGCCAAGCGCAAGCTTGTCAGCCAGGTGAATGTCGTTGGCGCGGGCATGATGTCGTCGCACCGCGATTCCGGCTCGGTGCTGGTGTTCGTCAACCGGGTCGTCACCGACGAACGCAAGCAGCCCAACTACGAGGGCAGCCGGCTGCGGGTCGACTACCGCAAGATCAACGGTAAGTGGTTCATCGACGAGATGGCGAAGGTCTAGGACCAACACCATTCAGGCCCCGGAGCGATTGCTCCGGGGCCTGAATTCTTGGTCCGTCAGTCGCGGGTGTGCGACAGGGCGTCGAGGAACGCCCGGGCCCAGCGGTCGACGTCGTGGGCCAACACCTGCCGACGCAGCGCGCGCATGCGGCGTCGGCCCTCTTCGGGGGACTGGGTCAGGGCGTCGGCAATGGCGTCCTTGACCCCGTCCAGGTGGTGCGGGTTGGTCAGGTATGCCTGCCGCAATTCCTCTGCGGCGCCGGTGAATTCGCTGAGCACGAGGGCGCCGCCGAGGTCGCTGCGGCACGCCACGTACTCCTTGGCCACCAGGTTCATGCCGTCGCGCAGCGGCGTCACCAGCATGACGTCGGCAGCGACGAAGAACGCGATGAGTTCCTCGCGGCCGATCGCCCGGTGCATGTAGTGCACCACCGCGTGACCGACCTCGCTGTACTCGCCGTTGATGTGCCCGACCTGGCGCTCGATGTCCTCCCGCATGACCTTGTAACTGTCCACGCGCTCGCGGCTCGGAGTGGCCAGCTGGACCAGCACGGTGTCGTGCCGGTTGGCCCGGCCTTCGGCGAGCAGCTCAGAGAACGCGCGCAGCCGCACGTCGATGCCCTTGGTGTAGTCCAGCCGGTCCACGCCCAGCATGATCTTGCGCGGGTTGCCCAGCTCATCGCGGATCTGACGGGCGCGCTGCCGGATGGTGCGACTGCGGGCCTGAGCGTCCAACGCCGCCGAGTCGATCGAGATGGGGAACGCGCCGACCTTGACCGTGCGGCCGTCGTGGCTCACCTCGCCGAGCCGGGAGCGGACACCGATGGTGTGGCGCGTTGTGTTGGCGTCGAGCAGTCGACGGGCCAGCACCAGGAAGTTCTGCGCACCGCCGGGCAGGTGGAAGCCCACCAGGTCGGCGCCGAGCAGGCCTTCGATGATCTCGGTGCGCCACGGCATCTGCATGAACAGCTCGACGGGCGGGAACGGGATGTGCAGGAAGAACCCGATGGTCAGGTCGGGACGCAGCTCCCGCAGCATCTTGGGGACCAGCTGCAGCTGGTAGTCCTGAACCCAGACGGTCGCGCCCTTGGCTGCGGTGCGGGCCGTGGCCTCGGCGAAACGCCGGTTGACCGCGACGTAGGCGTCCCACCAGTGCCGGTGGTAGATGGGCTTGACGATGACGTCGTGGTACAGCGGCCACAGCGTCGCGTTGGAGAAGCCCTCGTAATAGTCGGCGATCTCGTCGGCCGACAAACGGACCGGACACAAAGTCAGCTCGTCCTGGACGATCAGTTCTTCGTCGCTGTCGGCGACGCCGGGCCAGCCGATCCAGGCGCCGCGCTGCTTGCGCAGCAACGGCTCCAGTGCGGTGACGAGCCCGCCGGGGCTGCGCTTCCAGGTGACCGAACCGTCGGGAAGCCGTTCCATGTCGACAGGCAGCCGGTTGGCGACCACGACGAAGTCGGAGTTGCCGACCGGCTTCGCGGCGGACTTACCGCCCTTGGGGGATTTGGGACTCGCGGTGGACGCCGCAGAAGCGTCGTTGCCTCCGCGGGCCGTCACGCGTCGAGCTTCGTGGGCCCGATACCCAGCATGGACAGGAACATGCGACATTCGTCGGCATCGGTGGCGTACGCGGCCACGACGCGACGGGCCTGACGGGCGGTGCTGTCGGCCAGGGGCTCCACGTCGCCGATATCGGCGGGATCAGTTTTTGCAGGCATTACACAACCTTAGGCGACTGTTGTTACGGGCTGGAACTCACCGACGAGTGCGGGTGCACCTCGGGCACCTGTTCTTCCGAGAGACCGATGCATTCGCCGGTGTTGTGGCCGGTGCACGGAATGCCGTCGACCTGGCCAAGCTGGTTCGGTGCCGCTTCGACCGGGCCGGGTGCCTGCTCGTTGCCGCTCTCGAAGCAGGACCCGCTGACGGGGTTCGCCGTCATGCCGGGCGGGCAGTTGGTTTCCCCGAGCAGCGCGGGGGACCCGGGGCCGCTCAGGGCGAGTACAGCGGGCGCCGCGAGCGTCGCGACGGCGAAGCCGGCGGCGACCAGGAGACGTCGATGGATCCGGATGCTCATGGTGTCACCGCTTTCGTCGGGGAAAATTTCAGCGTACGCCCAGGCGCTGTGCGGCGAGCAGGGACATTGGCCGCCCGACCAGCATTGTGTACAACTTTCGAAAAGTGTATACAGGACGTGTCCCCGTCGATCTGTCCAGAGGAGTACGTCGGTGCAATTTTCAGTCCAGGGTTGGCTGACGGACCGGACGGTGTTGATCACCGGCGGTGGCAGCGGCATCGGTAAGGCCATCGCCCAGGGTGTCGTGGCCGCCGGCGGCAACGCGCTCATCGTCGGCCGTACCGAGGCCACGTTGCAGTCCGCCGTCGACGAGATCTCTGCTGCCGGGGGACCGGGCGCCATCCGCTTCCAGACCGCCGACGTCACCAACGAGGACGACGTCGCCGGCGCTGTCGCGACCGCGGCCGCGTGGAACGGCAAGCTCTCCGGCGCCGTGCACTGTGCCGGTGGCTCACTGACCGTCGGGCCCGTCACGCACCTGGATTCGGAGATGTGGCGCCAGACCGTCGACTTGAACGTCAACGGCAGCATGTACGTCGTCAAGCACACCGCGCGGGAAATGGTGCGCGGTGGCGGCGGCTCGTTCGTCGGCATCTCGTCGATCGCGGCGAGCAACACCCACCGCTGGTTCGGGCCCTACGGCGTCACCAAATCCGCGCTCGATCACCTGGTCCAGCTGGCGGCCGACGAGCTCGGCGCCTCGTGGGTGCGCGCCAACAGCATCCGTCCCGGCCTGATCCGCACCGATCTGGTGGCGGCGAGCATCTTCGAATTCGAGCCGCTGCGGGAGGATTACCGGGCGTGCACACCGCTGCCCCGGGCCGGCGAGGTGGAGGACGTCGCCAACCTGGCGCTGTTCCTGCTCAGCGACGCATCGCAGTGGATCACCGGCCAGCTGATCAACGTCGACGGCGGCCAGAAGCTGCGCCGCGGCCCGGACTTTTCGGCCATGATGGAGCCGATGTTCGGCGCCGACGCCATGCGCGGGGTGTTCGCCGACTGAGGCCGTGCGCCGCGCCTGCCCACGGGACCGAGGTCGCTATTTGGCGTCAAACCGGTGCGTTGGCTGTGCTTACGATCGACGAATGACGCAGCCGCCGTACCCGCCGCCCGGCTATCAGGGAAACCACGGGCCGGGCAACCAAGGGCACGGTCCGCAGGGTTATGGTGCGCCGCAACCGTATTGGCAAGCTCCGTACGGCCAAGCGCCGTACGGTCAGATGCCGCAGGGCCGGTGGCCGCAGTATCCGCCACCGCCCAAAAAGAGCGCCGGCCGCATCATCGGTGTCGTCGCCGCGGTCTTCGCCATACCGGTGGTCATCGCGGCGATAGTCGGTATCACCTCGAGCATTCGGGGCGAACCGCCGACCACTGCGAACACTGCGGACGATTTCAAGGCCGTTTGTAAGAACGGTTCGGTCAGCAATGCCGCCGACTACCAAAAGCCCTACAAGGTCGTCACGTTCTACGAGTCGGTGACCGGGTGGTCGGCAGTGACCATGCTGGGCGCCGGAGCAGACTATTCCGGGGCCAATCTGCCGCCTTCGTCGATCAATGTCGTCGCGTGCCTGACGCGGCGGGCCGGCACCGAGAAGAAAGAGGGCACCTGTGACTACGACAGCGGCGGCGACAAGGACCGCGTGAGTCGCTACTCGGTCGACTACGACGTGGAGTTGCGCGAGGCCAAGACTGGTAAGCGCATCAAAAGCCTCGGCTCCGTGCGAGGCCCTTCGACCCGATGCCCGGTTGTGGCTCTGTACACCGCCTCGAGCCACAAAATGTACGGCGACCCCGATAAAGACCAGCTGAATGCGATGTTGAAGGAATTCGCCGCCGGATAGTGAGTAGCCGCTATTTCGGGGCAACCACGCCGTGGTCGTACGCGTAGACGATCGCGGCCGCGCGGTCCCGGAGGTCGAGCTTGGTGAAGATGCGCCCGATGTGACTCTTCACCGTCACCTCCGAGATGACCAGCCGGCCGGCGATCTCGGCGTTGGTCGCGCCCGATCCGATCAGCTGCAGCACATCGAGTTCGCGGGCGGTCAGCCGATCGGCGACGTCGTCCGACGGGGCGCCGGGCGCGCGCCGGTAGCCGTTCAGCACACGTGCGGTGACGGCCGGGTCCAGGTACGCCTCGCCGCGCGCGACGGCGTGCACGGCCCGGATCAGTTCCTCGGCCGGTGAGTCCTTGAGGACGAAGCCCGACGCCCCCGCGCGTAGCGCAGCGGACAGCAGGTCGTCGTCGTCGAATGTGGTGAGCGCCAAGGCCGGTGGGCCGCCGCCGGCGCGCAGCGTGCGGATCGCGTCGACGCCGCTGACGCGCTTCATCCGCAGGTCCATCACCACCACATCAGGACTGCACCGGAGCACTTCCCGCGGCACCTCGTCGCCGTCGGCGCATTCACCGACGATCGAGAAGCCGTCCTTGCGTCGCAGGATCCGGCGCAGGCCCGAGCGGACGAGTTCCTGGTCGTCGACCAGCAGGACGTCGACGGTTGAACCGTCTTTCGGGATGGCGCCGTCAGACATTGTGGGTTCCGTTGCGTGGCATCAGGATTCGGTGCATGGCGCAGTGCGCGGTGGTTGCTGTGGTGACCGGCACGCGCGCCTGCACCGTCCACCCCTGCGGTCCGGGGCCGGCCTCGAATTCGCCGTCGAGCAACGCGATGCGCTGACGCATCCCCGGGAGCCCGGCGCCCGCTGTCCCGCCGGCCACAGGTCGCGGCAGCTCGTTGTCGACCGACAGGATGGCCGTGCCCTTCTCCACATACAGCCGCAGCCGTGCCGCCGAGGACGGGGCGTGCTTGGCGACGTTCGCCAGGGACTCCTGCGCCACCCGGTACAGCGCCAGGCCGATCCCGGGAGTGACCGACGCCGGGTCGACCTCGAGGCTCGACTCCACGTGCAAGCCCGCGTCGGCGAAACTCGCCACCAGATCGGGTAGGTCGGACAGCCCCGGCTCGGGGGCCAGCCGCAACGGGGCGGCGTCGCGCGCGCCGAGCAGACCGACCGTCTGACGGATGTCCGACATGGCTTGCCGGCCGAGACGCTCGGCGTCGAGCAGGCCGTCCACCGCCTCGTCGACGTCGCTGTCCTCCTGCAGGGCGCGCCGGGCGCCCGTCAGGTGCAGCATGGTCACCGACAAGGAGTGGGCGATCACGTCGTGCACTTCGCGGGCGATGCGTCGGCGCTCGTCGGCTGCGGCCTGTTCGGTGAGGACGTCCTGGCGTGCGCGTTCCTCGATGACGAGACGCTGTTGCAGTTGCAGGATGTGCCCCATCATCGCGGCGATGGCCAGAAAGAACAGCAGGTAGGGCACGAACGTGCTGAGGTGTCCCGTGCGGGACGCGCCGAGCAACAGCAGCGCGCTGGCGAGCAGACTCACGAGGCCGATGCGCATCGGGCCCAGCGCGAACACCTCTCCGAGCATGAACATCAAAAGGAATGGCGCGGCGTCGAGGAAGACCGGCGGCCAGCACAACAACAGCAGTGCCACGCCGGCGAGCACCGACGCGGCGCTGACGGCAGTCGACGGTTTGTAGCCGCCCACGATGAACGCGAGGATCGGCGCGAACACGAGGCCGACGGCGACGAACAGCAGCCACGGCTTGGTGAAATCCCGCTGCGTCGCGGCGGTCGCCGCGACCACCAGCGTGCCGGTGTACATCACGATGGGGACCGTGAACGGGTACTGGTAGGCCACGAGCCCGCGCCGACGCAGCGCGAAGTCACGGAGCCAAGCCATACTGCCAGCGTAGAGCCGGTGCCGGGATTTACACATCATTCGCGGGACGGCTCGGGCCTCCTACCACGGTAGGAGGCCCGGTCTCGTCCGCAGCACGACGCTTCCGGACCCTCGTCGCTCGTAGTTTCGGAATCCATGTGGGACGTCATCGCAAGATTCTGCAGCCGCTTCGCGGTGCTGATCATCGGATTGTGGGTGCTGGCCGCGGCAGCGGGCAATCTCCTTGTGCCGCAGGTGGAAACGACCGCGCACAACCACGCGCGGGGGTTCCTGCCCGCCGATGCCCCGGTGAACCTCGCCGGTGTGCAGATGGACGAGCAGTTCCATGACGGGTCCGGCGGCAACCTCAATTACCTGGTGCTGGAGGGCGATCACCCGCTCGGTGCGCCGGAGCGGGCCTACTACGGTCGCCTGCTGAGCACTTTGCGCGCGGATACCGAGGACGTGGATTCGGTGATGGACCTGTGGTCCGACCCGGTGACGGCGGCGGGCGCGCAGAGCACCGACGGCAAGGCCGTCTACACGATGCTGCGGATTCGCGGCGAGCTCGGCGCCGCAAAGGCGAACGCCGCCCTGGATGCGGTGCGGCGGATCGTCGCGGCCGCGCCCGCGCCCGCGGGACTGCACGCGTACGTCACCGGACCGGGCGCCACCATCGCCGACGAGCTCAGCGCGATCGACAAGCAGATGCTGATGATCACCGGTGTCACGGTCGTCCTGATCGCGGTGCTGCTGTTCGTCGTGTACCGCTCGGTGATCACGTCGGCGATCCCGCTGCTGACCGTCGGCCTGGGCCTCGGGGTAGCGCGGGGCGTCGTGGCGTTCCTGGGGGAGCGGGACCTGATCGAGGTGTCGATCTTCTCGGTATCGCTGCTGGCGGCAATGGTGCTCGGGGCGGCAACGGATTACGGCATCTTCCTGTTGGGCCGCTATCACGAGCAGCGCCGCGCCGGCGTCGATCACGAGGACGCGCTGGTGATCGCGAACCGCAGTGTCGCGCCGGTGATCGCCGCGTCGGGCCTGACCATCGCGGCTGCGCTGTCGTGCCTGCTGTTCGCTCAGGTCGGCATGCTACGTAGTGCCGGATTGCCCTGCGCCATCGGCATTCTCACCGGGATGTTCGCATCGCTGACGTTGTTGCCGGCGTTCATCGGGCTGGCCGGCCGGCATGGCCTGGCACAGCCCCGCCGTCGCGCCGCGGCGAAGATGCCCGGCCGGAGCTGGCGCCGGGTCGGGACCGTCGTCGCCCGGTGGCCGGGGCCGGTACTGGTGGCGTCGTCGCTGGTTCTGGTGGTCTGTGCCATCCCGGTGGCCGGCATCCGTTTGGGTTTCGACGAGCTTGCCGCGCAACCAGATTCCACGCATGCCAACCGGGGCTACCAGGCCATGGACCGGCACTTCCCGCCCAACAGGCTGTTGCCCGAGATTGTCTCCATCGAGACCGACCACGACCTGCGCAATCCGGCGGGCGTCATCGCGGTCGAACGGGTGACCCGGAAGATCATGGAGATTCCCGGGATTCGCATGGTGCAGTCGGCATCGCGGCCGGCGGGTTCGGTGCCCGAGCAGGCGGCCCTGACCGATCAGGCCGGCAGCATCGCCGACCAGCTCGACGACGGGGTGGCCCAGCTGAGCAAGCGGCTCGGCGCGGTCAACCAGCTGTCCGCGACGCTGGACCAGTTCTCCTCGGCGATAACGCAATTGCAGAACGGCCTGGGCGGCAGCGTCCGTGGTCTCGGGCAGTTGGGCTCGGGGATCGACGCCATGCACGGCGGCATGCAGCAGTTGCGGGACAACGTCACCTCGGTGTCGCAGTACATGGATCCGTTGCGCGGCTTCACCAATGCCAACCCGAACTGCGCGGGCGATGCGATCTGCTCGCTGGTGCTCAAGGTCGTCGAGCCCATGGATTCGGTGGTGGCTGCCACCAGCACGCTGACCGACAGCACAGTGGGTTTCAGCGCCGGTACCACCGAGATGGCCAGGTCGTTGACCGGCGCGCAGGCCTCGGTGCGCTCGATGCGCGCCGCTGTCGACCAACTCGGAGCAGTCACAACACAATTGACCAAGACCGTCAGCGAGACCCGCGGCATGTTCTCCGGGCTGACGGACTATCTGCGCGGAGTGCGGGCCGACTTCCAGGACAGTGGTGCGGGCGGCTTCTACCTGCCGCAGCGCGCGTGGCAGGACCCGCGCTTCCAGCGCGCGGCCGGGCTGTACTTCGCGCCCGACGGCCGGTCGACGCGGCTGCTCGTCTACGGCGACGGCAAGGTGTTCGGCACGGACGGGGCACTCCGCTCGCCCGAGATCCTGGCCGCGGTCCAGGAGTCCACGAAAGAGGGCACGCTGGTCCGAAACAGCGTGTACGTCACCGGTTTCGGCACCGGCACCGCGGAGCTCCGTGGCTATGTGTCGGACGACTTCCTGTTGCTCGCGGGCGTCGCGCTGGCGCTCGTGTTCCTGATCATCCTCATCATGTTGCGCAGCCCGGTGGCGGCGGCGGTGGTGATCGGCACGGTCGTGGTGTCTTATGTTTCTGCGGTCGGCGTCAGTACGTTCATCTGGCAGGATCTCCTGGGCAGAGAGCTGCACTGGGCGGTGCCCTCGATCGCGCTGATCGCGTTGGTGGCCGTCGGCGCCGACTACAACCTGCTGTTGACGATGCGGCTGCGCGAGGAGATTTCGGGTGGTCTGAAGACCGGCATGATCCGGACGTTCGGCGGTACCGGCGGCGTGGTGACCACCGCCGGAATCGTCTTCGGCATCACGATGTTCGCGATGCTGTCCAGCGACGTACTGAGCATCGAGCAGGTCGGCACCACCATCGGCGTCGGCCTGCTCATCGACACCTTGATCGTGCGGACCTTCGTCGTGCCGGGCATCGCGGGGTTGCTCGGCCGGTGGTTCTGGTGGTCACCGGTGCCGCTGGTGCGTGGCGTGCTGTCGCGGACGTTCACGCGTCGGCCGTCGCGGCCGCGGCGGGACCTGCCGTTGATCGCCGGCACGGCGCCGGGCCGAGAAGTGTTGCAGGGCACGGCGGGTTGACCTCAGTTGACCACCTTCGCGGTCAACGTCGTCAGTTGGTCCAACAACCCGGCGAGTTCTCCGGCACGCCGCTCCAGCGGCGTGAAGCCGTCGGCGCCGAACTCGGTGAACAGGGACAACGACACCTGAGCGCGGACGTCGAGCATCTGGAAGTTGGCGACGATCTGCCGCCACTGCTCCACGGCGCGCACCCCGCCGTCGGCGCCGTAGGACACGAAAGCCACTGTCTTGCCGAACCATTCAGATCCGAGGCTGTCCACCGCATTTTTGAGTGCACCAGGGACACCGTGGTTGTACTCGGGGGTGACGAAGATGAACCCGTCGCAAGCATCGACTGCCGCGCTCCACCGCTGCACGTTCTCCGATTCGTACTGCTTCTTGGCTGCGGCGGGGACCGTCGCGGAGGTGAGCAGCGGCACATCGAAGGTTTTCAGGTCGATGAGCTCGAACTGGGCGTCGTCGCGCCCGGCCGCCTGCTCGGCCACCCAGGTGCCGACACCGGCGCCGGCGCGCCCATCTCGAATCGATCCCACGATGATGCCGATCCTCATGAAGTGCTCCTCTTCTGCGTCGTGACCCCCGATGGCGGCTCCTGACAGCCTGCCGAATTCGGGGTACCCGCGCGGAAGAATCGCAACCACTCACATGATCAGTGCCCGGCGTCGAACTCGACCGGCAGTGTCTGCGGCCCGCTGACCGCCACCAGCGGCTTCCATGGCGCCGGACCCGTACGGCGAATGTTCGGCATCCGCTGCGCCAGCACCGTGAGCGCGCGGACCAGCTCCAGGCGCGCGAGATGCGAGCCCAGGCAATAGTGCACACCGCCGCCGAACGTGAGCATCGGCGGCGCCTCATGCCGCGTGATGTCGAACTGATCGGGATTGTCGTACACCTGCGGATCGCGGTTCGCCGCAGCGGTATTGGCGACGACGAGCGAGTCCCGCGGAAAGAAGAACCCCGACAGCTCCACATCTTCGGTGACATACCGTGGCACGTTCGGGACGATGGGCGCGAATCGCATCACCTCGTCGACCGCCTGGGGCACCAACTCGGGATGCGTTGCCAGGAGGGCCCATTGGTCCGGGTGATCGCAGAAGGTGTCGACGGCGGCGGAGAGCTGGTTGCGCGTGGTGTCGGTCCCGGCCGCCAGGATCCCCATGGACAGCATGAGCAATTCGGAATGGCTGAGCCGGTCGCCGTCGTCCTCCGCCCGGATGAGACCCGACAGCAGGTCGTCTGTCAGCGCGGTGCGGCGCTCGGTGATCATCGCATCGATGTAGTCGTCGAATTTCTGCCAGGCCGTGAGGATTTCGGATTCGTGGGCAGCCACATCCCACCAGAACATCTTGAAGATATCGTCGGTCCAATCCGAGATCATCCGCCAGTCGGTTCGGGGCGCGCCGAACAGCGCGCAGATCACCGGGATGGGATAGGGCTGGGCGATGTCGGCGACGATATCGCAATGCCCCACGGCCGCAACAGGATCGACCAACTCGGCCAGGATCGAGTCGATCAGCGAATCGAGCCTGCCGACGGCCTTGCCGGTGAACGCCTTGCACACCAGCTTCCGCAGCCGAGTGTGCTCATCGCCGTCGAGGCTGAGCAGCGCACTGCCGATGCGATCCCACAACGGACCTCCGGTGACTCCGCGCGGTATCAGACCACGCACGCCGGGCTGATGAAAGCGCGAGTCGCGCAGGACTGCACGGACCAACTCGTAGCTGAGCACCTCGGGTGCGTGCGGACCGATGGCCACGGGCGAGTTCCGCCGGACCTCCTTGATCATCCGGTACGCGGTGGCCGGGTCGTCGACGGCTTCGTAGTCGATGACGGGAAGGTTCGCGTCCGTGACGTTGACGGGGTGGCCGGCGGCGATGGTCATCGATGTCTCCCTCGGTTCCGATAGAAGTCACTATCGGGCCGAGGGGGACGCGACACATCAGCCGAACGGCGTAATTGACTACCTAGTCGAGCTGCACCGTCAGCTCGGCGCCGGTCGCCGCGATGACATCATCGACGCTCACGCCGGGGGCGGTCTCGCGCAGGATCAGTGTGCCGTCGCCGGGCACGTCGATGACCGCGAGGTTGGTGATGATCCGGTCGACGACACCCTGACCGGTCAGCGGCAGCGTGCAGACCGGGACGATCTTCGGGTTGCCGGCCTTGTCGGTGTGCTCCATGAGCACGATGACCCGCGACGCGCCGTGCACCAGGTCCATGGCGCCACCCATGCCCTTCACCATCTTGCCGGGCACCATCCAGTTGGCCAGGTCGCCGGTGCGCGACACCTCCATGCCGCCGAGCACCGCGGTGTCGATGTGGCCGCCGCGGATCATCCCGAACGACAGCGACGAATCGAAGTACGCCGCACCGGGATTCACGGTCACGGTTTCCTTGCCGGCGTTGATGAGATCAGGGTCGACGTTGTCGTCGGTGGGGTAGGGGCCCGTGCCGAGGATGCCGTTCTCCGAGTGCAGGGTGACGTGCACGTCGCCCGTGAGGAAGCCGGGGATCAGGGTGGGCAGGCCGATGCCGAGGTTGACGTACTCGCCGTCGATCATGTCGGCGGCGGCGCGGGCGGCCATCTGGTCACGGTTCCAGCCGGTCACTTGGAATCCTCTCGCACGGTGCGCTTCTCGATCTGCTTGTCCTGCGGGCCGGTGTGCACGATGCGCTGCACGAAAACGCCGGCGAGGTGAACGTCGTCGGGGTCGATCTCGCCGGGCTGCACCAGTTCCTCGACCTGGACGATGGTGATCCGGCCGGCCATGGCGGCCAGCGGGTTGAAGTTGCGCGCGGTCTTGTTGAACACCAGGTTGCCCGCGGTGTCGGCGCGCAGCGCGTGCACCAGCGCGAAGTCGGCGTTGATCGACTCCTCGAGCACGTAGCGCTTGCCGTTGAACTCGCGAATCTCCTTGGGCGGCGAGGCAACTGCGACGGAACCGTCGGCCGCGTAGCGCCACGGCAGACCGCCGTCGGAGACCGGGGTACCGACGCCGGCCGGGGTGTAGAACGCCGGGATGCCGGCGCCGCCGGCGCGCATCCGCTCGGCCAGGGTGCCCTGCGGGGTGAGTTCCACCTCGAGCTCGCCGGACAGGTACTGGCGGGCGAACTCCTTGTTCTCCCCGACGTACGAGGCGGTGACCCGGCGGACCTTTCCGAGGCCGAGCAGCACACCGAGTCCGACGCCGTCGACGCCGCAGTTGTTCGAGAACACCTCGAGGTCGGTGGCACTCGACGCCGCGATGGCATCGATGAGTTGGTCCGGGATGCCGCACAAACCGAATCCGCCGACGGCCAGCGTGGCGCCGTCGCCGATGTCGGCGACCGCTTCGGCGGCCGAGGCATACACCTTCGAGGTCATGGCACTCCGTTCATCCAGTAAACGCGGGACCCACTTTTCCCGGCACGCCGCTGACATGGCAAGTCTCTGTTCGAAGCCGGTCAAAAGTGTTCGCAGAATGAGCATTGCCGCCATGTGCGTTCATCCAGTGAACGCATAGGATGTGGCGATGACCGGTCCGAATGTCGTCGCGCGCGTGGGGGCGATGCTGCGGGCCGTCGCCACAACCGAACCCGACGGGGCCTCCACCACCGAGCTCGCAAAGTTGGCGGGCCTGGCCCGTCCGACGGCGCACCGACTGCTCACGGCACTGGCCGACGAACATCTGGTCAGCCGGGATCAGAAGACCGGTCGCTGGTCACTCGGACCCGAGCTGTATCTGCTCGGTGTCGGTGCGGCTCAGCATCACGACGTGACCGATCAGGCGCGGGCCGTCGTGACGCGACTGGCGCGCGAGACCGGCGAGAGTGCGTTCTTCTCCGCCCGCCGCGGTGATCAGACCGTGTGTGTGCTCAGCGAGGAGGGCAGCTTCCCGTTGCGCTCGCACGTCCTGCAGGTCGGCATCCGGTTCCCGCTCGGGGTGGCCAGCGCCGGACTCGCCATCCTCAGTCATCTACCGGCCGCGGAGGTCGACGACTACTTCTCCCGAGAACAGCCCGAAACCGCATGGGGACCAACGCATTCCGAGGCCGCTATTCGCAAACGCATCGAGCAGACCCGGCGCGCCGGCTACGCCGTCAATCCGGCGCTGCTGGTCGAGGGCAGCTGGGGCATGGCGGCAGCGGTCTTCGACCGGCGCGGCCTGCCGGGCTGGGCCCTGAGTCTCACCGGTGTCGAGACCCGGTTCCGCGCCGGCCGTCGACGTGAACTGGGGCGGCTGCTTCTCGAACAGGCCCACGAGTTGTCGGGCCGGCTGCAGGGGTGACCCCCGCGTCACGGCGCGGGCGGCGGTAGGCGATGGTGGAATGGTGACCGAACGCGCGCGCATCGATTTTCCGTCCCGCATCGGCGTCTGGTGGGCCAGCGACAGCTGGGCCATGCCGGACGCCCAGGCAGTGGCCCGCGACATCGAAGCCATGGGCTACGGCTCGCTGTTCCTGCCCGAGACCGTCGGCAAGGAGTGCCTGACCGAATCGGCAGCGTTCCTTGCGGCCACCGACCGGCTGGTGGTCGGGACGGGCATCGCCAACATTCACGTGCGCCTGCCGTCGGCGGCCGAGGCCGGCGCTCGCACGCTGACCGCGCTGTACCCGGGCCGGTTCGTGCTGGGCCTGGGCGTCAGTCACGGGCCGCTGGTCGAGCGCGGGATGGGCGGCACCTACGAGAAGCCGTTGGCCACCATGCGCAGCTACCTGCAGCGTATGGCCGCGGTGCCGGACGCCATCGAACCCGGCGTGGGCCGGCCGCCGCGACTGCTCGCGGCGTTGGGCCCCAAGATGATCGAGCTGTCGGGAAGCGGCGCCGACGGTGCGCACCCGTACCTGGTCCTGCCGTCCGCCACCGCGACGACGCGGGAAATCCTCGGGCCGGACAAGTGGATCGTCTCCGAGCAGGCCGTGGCGATCGGTGGCGATGACGCCGACCAGCTGCGCCGCGCCCACGAGCACCTGAACGTCTACAGCGGCCTGCCCAACTACCGGAACTCGTGGCTGCGCCAGGGCTTCGACGACAGCGATCTGGTCCGCGGTGGATCCGAGCGACTGGCCCGCGCCCTGGTCGGCATGGGCAGCGTCGAAGACGCCGCGGCCAAGGTGAGGGCACACCTCGACGCCGGCGCCGACCACGTCGTGGTGCAGGTGCTCGCGGAGCACCCCACCGCCGACCCGCGGCCGGGTCTGCGAGAGCTGGCCGCAGCCTTAGGGCTGTAGGCCGGTTGCTGGGGCTGCGGGAGCTGTAGACCGGCTGCCGAGGCAGCCGGATCGCCACGCGTCCTCAGTAGGACGGCCCTCGGCCACGCGGCGGGACCGCCCGCCCCTGCCAAGGCAAGCGCCGGCCCGACGCGACCACGTGAGTGCGCCGTATCACCCTTTGGGACTGTCGCTTTCACCATCAGCATCCTCACCCTCGGCCGGGTAGAGCGTCGGGCGGTGGTACTGATTTGTCCGTGGTTGGCCGACATCCAAGAGGGGTGGTGGGGTCCAGTGGGTGCGGCCGTCGGGGCCCATGGTGGTGCTCCAGCCGCCGGTGTCGACGAGGCGGTTATCGCAGCCACAGGCCAGGGTCATGGTGTCGACATTGGTCAGGCCGTCATCGCGCCAGTTGGTGATGTGATGGGCCTGCGCGCGCGAGGCGGGGGCGGTGCAGTTGGGGCGAGTGCAACCCCGGTCCCGGGCGAACAGGGCCAGCCGCTGCGCGGTGCTGGCGGTGCGGGCCGCCCGACCCAGATACAGCGGCTGGCCGGTGTGGTCATCAAACACCGCGAGGTAGTTGTCCGACCCCTGGGCGGCCATCCGGATGAGGTCTTTGACCGGGAGTTTCGTGCCGGTGTGCGTCACAGCGGCCCCGGTGCGCTTTTCCAGGTCGGTGACGGTGCAGGTGGCGACCACCGAGACCGGGATCCCATTGTGCTCGCTCAGCATCCCCGAAGTCAGGGCCATGCGGGCAATCCACATCTGCGCATCATGCTGACGCTGGGCCAGGGTGCGGGTGTCGTTCGCGATCTGTTCGACGGTCGGTGTCCCCGAGTAGCAGGGGACATCGTCGGCGGGGTTGCACATGCCGGGGGCGGCGTACTTGTCGTAGATGGCATCCCAATAGGACCGGGCTTCGGGGGTCAGGGTGCCGGACACCTCCGAGGTCCCATCTCGGCGTTGCTTGCCGTGGGCGATGCCGCGTTTGCGGTCACGTTCGGTGTCATCGGGTTCGGGGCCGTCCTGGTCGAGTTCGTAGAGCAGTTTGTTGGCCGCGGCCCGCAGTTCCTCAGGGGTCTGGTGCCGCGCCCGGGCCACCAGCGTCTGCTCACACTGGGTAGTAGTCATCGGATCGACCCAGGCGGGCAGGTTCGCCATGAAATTGCCGATGACTTCGACGTGTTCGGTGTTGATCGCCCCAACGGCCTGAGCCCGCGCCGCCTCCTCCCAGCGGGGCGGCAACGGCTCACCGGTCAACCCGACCCGCGTGCCGAGATGTTCCATATCGCGAACCCGCCGCCGGGCTTCCTTGGCACTGATGTGCAGACGGATCCGCAGCACGTCCGGCCAGTTTTTCCCACCGATGTCCTTCGGGCCGGTTTGCGCGACCAGAGCGGCCAGGATGCGGTGATCGACCGCTTCGGCGGCGCAGCGTAGACGTTCGCGGCGGGACTGCAACTCCAGGAGCTCCGGCACGGACAACCGGCTGTAGTCCAGGTGTGCGATCCGGGCGTGATCGGCCTCGAGGTCGGCGTACGCCGTCTCGACGAGGTCCGGATCGGTCCATCCCATACATCGAACACTAGTTCGAACTACCGACAAGAATCGTCGGCCGTGTGACGCTAGTTACCCACTGTGACCAGCGCGAACAAAGTGACCAAAGTTTTTCAGAGCCGCCCGCCAGGCCGGCTCAGCCTTCCGTCGCAGCTGCCTTACGCCGCTGGTACCAGTGCCAGATCATCGGCGTGACGGATGCGACGAGGATCAGGATGAAGATCGGCTCGAGCAGCTTCTGGACGATGGGGAACTGCCCCAGCCAGTAGCCCAGCAGCGTGATGCCGCAGCCCCACACGATGGCGCCGATCACGTTGTACAGCGTGAAGGCGGCGTAGCCCATCCTGGCGGCGCCGGCGGTGATGGGCGCCAGGGTGCGCACGATCGGCACGAAGCGGGCCAGCAGGATCGCGAACGGTCCGCGTTCCTCGAAGAAGGTGTGCGCCTCGTCGAGGTACTTCTGCTTGAGGACGCGCGCCTCGGGCTTGAACATCGAGGTGCCGAGAAAGCGTCCGATGAGGTAGCCGGCCTGCCCGCCGAGGATGGCGGCGACAGGAATGGTCACCATCAGCAGCCAGATGTTGAAGTTCGCCTGAGCGGCGACCTCGGCCTGAGCGGCGGTCCCCGCGGCCAGCATGCCCGCGACGAACAGCAGGGTGTCGCCGGGGAGGATCGGGAACAGCACGCCCGATTCGACGAAGATGACGACCAGCAGCCCGACCAACGCCCACGTGCCGAAATAGGCGATGAGCTTCACCGGATCCATGAAGTCCGGCATGAGCGACAGCGTGCTGATCATGGGGTCAACATACCGTTGTCCATTGACTGTTCCCTTAACCGCACATCGCCCATAGGGTCGGCGCATGGCCACTCACAGGGCAGTTCACGTTGCGCAGGCCGACGGTCCGCTCGCGCTTACGGACGTCGACACCGTCTCGCCGCCGCGCGACCACGTCCGCATCGCGGTCGCCGCGTGCGGGGTGTGTGGCACCGACCGCGAGTTCCACGCGGGCCACTTTCCGGGTCTGTCATGGCCGATCACCCTCGGCCACGAGATCGCGGGCACCGTCGCCGAACTGGGCGACGGCGTCGAGGACTTCGCCGTCGGTGATCGCGTCGCGGTGGGCTGGTTCGGCGGCAACTGCAACCGCTGCGTGCCGTGCCGCCAGGGTCATTTCATGCAGTGCGTCCGCATGGAGGTGCCGAGCTGGCACTATCCCGGCGGCTACGCGGAATCGGTCACGGCGCCCGCGACCGCACTGGCCCGAATCCCGGACGGATTCTCGTTCGCCGAGGCTGCCCCGATGGGATGCGCCGGCGTGACGACGTTCAACGGGTTGCGTAAGACGCGCGCCAAGGCGGGTGACCTGGTGGCGGTGATCGGTATCGGTGGCCTCGGCCACCTCGGCGTGCAGTTCTCTCGGGCGATGGGCTTCGAGACCGTCGCGATCGCTCGCGGGCCGGAGCGCGAGGCTGCCGCCAAGGAACTCGGCGCCCACCACTACATTGATTCGACCGCCGTGGACGTCGCCGCCGAACTGCAGCGGCTCGGCGGGGCGGTCGTGGTGCTCGCGACCGCCGCAAGCGCGACGGCGATGGCCGCGACCGTTGCCGGCCTCGCACCCGAGGGGCAACTCGTGACGGTCGGTGTCACCCCCGAGCCACTGCCGGTCAGCCCGCTCGATCTCATCAACGGCGGCTTCTCGGTGATCGGGCATCCGTCGGGCACTGCGCGCGACATCGAGGAGACCTTGCACTTCGCCGCGCTGACGGGTGTGCGGGCCGTCGTCGAGGAACGACCTCTGGCCCAGGCCGCCGAGGCGTTCGAGCGCATGAACAGCGGTCACGCGCGTTACCGGATGGTCTTGACGGTCTGACCGGGTGTCCCCGGGTGCCGCACTTCAGCTTCGCGTGGCTGACATACTGGCCCAGACTGCAGGTTCGCCGAGAGGAAAAACATGCCCATCGCCACGCCCGAGGTCTACGCGGAGATGCTGGCCCGCGCCAAGGAACACTCCTTCGCGTTCCCGGCCATCAACTGCACGTCGTCGGAAACCATCAACGCGGCGATCAAAGGTTTCGCCGACGCGGGTAGCGACGGCATCATCCAATTCTCCACCGGCGGTGCCGAATTCGGCTCCGGCCTCGGAATCAAGGACATGGTGACCGGCTCGGTCGCGCTGGCCGAGTTCGCCCACGTCGTCGCCGCCAAGTACGACATCACCGTCGCGCTGCACACCGACCACTGCCCCAAGGACAAGCTCGACGGTTTCGTCCGGCCGCTGCTGGCCATCTCGGCCGAGCGCGTCGCCCGCGGCGAGAACCCGCTGTTCCAGTCGCACATGTGGGACGGCTCCGCGGTGCCGATCGACGAGAACCTGGAGATCGCGCAGGAGCTGCTGAAGCTGACGTCGGCCGCGAACATCATCCTCGAGGTCGAGATCGGCGTCGTCGGCGGTGAAGAGGACGGCGTCGAGGCCGAGATCAACGAGAAGCTGTACACCAGCTCCGAAGACTTCGAGAAGACCATCGACGCGCTGGGCTCCGGTGAGAACGGCAAGTACCTGCTGGCCGCCACCTTCGGCAACGTGCACGGCGTCTACAAGCCGGGCAACGTCAAGCTCAAGCCCGAGGTGCTGGCCGAGGGGCAGAAGGTGGCCGCCGCCAAGCTCGGCCTGCCGGCGGGTTCCAAGCCGTTCGACTTCGTGTTCCACGGTGGTTCGGGCTCGCTGAAGTCCGAGATCGAGGACTCGCTGCGCTACGGCGTCGTGAAGATGAACGTCGACACCGACACCCAGTACGCGTTCACCCGTCCGGTCGCGGCGCACATGTTCACCAACTACGACGGCGTCCTGAAGATCGACGGCGAGGTCGGCAACAAGAAGGTCTACGACCCGCGCAGCTACCTGAAGAAGGCCGAGGCGTCGATGACCCAACGCGTCATCGAAGCGTGCAACGACCTGCACAGCACGGGTCGCAGCGTTTCGGCGGGTCGCCTGTCCAGCTAGACAGCACCGCCCAGTGGCCGGTCAGGACACGCGAATTGCGAAATTCTGTGTCGTGGCCGGCCATTCGGCGTTCATGGCCGAATGGCCGCGCGTCAGAAGCACGGTTCCCAGAACGGCGACCGCCGCGATGGCCGCGATCACCAGCACCAGTGCGATGACCCAGCCCCAGCTGCGGCGGTCCTTCTGCGGCTTGCCGGTGCCGGGGATCACCTGCGGCGCGGCGGGCGGCATCAGTTCGGTTTCGGGGTCCGGCAGCGGGGTGATGATCTGCGTGTTGCCGTCGAAGCCCGAGGGCGCGGTGAAGCGCCGTACCGGGATGGTCGGGTCGGTCGCCGGGTCTGCGGGCTCGAAGATCTCGGTTGCCGCCGCGGCGTCGTCGCCTGTCGAGGCAGCGCGCTGATCGGCATCGCGACGGCCGTCCGGTCCCGTCGGGTTCGACATGGCGGCTGGGTTCGACATGGGGGTGACTGTCCTCCCGAGATCAGATCGCGCACTTGGGCCGATGCGTCCTGGAACAGGCCGCGACGTCCTACCAGGAGCTTAATCTCCCGCCTGCGGGATCTGAGCGAGCGGCCGCACGGCACAATGGCGGCCATGACGCGAATGGGTGATCTGCTGGGTCCGGAGCCGGTGTTGCTGCCTGCCAATTTCGAGGCCGAGGACGCTCTCGCCGCTGGTAAATCTGCGACCGACGTTGCTGCGGCGCACCCGACAGCCTCTGTCGCGTGGGCCGCCCTGGCCGAAGCCGCCTTGGCTGACGGTCAGACGATCACCGCCTACGCCTACGCCCGTACCGGTTACCACCGCGGGCTGGACCAGCTGCGCCGCAACGGCTGGAAGGGCTTCGGCCCGGTGCCGTTCGCACACGAACCGAACCAGGGCTTCCTGCGCTGCGTGGCCGTGCTGGCGAAGGCCGCGGAATCGATCGGCGAGCAGGACGAGTACCTGCGCTGCCTGGACCTGCTGGACGACTGCGATCCGGCGGCCCGTGGCGAGCTGGGTCTCTAGCTAGTCCGCTTCGCAGTGGCAACCGTCGGCCTCCGGCGGCTCCACCTGGACGGTGGCGTGGTCGAGTCCGCGAGCGGACATCACGGCGCGCGCCGATTCCAGCACGCGGGCGGAGTCCGCGCTGGACGTCAGATGCGCGGTGGCCATGTCCTTGCCGGGCACCAGGGTCCACACGTGCAGGTCGTGCACATCGGTGACGCCGTCGACCGCGGCCAGTGCGGCGCGCAGTTCGTCGACGTCGATGTGGCTGGGGGAGGACTCGGACAGGATGCGCAGCGCGGCGCGGGCCAGCGCGATGGCGCGTGGCAGCACCCACAGCGCGACCAGCACGGCGACGACGACGTCGGCGTACGGCCAGCCGGTGGTGACGTTGACGATGCCCGCGATCAGGACGCCGACGCTGCCGACGGTGTCGGCGACGACCTCCATGTAGGCGCCCTTGACGGCGAGGCTGCTGTCGGCGTCTGAGCGCAGCAGGAGCACCACGACGAGGTTGGCGAGCAGTCCCGCGAGGGCGACGACGATCATCGGCACACCGGGAATCTCCGGCGCGTTGCCGATGCGCTCGACGGCCTCGTAGAGGATGAACGCCGCGACGCCCATCAGCAGGACGGCGTTGGCGACCGCGGTGAAGACCTCGGCGCGGTGCCAGCCGTAGGTGCGGGCGGCAGACGTCGACCCGCGGCGGGCCAGCAGGACGGCGCCCAGGCCCATGAACATCGCGACCAGGTCGGTCAGCATGTGGCCGGCGTCGGCCAACAGCGCGATCGAGTTGATCAGCAGCGCCGTGGTCAGCTCGATGACGAAAAAGACGCTGAGCACGGCCGCGGCGATGATCATGCGGCTGGCGCGTGCGTTCGGGCCATGGCTGTGATCGTGTCCGGCACCCATGCCAGCAATATATGCAGAAGTACGCATATGTCGCAAGGCGCCCCGGGTTTTGTGCACGATAATCCGCGGTGGCCGCGGAAAATCGTGCACAAATCCCTACCAGGCGGACCAGAAGCGGGTGAGGGCGCTGCCGATCATGGCCAGCCGCGGCGGCACGCCGGTCAGGCTGACGGCGGAGTAGACGACGTTGAAGAACACCCGGTTCAGTTCGGGGACGATCAGCAGCAGCATCAGGATCAGGAAGCCCCACTGCCGCGCGGGCAGCAGGGCGCGCTGCGTGTCGGCGCTCAGGTGCGGCTCCAGCGCGCCGTAGCCGTCCAGGCCGGGGATGGGCAGCAGGTTCAAGAACAGTGCCGTCACCTGCAGAAATCCCAGGAAGGCCAGCCCCGCCCAGAACACCGGATGGTCGTTGTCGAACAGCACCGCCGTCGCGACCAGCAGGATGACGGCGAGCGCCAGGTTGGCGAACGGTCCGGCCAGGCTGACCAGGGTGCGCTGCCGCGGCGTCATGTACTCGGTGCGCACGTACACCGCGCCGCCGGGCAGGCCGATGCCGCCGAGGGCGATGAATAGCGCCGGCAGGCCCAGCGACAGCAGCGGGCTGGCGTACTTCGCGGGGTTCAGCGTCAGATAGCCGCGCAGCTCCACGTCGCGGTCACCGAACCGCCAGGCGGTGTAGGCGTGGCCGAATTCGTGCAGGCACAGCGAGACGGTCCAGCCCGCGATGACGAACACGAAGACGCCGGCGTAGGCCAGCGGTCGCACCTCGGCGCCGCAGTACCAGGCCAGGGCGCCGCCGGCGACGGTCAGGGCCACGATGGCCCAGAAGACGGGGCTGGGACGGACGGCGCGCCGCACAGGCATGGTCATGACTGCAAACTAGCCGACCCGCAGCCATCCCTGGATGTGGCGGTAAAACGCCGACCGGCGCGCCGGTCGGGCGGCCGCCACGCCGTCGCGCTCAACCAAAACTCCGGTGCTGCCGAGCTGCGCGGCGCGGCCGGCGACCCAGCCCCGTCCGGGTCCCGAACGTCCGGCCCCGAGGGCCCGGGCACGCAGCCCCGGCATACCGGCCAGGGGCTCGATCACGACGCCCGCCGACTCGCCGTCGAACAGCACAGTGTCGTCGACGACGGCCTCGCCGGTGATGGCGTCGCCGCCCGACGGCAACCAGCGCGCGGACCGGACGATCACCGCGCCGGTCTCGTCGCGGATCAGTGGAACACGTTGGGCGACACCGTCTCTGGCGCGCCGTGCGGCACCGATCCCACCGCGGGTCAGGGGTGGGACGAAGCCGACCTCGACGTCGAGCCGGTCGTCGCGGAGCAGCCGGGCCAGGGTGGCCGACAGGTCGGCGTGGTCGCCGACGACGATCACCCGGACCGTGCCGTCGGGGATCGTCGGAGCACTGTCCGCGGGCACCTGGAGAGTCGTCAGATCCCCCAGTGCGCGGGGTGTCCGGCGGTCGCCGAAGACCAGCGCCACGACATCCCCTGAGGCCTCTCTGGCAGTCAAGGCCTCTCCTCTCGTCCTGCTGGGATAAGGTTGCTCACCGGCTGCCACTGTATTCAGGCAGGTAATGCGGGAGGCAAAACGATGCCGGCAATCGTGCTCATCGGGGCCCAATGGGGTGACGAGGGCAAAGGTAAGGCCACCGATCTACTCGGTGGACGTGTGCAATGGGTGGTTCGCTACCAAGGCGGCAACAACGCCGGGCACACGGTGGTACTGCCCACGGGGGAGAACTTCGCTCTCCACCTCATTCCGTCGGGCATCCTGACACCCGGGGTCACCAACGTCATCGGCAACGGTGTCGTGGTCGACCCGGGCGTGCTGCTCAGTGAGCTCTCCGGGCTCGAGGACCGCGGTGTGGACACCTCGAAGCTCATGATCTCGGCTGACGCGCACCTGCTGATGCCGTACCACGTGGCCATCGACAAGGTCACCGAGCGGTACGCGGGCAGCAAGAAGATCGGCACCACCGGTCGCGGCATCGGTCCGTGCTACCAGGACAAGATCGCGCGCATCGGTATCCGGGTCGCCGACGTCCTCGACGAGGAGCAGCTGGCCGCCAAGGTCGAGGCCGCGCTGGAGTTCAAGAACCAGGTGCTGGTCAAGATCTACAACCGCAAGGCGCTCGACCCGGCCGAGGTCGTCGAGAGCCTGCTGGAGCAGGCCGAGGGCTTCAAGCACCGCATCGCCGACGCCCGCCTGCTGCTGAACCAGGCCCTGGAGCGCGGCGAGACGGTGCTGCTGGAGGGCTCGCAGGGCACCCTGCTCGACGTCGACCATGGCACCTACCCGTTCGTGACGTCGTCCAACCCGACGGCGGGCGGCGCGGCCGTCGGCTCGGGCATCGGTCCCACCCGCATCACGACGGTGCTGGGCATCCTCAAGGCCTACACGACCCGTGTGGGCTCGGGCCCGTTCCCGACGGAGCTGTTCGACGAGTACGGCGCCTACCTGTCCAAGACTGGCGGCGAGGTCGGCGTGACCACCGGCCGTGCCCGGCGCTGCGGCTGGTTCGACGCCGTCATCGCCCGGTATGCGACCCGCGTCAACGGCATCACCGACTACTTCCTGACCAAGCTCGACGTGCTGTCGAGCCTGGAGACGGTGCCGATCTGCGTCGGTTACACCGTCGACGGCAAGCGCACCGACGAGATGCCGATGACGCAGGCCGACATCGCCCGCGCCGAGCCGATCTACGAAGAGCTGCCGGGCTGGTGGGAGGACATCTCCGGGGCCCGCGAGTTCTCCGATTTGCCGGCGAAGGCGCAGGACTACGTGCTGCGGCTGGAGGAGCTCTCGGGCGCCCATGTGTCGTGCATCGGCGTCGGTCCCGGACGGGACCAGACGATCGTGCGCCGGGACATCCTCGGGTGACGGAAGGTTTCATCGACCAGCACGGCGGGTTCCCGAAGTTTGAGCCGGCCGACCCCGGCCCGGGGTTCGGTCGCTTCCTCGAGGGCATGCGGCGGCTGCAGGATCTAGCGGTCTCCGCCAACCCGGACAGCGACACCTGGGACGACGCCGCCGACCGCGTCGAGGAGCTCGTCAAGCTGCTGGGGCCGTTCGAGGCCGCCGAAGGCGTCGGCCCGGCCATTCGGGTGCCGTCGCTGCCGGGTGCCGGCAGTCTGCTGATGCCGCCGTGGACCGTCACGAAGTTCTCGCCCGAGGGTGTCGAGATGGAGGTCGAGTTCAGCCGGTACCACGTGGGCGGCAACTACGCCGTGCACGGCGGGGTGCTGCCGCTGCTGTTCGACCAGGCCTTCGGGATGCTGATCCACGCCGTCAACCGGCCCATGAGCCGTACCGCGTATCTGCATGTCGACTACCGCAAGGTCACCCCGATCGACACGGTGCTGACCGCCAAGGCGCACGTCACCGAGGTCGAGGGCCGTAAGACGTTCGTCGCCGCCGAGCTCTTCGACCCCGAGGGCAATCTGCTGGCCGAGGCCAACGGCCTGATGGTCAGCCTGCTGCCCGGCCAGCCCTAAGGCTCGGCGCGCAGCGCGGGCCACCAGACGCGGGGCCCGATCAGGGTGAACAGTGCCGGGATGATGACGGTCCGCACCACGAAGGTGTCCAGCAGGATGCCGAGGCCGACGATGATGCCCAGCTGCGTCAGCACGATCAGCGGCAGCACGCCGAGCACGCAGAACACCGCGGCCAGCACGATGCCGGCGCTGGTGATGACCGCGCCCGTCGCCGAGACCGCGCGCACGATGCCCTCGCGGTTGCCGAATTCCGGGGTCTCCTCACGGGCCCTGGTCACCAGGAAGATCGTGTAGTCGACGCCGAGCGCGACGAGGAAAAGGAACGCGAACAGCGGAGTTCCGTTGTCCAGCGCGGGAAATCCGAAGAGGTGCACGCTGGCCCAGCCGCCGACCCCCAGCGCCGCCAGCGCGCTCAGCACCGTCACCGCCACCAGCAGCAGCGGTGCCAGTGCCGAACGCAGCAGGACGTAGAGGACGGCCAGGACGACCAGCAGGATCGCCGGGATGACGATCTTCCGGTCGTGCTGAGCCGCCGTTGCGGCGTCGCGGGCCTGGGCGTCAGGGCCACCGACGACTGCGTGCGCATCGATCTGGTGCACCGAATCACGAAGGGCGTCAATGGTTCTGAATGCGTCCGCAGACGCGGGTGCCGCGGCCAGGACCACCGACCACTGTGACAGGCCCGACGCCGAGTGCCCGGCCGGCATCACCGACACCACGCCCGGGGTGTGGGTGATGGCATCGGCGACCGCGGGGGCCGACGCGATGACGGTGGTGGGATTGGTCAGGCCGCTGGGGAAATGCGCGGCCAGGGTGTCATAGCCGGCAACAGACTCGGCCTGCACCCGGAACTGCTGGGTCTGGGACAACCCGATGGGCAGATTCACCAGCCCGACGCACAGCGCGGCCAGACCGGCCAACGCCACCGTCGCGACGCGCCCCGGCTTGCGGGACACGCCTGCCGCGATGCGGTGCCAGAGGCCGCTGTCGGTGAGTGGGGCGGCGTGCGAACCGGTTTCGGGGATGAAAGGCCAGAACAGTCGGCGGCCGAACAATCCGAGCAGCGGCGGCAGCACCAGCAGGACGAACACCGCGGCGACCACCAGGCCCGAGGCCGCCTGGACCCCGAGGCTGCGGTTGCTCGGCGCCGAGGCGAGCAGCAGTGTCAGCAGCGCCAGAACCACGGTGGCGTTACTGGCGATGATCGCCGGGGCCGCCGCGCGCCACGCCGCTCGCAGGGCGTCCCGATGGTCGCTGCGCCGGGACAGTTCCTCCCGGTAGCGCGAAATGAGCAGCAGCGCATAGTTGGTGCCCGCGCCGAACACCAGCACGCTGGTGATGCCTGCCGTCGAACCATCCGGGTTCAGGCCCGTCGCCGCGGCCACCGCGGTCCCGACGACCGCGCCCACCTGGTCGGCGAAGCCGATCACCAACAGCGGGATCAGCCAGAGGACGGGGGAGCGGTACGTCACGATGAGCAGCAGTGCCACGACGGTTGCGGTCACCGCCAGCAGCGTGAAGTTCGCTCCGGCAAAGGAATTCGCGATGTCGGCGCCGAAGGCGGGCCCGCCCGTGACCTGAGCCCGTAAGCCGTCGGGCAGTGAAGCCGATACCTGCGACCGCAGCTCCTGCACCGCGTCGCGGAGTTCGAAGCCGGACAGGTCGGACGCCAGCGGCGCCACCCGCACCGCGGCCTTGGCGTCCTGGGATACCCGGGCGCCCGCCCCGGCCGCGGCGATATCGGCCGACGTCAGCGGCGCGTCGTCGGTGCGGGTGACGACGATGATCGCCGGCGCGGTCTCGCCGCCGGGGAACTGCGCGCGCAGGGCGTCGGCGCGGGCGGACTCGACACCGGTGGGCACCGTCACCGGCGACCGAGACGACGAATCCCCGGCGCCCAGCAATGCCATGGCGACGCCGGAGAGCATCAGGACGATCAGGGCCGATGCCCATGCGATTCGAGTGGACACTCCCAAAATATTTCAGATACTTAACTATTAATCAAATGAAATTCACCGGGCGCTATGCTCTCCGCGTGCCAAAGCCGCCGGACCGTGCCGACCTGGAGGCGCAGATCGCCGCCGACGTGCGGGCGCTGACGGCCGAATCCGACCAGATCGGCCGGGCTTTCGCGGTGCAGAACGAATTGGGCGCCAACGACTTCCGGGCGCTGCTGCACATCATGGTCGCCGAGTCCGCGGGGACCCCGCTGACCGCCGGTGAGCTGCGCAAGCTGATGGGCACCTCAGGTGCGGCCATCACGTACCTGGTGGAACGGATGATCGCTTCCGGGCATCTGCGCCGGGAAGCCGATCCGGCCGACCGACGCAAGGTCATCCTCCGGAACGACGACAAGGGACTCGCCACCGGCCGGGAGTTCTTCAGCCCGCTGGCGCACCTCAACACGCAGGCCCTGGCGGACCTGCCCGATGCGGACCTCGAGGCGGCGCATCGGGTCTTCATGGCGCTCACCGGTGCGATGCGGGCGTTCCGGGCCGAACCCGCACCGGAGGCGCCGTGATCACACGGCGGACGAAGCCTTGAGGGCGTCGACGTCTGCCCGGAGTGCGGCCAGCGCGTCCACCACGGTCAGGTTCTGGCCGGTGGCGTTGTGACCGAGCTGTGGCCAGCCGTTCAGGTTCGGGCCGCGGAGCTGGGTCTGAATGTCCTGCACGATGGCCAGGATCTGGTTGAGGGCCGCGGTGGTGGGGTCGGGTTGAGTCACGGTGCCTCCCTGCAGCAGTGAGATGAGTTGATCGAGTGTGCCCTGGAATGCGTTGCAGTCCACCGAGAGATTCCCGACCAGCGCGGCGTCGGTGAATTGCAGAATCTGCGGCGTGGCTCCGCCATAAGGGAACCAGTAACGCTGATTGTCATTGCCGGGATAGAGGTTTGACGCGTAGCCGGTGCCGTTGACGTAGTTCGACGCGATGAGGCCCGGTACCTGAGAGATGTCGGGCGAGCCGATCTGTTGCCAATACCAGTGCGGAATGTACGACAGCGAGATGGTCACGCCGACGGCGTTGAAGGCATTGACCACGGCCCAGAAGTTGTGGATGTCACCGGAATTCGCCTCGAAGTCCAGCATCGCGTATTTGCCACCGTTGTTGCTGAGCCACGTTTGCGCCTGCGCCGCCGGGCTGTTGGTGGTGACGTAGTGATAGCCGATGTGCGGAAAGTGGTTGTCCCGGCACCACTGTGCGATCACCGGCCAGTACGGATCCCGGTAATAGCTGCCCTCGGACACCTTCTGCTCGATCCAGGAAAAGCCCTGTCCGGGCAACTGGGAGACGAAGGCGATGGCGTCGGCGGCCGAACGGAAGTTGTTGTTCGACGTGTCAGGTCCGTACAGGGTCACAGCAGCACCGTCTCCGGATTCACCGGCGTCCAGCTGGCCGTGCTCGCCAAAGCCTTTGTATCGGCGGTGGATCCGTCGCTGAGTTGCACCGTCCACTGCAACCGGCCGTCGGTGTCATGCGTCGCCGTGGCGATGGCGCCTGCCTGCTCGCACATCTCGCCGAGGGCCTCGGGTTTGCCCGCCGCGTTCATAGCGAATCCTCGCCTTCTACCGTAGAGGTCTTGTCCCGCTTCGATTCTCGTTCACTCGCAGTGTCAAAGGGCACTTTCCACGATAGCGCGATCTCCGTGGCCGGGTCGGTCAGGCGTTCTCCAACTCGGCGATGACGATCTTCTTCTGCCGCATCATCGTCTGGATCTGCTCAGGCCGGCCGAGCAGCTGGTCCATCTTGGCTGGGATGATCTGCCAGCTGATCCCGAATCGATCCTTGCACCAACCGCATTGCTCGGATTCGGGCACGTGCGAGAGCTTGGACCAGTAGTGGTCGATCTCGTCCTGGTCTGCGCATTCGACGACGAACGAGATGGATTCGTTGAAGGTGAACAGCGGCCCACCGTCGAGGCAGACGAAATCGACACCGTTCAAACTGAATCGGCCGTTGAGCACCTTGCCCGACATGCCCTTGAAATGTTCGTCGAGCGCTTCGTCCGGGTACTCCTCGATCGAGATGATCCGGGAGTTCGGAAACACCTCGACGTAGTAGTTCATGGCTTCACGGGCCTGGTCGTTGAACCAGAGGCTCGGCTGGATGGCGTTCGGCACGTCGTTTCCCCTTGTCTGTCAGTCGTTTTCGGTGGATCAGGCGGCCAGCAACGCGTCGATCTGACCGAGGGCGCCGGTCATGCCCTCGACCATGCCCATCGCGGTCACCTTCTCGAGTTGTTCGAGGTCGGTGAACCGCGTGACGATCGTCATCCGGGTACCGGTGTCGGTCGCGTCGAACGACACCTCGAGACGCATGGTGGGCATCTCGGGGTCGGGCTCGCCGTCCGGCTGGGAGAAGCCGTCCTCGATGAGCAGTCGCGTCGGTTCCTCGACTTCGAGCGTCGTCCACCAGCCCGGCGCCTTCTCGCCCTCGGGGCCCGTCATGTGGTACCGCGACTGCCCGCTCGGGGTGAGCTCGTGCCGGGTGAAGGTGGCCGGCCAGGTCGGCGGACCCCACCAGCGCTCCAGCTGGCGCGGGTCTTCCCACACCTGCCAGACGCGCGCCGGCGGCGCGGTGAATTCGGCCACGAAGGTCATCGTGAGGGCTTGCGGGTCGGCGGCGCTGCTGATCACCGTCATCGGTGGTCCTTTCGGTTGTGGGGTGTTGTGCTGCTTGATTTTTCGTGTGGTGGATAGCCGTCTTCGGCAAGGATCGCCTCGATGGTCGCGGCGCGGTCGTGCCAGAGCGCCGCGTACCGCTCCAGGAGCACGCCCGCTCGGTGCAGGGTTTCGGGCACCGCACGCACGAGTTGTTCCCGGCCACGGCGCTCTTTATGCACCAGCGCGGCTCCGGCCAGTACCGCGACGTGCTTCTGCACCGCGGCGAAGCTCATGTCGTAGCCACGCGCGAGCGCGCTCACCGACTGGTCGCTGCGCATGGTGCGGGCGACGATGTCGCGGCGCGTGGCGTCGGCCAATGCGTGGAAGATCCGGTCGATCTCCGCATCGGTGAACGCCTCGGGAAATGTATCTACAACCATTTGGTTGTAGGTTAGGCCGGCGTGGTGGCGGCGTCAAGGGCGGGTTTCGTCGAATGTGCGCGGTGACCCGTTGGCCCTGTACCTATGGCGTATTTGTGCGAGTAAGTTGCGCCCTCACTGCAGGCTCAACCCGGGATCGGCGTCCCGACGCTGTTGACTCTGGCCTGAGGGCGCAAAAGGTCGAGTAGTGGACGCCCTGGGCGCGGAGTCAACGCACAGGCCGCCAAGCCCTACTCCCGGTTGAGCGCAGCCTCTTCCAGATCCAGCCCGTGCAGCACCGACCGCAGCACCTCGTCGTCGATGTTTCCGGCGTCGCGTTCGGCGATGTATGTCTCGCGCTCGGCCGCCAGCATCTCCAGCCGCAGCCGCCGCATGGCCGACGCCGGGCTTTCGCCGATGTCGTCGTCACTGCGCCCGAGTCGTTCCCACACCGCGTTGCGGCGCCGGTCGTTCCAGCTCTGCAGTACCTCGCCGACGTGCTGTTGGGCGCTGGAATCGCTACTGCGAGCCAGCAATTCATCGAGCCGGTCGGCCGCCGCCTGTGCCGCACGGCTCGAGGCCGCGGCCTGCTCCAGGGCATCCTGATGCGCCTCGGCCTCGCTGTGCACATCCAGCGTGCGGATCAGCCATGGCAACGTCAGCCCGTGCAGCAGCAGCGTGCCGATCACCACGACGAACGTCAGGAACACCAGCTGCGGCCGCCCCGGGAACGGGTCGCCGCTCAGTGTCACCAGCGGCACACCGAACGCCGCGGCCAGTGACACGACGCCGCGCATGCCTGCCCACGCCACGATGAAAACCTGCGACGGGGTCGGCGTGGGTTCGCGTTCCCGGACGCCGCGGAACAGCATCCGTGGCGTGTAGGCCATGACGTACACCCAGATGATGCGGACCGCTATCACCGTCGCCAGCACCGCGGCTGACGCCACGGCGAGGGTGACGGCGCGGATGCCGGTCAGCTCGTCGATGACCGTCGGCAGCTGCAGTCCGATCATCAGGAACGCGAAGGACTCCAGCACCAGCTGGATCGACTTCCAGACCGCGTCGTCCTGCAGGCGGGTGGCGTACGACGCCCGCGTCGCGCGCTGTCCGAGCAGCAGCGCGGCGACCACCACCGCGATCACCCCGGAGCCGTGTGCCTCTTCGGCCAGCCAGTAGACGAAATACGGTGCGACGAGCCCGATGGCGCTCTCCACCAGCGGGTCGTCCAGCCAGGTCCGGATGAATTCGATGAGCCACCCGATCAGCCCGCCGATCACGACACCGCCCAGTGCGGCGAGCGCGAACGTGCCCAGCGCGCCCTGCCAGGTCGCTGCCGCGCCGATGGCGGCGGCCAGCGCGACCTTGTAGGCGGTCAGCGCCGTGGCGTCGTTGAGCAGGCTCTCGCCGCCGAGCAGCGTCATGATCTGACGCGGTAGTCCGAGGCGTCGGCCGATGGCCGCGGCCGACACCGCGTCGGGCGGCGCGACGATGGCGCCCAGGGTGAGTGCCGCGGCGACGGTCAGCTCCGGCACGGTGTGAAACGCGACGAACCCAACGACCAGGGTGGTGGCCAGTGGCAGCCCGACGGCGAGCAGCCCGATGGGACGGACGTTCTTGCGCAGCGCCAGGTAGCTGCTCTCCAGGCCGGCCGACCACAGCAGCGGCGGCAGCACGACGAACATGACCAGCTGCGGCTGCATCTCGATGGCCGGCACGCCGGGGATCAGCCCGACGGCCAGTCCGGCGACGACGAGTCCCAGCGGCGCGGAGACGTCGTAGCGGCGGGCCAGCGCGGCCAACAACACCGAGGCCACCAGCACTGCCAGCAGTGGGGCACCCATGTCCTCAAACCTCCTCGGTCAGCCGGGCCCTATCCTTGTTCAACATGCTGGGGAAATGGATGCAGTCACGGGCAACGCGTCCGCGTGAAGAAAATTCCCCGACCACCTGCACGCACCTCGCCGACGCCGTCGGCCAAGCTGAACCGGAGCCGCAGACGCCCGGCCGCTGTGGTGACTGTGCGGCACTTGGGGAGGATACGTGGGCGCACCTTCGGATGTGTCTGACCTGCGGACAGGTCAGCTGTTGTGATTCCAGTCCGCACCAACACGCCAACGAGCACTACCGTCGCACGGGCCATCCCGTGATGCGCTCGGTCGAGCCGGGGGAGAGCTGGCGGTGGTGCTACGTCGACATCAGGTTGGGTTGACGGAGATTCGCCGGCGGGGCGAGCGGAGCGACGGGGGAGGTTGGTGACTTGGTAGACCGGACAACGGTTCTGGTGCTCGGCACCGGTGAGCTGAGCAGTGAACTGGTGCTGTCCTTCCAGCGGCTGGGCACGCGGGCGACCGCGGTGCCGGCGCCGACCGGAGCGGCGGCGATGCGGACCCTGATCGACCGGCACACCCCACAGGTGGTGGTTGTGCAGTCGCCTGCGGCGGATCTCGGCGCCGACGTCGTACAGGCGTTGGCCGGGCTCGAGGAAGTCGCGGTGTTCCCGACGCCGGGTGCCCTGCGGCTCGCGTCCGACCGCGAGGCGCTGCGCACCCTGGCGGCCAACGAGCTGGGACTGCCGACGGCGCCGTTCTGGTTCGCCGGATCGGTCGACGAACTCACCGCGGTGGCCGAGCACGCGGGACTGCCGCTCACCATCACGCCGGTGACGCATGCCGCGAACGAGGGCGCGGGGCGTTCGGTGCTGTCGCGTCTCGAGGACGTCGACGTCGCGTGGCACCGTGCGGTGGCCGCGGGCGGCGACCGCGTGATGGCCGAGACGGCCGTCGACGTGGCCGCCGAGTTCACCATGCTGACGGTGCGCACCCAGGGCCAAGCAGGTCCGGTGGTGCAGTTCTGCGAGCCGATCGGTCATCGCCACGAGACCGGCGGCCCATTGGAGCTGTGGCAGCCGCAGCTGTTGTCGGAGCCGGCGCTGGACGCGGCGCGCTCGATCGCCGCCCGGATCGTCAACAAGCTCGGTGGCACGGGTCTGTTCACGGTCGACCTGTTGCTGGGCGCCGACCCGGAGTCCGGGGCCGAGGAGGTGTACTTCGCGACGGTCCATCCGATGCTGACCGGCGCGGGTTTCGTGACGACGCGCTCGCAGCGGCTGTCCCAGTTCGACCTGCACGCGCGGGCGACCCTCGGACTGCCCGTCGACACCATCATGATCTCGCCGGCGGCCGGTGAGGTGAGCCGGCCGGCGGCCGACAGGACCGCGCTCGTGCGCGCACTGCCGGATGCGCTGGCCATCGCAGAGAGCGACGTGCGACTCTCCGGTGAGGTGTGCGTGGCATTGGCGACGGCGCCGGACGTCGTCCGGGCACGCGACCGCGCGCATCAGGTGGCCGCTGTGCTCAACCACTCGGCGGCGATCAACCAGACAGGGACGTGACCATGACCGAATCGGAATCGCACCCACGGCAGACGCTGGGCCCGTTCCTGGCCGCGCTGGCGCTGATTGTGGTCCTCGTGGTCATAATCGCCGTCCTGAACGCGATCGGCGTATTCGGCCGGAACGATCCGACGCCGGAGCAGCTGGTGCGCACCGCCGTCGTCGGCCAGAACGACGGGCTGCAGCGCAAGGACTACGCGCGCTTTTCGGCGTACACCTGCAAGGCGCAGGCCGGCACCGAGGCGGATGTGCTTGCCCAGCAAGAGGATTCGGCGGCCAAGAACGGACAGCGCTACGTCGACGAGGTGCGGGACATCAAATTCGACGGCCAGAAGGCCACCGCCGTGCTGATGTACCACTTCGACAAGACGCCGGACCAGAAGCCCACGGCACCGGTGGTGCTGGTGGACGAGGACGGTGCGTGGAAGGTGTGCTCGCCGGTCCCGAGCTAGTTTGTGACAGACTCGCATCCGTGAGCTACGCGGGAGATATCACGCCGCAGCAGGCCTGGGAACTGCTGAGCGAGAACCCCGAGGCGGTGCTTGTCGACTGCCGGACCGACGCCGAATGGCGCTGGGTGGGCGTGCCCGACATCTCCAGCCTCGGACGTGACGTTGTGTACATCGAGTGGGTGTCGAATGACGGTAAGCGCAACACCAGCTTCGTCGACGACCTCCAGGCTGCGGGCGTGACGCCCGGCGAAAGGCCGGTGGTGTTCCTGTGTCGCTCGGGTAACCGTTCGATCGGTGCCGCCGAGGCGGCGACGGCGGCGGGCATCGGCCCGTCGTACAACGTGCTCGACGGCTTCGAGGGTCACCTGGACGAGCAGGGGCATCGCGGTGGCAGCGGTTGGCGCGCCATCGGGTTGCCGTGGGTGCAGTCGTGAGGGGCCTCAACGCCGACGGCGTCCCCTCGGTACGGGTCCCGGCGCCACTGCCCGACGGCGTGAGCCAGGCGACCATCGGTGTCCGCGGCGGCCTGCTGCGGTCCGAGTTCGAGGAGACCGCCGAGGCGATGTTCCTGACCTCGGGGTACGTCTACGAGTCGGCGGCGGCCGCGGAGCAGGCGTTCACCGGTGAGATCGACCGCTACGTGTACTCGCGCTACGGCAACCCGACCATCCAGATGTTCGAGGAACGGCTGCGTCTCATCGAAGGGGCGCCGGCGGCTTTCGCGACGGCCACCGGTATGGCGGCGGTGTTCACCGCGCTGGGTGCGCTGCTCGCCGCCGGCGATCGGCTGGTCGCCGCGCGCAGCCTGTTCGGGTCCTGCTTCGTGGTGTGCAACGAGATACTCCCGCGCTGGGGCGTCGAGACCGTTTTTGTCGACGGCGACGACCTGTCGCAGTGGGAGGAGGCACTGTCGGTGCCGACCACCGCGGTGTTCTTCGAGACGCCGTCAAACCCGATGCAGTCGCTGGTCGACATCGCCGCGGTATCGGAGCTGGCGCACGCCGCCGGCGCAAAGGTGGTGCTGGACAACGTCTTCGCGACACCGCTGCTGCAGCAGGGGATGGAACTGGGCGCCGATGTCGTCGTGTACTCGGGCACCAAGCACATCGACGGCCAGGGCCGCGTGCTCGGTGGTGCGATCCTCGGCGACAAGGAGTACATCTCCGGGCCGGTGCAGCAGCTGATGCGGCACACGGGCCCGGCGATCAGCGCATTCAATGCCTGGACGATGCTGAAAGGCCTTGAGACGCTGGCCATTCGGGTCGACTACTCGAACCGCTCCGCACAGCGGGTGGCCGAGTTCCTGGAAGGCGCGCGCGGCGTGAACTGGGTGAAATACCCGTTCCTGCAGTCACATCCGCAGCACGACCTGGCCAAGCGGCAGATGCGCGGCGGCGGCACCGTCGTCACCTTCGAGCTCGACGGCGGCAAGGATCGGGCATTCGAGGTGCTCGACAAGCTGCAGGTCATCGACATCTCCAACAACCTCGGCGATTCCAAGACGCTGATCACCCACCCGGCCACCACCACGCACCGCGCGATGGGGCCGGAGGGCCGGGCCGCGATCGGGCTGGGCGACGGCGTCGTGCGGATTTCCGTCGGGCTCGAGGGCACCGAGGATCTGATCGCCGATCTCGACCAGGCGCTGAGCTAGGGGGCCCGGATGTCCAAGCAGACCGCGGCCAAGAAGGCCCGCCGCAAGAAGCGGCAGACCACGCGCAACGCCAACTGGCTGCCCGACGAGGTGCATGCCGAAGTCGAGGCCGTCGGGCGGATCGCGGGCGAAATCCTGCCACGCGGTTGGGTTTTCGATTCGGACTACTCCAACGACGAGTACCTCATCTGGTACTACCCGCCGTCGGGCTTCGAATCCACCGAGGACGATCCGCGGGAGTTGGTGACGAGGATCTGGGTCTCCGATCCGGACCAGCCGCAGCTCATCCTCGTCGGCACCGAAGAGGACGGCGAGATCTACAGCTTCACCGTCGAGCAGTTGATGGCGAACCTGGATGTCATCGAGGCGTACCGCGTCGGGGAACCGGTCCCGCAGTTCTGATCTCGCCCGTTAGGCGACGGGCGAGACCTGGTAGTGCGCGATCTGCCAGTCCTTGTCACCTCGTGTGACAAGGACGCTCAGGTTCAGACTGATCACGTCCCCATCGGGGCGGGTGAAGTCGGCCCGGGTGTACGCGAGCACGACGCCGGCGGCGGGTTCCCGGATCTCGTTGATGCGGTAGTCGACCGTCAGGCCGACGGGCTGGGATTCGTAGTAGTCGACGACGCCCTCGCGCCCCACGGTGTAGGGCCGCAGACCTTGGAATATCGCGTCTTCGGTGAACACCGCGGCGACGCGGTCCGGCCGGTGGGCGGCGATGCCCGCCTGCCACCGGTCCAGGACCTCGCGCACGATGTCAGTGGCCCGCACTCTGACCACCATCCACGTGCAGGATCTCGCCGGTGACGAACGTGGCGTTCTCCAGATACAGCACAGCGTCGACGACGTCGGAGATGTCACCCATGTGACCGACGGGATGCAGCGCCGACAGGAATTCGTGGGTCTCCGGCGCGTGCATCGGGGTGCGGATGGTGCCCAAAGCAACTGCGTTGGCCCGGATTCCGCGGGTGCCGTATTCGATGGCCAGTGCCTTCGTCGCCGCGTTCAGGCCACCCTTGGTCAGCGACGCCAGCGCCGAGGGCACCTGGGAGTTGGCGTGATCGACGAGGCTGGTCGAGATGGTGACGACGTGGCCGCCGTCGCCCTGGGACTCCATGGTCCTGATGGCGGCGCGGGTCAGCTCGAAGAAGCCGCGGGAATTCACGCCGGTGACGGCGTCGTAGTCCGCGTCGGTGTACTCGGTGAAGGGCTTGGCGATGAAGATGCCGGCGTTGTTGACGACGGTGTCGACCCGCCCGAAGTGCTCGACGGCGGCATCGACCAGCCGCTGGCCGACGCCCGACTCGGCGATGTCGCCGGCGACGGCCACGACCATGGGATCGTCGCTCTCGGAGATGCTGCGCGAGTTGGCGACGACGGCGTAGCCCAGCTTGCGGTAGCCGGCCACCAGGGCCTCGCCGATGCCCTGGGATGCGCCGGTGACGATCGCGACGCGGGTTGTGGTGCTCATCGGGATGTTCCTTTCGGTTGACGTTGCTGCCCATCACAACCGCGGCCGGCCCGCATCGATGCCGCTGCCACGGGACTTATTCGCTTTCTGCTGAGAGGCTCTGCCTACTACGCTGTCGGCATGGAGCTGCGGCAACTTCGGTACTTCGTCGCCGTTGCCGATGAGCTGAATTTCGGGCGCGCCGCCGAACGGCTGCGTATCGCCGGGCCGTCACTGTCGCAGCAGATCAAGGCGCTCGAGCGTGACCTCAAGGTGGAACTGTTCGATCGCGACCGGCGGTCGGTGCGCCTGACCGCGGCGGGTGCGTCACTGTTGCCACACGCCCGGTCCCTGGTGGCGCAGGCCGATGAATTACGCAGGCGGGCAATCGGTTTGTCGAACTCCGAACCGATCCGGATCGGCTACGTCAACTGGTGCCCGACCGACCTGGCAGAGCGCGCGGCCGGCGTCGCGCAGCTACGCGTCGACACGTGGGTGATGCCGTCGCACGCGCAGGCGGCGCGGGTCGCCGAGGGCATCCTCGATCTGGCCATCTGCTGGGTGCTGACCGACGATCTGGCGGACCTGAAGCTGGAAGCCCGGCTGATGGGGGTGGACCGGCTGTTCGCGCTGTGCGTCGGCGCCGACGACTCTCCCGTGCAGGCGAAAGACACACTGGTGCTGGTGGATTCGGACACCGCGAGTTGGGAGTCGTGGAACCGCTACGGCGAGCTGTTCGCCGCGGCCACCGGTGCGCGGGTGATGCGCACCGACGACGGCGGTGTCACGGGTCCGACGTTTTTCGAGCATGTCCGCCAGCTGGGCCGTCCGGTACTCAACAACCCCAGGGGGCAGACCGATGCCCTGCCGCGAGACCTGGTGCGCCGTCCGGTGATTCAACCGACTCCGCTGTGGACCTGGTCACTCGTGTGGCGGCGGGGAGAAGACAACCCTGCCGTGCACGCTGTCGTCGACGCGCTCACGCGAGACGCCGTCGTCGGGATCGACGACGCGGCGTGGCTGCCGGCCACTGATCCACATCAGCAGCGCGGCCAGGGCGGCCAGTAGCACGACGGCGGCACCGGCGAGCAACGCCTGCTGAAAACCGTTGTGCAGCAATGGTGCCACTGCGACGGGTCCGACGATCTGGCCGACGGAGTATTCCGTCGTCAACAGCGCGACAGCGCCCGGGAACCGCAACGCGCGGCCGGCGGCGAGCGCCAGGGTGCTGATGCCGATGAACGTGCCGCCGAACAGCACCGCCCCGGCGAGTGCCGCAACGCTGTTCCCGGTTCCCGCCCACGCGATTCCGGCAGCCTGCAGCAGCAACGCCGCGACGAGCAGTGCGGCATACGAGAAGCGGCTGGTGAACCGCGCCCATAGTGCGGCTGACGGTGCGGCGGCCAGGCCGACCAACAGCCATACCGCACTGCCGAGTCCGCCCGGTGACTGCTGTGCGACCGCGGCGACCAGGAACGTGCCGGCGATGATGTAGCCGACACCTTCGAGGGTGTAGCTCGCCATCAGCAACACCAGCGGACCGCGGGCGCTGCCCTGTTGGTCGGCACGAACTTTCGGTGTGTCGCCGGAGGTCCCGGGGTGCATGTGCCAGGCGAACGCACTGAGCAATGCGGCCAAGGCCGTCGCCGCCCACCAGGCGACCTGCCAGTCTTTCGTGGCGGGCAGGGCGGCGGACAACGCGATGCCGATACCGACGCCGCTGAACGCCCAGCCGGCGTGGTGGGCCGGATGACCGTGGTCCATCAGTGTGTTGACGGCGATCACGAAGACCAGTGCGCTGGCGATTCCGGCAACCAGGCGGAGGGCGCCCCACTCGATGACGTTGGTGCTCAGCGCCATTGCCGCCAGCGACGCGACCAGGATCACCAATGACACCCGGCAGGCGAGCACGGACCGGGCCAGCCGTGGCGAGGCCGCGGCGCCCACCGCGCCGATCAGGTAGCCGACGTAGTTGGCGGTGGCCAATTGCCCCGCGGCCTGCGCGGTGAGGCCGGCATCGGCCGTCATCAGCGGCAGGATCGGCGTGTAGGCGAATCGGCCGATTCCCATCGCCGCGGCCAGGGCTGCCGCGGCGCGGGCGATCGAGGGCCAGGCGGACTTGGGCATGCCTCATGGTGCGTGCCGGGTGCGTCACCCGCCACGACCTGTCTCCTTACAGCTGTGAGGAATTGCCTCACAGGCGGCTCATGGCGCCTGCCCGAGGAAGTGCGCTGCGGCGACGCCGGACAGCCGATTCCTCATCTCGGCGGAGAACCGCAGGAGCATCGGCAGTGGCCGATGATGGATCGCGGCGCTGGTCACTTTCCCGTCGCCATCGCGGTCGAGGATGGTGACGCCGCGGATCTCCATGCCACCGAACGCCGTTGCTCGCCACTGCAGGTAGCTGGTCGACCCGGCGTGCGCGGAGTCCGTGAACTCCAAGGTCTCGTAGATCGAACTCGCAGTGGCCATCACCGTGGCGACGAGTTCCCGCCCCTCGATCGGCGCCACCAGGGCGGTGGCATCCAGCACGATGCCGTCGGCGAATTCCGCGGCGAACGTGGTCCGGGATTGCTGCGCGAAACCGTCCTGCCAGCCGCTCATTTCGTCGCTCCGGAGGCGGACCAGGCGGCGGTGTCGATGGGGGAGAAGTCGGCCGGCTTGCCGTCGAGGCGGCCGGCCCGCCGGGTGCTCAGCGTCTTGACGACGTCGTCGGGCAGTGGGGTCGTGAAGATGTTGTCGATCAACGAGTATTCGGCGGCCAGGCGCCCGAATGCGCCCAGTGCGCCGACGTCGATTCTCCCATTCGGCAGGTAGAGCTCGTCGCGGATGTGAATCTTCTTCACCAGCCCCCACACGACGTGATCGGGGAGGGGCGGCATCTCGAAGATGCGGTTCACCTCGCACTCGAACGAGATCGGGGCCTCGGCGATACGCGGTGCCGAGATGGTCTCCGACGCGGCCTTGTGCAGACCGAGCGCATCGAATTCGTCGACGTCATGGTCGAATTCGAATGCCGAGCGATGCACGGTATCCGCATTGCCGATCGTCGCGATGTTCACGACGAACTCGTTGGTGTCGCGGATGTTGACGAAGGTGTCTTTCAGCGTGACGCCGTCGGACCGCGGCTGCAGGCTGATGGACAGCATCGGCGGCATGCGGCCGACAACGGTGAAGAACGAGATGGGCGCGATGTTGCCGACACCTGCGGTCGAGGTGGTGCTGACCCAGGCGATGGGCCGGGGCAGGACGCTGCCGATGAGCAATTTGTAGCTCGAGGTGGGATCGAGATCGGTGGGGTCGATGACCATGACAGGATGCCTTTCAGGACAGGAGGGCCAGGGCGCTGTACCAGACGGGCCCGACGTTGAGCCGGTCCGGATACAGCCGGATCATGTAGTCGAAAAACTCTCGGGGACTGGGCTTTCCGGCCAGCAGTCGCTGGGCGTCGAGCAGATAGTCGCGGGTCTGGTCGATGATCAGCGGATCGTCGGGGAGGTCCTTGTTCTTGTGCCCTGCCACGACGGCGCGGGGCCGCAGCGCGGCGACCTTGTTGAGGGCCTGCAACCACGACCGGATGCCGCCGTGATCGCTTTCGAGCAGGTACTGGTGCACGCCGTTGTAGGCGACGTCGCCGGCGACGACCAGGTCGATCGACGGCACGTGTAGCACGGTGGTGTCGTCGGTGTCGGTGTGGCCCACTTCGATCGGCACCAGGCGCTGACCTTCCACTTCGAACCCGTCGGCGGGAACCTGTTGGTAGACAACGGGGCTAGGTGGGATCATGCCGGGAAAGTCGATGTCCCACATCTGGGCGCGGCCTGCCACGGCCTGCTCGTGCATCTTGCCGATGGTGCCGGCCGTCGCGTAGGCGACGGCATCGGGAAAGCGTTGCAGCAGAACATCGGTGCCGAACCAGTGGTCGCCATGGCCATGCGTGGCGTAGATCGCGGTCAGCCGCCTGCCGGAGTTCTCGATCCAGTCGCCGACGCGGCTGATCTGCTCGTGGGTGAAGGGCGGGTCGACGAGGACGGCGTCGTGGTCGCCGAAGATGAGCGTGGACGACACCGGAGAGGACACGATGGGGCTGCCGTCGGGCAGTCGCTGGTCACGGTGGCGGCGCAGTCCGTCGTGCACCAGTACGTCGTAGTTCAGGATGGTCATGACGAGGTCCTTTCAGGCGAGGTGTTCGGTGAACCAGTCGCGGGCGGCGCCGCCGGCCTTCGGGAACTGGTCGAGGTAGGCGGCGAAGTGCCCGCCGTCGACGGTGACGAGCTTCTTGGGTTCGAGTGCCTGCTCGTAGGCGTGGAGTTCCAGATCGGTCATGGTGACGGTGTCGCGCAGTCCGACGATCATGAGCAGCGGCGTGGGCGAAACGCGCGCGATCCAGGTGCCCGGTTCGTACATGCGCGCCGCACGAGACGAGCGCACCGTCATCGTGTTGTCCCACCCTCCGTCCGGCACCGGCTGGGTGTAGAACGAGATGGCCTCCGCGGACCGGTATGCGGCAGGCACCGCGGGGTCGGCACCGACGACGGCCTGCACGGCCGGCGCTTCGCCGCGGAACTGGCGGCGTTCGTCGTCGATGAATGCGGCCTCCAGCGCCGCCACGTGTTCAGGGGCCACGCGCCGCAGGCTCTGTTGATAGCCGCTGATGGTCGGGACCTGCGCGACGATAGCCCGCAGTCGCCGGTCGGTGGCGCCCAGCACGATGGCGTGCCCACCGGCATAACTGGTGCCCCACAGGCCGATTCGCGTCGGGTCGACCGACGGGTGGCTCTCCAGGAACGAGATGGCGCGCCGCCAGTCCGCGATCTGTGTCCACGGGTCGATGTCACCGCGCGGCATCCCGTCGCTGGCACCGAAACCGCGATGGTCGTGTACCAGGACGACGAACCCGGCGCCGGCGAACAGTTCGGCGAACCGCGCCAGCCCGTGCTGCTTCACCCCGGCGAAGCCGTGGGCCATCGTGATCGCCGCGTGCGGTCCCGCGCCGTCCGGAATGAACAGCCAGCCGCGGAGCGTCACTCCGTCGGCTGCGGTGAATTCGACGTCCTGTCGCTCCATGGTCCACGCTCCTCGTCTGCTGATGTCCACGATCAGTCCGGAACGCATTCGGTGGGGATGCCGCGGTGATCCTGGTATTGGCAGGGCCAGGTTTAGGCTCAGACGATGGTGAAGGGGAACGCGCTCGGCGACTACCTGCGGTCTCGCCGTGAACAGATCCGCCCCGAGGATGTCGGATTGATCGCCGGCTCCCGTCGCCGGGTGGCCGGCCTGCGCCGTGAAGAACTGGCTCTGCTTGCCGGTATCAGTTCCGATTACTACCTGCGACTCGAGCAGGGCCGCGACACGAACCCGTCACCGCAGGTGCTCGACGCCTTGGCGCGGGCGCTGCAGCTGGACATCAACGGCACGGAGTATCTGCACCAGTTGGCCAATCCCAGCGGAATTCGTTGGGAGAAAGCAGAATTGGAACAGGTCGCCGACGGGCTGGACAAGCTGATCGATCAGTTCCCGATGCCTGCGTTCGTGGCCAATCGCTACCAGGTGGTGCTCGCCGCCAACCATCTGGCCGGTGCGCTGGCGCCCGGATTCCGCCCGGGACAGAACATCCTGGCCTGGCGACTCCTGGACCCCGCGGCCAGGGACTTCTTCGTCGACTGGGACGAGGCGACGGAGATCGCGGTCGGTGGTCTGCGCGAGGTGACCGGCGATCACCCCGACGATCCGTATCTCCAGCGGATGGTCGGTGAATTATCCGCTGCCAGTGCGCGATTCCGAGAGCTCTGGGGGCGGGCCGACGTCGGTTACCGGCCGGGTGTCACCCATGTGCGACACCCGGCGGTCGGCGAGCTCTTCCTGCATCGCAATCGACTGAACCTGCCGCACTCGGGTGGGCAGCACGTCATCACCTTTCGTGCCGATCCCGGTAGCGAGTCCGCGAAAGCCCTTGAGGCGCTCAAGGATCTGTAGACGTCGGCGACGCAGGTCGCGACGACCTAATCCTTCTCGATGACACCCTGCGCGGTGCGGGCCCGGTCTTCATAGCTCTTACGTTTGGCGGCGTCGAACTCCAGGAAGACCGTGTCCAGCCCGAGCGCCTTGTTCATCCCGCGGCGGCCCTTCGGTGGAAGCAGCTGGGCCAGCTGTGCGGTGAAGCGCAGCGGCGGCGGTACCGACACGTGGGTCTTGGGCTTGTTCAGGGTCTTGACGATGGCGGCGGCGATGTCCTCGGGTTCCACCGGTTTGATGGCGCCACCGGACTTGGTGCCCGAGATGAGCTCGGTGTTGGTGAACGGCGGCATGATCACCGAGACGTTGACGCCGTGGGGAGCCATTTCGTCGGCCAGGGCCGTGGACAGGCCGACGACGGCGTACTTCGCCCCGACGTAAACCACCTGACCGGGCAGCGGGATGAGGCCGGAGAGCGAGGCGATGTTGATGATGTGACCGCTGCGGCGGCTGACCATCTCGGGGAGCGCGAGCTGGCAGCCGGTCAGGACGCCATAGACGTTGACTTCGAGAGACGACCGGATCGACTGTTCCGTCTCCTTCAGGAACGGGCCGACCGGCATCACGCCGGCGTTGTTGATCAGGACGTCGAGGTGGCCGGCACCGTCGCTGCGGGCCTTGTCCAGGAACACCTCGAAGGATTCGCGGTCGGTGACGTCGAGCGGGTAACCGGTAGCCGGACCCAGTTTGACCAGCTCAGAGACGGCTGATTCGAGTACTGCGACGTCCCGGTCACCGATGACGACCCGCGCGCCGCGGGCGAGAAGGGCCTTGGCGGTGGCGTAGCCGATGCCTCGTGCGGCTCCGGTGATCGCGATGGTCTTGCCGCGGATGTTGTCCATGGCCGCAAACTTTACACGTGTCAAGTTTTGAAATGAAGCCCCGATTTGGCCACCCGGGCGGGCTACTGTCGGGGCATGACGCGCGCGCTGCGGACTCAGGTTTGTGTAGCCGGTGGTGGACCTGCGGGTCTGGTGCATGCCCTGCTGCTGGCGCGCGCCGGCATCGACGTCGTCGTACTGGAGAAGCACAACGACTTCCTCCGCGACTTTCGCGGCGACACCGTCCACCCCACGACGTTGCGCATCATGCACGAGCTGGGGTTCATCGACGAGTTCCTGAAGTTGCCGCACACCAAGATCAACCGGGTCTGCATGGACGCCGACGGCACCCTCCGGACGTTCGGCAGTTTCGGCGCCCTGAAGGCACTGCGGTTCCCCGAGCCCTATATCGCGCTGATGCCGCAGTGGGACTTCCTGGACTTCCTCGCCGAGAAGGCTTCCGCTTACCCGGAATTCACGCTGATCCGCAACGCCGAAGTGACCGACCTGATCGTCGAGGGCGGCCGCGTCGTCGGCGTGCGCACACCCGAACTGGAGGTGCGCGCCGAGCTGGTGGTGGCCGCCGACGGCCGCAAGTCCGCCGTCCGTGCGGCGTCCGGGCTCGCGATGGCGAGCGCGCACAGCCCCATGGATGTGCTGTGGTTCCGGCTGGGCTGGCGCCCCGGCGATCCGCAGGAACTGTTCGGGATCATCCGCAAGGGTCTGCTGATGGCCATGATCTATCGCGGCGACTACTGGCAGGTCGCGTACCTCATGCCGAAGGGCGCCAATCCGCAGGGCGGCTCACTCGACGACTTCAAGGCCCGGCTGGTGTCGGTGCGGCCACAGTTGCGCGAGCATGTCGAGGACCTCAAGTCGTGGGACGACACCAGCCATCTCGATGTGCGGGTGGACCGGCTCAAGACGTGGTGGCGGCCGGGGCTGCTGTGCATCGGCGACGCCGCGCACGCGATGTCGCCGGCCGGCGGCGTCGGCATCAACCTGGCGGTGGCCGATGCGGTCGCCGCTGCCAACATCCTGTGCGGCCCATTGCGAAACGGCCTGCTCGCAGACTCGGATCTGGCCAAGGTGCAACGCCGCCGCGAATTGCCGACCCGCATCATCCAGGCCGGCCAGGTGCTGGCCCAGGACCGCGTCATCGAACCCAACCTGGCCGGCGACCTGTCCCCGATCCAGGTCCCGTCCTTCGTGGGAAAGGGTCCGCTGCAATACATTCCGCCGCTGCTCGTCGGCCGCGGTTTCCGTCCCGAACACGTGCGCACGCCCGACGTGCACGCCCGATGATCGACTCGAGCCATGGCTGAATCCCCGCTGTCCGCGCCATCCGCTGGGTAGGCTTGCGTGTGCTCTCGGGATGGACAATCGGGTGGCTGTTGATCGCAGTGGCCGTGCTGCTCCTCGGGACGGGCTTTCTGGTGCGGGGCTACGTCACCCTGTTGCCGGCGGAGCACCCGATCGTGCGGGCGGCCCGCACCGTGCGGTGCTCACGCCTGGGACTGTTCGTCTACGGTCCACTCGATCGTGATGCACAGGGTCGCAACATCTTTGATGAGGAGGAACTTCATCACATGGTGATGATGCCAACCGCCACGGTGAGCGGTGGCGTGCTCATCGTCGGCGTGTTTCTGTTGGGAATCATGCTGCTCCTGCACTGACCTGGCACAAGTGCTCCCGGTCGGCCGCCGGGTGGATACGCTTCATGCGTGCTGTCCGGTTGGACCGTCGGGTGCCTGCTGCTCGTGGCCGCGCTGATCGTGCTGGCCACGGGCATGGTGGCGCGGGCCCGCTTCGGGAGGATGTCCGAGGACGATCCGCACCGGCTGCGGGCGCGCGCGGTGCGCTGGTCCGCTTTCGGCAAGGTGTTCTACGGCCCGATCAACCGTGATGCTCAGGGCAACAACACCTTTGACGACGAAGAGCTCGACCACATGCTCTTTCTGTCGGCGGTCGTCGTGGCCGGCGGGCTGCTCCTGGCCGGGTTGTTCGTGCTGTTCCTGGAGCTGGTCAAGCACAGCGGGTGACGCCGCGCAGGCGTCAGTGTCGCTACTGAGTCGTCGATTCAGCTCCGCTGAAGTGCCACCTCGACCGCCTCCCGCACCGGTCCCCGCCACGCCGGCCCGTGGCCGGGCAGCAGCACCTGGGTGTCCAGCAGACCGAGTGCTGCCAGGCTGCGTTCACACGCCGCCTCGTCGTGGTTGAAGATGTGCGGCAGCAGCTGCGGGCCGCCCTTCGTGATGAGGGGGTGGCCAGTGACGACTGCGTCGCCGGCCACCAGCACGTCGCCGAATACGTAGGAGCAGTGTCCGCCGGTGTGCCCCGGGCTGGGAATCAACTGCGGACTGCCCGGCAGCGTCGCCGCGACGTCCTCGGTGAGGGCCTGCGCGGTCGGGATGCCCTCGCGCACCAGCCCGCCCTTGCTGACGATGTGCATCGACCAGGCCAGGTACCGCGGGTTCCAGGCCCGCGCCAGGAGGTCGGTCGGTGAAACCTGTTCCAGATACTCGCGTTTGGCGTGGCCCACCTCGGCGCCGTGGCAGAACACCGGTGTGTCATGGGTTTTGGCGAACCAGATGGCTGCGCCCAAGTGGTCGACGTGGGCGTGGGTGAGCAGAATCGCCCGTACGTCGCCGGCCTCGAAGCCCAGGTCGCGCAGTGAACGCAGGACGTCGTCGCGCTGGCCGGGAAAACCCGCGTCGATCAGGATCACCCCGCTGTCGTCGCTGACCAGGGTCCAGTTCACCAGGTCGGTCTCGGCGAAGTGAACATTGTCGGAGATCGCGCTCAGGGCTGCCGCCATGAGGCGAGTGTAGGCAGAGTAGAAAAGGAACTGCAGAGGCGACGAACAGGAACGGGACTCATGGCTGAACTCAGGCTGGGATACAAGGCGTCGGCGGAGCAGTTCGCGCCGCGTGAACTCGTCGAGCTGGCGGTGGCCGCCGAGGCGGCGGGCATGGACAGCGCCACCGTCAGTGACCACTTCCAGCCGTGGCGCCATACCGGCGGCCACGCACCGTTCTCCCTGGCCTGGATGACCGCGGTCGGCGAGCGCACCGAGCGGCTGCTCCTGGGCACCTCGGTCCTGACCCCGACGTTCCGCTACAACCCGGCCGTCATCGCGCAGGCGTTCGCCACCATGGGCTGCCTGTACCCGGACCGGATCTTCCTGGGCATCGGCACCGGCGAGGCGCTCAACGAGATCGCCACCGGCTACGAAGGCGAATGGCCCGAGTTCAAGGAGCGCTACGCGCGGCTGCGTGAGTCGGTGCGGCTGATGCGTGAGCTGTGGCTCGGCGACCGCGTCGACTTCGAGGGCGAGTACTACAAGACCAAGGGCGCGTCGATCTACGACGTGCCCGAGGGCGGCATCCCGATCTACATCGCCGCGGGCGGGCCGCAGGTGGCCAAGTACGCCGGCCGCGCCGGCGACGGCTTCATCTGCACCTCGGGCAAGGGCGAGGAGCTGTACAAGGACAAGCTCATCCCGGCGATGCGCGAGGGCGCCGAGGCCGCGGGCAAGAACCCCGACGACGTCGACCGGATGATCGAGATCAAGATCTCGTACGACCCGGATCCCGAACTGGCTCTGGAGAACACCCGGTTCTGGGCGCCGCTGTCGCTGACGGCCGAGCAGAAGCATTCCATCGACGACCCGATCGAGATGGAAGCGGCCGCCGACGCGCTGCCCATCGAGCAGGTCGCCAAGCGCTGGATCGTGGCTTCCGACCCGGACGAGGCCGTCGAGAAGGTCAAGCAGTACGTCGACTGGGGCCTGAACCACCTGGTGTTCCACGACCCGCGGCAGGACCAGCGCCGGTTCCTGGAGCTGTTCAAGACCGACCTTGAGCCGCGCCTGCGCAAGCTGGCGTGATGAAGATCGTGGCTCGGTAGGCTTATCGCCGTGCCCGACGCCGCTGAAACATGGTCTTCGCGCAAGCGCTCATCCGCGATCTACGTCGCCTCACCCGAAGGCGACACCGGCAAGTCGACCATTGCGCTGGGGCTGTTGCACCGGCTGGCGGCCACGGTCGCCAATGTCGGGGTGTTCCGCCCGATCGTGCGCGCAGGAACGGGCCGCGACTACATCCTGGACCTGCTGCTCGCGCACAGCACCGCGGGCCTGGACTACGACGACTGCGCCGGGGTCACCTATCAGCAGTTGCACGATGATCCCGATGCGGCGATCGCCGACATCGTCGACCGCTACCATCGCGTCGCGGACAAATGCGGTGCGGTGGTGATCGTCGGCAGCGACTACACCGACGTCGCCTCGCCCAGCGAGTTGTCGATGAACGCTCGCATCGCCGTGAATCTGGGTGCGCCCGTGTTGCTCTCGGTGCGCGCCGCGGATCGCACCCCCGGCGAGGTGGCGCACGTCGTTGAGTTGTGCCTGGCCGAGCTCGCGACCCAGCACGCGCACACCGCTGCGGTCGTCGCGAATCGGTGCGCCCCGGACGAGCTCGCCGAGGTGGCCACCGCGCTGCAGCGGTTCACACCGAAAAGCTATGTGCTGCCGGAGGAGCCGCTGCTGGCGGCGCCGACGGTGGCGGAGTTGCGCGACGCCGTGCAAGGCACGTTGATCAGCGGCGACGAGGAGCTGCTGACCCGCGAGGTCATGGGAATGATGGTCGCCGGCATGACGGCCGAACACTGCCTGGAGCGGCTGCGCGAGTCCATGGCCGTCATCACCCCGGGCGACCGCTCCGATGTGGTGCTGGCCATCGCCAGCGCCCATGCCGCGGAAGGCTTTCCGTCGATCTCGTGCCTCATCCTCAACGGCGGCCTGCCGTTGCATCCATCGATCGCCAAACTGGTTGCGGGCCTTGGGTTGCGGTTGCCCATCGTGGCCACCGACCTGGGTACCTATGACACCGCCCGCGCCGCGTCGACGGCGAAGGGCCGCGTGACGGCCACCTCGCTGCGCAAGGTCGACACCGCGCTGGCCCTCATGGACGAGCATGTCGACATGGCGGATCTGCTTGCCCAGCTTGCGGTCCCGATCCCGTCGGTCGTCACGCCGCAGATGTTCACCCACCAGCTGCAGGACCGGGCCCGGGCGGACCGCAGGCGCATCGTGCTGCCCGAAGGCGACGACGACCGGATTCTGCGGGCGGCGGGCCGGCTGCTGGCCCGCTCGGTTGCCGACCTGACCATCCTCGGCGACGAGCCGACGGTGCGGGCGCGGGCTGCCGAGCTGGGTCTGGACCTCTCGGTCGCCGTGGTGCTCGATCCGCGTACCAGCGAGCTGTGCGACCAGTTCGCGGCCCAGTACGCCGAGCTGCGCAAGAAAAAGGGCGTGACCCTGGAGCAGGCTCGCGAAATCATCCACGACGTCTCGTATTTCGGCACCATGCTGGTGCACAACAACATGGTCGACGGCATGGTGTCCGGGGCGGCGCACACCACGGCACACACCGTTCGGCCGGCATTCGAGATCATCCGTACCGCACCGGACATCTCGACGGTGTCGAGCATCTTCCTGATGTGCCTGGCCGACCGGGTGCTGGCCTACGGCGACTGTGCGATCGTGCCGGACCCGACGTCCGAGCAGCTGGCCGACATCGCGATCAGCTCGGCGCAGACCGCGGCGCAGTTCGGCATCGAGCCGCGGGTGGCCATGCTGTCTTACTCGACCGGCGATTCGGGGACCGGTGCCGACGTCGACAAAGTCAGGGCGGCAACGGAATTGGTTCGCCAGCGGGATCCGGGGCTGTTGGTCGAAGGGCCCATCCAGTACGACGCCGCGGTGGAGCCGTCGGTCGCCGCGACCAAGATGCCGGATTCGCCGGTGGCCGGCCGGGCGACCGTGCTGATCTTCCCGGACCTGAACACCGGCAACAACACCTACAAGGCGGTGCAGCGCAGCGCCGGTGCCATCGCGATCGGCCCGGTGCTGCAGGGCCTGAACAAGCCCGTCAACGATCTGTCCCGGGGCGCGCTGGTCGAGGACATCGTCAATACTGTTGCCATCACGGCGATTCAGGCTCAAGGAGCGAAATGAGCGGGCCGGTACTGGTACTCAACTGCGGCTCGTCGTCGGTGAAATACCGCTTGGTGCAACCGGCTTCGGGCGAGTCGCTGGCCGACGGCGTGATCGAGCGGGTGGACGATTATCCGAAGGCGTTGCAGCAGGTGTTCGATGCGGTCGGTGCCGCCGGCGTGTCGGCCGAGGAGATCGCGTGCGTCGGTCACCGCGTCGTGCATGGCGGCCGGCGGTTCTACCGGCCGACCGTGATCGACGACGAGCTGGTCGCCGAACTCGAGAAGCTCGCGCCACTGGCGCCGCTGCACAATCCGCCGGGGCTGCTCGGCATCAACGCGGCACGCAAGCTCCTGCCGGACGTATCGCACGTCGCCGTGTTCGACACGGCGTTCTTCCACGATCTGCCCGCGGCCGCCGCCGAGTACGCGATCGACCGGGAGGTTGCCGAGAAGTGGCACATTCGCCGGTACGGCTTCCACGGCACGTCGCACCAGTACGTCAGCGAGCAGGCCGCGCAGTTCCTGGGCCTGCCCCTCGAATCGGTGAATCAGATTGTCCTGCATCTGGGTAACGGCGCATCGGCGTCGGCGATCGCGGCTGGCCGGCCGATCGACACCTCGATGGGCCTGACGCCCATGGAGGGTCTCGTGATGGGGACGCGCTCCGGTGACGTCGACCCCGGCATCATCATGTACCTGTCGCGTGCGGCCGGGATGTCGGTCGAGGACATCGACGTCCTGCTGAACCGCCACTCGGGCGTATCAGGATTGGGCGGCGCCACCGACTTCCGCGAGCTGCACAAGCGCATGGATGCGGGCGACGAGGCGGCCCAGCTGGCCTACGACGTGTACATCCACCGGCTGCGCAAGTACATCGGCGGATACCTGGCGCTGCTGGGCGGGGCCGACGTCATCACCTTCACCGCCGGGGTGGGGGAGAACGACGCCGCCGTCCGCCGCGATGCGCTCGCCGGGTTGTTGGCGCTCGGGATCGAGGTGGACGAGGAGCGCAACTTGTCCCCGAACCGCGGCGCGCGGCGGATCTCCACCGATACCTCACCGGTGAGCGTGCTGGTCATCCCCACGAACGAGGAGCTGGCCATCGCGCGGGCCTGCGTCGACGTCTGCAAGGTGGTCTGAAGGAACCTGCCAGGGTCGGGGCGTAGCTTGCGCTCGTGCCCTTACTGACCGGGACGTTCGACCCCGTAGCGGTGGTGCTGGTGCTGCTCGGCATCGGCGCGCTGGTGCGGCTGCGCCGACGCGGGTCTCGAGCCCAATGGTGGTGCTTCGGTATCGCCATCGCGGTGTGGGCGCTGGCAACGCTCAGCGCCGTCGCGGTCTATGCGCCGATGCTGTTCTGGGTGCGCGCGCTGCAGGTCCTGCTCCTGCTGTACGTGGTGCCGTTCCTCTTGGCGCTGAGCCGTCCGGTCTCGATGGTGGGGGCCGTGCTCGACCCGGCGCTGAATTCCGTTGTCGCGCGGATACTGCTGTCGCCTCCGGTGACCTCGGCGCTGATGCTGGTGACGCCGTGGCTGCTGTACCTGACGCCGTGGTACGTCGCCTCGATGACCGGACCGCTCGCGTCACTGACGCGACTTGTGCTGCCGGCCATCGGTTTCGGCTACTTTTACGCTCGCTTGCAGGTCGACCCGGTGCCGCGGCGTTACCCGCCGCTACTGTCCATCGGGATCAGTGTGGCCGAGGGTCTCGGCGACGGCATCCTCGGACTGGTGCTGTGGCTGGGCCCGGTGATCGCGTACGACTACTACGCCGGACTACATCGTGACTTCGGCCCCAGCATCCGGCAGGACCAGAGCTACGGCGCCGGGATCCTGTGGATTCTGGGCGACGTGCTGGGCGTGCCGTTCATCCTGCTGCTGATGCGCGCCTTGGGTTCTGACGAACGGCGCAAGGCGGCCGAGGTCGATGCCCAGCTGGATGCGGCAGCCGCTCCGGCGGCGGCCCCTGCCGACGGACCCGAGATCGACGCACCGTCGAGTGGACTCTGGTGGCAGAACGATCCGCAGCTGCGTGACCGCTACCGCTGACCGCACTAGAACGTACTGACCGGCCGCACGTTGTTGGCCAGGTCCACCAAGGCGTACCGGTGTGCCTTTGTCGGCGCCACCCGGGCCAACCCGCGTAGGGAGGCCTCGACGCCCAGGCGGAGCCCGTGTTCGGTGAACGGGAAACCCAGGATGTGGTTGGTACTGGCAGTGTGGTCGGCCAGCCAATCCAGGGCCGTGCCGAGGACCAGTGTCCGGATCTGCAGCACGCGCGGTTCGGTTTCCGGCAATGCCTCCACTCGCCGTGCGGCATCACGGATTTGACGTTCGGTGATCTCCGCGGTGGTCGGCGCCGAGAGTAGCGTGACGGCGCTGGTCAGCCGTGCGGTGGTGAAATGCCTTGAGGTGGCCGGAACTTCGTCGAGGGTGTGAACCGCGGCCTCCCGGTCGCCGGCCAGCGCCTGCACCCGGGCCTGGCCGAAACCGGCTGAGATGATGCCGTTGTCGGTGTTCCACACCGTCTGATAGAACGCCCGCTCGGCCTCCGAACCGGACAGTTCGGCGGTGGCCGCCAACGCCACCTTCGGTGCCAGTTCGCCCGGCAACGTGTTGAGTACCTCGGTGAAATCCTTTGTCGCGGACTCGTAGTTGCCCGACAACAGTTCGCCCACGGCGCGGAACCACACCAGCCGCCAGTGCCAGCCGATCCGGTCGGCCAGGTTCTCCAGCTTCCGGTTCGCTTTCGCCACATCGCCGAGGTCGAGCAGCGCACGCACCTCCATCAGGGGCAGCTCGACCGAGGTGGACAGGTCCACCCCCTCCGAGTCGAGGGAACCCTCGCGGGCGGCGCGCAGCGAATCCAGGGTCTGTACCGGCTGGCTCAGCAGGCTGGCCGACAGCACGGCCGCACCGACGTCGGCCGGGTCGACCAGTGGCACCTGCAGCGCCCGGACAATCTCTGGCGCCGTGATCTTTTCGGTGTGCGCCTGTCCGTCGATGTAGACGTCGGTATGGGCCACCAGCATGTTGACCCCGAACGTCGACCGCGACGGGCTGAATACCGACGACAGACCCGGCCGGGGCGTCCCGGTGTCCTGGGCGACGACCTCGCGCAGTACGCCGAGCAACTGCCCGGACATCTCCTCGGCGCTGCCGAACCGCCGGCGTGGGTCCGGGTCGATCGCGCGGCGCAGCAACCGGGCGAACGAATCATATTGCAGCAGAATCGGATCGTCCTCGGGCAGCCCGTCGACGTAGCGGCCCTTGTCGGTCTTGAGGTTCAGCGTCAGGGCCGCGAGGGTGCGGCCGACGGTGTAGATGTCGGTGACGATCGTCGGTCCGGTGCGGACGATCTCCGGCGCCTGGTAACCCGGGGTGCCGTACAGGAACCCGAACGAGTTGATGCGCGATACCGCGCCCAGGTCGATGAGCTTGAGCTGCTCCTCGGTGAGCATGATGTTCTCGGGCTTGAGGTCGTTGTAGACCAGTCCGATCGAATGTAGGTAGCCCAGTGCCGGCAGGATCTCCAGCATGTACGCGATGGCCTGGGCCACCGGCAGTTTGGCGCCCTTGGCCTGTTTCAGCGAGGTGCCGCCGACGTACTCCATCACGATGTAGCCCACCGGGTCACCGTGCTTGTCGGCGTGCTCGACGAAGTTGAAGATCTTCACGATCGCCGGGTGCGTGACCTCGGCCAGGAACTGCCGCTCGGCCATGGCGATGGCCTGCGCCTCGGCGTCGCCGGAGTGCACCAGGCCTTTGAGCACCACCGGGCGGTTGTTGACGTTGGTGTCCAGTGCCAGGTAAATCCAGCCCAGCCCGCCGTGGGCGATGCAGCCCTTGACCTCGTACTGGTCGGCCACCATGGTGCCCGGACTCAGTTGCGGCAGAAACGAATACGCGGCGCCGCAGTGCGGGCAGGAGCCTTCGGACCGGCCGGGTTCGCCGTTCTCGGCGCGGCCGACGGGCTTGCCGCAGGACCAGCAGAACCGTTTGGCCTCGGCCACCACGGGATCGGTCATCAATGCGGCGAGCGGATCCTGGTCCACCACCCGCGGCACCTCGACCAGCCCGCCGCCCAGGCGCCGGATGGGCGAGACCCGGGTGGTCGCGGTGACCAGGCTGGTCGGCGCCGAATCCCGTTCGGGCGGAACAGGTACCGGGATGCTCATCGAGTCGTCGAACTGTGGCCGGAACACGGCCTGCGTACCCATCGGCCGCATCGTGGCCAGCGAATCCCATGTCACCTCGACGGCCTGGGTGCCGGGGTCGGTGTCGGGACCCGCATCCACCGGGCCCGCCTCAACGGGTCCTGTCGTCGCTTCGCTCTCGGGCATCAGTCGCTGTACCTCGGTACGGGCGGGTTCGGCGTCGAGCCGAGCACAGTCAACCACTTGCGGTACAGCGTGTTCCACGTGCCGTCGCGGCGAATCCGCTCCAACGTCCCGTTGACGAACCGCACCAGACCGGTGTTGTTGAGGTTGATTCCGATGCCGTACGGCTCCTCGGCCATGTTGGGGCCGACGATGTGCAGATACGGGTCCTGCGCCACCAGGCCGGCCAGGATCGCGTCATCGGTCGACACGGCGTCGGCCTGCCGCTGCTGCAACGCCACCAGGCAGTCCGCCCAGGTGACCGCTTCCACGAGGACCGGCGGCGGGGTGATGCGCTGCAGGCGTGCCTTCGAGGTGGTGGCCTTCACGACGCAGACCCGCTTGCCCGACAGGTCCGCGGGCCGGCGGATGTCGGAGTCGCGGGTGGCGAGGATCCGTTGTTTGGCGGAGAAGTACTCGGCCGAGAAGTTGACGAGCTTGCGCCGGTCGCAGGTGATGCTCATGGTCTTCACCACGATGTCGACGAGGTTGTGCTGCAGCGCCGAGATCCGGTCGTTGTCCGACAGGATGCGGTACTCGACCTGTGACGGGGTGCCGAAGATGTCGCGCGCCACCTCCCCGGCGATGTCGACGTCGAATCCGGTGATCTGCCCCGTGATCGGGTCACGGAACGTGAACAGGTTGCTGCCGATGTCGAGCCCGACGATCAGCCGGCCGCGGTCCTTGATGTTGGTGACAGCCGCCGCCGCGGCTTCGGGCGTCGGGAACGGCCGCAGGCTCGCGGTGCAGTCGGACTTGTCCTCCGGGCCGAGATCCGGAACGGCGGTCTGCACCTCCATGCCCGCGGGTGTCGGCGGCGCGATCGTGATGCTCTGCGGCGCGACGGGTGGCGGGGCCTCGCCGCAGCCGGCGGCCACCAACACCGCGACCATCACCGGGACCAACCGAGAACGCATCGTGAAACTCATCGGTATTCACTCAACCTCGGCCACAGCCCGAGCGCCACCGCGACCGCCGCGGCGAAGCTCAGCGCCGCCGCGCCGACCGTCGCCCCGGACAGGGCCTGGCGTCCGTTCAGGATGTCGCTGCGCAGCTGCTTGCGGCTTTCGTCGATGGCCTTGGAGAGTGCCTCGTCGAGCTTGTCGAACGCCGGCGTCGAATCGTCTTCGCTGGTGCCCAGCGCCACCTGGGTGGCGGACTGGTAGTTGCCGGTGGAGATGTAGGCGTTGATCCGGTCGTCGGCGGCGCGCCAGCGGCGGATCAGCTGATCGGCGCCCGTCAGGTCGTCCTTGCCGATCGCCCCGGGGCGCCGCATGTACTCCGTCAGCCGCTGTTGGAGGTCGTCGACGCGGTGGTAGTAGGACTGCTTGCGGACGCTCTCGTCGCCACGCCGGATGAGCGACAGTGTCTCGTCCGCCCGCGCCTGCTGCGCCGTGATGGCCATACTCGTGACGGTTTGCAGTGACGAGGCGGCGCTGCGGGCATGCCGGGTGTCCGTGGTCGAGATGATGAGCGTCGCCCCGATCCAGATGATCATGATCAGCACTGCCATGCCGCCGGCGACGAAACCGATGTTGACGCGCCGGCGGGTGTGCTGGGCCAGCCAGCGGTTCGAGAAGAAGCCGAACATCAGCGTCGCCGCGACCACCAGGATCACGGGTGCGGGCACCTGCGACGAGCCGCTGGTCTCCGAGTTCACCCGCGCCGAGGTGTTCTCGTAGAGCCGCTGGGCGTCGGGCAGGATTTGGGTCTGCATCAGCCAGGACGCCTCGGACAGATACGACGAACCCACCGGGTTGCCGGCGCGGTTGTTGGTCCGCGCGGTCTCCACCAGACCGGTGTAGACCGCCAGCTCGGCATTGATGTGCCCGAGCACCTTGACCATGGGCTCGTCGGTCAGGCCGCTGGACGCGGCGGTGACGGCGACGGCGGCGTCGGTGATGGCCTGCTCGTAGCGCTGGCGGAGGTCCACCGGTTCCGAGCCGGCGATGAAGGCGGTCGCGGCGGCCGCGTCGGCGACCGAGAGCGTGGTGTAGAGCTGGCCGGCCGCGAACGCCAGCGGCTCGGTGTGGTCGAGGACCGTGGTCAGGGCCTGCTGCCGGGCGTGGATCGTGGTCGAGGTGGCGAAGGCGCACGCCAAGACCAGGCCGGCGAGCATCAACCCGATCAGGAGGATGCGGCCGGGGGTGGTCCACATGAACCACCATCGAGTGTGCGCGGGAGTCCCGGGGGACCGAGATACCACCGGCTCGGTCGAAGGGTGCGCCAACTCCACCGTCACGTGTGCGCCGACCTCAACTTTCCTGACCCGTTGGCCCTGCCGAACTCGTTTAATAGAAGTCTAAGAGCTTGCGGCGCGTAGGGGGTGGATTACCGGTCGGCCCGGTGCGCAAATCTTCGGAATTCCAAGCCTGACGTCCCGACTCAGCCAACATCAGACTTGGCCTCAATTGAGAGGGTCCTATTGTGGGTTTCGTGCAGGGCGACGGTGACGGATGGGTGCTCGCGGCTGACGGCTCCCACTTCTGGGGTCGCCATGGTGCGGCCGGACTTCTGCTGCGGGCGCCGCAGCCGGGCGGCGGAGCGGCGGTGCTGCTGCAGTACCGCGCGCCGTGGAGCCATCAAGGCGGCACCTGGGCACTGCCCGGTGGGGCGCGCGACAGCCACGAGACCGTCGAGGAGGCCGCCGTCCGCGAGGCCTATGAAGAGGCTGGGTTGGAGGCGCATCAGTTGACGGTCCGGACCACCGTGGTCACCGCGATCGCGATGGACGAGGTGTGGACGTACACCACGGTGATCGCCGACGCGCCCGAACAACTCGAGACGGTGCCCAACCGCGAGAGCGTCGAGCTGCGGTGGGTTTCCGAGGACGACGTCGCGTCGCTGCCGCTGCATCCCGGATTCGCCGCCAGCTGGGAACAGCTGCGCAGCGTGACGGCGGGTATCCCGCTCAGCTCCTAGGCAGCGCCTGCTTGAGTGCTCGCGCCGCCGCGGCCGGATCTTCGGCCGCGGTGATCGCCCGGACCACGACGATGCGCCGCGCCCCGGCGGCCACCACCTCGGGAACGCGCGCCAGGTCGATGCCGCCGATGGCGAACCAGGGTTTGGCGGTGCCCGTCGCGGCCGCCGCGCGGACCAGCTCCAGCCCCGGCGCGGTGCGACCCGGCTTGGTCGGCGTCGGCCAGCACGGGCCGACGCAGAAATAGTCGACGTCCTCGGTCACCGAGACGGCCAGCTGCTGCTCGTCGTGCGTCGAGCGACCGAACAGCGGATCCGGCCCGACGATGTCGCGAGCCAGGGACAGCGGCAGATCGTCCTGGCCCAGATGCAGCACGTCGGCGTGGGCGCCGCGGGCGATGTCGGCCCGGTCGTTCACCGCGAACAGCGCGCCGTGCCGCCTGGCCGCGTCGGCCAGCACCTCCAGCGCCTCCAGCTCCTGCTTGGCCTCGAGCGGACCGAACTGTGCTTCACCGGCCGAGCCCTTGTCGCGCAACTGGATGATGTCCACGCCACCGGCGAGTGCCGCGTCGGCGAACTCGGCCAGGTCACCGCGCTCCCGGCGGGCGTCGGTGCACAGGTACAGGGACGCGGACTGCAGACGCTCGAAGGCTTTAGACACAGCGCGACGGTAGCGACTACCGTGGACGCCGCACACACGGGAGTCCCGGGACCGGGGGCTGAGAGTGGGGTCGTCCTACCCTTACCGTCACACCTGATCCGGATCATGCCGGCGAAGGGAGATAGGAATATGCGATCGCTGGCCGTAGTCGGCGGTGGCGTCATCGGTTTGGCCGTGGCCCGGCGCGCGGCGCTGGACGGGTGGTCGGTGCGCGTGCACCGGACCGAGTCGTTCGGCGCCTCGTGGGTCGCCGGCGGCATGCTCGCGCCGCATTCCGAGGGCTGGCCGGGTGAGCAGGACCAGTTGCAGGTGGGTCTGGACTCCCTGGCGTTGTGGCATGACGGATTCCTCGACGGCCTGCCCGACGACGTGGTGACGGCCCGCGACTCGCTCGTGGTCGCGGTCGACCGCGCAGACGCCGCCGACGTCCGCACCGTCGCCGAGTGGCTGGCGGCGCAGGGACATCCCGTCACGATCACCACCGCCGCCCGTGACGTCGAACCGTTGCTGGCGCAGGGGATTCGGCACGGCTTCCGGGCAGAGACCGAGTTGGCCGTCGACAACCGCCTCGTGGTCGAGGGTCTGATCGCGCACTGCAACCGCTTGGGCGTGCAATGGGCCGGACCTGTCGATTCCCTCGACGAGACGCGTGACGCCGATATCACCGTGCTGGCCAACGGGATCGACGCGCCGACGTTGTGGCCGGGGCTGGCGGTGCGTCCGGTGAAGGGCGAGATTCTGCGGCTACGGTGGCGCAAGGGATGTATGCCGGTGCCGCAGCGGGTGATTCGTGCTCGGGTGCACGGTCGACAGGTGTATCTGGTGCCGCGTGCCGACGGTGTGGTGGTCGGCGCCACGCAGTACGAGCACGGCCGGGACACCGCGCCGACGGTCACCGGAGTACGCGACCTTCTCGATGACGCCTGTGCGGTGATACCCGCCCTCGGCGAATACGAACTTGCCGAATGCGCTGCGGGACTGCGGCCGATGACCCCGGACGGCCTGCCGATCGTGGGCTGGCTCGATGACCGCACCCTGGCGGCCACCGGTCACGGGAGGAACGGCTTTCTGCTGGCCGCCTGGACCGCACAACGGATTTCGGACCTGTTGACGGGCGATGCGAAAGAGAAGGTGGCACTGTGCTGATCACAGTCAACGATGAGAGCGTGGAGATTCGTGAAGGCACCACGGTGGCCGAATTGATTGGCACCCTGGGCTTTCCGGACAAGGGCATCGCCGTGGCCGTCGACTGGACGGTGCTGCCACGGTCGGAGTGGGACGACGTCGTGGCCGAGGGCGCCAAGATCGAGGTCGTGACGGCGGTGCAAGGTGGCTGAGGTCTGTACGTCGGCCGACGTGCTGCGCATCGCCGACCGGGAGTTCGGGTCCCGGCTCATCATGGGCACCGGCGGTGCGGCGAATCTGTCGATCCTGGAGGAGGCGCTCGTCGCCTCGGGTACCGAGCTGACCACCGTCGCGATGCGGCGCGTCGACGCCGAAACCGGCACCGGCGTGCTCGATCTGCTGAACAGGCTGGGCATCGCCGCGCTGCCGAACACCGCCGGCTGTCGCGGCGCGGCCGAAGCAGTGCTGACGGCGCAACTGGCGCGCGAGGCGCTGCAGACCAACTGGGTGAAACTCGAGGTGATCGCCGACGAGCGCACCCTGCTGCCGGACGCCATCGAGTTGGTCCGCGCCGCAGAGCAATTGGTGGACGACGGCTTCGTCGTCCTGCCCTACACCAACGACGACCCGGTATTGGCGCGCCGGCTGGAGGACGCCGGCTGCGCGGCGGTGATGCCGTTGGGCGCACCGATCGGCACGGGACTGGGCATCTCCAACCCGCACAACATCGAGATGATCGTCGCGGCCGCCGGGGTGCCGGTGGTGCTCGACGCCGGCATCGGCACCGCCAGCGATGCCGCGTTGGCCATGGAACTCGGTTGTGACGCAGTGCTTCTCGCGACGGCGGTGACCCGGGCCTCGGATCCGCCGATGATGGCCGCGGCCATGGCCGCCGCGGTCACCGCAGGCCGGCTGGCGTCGCGCGCCGGTCGTGTGCCCAAGCGGTTCTGGGCACAGGCCTCCAGCCCCGCACTATGACGGCGCGGTACGTCGCCCTCGGTAGTTCGATGGCCGCCGGGCCCGGCATCGCGCCGGGCGCGGCCGGCGCGCCGAAGCGGTCCGGCCGGTCGGCGGTCAACTACCCGCATCTCGTCGCCGACCGCCTCGGTTACGACCTTGTCGACGTGACCTTTTCGGGTGCCACCACCGCACACGTGCTCACCGAACGGCAGTTCGGTGCGCCGCCACAGGTGGACGCGCTCGACGGCTCGGAGTCGTTGGTCACCATCACCATCGGCGGCAACGACGCCGGCTATGTGCCGATGCTCGGGGCCGCCTGCCTGCCCCGGTTTCTGCGGTCGGTGCCTCTCGCCGGCGGGTTACTGCGCGGACTGCTCGACGCGACGGCGCGGGACGAGGCCCTCGACGTCGTGGGTGAGTCCTTGAAAACCGTTGGGCGAGAAGTGCGTCGACGTGCCCCGCGGGCCCGGGTGCTGTTCGTCGACTACCTGACGCTCCTGCCGCCGGCCGGTGTATCCGCATCACCGATCGGAGCGGCCGACGCCGACCTGGGCCGGCGCATCGCTGCCCGGCTGGCCGAGCTGACGGCCGCGGCCGCCGCGGACACGGGATGTGAACTGGTGCCGGTGGCGGATGCCAGCCGTGCGCACCATGCGTGGTCGGCGGACCCGTGGACCACGGCGTTTCATCTGCCCCTGCCGGGCCGGGTGGCGCCGCTGCACCCGAATGCCGCGGGTATGCGCGCCGTCGCGCAGATGGTGATCGAACGCGTATCGTGCGCCTGATGGCGCTGCCATCAGGCAAGGGGGTTGTCCGGCGATGATCCAGCTGACGGGATTGACAAAGGTTTTCGGGCGCAAACGCGCCGTCGATGATTTGACCTGTTCCGTCGAGCCCGGTTTCGTCACCGGTTTCCTGGGGCCGAACGGCGCCGGCAAGTCCACCACGATGCGCATGATCGTCGGGCTGGACAGGCCGACCGCCGGCACCGCGACGGTGCTCGGCAAGACCTATCACGAGCTGAAGCATCCGCTACGCAGCGTCGGTGCGCTGCTCGATGCCCGGCAGGTGCACCCCAACCGCACGGCTCGAGCTCACCTCCGGTGGCTGGCCGCCAGCAACAAGCTGCCGAAGGCCCGCGTCGATGACGTGCTGAACATCGTCGGATTGACCGATGTCGCGGGTAAACCGGCGGGCACCTTCTCGCTCGGCATGTCGCAGCGGCTGGGCATCGCCGTGGCGCTGTTGGGTGATCCGGAAGTTCTGCTGTTCGACGAGCCGGTGAACGGTCTGGACCCCGAGGGCATCAGGTGGATTCGGACGCTCATGCGGGACTTGGCATCTGAGGGCCGGACGGTGCTGGTATCCAGTCATCTCCTGGCGGAGATGGCGAACACCGCGGACCGGCTGCTGGTGATCGGCCGCGGCCGGTTGATCAGCTCGAGCACCATGGCCGAGTTTCTGACCAGCTCGGGGAGCGACACCATCCGGGTGCGCAGCCCGCAGGTGGAGCGGCTCCAGGAGTTGCTGACGGCGCAGGACGCGTCCGCTCAACTTTCCGGTGGCGTGCTTCTGGTTCGCGGAGTTTCGACGGAGGACGTGGGGGAGTTGGCTGCCGGCCACGGGATCGTGCTGCATGAACTGGCCGCTCAACAGGCCTCATTGGAGGAGGCGTACATGCGGCTGACCGACGACGCCGTCGACTACCGGGCGGTGGGTGCGCCATGACGATCAACGCCGAGCGGATCAAGCTGCAGACCACGCGATCGCCGATCTGGCTCATCCTGACAGTTGCGGCGGTCGGTCTTGGGTTCGCCGCGATACAGGCGGCGGCACTGGGGCCCCACGGGGTGCTCAAGCCCGAGCGGGCGGCCATCGGCGTCAGCGTCTTCGGTGTGCCGGTGCTGATGATCCTGTCGGCGATGTCGATCACCGGGGAGTACCGCTCCGGCATGATCCGCACGACGTTCCTGGCCACCCCCAACAGAGCGTGGGCACTGGCGGCGAAAGCGACCGTGATGGCGGTGCTGTCGGCCGTCGTCACCGCGGTCATGGTGGCGGGCTCGATCGCGTTCGCGGCGTCGTTGGTGACCGCGGAGCAGGCCGAGGAACTGTCCTTCTCGAACGCGGAGGTCTGGCGTGCGATCGGTGCGATGTCGCTGTATGCCGTGCTGGGAGCGGTGCTGGCGGTCGGTCTGGGCGGGTTGTTGCGGCATGCCGCGGCAGTGGTCGCGGTGGTGTTGTTGATGCCGTTCGTCGTGGAACCGGTGCTCGGCGCGCTGCCTCAGGTGGGCGCACGGGTGGGACCGTGGCTGCCCTTCGGGAATGCCTACACCTTCACCAAGACCCCCTGGTTCCAGACGTTCTCGTTGTGGTGGGGACCTGTGGGTGCGGCGTTGTACTTCGCCGCGGTGGCGGCGGCGGTGTTCGCTCTGGCGCTCGTGGTGGTCACTCGCCGCGATCCGTAGTCAACGGTCGACTTCAGCAAATCTTCCTCTTGGTACGGCCCGTATCGGTACACCGGCGTGGGCCGACCGGTTCGCGCCGTAAGACCGCGGGCCTTCCCGGCGTGGGTCGCGGTGGTGCCAGAGCGTCAATTCGAGCAGCCGTTTTACGTCACCACTGACTCCTCGGTGTTAATTTTCCGCGAACTGCAAACATTTACGCAACAAGGTCAATTACTGCCTGCGGAGCCGATGTTTGAGTCGCCGTCGCCTTGGTTCAAGATCGGCTGGACGTCGGCATTGATGAAGCTGAAGAGTTGCTGAAAATGTATCGCCTGCGTCATTTGAGCAAAAAATCAAGCCTGTGACCTGTTGATATGACGGAAAGTGAGTATGGAACATACTGCTCGTACGTTAATTATCTGTTGCTGTAAATTATTTGCATTTCCCGATCTTGATTAGTCGGGAGTGTTTAATTCACGCCAGTTCGGCGGAAATATTTCATAGTGGTAGATATCACATTGCTTTCTCAGCGAACATTGACTATTCGCATATGCAGGTCCAACATTGGAATTCCGGCGGCATCGGGGCAGCCGGAGAGGAGCCTGATGATGAGTGAAAATGAATCAACTTCGGCGGGATCCAAGGTGCGGCCGACGTACCCGGTTCGCCGAGCAGGAGCCAGGCTGCTCGCCGGCTCTCTAGCAATCACCGCTGGCGTCTACTGCCAGCTGCCAACCAACGACTACAGAGTGGAGCTTGCGTCAGTGGGCTATGGGACGGTCGGTGACCTTCCCCTGGCTCCGAGTACGACGAACGGTCAGTCGTCGTCGTCGAATGGTCAGTCGTCGAGTTCGAACGGCCAGTCGTCGTCGTCGAACGGTCAGTCGTCCAGCTCGACTGGTTCGAGTGGTCAGTCGACATCGTCGACGAGTACCAACGGTCAGTCGTCTTCGTCGAATGGTCAGTCCTCGAGCTCTAACGGTCAGTCGACTTCATCGACTTCGACTGGCAGTACGTCGACGAATGGTCAGTCGTCGTCTTCCAATGGTCAGTCGTCGAGCTCTAACGGTCAGTCGACCACGACCGGCAATACTGGGCAGTCGACGACGAATGGTCAGTCGTCGTCTTCGAATGGTCAGTCCTCGTCCTCGAACGGTCAGTCGTCTTCGTCGACTTCGACTGGCAGTACGTCTTCGAATGGTCAGTCCTCGAGCTCGAACGGTCAGTCGTCGTCTTCGAACGGGCAGTCGTCGAGTTCTAATGGTCAGTCGTCTTCGTCGACTTCGACTGGCAGTACGTCTTCGAATGGTCAGTCGTCGAGTTCGAACGGTCAGTCGTCGTCTTCGAACGGTCAGTCGTCGAGTTCTAATGGTCAGTCGTCGAGTTCTAATGGTCAGTCGTCGTCTTCGAACGGTCAGTCGTCGAGTTCTAATGGTCAGTCGTCGAGTTCTAATGGTCAGTCGTCGTCTTCGAACGGTCAGTCGTCGTCTTCTAATGGTCAGTCGTCGAGTTCTAATGGTCAGTCGTCGAGTTCGAACGGTCAGTCGTCGTCTTCTAATGGTCAGTCGTCGTCTTCGAACGGTCAGTCGTCGAGTTCGAACGGTCAGTCGTCGTCTTCGAACGGGCAGTCGTCGTCTTCGAACGGTCAGTCGTCGAGTTCGAACGGTCAGTCGTCCTCGTCGAACGGGCAGTCGTCGTCCTCGAACGGCCAATCGTCGAACGGCAATTCGTCGAACGGAAACTCGTCGAACGGCAACTCGAACGGCAACTCGTCGAACGGCAACTCGAACGGCAACTCGTCAACCACCGGCCCGTCGACTACGACTGGTTCGACCACGACTGGTTCGACCACGACCGGTTCGACCACGACCAGCTCGACGACCGGAACCCCTCCGCCCTCGGGTGACCTGTTCAGCTTCCTCTTCAGTCTCCTGCAGAGAATCCTGGACTTCGTGGTGTTCGTAGGTAACGGCGTCTTGGGCATCCTCACTGGCGGAAACGTCCAGATCTAGAGTTTGCCGGTTCTACGATGCTGAGAATGTCCCGTTCGCGACGCTTGGCAGAGAAGTCGCTGGGGCGGCACGCCTCCCGCAGGTTCAACCTGCGGGAGGCTCTCGCCAGCTTCGGCATCATCATCATGTTGATGGTGGCGGTGATCTGGACTATCCCCGCCTCGCCCGTCAAGGACGCGATGATGCCGGAGTTGCAGCCGATTGCTCGCTTCACCGGTTTGGATCAGACGTGGGGGATGTTCTCCCCGAATCCGCCGCTGTCGGTGCCGGAAGTGGAGACTGCTGTGCTCTACGACAGTGGTGCGCGGCGGGTGTGGAAACTCGAAGGTGACCGGTCATTGGTGGGCCAGTTCTACTGGGATCGGTGGCGCAAGTTCAAAGAGGCATTGATCAATGAGCCGATTACTCGTCCGGCATATGCGATGTGGGTTGTTCGGAAACTGATGCAGCCGGGCGAGCATCCGGTCGGCGTGACGATTTTCTCCGATACCCGCAAGCTCCGGCCGCCGGGATCCAATGCTCCAGAAGAGCATGAGCAGAAGATCTTGTACGACTGGAAGTTTGGGCCTGCGTCATGATCGCTCCGGTGGCAATGTTGCGTGAATCGGGCCGCAGCGCGGTGCAGGGTTGGCGGACGTTCTGGTTCAGTACGGAGCCTGCCTACACGCTGGGGATCATCCGGATTGCTTTCGGCGCCTTGGCCTTTCTGTGGTCGCTCGAGATCGGGATGGACCTCTACGACAAGTTCAGCGTCAACGGCATCGTGCCGCAGCCGCCGACGTACGAATTCTTATGGGGCGTGTTCTACCGCTGGCCGGGCGATACGGCCTTGCTGGCCGGCTGGATCGTGCTGATGGTGGCTTCGCTGGTCATGATCGTCGGCTGGCACACCAAACTGGCAACTTTCCTGGTGTTCGTCATGATCATGTCGTTCGAACGCCGCAATCCCTGGATTTTCAACTCGGGCGACGGATTGATCCGCATCCTGTCCCTGTACTTGGCGCTGTCACCATGCGGCGCGGCGCTGTCGTTGGACCAGCGTCGTCGCTTCGGATCCTTCTGGTCCGCGCAGGACATCAAGGTGTGGCCGCTGCGCCTGATGCAGGTCCAGATATCGATCATCTACATCACCACGGTCATTGCGAAGTTGCACGGCGACACGTGGCAGAACGGCTCTGCCGTGTCCTACACGCTGCGTCTCGACGACATGCTGTTGCTGCCGAGCCCGGCATGGATGTCGACCAGCCCGCTCATCGGGAACGCGATGACGTGGGGCACGCTGCTGGTCGAATTTTCCCTCGGCGTGTTGGTATGGAACAAACGTTGGCGCACAAGGGTATTGCTCGCCGGCGTGTTCCTGCACCTGACCATCCTCTTGACCATGGTTGTGGGATTCTTCTCGCTGGCCATATTCGTGCTGTACCTGTCGTTCGTACCGTGGGAACGGTCCAAGGCGCTGGCGGACGAGGTGCACAGGCGGCTCAGTTCGGCGATGCGACGCGTGCTTCGTCGCAAGGTTGATGCCGGTGCGTCTGAGCCTGCTGTCGGTGCCGCGCCTGAGGGCGACGCCGTGGTGCCCACGGAATCGATTGCGGGCGAAGGTGACAACGATGTGTCGCCCCGCGGCCGGCATGCCGCGGACGGTGCTACGGCCGCTCCTGATCGGGTCAACGGCAACGTGGTTCTCCCGGTCCCGCAGCGCGACTGATCGGATCCGTGCGCCTGCCGTAGCCGCAACAGCAGCAAACGCGTGAAACCAACCTGCCGGATATCTTTCTTGCTGTCGGGATGGTGACTTGCGGCGCTGGTGTCGCGCTGAGTGCCGACCGAATCGCCACGCCGGCTGTGGTCCGATTTCCTGGCTGGTGATTGGTTGAATCCGGGGTAGTCCGAAGGTATGAATTTCTGTGACGCCGCAAATACAGCAAATGCGTAAATAGTTACACGCAGGCGTCGTGTTGATGGTTCAGGGCTGGTGCGTGCTCCCTGAATCGACGTGGTTCGGGCAGTTCTGTGTTGCCAGCTGAAATACGTCTATGTAGTCAATTGATCAGAATAAACACGGCTTGAAGTGCGTAGATGTTACAAAGGTCAGTACCCATCGACGCGCGCACATCGCCTGGCGATCGATGAATTCTTCCAGTAAGGCAAATTTACGCCGAATATTTTGTTTGCAATCCGATGTTAATTTCGCGACCAAGTCGTCCTCTTTGATCGGTTGTCTGAGTTTTGGCAAACATTGACTTACCCACATAAAAGGATCACCATAAAGTCACCGACTGCATCGGGGTGGTCGGAAAAAGAGGTCTCATGATGACTGAAATCGACTTCCTCTCATCGCTATTCAATGGGCGCGTGGTGGTCCCGGGCCGTCCTGTGGGTTCGGGGACTGAAACCACATCTTCAGCTAACTCACGTGGAGTGGAAGTGTCTGCGGTCGGTCGCGCGGTTGTGGGCTCGCACAGCCTGATGCACGTACCTCGGCACGTGTTCCCGCGACATCGGTCAGGAGATCTCGATGGATAACGTCAGCTGCATCCGTGATGCGTCATCACCCCTCGCGGTTCGGCCGTCGGTCTCGGTTGTCATACCGGCGCTGAACGAAGAGAAGAACCTCCCGCATGTCGCGGCGCGGATGCCGTTCGACGTGGACGAGATCGTCTTCGTGAACGGACGGTCGGTGGATAACACTGCCGCGATGGCGCGCGAATTGTGGCCTGGCGCCGTACATATCGATCAAACGCGGACCGGCAAGGGTAATGCGCTGGCGTGCGGGTTCGCCGCTGCGTCCGGCGACATCATCGTGATGCTCGACGCGGACGGCAGCACAGACCCGGCCGAGATTCCGAGCTATGTGGGTGCCTTGATCGCAGGAGCAGACTTCGCGAAGGGTTCGCGTTTCATCCAGGGCGGTGGGAGCGAGGACATCACCCGGTTCCGTCGTCTCGGTAACAAGGCACTCAATGGTCTGGTCAACATGCTGTTCGGGACCAAATACACCGACCTGTGCTACGGCTACAACGCATTCTGGCGCTGCTGCCTGGACTCAATGCAGTTGCCCAGCATCGCCGGCGAATGCGCGCAGTGGGGCGACGGTTTCGAGATCGAGACTCTCATCAACGTGCGCGTCGCCGACAGCAAGCTGAACGTGATCGAAGTCTGCAGCCACGAGTACAGCCGAATCCATGGGATCAGCAATCTCAATGCCGTATCGGATGGACTGCGGGTGTTGAGCACGATCGCATCGGAGTTTCGAAAGCGGCCCACTCGCAGAGCTCTGCCTGCCGGGGTCGCCAGATTGCGTCCCGTGATACCGCCGGATGCGGGAGAACTTGCCTTCGTGCGTGGCGCGTGAGGACGTCCAGGTGGGCGCAGTCAGCGCCGAGGTCGAGTGAGTACTTTCGTCCATTTCCAGCGCTGCTTACCGGCATCGGTCGAGCGGTACCGGAGGCAGTCTCCGCACAAGGCACATTCTGAGCCTGCTCGGTAGTGTTCGTGGCAGGCGCGGTCATGTCCGCAAATGCAGACGCCGCTTTGCGCTGAATTCAAGGCACCCCCAACTCAAGGGAATCTTCGCTTCGGGCTCTGCGGCTGTCAAGATGGTGTGCGTCGGGACAAGTGATGGATTACACGTGCATTTCTTGTTGCCCATACGCATACGGGAGGACGGCGTGAGCAGGTCTGGTGCGGCGGGACGGGGCGGCCCGTTGCGTATCGCCTTCTTCGCCGTGATCATCGCGATTGCCGGCTGCGGTCACCCGGGTGGCAATGGTGAGAAACCTGCGTTGGAGTTCGACAGCGTGCCCGCAACCGAGGCTCAGGTCATCGCAGCGGTGAAAGACGCGGAGACCTCGAAAAAGCTTCCGGCGTGGATCACCCCGGACGAACTCGTCAAGTCGGCAGAAGACGACAGCAGTTTGTGGGCGCTGCCTGACTGTAATCCCGACTACGAAGTCAGTTCGATTACTGATATCAATCCGTGCACCGTAGGGGCACCGGCGAGCGCACGCACGATGATGGTGATCGGAGACTCGAACGCGTCCATGTGGGCACGCGGGTTGGACTACGTCGGCCGCAGGGCCGGCTGGCGAATCATCGTGCTGGCCAAGGACAACTGTGGCCCCGCCACGATGACGTACTACCAGTGGCAACTCAAACGCGACCTGACGGAGTGCGATGCTTGGCAGCAGTGGCGGATGGATCAGATCAAGTCGTTGAGACCCGACGTTGTGATGCTGTCCGGCTGGTATGACGGTGACAAGGGGATCGCCGGTCCCGCACGGACGTTCACTCCGGACATGTGGCGCGATGCCCTGGTTGCCACTGTCGAGCAGATTCCGCCTGGCATCAAAACAGTGTTGCTCGGCGAAATTCCGCACATCACGGAACCGGCAGGCGAATGCCTCGCCCAGAATTCCGGCGATGTTTCGCGGTGTGCGGAAGCAGCGAGCGACGTGGTGCCGACGTACGCGAATGATGCCCTCAGAGACGCAGCTGTCGCCACCGGCGCCTTGTACGTCGACGTGACCCGTTGGTTCTGTGCACAGACGTGCCCGATGGTGATCGCGGGCGTCGTCGCGTATGCCGGCATCTACCACACCACGCATGACTATGCCCGGTACCTTTCGGGCGTCCTCGAAGGAGCGCTGCGTCCGGCGATGACGTGACCGGTGCCTGCGCCGCGGCGTCAGAAGAGGCTCAGCGGCAAGCCTGCCCGGTACTGCTCCGCGAGCACCACCGCGAGGATCGCGACGACGAAAACCGGGAAGATGCACAGCGACAGGAACGGGCGAGTCGACAGGTAGCGGGATTTCCACACCGGCTTCTCGATCGACAGGTAGCTGATCAACGCCAATAGCACTGCGGCCCCGGCCAAGCCGACGCGCGTGAGTGCCGACAACGGCGTCGCCGAATATTGTTCGGCGATCGTGAACACGGGCCAGTGAATCAGATAGAGGCTGTACGACAATGACCCGATCCACTGGAAACACCGGGTGTGCAACAGCGCCGCTACACCGCGGGGGCCGGGTGCCGGGCCGGAGACGATGATCAGCGCAGTCCCAAGAGCCGGTACGGCGACGACAGCACCCGGAAATTGCGTTCCAGGGTCGAATTGAATTGCGGCCCAGGCGATCAACCCGACTCCCAGCCATCCTGCGGCGCAAGCCAGCTCGGCCCTCATCCGGCGTCGCGTCCAAGGGCTGAGCAGAAAGGTCAGGCAACCGATCCCGAGCTCACAGGCGCGGGTCGTGCTGGAGAAGAACGCCGCGGTCCCGTTGACGGATGTCAGATGGATGGACCATGCATACGACGCGGTGGTTATCGCGGCCATCATCCCGAAGAGCGTCCTGGTGAAGCGCTGGGCGCCTAGACAGACCGCAATGAGACATAGCGCAGGGAAGACGATGTAGAACTGCTCCTCGACCGCGAGGGACCAGTAATTCTGCAGTGGAGACGGGGGAGTTCTCGCCAGGGCGTAGTCGGTGCCGATGGAGATGAAGTGGTAGTTCGCCGCGAAGAACGCGACCGACACGGCGTCTCTGCCGGTCGCGAAACCTCGGATGAAACCGAGGATGCCGTAGGTGGCGAGCACCGTGACCACCGTGACGACGCCGGCGGCCGGCAGAATGCGCCGCGCGCGCCTCGCATAGAAGCGCGCCAACAACACGCGTGCGCTCGTGCCCCTTTCGCGCACGAGCACGCCGGTGATGACGAAGCCTGATATCACAAAGAAGACGTCGACACCGACGAAGCCGCCCGCGAGGCCGGGGAAGTGAGCATGGCTCAAGACGACCAGTGCCACGGCCACCGCGCGCATCCCGTGGATGTCTTTGCGGAACGTGGAGGTTCCGGACCCCGTCGCACCTTGGGCGGTCGAGTTCCGGGCCGGACTCGCGATGACTGGCACGGCTGCGGTCGACGGCTCTGCGCTGCGGCTTTCTCTCGCTGCCACAAGACCTCCCGTCGTGGCCCGCGCCTGTTGCCATGTCGCATCAATTGCCGGAGGCGGCGATGGAAACCATGCTGTCACGCTACGATCGCGCTTGTATCCGAATTTGCTGGAGAGGGTCGGAGGTGAGCCGGTGACGGTGATACCGATCCTGCTGTACCACTCGATCTCCGACGACCCGGCGCCCTGGATCGCTCCCTACTCGGTCTCGGCGACGGCATTCGCTCGCCACCTGGAACTCATTGCCGAAAGTGGACGGGCCGCGTTGACGGTTTCCGAGCTGACCGCCGCATTGTCAGGAGAGCGGCCACTGCCGCGGCGTCCGCTGCTCATCACCTTCGATGACGGATTCGCCGACTTCATCGATGCGGCAGAGGCGATGGCGACGCACCGCCTGCCGAGCACGTTGTATGTGACGACGGGCGCGTTGCGAGGGCGTGGCCCACGGCCCCCGAAAATGGCTCTCCCGCCGGCCCCCATGCTGAGCTGGGCGCAACTTGACCACCTACCGCATCTCGGCGTCGAGATCGGTGCGCACAGCCACACGCACCGACAGCTCGACACCATGAATGCCGGAGACGTGGCTGACGAAGTCCGGCACTCGAAGGACCTGCTCGAGCAGGCCTGCGGTCGGGCGATCCCGAGCTTCGCCTACCCGCACGGGTTCCAGAGCGTGCGGACGCGCAAGGTCGTTGCCTCAGCCGGCCACACGTCTGCGTGTGCGGTGATGAACGCGTTCAGCTCGGAGTCGGACAACATCTATGCCCTCGCCAGATTGACGGTGAAGGCGAACACCACGACTGAACAGCTGGCCGGCTGGCTGGCTGGATCGGGGGCGCGGACAGCACCCTATCCGGAAAGCCTTCAAACGACGCTGTGGCGTTGGAGCCGGCGGCTGAGTGGTCCGGTGTCGGGCCTTGCGGTGATCGATTCACGGGCCAAACGCACCGGCCGGGGACGGTGACCGGATGCCGGTCGACGGGCAGGTGACGGCAGTACAGCGGGTCGGGCGGGCACTGCAGCGAATCCCGGCTGTGCACCGGTCGGCGGTGCTCGGGTTGCAGGCCGTCGGGCGGGCGCGCCGAGGTGGTCAGCTCAACCGCTATCTGAGGGATACGCCTCCCGACAAGCGCAAGTTGGCGCTCGGTTCCGGGGCCATGACCCTTGCCGGATGGCTGTGCACCGATCTGGTACCGGTGAAACCATCGGTCATGTACCTCGACGCGGTGCGACGCTGGCCGGTGCCGCCGGCATCGTTTCGATATGTGCTGTGCGAGCACATGTTCGAGCAAGTTCCCTATGACGCCGGGTTGCGGCTGCTTGCGGAAGCGCGACGTGCGCTGTGCCCCGCAGGTGTGCTGCGTATCTCGACACCGGATTTGGAAGTTGTTCGCCTGCTGCCTGATTCGCAGGACCCGGACGTCCAGGAGTACGTGCGGTGGAGCAACCGCACATTCGGTTCGCCTGCCGAACGAAAGGAAGTAGACAGCGCCGTCCATGCCTTGAACCGGGTCATGAGGTCATGGGGGCACAGCTATCTTTACGACGAAACCACTCTCCGGCGCGCGTTGCAGCTCTCGGGTTTTCGGCAGATACGACGTTGCCTACCAGGTGAATCCGAGCACGCGGAGTTGCTGGGTGGCGATCGCCATGCCGCTTTGATCGGTGAACTCCCGAACCGGGTCGAGTCGCTGATTCTCGAAGCTAGCGGCTGAACTGTCTGCCGGTACGGCAGTTCAGCCGAGCCCCGCTACTTCCAGGTAAAGACTGTGTAGCTCTTCGGCGCAGTCATTCCAGGTCGGAAGGGCGGGCGGATCGGACCGGGGCGTGGCGGCAACGGTGAGTGTGGCGGCCGCCAGCTGTTCTGGTGGGGCATCGAGCGCGATCGTCGTCACCAATCCCGCGCGACCGAGCTCCGAAAGTCCCGAGGTATCGGCGACGAGCGCATTCGTACCGGTGCCGACGGCCTCCATGATCGCAACGGGGTGAGCTTCGCACTCACTCATCAGACAGACCACGTCGGCGTCGGAAACGAGTTTGCCCATCGACGAACGCCGTTCCGGGCCAAAGGAACAGATCGAGACGCTGTCGATGACACCGAGCTCCCCGGCGATGGTTCTCAGGCGCTCTTCGTACGGGCCGCTGCCGACGAGCACGAGTCGCGCGCCGGGTGCCTGCGCCAGGATGTTCGGCAGGGCTCTCAGGATGCGTTGGTGACCTTTGTGACGCTCAAGCCTGCCAATCGAGAGGATCAGTGGGCTGCCCGTCGCGCTTTCCGCGGTTGGGTCAACCGGCAGCGGCTCGCACCCGTTTCTGATCAGCCGGATGGTCTTCTCTTCGACGCCAAGGACTTTCGCGAACAGCTGGCGCTCGTACTCGGATACGGCGGCGAATGCCGTGGCCGACCGAAGGAGCGGGGTCATCAAGCGCCACTGCAACGGCCGGAGCGACCCGCGCAGGGCGGACGGATGGCCTCCGGTGTGGAAAGTGAGTATCGAGCGCGCCCGGGCATGGCGGGTGGCGGCGAGCGCCGTCGGGGCGACGAGGGAATGCACGCCCTGCACATGGACGACGTCATAGTGGTCGGCGGCAAGGTGTCGGAACAAACCTGGGGAGAGGTAGTAATCGCGTGACCGCGGGTATGCGGGGAATCGCCGAACTCGGTAGCCCGCCACCATGTCGTCGACGGGTTGGTCCCCAACGGCATCGGTTGTGACGACCGTGACGTCCACGCCGGCTGCGGCAAGTCGGCGGGATACCTCGTGAACGTGGGTCTCGATGCCGCCCATCAGTGGCAGGGCGCGGGCGGTCACCATGCCGAGTCGCAATGGTGTTCGCGGGCCGGAAGTCATTGAGCCCTTCTTTCTGCTCCTGTCAGATGTTATCGGTAGAGGTGGGTCGAAGGAGCGAGATTGCACCTTCTTGATTGTTTGCTCACGATTCTTCTGCGAGCGGCATACGCTGCGGATAGGCTGATATCGACGGTTGCCGATCAGCCTGCTGTCGAACCGGCTGGCACGACCTTCCGCTCGGGCATTTGCAACCCGGCGGTGTCGATGGACGTATCGGCTGAATCGGTTGTATGCCATTACGGCATCTACTCTCTCGGTGAGGGGACGAACCAGTGGTGATGCGAGTTGCCGACAAGTTGGATCGGGTTCTGGGTGGCAGGCTCCGACGTATTTTTTGGCGTTTCGGAGCGGCGGAGCACGTTCGCGAACGCATCGAGAACCGGCGTTTGCGGCGGCGAAATCCGTTTGCCATGGAGATCGTGTATCGGCGAAACGAGACAAGCCTCCTCGCTGACCTGTGTGATCGGTACGGCAGTGACAAAGGCGAAGTGGCCAAAGGCGGGAAGGCAAAGGTACGAGCCTGGCCGACGCATACATATACCGACTTCTACGAGATGCTCTTCGAGCAGAAGCGGGACGTGCTGCGGTCCGTCATCGAGTGTGGTTTGGGTACGAACAACCCGAGTCGTGCGTCCAGCATGGGGGCCACGGGCAGGCCGGGGGCAAGTCTGAGGGTCTGGCGGGACTACTTCCCGCAGGCTGACATCGTCGGGATCGACATAGACAAGGACATCCTGTTCAGCGAGAACCGGATTCAGACTTACTACTGCGATCAGACAGACGCGCAGTGCGTTCAAGATTTCAGGAGGTCGGCAGATATCCCGGTCGGTTCGGTCGACGTCATCATCGATGACGGGTTGCACGAGTTCCATGCCGGGAAATGTCTGTTCGAGAACACTTTCGATCTGCTGAGAGACGACGGCGTCTATGTCATCGAGGACGTGACGATGCGGGACCGGCAGGCGTATGCCGACTACCTCGCGGATTGCGGCCGGAAGCTCTCCTTCCAGATCGTCAAGTTGCACCGACCTGGCGTTGCGCTCTGGGACAACTCTCTCTTGGTGATCAGGAAACAGGGCGCGCTGTCGGCAGCCTTCACTGATAGAGCTTGATCCAGTCCACGACCATCTGTTTGGGCAGCACACCGGGTGCCAGTGCACCGGCCCAATCGCCTCCGACGGCCAGATTGAGAACGGCGAAGAATGGGGCGTCGTATACCCATTTCCAGCCCTGCCGCAGGTGGTTTGCGCTGAACGCCGCGACCTGATTGTCGTCGATGCCCATGATCAGTCGTTGCGACTGCTTGTACAGCCAGTACGTGTGGAAGTCGTCGACCAGGTTGGGGGTCGACTTCGTCGACTGCAGTTGGACGTCGCCATCCGGTCCCGCTTGTCGCGGATCGCCCGGAGGCCCGTGGATCGTGAAAAAGGCGGTCGACCCGTCGTTGACGAACTCCACGATGTCGATCTCCCCACACGCCGGCCAGCCGGCGCTGCGCAGGGAACTCCCCAGCATCCAGAATGCCGGGTGAAGACCTTGCCCCGCAGGCATTTTGATGCGCGCCGCGATCAAGCCGTCTGTCAGCTGAGCCTTGCCCTCGGTGTTCACCCGACCTGATGTCACGTGCCCATCGGTAGTGGTTGCCTCCAACACGAGGTGGCCCTGGCCGTCCTGGCGGACGTTGGCGGGTTCGGTCGTGTACGCCTGCGTCTCTTTGCCGTAGCCCCATCGGTCGCCCACATCGGTGTTCCACAGCCGTGGATCCGGCGGAGCGTTCGTCGGTCCGTCGAAGTTGTCTTCGGTGGACAGCTTGAGCATCGGCAGGAGGCTCGACAGTGTTGTGGTGTTGATCGGATTGGTGGTGTTGGGGTCGCTGGGTGCTGAATCGGCCAGGCACGCCGCGGTCAGCATGGCCACTATGGCGAGTACCAGAGTACGAATGAACATCGAGCACCTCCTGCCGTTCAATGTCCGACGATGGTGTCGTAGATTCCCAGCGCGACGAAACCCGAGACCAGCAGCCACATGAGAACCGTTGATATCAAGGCGGTTCGTGAAACTCGTCCACCCATCGATGACTCCCTCTTTGTCTTGGTCGACATGATCGCGTTCACTTCCGCGGCGGAACGTATTTGAATGCCAACGTGTCTTCGTCGTCGATCACTCGAGTCCAGTTCGGTCGTTGGGAAAGTTGTTCGACGAGGCTCTCGAGCGCGCCCGGTGGGAACAGCCCGATGTACGCGTTGTATGCCCAGACTTGTTCGGGGAGCACGATGTAGAGCGCTCCGTTTGTGGGGACCGCTTCGAGATTGTCGATCGCCTCCGGTGTCGGCAGGCCTTTGAGCAATGACGTCCGCAGGTCGTCCAGCGGATTGTCGTAGTTACCCTGTGCCAGTGCGAACCTCACATAGTCCGCGCTGCTGCGCTCCGGCCAGCCCGCGGGTGGCGCCATGACCGTGACGGTGATGCCGGGTTCGTTGAGAGCAAGCAGTTCGCGGCTCTGTGCCAGTTGGTGGCTGGTGATGGTGACGTACGTCCAGCTGCCGTAGTACCCCTGCATGCCGGCTGCCGCCGCGATGGTCATGGCCAGCCATGCCAGGATCAGCGCGCCTAGTCGCTGCGGCGGTCGGTAGTCCAGCGCCCGAGTGATGAACGGCGCAACCAATACACACGAGCCGGACAACGAGTAGAGGAACACCCGAAGAATCGCTTCGCCGCCGTAGTTGAGGCCCAAGATCAACGCGAGGGGCGAAAACGCCACCAGGGCCAACTCCCACGGCGGCCTGCCGCGCCGCCAGATCAGCACGAAGCAGACGGCGGCTCCCACCCAGACCGACAGCGACAGACCCTGCTCGATGATCACGCTGAATACCCGGCCGTCCGAACCTCGGCCCTGGCCAACAGCTTTGGTGTTGTCGAATGGGTTGAAGCTGGCGAGGCCGCCATTCTGGAGGATCACGTGGTGCCGGGGTATCAGATACGCCGCCAAGATGGCGGCGTAGACGGCCGCCAGCCACGGGGGCCGCAGTTGTTTCAGCACCGCGAGGGCAATCGTCACGGCCACCACCCATAGCGGTGTGAGTTGGTGGGTGGGCACCAGTACCGCGAACACGGGCACCGAGACGTAACCGGCGGCGGGCACGCCTCTGGAACAGGACAGCAGTACGAGAATCGAAGCGCACAGGACTATCGCGGTGGCCTGCGGCGAGTAGTAGTCCTGCCCAACCCAGTTGACCGACAAAGCGAGCATCCCGGCAACCAACGCCGAGCGCATCGTGGCATTGAAACTCAACGCCAGCGCCGTCACCATGACAATCAGAAGAGCGTCGCTGACGATGCCGAACCAGTGCGCGGTGACGTCCAAGTCCGACTTCGTGATTGCGCCGAACCACGCCATGCCCGCGAAGAAGCCTGGCCACTGGTTGTAGACGTCCACCCCGGTTGGTGGGAGTCCATGGTGCTTGAGGATGTAGTCGACAATTCCGATGTGCTTGTACGTCCATGTGTAGATGGGTACTTCAGTGATCATCGGAACGGTCACCCGATCCACGATGAGCGCAACGAGGATGGCGACGGCAGCGGTGATTTCGCGATGTACCACGATCGCGACGACAAAGCCGGTGATGGTGAGGAGGAGCGCGAGCAGGAGCAGAACCCCGCTCTGGGAAAACAGGAGTCCCCATTGTCCCGCGGTCACGCCGCGTAGCCCCGGCAGCGCAAGCGCCCAAATGCACAGCGCCACAAGCAAGATCGACGGTACGACAAGTGGGCCGGTGATCCCGCCCTGGCGCGCCGGCCGCGCCGATTCGCCCAGCCCGAAGTTAGCATCCTGAGCCACAGTGGTATTCGATGGTGACGCGACGTCGTTTTCGTTTCTCAGGTACCACAGGCGCAGCACCCCGACGGCGGCGACCAGCAGCGAGATCACCACACACGACGGAGTCGGCGCCCAGAACTTCAGCCAGTTCATCGAGGTCGCCAGCGCGATGACGCCGGCCATGCTGAGCCCTATCACGCCGGCGACGGCCGCCGGTCTGGGCAGATCCAGCCAGCACAATGCCGCGCTCCCGATACCCGCCACCGAAAAGACGATGAGAAGCATCGCCTGTAATACCGGAGTGGTTGGTATCGAGGACAGGACTCCCGCAGCACCGGCAAGCACCGCCAATTGGGCAAGCAGCTGTGGTTGGCGAACCGTATCCCGCATGGAGCGGTGCCGGCCCTGCCCCGGCCGCAACGACGTCCGGCGCATCTGGTCGGGTTCCGCGCTAACGGGAAGCCTCCTCTTCACCCTCGAGGCACGGGCTGCCGGGGTTGCTGAACTTGTCGGCGCGGACGCAGCGCTTTTCGCGGCTGGGCTGCGGTGCGAAGCCCGCGGGCCATTTCGTCGCATTGTCGTAGTAGATGTCGTAGAGCATCGCGGCTTCGAGATTCGAGGCACCGGTGAGGTCGGCGCCGGCGAGGTCGGCGCGGCTGAGGTTAACCTTCCCGCGGACGACGAACCCCACGTCGGGTGCACCCTCCTGCGCAATCCAGGTGCCGTTTGCGTCGCTGAAATCGATGCCCGTCAGCACGGCGTTGCTCAGATTCGCCCCCGCCAGTTTCGCTCCGGCGAGGTTGGCCCCACATAGACGCGCGCCATGCAGATCAGCGTTGGTCAGGTCGGTGTTGACCAAGCTGGCTTCGCTGAGATCGCCGTCGACCAGGATCGCCTCGATCAGGGAGGCGCCGGCCAGGTCGACATTGGGCGTGAGGACAACACCGACGAGACGGCCGCCGTCCATGTTGGCTCGCGCGAAGTTCGTGTTCGGCAGTTGTAGGAACGCGAGGTTCTGTCCCGAGAGGTTGATGCTCTCGAACGATTGCTGAACCGCGGCACTCGGATGACGGGGCGGCAGGCACGGACCGCTGCCGGTGGTTGTTCCGCCGGCCTGAGCCGCGGCCGATTGCCGTTGCGAATTGGCGTATTCGCGGACGAACCGAAGATTCTCGAGTACCTGGGCCTGGTTCATGTCGGCATCGTGCTGAAGGCTGTCGCGATCGGCCCGTCGATCGTCGAGGATCGACGTCGCGCCAACCACCGCCACTGCGAGGAAAAGCGCGGTGGCTGTGGCGGGGGCCCACCACGGCGGGTCGGGCTTGTTGAAGAAGTTCCACATCCGGCGGAGCGGATTGGGTCTAGTCACGGGCGACCCCATTTCATGCGCTGTGCTCTGACGGATGAACCGCAGACCGTGCGTTGGTCAGGATGCCGACGGCGCCGATGAATCCCGTTGCGGTCGAGGCGATGCTCAAGCCCACGGCGGCTCCGATGGCACCCCATTGCGTGGTGCACCAGATGATGAGGGGTATCGCCAGAGCGGTCCCGAAGGCGTTGGTGATCAGGATCGAGCCCGTGCGGCCCATGGCGCGCACGACCGAGGACCAGATGACGAACGGGACGCGCGAGACGGATCCGGCGGTGAGAATGACCAGTACAGACACCACGGGCAAGCGCTGATACTGGGAACCGAGGATCGCGACGACCGCGGGCCCGGCGACCACGAGCCCGAGGGCGGTGACCATCGCGATGGCCTGGGTGATGAGCCACGCCCGGCGTCCACGCTCCCATAACCGTTCAGGCGACGCGGAGAGCCCCGCGGTGAGCGCGGTGCCGACGCCGCCCGACACCAACTCGAGCGACAGCGAGAACGAAAGTGTCAGTGCGACAACGGCTCCCTGTGTCGCCCCGGCTATCCATGTCGTGAGGAACGGCAAGATCAGGAACACCCCGTTTGCCATCGCGCTGCCGGCGCCGTCGCGGACAGAGAAGATTGCCAGGTCCCGCCTGGTGGGTCCCGCGGCCGCGCAGGTCGACGAATCAGAAGTGCTCGCCGAAAGGAGTCGGGGTATCACGACGCCGAGCGCCACCGCGCTGACGACGGCCGACGACACGACAGTCGCCAGGACGGCGGGATGCGAAACCTGCGACGCAAGCAGGACTACCAACCCGATCTTGCCGATGCTGGCACCCAGGTTCAGTCCGAGCAGTTTCGGTGTTCCACCGAGTCCGACAAGGGCCGAGTCCTTCAAGATGTATACGGCAGCCGCCACCGAGCCGACCGTGGTCCAGCACATAGCAGTGACGACGTCCAGATGGAGCGTCGCCGATGCGACGAAGCCCATCGCCGCACCGATCACAGTGGAAAGCAGACCGACGATGAAGTAGCCGTCAGCCAGTCGTTTCTGCCGGTCGCAACCCGGGGCCGGTAGCAGGGCCACGAATGAGTTCGCGGTACCGGTCGCCGCGACGATGCCCGCGGTCGATATCAGCGAAATGACGGCGGTGTCGACGCCGAGTCTCTCCGGTGACATCACCCTGGCGGCGATCGACCAGAAGATGATGCCGGTGGCGGCGGTAATGGTCCACGTGGTTATCAAGGCTGCGGAATGCACTGCGACGTGCGTATCCGGGAGCCGGCGGACGACGTCCCGGAATTGCACGCGCAGGCTTGTCATGAATTACAACTCACCCGTAAAGCGGCTGGCCGGGCGGCGGTGACGGCTGTCCATTCCGAGTGCCGTCCGCGCCACATGGCGCCGCGGCGTCTGGAAGCGGTAGAAGTTTGCTGTGTTCATCCGACCCCGTTATCGCGTCGCGGCTGACCTTACCACCGCGCGGGGGATCGGATTGTGTCTATCGAAGGCTTGACGGAAAGAGGCACAGGCACATCTTCGGCGGTTGCAATATTTGCCAGTATTGACCCCTGGCGAGGTCGAGTGGCTACTATGTGATCAGAAACAGTAGCCACGTCGCTGGGATTGCCCCGAGTTCCCGCCGGTATGCGGGGCTGGGGCGGCAGTTGGGTCGTGTGTGACGGAAGCCGACGGGGGTCGTCGATGCCGAGTGGGTCCGATGGTTTGCCGGCGGCCGCGGTACCCGCGCGTCACACTGGAGTGTCGTTGTCGGTCATCGTCTGCGCGTACACCACCGACAGAATTGCTCAGCTCGTCAAATGCGTTGATGCGGTCCTCGCTCAGCTGAATTCTTGCGATGAGGTGGTCATAGTCATCGATCACAACATCGAATTGTTCGAATTCATGGCGGACCGATACGGCGACCGCGTGATCGTCAACTCGCGGGTACAAGGGCTTTCTGGTGCACGAAACAGTGGTATCGCCCGTGCGCGCCACGATGTCCTGGCCTTCGTCGACGACGACGCCGAGATTCAGCCCGGATGGGCCGACAGGCTGCGTGCCCACTACATCGATCCGGCTGTCGCCGGTGTAGGAGGATATGCCGAACCGGTGTGGCCTGGTGCCGGCCGGCCGGCATGGTTCCCCGACGAGTACGACTGGGTGGTCGGCTGCAGTCATCGTGGTCTGCCCGTCTCGGTCACCCCCGTCCGAAATTTCATCGGATGCAATATGTCCTTTCGCAACTCGGTGTTCGCGGAAGTCGGTGGTTTCAACGTGGATGTCGGGCGGGTGGGCTCGCGTCCGATCGGCTGCGAAGAAACCGAATTGTGCATCAGGCTCTCGCAAACACGGCCGGCGGCGCGGCTGCTGTTCGATCCCGCGATTGCGGTTCGGCACTCGGTCACACCGGAGCGCGCACGCCTCAGGTACTTCTTGGACCGGTGCTTCTCCGAAGGATTGTCCAAGCATCGGGTGAGCGGCATGGTCGGGTCGTCCGACGCGCTGAGCGCCGAACGCCGTTACATCACAAGCGTTTTGCCGCTGGCTTTCCTTCGTGGCCTGCGCGATGCTGTGGTCGGGCATGGCAGCCGCCGCGCCGCTTGCGCGCGCAGCGCAGCGGTCCTGGCGGGCCTCGTCGTCACCACGGTCGGCTACGGCTATTCGATGTTGCGTTCGACGGACGAACGGGCGCGGTGATGGGAGATAACCACGTCCCGTTGCGGGCAGTCGCCACCGCGGAACTTCCCCTGGCGCGAGCCGAGATCGAACTCAGTGATCCGCCGGTTGAAATCGCTCCGGCGAACGCCACCCGGCCGCGCCAGAGCATCTATACCTTGGTGCGACTGCATGCGCAGCCCATAGGCACTCTGGTTCTCGACGGCGCCAAAGGTCTTTCCTGGCAGGCGCACTCAGCGACGGTGTGGGCAGCGCTTCGGGAGCAGATCAACACGCATCTCGGGGCCGACGGCCTCCGCGGCGTGAATGGCATCGACGCGCTCCGCGTCGTACCTGACGCTGAGCCACGATGCCGGCGGGAACGCACTGCCGTGCTGACAGATCCACCGGCTATCACCGTCATCGTGGCGACGCGCGATCGGCCCGACACGTTGCGAGCGTGCCTGCGGACTCTGCTGGCGGTCGACTATCCGAAATTCGAGGTGTTGGTCGTCGACAACGATCCCACCAATGACGCCACGAAGGTCGTCATCGCTGAGGAGTTCGCTGACCGGGTCCGCTACATGCGCGAAGATCGACGAGGCTTGTCGTGGGCACATAACCGGGGGCTTGAGGAAACGGCAACCGATGTCGTCGCTTTCGCCGACGACGATGTGATCGTCGATCCAGGCTGGCTGACGGCCATCGCCGAGGGGTTCGCATCGGGTGAGGACGTCGGATGCGTGACGGGGCTGATCCTGCCGTCCGAACTCGAAACGCCGGCCCAGTTGAATCTGGAATGGCATGGCGGCTTCTCCAAAGGTTTTGTCCGTCGCACCTTCGACATGCGTGACAACCGCCCCGATGACCCGCTGTTCCCGTTCGCGGTCGGTCGTTTGGGATCGGGAGCGAACATGGCCTTCGACACGAATGTGCTCCGTCAACTCGGCGGGTTCGATCCGGCGATCGGGATCGGCACAACTGCGAGAGGGGGCGACGACCTGGCCGCGTTCTTCCGCGTGGTCGTGCGCCACCAATTGGTCTATCAACCCGCCGCCGTGGTGTGGCATCGGCACCCACAAGAGATGTCGGCCTTGCGGCAGCAGGCTTTTCGCTACGGCGTCGGCTTCGGCGCGTATATGACCAGCTCCATCGTGCACGAGCCCAGGATGCTCGGGACGCTGTTGCGCCGGCTGCCCGCGGGTATCGCCTTCGCCGCGTCGTCGGTGTCGACGCGAAACCGCCGGCCGTCCGACGACTGGCCGGTCGGGCTGGCTCGGTGGGAGAAGCTGGGCATGCTGTCCGGCCCGGTGGCCTACGGCGTCAGTCGCTGGCGGTCTCGCAGAATCAATTCGCGAGAGGCGTCAAGGTGATCCGATACGCGCTCGTGGCTACGGCGGCCAAAGGGTTTTCGCTCACCCCGCAGACCCGGACGGCCTACCGGCGGCTCGGCAATGCCGTCGAGACGATGCGGCGGATGCGATCCGGCCTGCCGGACCGCTACCTGGACCGGGCGATCGCCCTGTCGGACCTGATCGCCGCGCATCAACCCATTGTCGCGGGTGATCGTGTTCTCGAACTCGGTACCGGCTGGGTGCATTTCGAATCCGTGGTCGTGAGGTTGCTCGCGGATGTTCGGCCCACGATGTTCGATGTCGACGACATGCGACTGTGGCCTGTGTTCCGCCGGTATCTGTCGGATCTGCGAGATGTGCTGCCGCAGTTGACTTTGTCAGACGAACGCAGGCTGGCGGGGGCGGCGATGCTCGAGGAGCTGCTGGCGACCGATTCCTTCGACAGTGCCTACCAGGTGTTGGGGGCCGAGTACTGCTTGCAGCGTGACGCCTCCCTCGCTCCGCTGCCATCAGAGTCTTACGGCCTCGTCGTCAGCGCGGACACCCTTGAGCACGTCGAACGGCGAGTACTGCCGCAGGTGATCGGCGAGACCCATCGGCTGTTGAAGCCCGGCGGATACGCCATCCATCAGATCGACCTGGCCGATCACCTGTCGTATTTCGATCCGGCGATGCCCGCCAAGAACTACTTGCGGTATTCGCCCAGTACCTGGGAGCGGTGGTTCAACAGCACCGTTCAATACGTGAACCGGGTGCAGCGGCGGCAATGGGATTCGATCTTCGCTCAAGCGGACTTCGAGATCGTCGCGTGCAACGTCATCAACGAACCACTTCGCGGTATCACGGTGCACTCCGAGTACGGGTTGAGCTCGGGTGACGCGGAGGCGACCCTCCTGCGATACGTGTTGCGGAAACCGGGCGCGGCCCTGGCGTGATGGGCCCGAGCGCTTGGCGTTCACGCTACGGTGGTGCCCATGGCCCGCACCTCTCTCGCGTTCGCGCTCGTGCTGGCGGTCGGGATCTCGGGGTGTGGGCGGTCGGAGCCCGCGGCTGGTGACTTCGCCGGCGACCTCTCCAAGAGCGTGACGGTCGAAGCGACCACGGGCCACCTGGCCAAGTTGCAGGCCATCGCCGACGCCCACGGCGGGAACCGGGCGTTCGGCACGCCCGGCTACGACGCGAGCGTGGACTACGTCGCGAATGCGCTGCGCGCCAAGGGCTTCGATGTCGCCACCCCGGACCTGGAAGTCAAGGTGGCCTACAACAACACGCCCGAGCTGTTGGTCGCCGGCGTGCGGATACCGGCGCGGGCGCTCGAGTACTCGGTCGGCACGCCGGGGCTCACGGCGCCGCTGGTGCCGGTCAAGGGCGGACCCGGATCAGGCTGCAACAGTGCCGATTACGACGGCCTGCCGATCAAGGGCGCGGTCGCGCTGGTAGACCGCGGCACCTGCCCCTTCGCGATAAAGGAATCGACCGCAGCAGTCCACGGCGCGGTCGCACTGGTGGTGGCCGACAACAAGGACGATGTCGACGACGCGGGCGTCCCCGGGCGCGGGGGCACCCTGGGCGCGAAAGCGACGGTGAAAATTCCCGCGGTACTGATCCCGAAAGCGGCCGGGGCTCGGCTGCGGGCCGCCCCGGGGCCGGTATCCCTCAAGCTGGACGCCGGTGTGCGGGTTGAGCACACCCGCAACGTGATAGCCCAGACCAAGACGGGGTCCGAGCATGACGTCGTGATGGTCGGTGCACATCTGGACAGCGTCAAGGACGGGCCCGGGATCAACGACAACGGCTCTGGCGTGGCCGCGGTCCTGGAGACGGCATTGCAGTTGGGCAGCGCCCCGAAGATCGCGAACGCGGTGCGGTTCGCGTTCTGGGGCGCCGAGGAGGAGGGCACGATCGGCTCTGACCGGTACATCGAATCCCTCGACGTCGAGGCGCTCAAAGACATTGCGCTGTATCTGAATTTCGACATGCTCGCCTCGGAGAACGCCGGCTATTTCAGTTATGACGGCAACCTGTCCGGCCCGCCGCTGGCCGACGACCTGGTGCCGCGCATTCCCGAGGGCTCGGCGGGCATCGACCGCACTTTCACGAAGTATCTGTCCGATGCCGGTAAGCCGCCTCAGGACTACCCGTTCAACGGGCGGTCGGACTATGACGCCTTCACCAAGGCGGGTATCCCGGCGGGCGGGTTGGGCACGGGCGACGAGGAAAACATGAACGACGAGCAGGCCCGGCTCTGGGGCGGTACCGCCGGAAAACCTTTCGACTCCAACTACCACAAGAAGACGGACGACTTGGCGCACATCAACCGCACGGCAATGGACATCATGGGCCGTGGAGTGGCTTTCGGGGTGGGGCGGTACGCCCAGGATTTGGGTGGCCGCAACGGCGTTCCGGTCCGCGATGACCGGACCCGGCACGTGGTCTCGGCATCATGAGGCGGGCACTGGCCGCCGGGCTGCTGACCGTTGTTCTGGCGTCGTGTGCACCACCGCCGCAGCCACCGGCCCCACCGCCGCCGCCCGCGCCTGACCTCGCGCGCGATCTGGCCGGCAGGGTGGGCACCGACGGCATCTACACCCATCTGAGGAAGTTCGCCGCCATCGCGGCGGAGAACAAGGGCACCCGCGCCGACGGCACCCCCGGCTACCAGGCCAGTGTCGACTACGTCGCGAACCTGCTGCGGGACAAAGGGTTCGACGTTCAGACTCCGGAGTACGTGCGCGTGGAACGCGGTGCCCCCGGCAATCCGGTGCTCGACGTCGGTGGGCGCAGGTGGGGGGTCGTGCAGGCCTCGCTGCTCACGTCCACGGCGTCCGGCGGCCTGACCGCGCCGACGTTGCACCCGGTCAAGCCGGCCGGTTGCGCACCGGACGATTACGGCACCCTCAACCTGCGGGGAGCCATCGCGGTGGTCGATGACGCGGTGTGCTCGGTGGTCGACAAGCAGAATGCGGCGGTGGCTCGCGGCGCGGTCGCGGTGCTGGTGGTCAGCCCACCCAGCGCGAACGGCGCCCCGCGCGGGCTGTTCAGCCCCGGCTACTACGAACACCTCAACACACCGGTGGGCATCATCGGCAAGGATGCCGACGCCGTGCTGCTGAAAACCAACACTCCGGTGAAGCTGACCCTCGACGCCAAGAACACGGGTGTGAAATCGCGAAATGTCTTGGCCCAGACCAAGACCGGCGATCAGCACAGCGTCGTGCTGGCGGGCGCACACCTCGACAGCGCGCCGACAAGCGCGGGCATCAATGACGCGGCGACCGGGGTGTCGGCATTGCTGGAGACCGCTGCCGCGCTGGGTGGTTCGCCGAAGATCGAGAACGCGGTGCGATTCACCTTCTGGGGTTCGGGCGCCGTGGGTCAGGAAGGCGCCACCAAATACGTGCGCGGCTTGGCTGCCGAACCGCTGAATGACATTGCGCTGTACCTGGATTTCGACATTCTCGGCTCACCCAACGCCGGGTTCTTCACGTTCGACGGGGACCAGTCCGGTCAGTCGAACCCCGAGATCCCGCTCGACGCGGTGCCGGCCGGGTCGGCCGGGCTCGAGCGCACCCTGGCCGGCTATCTGTCTCTGGCCGGGAAGCGGCCCGCCGACATGACGATGGATCTGGGCAGCGGTTACGGCCCGTTCCTCACCGCCGGGATTCCGGTCGGCGGCATCTCGACGGGGACGTCGCAACGCAAGTCGCCGATCCAGGCCAGATTGTGGGGTGGGCAGGCGGGCGCGGCCTTCGACCCCGGGTACGGGCCGAAGGGCGACACCGTCGAGCAGCTGAACCGCGCCGCGCTGGCCGTGACCGGACCTACCGTCGCGTTTGCGGTCGGCACATACGCGCAGTCGCTGACCGGACCCAACGGCGTGCCGTTGCACGACGAACGGCACCGGCAAGCAGGCAAGTAGCCAGGTTTCACAGCTACTGCATAACCGGAATCGCCCTTTCTGTGAGCCCGGTTGCCAGGTTGCCGGGTTAGTAATGGTGCCCATGAAAAGCACCTATCGCCTTTGGTCGGCTGCGGCCGGCACCGTGACCGTCCTGGCCATGGGCGGGCTGACCGTCGCCTGCGGCTCGCAGGGCAACAATGCCCCGGCCACCGTGACGGTCACCCCGTCGAGCACCACGACCACCACGACGACGGCCAAGCAGCACCACGGCGGTGGCGGCGGCAACACCGGCGGGGGCCAGCAGCAGGCGCCGGCGCCGGCCCCGGAGACGGTGACCAACACCGAGACGGCCACCCAGACGCAGACCGAGACCTCGACTTCGGTGCAGACCTCCACGGAAACCTCGACGTCGGTGCAGACCTCGACGGTGTATGAGACGCAGCCGCGGGAGCGCTGGGGCTCCAATAACTTCGGGCCGCAGCAACAGCAACCCTCGCACTAGCGCGGTTCGGCGACTCGCACGTCGGCACGGGCTCGGATTAGCTCGCACACCCGCCACCGGCCGGGGACACCCTTGAGCTCGTGCTCGCCACGGTCGGTGAAGCCGTGGCGGGAACCGGTGACGATGTCGCGCACCGTCGAGGAGACCAGTACCTCGCTCGGCCCGGCGAGCGCGGAGACGCGGGCCCCGATGTGCACCGCCATTCCGGCGATGTCGTTGCCGCGCAGTTCCACCTCGCCCGCGTGAACGCCGACCCGCACCTCGATGCCGAGCGGTAGGACGGCGTCGACGATCGCCTCGGCGCAGTTGAGCGCGCCGCTGGGACTGGTGAAGATCGCGACGAATCCGTCGCCGACGGTGTTGACCTCGGTACCGCCGAAGCGTTCGAGCTCATGGCGGATGGTGGTGTCGTGGTTGTCCAGCAACGCGTGCCAGCGGATGTCGCCCATCGCGGCCGCGTGCTGTGTCGAGCTGACGATGTCGGTGAAAACGATTGTGGTGAGCACCCGTTCGGAGTCGGCGCCGGCTCGGACACCGGTGAGGAACTCCTCGATCTCGTCGAGGATGGGAGCGCTATCGCCGACCCAGTACAGCGTGTCCTGGCCGGGCAACTCGACGAGCCGGGCGCCCGCGATGCGCTCCGCGAGGTATCGGCCATGCGCGATCGAGACGAAGGTCGCTTCCGTGCGGTGCAGCAACAAGGTCGGCGCGGTGATGAGCGGCAGCTTGTCGCGAACGTCGCCGTCGACGATCGCCTGACTCGATCTACGGGCCATACTCGGTGAGGCGGCGCGGTTGCCTGCCGCATCCCACCAGGTGCGGAAGGCGAGGTCACCCGAGATCGACGGCGCGACTGCATGCAGCACGTCGAAGCCCTGCTCGACGGCGTCCGGCTCGAGAGCGACCGTGGTGAAGGGACTCGCCCCGCTGTGATGCGAACCGGGCTCGTAGTCGGGGGCCCACATTGTCCGCGCGGCGCCGTTGACGATCACCAGCTTGTCGACCCGTTCGGGCCGCTCGCCCGCCAACACAAGGGCGGCCATCGCGTTGTATCCCGACGCGAAGATCGTCGCGCGCTCGATGCCGAGAGCGTCGAGCACGGCGAGTGCGTCCTGGGCCCAGCAATTCGGGGTGACGCTGTCGGTGCCGATGCGCGACGACATCCCGATGCCGCGATGGTCGAACCGGATCAAGCGGCTGAACGAGGAGAGCCGCCGGAAGAAGCGGTACATCGAGGGTTCGGCGTCGATGGAGTCGATCGGGACGAACGGCCCGGGCATCATCAGCAGGTCGACGGGGCCTTCGCCCAGCACCTGATAGGCGATGTCCAAGTCGCCGTTCGATGCGTAGCGGGTTCTCGGCACCTGGGCCACAGCGTCAGAATAGCCCTGGTAGAGCGGGTTGTGATCTCAACCGCATCTTGTATGCAAGCTTGCATGCAAGGGGCTAGGGTTGTCGGGTGGCCATCGAGCAGACTCCCGCCAGCGAGCGCGCGTACCGCGACACCAAGACCAAGATCCTGGGCGGCTCTGTCAAAGGTGGGCAGCTGCTCAGTGAGGTCGAGGTCGCGGCGGAGCTCGGCGTGAGCCGGACCCCGGTGCACGAGGCCTTCCTGCGTCTGGCGGCCGAGGACCTGCTCGACCTGCTGCCCCGGCGGGGCGCGGTCGTCGTACCGATCCCGCCGCGCGAAGCGACCGACCTCCTCGAGATGCGCCTGGCGCTGGAGGGCAGCGCGGTGCGCCGGCTCTGCCGCTCCGAGGCCACCGCGCAGGCGGCGGCTGCCGAACTCGCCCGTCTGATCGACCAGCAGCGGGGCGCCGCTGCCGACCTGCAACGCTTCGCCGAACTCGACGACGCCTTCCATCGGCACATCGTGGACTCCGCCGGCAACTGCATCGCGCAGCGGTTCTACGGCTCATTGGGCGACCGGCAACGCCGGATGATGGCCGACGCCGTGCAGGCCGACCAGACCCTCGTCGAGCGGCTCATCGCCGAACACGCCGAGCTGGCCCAGGCCATCGACGTCCGCGACGCGACGGCCTTCGACGCCCGCCTGCTGGCGCACCTCGAGTCGACGTACGAGGTGGTGCTGCGATGAGCCGCGCCCGTATGAAGCCATGGCTCGCCGTCGCCGCCGGTGTCTTCTGCATCGGTTGGGGCGGAAACCAATTCACCCCGATGCTGATCGAATACGTGCACCGCGCCGGATACTCCCGCGTGGACGTCGACGTCCTGCTGGGCGCCTACGTGCTGGGCCTGATCCCCGGGCTGCTGGTCGCGGCGGCCATGTCGAACCGGTACGGCCGGCGCCCGCTGATGGTCGCGGGGTTGATGAGCTCGGCACTGGGCAGCCTGATCCTCGCGACCGGCGAATTGGGCGGATTCCCAGCGCTTTTCGTTGGTCGGTTGCTGTGTGGGCTCAGTGTGGGTGTTGCGATGGCTGTCGGCTCGACCTGGATCGCGGAACTGTCCGCGCCGCCGTATGACACGGCAGCGACGGGAGCCGGCGCCCGCCGGGCCTCGATCTGGCTGTCCCTGGGGCTGGCGATCGGGCCCTTGTGCTCGGGCCTGTTGGCGCAGTTCGCGCCGCTGCCGTTGACGCTGACGTATCTGGTGCAGGCGGCGCTGTGCGTGCCGGCGCTGTGGCTGGTGCTGACCCGCACGGTGGAGACCCGGGGTGCCCGCGTCAGCGGAGACCTGTTGTCCCAGTTGCGGGTTCCGGCCGCCACGCACCGCCGCTTCGTCCGAGTCGTCGCCCCGATGGCGCCGTGGGTGTTCGGTTCGGCGGCCATCGCGTACGCCATCGTGCCGGCTCTGGTCGCTGACCGGCTGGGCTCCTGGGCGCTGCTGTACACCGCGGGCCTGACGGTGCTGACGTTGGCGTGCGGCGTGCTGGTGCAGCCGGTCGCCCGCCGGCTGGACGACCATTCCAGCGCCCGTGCGGTGGTGGTGTCGATGGTGCTGATGTCGGCGGGGGTGTTCGCCGCGGTCGCCACGGCGGTCACGCGCTCACCGGCCATCGCGGTGCTGGTGGCCATGCTGCTGGGGAGTGCCTACGGCATTGCCATCGTGTCCGGGCTCCTGGAGATTCAGCGCATCGCCAAACCCCATGAGCTGGCCGGAATGTCGGGGGTGTACTACTCGCTGGCGTACGTCGGCTTCCTGCTGCCTGCGGTTCTTGCCGCGCTGGCCCACTACGTCAGCTACCCGGCGATGCTCACCGTCGTCGGCCTACTGGCGGCAGCGTGCACCGTGATCTGTGCGGCAGGCTGGTCCAAGCACTTGCCGACCCGCGCCTAGACCGGGATTTGTGCACGATTTTCCGCGGTCACCGCGGAAAATCGTGCACAAATCGCCGTCTAACGGTTACGGGCGACGTTGGCGGCCAGGTACAGGACGTAGCCGATCACGCCGACGGTCGCGAGCTTGCGGGTCTGCGGCACGATCAGGCCGACGCCGAGCGCCGTCTCGATCGATCCGTTGACCTTGAGGTGCTTGTCGATGTCGTCCGGGAACGCCGTCGCGGTGATGCCCTTGAACAGGTCGGGCTTGACGAAGTGCGCCAGCCCGGCCAGCGCGAGGCCGATCCCGGCCAGCAGGCCCTTCTTTCCAGCGGTGTTCTCAGCGGCGTCGGTCACCTGTGGTCCTCTCTGATCACGAAATCTTGTAGTCGCTCAACGGAAATTCGGAAGCCTCCCGAATCGCCGTCTCGGTCGACGACGGGCGCAGCAGCGTGGGCTCACCCGCGGGATTGAAATAGTACGAGTGCGCGCTGGCGCAGTTGCCGAGGGTGAACAGCGAGTCGCCGAGCAGTTCGGTCATGCGGTCGAGGAACGCGGTGTTGGCTTCCTCGGTGACCTCGAACGTCGTCGCGCCACGTTTCTTCACTTCGGTGAAAAGCCGGTCCATCAGCCGCATCTGGTACTCCATGGTGTTGAAGAAATTCAACCCCAGGAACGCGTACGGGCTGGCCAGGCTCAGGTAGTTCGGGAAGTACGGCATCGACACACCCTGGTAGGCCTGGAAACGCGTTTCGCGCCACCACTTTCCGAGATCGCGACCCTCGCGGCCGATCACCTCGATGGCCGGGAAGTTGGCCTCCCAGAGGTCGAAGCCGGTGGCGAGCACCAGGGTGTCGATCTCGACCTTGACGCCGTCGTTGCCGATGATCCCGTCGGCGACGATGTGGTCGATGCCGGCGTCCTGCAGGTGAACGTTGGGCCGCTTGAACGCCTGATAGTAGCCGTTGCTGAAAGTCGGTCGCTTGCAACCGAAGTCGTAGTCCGGGGTCAGCCGGCGCCGCAGGTCCTTGTCGCGGATGACGAAGAAGCGGTGCATCTTCGACAGGTCGGAAGCCGAGATGTTGAAGCGGCCGCGGAACATGCCGTAGTGCCGGACCCCGACGGACACCATGACTTCGTAGATCGAATCGGTGAGCCAGCGAAGTACGCGCTGCGTCAACGGGAATCGGGCGAACATCTTCTTGGCCCGGGCGCCGAAGCGCGGGTCGATCTTGGGGACCACCCAGATCGGCGTGCGCTGGAACACCGTCAGGTCGGCGGCGGTCTTGGCCAGCTCGGGGATGAGCTGCACCGCGGTGGCGCCGGTGCCGATGACGGCGACGCGCTTGCCTGCCGGGTCGTAGTCGTCATCCCAGTCGGTGGTGTGGATGACGCGACCTTCGAAGCTCTCGATGCCGGGAATCGCCGGGATGTTCGGCTGCGACAGAAAGCCGGTGGCGGTGATCAGGTAGCGGGCGCTGAGGGTCTCACCGTCGGCGATGTTGATGCGCCACAGCGAGGCTTCCTCGTCCCAGCGGGCGCCGTTGACGACAACGTTGAACCGGATGTGCCGCCGTACGTCGTACTTGGCCGCGACGTCGTCGGCGTACCGCTTGATCTCCGGGCCCGGGGTGAACAGGCGCGACCAGTTCGGGTTGGGCTCGAAGAAGTACGAGTAGGTGGTGGTGGGCACGTCGACCGCGAGCCCCGGATAGTGGTTGACGTACCAGGTGCCGCCGAGGTCATCCTCGCGCTCGAGGATGGTGAAGTTTTCGATCCCGAGGCGTTTGAGCTGGATGGCCGCACCGATACCGGCGAACCCTGCGCCGACGATGACCGCGTCGAACTGCTGCGTCGTCATATTCAGACGGTACCTCAGGTACCGCTTCGCGCCACGAACACGAGAGCCGCGGCGACGGCCAGCGCGGGGACGTCCAGGGTCTTGGAGCCCAGGTCATGGCGGGCCCCGGTGACCTCGATGAGCTCGGTGGGCGCCGGGATCAGCTGGGCCGCGGCGGTGAGCTCGTCGATGCTGCCGAACGGGTCGGCCGTGCCGTGGGTGAAGACCGTCGGGACCTTGATCTGGCCCAGGTGCTCGGTGCGCGCGCGTTCCGGCTTGCCCGGTGGGTGCAGGGGATAGGAGAACAGCGTCAGTGCCGCCAGGTCGGCGCCCTGCGCTACCACCATCGACGTCATCCGGCCACCGTAGGAATGGCCGCCGGCGATCACCGGTCCGTCGGTCAGCGTGTGGGCCAGTTCGATGGCCTCGATGATGCCCTGCTGGTCCGATGCCGCCGAGTTGGAGGGCGGTCCCTTCGGGCGGCGGCGCCGGTACGGCAGGTTGTAGCGGATCGCGAGCCAGCCGTGGCGAGCCCATTCGTCGCAGAGGCGGATGATCAGCGGGGCGTCGCGGTTTCCGCCCGCGCCGTGCGTCAGCAGCACGACACCCGTCGGCGTCTCGTCGGGTTCGTGCGCGATGCCCGCGATGTCCTCGAGGCTCATGCCTGCAACCTGAACAGCGCGTTGACCGGACCGTGCCCGTGGCCCAGGGGGTAGGCCGCCCGCAGGCACTCGGTGACCCAGCTCTTGCCGAACGCCACCGCGTCGGGCACCGAAAAACCGTGCGCCAGCGCGCAAGCCGTGGATGCGGCCAGCGTGTCGCCCGCGCCGTGGTCATGGCCGGTGTCGATGCGCTCGGTGGTGAATTCGTAGAACTCGCTGCCGTCGTACAGCAGGTCCGGGCTGTGATCGCTGGACCGCAGGTGACCGCCCTTGACCAGGGCCCACTTCGGGCCCAGGTCGTGCAGGGCCTTGGCGGCGTCGCGTTGCGTTGCGGCGTCCACCACGTCGATATCGGTGATCAGCCGCACCTCGTCGAGGTTGGGGGTGACGAGCGTTGCGATCGGGAACAGCTGCGTGCGAACCGAATTCAGCGCGCTCGGGTGCAGTAGCGGGTCGCCGTGCATCGATGCGCACACCGGGTCGACGACCAGCGGGATGTCACCGTCGAGACTCTGCCATGTGTCCGCGACCGCACCGATGATCTCGGCCGAGGCCAGCATGCCGGTCTTGGCCGCCTGGATGCCGATGTCGTCGGCGACTGCGGTGATCTGGCCACTGATGATGTCGAGCGGCAGCTCGTGAAAACCCTTGACCCCCACCGAGTTCTGTACCGTCACTGCTGCGACGGCGACGCATCCGTGCACGCCGAGCATCGCGAAGGTACGCAGGTCGGCCTGGATGCCGGCGCCACCGCCGGAATCCGAGCCCGCGATGGTCATCACCCGCAGCGGCGTTTCGCCCGGCGGGGTCAAAGGTAGAAAGCTCACGGAGCCAAGGGTAGATACACCCGGTTGCCGTGGTCGGCGAACTCCTGGGATTTCTCCGCCATGCCCTGTGCGATCTCGTCCGCGTAGTCGGGGGCGACCCCGTCCGGATAGGCATCGCGGATGTCCTGCGTGATGCGCATCGAGCAGAACTTCGGGCCGCACATCGAGCAGAAGTGCGCCGTCTTGGCCGGCTCGGCGGGCAGCGTCTCGTCGTGGTACTCGCGGGCGGTGTCCGGGTCGAGTGACAGCGCGAACTGGTCGTGCCAGCGGAACTCGAAGCGGGCCTGCGACAGGGCGTTGTCACGGTCCTGTGCACCGGGGTGCCCCTTGGCCAGGTCAGCGGCGTGCGCAGCGATCTTGTAGGCGATCACCCCGTCCTTGACGTCCTTGCGGTTGGGCAGGCCCAGGTGCTCCTTGGGTGTGACGTAGCAGAGCATCGCGGTCCCGGCCTGCGCGATGATCGCCGCGCCGATGGCCGAGGTGATGTGGTCGTACGCCGGCGCGATGTCGGTCGCCAACGGGCCGAGGGTGTAGAACGGCGCCTCTTCGCAGAGTTCCTCTTCCAGGCGGACGTTCTCGACGATCTTGTGCATCGGGACGTGGCCCGGGCCCTCGATCATGACCTGCACGCCATGGGATTTCGCGATCTTGGTGAGTTCGCCCAGGGTGCGCAGCTCGGCGAACTGGGCCTCGTCGTTGGCGTCGGCGATCGAGCCGGGACGCAGGCCGTCCCCGAGGGAGAACGTGACGTCGTAGCGCTGCAGGATTTCGCAGAGTTCTTCGAAGTGCGTGTACAGGAACGACTCCTGATGGTGCGCCAGGCACCATGCCGCCATGATCGACCCGCCGCGCGACACGATGCCGGTGACGCGCTTGACGGTCAGCGGGATGTAGCGCAGCAGCACACCGGCGTGCACCGTCATGTAGTCGACGCCCTGCTCGCACTGCTCGATGACGGTGTCGCGGTAGAGCTCCCAGGTCAGCTTGGTGGGATCGCCGTTGACCTTCTCCAGCGCCTGGTAGATCGGCACGGTGCCGACCGGGACGGGGGAGTTGCGCAGGATCCACTCACGGGTCATGTGGATGTCCTTGCCGGTGGACAGATCCATTATGGTGTCGGCGCCCCAGCGGGTGGCCCACACCATCTTGTCGACCTCTTCGGAGATCGAGGACGTGACGGCAGAGTTGCCGATGTTGGCGTTGACCTTCACCGCGAACGCCTTGCCGATGATCATCGGTTCGAGCTCGGGGTGGTTGTGGTTGGCCGGGATGATGGCGCGACCGATGGCGACCTCGTCGCGGACCAGCTCAGCCGGCACGCCCTCGCGCTCGGCGATGAACGCCATCTCCGCGGTGATCTCGCCGTTGCGGGCACGCTGCAGCTGGGTGCCGCGGTCCTTGACGACGCCGGGACGGGCGGGCAGGCCCTTCTCCAGGTCGATGGTGGCGGTCTCGTCGGTGTACGGACCCGACGTGTCGTACAGGTCGAGATGGTCACCGGTGGTCAGGTTGACCCGCCGGAACGGGACTTTTCCACCGTCGGGAAGCTCCCGGTAAACCTTGGTGCTGCCCTGGATGGGGCCGCAGGAAAGGTCGTTGAATACAGCAATTGTGGACATCTGCATACTCCCTACGCCGGCATTACCCGGTCAGGTTCATACGGTCGACGGCGCCATTCAGCCGTCCTCTCAGCGCACCAGGGTGTGCGCTCCCGCGCGGACGTTGTTCACCGTAGTCGATCGCTGCGGGAAGGCAAGGTCGGTGACCGGGAATCGAATTGTCATGAGGTCGTTTGTATAGCTAACATATGTTTTTCTGATATTGGAGCGAAGACCGACTGATGACGACTGACACCGAGCTCACCGGACAGCCCGACACCGCGCTCGCGGCAACCGCGCGCCGACGCGTCCAGATGGACCACGACCACCCCCGCTACAAGTGGGTCGTGCTGGCCAACACCACCCTGGGCACACTCCTGGCCACGATCAACGCGTCGATCGTGCTGATCTCACTGCCGGCGATCTTCCGGGGTATCGGGTTGAACCCGCTGGCGCCGAGCAACGTCAGCTACCTGCTGTGGATGCTGATGGGCTACCTCGTGGTGACCGCCGTGCTCGTGGTGCCGTTCGGGCGACTCGGGGACATGTACGGCCGGGTCCGCATCTACAACCTGGGTTTCGTCATCTTCACGCTGGCGGCCGTCGCGCTGTCGTTCGATCCGTTCCACCTCGGTGGCGGTGCGATCTGGCTCATCGCCTGGCGGGTGATCCAGGGCGTCGGCGGCGCGATGCTGATGGCGTCGTCGTCGGCGATCCTGACCGACGCCTTCCCGGCCAACCAGCGCGGCATGGCCCTCGGCGTGAACATGGTGGCCGCGGTGGCCGGATCGTTCCTCGGTCTGCTGATCGGCGGGTTCCTCTCGGAATGGGAGTGGAAGGCCGTGTTCTGGGTCGGCATCCCGATCGGCGTGGTCGGCGCCATCTGGAGTTACCGGTCGCTGCGTGAGCTGGGTACCCGGTCGCCCGGCAAGCTGGACTGGGCCGGCACGGTGACCTTCGGTCTGGGCCTGACGGTGTTGCTGCTCGGCATCACGTACGGCATTCAGCCGTACGGTGATTCGCCGACGGGCTGGGGCAGCCCCGCGGTCCTGGGCTCCATCGGTGTGGGTCTGCTGCTGTTGGTGGTGTTCTGCATCATCGAGCTCAAGGTCGAGTCGCCGATGGTCGACATGCGGCTGTTCAAGTCGGCGACCTTCGGTATGGGCAACCTGGCCGGGCTGCTGTCGTCGGTGGGCCGCGGTGGCCTGCAGTTCATGCTCATCATCTGGCTGCAGGGCATCTGGTTGCCGCTGCACGGCTATGACTTCGAATCGACGCCGCTGTGGGCGGGCATCTACCTGCTGCCGGCGACCATCGGCTTCCTGGTGGCGGCACCCGTCGCCGGCAGCCTGTCCGACCGCTTCGGCGCCCGGCCGCTGGCGGTCGGCGGCATGCTGCTGATGGCAGTGACTTTCGTTGCGCTACTGCTCATTCCGGTCAATTTCGAGTACTGGGAATTCGCCCTGCTGGTCTTCCTCAACGGTGTCGGCGGCGGCATCTTCACCGCGCCGAACACCGCGGCCATCATGTCCAGCGTGCCGGCGGCGCAGCGCGGCGCGGCATCGGGTGTGCGGTCGACGTTCTTCAACGCCGGCAGCTCGCTGTCGATCGGCATCTTCTTCTCGCTCATGGTCGTCGGCCTGGCCGGCACCTTGCCGACCGCGTTGTCCAGCGGCCTGCAGCAGCAGGGGGTTTCGGCCGACGTCGCACAGCAGGTGGCCGAACTGCCGCCGGTGGGCAGCCTGTTCGCGGCCTTCCTCGGCTACAACCCGATGGGCGAACTGCTGGCGCCGTTCCACACCCTGCAACAGCCCGGCGTCAATGCCGCCACCCTGACCGGTCAGAGCTTCTTCCCGCAGCTCATCACCGAGCCGTTCCACTCCGGCCTGGTCGTGGTGTTCGGCGCGGCCGCGGTCATGATGCTGCTGGGTGCGGTGGCGTCGATGTTCAACCCCGGTACCTACGCCACCGAGCCCGGCGCCGACAACGCGGCGTGACGCCCCGTCAGCGGTCGAAAACCGCTGCCAATTGGTCGGATTCGGGTATCGACTGGCACGCCAGCCGGACGCCGATGCCGAGTTCGTAGTCGTCGAGGGTGTCGTTGACCCGCATGCTCACCTCGCCCTGGCGCAGGGTGTATGCGCAGGCGCCGCAGTTGCCTTCGCGGCAGGCGTAGGTCGCGTCGATACCTTGGCTCAGCAGGGTGTCGAGCAGCACTTCGCCCTTGGGCCAACTGATCTCGTGGGTATCGCCGTCGATCTCGACGGTCGCGGTCACCGAGTCGGAGGTTGCCGCCGAACCGGTCGCCGAATCCGGCGCGGCGAAAGCATCCGTGGTCAGTGAGACGAAGACCTCGCGGTGCACGTGCTCACGGGCGACGCCGGCGTCGTGCAGGGCGGCCGCGGCCACGTCCATGAATGCCGCTGGGCCGCACAGATAGGCGGCGGTGTCGGCGCCCGGCTTCGCGGGCAGCAAGGTGCGCAGTCCGTCCTGGGTGGGCAGGCCGGACTCGGACTCGAGCCAGTGGGCGACGGTCAGCCGGTTGCCATGTGCCGCAAGCAGTTCCGCCAACTCGGCGTCGAAGATGACCGACTCGCGGTCGCGGTTGGCGTAGGCGAGTGTCACCCGTCGGCCGGACTGCAGCAGTTGGGCGCGGATCATCGAGATGACCGGGGTGATGCCGCTGCCGGCGGCCATGAAGATCAGCTCGCTGTCTGCCGGGCGGACGGTGAAAGCGCCTGCGGGCGTGAGAGATTCCAGGGTCATTCCGGCCTTGGCGTGGTCGCACAGCCAGTTGGAGGCGAGGCCTCCCGAGGTGCGCTTCACGGTCACCTTCAGGTGCTCGTCGGCGGACGGACTGCTCGACAGGGAATAGCAGCGCGAGACCGCGCCGTCGCGCGCCGGGATGCGCAACGTCAGGAACTGGCCGGCCTGGTAGTCGAACTGCTCACGCGCGTGGCGCGCGGCCATCAGGACCAGCGACACGGCGTCGGGGGTCTCGGTGATCACCTCGACCACGGTCAACTCGTGTGACCTGGACGTTGTCGATGCGGTCATGGGGAAAGCCTTCCGTCGTGGGACCAGGTCAGATTGTCGCCGCTAACTGTGCCATTGACAAATGGCACAGTCGATGGTGTCCTACTTTCGTGACGGAAACTGATCGGGCAACGCTGCCCGAAGTACCCACGCGCGCAACGTTGCGCGCCGCGCTCTCGGCCACGGTGACACGCTGGACCCTGGGCAATCTGACCAGCGTCATCCCGATGAACACGCCCGGTGTCTGGTTCGGGCGGGGGCTGATCGCCACCATCATGGAGACCTTCGGGTCCATGCCCGGCGGCACCCGAATCATCCCGGTGCGCACACCGCATATGCGCGGTGAATGGGTCCTGGGCCCGGGTGTCGAGTTCGGCAACCGCGCCGGCTACTACGTACACGGCAGTGCGTACGTCATCTGCTCGGCCCGCACGCACCGCAAGCTGGTGGCGCGCCTGTCCGACGCGACGGGCCTGCCGATGTTCGTGGTGGACTACCGCCTCGCGCCCGAGCACCGTTTCCCGACGGCAGCCGAAGACGTCGAAGCCGGCTACCGGTGGCTGTTGTCGGAAGGCTATGCGGCCTCGGACATCGTGATGGGCGCCGACTCGGCCGGCGGTCACCTGACCTGCGACATGCTGCTGGCGCACGCCGGCGACCCGGACTTCCGGCCCGCCGGCGTGGTGCTGTTCTCGCCGTTGATCGACGTGACGCTCGGGCTCGCGCTCGAACAGGAGAAGGCGACGTACCGCGATCCGGCGATGTCGGCCACCGCCGCCGCGCGCATGGTCGGGCTGTACACCGAAGGCCAGAACTTGGCCGATCCGCGGCTGCGGCTCGACTTCGCCAAGGCAGAACAGTTGCCGCCCATGCTGATTCAGGTCGGTGGTTTCGAGATGCTGCGCGCCGACGCCCGCTACCTCGACACCGAACTCCGCCGTGCGGGTGGTGCCAGCACCCTTGAGGTCTGGCCCGGCATGGTGCACGTCTTCCAGGCCCTGCCGCATCTGGCGCCCGAAGCCGGCCCGGCGCTGCGCCGCGCCGCGGCCTTCATCGCCGATGCCTACAAACGTTCCGACGAACTCGAAAAGGTGGGCTGATGATCGGCCTCGATACGATTTTGAATGTCTTTCGCGGCCAACGCCGCTCGGACAAGGCGAAGGCGGTGGTCACCGGCGCCGGCAGCGGCATCGGCCGGTCGTTCGCGCTCGAACTCGCCCGGCGGGGTGGCGAGATCATCTGCGCGGATATCAGCCTCGAGCGGGCGAAAGAGACCGTCGCACTGATCGACCACCTGCCGACGGGCAAGGGGCACGCCGTGCAGTGCGACGTCGCCGACCGCACCGCCATCGAGTTGCTGGCCAAGCAGGCGCAGGAGATCTTCGGTGGCGCACCGACGCTGGTCATCAACAACGCTGGTGTCGGCATCGGTGGAAAACCGGTGGGCGACATCGGTTTCGAGGACTGGGACTGGGCGCTCGGCATCAACCTGTGGGGTGTGGTGTACGGCTGTGAGGTCTTCACGCCGCTGCTGCGCGAAGCCGGCCGGGGCGGCATCATCAACGTGGCCTCGGCGGCCGGGTTCGCGGCCGCGCCGTCGATGGCGGCCTACAACGTGTCGAAGGCCGGCGTGATGTCGCTGTCGGAAACCCTCGCCGCCGAACTCGACGGCACCGACATCGCCGTCACCGTCCTGTGCCCGACGTTCGTGAAGACCAACGTCTTCACCGACGGCCGCATCACCCCGAGCTCGATGAGCCTGAGCCAACAGCTGGCTCGCTGGACCGGACTGTCCGCCGATAACGTCGCCGCCCGCACCCTGGACGCGCACGACGGCGGCCGGCTCTACGTGGTGCCGCAACTCGACGCCACCGTCATCTGGCACCTCAAGCGACACTTCCCCGCCCTGTACGTCCGCGGTGCCGGACTACTCGGACGTGTACTTCCCAAGGACTGAAAGGAACCCATCATGGCAATGGATCTCGATGAGATGCTGCAGCGGATCAAGGACAAGCAGTGGGCTCTGGCCGACATCGACTGGGACGCACCGGGTGCCGAGCTGATCGAGCCCGAACTGTGGGCCAAGCTCAAGCCGTTCATGACCGATCTGATGTGGATCGAGAACGTCGGCGCCCGTGGCTTCGCCGCGCTGGCCAAGAAGGCCCCGACGCCGACGCTCAAGAGCATCTATGAGCACTTCCACGCCGAGGAGCAGAAGCACGCGAACGCCGAGCTGGCGCTGATGCGCCGCTGGGGCATGCTCGAGAACGACGAGGTGCCGCCGCCGAGCGTCAACGTGCAGCTGGTGATCACCTGGCTCGACAAATTCTCCGACGGCATGTCGCTGTCGATCCTCGGCACCGTCATTCCCATGCTGGAAGTGGCGCTCGACGGAGCACTCATCAAATTCATCACCGATGAGGTCAAGGATCCGGTGGCGCAAGAGGTCTTCAAGCGCATCAACTCCGACGAATCCCGCCACTTGGCAGTCGATTTCGAGGTGATGGACATCATCGGCCACGCAGGCATGCGCAAGCTGGCCGTCGACTTCGTCGGTAGCTGGATGAACCCCGCGCTGGTCGTCGGCACGCTCAGCTACTTCCCGCTGCTGAACAAGATGCGCGACAACATCGTGGCCATGGGCGTCAACGAAGAGCGCCTGTACCAGGCGATGCGCCGCTTCCAGAGCGTCGGTGAGCGAAGCGCTTTCGCGCGCCGGGTGCCCATGTACCGGTTCGTCTCGTGGCACGCCAAGAAGGTGATCGACCGCACCTCGAAGTACCACTGGCTCGCCGATTCGCTCGTGGTGGTCACCGGCGCCATCCCGATGCCGCTGATTCGGAACACGCCCAGCTGGTCGGACGAGATGACCTACGAGCCGGTGGCCTGATCATGACAATCTCTACTGCCATCATCGGTGCCGGGTTCGCCGGAATCGGCGCCGCCATCCGACTCAAAGACCAGGGCATCACCGACTTCGAGATCTTCGAACGCGGCACCCGGGTCGGCGGCACCTGGCGTGACAACACGTACCCCGGTGCGGCGTGCGACATTCCGTCGCGGCTCTACTCCTACAGCTTCGCGCCGAACCCGGAGTGGTCACACACCTACTCCGGTAGTGACGAGATCCTCGGATACATCGACAGCATGGTCGAGTCGTTCGGTATCGCGCCGCACATCCGCTTCGGCCACAACGTGACCGGTGTGGAGTACGACGAGGTGGCGGGGGAGTGGACCGTCAACTTCGAGGGTCGCGAGCCGGTGCAGGCGCGCACCGTCATCGTCGCCTCGGGGCCGTTGGCGAACGCCAGCTTCCCGAAGATCGAGGGCATCGAGACCTACGAAGGTCACAAGATCCACAGTGCCCGTTGGGATCACGACTACGACTTCACCGGCAAGAAGGTCGCGGTCATCGGCACCGGCGCCAGTGGTGTGCAGATCGTCCCGGAACTGGTCAAGGTCGCCAAGTCGGTCAAGGTATTCCAGCGCACGCCCGGCTGGGTGATCCCGCGGCTCAACAGTTCTACCTCGGGTTGGCTGAAGCGCATCTACAAGGACGTGCCGTTCGCGGAGAAGCTTGCCCGGTCGGCGTGGTTCTGGGGCCATGAGTCGGTGGCGCTCGGGGTGGTGTGGGACAGCCCGTTCACCCGGGTCGTCGAAGCGCTGAGCCTCGCGAATCTGCGCCTGCAGGTGAAGGATCCGTGGCTGCGCCGCCAGCTCACCCCGGACTTCTCCGCCGGGTGCAAGCGGCTGCTGATGACCGCCGACTACTACCCGGCGCTGCAGGCCGACAACTGCAAGCTCGTCACGTGGCCCATCGCGCGGTTGTCGCCCAAGGGAATCCGGACTGTCGAAGGCATCGAGCACCAGTTCGACGCCATCGTGTTCGCCACCGGTTTCGAGGTGTCCAAGGCCGGTACCCCGTTCCCCGTTGTCGGTATCGATGGCCGCGAGCTCGCCGCGGAATGGAGCCGGGGCGCGTACGCCTACCGCAGCGTCGCGGTGTCCGGTTACCCCAATCTGTATTTCACCTTCGGGCCCAACTCCGGCCCCGGCCACAGCTCCGCGCTGGTGTACATGGAGGCGCAGATCGACTACATCGTCGAGGCGATCTCCACGCTGCTGCAGTTCGGGTGGAAGTCGCTCGACGTGCGGCCCGAGGTGCAGGCCCGGTACAACGAGGACATCCAGCGGCGGCTGCAGTCCACGACGTGGAACTCGGGCTGCCAGAGCTGGTACCTCACCGAGGACGGCTTCAACGCGACGATGTTCCCCGGGTTCGCCACCCAGTACGTCAACCAGTTGAAGGCGGTCAATCTGCACGACTTCAAGATCACCGCTGAACAGACCAGCGGTGCATCGGTCCTGACCGCATAGAATCCGCTGGTGGCTGAGTACCGGATCGACGACCTCGCGCGTGAAGCGGGGACGACAACCCGGAACGTCCGCGTCTACCAGGAGAACGGCCTGCTGCCCCGGCCTCAGCGCCGGGGCCGGGTCGCGATCTACACCGACCGGCACCTGAGCCAACTGCAGGCCATAGTCCGCCTGCTCAGCGAGGGCTTCACCGTCAAACACATCCTGAAGTTCCTCACCGGCCTGCAGCGCGGTGAGGGGCTCGTCGAGGTGCTGGACCTGACGGAGCTCGAGGAGCTGGTGATCGCGCCGTGGTCGAACCCGGAGGCGCAGACCATGACCCGGGCAGAGCTGGAGATGCAGCTGGGCCGGCTCGACGGCGCGACGCTACGCCGGCTCGCCGCGGGCCGGATCATCGAGCCGACGGACGACAAGGACTCGTACCTGGTACCTGACCGGCGGGTCATCGACGACTTCGCCCGGCTCATCTCCCGCGGGATGCCGTTGACCGCGATCCTCAAGACCACCACGGCAGTCGACAAGAAGCTCGACGAAGCCGCCCGGGCCATGACCCGGGCCGGGCATACCGAGGTGGTCCGGCAGCGGGGGACGGGTTGGTACCCCAGCAACGACGTCGAACTTGCCTGGGCCGCCGATCTGATCGATGCCATGCGCCGTGTATCCCGCCGTTCTGCCCACGCTAGCCTTGACCGCGCGTTAGATGAAGCGGTGCGAGCCGAGCTGCGGCAGTACCAGCAGGAAGCCAAGGACAAGGGGGCTCCTGTCGAACGGAAGGCGTGAGTCATGGCGCAGGCAGACGGAGCTGAGGCTTCCTCCGGCAAACGGAAGCGCGGGCCGAGGACCCTCGTCCAAGCCGTGTTCGCATTGATGGACGATGTCGCCGAGCTCCGGAAATCGGCGCAGTTCATCGCCGACAACATCGCCGCCCTGAGCGAGAGCGCAGCGGGCATCGACCGGCATGCGGAACTGATCGCCAGCCAGATCACCACCTTGACCGAGGCCGCGGCAGGCATCGACACGTCGGCCGAGAAGATCGCCTACGGGGCCAACAACATCGCCGCGACCCTGCCGAGCCTGAAGCGGCTCGCCGAAGTCGTGGAGCCGCTCGACACCACGGTGGCCCGGCTCGGCTGGCTCGTTGACCGCCTTCCGGGTGGAAAACGAAACTAGTCGTCAATTCCTGTTCTCGCAGAACGGAATTCGTCCGGAGTCGTCAATATTGACACCCGTGCCGAGCGGCTATTGCCACCCGCCGGACATCGGAGGAACGTATATCGGTGGACCGGCGGCGCCGCTGGGGCGCTGCCCCGATATAGAGGGGGTGGGTCGTGTACGCACGCTCTACCACTATTCACGCACAACCCTCGGCCATCGACGCGGGAGTCGCCCATCTCCGCGACGAAGTGATGCCCAAACTCCAAGGCCTCCAAGGGTTCGTCGGTATGTCGCTGCTCACCGACCGGGAGTCCGGCCGGTGCATTGCGGTGACCGCGTGGGAGTCCCAGGAGGCGATGAATGCTCTCGCCGAACAAGTTCGGCCCATCCGCGAACAGGCGATCGAGATGTTCGGCGGCGCCGCGACCGTCGACGAGTGGGATATCGCGTTGTTGCACCGCGTTCGCCAGATGCCCGAGGGCGCCTGTGCACGCGTCACGTGGGGGCATGTCGATCCGGCTCACGCCGACGCCGCCATCGAACACTTCAAGATGAACATCGTCCCCGACAGCGAGGCGCTCGAGGGCTTCTGCAGCACCAGCCTCCTGGTTGACCGGAACACCGGCCGCGGCGTCGCCTGCACCACGTTCGACAGCCGGGAAGCCATGGAGCGCAACCGGGAAGGCGCCCAGACCATGAAGCGGATGCGCATGAAGGAAACCGGCGCAGCCGAGCTGGAAGAGGCTGAATTCGACGTGGCCTTCGCCCACCTGCGGGTGCCGGAACTGGTTTAGCCGCAGGCGCCGAACCTGCCCGAGGACTGGATCGGTCCCGGGTCGGGTTCGGCTGCCCCGCGGATGCAAGCCAAGAATCTGCCAAGCGTCGGGCTGCATGCTTCATCCACCAATCAGCAGCAGATCGACGGCAGCGTCGACGAACAAACAGAGAGGTCGAGTTCACATGACGCGACGAATCGCACGACTGGCCGCGGCGGCACTGCTGTCCGGTGGGATGAGTCTGGCCGCCCTCGGATTGAGCGCCGGCGCCGCCCACGCAGAACCCTCCTCGGGTACCTGGTGCCCTGGCCAGCCGGTCCCCGGCGGCTTCACCGAGGTTGACTGGGACTGGACGACCTGCCATAAGTACAACTTGGTACACCGCGGAATGCCACCTCAGGTCGTCGGCATGACCGCCGAAGACGGCTGGTACGGCGGCCACCCCCACTACCGCACAGTCGCGGGCGAGAACACCAACGCGACCTGCCAATTCTTGGGGTGCCCGTAGCTGCGACCGACAGCGCTGAGGACAACACTGTTCCCATCCCAGTGCTACGGCGAGTGTGCGGGTTTTCTACGTGGATCTCGAGTTTGGGCGTCGAAAGCTACACACTCGGCGTAAGGCCGTCGCGACTATGACCAGCTGCCGTTGACGACGGCGAAACCCATTGTGAACTGTCACTGATGTCCTGAGGCATAACAACCGACACGATCGGCCGATCGCGGCGACGTGCCATCAACGACGGTTAGGGCACCTAAACACGAGGGCCGCAGGAGGATTGGGGACTGCGAGTTGCTCGGGGTAGGGATCGTCGACGTTTAGATCGACTAGTCAACGGTATGCGGGCAATGCGATGGCGCACCGAGAGCCGGCAAGTCCCCAAAGTCGCAGGCTTGGCGCCGCTTAGTTGATCTAACCGTCGAGGATCGCAGGCACGAACCGGGGAGTGCCGGAGCCCGGGCCGGGGTGAGGTCGGGCGAGTGCTACTGAGACCACCTAACCGTCGACGGTCGCGGGTTCGCGCTCCGAGTTGGTCGTCGCGGAGTGCCTCTCGGCGTGCGGCTTACTCGGCCACCAGATGCGGTTGCCGATCATGGCCATCGCGGCGGGCACCAGCACGGTGCGGACGAGCGTGATGTCGATCAGCAGGCCGATGCCGATGGTGAACCCGATCTGCAGCAGGTTGATCACGCGCCCGGTCATCAGCGCGAACATGGTGAGCGCGAAGACGATTCCGGCGGTGGTGATGACGCTGCCGGTACTGCCGAAGCTGCGCATGATGCCGCGGATCATGCCGTCACCCGACTCGTCGCGGATGCGGGCGGCGAACAGCATGCTGTAGTCCGCGCCGACCGCGATGAGCGCCATGAAGGACACCGGGAACACCGACCAGTCCACGTCGACGCCGATGAGGTGCTGCCACACCAGGACACTGACTCCGGCGGCGGCGGTGAACGACAGCGTCACGACGGCGACCATGAACACCGGCGCGAGGATGCTGCGCAGCAGCGCGATCAACACCAGGAGCACCCCCAGGATCGCGACGATGCCGTAGACGGCGAAGTCGTGCCACACCTGGTCGCGCATGTCTGCCGACAGTGAGGCCAAGCCCGTGCTCGCGAAACGTGCTGTCTGCAAAGAGGTTCCGGTTGCGGCCTCGGTCGCCGCCGGCGCCAGCGCGCGGGAGGCATCGAGGGCCTGGGCGCTGTACGGACTGATCTTCCAGATGACGAGCATCCGCGCCGTCTTGCCGTCGGGGGAGAACAGCAGGTCCTGCGCGGCCCGGAATGCCGGGTCGGAAAAGCCCTGTGGCGGAAGGTAGAAGCCCGACGCCGGGCCGTTGCCGGTGTGTGTGCTCAAGGTCGTCAGGTAGTCCGTCGCCTGGCCGAGCCCGTCGGTGAGCCGCCCGGACATGGTGACCACCTGGTCCACGCCGCCCTTGACCTGGTCGAGCCCGACGGCCAGCCGGGTCATCCCGGCGCTGAGCTGGTCGGCGCCGCGCACGAGCTCGGCCAGCTGGGTGCGGGCCTGGGCCGGCGACCCGCCGGGCAGGTTCGACACCATCTTCTGCAACGTGGCCAACGCATTTCGGATGGCGGGCTCTGCGGCCCGCACCTTCTCGACGGTCACCTGCGGGACGGCAGAGAGCCGCTGAGCCTGCAGCAGCGCGCGGCTGACCGCACCGTTGGAGATGGCGTCGAGGTCGGCGATGTCTGCACGAGCGCGACTGCACACCGGGTTCATCAAACAATCCGGTCCGGGTTGCGGGTCAAGTGCCGAGCCGAGCGCCGAGCTCACCAGCCGACCGGCGTCGGCGACCTGCGCGTTGCCGTCGATGGCCTGCAGTGCCACGTCGAGCAATCCGGTGGAGGAGCTGAGATCGGCCAGTGCCGAACGGACATCCACGGTGCCGTCGGTGAGGGTCGACAGCCCGGCACCGGCGGCCTGGTACCCGTCGAGCACCTGATGTGCCAGCCCGGTCACCTGCCGGATGCCCGAAACCAATTGGGGAATCTGGGTCACCGCGGAGGCGGCACCGTCGCGCAGCTGGGCGGCACCGGAGTCCAGCCGGTGAATGTCGGGAACCGCCTTGTTGACCTGGTTCTTGGCATCGCCGAGCCGGTCGGCCACGATCCCGGCCTGGTAGCCGATGGTGGTCTGTGGCAACTGTTTTCCGGCCGGCCGGGTCATGGAGCGGACATAGGCGATCTCGGGCATCCCCGCGAGGCGGCCCGCGACGCGGTCGAGCGCGGCCAGGTCGTCGGTGTTCCGCATGTCATGGTCGGAAGAAACGATGAGGTATTCCGGTGCCGCTTCGTTGACACCCCAGTGGGCGTAGGTCTTCTGGTAACCGATGGCGCTCTCGGTGTCGTCGAGTTGCATGGCGTTCTCGTCGAAGTTCACCCGGAAGGTGGTGAGAATCGATGCGGCACTGAGCAACAGCACCAGCGACGCGGTCACCAGTACGCCGGACCGGCGGATCATGGTCGACCCGATCCGGCGCCACCGCCGGTCATTGAGTGGCCGCGGTTCGGCGAGTCCGCGCTTGCCCAGAATCGACAGCAGCGCGTAGGGCAGGGACATCGAGACGGCCAGGCCCACGACGATGGCGATGGCGATCGGTGGACCTGCGGCTTTGAACATGCCCAGCTCGGTGAATCCCATGGCCGTGGCGGCCGCTGCGATGGTCAACATCGACGCGATCAGGATGCCTGAAACCCGCTGTCCGGCTTGTGCTATCGCGTCAGCGACGGGCACTTGGCTGCGCCGGGCCTCGTGATAGCCGGCCAGGATGAAGATCGCGTAGTCGGTGGCGGCACCGAGCAGCATCGCGGTCATCAGTGAGATGGTGAAGTTCGAGACGGTGAGGACCCCGGCCATGCCGAGCAGGGACACGATCGGCCGGGCGACGCCGAGGGCGATGCCGATCGTCAACAACGGGACCATCGCGGTGGGCAGGGACCGATAGACCATCAGTAGCACCAGCGTGATCAGCAGGACGGACACCGCGGTGATGATCAGCAGCGAGAAGTCCATGGCGCTGAACAGATCAGCCAGCGTCGGTGACGGTCCGGTGAGGTACACCCCGACCCCGGGCGGTTTGGGCAGGGCCTGGAGCTGATTGCGGATCTCGATGGTGTTCTTGTGTGCCTTGGTGGACCCGACGTCGCCAGTGCCGGCGAGGACCAGGTTGATCGCCTTGTGGTCCGGGCTGAGCGCGATGTCGCGCAGCTGTGGATTGTCGTAGGTGTCGAGCACGTAGGCGACGTTGGACTTGTCCCGCTGCAGAGTGGCGACGATGTCCCGATACAGGGCCTCGTCGGCGGCGTTGATGCCGCGCTCGTCGACCAGCACGACGCTGCCGACGGCGGAGGAACGGGGGACGCCGAAGGCGTCGGACATCTCGCGCAGCGTCTGCGCGGCCTTGATGTTGGCCGGCATGAACGGCGCCGAGCGCTCGGCGACCGTCTGCTCGAGCTGAGGGATGGCGACGTTGAGGATTCCGGCCAGCGCTACCCAGAAGCCGATGACGACCCATGCCCACTTGGCACAGAAACTGCTGGTGGCGGCAAAAAACCTACTGTTGTGTCCCACCCGGACCCCCTCGATTCGAGACCCGAACTACACCGTTCGGTCTACTATTGAGGGCAGACGCTAGTAGACCACTTGGTATACAAACAATGCTGAAGGACAGGGAGTTACGTCACATGAGTGCCCGCGATCGGCTCGTCGTCACAGCCATCGATCTGATTCGGCGCCAGGGCGTTTCCGGTACAGGGCTCAGCCAGCTGCTCGAACGCAGCGGAACGGCACGCCGGTCGCTCTACCTGAATTTCCCTGGTGGCAAGGCCGAACTCGTCGCCGATGCGACCGTGGCGGCAGGAAACATGCTGGGCGACGGCATCGACCGCCTGATCGGCGAAAAGGGTCCGGTCGGGGCGGTGCGTGCCTTTGTCGAGATGTGGATTTCGAACCTGACCAGCAGTGACTTCGAGGTCGGCTGCCCGATCATGGCTGCTGCCCTCGGCCGCAGCGAGGCGCCGGCGGCCGCCGACGCCGCTGGTGAGGTGTTCCTGGACTGGGAGCGTCGAATTGCCGCCGGGCTCGAAACCGCAGGGTTGTCAGCCGATGACGCCGCTCGCCAGGCGACGCTGACCGTCGCGGCGGTGGAGGGCGCCATCGTCATGGCGCAGGCAACCAAGTCGGACGTGCCGCTACGCCGTGTCGAGGCGGCACTTGTCGAGTCGGTGGAGCAGTACCTGAATTAGGCGGACTTTGCAGGGGCTGTGCCGGACAGGCAGTCGGCGATGAAACTGGCCATGCGCGCATAGGCCCGGCGGCTCTCGGGCAGTCCGGGGAATATGGCCGGGAACGCGTGGACCTGACTGGGCCACGCCGCGACCTCGCACTTGCGCCCGGCCTGGATCAGCCTGTCCTGCATCCGCTCGGCATCGCACAGTAGTGACTCCGTCTCGGAGGCGACGATCAGCGACGGCGGCATCGCGTCCATCGGGCCGGACACCGGCTCCAATTCGTCGAGATTGCCGGCGGGACAGATGCGTTCGGTGATGACCGGAAAGCCGGCGGCGATCCCGAAGACATCCGTCGCCGCAGTCGAATGCGCAGTGCGTGCGGCGTTGTCCAATTCCAGCAGAGGCGAAATGCCGACCACCCCTGCGGGACTCGGGAGCCCGTGCTTCGGGGCCTGCTGCGCGGTCGCGAACGCCAGGAATCCGCCGGCCGAGTCGCCGGCGAGGACCACCTTGGCCGGATCGACGCCCGCACTCAGCAGGTGGCGGTAAGCGCTCAAGCAGTCCTGGATGGTCGTCTCCAGGTCGACCTCGGGGTACTGCCGATATTCGATGTGTACCAACGGCAATCGCGTGACGCGCGAGAGCGTCGCGACGGCGCGCAGGTGGGTGTTCAGGTCCCCGAGGACGAACCCGCCGCCGTGGAAATACAGGATGACCCCGTCGGTGATGGGCGCGTCGAGGTCGGACGGCGACACCCATTCGACGGGCAGGCCGTTCCAGTTTTCGGCGACCAGCCGGAAGCCGCGCGGTGGCCGACGACGCTGCAGGCTGGCCAACTTGTTGACATTGCGTCCCACCCGCACGATCCGCTGTGACGTCGCCTCGTACTCCGCCGTGGTCAGTGCGCGAATCAGAATGCGGGCCAACAGCAGTGACGCGAAGAAGTGAATGATGCGCGCGCGCAGGCTGGCCGGCTCGGCGGCGTGAATGACCGCGCTCACTGTGCCAACTCCACCAGCACCGGCGCGTGATCGCTGGGCTGCTTGCCTTTTCGTTCCTCGCGGACGATCTCACCGTGGGTGACGCGTGCCGCGAACTCCGGTGAGCCCAGCACGAAGTCGATGCGCATGCCCTGCTTCTTGGGGAACCGCAGCTGGGTGTAGTCCCAATAGGTGTAGACCCCGGGGCCAGGTGTGAACGGCCGCACCACGTCCGCGAAGCCGGCGTCGTTGATGGCGCGGAATGCCGCGCGCTCCGGCTCGGACACGTGCGTCGAGTTCTGGAACACCGCCATGTCCCAGACGTCCTCGTCGGTCGGCGCGATGTTCCAGTCGCCCATGAGTCCCAACGGCAACGACGGATCGTCGGCCAGCCAACCGGTCGCGGTGTCCCGCAGCGCGGCAAGCCATTTCAGCTTGTAGGGCAGGTGCGGGTCTTCCAGCGTCCGGCCGTTGGGCACGTACAGGCTCCACAGCCGGACCCCGCCGCAGGTGGCGCCGATGGCGCGTGCCTCGTCGGCGTCCTGCCACTGCGGCTGGCCGTCGAAACCGATCTGCACGTCTTCGAGTCCGACGCGGGATGCGATCGCCACGCCGTTCCACTGGCTGTGTCCGACGTGCGCGACTTCGTAACCGAGCGCCGCGAACGGCATCGTCGGGAACTGCTCGTCCTTGCACTTGGTCTCCTGCATGGCGAGCACGTCGACGTCCGCGCGCGACAGCCAGTCCGTGACCCGGTCGACCCGGGTGCGGATGGAGTTGACGTTCCAGGTGGCGATACGCATAACGCTCCGATCAGACAGGCTCGGGGACTTTCAGTTCCCGACGTAGGGCGGTGAAATCGGTGATGGTCTTGGTCGCGACGCTGGCGACCGGCCGGGCATTGCGGCCGGTGGCCTCGGACTTGGACACCATCACCACACCGTCGATGTACGGCTGAATGGTGGTGGCGTTCTGCACCGTCGCGACGATCACCAGCTGGAAACCGAACTTGCGGAACGCCTGCAGCGCCTGCGAGGCGAACTGCGGGTCGGACTTGGAGAACGCCTCATCCAGCATGAGCTGCGCGAAAACCGGCTTGTTGTCGCCGCTTTCGGGGTTGGCCAGGTTGAAGCTGAGCGCCCCGGCCAGGCAGAAGGCCATCAGCTTCTCCTGCTCGCCACCGGAGTTGTCACCGGCGTTGCTGTGCGTGCGGATCAGTTCGCCGCTCGCCACGTCCCACTCGGCGCAGTCGAACGTGAACCGGTTGCGCACGTCGAGCGCATCGCGGGTCCAGGCGCGGTCCTCGGGATTGTTGCCGGCCAGGCGGTTTCGCAACCGCAGGATGTCGGCGTACTGCTCGAGGATCGCCTTCTTGTCGCCGAGCCCCACCTCGGCGATGCGCCGCGAGATAGCCTTGACGATGTCGGTCAGTTCGGAGACGGCGACCATGCTGCGCGGGTTGGCGCGCAGCGTCAGCCGGGTGCCGCGGTTAAATTCCACTGCGCCCAAACCGGTGTTGACACGGTCGATCTGCTCGCTGATGCGCCGGGTCTCCTGCTCGGCGACGCGGTGCAGCGTCAGGATCGCGTCGGGCGCCTGTTCGGTGATCAGCCGCATCATGCGGTCGTAGGCGTCGGGCAGCTCGCGCTCGTCGATGTGTCGGCAGACCGACACATAGTCGTAGATGCGCTCGTCGAAGTCGTCCGAGTCGTTCGGAATCGCATCCGGGAACGACGCGTCGAACGTCGCGACGATGCGCGACAGCTCCTCGTAGGAGCGCCGGCGGCTCTCGGTGAGCTGGTCGCGTTCGCGGCGGATGGCGGCGAACAGCGCCTCGCGGTGTGGCTCGGGGTTGAGCAGTTCCAGCGGCACCGGGACGTCAGCGGCATAGCGGCGCAACAGATCTGTGGCCTGCTCCGACACCGCGGCGGGGGAGAGCCGGTCCTGCAGATCCATCAGCTTGGTCCGGCGGGCGTCGAGATCGTCGCGCCGGGTCTGGATGGCGCCGCGCCGGGTCATCAGGGTCTGGATGTCCACCCAGCACTCTTCGGCGCGGGCCGACAGCGCCTCGATGTCGGGGTGGTCGGCCAGTAGCAGCTCGTATTGCTCGCGGAGCCGGTCGGCGTGGCCCTCGGCGGTGTCGGTGTCGATCTGGCTCCACTGCGGGAATTGTTCGTAGACGGCCTTGCAGGCCGCTGCTCGGTCGCGCCACCGTTGCCGTTGCGCCGCAATCTCATCCGCGGCCCGGCGGGCTGTGTTGAAGGCCTCCTCGGCCTCGGTGAGCTCGGCGTGTAGCGCTTCCAGCTTGGCGCCGATGTCACCCTGATAGATGTACTCGGACGGCTTGATCGGGCGCCGGTCGTCCTTGATGGCCAGCCGGTCGGAGTCCTTGTACAGACCCGTGTCGGTGACGGCGCGGCGGAAGCGCACGAACACATCGGGGGTGTCCACGCAGATGTGGTCACCGGCCGCGGCGATCACATCGGCGGCCTCGGCGGCACAGGGATGCTTCGGCTTGACCAGGAAAAGCTTGCCCGCCAACGTGTTCGGCTCGGCTCCGCGTCCCGAGGCGCCGGCGCGAACGTGGTGCAGCGCCAGCCGTCCGCGCATGTTGGTCTCGTTGACGAATCGCAGCACCTTGGCGTAGTGCTGATCGGGTACCAACAGCCGCAGGCCGACCCCGCGCAGCACCTTCTCCACCGCGAGCCGCCAGCGGGAGTGCTCGGGCTGCAAGTCGAAAAGCTCGGCCACATAAGGCAGTTCGGCCGGGTCGATGCCGACGCCCGCGCAGATGTGGTCGCGCATCGTCACGGCCGACTCGGGCAGCGCCGAACCCACGTGCTCGACACGCTTGAGTTCCTTGGCCGCGTTGTCGCGCAGGATCCGCGCCGACTTCTGCGCGTACTCCGCGTCGGTGGACGCATCGCGCCCCCACTCGAGCTTGCCCAGCATCTCGGTGGCCTGCCGGGTGAGTTCCTCGCGCAGGTTCCAGAATTCGTCGGCCGTATCGGGCACTTCGACGCCGAGAGCCGCGACCATCTCCTCGTAAGCCGCGCGCCGCCGGGCCACGTCGTCGGCCTGCGCTTCGGCCGCATTGACCTGGGCCTGCAGCGGGCCGACGTTCGCCGATGCGCCGTTGATCTGGGCGTTGAGCGAATCACCTTCGGCCTTGGCCAGATTCAGCTGCCGGGTCAGATCGGCGTTCTCGTTCTCGAGCTGGTCGATGGTCGCGTCGAGCGTCTCGATCTCCGCGGGACAGTGCCGCAGCCGCACATGATCGGTGTAGGCCCGCACCATCGGCAGGTCGACCAGATCGATGATGCCGAGGTCGGTCGACTCGGAGGCGTAGCGAACCTGAATGGCCTCGATGTCACCGAGGATCTTGCGCTTGCGCTGCGCAACCGCGAGCAGCTCACGGGCCTCGACGAGCGGATCGATCTGCTTGAGAGCCTCGGGCAGCCGGGCCAGGCTGTCCGGTTCGTCCAGCATGAACTCGCGGACGAACTGCTCAAGCCCACCAACACTTTTCAGGGACTTTGCCTTGCCGAGCAGCTGCTGTGCGGCGTCCGACGCACGGATACCGATCGAGGCGTACAGCTGCGCCAGGTATTGCGACTCGACCTTGGTCGTGAACCGCCAGCCGTCACCTTTGAAAACCCCGGCATCAAACCGGCCCGCGGCCCACCGGTTGCAGACGTCCTCGATGTCCAGGTCGCCGTCGCCGATGACGAACCGGCTCGACGAATCCGAACGCGATTCTCCGGTCAGCCATTTGAGTACCAGGCCCGTGATGGTGCGGCCGGTGTTGCTGGTGTAGGTCACCGCGACCGCGGACCAGGTGGTGCCTTCACCGCGCAGGTACATCACCTGGCTGGTGCCGGCTTCGCTGCGCTGGCCCCAGGCGCCGCGGACATACTTGTCGACGGTGCGGCGGCCCGCGCTCGAGCCGGCCGCCGTGTTGTCGCCCGACGCGTTGAAGTTGCGCCGGTTGAACGGCAGGAAGCCGAGTGAAATCGCGTCCAGCAGTGACGATTTGCCGCTGCCGGAGCCGCCCGCGACCAGTGAGCCGCCGGCGCTGAACGGAATGCTGTGATAACCGTCGAACACGCCCCAGTTGATGATCTGGAGCCGGGACAGATGGAACTGCTCAGACATCGGCTTCAGTACCTCCGCCGGTGAGTTGTTCGAACTGCTGCTGCAGCTCGGTGATCACCGAGGCCGTCATCACGGCCGTGATGACGGGGCTCACGGTGTAGCTGTCCTCGTCATCACGGCTACGGCGCAGGATGTCGAGACCCGTCAGCCGGGCGATGGCCGCGTCGATGCGGGCGGTGAAAGTGACTGCGTCACGGTCGGTTTCGTTCAGCACGCCGCTGAACATGCCGTGCATCTCGTCGCGGGTGATCAGGAAACTCTGGTCGCCACCGGCGCGCATGAGCTGCGCCAGGTGCAGCGCCAGGATCGAGTCGTAGGTGCCCAGGGGCTCGCGACGCAGCAGCTTGATGCCCTTGGCCGACTCGTAACGGGCCTGCTCGATGAACGCGATGTCGACGCCTTCGGCGATACGCAGCTGCAGGTCGAGTTCGGACAACCGCACCGACAATTCGTTGCGGTACTCCAGGATCCAGCTGTAGATGTCCCGGTCGGACTCGCTGCTGATGTAGCGGCGGGTCAGCAGGTGCTGCAGGGCCCAGCAGGCCCGGTCCGGCATGGCGCTGACGTCGCCGTCGAACCGCGGGCGCCGCTGTCCAGCCACCCGGCTGGCGCCGTCGACCTCGGGGAGCGAGGCGAAATCGATGGGTGAGTCAGTCATGTAGGGCTCCCGCCACGGCAACAGGCTCGGTGAACATCAGATAGGGCACCTCGATCTCGCGGTCCCGGCCGTCGAGCGACCGGAAACGCACCGACATGGTGTTGTCGCTCGGGTCTCCTGGCCCTCCGGGTTGTTTGAGGGCCCAGGACCACAACACGATGACGTGGCCCAGGTACGCCGAATCGAGCATCTCGACCGCCTCCGCCAGGGACACCGGGCGGCGCGCGACGGCGGCGTTGAGCATCTCGGACATCGCGGGTGCGTCGACCTGGGTGGTCAGTGCGGCGAAGGTGGACAGGTCGACGTCGCCCTGCGCCGCTTCGGCAGGCTTGGGTGCCGACAGGTCGCCGATCTTGAAACTCAGCGCGCCGATCGAGCTGATCGCGTGCCGGGCCAACGGGACCTCGATGTCCAGCCGGGAGTCGGTGAGGGACGACTTCAGCAGCGTCCGGGCGGCGCCGATGGCCTCGTTGAGCTGACGGGCCACACCACGGCTGGACTCCATGGTGCCGAACGCGGTGAACCGTTTGACCCGCTGCGCGCAGCGCTGCTGGATGCGTTCGACTTCGTCGATCTGGTGGCCGATCAACTCGAAGAACCCGGCCATCACCTTGCGGAGCGCCGGGTCCAGCTCGGGGAGCGCCGACGCCACGGTGGCGATGTCGGTCTCGAATTCGGCGCGCTGGTCGGGGTCGTTGATCATCCGCAGGAACGCCCGATGCGAGTCGCGGCCCGCCGAATCCCATGCCGCCTGGTAATCGGCGTACATCTGACGCTGCCGGTCGCGGTATTCGATGTTGGTGTCGATCGGATCGTCCAGCGCCTGCGTGGCCTGTTCGATCATGGTGCCGTAGAGGCCGATGTCGGTGATCAGCCGTTCCATCTGCAGCGCGATGGCGCGGGCTTCGTCGTACATGTCGGTGACGTCGGGCTCGGGGCGCAGGCCGGCCTCCAGCTCGTCGAGCTCGCGGTGCAGCGCGGCGATCTCGGCTTCGATGCCGGCCCGGATGCGGTCGGGGTCATTGCCGGCGCGGGTGGCGATCTGGCGCATGCGGGAGGCGATACCGGCAATCGAGCCGCCGGTGGCGATACTGTCGCCGCGGCGCATGCCGCGCACGAAGTCGAGGGCGCGACGGGCGTCCTGCGTCAGATAGCAGACGTTGCGCTCCGCGCCCGTGCGCGTCTCGGTCACCCGGTGCACCCAGCCCTGGCTGGCCCACGACTTGATCAGGGCCAGGCCGGACTGTCCGAGCTGGTCGTCGGTCTCGCCGAGCGTCGCCAGGTCGCGTTCCAGCCGGACCACCAGATCCGTCTCGGCGACCATGCCGTCCCTGAGGTGCCGCTCCATCAATGTGGCGTAGACGCCGAGATTGTTGGTGGCCAGCAGCCGGACCGCGCGCGAGCCCTGAACGTCACGGTTGAGTTCGAGCAACTCGGCGGCCGACAGCGCCGCATTCTCTTGCACCCGCAACCCCTGACCAGCCTGACACTTCGGTGTTTTCCACCGCCGATCCAAGATACTTGGCGAAGTGTCGGCCGGCATCGGCGGTCGTGCTCCGCAGCACCCGCGAGGACGGCTGCCGGCATTGCCCGGGACGACCGGTCCCATATGTTGTCTCACCATGTGGACACCCACTCGGGTCGCGGCCGGCTGCTGTGGGGGCGGTCGCAGCAATCGCGTTGGCGCGCTGCTGGGGCTCATGCCCGATTTGCCCCAGGTCGGGTATGGGGCGTCCGGGTCGAGTTCACCAGACCGGCTTGGCCGATGTGAGATGTCGGTCACGATGGCCATGCGATGTGGTCTCGGTCACGACACAAAAATCGCGCGTGAGCATGCCTAATCGGAATATATCTGGCTGGTCCGCCCGGGGTCCGGGGGTGGCGTAGGAGGCCCTGTCGGCGGCGTAAATGGGTTTGCCGACTGGCCATTTGCCGGGAAGGTTAGCGGGGCTATGAACGACGGTTTACCGGCTAATACGCAAACCGGCTTTGCGTAGCCTGTGAGCCGCGTGCCGTCGCTATCGATTCGTTACGACTTCGTCAAAAACTCTGGATTAACTCGGTTACTCGTCGGTAAATTACCCGCCAGTAAGCAAGCCGACCCCCGAGGAGTCACTTCATGAATGTTGCGGTTCGTCGCCATACCAAGGCGGGCATCTGCGCAGCGACCACGGCGGCCATCGTGGCCGGCCCGCTGTTGCCGTCAGTGCCCGCCGCCGCGCATCTGCCTGCGCTGCCGTCGGTCAGCACCGCCGCGGTGCAGCTGACTGCGGCGTACAACCCGCTGCAGCCGTGGCTCGATGCGTTCAACACCGCATCGGCCAACGCGGGGCGCATCGGCGAAGCCTTCTCCGAGGCGCCGGCCGTGTTGTTGCAGCAGTTCCTGGCGAACCAGATCAGCCATGTCGGGGCCATCCTGCAGAATCCCGGCAATATCGGCGCGGTGATCCAGGACGTCGGGCAGAACGTGAAGTCGGCGATCACCGCAGCCACGCTGCTGGGGACCAAGCCAGAGGACTGGACCATCGCCGGCTCGAACGACGTGTGGCACGGCCTGGTCGCGCAGATGCTCCCCAACATGCTCCCGACGGCGGGCAACCCGCAGGCGTCCGCGATCGTCACGCAGGTGGTCAACGTGCTGGCATCACCGCTCAGCGGCGTGTTGATGGGTTTGGTGGGTCCCGGCATCAGCCCCGTGGTGGCGCTCGTCAACAGCATCACCAAGATCGCGACCTCGCTCGCCGCGGGTGACGCGATGACCGCGGCCCAAGCCGCCATCAACATCCCCGCGGCCATGGTGAACGGCTTCCTCAACGGGGCCAACCTGAACCTGGATGTGTTGGCGCCGCTGATCACCAAGACCATGCCGGCCGGCAACGAGCTGCAGAAGCTGAACATCCAGTTCGGTGGGTTGTTCACCGCCGGTGTGACGGGCATGGACATGACCGGCATCGGTGGCTCGATCCTGAACTCCCTGGGCCTGACGGCCGAAACGGTGCTCGCCCCGGGATTTCCGTTGGAGATCACCGGCCAGGGCATCGGGCCGATCGGTGCGCTGGTGAATCTCAGCCACCTGCTGGCCAAGGCCATCGGTTGGAGCGGTACCGGTAATCCGTTGGCCCCCAAGGCTGCTGCCGATCCGGCTGCCGCCACCCAGGTGTCGGTGACCAAGGCTGCGACGGACAACTCGATCACCTCGATCCCGCAGCCCGCGTTGGCGGTGACGCCGGTGAAGGCGACCGCGGCACAGGCCCCGGAGACGGCCGAGAAGCCTGCCGCGCCGGCCAAGACGGAGACGCCGGCGACCCCGGCGACCCCGGCAACTCCGGCTACGCCCGCGACCCCGGCGACCCCCGCCGCTCCGGCAACTTCGGAGACGCCTGCGACCCCGGCAACTCCGGCAACGCCCGCGACCCCGGCCACGCCTGCCACCCCGGCGAAGGCCGACAACCAGAAGTCGGATGACCAGAAGGCGGACTCGACCAAGTCGGACCCGAAGTCGGACACGAAGTCGGAGACGACGAAGTCCGAGACCAAGAAGTCCGAGTCGAAGAAGCCGAGCAAGCAGAAGTCGGAGAAGCCGAAGCCCGCCAAGAAGCCTGCGCCGACGAAATCCGCTGCTGGCCACGGTGGTTCGGCCAACGGCGCCGACGGGTCGCACGCTTCGGCGGCCTCGGGCAAGTAGTCAGCAGCAAGTAGTCGCCAGTCGGTGGGCCGCCCTGCTCGGGGTGCCCACCGATTCCGTACGGACCTCCGTCCGATCCCGAGCTCTTTGTCCTGCCCAAATCAAGCCAATCAATTCGTAAAGAGGAGTCGTTTTCATGGATTCAGCGGTCCGCCGCCATACCAAGGCGGGTATCTGCGCAGCGACCACGGCGGCCATCGTGGCCGGCCCACTGCTCACGTCGGCACCCGCCTCCGTCAACCTTCCGGCGCTGCCGTCGGTCAGCACCGCCGCCGTGCAGCTGACTGCGGCGTACAACCCGTTGCAGCCGTGGCAGGACGCGTTCAAGACCGCAGCGGCGAACGCGGGACGAATCGGTGATGCCATCTCCGAGGCTCCGGCGGTGCTGCTGCAGCAGTTCCTGGCGAATCAGATCAGCCACGTCGGGGCCATCCTGCAGAATCCCGGCAACATCGGCACCGTGTTGGGCGAGATCGGGCACAACGTGCAGTCGGCGATCACCGCCGCGACGTTGCTGGGCACCGACCCCGGGAACAGCTCGCAGTCCGTCGACTCGAACGATGGATTCCACTTCATCCTGCTTCAGGTGATTCCGAAGCTGCTTCCGACGGCCTCGAACCCCATGGCCGACCGCGTGGTGAAGGAGGTGTTCAACTTCCTGGCATCGCCGCTGAGCGGGGTCCTGATCGGCCTGGCAGGCCCGGCGATCAGCCCGGCGGTGGCGCTGGCGAACAGTCTCACCAGCATCGGTGCGTCCCTGTCGCAGGGCGATGCGGCGAAAGCGCTGCAGACCGCCATCAACATTCCGGCGGCCATGGTCAACGGCTTCCTCAACGGCGCCAACCTGAACCTGGACCTGGTGGCGCAGGTGATCAACAAGACGATCCCGCTCGGCGACAATGCCGTCGTCAAGGCGCTCAACATCCAGTTCGGCGGCCTGTTCACCGCCGGATCGACGGGTTGGGACCAGATGGGCCTCGGCGGCTCGATCCTGAACTCACTCGGACAGACGGTGTACGCCGACATCATCGGGACGGACCTGCAGATCGACGGTCTGGGCATCGGGCCCATCGGTGCCATGGTGTCGCTCGGCCGCATCTTGGCCAAGGCCATCGGTTGGAGCGGTACCGGTAATCCGTTGGCGCCCAAGGCCACCGCCGATCCGGCTGCTGCGACGCAGGTGTCGGTGACCAAGGCTGCGACGGACAACTCGATCACCTCGATCCCGCAGTCCACGTTGGCGGTGACGCAGGTGAAGGCGACCGCGGCGGAGGCTCCGGAGGCGCCTGCGAAGCCGGCCGCTCCGGCCAAGACAGAGACGCCGGCGACCCCGGCTACGCCCGCAACTCCGGCGACCCCGGCTACCCCCGCCACGTCGGAGACGCCGGCCAATCCGGCGACCCCGGCCACTCCGGCGACGCCCGCTACCCCGGCGACGCCGACGAAGACCGACAACCAGAAGGCGGACGACACCAAGCCGGATACCACCAAGTCGGAGACCACCAAGTCCGAGACCAAGTCCGACACGACGAAGTCCGAGACCACCAAGTCCGAGACCAAGAAGCCGGAGACGAAGAAGCCGGGCAAGCGGAAGTCGGAGAAGTCCGACAAGCCCGAGAAGCCGAAGTCCGCGAAGAAGTCGGCACCGGCGAAATCCACTGCAGCTCAGGGTGGTTCGGCCCACAGCGGGGCCGACTCGCACTAGCTGGTACCTGCCGAGGCCACGGTTTCCCGGGCGCCGACGATGTCGCGCGGGAAACCGTGGCCGCGGCGTTACAAGAGCACGTACCGCGACCGGTGATGCAGCCGGAAACCCATCGACTCGGCCAGCGCGATCGCCGCCGCGTTGTCGTCGGGAACCCGGACGTAGGCGTGCGTCGCACCACGGCCGGCGCCCCAGGCCAGCAGTTCGGTGCAGACGGCGCGGCCGAGTCCGCGCCGACGTTCCGACTCGAGGACCGTGACGTCCGACAGCCCGGCCCACACCCGGCCGCCGGGCGCCGTGGTCACGGCGACCCGCCCGACCGCCGCGCCGGCCGCCGTGGCGAACGCCACGTCTCCGTCGACGACGGCGCTGAGCACATCGACGGGCACGTCCTGCGCGTGAATCTGCAACCACCGGGCATCCGGGCGCGAGGGCAATTCGGCATCGGCGGCGCCCGACAGTTCCACGGTCAGCACGCGATTCGGCTCGACGCCTTCGGAACGGACCGGCAGCAGCCGTTCCGGCAGCGCCACCCACGGTTGCAGTCCGCGTTCGGCGTACCAGTCGGCGATCGTCGGCAGGGTACTCAAGTTCGACGAAAAGAGCAGCGGCACAGCCGAGTTGGTGCGCGTGTCGGTGCCGCCGGCGCGCAGCAGCCAGCCGTCGGCCCAGTGCTGTTCGGTACCCGGCCAGGCCAGGGCGGCGGCGTGCTCGACCGCACGTATCTCTGAATTGCGCACCGGGGCGTGCGACAGCTCGCGCACCGACATCACATCGGCGGGAACGATCTCGACGCGCTCACCCGATTTGGTGCGCACCACCACGAGCGGGTTGAGCGCCTCGAGGTGGCCGACGACGTCGGTAAAGGCCTCTGCGTCAGACTCTGGCAACCGGTAGCGCAGCGAGACGCGGCTACCGACCGAAGGCATCAGTGCCCGAACGGGTCGTCGACCTCGCCCGGCATCCAGCTCAGCCCCGGCACGCCCCACTTGTTCGACTTGACCATCCGTTTGGCGGCCCGCGCGTTGCGGCCGATCAGGCAGTCGAGATACAGGAAGCCGTCGAGGTGTCCCGTCTCGTGCTGCAGCATCCGGGCGAACAGACCGGTGCCCTCCAGCTCGACCGGCTTGCCGTCGGCGTCCAGACCGGTGACCTTGGCCCACGTGGCGCGGCCGGTCGGGAACGACTCGCCGGGGACCGACAGGCAGCCCTCGTCGTCGTAATCCGGGTCGGGCATGGTCTCGGGGATCTCCGACGTCTCCAGCACCGGGTTGATCACCACGCCGCGGCGCCGCGCGGTCTGGCCGCGGTCATCGGCGCAGTCGTAGACGAACAGCCGCAGCCCGACGCCGATCTGGTTTGCCGCCAGGCCCACGCCGTTGGCCTTGTCCATCGTTTCGTACATGTCGTCGATCAGCTCGGCGAGATCGGAGGGAAGGGACCCGTCGGCGCCGACGGCCACCGGGGTGGTCGCGGTGTGCAGAACAGGGTCACCGACGATGCAGATTGGACGGACAGCCATGACGAGCAATCTTAGTGACCCGACTCGCGGGTAACGATCACGGCTCAATACCGTCGGTCATGGTTGAATGAGCGCCGAACCACTTGCTGCGTCCCAGATCCGTTGTGACGCACGAAACAGGCTGGCATATACCGAGATCAGAGAAAGGGTCCAGGGGCGAAATGGACGGCGCTATGGCGCGTACTGAGCAATCCGGGGACGACTCTGAGCTCGCCGACGGGTTGACCCGCCGCGAACACGACATTCTTGGTTTCGAACGTCAGTGGTGGAAATTCGCGGGTTCCAAAGAGGACGCCATCAAGGAACTGTTCTCGATGTCGGCGACCCGGTACTACCAGGTGCTCAATGCGCTGGTCGACCGGCCCGAGGCGCTGGCCGCCGACCCGATGCTGGTCAAGCGACTGCGCCGGCAGCGCGCCAGTCGGCAAAAGGCCAAGGCCGCGCGTCGTCTCGGTTTCGAAATCACCTAGCTTTTCTGCCCTGAGGGTCCGCCTCGATAAGGTGGGGAGCAATGAATCAGCGAGAGTCTTCCGGACTGCCCCTGCGCGCCATGGTCATGGTGCTGTTGTTCCTTGGTGTCGTGTTCCTGCTGGTGGCGTTCCAGTCGCTGAGTTCAGACAGCAGCTCCGACTCGAGCTCGTCGAGCAGCTCCAGCGCGACATCCGCCACGGCCACCACGACGTCGACGACGCCCGCGCCGGCCAAGGCCGACGTCAAGGTGTTCAACATCTCTGAGGTTGCCGGCGCCGCGCAGACCGTCGCCAACAAGCTGCACGAGCAGCAGTGGAACGTGACCGAGACCGACAACCTCAGCGTCGACGCGCCGCCGGCCGCCACGACCGTGTATTTCGGTGAGGCCGCGGGAGAGAAGGAAGCCGCCGAAGCGGTCGGCAAAATCCTCGACGCGCCCGTCGAACCGCGCATCCCGGCGCTCAATGACAAGGGACCGGGCGTCATCGTTCTGGTGACCGGTTAGGCTCTCCGGCATGCCGATCTCAGCTCCGATTCGCTTCCTCGCCGCCGCTGCGGTCATCGCCCCCGTCGTCGCTGCGTGTGCCCCTCCGGGACAGGTCCCCGCAACCACGCCCGGCACCACGCCCGCGGTGTGGACCGGCGTCGAGCACGCCCCACAGGGCCACGGTGAAAAGGCCGGCGAAAAGGCTGCCCCGCAGGCCGCCCCGATCGGCGAGAAGCTGGTCACCGAGCTGAAGACCCCCGAGGGCACGACGGTCGCGACCGCTGAGTTCCTGTTCAACGGTGGGTTCGCCACGCTGACGGTCAAGACCACCTCCGGCGGCGTGCTGACGCCCGGATTCCACGGCCTGCACATCCACTCGGCCGGCAAGTGCGAGCCGAACTCGGTGGCACCTGCCGGTGGCGCCCCCGGCGACTTCCTGTCCGCCGGCGGACACTTCCAGGCTCCGGGCCACACCGGCTACCCGATGAGCGGCGACCTCGCCTCGCTGCAGGTCAAGGGCGACGGCACCGGCTCGCTGGTGACCACCACCGACGCGTTCACCGCCGAGCAGCTGCTCGCCGGCAATAAGACCGCGCTGATCATCCACGAGAAGGCCGACAACTTCGGCAACATCCCGGCTGACCGGTACCAGCAGATCCAGGGCGCCGCACCGGGTGCGGACGAGGCTTCGATGAACACCGGTGACTCCGGTAAGCGCGTGGCGTGCGGTGTCATCGCTGCCGGGTAGCGCGGACAGCCACACCCCACCGCGAATCGATTTCGCCGGGTCGCCTCGGCCGACCCTCGGTGTCGAATGGGAGTTCGCCCTCGTCGATGCCCGCACACGCGACCTGAGCAATGAGGCCGCCGCGGTCATCGCCGAGATCGGCGAGACGCCCCATGTGCACAAGGAATTGCTGCGCAACACCGTTGAAGTGGTCACCGGCGTCTGCGACACCGCAGGCGAGGCGATGGACGATCTGCGGTCGACGCTCGGCCCGGTACGCCGGATCGTGCGCGACCGTGGCATGGAGCTGTTCTGCGCCGGCACGCATCCGTTCGCGGAGTGGGAGAGCCAGCAGCTCACCGAAGGGCAGCGCTACGCCGAACTGATCAAGCGCACCCAGTGGTGGGGCCGGCAGATGCTGATCTGGGGCGTGCACGTACACGTCGGGATTTCCTCGGCGCACAAGGTGATGCCGATCATCACGTCGCTGCTCAACCACTACCCGCATCTGCTGGCGCTGTCCGCGTCGTCACCGTACTGGGACGGTGAGGACACCGGCTACGCCAGCAACCGCGCCATGATGTTCCAGCAGCTGCCGACTGCGGGCCTGCCGTTCCACTTCCAGAAGTGGTCGCATTTCGAGCGCTTCGTCTACGACCAGCGCAAGACCGGCATCATCGACCACATGAACGAAATCCGTTGGGACATCCGGCCGTCGCCGCATTTGGGCACGATCGAGGTCCGGATTTTCGACGGCGTGTCCAACATCGCCGAACTCGGTGCGCTGGTCGCGCTGACGCACTGCCTGATCGTCGACCTGGACCGCCGGCTGGACGCCGGCGAGCAGCTGCCGACCATGCCGCCCTGGCATGTGCAGGAAAACAAGTGGCGCGCAGCGCGGTACGGGCTGGACGCCGAGATCATCCTGGATGCCGACAGCAACGAGCGGTTGGTCACCGAAGATCTGGACGAGCTGCTGAACCGGTTGGAACCGGTTGCGGCATCACTGAATTGCGCCGACGAGTTGGCTCGGGTCGCCGACATCTACACACTGGGCGGCTCCTATCAGCGCCAGCGCCGGGTCGCCGAGGAAACCGACGGGGACCTGCTGGAAGTCGTGGACGCGTTGGTGTCGGAGCTGGAGTTGTAGCCGTGCCCATCACGCCCATGTTCCCGCTGGAGTCCGCGCTGCTGCCCGGCGACGAACTGCCGCTGCGCATCTTCGAGCCGCGGTACGGCGAACTGGTGCGGGACTGCATGGCCGCCCCGGAGCAGGTGTTCGGCGTGGTGCTCATCTCGGCCGGCCGTGAGGTCGGTGGCGGCGACGCCCGGTGCTCGGTCGGCGCGCTCGCCCACATCGACCGGTGCCAGCCGCAGGGCGTCGGCCGGTACATGTTGAGTTGCAGCGTGACCGACCGCATCCGAATAGCGCAGTGGCACAACGACGATCCGTATCCGCGGGCTGAAATCGAGAGGTGGCCCGACGAGCCGGGGCCGGTGGTCTCGGAGGCGTCCATCGTGGCGGTCGAGGACCGGATCATCGCGCTGTTCGAACGCATCGCGTCGGCGCAGGGCGCGCGCCTGCGGGACCGCGCCTCGATCCTGGCCAGGACCGTCAAACCAGATGTGGGACAACGCCTCTACGCGCTGGCCGCACTACTGCCGATCGGCCAGGCCGACAAGTATTCGGTGCTGGCCGCGCCGAATGCCGCGGCCCGGCTGGACGCGCTCGAGGAAGCGGTCGAGAGTCTCACCGCGATGGTGGAATTCCAGCTGTCGGAGGACTAGCGGGTTTAACCGCCCAGGGAACGGGCATACAACTGTGCACCCCCAGTAATGGGCAGTGCGCACCCGCGGTCAATGGCGGCGCACTTGCGATCGGCGGACTCTGCCGCGCAGCCGCAATTCTTGGCCTTCGTCAGGCTTCCTAGCTGCGGAAACTATCAATTTCGACCATGGCGAAATGATCATTGCGACTCGTGGCGGGCTCCTTTGTGTCGGGCGTCACGGTTGAATGGCTTGTGATCACAGGCGTTCACCCATACCGTCATTGGTGTACAGATGTTCACCGAAATGGAGCCGAGCATGTCCATCAACACTCAGGCCTGGACTTCATCGAGGCTGGCCCGTCGCGTACTGACCTCGTCCTTCGTCAAGGCGGCCATGACACCGCACGGTGTCGACCGCTATGTCGAGATGATCGACCCGCTGTGGTCGGAGACAGAGATCCGCGCCGAGGTGACCGACGTCGTTCGCAAGACCAAGGACAGTGTCACGCTGACGCTGCGCCCCAACGTCAACTTCAAGGGCTTCCTGGCCGGCCAATTCGTCAAACTCTCGGTCGAGATCGACGGCATCCGCCGCACCCGCTGCTACTCGCCGGCCAATTCGCAGTTCCGCCGCGACGGCCACATCGAGCTGACGATCAAGGTCGACCCGAACGGACTCGTCTCGCCGTGGCTGCAGGCCAATGCCAAACCCGGCATGGTCGTGCAACTGTCGCAGGCACAGGGTGAGTTCTATCTGCCACTGCCGCACCCGCGCAGCATCCTGCTCATCAGCGGTGGCTCGGGAATCACCCCCGTCATGTCGATGCTGCGCACCCTCACCGACAAGGCCTACATCGGAAAGATCACGTTCCTGCACTACGCGTTCACCGAAGACGACATCATCTACCAGGCCGAAATCGATGCAATCAAGGCCAAGTACGAGGGCGTCCGGATCATCCGCGCCTACACCGAAGCGGACAACGGTGACCTGCAGGGTTACTTCAGCAAGGAGCACCTCGTCGCCGCCGACCGTCACTACGCGGAGGCCGAGACCTTCTTGTGTGGCCCGATGCCGCTCATGAACGCAGTCCGGGAGGTCTTCGAGGCCGAAGGCATCTCGGACAAGCTGCACATCGAGCAGTTCGCCGCCCCGGTCCGCACGGTCGGCAGTGCGAACGCCGAAGGCTCATTGAGCTTCGCCGCAAGCGGAACCGAGGTCGAGAACAACGGCCAGACGATTCTCGAGCAGGCCGAAGCCGCGGGACTGAACCCGGAATACGGCTGCCGCATCGGCATCTGCTTCACCTGCGTCCGGAAGAAGGACAGCGGGACGACGCAGAACGTCCTGACCGGCGACACCTGCAGCGACGGCGATACCAACATCAAGCTCTGCATCAACAAACCTGTCGGCGACGTCGTCATCGATCTGTAAGCACAGCCCCTGTCCACTGAAATAAAGACTTTTAGGAGACACGAAGATGACCGCAACCTTCGCACCCGCAGTCAAGCCGAACACCCCCAAGAAGCCGACGGTCTACGCGCCCGCGGCGAAGCCGAACGACCTCAAGAAGCTGACGCCCGAGCAGATCGAAGAATTCGGCGCGGAAATGGACGCCCTGCGTGCCCGCGTCGTTGCCGACCTCGGTGAGAAAGATGCCGCGTACATCCGCGACATCGTGAACAAACAGAAGAAGCTCGAAATCGCCGGCCGCGCGCTGCTGTGGGCCGGTTGGTTCCCGCCGGCCTGGCTCGCCGGTGTCACCGCTCTGTCGCTGTCGAAGATCATCGACAACATGGAGATCGGGCACAACATCATGCACGGTCAGTACGACTGGATGGGTGACCCGGCCTATACGTCGAAGAACTTCGACTGGGACAACACGATCCACGCCGACAGCTGGCTGTACACGCACAACTACGTGCACCACACGTTCACGAACATCGTCGGCAAGGACCACGACGCCACCGGATACGGCGTCATGCGGATGACGGAAGAGACCCCCTGGCACCCGATCTGGCTGCTCAACCCCGTCTTCTGCGCCACTCTGCAAATCTTCTTCCAGTGGGGAACCGCCCTGCAGGAGCTCGAGTCGGAGAAGTTCTTCCGCGGTGAGAAGTCCTGGGGCGACATGAAGGAGGGCCTTGCTCGCTTCCGCGACAAGGGTGGCAAGCAGGCGCTCAAGGACTACGTGATCTTCCCGCTGCTGTCGGGTCCGGGTGCGCCGTTCACGTTCGCGGGCAACGTCGTCGCCAACCTGGCGCGAAACCTGTGGGCGTCCTCGGTGATCTGGTGCGGTCATTTCCCAGAAGAGGTCCAGACCTTCTCGATCGAAGAGACCGAGGATGAGAGCCACGCCGGCTGGTACTACCGCCAGGTCCTGGGATCGGCGAACTTCACCGGCGGTAAGGCTGTCAACATTCTGTCGGGCAACCTGAGCTACCAGATCGAGCACCACCTGTTCCCTGACATTCCGGCTTACCGCTACGCCGAGATTTCCGGCGACGTGCGGGCAATCTGCGACAAGTACGGCATTGCCTACCACGAGGCTTCGATGCCGGAACAGCTGTGGAGTGTCTACAAGAAGGTCTTGAGGCTGTCGTTCCCGGACGACTTCTTCAAGAAGTCGCCGATTGCCTCGGTTGCAGACATCGTCACGTTCCCGGTCCGTGCGGTGTGGCGTCAGTTCCAAGCTGCTGCGTGAATGAAATGACCTGGACTGGCGCCGGGACCGGGGTCCAGCACCGCCTATTCTGAACTGCAAGGCCAGCGTTTCCGTGCGCGCGGCAAGGCGGGGGAGGGTTCACGATGACGGGTTGGCAGGGGAGCGGCTACAACGGTCCCAACTACAACGGTCCCAACCCGGGTGGGGGCGCGGGCAGGTCGTCCGACGAAGAAGAGACGGCGATCCACCAGACCACGCCACCGGCCGCGCCGGGCTGGCCGCCGCAGACGCCGCCGCCGTTGAGCCAGCCGCCGGCAGGCCCGCCGCAGACACCGGCATGGGGCCAGCCGGCCGCGCCACAGACGGGCGGCTGGGGCCAGCCGCCTAGCGGTTGGGGCCAACCGCCGGCACCGCCCACCGCGCCCGGCGGCTACGGCGCGCAGCCGTTCGTCACCCCGCCGAAGAAGAACAAGGTGCCGCTGATCATCGCGGCCATCGTGGTGGTGCTCGTCGTGCTGGGTGGTGGCATCTACTACGTCTACGACTCGTTCGGTTCGGGAGACAGCAGCGGCTCGAGCTCGGCCAGCGAGGTCGTCAAGGGCTACCTGGAGGCGCTGTCGAACGGCAATGCCGACATGGCGCTGTCCTTCAGCAATGATCAGCCGGCCTCGAAGGAGTTCCTCTCCAGCGACGTGCTGAAGAAGCAGATCGCCGAATGGCCGATCAGTGACATCCGCATCCTGAACGAAGACAAGACCATGGAGTCCATCGGCCGCGCCGACGTCCATGTGGCCGCGAAGTTCGGCGACAAGAACTCCGACGCCACGATTCACGTCAAGAAGGACGGCGGCAAGTGGCAGCTGGCCCACGCCGCCGTCAAGCTCGATCTGTCGTCGTTGAGCAGCAGCGAGAACGCCGCGCGTAAGACCATGACGGTGTTCGGCAAGGAGATCAGCGAGGAATCGGCGATCTATGTGTTCCCGGGCTTCCTGGACCTCGGCAGCACCAGCCCGTACGTTTCGGTCACCAACTCCAAGCCGCTGCTGCTCGACGCCGTCGAAGGGTATTCGGCGAGCGCGTACCTGCAGCCGAAGTTCGCGCTCAACGACTCCGGCACCAAGACCATCACCAAGCTGCTGGAGGCGGCGTACGGCAGCTGCTCGTCGTCGCGCTCACTGGTGCCGCCGGCGCCGTGCCCGGTGAAGATCAGCGATCGCGATCTGGTCGACGGCACCGTGACGTGGAGCCCGCCGGACATGAGCGCCGTCAAGGTCGGTGATCTGGACGAATACCGCATGGAGGTACGTATTTCCGGCGAGGTCCACTACGACGTGAGCGGACAGGGCCGCAACGGCGGGACCAAGCGCGGCACGTTGACCTCGTACGTCACCGGCACCACCGCCGACGTCAGCGGCGAGCAGGTGAAGATCAAGTTCAACTGAGCTTGGCGTCCACGAACTCGCTGCCGATGTCCGGCACCTCGCCGGCGACTTCTGGCTTGTACCTGGCGGTGACTTCGGCCGAGGTCTCGACCCGGGCCTGCCAGCCGTGGCGCGTCAGCCACTCGGCGACGTCCTCGCGCGGTTCTGGGTAGAACAGCTCGGAGACATCGGCCACCTGCTGACCGGCCTTGGCGGCTTCCTCGCGGATCTCATCCATCCGGGCTTTGCGGATGCGCTGGTTCTCCTCGCTGAAATAGTTGAGACCGAAGCCCTCGACAGCGATGCGGCTACCGGGCGCACTGAGTTCGTGGACACGGTCGAACAACAGATCCTGGGCTTCGGCGGGCAGGTAGGGCAGCAGCCCTTCGGCGAGCCAGGCCGTCGGCTGAGCGGGGTCGAAACCGCTTCGCCGCAACGCTTCCGGCCAGTCCTGACGGAGGTCGATGGGTACGCCGACGTGCCGGGCGACCGGCTGAATGTCATGGGCGGCCAAGGTTTCCGCTTTGAACGCCAACACTTTCGGCTGGTCGATCTCGAAAACCACGGCGCCGTCCGGCCAGGGGAGCCGCCAGGCCCGCGCGTCGAGTCCCGCGGCCAGGATGACGACCTGGCGGATGCCGTCGGCGCTGGTCGACGCGAAGAACTCGTCGAACCACTTGGTGCGCGCCGCCGCGTACGCCCACACCATGCGCATGCGTTGCGCCTGTGCCGAACCGGCTGCACCGCCGGAGAACGCTGAAGACCAGCCGGCCGCGGTGGCGGCGTCGATGAACAGCTGTGCGTAGGCGTCCTTGAACAGCGGGTTCTCCGAAGCGGATTCGGCGGCCCGGGCCATCGCCACCCCCAACGCGGTGGCGCCCACGCTTTCGGTGATGTCCCAGGAATCGTCGTCAGTTCGCGCCATAGTCGTCCAATTCGTCGCGGATCAGCAGGTCGTCGCGGAAACTCTGTTCACGATAGGCGAGCTGGCCGACGCGGTTGGCCACCACCGGAGCGGTGATCAGGGTGAACAAGCCGGCCAGGATCAGCATGCCGACGTCGGCGTGCCCGCGCAGGCGCAGCCCGGCCCCGGTCAGCACCAGCAGCAGCCCCAGCACCTGGGGCTTACTGGCGGCCTGTAGCCGTGACAGCGTGTCCGGGAAACGCACGACGCCGATGGCCGCCGTCAGAGCCAGCACCGATCCGGCGAGCACCAGAGCGCCTGCGACAATGTCGAATACGTTCATTGCGGCGGCTCCTGATCGGTGTCGCGGACACGGAACCGGGCCACGCTGACCGAGCCGACGAAGGTGATCAGGGCCAGCGCCGTCAGGCTGTACGTCGCCGTGGTGTCGAGGCTGTAGGCCGCCCACGTGCCGATGCCGCACATGGTGACGGCGACGAACGTGTCCAGCGCGACCAGGCGGTCCAGGGTGCCGGGGCCGGCCAGCAGCCGGAACACCGTGATGGCCGCAGCCGCGATCAGCATCACCGCGGCGATGGTCCAGATGGTGTTCATGCGGGGTCCGCTTCCAAAGGCTGCCAATGGGATTCACGTTCGAACGAGGCGATCATCAACCGCTCGACCTCGGCGATCTGGCGGTGGAACTGCTGCACCGCGCGCTCGGATCCGACGTCGAGGACGTGGACGTAGATCATCCGGCGCGCCTGATCGACCTCCAGCACGATCGAGCCGGGGATGAGGTTGATGACGTTGACTGCCAGCGCGAGCACCAGGTCGGACTTGAGGGCGAGCCGGGCCCGGAGCACCGCGGTCAGCGGTGGGGGGCCGGGTCTGACCGCGAGCCACGCGAGTTGCATCGAGGACTGCACCAGGTAGTACGCGACCTTGAGCACGAGCCACGCCAATGAGAGTGGATGGAGCCGGCCCGCCACGGGCACCTGCGGCAACGGCAGCAGCACCGTGATCAGCACGGCGACGGCGAGGCCGCCGAGGATGTTGGCAACGGAGATGTTGCCCCACAACAGAATCCACACGGCCATCAACCAGACCAGGATGCCCACGCGCGGTAACCACTGCCTCATGGCGTCAACACCACCGAGATGTACTGGCCGCGGTCGGCGACCTGGTCGGCGGCCCGCTCCGCGAACCCGAAGATGGGCCCCGCGAACACCGTCAGGGCGAGCCCGACCGCGATGAGCACCGCGGTCGGCGCCAGCATGCTGACGGGCATCCGGCCGACGTCGGGCCGGTCGTCGACGGCCACGTTCGCCACCGGCTCGAGCAGGCCGGCCGGGGCTGCCGTGGACAGCATGCCCTCCGGTGCGTCGGCGCGGGCGCGCCAGAACGCGAGCGTCCACACCCGCGCCATGACGTACAGCGTCAGCAAGCTGGTGATGACCGAGCCGGCGACCAGTGCCCACGCGAGCACCGACGCGCTCTCGGTGCCGGCCTGCAGCAGCGCCACCTTGCCGATGAATCCCGAGAACGGCGGAATGCCACCGAGATTCAGCGCCGGGATGATGAACACGAACGCCAGCAGCGGGCTGGCCGCCGCGAGTCCGCCGAGGCGCTGCAGCGTCGACGCGCCGGCCTGCCGCTCGATCAGCCCCACCACCAGGAAGAGCGTGGTCTGCACGACGATGTGGTGGGCCACGTAGTAGATGGCGCCGGCCATGCCGATCCGATTGGACACCGCGATGCCGAACACCAGGTAACCGATATGGCTGACCAGGGTGAAGGACAGCAGTCGCTTGATGTCGCTCTGGGCCATGGCGCCGAGGATGCCGATCAACATGGTGAGCAGCGCCGCGACCATGAGCACACCGTCGAGTGCGCCGCCCGGGAACAGCAGCGTATGGGCCCGAATGATCGCGTAGACACCGACTTTGGTGAGCAGGCCGGCGAACACCGCGGTGACCGGTGCCGGGGCGGTGGGGTAGGAGTCCGGCAGCCATGCCGACAGCGGGAACACCGCCGCCTTGATGCCGAACGCCACGAGCAGCACCGCGAACAGCGCCGCCCGGGTACCCGGGGTGACGCCGTCGAGCCGGTTCGCCAGCTCGGCGAGGTTCAGCGTGCCGGTGGCCGCGTAGATCAGCGCGATGCCGATCAGGAAGATCACCGACGACACCATGGACACCATGACGTAGCCGATACCGGCGCGGACGCGTTCCTCGCTGGCACCGACGGTCAGCAGCACGAAGCTCGCGGCCAGCAGCACCTCGAAGCCGACGAACAGGTTGAACAGATCGCCCGCGAGGAACGCGATGCAGACACCGGCCGACAGCACCAGGTACGTCGGCAGGAAGATCGACACCGGCTGCTCGTCACCGCCGTCGCGGATGCCCTGCCCGATGGCGTACCAGACCACCGCCAGCAGCACGATCGAGGACACCACCAGCATCAGCGCCGAAAGCCGGTCGACGACAAGCACAATGCCGAGCGGTCCCATGCCGGGTTCGGTCTGGCCCCAGCCGCCCACGTGGACGGCGACGGTCCCGCTGTGGTCGACGACGTAGACCAGCCCCGCGCAGACCGCCGTCATCGCGGCGAGCGCCACCAGCGCGACGACCTGCTGCAGCCGGGGCCGGCGGCCCGCGAACATCGTCGCGGCGGCCCCGAGGATCGGGATCAGAACGGGCAGCGGCGCCAGCACCGCACCCGTCGTCACGCCTGCTCCACCGGGTCGGCGGGCAGCGCGTCGAGTTCCGCGGGCGCGTCGGCGTCAGTGACGACGGACGGTTCGCCGCGGTCTTCCTCGACCGCCGGGGTGTCGGTGGTCGACAGCTGCGCCACGCGGCTGTCCTCGGGGTCGTTGCCCACCTCTTCGACCGTGGTGAGGCGGTAGGCCCGATAGATCAGCGCCAGCACGAACGCGGCGACACCCATGGTGATGACGATCGAGGTGAGAACCATGCCCTGTGCCAGCGGGTCGGCGGTTCCCGTCTGACCGTGGCTGGTGCGGCCGCGCACCGGCGGATTACCGGAGTCACCCCCCATCACCAGGATCAGCAGGTTCACCGCGTTGCCGATCAGCAACAGCCCCAACAGCATTCGCGTCAGGTTGCGCTCCAGCAGCAGGTACACACCGGTGCCGGTGAGACCGCCGATGAGCACGAGCGGGACGAGATAGGTCGTCATCGGGTGGCCGCCTCACGTGGTGCGTACAACTCTTCGTCGACCCTGGCGCCCAGGCTGCGCAGGATGTCCAGTACCAGGCCCACGACGATGAGGTAGACGCCGAGGTCGAAGAACAGCGCCGTCACCACCTTCACCGAACCCAGCAGGGGCAGCGTGAATTTCACCACCGCGCTGGACAGCACCGGGGCCCCCAGCAGCAGCGAGGCCGTCGCCGTCCCGGCCGACAGCGCCAGGCCGGCGCCCAGAATCTTGCCGGCGTCCAGCGGCAGCGTCTCGCCCAATTCGTAACGGCCGCCGGCCAGGTACCGCAGCACCAGCGCCAGGCCCGCCGTCAGGCCCCCGGCGAAACCGCCGCCGGGAGTGTTGTGTCCGGCGAAGAAGAAGTACACCGACAGCACCATGATGAGCGGGAAGATCATGCGGGTCGCGACCTCGAGCACCAGGGAGCGGTGCCGTGGATCGCGCAGGTCGCTGCCCCGCAGCCAGGTGATGTCGGGGGTCGGCCGGTGACCCTTCGGGACCCGGGGTGCCGAGCCGAAACGCCTGTGCCGGAACACCATCGACGCCACACCTGTCGCGGCGACCAGCAGCACCGAGATCTCTCCGAGAGTGTCCCAGGCCCGGATGTCCACGAGCAGCACGTTGACGGTGTTGGCGCCGTGCCCGCGGTAGTACGCCGCGTCGGGCAGCAGTTCGGCCAACGGCCGGGTCGTGCGGGCGGCCATGGCGTAGACGGCCAGTGCCGTCACCGACGCGCCGACAGCGGTGGCCAGCAGGGCGCGGGGGAGCCGGTGCCGCTTCATGTGGGCGGCGTCGGATTCGGCGGGCAGGGTGCGCAGCACCAACAGGAAGACCACCAAAGTCAGTGTCTCGACCAGGAATTGGGTCAGCGCCAGGTCCGGCGCCCCGTAGAAGATGTAGAGCGTGCCGCAGCCGTACCCGGTGACACCGACGACCAGCACCGCCGCCAGGCGGTTGCGCATCACCGTCGCGCTGATGGCCGCCGCCAGCACGATGAGGCCGACGACCACCTGCAGCGGCGAGTTCCACAACTTCAGGTCGGGCTGGTCCCGCGCGCCCAGTAGCAGTACCGCGATGGGCAACACGGCGAGGGTCGACAGGATCATCGCCTGGGTCGTCGGGATCGAGCCGCGCTGCGTGAGCGCCGTCAGCCGCACGGCGAAGCGGTCCGCGCCGCGGATGGCCGCGTCGTACATCCGGTCGGCATTGCCCAGCGGCAGATAGGGCACCCGGAAGCGTTCGAGGCGGTGCCGCAGCACGAATGCCGCCGCGCCGGCTCCGAGGATCACGGCCGACAACAGCAGCGGCATGTTGACGCCGTGCCACAGCGCCAGGTGGTACCCGGTGCTGCCCGGCATGGTCGCGGTGTAGTCGGCGATGGCGTGGTCCAGCGCGTTCGGCAACAGCCCGAAGCCGAGCCCGGCGACGGCCAGGATGCCCGGCGGGATGAGGAAACCGAGGCTGGGACGGTGCATCTCGGTGACACGAATCGTCGGCTCCGCCCTGCCTTTTCGGGCGAACGCGCCGTAGAGGAACCGCAGGCTGTAGATCGTGGTGAACACCGACCCGAACGCCACGGTCGCCAGCACGAACGGTGCCGACGCGCCCAACGTCGGGCTGTGCCACAGGGTTTCGAAGTCGGCCTCTTTCGCGACGAAGCCGAGGAACGGCGGCAGCCCGGCCATGCTGGCGGCCGCGGCGACGGCGATGCCCAGCAGCACAGGGCTGCGCCGGCCGAGCCACGCCAGTTTCCGGATGTCGCGGGTGCCCGTGGCGTGGTCGATGATCCCGACGACCATGAACAGCGCGGCCTTGAACATGGCGTGCGCGCACAGCATGGCGAGCCCGGCGAGCATCAGATCGCCGCCGCCGGCGCCGACCATCACCGTGATCAGCCCGAGCTGGCTCACGGTGCCGAAGGCCAGGATCAGTTTGAGGTCGTACTCGCGCACGGCACGCCAGCCGGCCAGCAGCAGCGTCGCCAGGCCCAGGGTCACGACCGTCGGCCGCCACGGCTGGTGGTCGGCGAAACCGGGTGTCATGCGGGCGATCAGATACACACCGGCCTTCACCATGGCCGCGGCGTGCAGGTAGGCGCTGACGGGCGTCGGCGCCGCCATGGCTCCCGGCAGCCAGAAGTGCATCGGCACGATGGCCGACTTGGACAGTGCGCCGATGAGTACCAGCACGACGGCGACTGACGAGGTGGTACCGGTCGGCGCATTGGCGACGAGGTCGGACAGCCGGTAGGTGCCGGCCAGCGTGCCCAGCATGATGATGCCGGTCAGCATCGCCAGGCCGCCGAACGTGGTGACCAGCAGCGCCTGGGTGGCGGCGCGCCGGCTCGTGGCACGTTCGGCGTAGTGACCGACGAGCAGGAACGACAGCACGGTCGTCAGCTCCCAGAACAGATACAGCAGCAGCGTGTTGTCGCTGCAGACGAGCCCGAACATGGCGCCCGAGAACGCGACGAGCTCAGCGGCGAAGCTGGGCAGCCGGTTCTCGGTGTGCCCGTCGGAATGGTGGAAGTACTCGGCGCAGTACAGCAGGACGAGGGTGCCGACGCCAAGCACCAGCACCGACATGATCGCCGCCAGCGAATCCAGCCGCAGCGTGATGTCCATGGACAGTTGCGGCACCCAGTCGATGTGCAGCGTCTGCTCGCCGGTCCCGGGCCAGTTCGACGCCAGCCAGACCAGTGAGCCCGCGGGCGCCAGCGCCAGCGGATAAAACGCCCGCCGTCCCCAGCGTCGTACCAACAGTGGAGCGAGAACGGTGGCGATCGCGTGTACGTACAGAACGGTGAGCATGGGCCTCCGGCAGGCGTCGGGGGGCGGTCCGTTGGGGGCGAGCGTAGCGACGGGAGCGGGTCCGGCCAGCTTACGGGGCGGCTGTGACTGCCGTGGTCCGGCGGTTCTCGCAGGCCACAGCCCCGCTACCGGGTGCACGATGCACCGACTCCTACACTTTTCACTTATGGTGACGAACGCGACGGGACGCCGATGAGTCTTCCGGGAATCGGATCGGTGTCGTTGTCGGGCTTCGCCCACCCCTGGCTGCTCCTGACCGCACTGCTGCCCATCGCGTTGGTGGCCGCCTATCTGGCGGCACAACGCAACCGCGCGAGTCGGCTGCGCAGCTACGCCGGCGACCAGCCGCGCACCGACGTCGTACCGCTGCAGCCGACGCGCTGGCGGCACCTTCCGATGGTGTTCTCGGTGGCCGCGCTGCTGTCCCTGACCGTCGCGCTCGCCGCGCCCACCCACGAGATCAAGACCCCGCGCAACCGCGCGGTGATCATGCTCGTGATGGACGTCTCCCGGTCCATGGAAGCCGACGACGTCTCCCCGAGCCGGCTGGCCGCGGCGAAAGACGCCGCCAAGCAGTTCGCGAAGAAGCTGACCCCCGGCGTGAACCTCGGCCTGGTCACGTTCTCCGGAAACACCAACCTGCTGGTGTCGCCCACGCCGGACCACAACGCCACCATCACCGCGCTGGACCACCTCACCGTCGACGACGGCACCGCGACGGGCGACGGCATCTTCGCGGCGCTGCGCGCGATCTCGACCCTGGCCGACGTGCTCGGTGGCAGTGGCAACACCGACAAGCCGCCGAAACGCATCGTGCTGCTGTCCGACGGCGCGGAGAACCGGCCCGGCAACCCGGACAGCCCGCACGGCGCCTACACCGCGGCGCGGACCTCCAAGGAGTCGGACACCCCGATCTCGACCATCGCGTTCGGGACCAAGGGCGGCAAGATCAAGGTCGACAACCAGAGCGTCAACGTCCCGGTCAACGACACCACGATGAAGCGGGTCGCCGAGCTGTCCGGCGGCCAGATGTACACGGCCGCCAAGATCGAGGACCTCAACAAGAGCTACGACGCCATCCAGCAACAGATCGGCTACGAGATCATCCGCGGACCCGGTGGTACCGCATGGCTGCGTCTCGGCGTGTTCGCGCTGACCTGTGCGGTGATCTCCGCGCTGGTGATCAACCGCAGACTGCCGACATAGGGTTGAATATGACTCGTGGACAACGAAATTCGGGTCGTCAGCGCCAGCCGTGACATCGCCGCACCGGCGGCGGAAATCTTCGAGCTGATCGCCGACCCCGCACAGCAGCCGCGCTGGGACGGCAACGACAACCTGGCGGAGGCGCCCGCCGGCCAACGCGTGCACGCCGTAGGTGACGTGTTCGTCATGGGCCTGACGGTCGGCGCCACCCGCGAGAACCACGTCGTCGAATTCGTCGAGGGCCGGCGCATCGCGTGGAAGCCGTCCGAGCCCGGGCTGCCGCAGCCGGGGCACCTGTGGCGGTGGGAGCTCGAGCCCATCGACGACGGGCACACCCGCGTCACCCACACCTACGACTGGACGGCGCTGACCGACGAGAAGCGGCTGAACCGGGCCAGGCAGACCTCCGCCGACTGGCTGCAGGCCTCGCTGGCCCGGCTCGCCGCGCTCGCCGAGGGGCAGTGACTACTGCTTGGGGGTGACGGTGGCCTTGAAGGTGCCGTCACCCTGGTTCAGCCAGGTGATGGTGCCCTTCTGGAACTCGCTGATCCAGCCGCCCTTGGGGGCGTCCGGTCCGCCGGCGGTCTGCGCCTCATCTGTTGTGGGGAAGCCCAGCTCGCCTCCGGCGCCACCCTTTTCCGTGTACTCGCGGAGGATCTCACCCTGCACGAGATGGGCGCCCGTCGCCGGCGAGCTGAAGATGGTGCCTTTGGCGAAGGCCTGCACCGTGCCGTCGCCGACCTTCTGGGGCTGGGCGGTCGGCTGGCCGAGGGCAGCTTCGCCGCCGGCTTTCTGGTAGGCGTCGGCGACGGGACCGTCCAAGGTGACGTCGCCCACTCCCGGCACGTTCAGGGTGGTCGGCGACCCGGCCATGGCCGACGAGGCGGCGCTCGACGCGGAACTGGCGGCGGACGAGGCGGCGCTGGCGCCCGAGCTGGCAACCGATGAGGCCGCACTGGCGCCCGAGCTGGCTGCCGACGAGGCGGTGGAACCGATGTCCTTGGTTTGGGAGCAGGCCATGACGGCAGCTCCGGTGAGTGCGGCGACGCCGATGGCGGCGGCGGTACGGCGGACGAGCAATTCGTTTTTCACGTGAGACTTCCTCTATGAATTCGACAGGTGAAACGACTTCGCCATTGAAGTCCGAACACTTTCGACCGTATTAGCCACTGGTACGGCACGTACTACTTTGCGGTAATTGCCGGGCGTTTTTGGTTTACTGCCGTCTCATTTGTCTCAGTAGTCGCAGTCGTGTGGGTTTCACGGCTCTGAGCTGTTATTTGCCAGAAGCGTGCGATGTCCCACTATCGGGCTAGATATCCCAGTGGTGGAAATCGCTTGTCGGTATGCTGTGAGAAGCGAATCAGATTACGATCGCGATGCCCGTTTCTTCGTGGCTACGGCCGTCGGGGCGAACGGAATGGACTAAGGAGAATCGGTATGACCACCGTTCGGCACTCGACCCGTAAGAAGATGGTGACCGGCCTCGCCGTGACCGCCGGACTCGCCATGGGTCTGCTCTCTTCCTGCGGCGAGAAGGCCAAGGAAGAGCCGACCACGACCACGAGCACCACCACCACGACGTCGGCACCCGCCTCCTCGTCGCCGGTGACACCGAGCGAGAAGGGCGGGCCCACCAAGGGTGGCAACTCGTTCTCCCCGACGGTGAAGGCTCCGGGACCGCAGACGGCGCTGCCGGGCAACGTCGTCACCGCTCCGCACTAAGAACGGAGCCCCATCCCAGTAGGTCGCCGATGCGCCGTACGGCGCATCGGCGCAGTACTGGTGGCAGTCGGGCTGACGGCGCTGGCGTCCGCCGGCCCGCCTGTTGAACGGGGTGGCCGGCTGGCCCTGACCGGTCCGCTGGCCCATCTGCTCTCGGCTTCGGCCGATCTCGGCCCGTCGGCAGCAGCCCACGTCGAACTCACCGCTGCGCTGACACGTGCCGCCCGGCCCGATGGGCTGATCCAATGGGCAAGGGCCGCAGGGCTTTCGGTGCAATGGCGGCCCGGCGACGACTGGGCCACCGTCGAAGGCGACGCCAGTGCCATGGCGCGGGCGTTGCGTGTGGATGTCCGAGACTACCGCGGACGTCGCGGGCAGACCTTCTATGCGGCGACCAGCCAACCCGAGCTGCCGCCGGCGCTCGTGCCCGAGTTGAGCGGATTCGGCAGGCTCCTCGGGTACACACCGTTCCGGGAGTCGCGGCCGCTGATCATGCCGCGCGACGTCCCCGCCGGCGGTCTCACGGCCCAGGATCTGCGCCGCTCCTACAACGTCTTTCCGCTGTCCGATCAGGGCTACACGGGCAAGGGCCGCACCATCGTCATCTTCGGTTTCGACGGCTTCGATCAATCCGATCTCGACATGTTCGCCGACCTGAGCCAGTTGCCGCGCTTCACTCCCATCGTGGTGGGGGACATGCCGTCCGAGCGCACCGGCGAGACCACAATGGATCTCCAGATGGCGCACGCCATCGCTCCCGACGCCCAAACCGTCTATGTCAATGCCCGGCCGACCGTGTCCGGCGACGGCGCCTATCGCAAGATCGGCGAGATGATGGCCGACGCCGATCGGCGCTTCCCCGGCGCCGAGTGGAGCCTGTCCATCGGTTGGGGCTGCGACAAGATGCTCACCGCTGCCGATCTGGCGCCCGTGCGTTCGGCGCTGGCGCGGGCGCACCGCAGCGGCACCACCGCCTTCGATGCCAGTGGCGACCTCGCGGGTTTGGAATGCAAAGGCGGGCAGGACTGGTCGGCTCCGCCGAGCATCGACGACATCGGATTGGACTCGGTGGCATCGGTACCCGAGATGACGGCCGTCGGCGGCACCACGCTGTCCACCGACGAGCACGGCCAATGGCTCGGCGAGCAGGCCTGGTTCGACGTGCCCCTCACCCACGGCAGTGGCGGCGGGGTATCGGTTCTGTTCGACCGCCCGGCCTGGCAACGGGGGGTTCCGTCGGACCGCGGCCGCAACAAGCGGCTCGTCCCCGACGTCTCCGCCGTCGCGGATTTCTTCACCGGGGCCCGCATGGTCTTCGACGGCGAAACAGTGCTGGCCGGTGGGACGTCCATGTCCGCGCCGCTCTGGGCCGGGATGGCGGCGGTGATCGACCAGTACCTGCTCGATCACGGCGGGCGCCTGCTCGGCGACCTGAACCCGTTGCTGTACCGCGTGCAGCGGGCCGGACGGCTCCCGGCGTTCCACGACGTCACCGTGGGCGGTAACGCGATAGCGATGGCCGGCCCCGGCTTCGACTCCGTCACCGGCCTCGGCACACCGGATATCGACAAACTGGCGCGCAGCCTCCTGGTGGCGCAGGGGACAACCGGATGAGCGGCATCGGATTGGTGAGCACGCTGTTCCCGCAGCTTTCGGCCCACGGCCGGCGGTCCTTCCGGATCGCCATGGCCGCCTTCGTCGCCTGGCTCGTGGCGGCGGCGGCGCTGCGTCTCCCGGGCCTTTTCATCGCGACTGTGGCCGTGGGGATTCCGCTGCTGTTCGTGCTGTACGCCCGAGCGCTGGATTACCGGGGGCCGGCGAAGGTCCGGCTGCTCGTCAGCACCGGCCTGGGCATCGCGTTCGGTGTGGCCTTCGCCTTCGGGTCCGGAGCGGTGGTCGCGCGCGCCTACGGCGTCCCGCTCGAAAGCGGTGTTGCCGCAGTGCATCTGCGCACCGTCGAGGCCGGCCTCTCGGCGGTGGAGGCGCTGTTGGTGATCGCGCCCGCGCTGCTTCTCCGGATGTTCAGCCCGGGAGACCGAAAGGCGTTGTACGGCTATGTGATCGGCGCAACCGGCGCGCTGGGTGCGACGGCCGCGACCACGACTGTCCGGATGTTCGCCCAGCTCGATTCGGGGTTGGTCGACCACGATCAGCCGCTGTCGGATTTCCTCATCGAAGCCGTGATCCGTGGCATCACCATGCCCATCACCGCGGCCGCCGCTGCCGGAATGCTCGGTGCCGCACTGTGGTTCCGGCCCCGCGGCCGGCGGATCTGGTGGCGCGTACTGCTGATCGCCGTCGTGCCGGTGCTGGCGCACGTGTGGCTCGGCGACGAGGATTCGGCCGGCATCTCGCAGTGGGCGAAGGTGGCGTGGCATGTCGGATTCGCGGTGCTGGGGGTGCTGCTGCTCCGCCTGGTCCTGAAATTGGCGCTGCGGCACGAAGATGCCGACGACGCGGAACGCGACGTACGCATGCTGTCCGCGCCGCGACTGGTCGCGACGTGGACCGCGGTGGTCGTGGTGCTGGCCCTCGGATTGGTCGGAATCGCCGCTGCCACAACCCAACCGACGGCGCGGTATCAGTGCCCGCCCAATTGCGGGCACCCGCTGATGGGCAAGCCCGTGGTGATCAACCCCAGGTTCACCGCGCCCGACGGCGCTTTCAGCGTCTCCTATCCGGCGCCGGGTACCGCCTATTCGGTGACGATGAACGACACCGGCGTGACGGCCCAGTACACCGGTGGCACCGGCGGGGTCATGCGGCTGTGGGGGGAGCCGGCGCAGGGCCGGGACGCCAAGGACATCACGACGGCATTGCTGCTGGACGCGTTTCCGGATTCCCGCGTGGCCTACGAGATACCCAACGCACTGGTGGGATATCGCCCGGGCTACGGCGTCGCTGCCGATGACTGGCCGGACGGACAGAACGTCGTCGCCTCGCGGACCCGCATCCTGATCATGGTTGCGGTGCAGGACGACCTGGCGCTCGTCGCCGCGGCGGCGGGCCCGTTCAGCGAATTCGGGCCCGGTTCCGGCCCGCCGACCGGGGCCAGCTTGGAACTGGCCGCCGATATGGGCAAGTACGTCAACAGCTTCCGGTGGCGCGGAGACCCGCCGCGCTGACGACCGCCGACGCGCGCACCGGCCGCTGGACCACATGATCCCGCGGGGTGAAGCGGGTTATGCGACGGCGGAAGTCGGCGGTGCCGCGCGGACGGAACATGGCGTAGTTCTGTTGGGCCGCCGGCGTCGGTTCGACCGCCGCGAAGCCGAAGTCGCGGGCGTACGCCACTGCCGCGGCGACGTAGTCCGCCTGGGACTCCCGCATCTGTTCGACCGAGTTGTGTCGCAGCCCGAGGTTCGGGCCGTGCACCAGGTAGCAGTTCGGGAAGCCATGGACCGACGTGCCCAGATAGGCGACGGGCTCGCCGTCCCAGCTTTCGGCCATGGATACGCCCTCGGTGCCGAACAGCCGGTCGGCCAGCGCGTCGGTGTCGACGACGACGTGGGTTGCCGTCTGTTCGCCATTCGCGGTCGTGATGAGCCAGCACTGCAGGTCCGCCTGCCAGTGCAGTGCCGTCACGACGTCGGCGTCGTGATCGATCAGCACGACGTCGTCGACCCCGGCCTGGTGCAGCCGAACCGCCGCCGCAAGGGCACCGGGGCCGGTGACCACGATCGCGACATGGTTGTGGGGGACAGGTTGGTTCATCGGTGGTCCTTCATGAAGATGCAGAGCATGCTGCCTTCGGGTCGATAAGATGTAAACGCTGCTCACATTTCTAGTGGGCGATGTGAACAGTGTCAACATTTGTGAGGCGGGACTCAGAATGACGTCGAAAGTGGTGCCGAAGCCGGGATATCACCACGGCGATCTGCGGACCGCGCTGGTGCACTCGGCGCTGGCACTGCTGGAAGAGGAGGGCGCCGCGGCGCTGTCGATGCGCGCCGTCGCCCGGCATGCCGGGGTCACCGCCGCCGCGCCCTACCGGCACTACCAGGACCGGGACGCGCTGATGTCAGCCGTCGCGGCCGTCGGCTATCGCGAACTGGCCGCGGACCTCGTCGCCGTCAGCCCGACGCCGTCGACGGCCGACGAGATCGCCGACGTCGCCATCGCCTACGTCCAGTTCGCGCTGCGGCGTCCAGCGCTGTTCCGCGCCATGTTCGGTGAGCAGTGCGACGCCGGCAGCCCGGAGCGGGTCGACGCTGTCGCGGCGATTTCGACTTATCTCAGAACGAACATCGCGCGGGTGTTCCCGGACGCGGATGCCGATGCGTTGAGCGACGCCGTCTGGGCGCTGGTGCACGGCCTGGCGTTCCTGTTCCTGGACGGCAAGTTCGACAGCGCCGACTCCGGCGAACTGGAGCGGCGCGTCCGGGCCGCGGTGCAGGCCGTGGTGGGACTTGCCGGGTAGCGCTGAACGCCATACGAGTGTTGTGTTGTGGTCGAGTTTTGGCGGAAATGTCGACCACAAGCCAACTTTCGTCGGGTGAGAGTCAGCGACCCTCGGCGAACTCCCGAAGTGATTGCACCTGAACCGGATCCAGTGACGGCCGCACCGTCTCGCGGGCCTTGGCGACGTCGGCCGCGGTGACATCGGCGGCGTCGATGGACCGGCGCATCGCGGTCAGCGCCGCTTCGCGCAACAGCGCGACACAGTCCGCGGCGCTGTAGCCGTCGAGTTCGCCGGCCAACTGGCCGAGGTCGACGTCGGGCGCCAGGGGGATGGATTTGCCTGCGGTACACAGGATTTCGCGACGGGCCTCGGCGTCGGGCGGTTCGACGAACACCAGCTTCTCCAGCCGGCCCGGCCGCAGCAGAGCCGGGTCGATCAGGTCCGGCCGGTTGGTCGCGCCGACCACCACGACGTCGCGCAGCGGGTTGATGCCGTCGAGTTCGGTGAGCAGCGCGGCCACCACGCGATCGGTGACACCGGAATCGAAGCTCTGCCCGCGGCGCGGCGCCAGCGCATCCATCTCGTCGAGGAACACCAGCGACGGCGCGGAATCACGTGCACGCTGGAACAATTCGCGGACGGCGCGCTCCGACGAGCCGACCCATTTGTCCATCAGCTCGGCGCCCTTGACGGCGTGCACCGACAACCGGCCGGAGCTCGCCAGGGCGCGCACCAGGAACGTCTTGCCGCAGCCGGGTGGCCCGTAGAGCAGCACGCCGCGCGGCGGTTCCACGCCGAGGCGCGCGAAGGTGTCAGGGTGCTGCAGCGGCCACAGCACCGCTTCGGTAAGCGCCTGCTTGGTGGCCACCATGTCGCCGACGTCGTCGAGGGTCACCGACCCGACGGCGACCTCCTCGGTCGCCGACCGGCTCAGCGGCCGGATCACCGACAGCGCGCCGGTCAGATCGTCCTGGATCAGGGCGGGTTCGGCGCCGTCGGCGCTGGCGCGGCCTGCCGCCCGCAATGCGGCTTCGCGCACCACAGCCGCGAGATCGGCGACGACGAATCCCGGTGTGCGCTCGGCGATCTCGTCGAGGTTCAGATCCTTGGCGGGAACCGACCGCAGCAGCACTTCGAGCAGCGCCTTGCGGGTGGCCGCGTCGGGCAGGGTCAGTCCCAGCTCGCGGTCGCAGAGGTCGGGTGCGCGGAGGCGGGCGTCGACGCTGTCGGGCACGGCGGACGTCGCGATGAATGCCACACCGCGGCCGGCGACGGCCTTGCGGAGTTCGGTCAGGATCAATGTGGCCACGGGCTCGGCGACGGCGGGCAGCAGCGCGTCGATGTCGGTGATGAGCAGGACGCCGCCGCCGTCGCGCACCGAACTCACGGCAGCGGCGACCCCGGCCAGCCGGTCCTCGGCCCGCAGCGCCCCGACCTCCGGCCCGTCGAGTTCGACGAGGCGGCGGGACGCGCACACCGCACGCACCATGGCGGCCTTGCCGACGCCCGCGGGTCCCGACACCAAGACGCCCAGATTGGCGGTGGCGCCCAGGGTTTCCAGCAGTTGAGGTTCGTCGAGAGCCAGCTTGAGCCACTCCGTCAACCGGGTCACCTGGGCATGCATGCCCTTGAGGTCCTCGACCGAAACGGTTTGGGCGTCAGTCGTTTTCGCGGGCGAGATCACCGGTTGCGCGGCTGCGGTCGCAGTGACGACCGTCGCGTCGCTCCAGGTGACCACCGAATTCGGCTGCACGCTGACCGGGCCGGACGGGTCCACGCTGGTCACGGTGAGCAGCTCCGAGGTCCAGGTGATGCCGACCTGGGTGGCCAGCGCCGCGGTGGCCGCGGATGTCGAGGTGCCCGGACCCAGGTCCCGCGGCAGCAGCGACACCGTGTCACCGACCGTCATCACCTTGCCCAGCAACGCCATTCGCAATGTTGCCGGGGATATCGAGCTGCTGGCCAGCCGCGAACCGCTGACGGTCACCGAGCGGGCGCCGTACACCGTCGCGGGTGACACCAGCACCGGTGCGTCGGCCCGGATGCCGGCATTGGACAGTGTCACGTCGTCGAGCAGCGCGGTGCCCGGGGGAGTCCCCGCGGCGGCCACCCCGACCACCGCGCAGGTGGTGCGCGTGCCGGTCAGCGACACCGCGTCCCACTCGCGGATGCCCAGGGCAGCTATCGCTTCCGGGTGCAGCAGCACCACGCCGCGGCGGGCGTCGAGTGCGGAGGTGTTGAGTCTTGCGGTGAGCTGAAGCTGCGCGCCGGACGGGTCGGATGCGCCCTGCAGGGCCTGCGCCTGCGGGGGCGTCATCGACGAGGACCCGGCCTACGCAACCGCAGCCGGGCCGTGGACCGGCGCTGTCCGCGGTCGGTGCGACGCGGCTGCGCCCGGCGGATGGCGCGGCGTGCCTGCCGCTGTTCCTTGGGTTTGTCGTCCCAGACCTCGGGGTGCTCACGCAGCCAGGCCTTGGTCCGGATGGCGAACGGGATGTGCAGCACGTAGGCGACGATGATCACCAGGATGACGATGTAGCCGTACATCACCGACGCCGCGACCAGGATGGCCAGCAGCGCGAGCAGCGGCAACGCCATGTTCGGCGGGATGGCGAAGGTGTGCACCTTGCGCATCGGGACGGTGCTGACCACCAGCAGCGAGACGCCGATCAGCCAGATGCAGATGAAGACCTGACCCCAGTGCGAATCCCACCATGGGCCGGGGAACTGCATCTTGGCCGCCAGCGGGCCGATGGCGCCGATCGCGCCGGCCGGGGCCGGCATGCCGGTGAAGAACTCCTTCTCGAACGCCGGGCCCTCCACGTCGAGCATGGCGTTGAAGCGGGCCAGCCGCAGCACGATGCACACCGCGTACAGCAGCACCACGATCCAGGCTAGCGGCGAGGTGTTGTGCTCCAGCAGCGTGGCGTACACGATGAACGCCGGCGCCACGCCGAAGTTCACCGCGTCGGCAAGTGAGTCGATCTCGGCGCCCATCTTGGACGTCGCGTTCAGCATGCGGGCCGCTCTGCCGTCGAGCGCGTCGAGGATCGCGGCACCCGCCAGCAGCGCCATGGCCTCGGTGGGCCGGTGGTCGAGGGCGTACTTGACCGCCGACAGACCCAGGCAGATGGCCGCGACCGTCAAGGCGCTGGGGACCAGCTTCCGCAGGCTCACCTGCGGAGTCTTGATCCGGGGTTTCATACCGGCGACCCGCTCGGCAGGTCTGCCAGCACCGTCTCGCCGCCGATGGCGCGCTGCCCGATCTCGACACCGATCACCGAACCCTTCGGCAGGTAGGTGTCCAGGCGGGAGCCGAACCGGATCAGGCCGTACGTCTCGCCCAGCGCCAGATGCGCACCCGGGTGGGTGCTGCACACGATGCGGCGGGCCAGCAGACCGGCGAGCTGTACCGCGACGACGTCGTGGCCGTCGGCGGTGCGCAGCCAGAGGCTGTTGCGCTCGTTGTCCTCGCTGGCCTCGGCCTTGTCGGCGGATAGGAACTGGCCCGGCTTGTGCTTGACGGTGATCACCTCACCGGCCACCGGCGCGCGCTGCACATGCGCGTCGAACAGCGAGAGGAAGATGCTGACGCGCGGCAGTGGCTCGTCGGACAGGTTCAGTTCTGCGGGCGGGACGGCCTCGTCGATGAGCGTCACCAGGCCATCGGCCGGCGCGACGACGACGCCGGGCCGGCTCGGTGGCGTCCGCGGCGGATGCCGGAAGAACCCGGCGCACGCGGCGGCCGCGGCCAGACCGGCCGCCCGGACCCAGCGCTTGCGGTGGCCGATCGCGGCGACGCCGAGGGCGCCGCCGACAAACGGCAACCCGGCCGGGTGCATCGGGGGAACGGTGGAACGGACCAGGTCGACGAAACGTGACAGTTCGGACTCTGGAGTGTCAGCTGGGGGGCGCGCAGGTCTGGCCATGGGGACTCGATTCTACGGTTTGCGGGGCTCTAACTGAGATCCCAGACGGGCACGGGCGATCCAGCCGGTAATTCGACCACGTCCTCGCCGATGTCCAGCAGGCAGTTTGCCGTCGCCAGCCACCGGAGATGGTGCGAGGCCGGCGGGCCGTAGCTGCTCACCTGCTCATCGGTGCCGAGGACGCCGCGGCGGAACTGGCGCTTGCCGGCGGGTGAGGTCAGGTTCTCGGTGAGGGTCGCCGAGCGGCGCGGCCGCTGCGACGGCAGGCCCATCGCGGCGCGCAGCGGCGGCCGGATGAACACTTCGAACGACACCAGCGCCGACACCGGGTTGCCCGGCAACGTGACGATGGGGGTGCCGCCCACGGTCCCGGCACCCTGCGGCATACCGGGTTGCATCGCGACCTTCACGAATTCGACATCACCGGAGAGAGCGTCCTTCACCACCTCGTAGGCGCCGGCGCTGACGCCGCCCGTGGTGACGATCAGGTCGACGCCGGCGGCATGACCGGCCAGCGTCTCCCGGAACAGCGCGACGTCATCGGATGTCGCAGGTGCGGTCGTGACGTCGGCGCCGGCCTCACGTAGCGCGGCGGCCAGCATCACGGCGTTGGACTCGTAGATCTGTCCGGGCTGCAGTGGGGTGCCGGGCGCGACCAGTTCCGTTCCGGTGGACAGCACCAGGACCCGTTGCCGCGGAATCACTTTCAGCTCCGCGAAGCCCAGCGCGGCGGCCAGGCCCAGGGCCGCGGGGGAGAGCACCTCGCCGGCGGACAGCACCGTCATCCCGGCGGTGACGTCCTCGCCGGCCCGCCGGATGCTCCGGCCTTCGGGGGCCGGCGAGTAGATCGACACGACGTCGGTCGCTCCGTCCGTGGCCTCGACCTGAACCACCGCGGTGGCGCCCGCCGGCAGCATGGCGCCGGTCATGATCCGGTGCGCGGTACCGGGCGCCAGGGTCAGCAGGTCGGTGCGACCGGCCGGAATGTCCTCGGTGACAGGAAGTTTCACTGGATCGTCGGCGGTGGCGGTGGCCACGTCGGCGGCCAGGACGGCGTAACCGTCCATCGCCGAGTTGTCGAAACCCGGCAGCGACAGCGGCGCCACCACGTCCTCGGCAAGGGCCAGCCCCAGCGCGTCGGCGAGCGGCACGGCGACGGCCGGCCGGGCGCTGATCAGTCCGGCGACAACCTGCTGATGTTCCTCGACGGTCCGCATGAGGCTAGATCGCGAAGGTGACGCCGGTGAGCTCTTCGGACACCGCCCACAACCGCCGCTGGATGCCGGCGTCGTGCGACTGGGCGGTCGACTGCACCAGCACCGGGTGACCGACCAGCTGGAGCAGACCAGAAGGCCCGTAGTACTCGCCGCCCCGCGCGTCGGGGTCGACGGCGGCCCGCAACGTGGCCAGCGCGCCGACCTCGGGGCTGTTGGCGACCAGCCCGCTGATCTGGTTGAAGCCGGGCAGGCCGGAGCCGGGGATGTGGCGCATCAGTTCGGTGTTGGAGATACCGGGATGGGCCGCGACCGAGATGGTTTCGGCGTTCGTGGCCACGAGCCGGCGTTGCAGCTCGTAGGCGAACATCAGGTTGGCCAGCTTCGACTGGCCGTAGGCCGCGACCCGGTTGTAGCGGCGCTTCTCCCATTGCAGGTCGGCGAAGTCGATCTTCCCGAGGATGCGGTGCGCGATGCTGCCGAGGGTCACCACGCGCGAGCCCGGGACGGACAGCAGGTTCTCGATGAGCAGGCCGGTGAGGGCGAAGGCGCCGAGATGATTGGTGCCGAACTGCAATTCGAAGCCATCGGCTGTGGTCTGCTTGGGCGGGTACATCACGCCGGCGTTGTTGATCAGCAGGTCGATCCGCGGATAGGCCGCCCGCAGATCGTCGGCCGCCGCGCGGACCGAGGTCAGCGAACCCAGGTCCAGCTTCTGCACGACGACGTCGGCGTTCGGGGTGCTCGCCCGCAGCCGGGCGGCGGCGTCGTCGCCTTTGGCGGTGTCGCGCACCGCCATCACCACGCGAGCGCCCTTGCCCGCCAACACCCGCGCCGTCTCGTAGCCCAGCCCGGTGTTGGAGCCGGTGACGATCGCCACCCGCCCGGTCTGGTCCGGCACATCGTTGGCGGTCCATTTGGTCGTCATGGCCGAAGACACTACCGAGCGGACCGCCTGAGTTGCGCGGGAGCGGCGGGCGTTTACTGTCGGCACCATGGCAATCGGCGGGGTGCTCTTCGACATCGATGGTGTCCTGGTGACCTCGTGGCGTCCGATCGACGGTGCGGCCGAGACCCTGCGGGCGCTCGAGGAGCGTCAGATCGCCCGGTCGTTCCTGACGAACACCACCACCAAGACCCGCGCGCAGATCGCCGAATTGCTTTGTGCGGCAGGCATCGAGGTCGCCGCAGACGAGGTCGTCACCGCCGCGGTGCTGACCGCCGACTACGTGCGCGACCGCTACCCCGGTGCCCGATGTTTCCTGGTGAACAGCGGCCAGATCGGTGCGGACATGCCCGGTGTCGATCTGGTGTACGCCGCCGACTTCGCTGGTCCGCAGCAGCCCGACACGCCCGACGTGGTGCTCCTCGGTGGCGCGGGGCCCGAATACACGCATCTGACCCTCAGTTGGGTCTACGACTGGATGGCCCGCGGCGTCCCCGTCGTCGCCATGCACCGCAGCAACGCGTGGAACACCGCCGACGGGCTACGGGTGGACACCGGCCTGTATCTGGCCGGGCTGGAACAGACCACCGGTCACCAGGGCACTGCTGTCGGCAAGCCCGCGCCCGCCGGGTTCCTGGCCGCGGCCGCGCGGCTCGGCGTCGACCCCGAAGAGATGTACATGGTCGGCGACGACCTCAACAACGACGTCCTCGCGGCCCAGGTCGTCGGGATGACGGGCGTGCTGGTGCGTACCGGAAAATTCCGCCAGGACACGCTGGACCGTTGGGCCGCAGACGAATTCGCGATGCAGCCGAACTACGTGGTCGATTCCGTCGCGGATCTGCCGGAGCTGCTGGGGTTCTGACCCTCAGGCCGTCAGCTCGCGCTGCATGTTCCGGATCGCGGCGATGCGGTCCTGCAACTGCTCGCGGGTCGCGGCGGCCACGGGCGGGCCGGGGTGCCGGCGCCGCAACTCGTTGTGGATCCAGCCGTGCGGCCGTCCGGTGCGGTGGTGGAAAGCGGCCACCAGCAGGTTGAGCTCCTTGCGCAATTCGCGCAGCTGGCCGTGCGTCGTCATCGGTGGCGGCGGCGCCCCGGTAGCGGCGGCCTTGGCGCTGCGCTTCTGCAGCTGCTCGTCCTGGCGCTTGCTCAGCAGATCGCGCATCTGGTTGGGGTCGAGCAGCCCCGGGATACCCAGGTAGTCGGCTTCCTCGTCGCTGCCGGTCTCCGTCGCGGTACCGAACGACGAGCCGTCGAAGATCACCTGATCCAGCTCGGCGTCCGAGCCGAGCATCTCGAAGCCGTTCTCCAGCTCCGACTTCTCGTCTTCCTTCTTCTGCGCCTGCTCGAGCAGTTCGTCGTCGAGGCCGTCGGACACGCGGTGCGGCTTGCCGAGCACGTGGTTGCGCTCGCGCTCCAGCTCGCTGGCCAGCTCCAGCAGGTTCGGCACCGACGGCAGGAAGATGCTGGCCGTCTCGCCCTTGCGCCGCAGGCGCACGAACCGACCGATGGCCTGCGCGAAGAACAAAGGGGTCGACGCGCTCGTGGCGTACACCCCGACCGCGAGCCGCGGCACGTCGACACCCTCGGACACCATGCGGACCGCGACGAGCCAGCGGCTGGTGCCCTCGGAGAACTGCGAGATGCGCGCCGACGCCGTCGGGTCATCCGACAGGATGACCGTCGCCTCTTCGCCCGTGATGGTGTGCAGCAGCTTGGCGTAGGCGCGGGCCGTGGTCTGGTCGGTGGCGATGATCATGCCGCCGGCGTCCGGGATGCTCTGCCGCAACTGCCCCAGTCGCTTGTTGGCCGCGGCGATCACCGCGGGCATCCATTCGCCCTCGGGGTTCAGCGCGGTGCGCCAGGCCCGGGCGGTCTGCTCGGCGGTCAGTGGCTCGCCGAGGCGGGCCGCGTGCTCCTCGCCGGCACTGTCGCGCCAGCGGGCCTCACCCGAATACGCCATGAAGACCACCGGACGCACCACGCCGTCGGCGAGCGCGTCGGAGTAGCCGTAGGTGTGGTCGGCCACCGACTGCTGATGGCCGCTGCCGTCGGGCTCGTACTGCACGAACGGGATCGGGCTGTCGTCGGACCGGAACGGCGTCCCGGTCAGGCAGAGGCGCCGCGTCGCATCGTCGTAGGCCTCGCGGATGGCCTCGCCCCAGCTCTTGGCGTCGCCGCCGTGGTGGACCTCGTCGAAGATCACCAGCGTCTTGTGGTTCTCGGTGCGCACCCGGTGTCTGGTCGGGTGGCTGGCGACCTGGGCATAGGTGACGACGATGCCGTGGTAGTCCGACGACGTCTGCCCCGTCGAGTTGCTGAACTTGGGGTCCAGCGCCATGCCGACGCGCGCCGCGGCTTCCGCCCACTGGGTCTTGAGGTGCTCGGTCGGGACGACGACCACGACCTGGTCGACGGTGCGCTCCGTCAGCAACTCACCGGCGATCCGCAGGGCGAAGGTCGTCTTGCCTGCACCTGGGGTCGCGACAGCAAGAAAATCACGCGGCTTGGCGGTGAGATACCGCACCAAAGCCCGACGTTGCCAGCCCCGCAAAGCCTGGGTGCTGGGCGCTGCATAAGCCCGCACCCGAAGACTCCTCCTTGATCGAAGGGCAGTCTAGGGCAACGTGTTTGGCGGATGCACATTTGCCCGGCGTGTCCTGGCGCTCGGCCCGGCGGTGTCGCCGGCCGAGGTGGCGATCAGGCGCGTCACCGCGTCGCAGACGATGGCCTTGCGCTGGGCGTGGTCGTCGATGCCGATCACCGCCAGCAGCGTGGGGCTGAGGTTGTGCCACATCGACGCGATGGTGAGCACCAGGGTGAACAGCACCGGCGCGGGAAGCTCGCCGGTGAGCCTGCCGTCGGCCTGGGCGGCGGCGATGGACGCAATCTGCTCGTGCATGGTGTCGCCGGGAAAGCCCGCTGCGGAATCGTCGGCCCGCTCCAACCGGTGCCAGGCGATCAGCCGGCCGACTTCGGGCTGGCCGGCATAGACGTCGATCAGATGAGCGGCGTAGCCGGGCAGGTCGTCGGCGACCACCGGGCTGTCGGCGAAGAACTGCTGCGTCATCGCGGCCCACACAGCGTCGAACAACTGATCTTTGCTGCCGAAGTAATGGTAAATCTGCGCCTTGTTGGCGCCCGCGTTGGCGGCGATGCGATCAACCCGGGCCCCGGCGATGCCGTACTGCGCGAATTCGGTGGTCGCCGCGCAGAGCAGCCGCGCACGAGTGGCGTCGGAGTCCCGCGGGTGGCCCATTTCGGAGATTTTAGCTGGTAGGCACACGTTTGCTAACTAACTAATTAGTTGACAGTGAGGTGAGGCCTGCCTAACGTTCGCAATCGGGTGGGATGTGGATCACAGGAGGTGGTGTGGTCGCTGAGCCCTGTCAGCAGCGGTCGGCCGCGTTGCCACCGGAACTCGTCGGTCGCGGCGAACAACTTTCGAGGTTGATGGCGGCCATCAGCGACACCCCGCGCGGGCACGCGGTGGTGGTGTCCGGTGCAGCCGGGTCCGGCAAGACCGCACTGCTCGACGTCGCCTGCCGTCACGCCCGCGCCGTCGGCTTTCGCGTGGTGTCGATCGCCGGAACGCCGGGCGAATCCGGTACCCCGTTCGCCGGTGTGCACCAGTTGATCCACGCGCTCGGACATTGGGGCGACGAAGCCGAGCAATACCAGCACATCGTTGACGCCGCATTGCGGTCGCCCAGCGGCGAGCAACTCGACGTCGTCCGGGTCGCGATGGCGCTGCTCGGACTTCTGGACGCCGTTGAACGGCAGCAATCGGTTCTGGTCTGCATCGATGACGGGCAGTGGCTCGACGCGCCGTCGCGCAACGCGATGATGTTCGCCGCCCGCCGCAGCGCGGGCCGGTCGTTGACGGTCGTGCTGGCGACCCCTGCCACGGCCGGAAAGGTGTTCGGCGGCGACGGCCGCGCCGTCGAGATCGAACTGTCGCCGTTGGCGCGCTCCGATGCCGCCATGCTGCTCGACCGGCAGCCGGGCGCACCGCGCGGCTTGCGACGCGAGCAGGTGCTGACGGCGGCTGCGGGCAACCCAGCGGCCGTCATCGCCTTCGCCGAGACCGCCGCGGCCGGTGGCCTCTCGGTGGGTCCGGCCGCCGAACCCTTGGCGCTGCCCGCCGCCGGCCTCGGCATCTACAGCCGCCGCGTGGCGCTGCTGCCGGGGACGACCCGGGCCGCGCTGCTCGTTCTCGCGGCCGCCTCGGATCAGGATCTGCGGCACCTGATGCCCGCGGTGCTGGCCGATCCGCAGACGCTCGCGCCGGCCGAGGTCGCCGGCATCATCCGGGTCGAGTCGAGCGGCGTGCGGTTCCTGGATCCGCTGCTCCGGTCGGCGGCGTATCACCGGGCGCCGGCGGCGGCCCGCTCGGCGGCGCATCTGCGACTGGCCGACGCGCTCGTCGCGCTACCGCACCGGCAGGTCTGGCATCGCGCGCAGGCAGCGCTCAAACCCGACGATGCGCTGGCCGCGCAGTTGGCCGATACCTGTGACGAGGTACTGCGCCGCGACGGCTATCTGGCCGCGGCGGTGACCATGCAGCGCGCGGCGATGCTGACGACCGACGCCGGTCAGCATGCCCGGCATCTGGTGCGCGCGGCGCCCCTGGCTCGCAACGCCGGCGACCCGCACTGGGCCGCGGCGCTGAGCCGGTGCGCGCTCAACGGCGTCGACGACCTCATCTCCCGGGTGCGCGCCCACACCGAGTTGGGGTCGGCGCGCTGCTGGGACGCCGACAGTCAGCCGGTTCTCGACATGCTTCTCGAGTCGGCCGGCCTGGCCGTCGACGTTGCCCCCGCGCTCGCCTGGGCGCCGCTTCGGGTCGCCGCGACCGTCACTTTCATCGCCGACGACGCCGCGGGGCGATGTGGCGTCAGGCGGCTGCTGAGACAACTGGAGGACGCCGAGCCGCCCACGGGCGTGGCCGCGCTCGCCGACCAGATGTGGATCCGTACCGCCACCGATCCACACCTGGCCCATCTGCAGTTGCCGGAGATCGTCGCGCTGGCCGGCCGGGTCGGCGACGCCATCGAGCTCACCGCGGTCGGTGCGTCGGCCTGGCTCGCCGGGCAACCCGACATGGCGGTGCGCTGCCTGCGCGGCGCACACACCGGAGCGTTGGCGCCGCGCTTCGGCGGCTTGGCCTCGACTGCTCTGTGTTGGGCGTTCGTCGAGTCGGGCCGCTGGGACGAGGCCGTCGACGCGGCAGCCACCATGAGTCGTTCGGCGGCCGTCGCCGACGTTCCCGTCGTCGCACGGATCGCGGATCTGGTCATCGCCACGGTGGCTGCCCGACGCGGACAACTCGCGACCGGCCGTGAGCGACTCAGATCGGCCGCCGAACTGGCCGACTTCCGGGACCGGCCCGCCCTGGCGGCGTGGATACATCACGTCGCGGGTTCGATCGCGCTGGCCGAGAACCAGAACACGACCGCCTACGCCGAATTGGCGGAGCTGTTCGACGAGTCCGGATTGCCGCTGCACGCGTACGCGTCTTATCTGGCGCTGGCGGATTACGCCGAAGCCGCGGTGTTGACGGGCCGGATCCAGCAAGCCCGTGAACACCTGAACCGGATCGTGGGTCATCTGCCCGGATCCGCGGGACCGCGGTTGACCCAGCTTGTCGCGCACGCGGACGCCGTGCTCAATCCCGACACCGCCGGGGCGCGCTATGCCGAAGCGCTCGCCGACCCGGCCGGCAACCGCTGGCCGTTCGAGCGGGCGCGGCTGCGCATCGGTTACGCCGGATGGCTGCGCAGGCACCGGCGGCGCCGCGACTGCCAGCATCAGTTGGCCGCGGCACTGACCGTCATGCAGGACCTCGGCGCAGCGCCGTGGGTTGATCTGTGCAACCGTGAGCTGCGGGCGGCCGGAGTGCGTCCGCCGTCGTCATCAGTGCAGACCGGCACGTTGAGCTCGCAGGAGCACAACGTGGTCTACCTCGTGAGCGAGGGCTACACCAATCCGCAGATCGCGACCATCCTGAACCTGTCGGTGCGAACGGTGTCCAACCACCTGTACCGGTCCTTTCCCAAGCTCGGCGTCACCAGCCGGCACCAGATCCACGACGTGGCGCGGCCCGCGACCTGGACTGAGTAAGGCAGCAAAGGCTCCGAACGGAAAGTCGGCGGCGACGGAAAATCCGCCGCCGCCGACTGGTCTTACGCGTCAGGCCGCGCTGTGCGACTTCGACTTGGTCTTCGAGCCGGCGTGCGAGCCCTTGGTGCCGCCCTTGGCGCCCGAGTCCGATCCGGACGTCGAACCCGACGAGGTCGAACCCGCACCCGCACCCGCGCCCGCACTCGAACCCGAGTCGGATCCCGACTTGCCCGGATGGCCCTTGCTGCCGGGCGTCGTCGCCTTGGTGCCGCCGCTGCCCGTGGCCGAGCCCGAGCTGCTGGAGCCGGAGCTGCTGGAGCCTGAGCTGGTACCGGTCTTGGTGTCACCGGTCTTGGAGTCACCGCTCTTGCTGTCACCGGCGGAGGTCGAGCCCGTCGAGGTGCCGGTCTTGGTGGTGCCGTCGGTCGTCGAGCTGGGCGCCTTGCTGTCGCTCGACGTGTCGCTGGCCGAACCGGTGGTCTCGCCGGCCGAGGCACTGGCCTTGGTGGTGGCGTCGGTTGTCGACCCGGCCGAACCGGTCGACTCACTCGTCGAGCCGGTCGCCTTGCCCTTGTCGGTGCTCGCGGTGTCGGTCGCCACCGCCTTGGTCGTCGCGGCGGTGCTCAGCGTCACCGTCGCGGCCGTGGTGGACGGCACGGCGGCGATATCGGAGACGGCCTTGGTGGTGGTCGTCGCGGCAGTCGCGGCCGGCTTGGCGGGGGTGATGTCCGTGAGGATCGACTTCACGACGGCGACGATCGCCTGCAACGTGCCGGCGATCGTGGTGCCACCGGGGACGGTCGCGCCACCGCCGAACAGGCCGCCGCCATAGATGTTGAAGCCGGGGATGTTGAGTCCCAGCAGGGCACCGAGGTTGGGCCCGTAGCCGCCGTTGAGCAGGCCGTCGATGACGGTCGCCGGCGCCTGGATGACGGCGGTCGCCAGCTTGCCGAGATCGCCGGCCTTCACCGCGTTGATGACGTTCTGGGTCGCGGTACCCATTGCGCCGATGGTGCTGGCGACCGGTCCGATGAGGCCGACGCCGAGCTCGAGCAGGATGTTCGGCAGATCGTTGGCGATGTTGATGACGCTCTGCAGCGGCTGCGAGATGAGATTGCCCAGGGCCTTCGGCAGCGGCCCGATCGGGTTGATCGCGGCGAAGATCGGCAGCACGATCGCCAGCTGGAGATTGTTGAGCGCGCCCTCGACGTTGGCCTTGCCGAGGTCGCTGAAGGCGGCCCCGAGGTAGCCGGGCACCTCTTTGGTCAGTGCCGTGACCACAGCCTTGCCGCTCTCGCCGAGGGCATTGACCAGCCCGCCCATGGTGCCGACCTGGTTGGTCAGAACCTGGCGCAGGATCGGGAACAGCCCCATGTCCAGGTACGACTTGACGTCGGCCTGCAGGTTGCCGGCGGCGGTCTTGAGAACCTGGCCGTAGAGGTCGAACGGACTGCTGGTCAGGTTGACGGCGGCAGTCGACACCGCGTGACTGATCGACGGGAGCGACGGCACGTGGGCCAGCGGTTGGATCGGAGTGACTGCGATGGCTCCCGCCGTCAGCAGTGTGGCTCCGGAAAGGACGGACGATCGAACGGCGGCGTGCAAGATGGGTTCCTCTCATTCGCTGCGGCCGGATGCTGGCGGCAGCGCCTACCTGACTTTTCCGTCGGTTCGATCACGGATCGAACAAATATTGACGGCAACGCACATCATGGGATGTTTGTGTTACTGGCCGGTAGAGACAAATGACTCAATGTGCACGGGTGGAGCGGGGAGGCGGTCGGGAGCGACCGCCGTCGTCACTCCACGAAGAAGTTGTCGTGCTTGATGAACCACTCGCGACGTTCGTCGTCGGTCATGTCGGCGAGCCGGCCGAACCCTTCGAAATAGGCCTCCCTGGGTGCTCCCGGGGCGAACAGCATCAGAACCGAAGCGGACTCGTCGGCCTCGTTGCGGAAACCGTGGATGCCGCCCGGCGGGACATAGAGGAAGTCGTTGGGGCCGGCCTGGACCCAGTCGGTGCCGTCGTACAGCGTCATGGTGCCGGACAGCACGAAGAAGGCCTCGGACATGGCGCGGTGGAAATGCGGACCCGGGCCACCGCCGTGCGGTGCGATGTCGACGCGGTACAGGCCGTAGTCGCCCGCGGTCTTCCGCTGGTTCGCCAGGTAGTGGTACTGGATCAGGCCTTGTGAGTCGTAATCGGGTGGCTGGTCTCCACGTCGCAGTGTCGCGCTGACTTCCGGCTGATCGGATGTGTACCGGGCCGGGGGATAAGGCGGTACTACCAACGACATGATCGACTCCTGGTGGCCATCGAGCATCGGCTCCTCGACTCTCAACCATAGGGTGGCCCGCCGTTCACGTGGTTCGCGGCGAACTCACAGGCTCCGGACACTCGGCGTTCAGAGTCCCGGCCTAGCGTCCGTCCGGTGATAACCAGACGCGCCTTCCTGGCTGCTGGGGCCGCGGCCGCCGGTTCGCTGGCATTGGCCGCACCGAGCGCCGCAGCGCAAGATCCGAGCGCCGTCGCCGGCCAGTACGCGCGCCGGGTCCCGACCCAGTGGGGAATGACGCTGCCCGGGATCGTCACGTCGTTCCCGGCGCGCGGGCGCCAACTGGCCCTGACGTTCGACGCCTGCCGCGGCGGTGTCGACGACGCGCTGCTCGACACATTGCAGCGCAACAACGTGCCCGCGGTGCTCTTCTTCAACTCCCGCTGGATCGACCAGCACCCGGACCGGGCCGCGCAGCTGGCCGCCAACCCGCTGTTCGAGATCGGCAACCACGGGACTCGCCACGTGCCGCTGTCGGTGTCCGGTCGCGTCGCCTACGGCATCGCCGGCACGCGGTCGGCCGCCGAGGTCGTCGACGAGGTGTGGGGCAACCAGATCAAACTGACCGCATTGACCGGCCGGGCGCCCACCTGGTTCCGGCCGGGCACAGCCCACTACGACGACGTGGCCGTGCAGATCGCGCGCGACCTCGGATTGCAGCCGCTCGGCTTCAGCGTCAACGGTGATTGCGGCGCCACCTTGCCGGCCGCCCGGGTGCGCGCGAATGTCGTTGGTGCGCAGCCCGGTTCCATCGTCATCTCTCACATGAACCATCCGGGCTCGGGTACCGCGGCCGGCTACGCCGGGGCCATCGCCGAGATGCGGGCGGGCGGGTGGGAGTTCGTGCGGCCCGCCTAGCATCGGTGCGGTGGAGAAGTTTGACGAGGGCATGCGGGCCGCGCGGCTTCTGGATGCTCAGGACAAAGCAGCGGAACTGTTCGTCGCCATCGAGGAACGCGGGCTGATCCGGCCCGGTGTCGGCGAGCGTCACGTGACCGACGAGATCCGTGATCTGGCGGCCGAAATCCTCGGCGTCACCCGGCACTGGCACAAGCGGATCGTGCACGGCGGCGAGAACACGCTCGCGACCGCGCGAGACAACCCGCCCGACCGGGTGATCGCCGCCGACGACATCGTGTTCGTCGATCTCGGCCCGCTGTTCGAGGAGTGGGAAGCCGACTTCGGCCGTACCTTCGTGCTCGGTGACGACCCACGAAAGTTGGCCTTGCGCAACGACTTACCGAAGGTTTGGGAAGCGGCGCGGGCGCACTTCGAGTCGACCCCGGATATCACCGGCGCGCAGCTGTTCGACCACGTCGTCGAGCTGAGTCGCGCTGCCGGCTGGGAATTCGGCGGCGCCATCGCCGGACACCTGGTGGGGGAGTTCCCGCACGAGAAGATTCGTGGCCACGAGATCGACTCCTATGTGGCCCCCGGCTCGGACCTGCCGATGCGACGCCTGGATTCCCAAGGACGGCAATGCCATTGGATTCTCGAAGTGCACCTCGTCGAACCGGGTCGGCAGTTCGGCGGGTTCCAGGAGGAGTTGTTGGACCTGCGGAGGTGACCGCTTCCGGCCGCAGTCCTGAATTGCCGAATGCGGTGTGGCGCCGATTGGTGCCACACCGCATTCGTCAGCTGCGGCTAGATCAGGATTCCGGTGCCGCCGGCCGGGTTGCCGGTGCCTCCGGAACCGCTGGCACCCGCACTGCCGGTGGCGCCGTCGGTGCCGTCGTGGGTGCCGTGACCGCCATTGGCGCCGCCCGAACCGCCCGCGCCTCCGGCCCCGCCGGCGGGACCGTCGCCACCGGCTCCGGTTGCCGCACCGGTGCCGCCGTTACCGCCGTTGCCACTGGTGCCACCGGTCCCACCGGCGCCTCCGTTGCCGCCGTTGCCCCACTGGGTCACGTTGTCGTTGTAGCCCTTGCCGCCATCGCCGCCGGTTCCGCCGGTGCCACCGACGCCGCCGTCGCCGCCGGCACCACCGACGTTGTCGCCGGAGGAGCCGCCGCTGCCGCCGGCACCCGCGGCGCCGCCATGGCCGCCCACGCCGCCGGTGGCACCGGCATTGCCGTTGATGAACGGAATGCCGTTCGCGCCGGTCTGGCCGTCGCCGCCGATGCCACCATTACCGCCGGTGCCACCGGTACCACCGGCGCCATCGAGGCCGTTCGCGGAGTATCCGCCCGCACCGCCGTTGCCGCCGGCACCGCCCGCGCCGCCCGTGCCGCCGAAGCCACCGCCGCCGCTGATACCGGCCGCGTTGTTGGACCCGAAGGCCGGGAGCCCGCCGACGCCGCCGGACCCGCCGGTGCCGCCCGTGCCGCCGGCACCGCCGCCACCGCCGACGCCCGAGACGGTGCCGCCCGCCCCGCCGATGCCACCGTTACCTCCCGCACCACCGGCGGTGCCGGACAGGCCGGTGGCCCCCAGCGACGCTCCGATGGTCCCGTCGGCGCCGTTGCCACCGGTACCGCCGGCGCCACCCGCGCCGCCGTTGCCGGTCAGGCCACCCGCACCGCCGGCGCCGCCGTCGCCACCGCGGCCGGCGGTGCCCAGGATGGTGAGGGCGTCGAAGCCGTTGCCGCCCTTGCCGCCATCACCTCCGTTACCGCCCACGCCGTTGGCGGCCTGGCTGAGGCCGGCACCGTTGAAGCCACCCGCGCCTGCGTTGCCCGCGGCGCCACCGGTACCGCCCGTGCCGCCGTTGCGCTGGATCGACGAAATGCCGTCGGACCCTGCACCACCGGTACCGCCGTTTCCGGCGTTGCCGCCCTTGCCGCCGCTGCCGACGGTGCCATGGGCGGCCGCGCCACCCTTGCCGCCGGCGCCGCCATTGCCGCCCGCACCACCGGAACCGCCGGTGTTGCCGCCGAGAACACCCGAGCCGCCGCTGCCGCCGTTACCGGCATTGCCGCCGGCCCCGCCGCTGCCGCCGTTACCGGCATTGGTGCCGCCCGCGCCGCCGATGCCGCCGGCCCCGCCGTGGCCGCCGTTGGGGCCGTTCTCGCCAAGTGCGGCAAGGCCATTGGCGCCGCTGCCGCCGGTGCCGCCGGCGCCGCCGTTGCCGCCGTTGCCGTTGGATCCGCCGGAACCGCCATTGCCACCGGCGCCGCCGTTACCCGCGACACCGACCGCGGTGATGGTGTTGAACCCGTTGCCGCCCTTACCGCCATTGCCGCCGTTGCCACCCGCGCCGCTGGCGGCCTGGTTGGCGCCCGCGCCGTTGAAGCCGCCGGCACCCGAGGTACCGGCACTACCGCCGTCCCCGCCCTTGCCGCCGTCGGGAATCAGCGACGAGCTGCCGTCGGAGCCATTGCCGCCGTTGCTGCCGTTACCGGCCGCACCACCCTTGCCGCCGCTACCGACGGTGCCGTGGGCGGCCGCGCCGCCCTTGCCGCCGACGCCGCCGTTACCGCCGTTGCCGCCCTTCCCGCCGCCGCCGAGAGCGCCGCCACCGAGCACGCCCGAGCCGCCGGAACCGCCGTTGCCACCCGCGCCGCCGACACCGCCGGTGCCGCCGTTGCCCGCGTTGGTGCCGCCGGCACCACCGATGCCGCCGGCGCCGCCATGGCCCCCGTTGGGGCCGTTTTCGCCAAGCGCGGCAAGGCCATCGGCACCGCTACCGCCGATGCCGCCCGCTCCGCCGCTACCACCGTTGCCGTTGGATCCGCCGGAACCGCCATTGCCACCGGCGCCACCGTTACCGGCAACGCCGATCGCGGTGATGGTGTTGAACCCGTTGCCGCCCTTACCGCCGTTGCCGCCGTTGCCACCCGCGCCATTCGCGGCCTGGCTGACACCCGCGCCGTTGAAGCCGCCGACGCCCGAGGTACCGGCATTGCCACCGTTACCGCCCTTGCCGCCGTCGGGGATCAGCGACGAGCTGCCGGCGGAGCCATTGCCGCCGCTGCCGCCATTACCGGCCGCGCCGCCCTGGCCACCGGCCCCGACGGTGCCGTGGGCGGCGGCGCCACCCTTGCCGCCACCGCCGCCGTTACCGCCGCTGCCGCCGTTGCCGCCGCCACCGAGTGCTCCGCCACCGAGGACACCCGAACCGCCGCTGCCGCCGTTGCCGGCGTCGCCACCGGCACCGCCCTTGCCGCCGTTGCCGGACTGCGTGCCGCCCGCGCCGCCATTGCCGCCGGCACCGCCGTGGCCGCCGTTGGGGCCGTTTTCCCCAAGTGCGGCAAGGCCATTCGCACCGTTGCCGCCGGTGCCGCCCGCACCGCCGTTACCGCCAGTGCCCGCGGTCCCGCCGGAGCCGCCGTTACCGCCGGCGCCGCCGTTGCCCGCGACGCCGATCGCGGTGATGGTGTCGAATCCGTTGCCGCCCTTACCGCCATTGCCACCGGTGGCGCTGGCGTTGCCGGTCGCGGCGCGCTTCGTGCCGCTGCCGTTCAAGCCGCCGACGCCCGCGGTGCCGGCATTGCCGCCGTCACCGCCCTTGCCGCCGTCGGGGATCAGCGACGAGCTGCCGTCGGAACCGTTGCCGCCATTGCCGGCGAATCCGGCCGCGCCACCGGTGCCGCCGGCACCGACCGAGCCGATGAACCCGACCTTCTTGCCGCCCTTGCCACCGACACCGCCGTTTCCGCCGTCGCCACCGTTTCCGCCACCGCCGAGAGCTCCGCCACCGAGGACGCCCGAGCCACCATGACCGCCGTTGCCGGCCTTGCCGCCGGCGCCGCCGCGCCCGCCGATGCCGAAGATGTGGCCACCGTTTCCGCCGTCGCCGCCATTGGCGCCGGTCTGGCCGTTGCCGCCGTTCTGGCCCAGCGCGGCAAGGCCGTCGGCGCCGTTGGCACCGTCGCCGCCCTTGCCGCCGGCGCCGCCGTGACCGATGCCTCCGGCGTTGCCGCCGTTGCCACCGGCAGTCGGCGTGAAGATGCCGAAGCCCGAGTAGCCGGCGCCGCCCGTGCCTCCGTTGCCGAAGCCACGGGCGTTGCCGCCGTTGCCGCCGGTTACCCCGGGCAGCCCGCTCGAGTAGCCCTTACCGCCGTCGCCGAACCACAGGCCGCCGTTGCCGCCGTTGGGGTTGATCAGGTTGCCGTTGGCGCCGTTGCCGATCAGGTACTGGCCGGCCAGCAGGTTGATTCCGGTGTCGACGACGAAGCCGATGGGGCTGTTGATCCAGGCCTGCACGCCGAAGTGCACGTTCTGGTAAATCCAGTTGGCGACGATCACCGTCGGGTCGACGAACGTGGGCAGCGCCAGCGGGCCGACTGCGGCCAGTGGGTTGACGGCGGCGAGCGGGTTGACCGCGGCCTCCGGTGCGGCCGCCTGCGGGTTGGCCGCCGTCTGCGGGTTGGCCGCACTCAGGGGGTGGGCCGTGGCCGGTGGGGCGGTCGCAGCCACGGAGTGCGCAGCGCTCGGGTGCAACCGCTTGTTGGCGACGACGCCGTACTCGACCTGGCGACGCACCCAGGCCATCACGGCCCAGACGCCGGGCATCTGGTCGGGATGCGTCGGTGCGTCGGGGGTCAGCATGGTGCCGAGGCCGACCGCGGACAGCAGGCCGGTGATCGGGTTGAACGGCCGGTTCGTGGGGGCGGTGATGACCGCCCCGGTTCCCGGGGCTGCCGCGCCCGACGAGGTGGACGAGTCGCTCGGAGCCGACGGGGTCGTGGCGCCGGCCGAGGTGGTCGTGGTGTGCGGCGCCGCGGGCTTGGTGCCCGGTTCGCCGGCTTTGGGTCCGCCGGCAGTGCCGCCGGTGACCACACCGGCAGTTGACCGCGGACCTCGTGCGGGGCGGGTACCCGGGGTGCCCGTGTTGGAGCCTCCGGTGGAGGCGCTCGAGGTGCCGTCAGAGGTACTGGCGTGCTTTGGCGGCTTGGTGCCCGGGGCGGGCTTTACCTTGGGGCCCTTCGCCAGGTCGTTGAGTGCCTTTCTGGCTTCTTCGGCGTACTGGCGCATCCGGTCCTGCGCCTGTTTGCGCGGCGTGCGTGGCGTGTCGGACGGGGTGCCGGACGACGGTGTTTCACCGGTCTCGGTCGACGGCTTCGTGGACGGCTTCGTCGGCTTGGGCTTGCTCGGGTTCTTGGTCTTGCTGTCCGTGGACTTGGCGGCGCCGGAGTTGCCCGACTTGGAGCCACTGTCGCCGGTGGAGCTCTCGGTGTTGACGAGCCGGATGTCCGCGGTCACCGACTGCATCGTCGGAGAATCGGGCCCCAGCAGCAGCATCACACCGGCGCTGGCGAATGCCGCACCGGTCAAGCCCGCAGCCGTGAGCGGCCCGGCCGCACTCCACCAGCTGTTCGTCCCCACTGCCCTGTGCTTGCCCACGATCCTCCTCGTGCGTCGGGTGTGAGATACAACACCCCCGTCAATAAACGTGGGGAGACTAACACCCGTAATCGCAAGCTGTGAACATCTTGAGGAAAGTGTGCGGCCGTTCATATCGCGGACCGCCGGTACCGGCACTGTTCCGGAAAAGGCATTCCCACCTGCAGAAAGTCGGCTGCCGTGCATATTTTGAAAATATTCGGGTCCTGGGGTTACGGGTCTGCGCTCCGGTGGCCGAGTGGCTGACACCGTGTGTGCCGGAATATTTTTAGAACACGTTCATTTCTGTCGTGCACAATCGACTTGTCGTTTTCGGGCAGGTACGGGCCCTGTGTGGCGGCGCCTGTTGGGTGTATCCGGGTTGTCGCGGTCGCGTGTTTCAGGATTGGTGAACGGTCCAGTGAACCGGCGTGGACGAAGGCTCGGCCGCGACGCCGTCAGCAAATGGAAGGGTACGCCGGCGGCGTTACGCAATTACTCTATGACGTAAATGCATTGGCGATGCATAAATTTGCCACACATGTTGTATTTACGACGATGGTGGGTCGGGGCTGCCGACAATTCCGTTGAAAATCAATGTGCTCGGTAAATATTGACGAACTGCGATGCGTGCGAATAACACTGGTAATTAATCACTTTGGCACATTTTCCACGGTCCGATGCTTCGTTGTGAGGTATTTTGCGAACCTGCGATAGGCCGCGCCATCGCATACGCGTAATCGAGTAGCGATATTTGCCAAACTGCTTCTCATTCGCCCGACTGGTGTCTACTCTCTATCTATCCATATTCGGACTAGCGAAGGAGAAGTCATGTCGATGATCCGCTCAACCGTCCTGTTGGGAGCGGCAGTGGCCGGTGCGGGCGCAATCGCGCTGCTCGGCGCGGGCGCGGCTTCCGCCGACTCCGGTATCAACCTCGGGCCCGGTAGCAACGATGGCGTGCTCAACGGCGGCGCCCTCAACACCGGTGTCCTCAATTTCGGTTTCGGTAACAAGGGCATCCTGAATCTGGGCAACGGCAACACTGGCGTCGCCAACATCGGCAACGGGAGCACCGGCATCCTCAACATCGGCGACGGGAGCGGCGGTGTCGTCACCGTGGGCGACGGGCGCAATGGCCTGCTGAACATCGGCTACTGAGCCGCTTCGGGATCGCGAGGCCAAAGTCCTGTGGGTTGTGCGAAACCTCCTGTCGCACAACCCACAGGACTTCGTTTTTGCTCAGACCGGGAACGTCACTCCGGTCAGTTCTTCGGACACCGCCCACAGTCGCTGCTGCAGTTCGGTGTCATGTGACTGGTCGCTCGAGCCGACGACCTTCGGGTAGCCGGTCTGCTGGAACCGTCCGTCCGGGCCGTAGTACTGGCCGCCGAACGCGGCCGGGTCGGTCGCGGCGCGCAAGGTGGGCAGGGCGCCCATGGCGGCACTCTGGAACAACCGCTCCGCGATGGGCGAGAGGACGGCGGGCGGCAGCGGCACGTGCCGCGCCAGCTCGGTGTTGGACCCGCCCGGGTGGGCGGCGAGGGCGACGGTCTCGGCGCCCGTCAGCCGGCGCTGCAGTTCATAGGTGAACAGCAGGTTGGCGAGCTTGGACTGGCCGTAGGCCTCCACCCGGTTGTACCGGCGCTCCCATTGCAGGTCGTCGAAGTGGATCGCGGCGCGAATCCGGTGGCCCAGGCTGCTGACCGTCACGACGCGCGAGCCGGGCACCGTCAGGAGCTGGTCGAGCAGGAGGCCGGTCAACGCGAAGTGTCCGAGGTGATTGGTGCCGAACTGCATCTCGAAGCCGTCGGCGGTGGTCTGCTTGGGCGTCCACATCACGCCCGCGTTGTTGATCAGCAGGTCGATCGCCGGGTATTCGGCCTTCAGCTGTTCGGCGGTTTCCCGAACCGACTGCAACGAGCTGAGGTCGAGTTCCTGCAGGGCGACGTCGGCGTCGGGGGTGGCCTGCCGGATGCGGTCGACGGCTTCCTTGCCTTTGTCGAGATTGCGGACGGCGAGCACGACGTGTGCGTTCTTGGCGACGAGTGCCGCTGCGGTCTCGTAGCCGAGGCCGGTGTTGGCGCCGGTGATGACGGCGGTGCGTCCGGTCTGGTCGGGAATGTTGGCGGTGGTCCACTTGGTCATGACGGTTCCTCGGTAGCCTGGGCTTGAACCGGGGCGAGCGCCCCGGATGCTTCACCTATCCGGAACGGTCGCCCCGTTTTGTTTGTTCCCGGGAGCATGATGATCTGCAAACCGAAGAGGCCGCTGCGGGCTGACGCGGCCCGGAACCGCGCGCGCGTGCTGGAAGTCGCCTACGAAACCTTCGCCGACGAAGGGCTCTCGGTACCGATCGATGAGATCGCCCGCCGGGCCGGCGTCGGCGCCGGCACCGTCTACCGGCACTTCCCGACGAAGGACGATCTCTACCGCGCGGTCATCGAGGATCGGCTGGAGTCCGTGATGGGCGCCGGCCGGGCGTGTTTGGCGTCGGACGCCCCGGGCGAGGCGCTGTTCGACTTCCTGCGCTCGATGGTGCGGTGGGGCGAAACCGACCAGGGTCTGGTCGACGCGCTCGCCGGCCTCGGGATTGATGTCAACGCCCTGGTGCCCGATGTCGAAGAGGAATTCCTGGCGCTGCTGGGCCAGCTGCTGGCTGCCGCGCAAGGGGTCGGCGCCGTTCGTGCGGGCGTCACGCCCGCGGATGTGAAGACGCTGCTCGTGGCGGCGAATGCCGCGCAGCGCTACAACGCCGACGCCGCCGAGCGGGTGATCGGGTTGATGATGGACGGACTCCGGCCGCGCCGGGAGTAGCGTCGGCCGCATGAAGTTCGGAATCGCCACCTTCGTCGATGACGACACCATTGATCCGGTGACCCTGGCGCGGGCCATCGAAGAGCGCGGGTTCGCCTCGCTCATCGTCGCCGAGCACAGTCACATTCCGGCGAGCCGGGAATCCGCGTACCCGAATGGTGGTGATCTGCCGCCCTGGTACTACAACACGCTGGACCCCTTCGTCACTCTTGCTGCCGCCGCAGCCGTGACCTCGACGATCGAGCTTTTCACCGGTGTCGCCCTGCTCATCCAGCGTGATCCGATCCATACGGCCAAGGAAGCCGCGAGCATCGATCTCATCTCCGGCGGTCGCTTCGTCTTCGGGGTCGGGGCCGGCTGGAACCTCGAGGAGATGCGCGACCACGGCACGGATCCGAAGACCCGGGGCGCCCTGCTGGACGAGAGCATCGAAGCGATCCAGGCGCTGTGGACCACCGAACCTGCCGAGTATCACGGCACGCATGTCAACTTCGATCCGGCGTACTGCCGCCCCAAGCCCGTGCAGAAGCCACACCCGCCCATCTATATCGGCGGCAACTCCGACGCCACCGTCAGGCGAGTGATCCGGCACCGCGCCGGCTGGATTTCCAACCCGCTGCCCCGGGATGTGCTGGCCAAGCGCATCGGTCAGATGCGTGACGGCGCCGAACACGACGTCCCGCTGGCGATGTTCGGTGCGCCCATCAAGCCCGACTACTGGCAATCCGCCGAAGACCTGGGCTATGGGCAGATCGGCTTGTTCCTGCCGTCGGTGGACAAGGATGAATCGCTGCGTCTGCTCGATGAATACGTGGCGCAGGTGGCGCGCTACCGGTCGGCGGCCTGACCCCAGTTTGTGAGTCGGCGTCGCCGGGTGCTTGCGCGCCTGGTGAACAACCTTGCACTCGACCTGTCAGAGTGCTAAAAAGACGTTGGCACTCTCGATAGGTGAGTGCTAGGTCGGGACAGTGAGGCCGGGGCCGCATCTGCGAGCACAGCCCAGGCCGTCCGTCGCGGGCGCTGCGCCTGACCAAAGACGTGCAATTCCCAACCGGAGGAATTACTTCGCAATGGCCAAGACAATTGCGTATGACGAAGAGGCCCGTCGCGGCCTCGAGCGCGGGCTCAACGCCCTCGCCGACGCGGTAAAGGTGACGCTGGGCCCCAAGGGTCGCAACGTCGTCCTGGAGAAGAAGTGGGGCGCCCCCACGATCACCAACGATGGTGTGTCCATCGCCAAGGAGATCGAGCTGGAGGACCCGTACGAGAAGATCGGCGCCGAGCTGGTCAAGGAAGTTGCCAAGAAGACCGACGACGTCGCCGGCGACGGCACCACCACCGCCACCGTGCTGGCCCAGGCCCTGGTTCGCGAAGGCCTGCGCAACGTCGCGGCCGGCGCCAACCCGCTCGGCCTGAAGCGCGGCATCGAGAAGGCCGTGGAAGCCGTCACGGCCAGCCTGCTCAAGTCCGCCAAGGAGATCGACACCAAGGAGCAGATCGCTGCCACCGCCGGTATCTCGGCCGGTGACCAGTCCATCGGTGACCTGATCGCCGAGGCCATGGACAAGGTCGGCAACGAGGGTGTCATCACCGTCGAAGAGTCCAACACCTTCGGCCTGCAGCTCGAGCTCACCGAGGGCATGCGCTTCGACAAGGGCTACATCTCGGGCTACTTCGTGACCGACGCCGAGCGTCAGGAAGCGGTCCTCGAGGACCCGTACATCCTGCTCGTCTCGTCGAAGATCTCGACCGTCAAGGACCTGCTGCCGCTGCTGGAGAAGGTCATCCAGTCGGGCAAGCCGCTGCTGATCATCGCCGAGGACGTCGAGGGCGAAGCCCTGTCGACCCTGGTCGTCAACAAGATCCGTGGCACCTTCAAGTCCATCGCCGTCAAGGCCCCGGGCTTCGGTGACCGCCGCAAGGCGATGCTGCAGGACATGGCGATCCTCACCGGTGGCCAGGTCATCAGCGAAGAGGTCGGTCTCTCGCTCGACACCGCCGACATCACGCTGCTGGGCACCGCCCGCAAGGTCGTCGTCACCAAGGACGAGACCACCATCGTCGAGGGCGCCGGTGACTCCGACGCCATCGCCGGCCGGGTGGCCCAGATCCGCAGCGAGATCGAGAACAGCGACTCCGACTACGACCGCGAGAAGCTGCAGGAGCGCCTGGCCAAGCTGGCCGGTGGCGTTGCAGTCATCAAGGCCGGCGCTGCCACCGAGGTGGAGCTCAAGGAGCGCAAGCACCGCATCGAGGACGCCGTTCGCAACGCGAAGGCCGCCGTCGAAGAGGGCATCGTCGCCGGTGGTGGCGTGGCCCTGCTGCAGTCGGCTCCGGCTCTCGACGAGCTGAAGCTCGAGGGTGACGAGGCCACCGGTGCCAACATCGTGCGTGTCGCCCTGTCGGCTCCGCTGAAGCAGATCGCCTTCAACGGTGGTCTGGAGCCGGGCGTCGTCGCCGAGAAGGTGTCGAACCTGCCCTCGGGTCACGGCCTGAACGCCGCGACCAACGTCTACGAGGACCTGCTGGCCGCCGGCGTTGCCGACCCGGTCAAGGTCACCCGCTCGGCGCTGCAGAACGCGGCGTCCATCGCGGCGCTGTTCCTCACCACCGAGGCCGTCGTCGCCGACAAGCCGGAGAAGGCCGCGGCTCCCGCCGGCGACCCGACCGGTGGCATGGGCGGTATGGACTTCTAAGTCCAGCTCTTTTACGGGAAAGCCCCGGCGTGCTCTGCACGCCGGGGCTTTTTCGTTGCGGTTGGTTGCTGAACGGCTACGTCGATGCTGGGAATCTGCTAACAATTTACATGGAAGTCAATATTTGGTCCTTCGTGGTTCCGCATCGTTTCGTTGCCCGCCACGCCAGCGAGGGGGTCGCTCTCATGACTGCTTCTATCCGCCTGATGCCGACCAAGTTGGCGGCTGCGGCCCTGGCGGCCGGTGTGGTCGCTACCGGTCTCTCGATCGGCGCGGCAGAGCGCGCCGTACCGACCATCGAGGCCAACGTCGTCCCCACGTCGCTGATCACCGATGCACTGGCGGGCGCGGGCTGGATCGTCGACGGACTCGCGGGCAGCGTCGCCATTCCGATCGAAGCGCTCGTCTCGCTGCCGTTCGATGCGCTGACCGCCATCGCCATCTCGGTGCAGCGTCCGGACTATGCCCCGTCGGTGTTGAGCTGGCTGGTCAACCGATACGCCAACCCCGCCGAGTCCTACCCGTATTACACGTTCCCGTGGGATTTCAAGGCCAACGCGATCGGCAACATCGCATTCGGACTGCCTTATCCGGTTGGCCCGAGCGCCACCCAGCCGGGCCTGATCAACAACATTGCCGACGGCATCGCCAACGTCATCGGCGCCGCCCTCGGCGGGCTGCCCGACCCGGCGATCGGCGTCGCCGCGACCGACGCCTTCTGGGCCACCACACCCGGTCGCATCCTCAGTTCGCTGAACAACGTGCCACTGGCTCCGGTGTGGGCGGCGTGGGATGTGGTCGACTATGTGGGCTTCCTGCCGTACAACGTGGCAGCGACCATCGAGGCGGCCATCAAGACCCCGCAGGAAATCCCCGGACTGCTGAGCAATCTGGTCTACGGGCTCCTCGGCTCAGACACCGAGGGCGGATTGGCCGGCAATCTGATCGGCGATCTCAGCTATCCGTTGACGACCCTCCCGGGTCCCGTCGGTCAATTCGCGACGGCCTTGGTCGCGAATATCCAGCAGGGGCTCGACAATCTGCTGGCGAATCTTCCGATGCCGGTACCACCGGCGCTGGCGAGTACCGCGGCCGCGAAAACCGCTGTCATGACCGGGCCGGCGCCGACCGCCGCCGTCCCCGGTGTGGCCGCCGGCGACGTTCCCGCGGTCAATGCGCCGAGCGCGAACACGGTGACGCTCGCGGTCTCGGACATCCCGAAGGCGCCCGATACCGCGAAGACTCCGGCTACTGTGACGACGCCGGATGCGCCGAAGACGCCGGAAGCGCCGACCACCCCGGCGGATCCCGAGACCCCCAAGGCTCCGGATACCCCGAAGGCTCAGGACACCGCTAAGACTCCGGAGACCGCGAACACAGCCGAGGCAAAGCCGGACACGCAGGGCAGTGCGACCGGCAAGCCGGACAAGAAGACTGGAAAGATCAAGTCGGGCAACAAGGTTCGGCCGGGCACCAAGTCCGCCCAGACCGGCGCGGCCACCTCCCAACCCGACAAGTCGACGACTCCCGCATCGGAACCCGGCGGGACCGACAAGCCTGCCGGCGGTGCCCCCGCGGGGTCGACTGGCGCGGATGCAGCTGCCTGACAATGGCGTCGCCTGACACAACGTCGTGCTGAGGGCACCGTTGAGGCCATATACGGCATCGACTGCCACCGTTGTTTCTTGATCTGCTGACGCGATCAGCCCGCCTCGCGCAGTTGCGCCGCGGACACCACCCCGCCGTTCGCAGCGGCCAGTTGTTCTACTTCCCCCATCGCTCAATAGCAGCCGACAACCGTGGGCGACGGTAGTACCCAATCGTCAGCCTGTGGATAACTCAGGCGGGCCGGTCACTCCTTGAGCGAGACGCAGTCGTGGACGCCCTCGGGGCTGCGGTGCAACACGGCCCGGGTCGGCGCGATGCGCAGCCCCGTGTCGGTGGCTTCGGCGGTTCCGTCGACGATCAGTGAGTAGCCGGTGGGTTCTTTCGGCGGCCACAGCACCGTCACGGCCGGGTGGCCGCCGGCGTTGCGCCGGGTGGTGTTGCCGACAGGATCGATCGTCACCGCGCCGCCGTCGAATGCCGGGACGACGGCCACCGTGTGCGGACGGAAATCGTCACCGACGGTGATCAGGAAGCCGACCGGGAAGTCGGCCAGGGTGTCGCCGAGTTTCTCCAGGTCCACCTTCACGCTCATGAGGTCAGGATAGGTCGCCGCCACTCACGCCGGCGCGGGTTGCCGCCCGCGCACCAGCCGCCCCGGCCGGGCCGCCGTGGGTACACCGTTCTCCGCGATGATCTCGCCGGACACGATCGTGGCGACGTAGCCGTCGGCCGTCTGGTCCAGGCGGCGTCCGCCGGCGGGCAGGTCGTGCGCGATGGTCGGTTTGTGCAGCGTCAGCGCGTCCTGGTCGATCACGTTGAGATCGGCCTTGTAGCCCACCGCGATTCGGCCACGGTCGTTCAGGCCCGCGACGCGCGCCGGTACCGACGTCAGCTCCTTGACTGCGTGTGCCAGGTCCAGCCGGCCGGTGGCCCGGTCGCGCACCCAGTGCGTCAGCAGGTAGGTGGGAAATGATGCGTCGCAGATCATCCCGTAGTGCGCGCCACCATCACCGAGGCCGAGGATCACGTCGTCGCGCTGGATCAGTTCGGCGACGGTGTCGAGGGAACCGTCACGGAAGTTGGCGAGGGTGACCAGCAGCATGGCGTGGCCGTCGTCGTCGAGGACGCGGTCGTAGGCCTCCTCGAGCGGGCTGACGCCGCGGGCGGCGGCGCGGGCGGCGATCGAATCAGACGGTGCCGGTTCGTAATTCGGGGGAGTGCCCAGGGGGAACATGTAGTCCCACGCCTGCGCCGCGAACATCAGTGGGTGGCCGTCGGCGGCCGCCGTGTCGTTCAGGATGCGTTGGCGTACTTCGGGTTTGCGCATCTCTGCGACGCGCTCGGCCAGCGGCAGGTCGGCGATCTCGCGGTACGACGGATACAGCACGAACGGGTTGCCGGAAAGTTCGAGACCGATGACGAGGCCGATGGGCCGCGGGAAAATCTGCGCGCTGATGCTTCCGCCCTCGGTGTTGGCCTTCTCGACCATGCGCAGCGCGTCCTCGAACGTGGCCGGCCCGGCGTTGCCGACGGCCAGCGTGAATGTGACCGGCAGGCCCACGTCGGCCGCGACGTCGAACACCGTCTTCAACGCGACCTCGTAGTCGCCGGCCAGCAGGTCGGGTACGAACTGGATGAGTCCGCCGCCGCCGTCCTCGACGCCGCGGGCGATGGCCTCGATCTCGACCTGTGCCGCGTCGTGGCTGGGGATGGGTTGCCCGCCCGAGGTCTTGTGCAGCGTCAGCCGCGACGACGCGAAGCCCAGCGCACCACATTCGACGGCTTCGGCCGCGAGCTTGCGCATCAGGGCCAGGTCCTCGGGAGTCGCGGGTTCGCGGTCGACGCCGCGCTGACCCATCACGTACACCCGTAGCGGCGAGTGCGGGAGGAACGCGGCGACATCTATGTCGCGGCGTCCGGCATCAACGGCGTCGAGGAACTCGGGAAAGGTCTCCCAGGTCCAGGGCAGGCCGTCGACCATCACCACGCCGGGGATGTCCTCGACGCCGGCCATCACGTCGACCAGCACGTCGTGATCGTCCGGTCGGCAGGGCGCGAAGCCGACGCCGCAGTTGCCCATGACCGCGGTGGTTACGCCGTGAGCGGAAGACGGGGTCATCCGGTCGGACCAGATGGCCTGCCCGTCGTAGTGCGTGTGGAGGTCCACGAAGCCGGGGGTGACGAGGCGGCCGGCGGCGTCGATCTCGCGGGCGCCGGTCCCTTCGACGGTGCCGACCGCCGCGATCAACCCATCCTGAACTGCGACATCGCCGCGGAAGGGCACGCCGCCCAACCCGTCTGCGATGAGTCCGTTGCGAATGACGATGTCGTAGGCGGCGCCCGCTGCGTTCATGTGAACAACGTACGACTCAGGCCGTCATCAGATCTGTGAGTTGGCTTTGAGTTGAAGTTAGAGCGGCTAGGCATCGCTAAACCGATGTATCGTGATAGGTACAAGATGCATCGAACAAATGAAAGGAATAGCGATGTTCTCAGCAGGTTTCGGCCCCGGTTTCGGTGGGGGCTTCGGTCCCGGATTCGGGGGCTTCGGTCCCGGCGCGGGTGGTCCCGGCGCCTGCGGCCCGGGCTTCGGCGGTGGTTTCGGCGGCGGCTTCGGGCCGGGGGCCGGACATCACTTCTTCCGGGGTCGTATCAAGCGTGCCGCGATTGCGGCGGCCGCGCTACTACAGGAAGGCCCGGCCACGGCCGAGCAGCTCTCGCAGCGGGTTTCGGAGATCACCGACGGCGCGTTCGAGCCGCCGGTGGACAAGGTCGAGTTCGTCCTCTCGCTGCTCGCGGCCCGTGGCGTGGCCACAGTCGAGGACGGCGTCGCGACGCTGACCGAGTTCGGTGAGCAGCTGCTCGCCTGGCGCGGTGTCAGCAGCGAGACGGTGCAGGCGTTCCTCGGGCAGGCGGGGAAGTTCGGCGATGTCATCAAGCTGCGCAAGGATTTGTTCGAGCTCGCCGGGCTGGCGCGCACGATCAAGTTCACCGGCAACGACGCGCAGAAGGCCGACCTGAAGGCGGCGGTCGCCACCCTGTCCGGCGCGGTCGCCGAAGCGAAGAAGGCGCTCTACCGCACCTTGGCCGACAACTGATCGGTCACTGACCAATCGGAGCGGCGGACCCCCGGGTTCGTCGCTCCGATTCTTGTCGGTACCCCGTGACACGATCTGGGCATGATCGACCACTTCGGCATCAACTGCAGTGACTGGGCCAAGTCCCAGCAGTTCTACGACGCCGTGCTCGGCGTGCTCGGGTTCAGCCGGCAGATGGATTTCGGCATCGCCATCGGCTACGGCCGCGACGGCAAGCCGGACTTCTGGATCGCTGATGCCAGCGCCGGGGAGGCCTCGGGTCCCAACCGTGAGGTGCACTTCGCATTCCAGGCCGCGGATACCGATGCGGTGACCGCCTTCCACGACGCCGCGGTCGAACTCGGCGCCGAGTCGTTGCACGCACCGCGGTTGTGGCCCGAATATCACCCTGGCTACTTCGGTGCGTTCGTCCGCGACCCCGACGGCAACAACGTCGAGGCGGTCTTCCACCGCGCGGCCGGATAGCCGCGAGCTCCGGTAGCGTCGGCGATATGTCTGACACCGCTGCGGCGCGGGAACTGTTGCGCGACTCGTTCACTCGGCTGATCGAGCACGTCGACGAGGTCACCGACGGTCTGACCGAGGACGTGTCGTGCTGGCGGCCGACGCCGGAGGCCAACAGCATCGCGTGGCTGCTGTGGCACAGCGCGCGGTGCCAGGACATGCAGCTGTGCGATGTCGCGGGCGTCGAGCAGGTGTGGACGAGCGAAGGCTGGGAGCAGCGGTTCGCGCTGGACCTGCCGCGCAGTGGCGCGCCCGGCTATGACATCGGATACGGCCACACCGCAGAGGACGTCGGCAAGGTGCGGCCGCCGGTCGAGCTGCTGGTCGGCTACTACCGCGCGGTGCACAAGGTCACTCTCGAATATGTCGCGGGCGTGACTCCCGAGGAGCTCGAACGGATCGTCGACCGACGCTGGAATCCGCCGGTCACCGCGAGCGCGCGACTCGTCAGCATCGTCGACGACTGCGCGCAGCATCTGGGGCAGGCCGCGTATGTGCGGGGCATCGCCGCGCACAGATGACAACGGAGAAGTTCGTCCGCTGGTGGCCGCCAGTCGGGCTGGGGCTGATGGCTCTGTTGGGCTGGAGTGTCGGTAAGGCCTCGACGCCGGTCGACGACACCTTCCAGGACGCGGGCCGGGCCGGGGAGCCGTATACCGGTTGGCTGCTCTTCTTCACCGATCCGCGTGTGCTCATGGTGATGCTCGTGATCGCGGTGGGATTCGCGTTGTGGCACAAGCGCTGGCGGCTGGCCGCGGTCATCGCGTTGACTCCCCAGTTGGCGGTGGTCATCGAGCGCGGGCTCAAGGAGCTGTTCGGCCGGCACAAGGGCGGGGCGCTGGCCTATCCGAGTGGGCACACCGTGCTGATGGTGACGGTGCTGGGCGTCATCGTCGTCGCCGCCGGGGCGGTGCTGTGGGCCCGCGTGCTGGCCGGCGTCTTCGTGCCACTGGGCATGCTCGGCCAGGCCTTCACCTACCACTACTTCACGGACACCGTCGGCGCGCTGCTGTTCGGGTCCAGTCTGGTGTGCCTGGCGGTGTGGGGCGCCGGCGTCGTGCCGGTTCGTACTGCCGCGAGCGCCGCTGACACGCCCAAAATTTGACACGCGTCAAGCCGGGTGCGACCCGCGTCACACCCGGTCGTTACGATGGCGGTATGACCGCTACGTCTGACGTCCAATCGCCCGGTTCCGGCACCATTTACGACCCCGCCACGGGTGCCATCGCAGGAACCGTGAGCTGGACCGACCCGGCCGACGTGCCGCGCATCGCAGCCGGCCTGCGTGCCGCGCAGCGCGAGTGGGAGGCCCGCGGGCCCCAGGGCCGGGCGAAGGTGCTGGCCCGGTTCGCGGTGTGGCTCAACGATCACCGCGACGAGGTCGAGGCCCTGCTGATCCGCGAGACCGGCAAGTCGACGGTCGACGCGAAGGTCGAAATCCCGCTGGTCATCCTGATCATCTCGTACGTGGTCAAGACCATGGAGAAAGCGCTGGCGCCCGAGACCCGGCCGGCGCCCATGCCGATGCTGTCGATCAAGAAGATCACGGTGCATTACCGGCCGCGCCCGGTGGTCGGCATCATCGCGCCGTGGAACTACCCGGTGGCCAACGCGCTGATGGACGCCATCGGCGCGCTCGCGGCCGGCTGCGCGGTGCTGCTCAAGCCGTCCGAGCGCACCCCGCTGACCGCCGAGCTGCTGCTGCGCGGCTGGACCGACTCCGGCGCACCCGAGGTGCTGGCCCTCGCACAGGGGGCGCGCGAGGTGTCCGAGGCCGTCATCGACAACTCGGATTTCGTCCAGTTCACCGGCTCGACGGCCACCGGCCGCAAGGTCATGGAGCGTGCGGCCCGCCGCCTCACCCCGGTCAGCCTCGAACTCGGCGGCAAGGACCCGATGATCGTCCTCGAGGACGCGGACGTGGAGCTCGCCGCCAACGCCGCGGTCTGGGGCGCGATGTTCAACGCCGGGCAGACGTGCGTGTCCGTCGAGCGCGTCTACGTGCTGGAACCGGCCTACGACGCGTTCGTCGATGCCGTCGTCAAGGCGGTGCAGAACCTCAAGGTGGGCGCCGGTGAGGGCTATCACCTGGGCGCGCAGATCGACTCGAGCCAGGTGGACATCACCGAGCGGCACGTCAACGAGGCCGTTGCGGCCGGTGCCCGCGCGCTGACCGGCGGCAAGCGCCCCGACGGTCCGGGCAGCTTCTACCCGCCGACGGTCCTGGTCGACGTCGACCACACGATGGCGTGCATGACGGAGGAGACTTTCGGCCCGACCTTGCCGATCATGAAGGTCGCCACCGTCGGCGAGGCAGTCCGTCTGGCGAACGACAGCCCGTACGGTCTGAGTGCCACCGTGTTCTCCGGTGACGTGCAGCGGGCCAAAGACGTTGCGCTGCAGCTCGACTGTGGCGCGGTGAACATCAACGACGTGCTGGCCAATCTGATGTGCACCACCGCCCCGATGGGTGGCTGGAAGACGTCGGGCATCGGTGCGCGGTTCGGCGGGGCCGACGGCATCCGCAAGTTCTGTCGCCAGGAGACGGTCGTCGAGCCGCGCACGAACAAGGGCGCGGGCGGCAACTACTACCACAACTCGATGAAGGCACTGGCCCGCATGAACAGCGTCCTGACCAAGGTGTCGTTGATCCGGTCCAAGCGCACCGCGAAGTAGCGCCACCAGTTGTTCACCGTGACGTCACCGCCAGGTTCGGCCCGGCGGTTACGTTCAGCCGGTGATCCTGGACGCCTCTGCCGCCGACACCTACACCGTCCGCGACGATGACGACGACGACCCCGAACTGGTGCTGCTGCCCAGCGGGGAAGTGGTCGACACCTGGCGCGAGGGTTACCCGTACGACGAGCGGATGAACCGGCACGAGTACGAACAGCAGAAGCGCCTGCTGCAGATCGAGCTGCTGAAGCTCCAGAAGTGGAGCCAGGCCAACGGGCTGCGGCACGTCATCGTCTTCGAAGGCCGTGACGCCGCCGGCAAGGGCGGCACCATCAAGCGGTTCATGGAGCACCTCAACCCGCGCGGTGCCCGCGTTGTCGCGCTGGAGAAGCCGACCGAGAAGGAACGCACCCAGTGGTACTTCCAGCGGTACGTCACGCATCTGCCGGCCGCCGGCGAGATCGTGCTGTTCGACCGCTCCTGGTACAACCGGGCCGGTGTCGAACGCGTCATGGGTTACTGCACGCCCAAGCAGCACGCGGAATTCGTCCGCCAGGCCCCGCTTTTCGAGCAGATGCTGGCCAACGACGGCATCAGCCTCACCAAGCTGTGGTTCTCGGTGACCCAGGCCGAGCAGCGCACCCGCTTCACGATCCGTCAGGTCGACCCGGTGCGGCAGTGGAAACTCTCGCCGACGGATCTGGCCTCGCTGGACAAGTGGGACGCCTACACCGCGGCCAAGGAAGAGATGTTCGCCTGGACGGACACCGAGGTCGCGCCGTGGACCGTGGTGAAGAGCAACGACAAGAAGCGCGCCCGGATCAACGCCATGCGGCATGTTCTCGGTAAGTTCGATTACGACAACAAGGACCATGAGGTGGTCGGACACGCCGATCCGCTGATCGTGGGACGGGCGCTGTCCGACTGAGCAGCGCCCACCAACGTAGGAGGGCGCTTGCGATTCGTCGCGACATTGCTGTTGTGGCTGGTCACCACCGTCGCTGTGGCGGTGGCTGTGCCGGTCTGCTGGGCGCAGCACACACTTGTCGACCGGGGCGGCTACGTCGCCCTGGCCACCACGGCAGCCAAGAACCATGAGCTGCAGAAGGCCACGGCCAGCGAGCTGGGTATCCAGGTCAACAGGCTGGCCACCAGCGCGGGATACGACCTGAGCACCGGCACCGTGTCGAAAGCCGCCGGTATCTACACGTCCAGTTCGGCGTTCCCGGGCCAGTTCGGCGCCGCGAACGGCTACGCGCACGACTGGCTGTTCACCGACACCATGGCCCACTCGGACTCGTCCGGCCGGTGGACCATCGACCTGTCGCCGATGCTGTCGGACCGGTCGTTCAAGGCGACCTTGGCGGCGTTCGGGGTCCGCGTCCCGTCGAAAATCGAGGTACCGATCACCGATTCAGCCCAATCGTTGCGGCCGGGCCAGTTCCGCGCCGCGACGACGTGGGGACCGTGGGCTCGGGTCGGCATCTGCGTGCTGACGGGCGTGTTCGCCCTGCTCACGCTGGCGGTGACCCGGTCACGCGGTAAAACCGTTGCCGCCCTGGGTATCTCGACCATGATCGTCGGCGCCGCGGGCTGGGCCGGCATCGAGGCCGGGCGGCGCTACATCAACGACGGGCTGAACCGCACCACCGGCAACGTCCGCCAGGTGGCCGACGTCATGGTCGACACGGCCATCGCCAACGCCCACCAGTGGCTCAACATCACCCTCGCGATCGGTGGCGGGCTGGTGGTGCTGGGCGTGCTCGTCACCTTGCTGGGCAACCTGGGGCGGCGCGTCGTCCGCAAGCCCAAGCCGGTGGCGGCTCCCGCCGCCTGACAGTGATTTGTGCACGAAAATCCGCGGTCGGCGCGGAAAATCGTGCACAAATCACGAGCCGACGGTGCGCTCCAGGAACGAGTAGACCAGCGCGGCCTTGAAAGCGGCCTGCGAATTGTCCGCGGCCCCGCCGTGTCCACCCTCGATGTTCTCGTAGTAGCTGACGCGGTGGCCGGCGGCCTCGAGGGCGGCCGTCATCTTGCGCGCATGGCCGGGGTGCACCCGATCGTCGCGCGTCGAGGTGGTCATCAGTAGCGCCGGGTACTTCCGGTCGGCCGAAATGTTCTGGTACGGCGAATACTTCGAGATGAATTCCCAGTCCTCGGGGTTGTCGGGGTCGCCGTACTCGGCGACCCACGACGCGCCGGCGAGCAACAGGTGATACCGCTTCATGTCGAGCAGCGGCACGCTGCACACCAAGGCGCCGAACAACTCCGGGTACTGCGTGAGCATGACGCCCATGAGCAACCCGCCGTTGCTGCCGCCCTCGGCGGCGAGCTGCTCGACGGTGGTGATGCCGCGGCGCACCAGATCGGCCGCGACGGCGGCGAAGTCCTCGTACACCAGGTGGCGGCCCTCGCGCATGGCCTGCGTGTGCCAGCGCGGCCCGTACTCACCGCCGCCGCGGATGTTCGCCTCGACGTAGGTACCGCCCTGCGTCAGCCACAACCGGCCGAGCACTCCGGCGTAGCCGGGCAACAGTGACGACTCGAAGCCGCCGTATCCGCTCAGCAACGTCTTGCGTGGCTCGGTGACACCGCGTTGTCCCACAACGAAGTACGGGATGCGCGTGCCATCGGCCGACGTCGCGAAATGTTGCGACACCTCGACCTCGGAGGCGTCGAAGAATGCGGGCGCGCGCTTGATCTCGGTGACCGCGCCACCGGCATGGCCCCACAGCAGGCGCGACGGGCTGTCGAATCCGCTTGAGTCCAGGAAGATTTCGTCGCCGTACTCGTCGACGTCGACGATGACCGTGGTGGCGTGCTTCGGCACGCCCGGAATGTCTGCGCGTTCCCACGTGCCGGGGGTGACGAGCTCGATGTGGCCGATGACGTCGACCAGCGTCTGCAGCAGCAGCCGGTCGCGGGTCCACGCGAAGTTCTGCATGCTGCTGTGGTCGTCGGGCTCGAAAACCACACTCAGGTCCCGTTTTCCGGCGAGGTAGTCGTCGTAGCGTGCGGCCAGCAGCGTTCCCGCCGCGTACGTCGTCCCGCCGACGGTCCATTCGACGCGCGGCCGGATCAGGAGCCAGTCGCGGTGAATAGAGATCGCGGCATCGGTGGGCACGTCGATGCGGACCAGCTCGTCGCCGCGGACCTCGTAGCGTTCGCGGTTGAAGAAGTCGGTGGACTGCGACACCAGCAGCCGCTCGAAACCCGGTGTGCTGTCGTAGCCGGCACCGACGCTGACATCGGATGCCGCGCCTTCGAAGATCGTCACGGCCTCGGCCAGGGGCTGCCCGCGGTGCCACCGCTTGACGATCCGGGGATACCCGGACTCGGTCATGGCGCCCGGCCCGAAATCGGTGCCCACCAACACCGTGTCGGCGGTCTCCCAGGACACGCTGGACTTGGCTTCCGGCAGGTTGAAGCCGTCTTCGACGAACTGCCTTGTCTCCATGTCGAACTCGCGCACGACGGTGGCGTCGGCCCCGCCGCGCGACAGCGCGATCAACGCGAGGTTCAGGCCGGGCTCGATGACGTCGGCGCCGGCCCAGACCCAGTTCTCGTCCTCGTCGGCCGCGAGCTTGTCGAGATCGATCAGCACATCCCACTCGGGGGCGTCGGTGCGGTAGCTGTCGAGTGTGGTGCGCCGCCACAGCCCGCGGGGGTTCTCCGCGTCGCGCCAGTAGTTGTAGAGGAACTCGCCGCGCCGCCGCACGTACGGGATGCGGGCGTCGGTGTCCATCACCTCGAGGGCGTCGGCGCGCATCTGCTCGAAGCGCTCGCCGCCGAACTCGGCGATAGTCGGCTCGTTGTGCGCGCGCACCCAGGCGAGGGCGTCGTCACCGGTGACGTCCTCGAGCCAGAGGTAGGGATCGACTGGGGATTCAGAACTCACCTGGTCATTCTTACTCCCCGGCGTAGGGTGGCCGTATGCCATCTCGGGCACTGATCACCGCCGAGGCCGCCGAGCTGCTGCGCGCACTGCAGAACCAGCACGGCCCCTTGATGTTTCACCAGTCAGGCGGATGCTGCGACGGCTCGTCGCCGATGTGTTATCCCGACGGGGACTTCATCGTCGGGGACCGCGACGTACTGCTGGCGGTGCTCGACGTCGGCCCCGGCGGTGTCCCGGTGTGGATCTCCGGGCCGCAGTTCGAGGCCTGGCAGCACACCCAGCTCATCATCGACGTGGTCGTGGGCCGGGGCAGCGGGTTCAGCCTGGAGGCGCCCGAAGGCAAGCGCTTCCTGTCGCGCGGGCGGGTCTTTAGCGAGGCGGAGAACGCCGAGCTGGCCGCGCAGCCACCCGTCACCGGTGCGCAATACGCGCAGGGCGTCAGGCCGGTGCGGGACGGCACGTTGATCGTCGAGCACGCCGAGGAGGCGTGCCCGGTGCCGGCCGCGCGTCAGGGTTCGGCATAGCCTGCCGCCACAGACGAGCTATTTCTCCAAGGTGAACTGGACGACGTCGGCCTGCTTGTTGCGGAACAATTCCGCGCACCCGGTCAGGTACTTCTGGTACCGGTCGTAGACCTCCTGGGACTGGCTTCTGATGGCCTCGTCCCGGTGGTCCGCCAGGTTCTGCGCCCAGATGTCGAGCGTCGTGGCGTAGTGCGGCTGCAGTGAGTGTCTTCGGCTGACGGTGTATCCGGCCGCCGTTGCGAGTTCCTCCACCACGGGGATGATCGGCAGCCGGCCGCCCGGGAAGATGTCGGTCAGCAGGAACTTCACGAAGCGGGCGAATTCGAACGTCAGCGGTATCCCCAGCTCCTTGGCATCCCGGAAGTCGAAGCCACAGATGGTGTGCAGCAGCATCACACCGTCGGGTGGCATGGCCGCGTACGTCCGCCGGAAGAACTCCGGGTACCGGTCCGGGCCGAAATGCTCGAAGGCGCCGATGGACACGATCCGGTCGACGGGCTCGTCGAACTGTTCCCAGCCCTGCAACCGGACCTCCCGGCTGCGCGCGGTGCCCATCCGGTCGAAGGTGCGCTGCACGTGGGCCGCCTGGTTCCGCGACAGCGTCAGGCCGATCACGTCGACGTCGTAGCGTTCGATGGCACGCAGCATCGTCGACCCCCAGCCGCAGCCGATGTCCAGCAACTTCATCCCCGGCAGCAGGCCGAGCTTGCTGAGCGCCAGGTCGATCTTCGCCAGCTGCGCTTCCTGCAGCGTCATGTCGTCGCGCACGAAGTAGGCGCAGCTGTAGGTCTGGGTCGGATCGAGGAACAGCCGGAAGAACTCGTCAGAGAGGTCGTAGTGCGCCTGCACATCGCTGAAGTGCGGCATCAGGGAATTGGACATGGGACATCGACCCTTTCTGACGATAGGTCCCCGCCGTATACCCCGTGAGGGGAAGTTGAATCGGTCTCCCGACCCTGCTCGCCGCCGCGCCTATAAGGTGTGCATGTGACTCACTATGACGTCGTCGTTCTCGGAGCCGGTCCCGGCGGATATGTCGCCGCAATTCGCGCAGCCCAGCTGGGGCTGACCACCGCCATCGTCGAACCGAAGTACTGGGGCGGCGTCTGTCTCAACGTGGGATGCATCCCATCCAAGGCCCTGCTGCGCAACGCGGAGCTGGCCCACATCTTCACCAAGGAAGCCAAGACCTTCGGCATCAGCGGCGAGGCCACCTTCGACTTCGGCGCGGCGTTCGACCGCAGCCGCAAGGTCGCCGAGGGCCGTGTCGCGGGCGTGCACTTCCTGATGAAGAAGAACAAGATCACCGAGCTGGAGGGCTACGGCACCTTCACCGGCCCCAACTCGATGCGCGTCGCGCTGAACGCCGGTGGTACCGAGGATCTCACCTTCGACAACGCGATCATCGCCACCGGTTCGTCGGTGCGGCTGGTGCCGGGCACCTCGCTGAGCGAGAACGTCGTCACCTACGAGAAGCAGATCATGACCCGGGAGCTGCCCGGCTCGATCATCATCGCCGGCGCGGGCGCCATCGGCATGGAGTTCGCCTACGTGCTGAAGAACTACGGCGTCGACGTGACCATCGTCGAGTTCCTGCCGCGCGCGTTGCCCAACGAGGACGCCGAGGTCTCGAAGGAGATCGAGAAGCAGTACAAGAAGCTGGGCGTCAAGATCCTCACCGGTACCAAGGTCGAGTCGATCGAGGACAACGGTTCCGAAGTGACCGTCGTCGTGAGCAAGGACGGCAACACTCAGGAACTCAAGGCCGACAAGGTGTTGCAGGCCATCGGTTTCGGCCCCAACGTCGACGGCTACGGGCTCGACACGACGGGCGTGGCGCTCACCGACCGCGGCGCCATCGCGATCGACGACAACATGCGCACCAACGTGCCGCACATCTACGCCATCGGTGACGTCACCGCCAAGCTGCAGCTCGCGCACGTCGCGGAGGCCCAGGGCGTCGTCGCCGCCGAGACCATCGCCGGAGCCGAGACCCAGACGCTCGGCGACTACCGCATGATGCCGCGCGCCACGTTCTGCCAGCCGCAGGTCGCCAGCTTCGGGCTCACCGAGGAGCAGGCCAAGGCCGAGGGCTACGACGTCGTCGTCGCCAAGTTCCCCTTCACTGCCAACGGCAAGGCACATGGTTTGGCGGACCCGACCGGTTTCGTGAAGCTGATCGCCGACAAGAAGCACCTCGAACTGCTCGGTGGGCACCTGATCGGCCCCGACGTGTCCGAGCTGCTGCCCGAGCTGACGCTGGCCCAGAAGTGGGACCTGACGGCCACCGAACTGGCTCGCAACGTGCACACCCACCCGACGCTGTCGGAGGCGCTGCAGGAAGCCATCCACGGCCTGGCCGGCCACATGATCAACTTCTGAGTCGGTTTTGCGCGCGAATGTCGTTGCCGCGATAGGCGGTTTGGTCGTCGGTCACATGCTGTGGCTGTTGGCCATCTCGCTCGCGATGGACACCACCAGCATCAGTTTCTGGGTGCTGGTGGTGTCCGCCGGGGTCGTCGTGGTGGCCGGCGTCGCCGTGTTCTTCGCTCGAAAGTTCCAGGAGCGCAAGGCTTTTGCCAAGTCCGCGTTCCTGTGGTGCCTGCCCGTCGCGCCGGTGCTGATGACGCTGGCGGTACTCGGGGTCACCTACCTCTAGCTAGTCCGGGAAGTCGAGCGGCACGCGCAGCGTCGCGATGGTGGCCGCCAGGCCGTCGTAGTGCGCGGCCAGCAGGCAGAAGTCGATGAGCTGCTTGCGGTCGAGGTACGACGCCAGCGACTTCCACGTCTGGTCGGACACCGATCGGGTGATGACGAACTCGTCCGTCGCGGTGATCAGCACGCGCTGACGGTCGGTGAGGCCCTCGGCGTCGGGGCCCTCGAAAATGCGGGCCTGCGTCTCGGCGTCGACGCCGCGGCTGCGGGCGAGCCGGCGGTGCTGCTGCAACTCGTACTCGCTGCCGCGCAGATGGCCGACGCGCAGGATCACCAGCTCGGCATCCTTGAGCCCCAGCTTGCTGCGGCCCAGCAGCATGCCGGAGTAGGGGAGGAACGTCAGGAACAGCAGGTGATGCTGGCCGAGGACGTTGAAGAGCGCGAACCTCGGGGCCCGGATGGTCTTGGCGCCGATCTTGGCGATGACCCAGTTCAGCGGGCCCAGTTCACGGAAGCCGCCGGGCTCGATGCGGGCCGGCTCGATGCTGTTCACAATTCCCGAGTCTGGCACAGGCGGCGGGGTCTTAGGGTCGAGCGATCGACTGATGTAGCTGAGTCGCAAATTGGTCGCAAATTGCTGGTAGCGGCGGACGACGGCCTATCGTCTATGCGTGTTCACCGAACATTCACCCTTCCTTAAGGAGGGTGTACCGCCCCGGACGAAGGTCGCGATCGGCATAGCGCTGGTCGCGACGTTCATGTGCGCACTGCAAATCACGGCGATGCTGTGCGGATTCCGGGGTCCCATCGAGCGCCTGCTCAGTGATTACGTCGGAACCCCGGCAGGGTTCACGGTGCCGTGGGCAGCGTTGGTGGTGGCTCTGGTCGCAGTGCCGCGGCAGTATCGGTTGCCGGCGGTGGGCGTGGCGTTGGGGCTCGATGTGGCATTGGTCGGGGGCCGCGAGTTTCTTGGTCTGCCCTCGGCGATGGGCAGCGGCGCGCTGGTCGTGCTGACCGGGCTGGGGGTGTTTGCCCTGCTTCGGTGGACCGGCCCGCAGCGTGACACTGCGCTGAAGGGCGTCGCCACCGGCCTGCTGCTCGTTCTCGCCACCAAGGCCGGTGACGCGTGGCTGACGATCACGTCGCTGACGCGTCCTACTGTTCTCGATGAGTTCGCGGCGCGGGCCGACGTTGCGCTCGGGCAGCCGTCTTGGGTGCTGGGGCAGCTGGTCCAGCACCACTCGGTCCTCTACTTCGTGCTGCACTGGGTTTACCTCGAACTGTCCGCAGCCGCGACTGTGGTGGCCATCTATCAGCTGCGCAACGTCACCACCGGCGGACGGTGGCCGCAGCACTTCGTCGTGCGGACCTTTCTGGTGCTAGGCCTGGTCGGCCCGTTGATCTATCTGATGTTCCCGTTGGTCGGGCCGACCTACGCGTTCGGTTCGGCCGGGGGCGGCTTTCAGGTCGGCGACTTCTGGCCCGCGCTGCTGCCACCGGTTGACGGGTCTGCGGTTCCCATCGCGTTCGACACGTCGACCCCGCGCAACTGCATGCCGTCGCTGCACACGGCGTGGGCGCTGGCCGTGTTCATCCACTCGCGGTCGGGTCCGCGGTGGCTGCGCATCGGCGGCACCTGTTGGTTGGTCGGCACCCTCGCCGCGACGCTGGGCTTCGGCTTCCACTACGGCGTCGACCTCGTCGTCGGTGCGGCGTTGTGCCTGACGGTGGAATCGGCTCTGCGGGAACCGGCTCGGCCGGCACCCCATGCGAGGCTGCGACTGATTGCCGGTGGCGTGGCCATCATCGTCGTTCTGATGCTGTGCGTCCGTTATCTGTCCGAATGGATGGCGCACTATCCGATCATGTTCGGGCTGCTCATCATCGGGGCGCTCGCGACGCTGGTCTATGGCTTCTACGGCACGTTCTTCTCGCGTCCGGGCACACCTGCGCCGGCGATCGAGCGCCTGCCCGGCGAGGCGTCAGAAAGTCCAGCTGCGTGACGGCTGCAGCTCCCCGTCACTGATTCGCGCGCTTCACCACATACGGCGTCACGGTGCTGCGGTGTTCGTCGAGGTCGAGCTCCCGGCCCAGTGCGGGGAACGCGCGTTGCGGACAGTTGTCGCGTTCGCACACCCGGCAGCCCGAGCCGATGGGTGTCGCGGCCCCGCCGGACAAATCCAGTCCCTCGGAGTAGACCAGCCGATTGGCATGGCGCAGTTCGCAACCCAGCCCGATGGCGAACGTCTTGCCCGGCTGGCCGTACCGCGCGGCCCGTCGTTCCACGGTGCGCGCCACCCACATGTAGTTGCGCCCGTCGGGCATCTGGGCGATCTGCACCAGCATCTTGCCGGGGTTCGCGAACGTCTCGTAGACGTTCCAGAGGGGACAGGTGCCGCCTGATGACGAGAAGTGAAAACCGGTGGCGGACTGGCGTTTCGACATGTTGCCGGCCCGGTCGACGCGCACGAACGACAGCGGCACACCGCGCATCGACGGTCGTTGCAGCGTCGACAACCGGTGTGCGATGGTCTCGTAACTCACCGAGTGATACGCCGACAGCCGCTCGACGTCGTAGCGGAATTCCTCTGCGACAGCGTGGAATTGGCCGTAGGGCAGCACCGCGGCGGCGGCGAAGTAGTTGGCCAGCCCCATGCGCGCCAGCTTCACCGACTCCTCGCTGGTGAAATTGCCTTCGGCCACCAGGCTTTCCAGCAGATCGCCGAATTCCAGGTACGCCAGCTCGGCGGCCAGTTTGAACACATACTGTCCCGACGACAGGTGGCCGCCGATCTCCAGCGTCCGGGTTTCGGGGTCGTACCGGTGCAGCACGTTGTCGCCGAGTTCGAGCCGCTGCACGATGCGCACGTGGTGCACGCGGCTCAGTCGTTCGGCCAGCTCGCGGGACAGCTCGGACCTGCGCATGTGCATGCGCAGGATGAATTCCTCGGCCGCGGTGTCGAGTTCGTGGAGGTAGTTCTGGCGGGTGTAGAAGTAGTCGCGCACCTCTTCGTGCGGCATGGTGATGGCCCCGCTGCCGCTGCCGTCGGAGAAGCGATCCTCGGTGGCGGCTGCCAGCTGTGCGGTCGACAACCGGTAGCGGCGGTGCAGGTCGACCATCGCCCGGGCCATCGTCGGGTGGGTGCTGACCAGGTCGGCGATCTCCGGGATGTCGACGTCGACGCCCAGGTCGCGATCCATCAGCGCTTCGCGCAACTCGGCGACCAGGCGGGTGTCGTCCTGCGAGGCGAAGAACGTCGCATCGACCCCGAACACCTCGGTGATGCGGAGCAGCACAGCCACGCTGAGCGGACGGACGTCGTGCTCGATCTGGTTGAGGTAGCTGGGGGAGATGTCGAGCATCTGCGCCAGTGAGGCCTGGCTGAAGCCGCGTTCGCCCCGGAGCTGACGCACCCGTGAGCCAACGAAAGTCTTCGCCATGAAACCAGCCTAACAATCGTGTGAATACCGTCTTCGCATAATTGGCAAATTGGCGCTGTGGCAGGATCGGGCCGCGGGTGAGTTGGGCGATCCAGCCGAGGGGACCCGTGTCGAAGGGACGCCATGAGCACTGTCGAAACCGCCGAGAAGACCGCCGACAAGGCCACCGGCAAGGCCACCGAAAAGGCCGGGGCCGCAGCTGCAACCGGCCTGACCAAGGCCCTGATGCCGGTGCCGGAAGGTCATCCCGACGTGTTCGATACCAGCTGGCCGCTGCGGATGGCCGACGTCGATCGCGACGGTCGGCTCCGGTTCGACGGCGCCTGCCGGCATATACAGGACATCGGCCAGGACCAGCTGCGCCAGATGGGCTACGAAGACGTCCACCCCGCCTGGGTCGTCCGGCGCACCATGGTGGACCTGATCAGCCCGTTCGAGCGCGGCGACATCCTGCGGCTGCGCCGCTGGTGTTCGGGCACCTCGAACCGGTGGTGTGAGATGCGCGTGCGGATCGACGGCCGTAAGGGCGGCCTGATCGAGTCCGAGGCGTTCTGGATCAACATGAACCTGGAGACTCAGGGGCCGGCGCGAATCTCGGACGACTTCCTCGCGGGTCTGAAGCGGACTGCCTCCACTGATCGGCTGCGCTGGAAGGGCTACCTCAAGGCCGGTGGTCGCGACGACGCGCTCCGGATCGTCGACTTCCCGGTCCGGGTCAGCGACATCGACCTGTTCGACCACATGAACAACTCCGTCTACTGGTCGGTGGTCGAGGACTACCTGCAGACCTATCGCCCCGAGCTGCTCGAAGCACCGCTGCGGGTCACCATCGAGCACGACGCCGCGGTGGCGCTGGGGGAGCGGCTCGAGATCATCACGCACGAGTACCCGGCCGGATCGACCGAGAAATTCGGCCCGGAGCTATGTGACCGCAGTGTTACAACGCTCACATATGTCGTCGGTGACGAGGTCAAAGCGGTCGCGTGCCTGTTCGCGCGCTGAGGGCGCGGATTTAACAGTACGAGCGTACTGACCAGCGCATATCTGTTACCAATCAGTAGCTTCTGAACCGGTCAAGCACCTCCGCAACTTCGCAATCTTCGCAACTTCGCTACATGTGTTGGCGAAAGTTGGCACTTGTAACCGCTGGACCTGCGGGTATGTGCTGTGTCATCGTCGTTAACAGCACACAAGCGAAGTCGCCGAAGCGTTAACAATCAGTTTGAATCTTGGCGCCCACGGCGACGCGGCCTCACGAAGGAGCACAATGTCCAACGTCGGAAAGCCACGTACCGCCGCTGAGATTCAGCAGGACTGGGACACCAACCCCCGCTGGAAGGGCATCACCCGCGACTACACCGCAGCCCAGGTTGAGGAGCTGCAGGGCAGCGTCGTCGAGGAGCACACCCTCGCGCGTCGTGGCTCCGAGATCCTGTGGGACGCGGTCACCAAGGGCGACGGCTCCTACATCAACGCGCTGGGCGCCCTGACCGGCAACATGGCCGTTCAGCAGGTCCGCGCCGGCCTGAAGGCCATCTACCTGTCGGGTTGGCAGGTCGCCGGTGACGCGAACCTCTCCGGCCACACCTACCCGGACCAGAGCCTGTACCCGGCCAACTCGGTGCCGGCCGTCGTCCGCCGCATCAACAACGCCCTGCTGCGCGCCGACGAGATCGCCCGCGTCGAGGGTGACAAGAGCGTCGACAACTGGCTGGTGCCGATCGTCGCCGACGGTGAGGCCGGCTTCGGTGGCGCCCTGAACGTCTACGAACTGCAGAAGGCCATGATCGCCGCGGGTGCCGCCGGTACCCACTGGGAGGACCAGCTGGCGTCGGAGAAGAAGTGTGGCCACCTCGGTGGCAAGGTGCTGATCCCGACCCAGCAGCACATCCGCACCCTGACCTCGGCTCGCCTGGCCGCCGACGTTGCCAACACCCCCACCGTCGTCATCGCGCGTACCGACGCCGAGGCCGCCACCCTGATCACCTCCGACGTGGACGACCGCGACAAGCCGTTCGTCACCGGTGAGCGCACCTCCGAGGGCTTCTACAACATCCAGAAGGGCATCGAGCCCTGCATCGCGCGTGCCAAGGCCTACGCCCCGTACGCCGACATGATCTGGATGGAGACCGGTGTGCCGGACCTCGAGGTCGCCCGCAAGTTCGCCGAGGCCGTCAAGGCCGAGTTCCCGGACCAGCTGCTGTCCTACAACTGCAGCCCGTCCTTCAACTGGAAGCAGGCGCTGGACGACTCGACCATCGCCAAGTTCCAGAAGGAACTGGGTGCCATGGGCTTCACCTTCCAGTTCATCACCCTGGCCGGCTTCCACGCCCTGAACTACTCCATGTTCGACCTGGCCTACGGCTACGCCCGCGAGGGCATGACGGCCTACGTCGACCTGCAGGAGCGCGAGTTCGCGGCTGAGGCTCGTGGCTACACCGCCACCAAGCACCAGCGCGAGGTCGGTGCCGGCTACTTCGACAAGATCGCCACCACCGTGGACCCGAACACCTCGACCGCGGCCCTGAAGGGCTCGACCGAAGAGGGTCAGTTCCACTAAGCAACCGACGAGTGTGAGTGCTGTGCACGTTTTGCGACGAATTCCGTACACAGCCCTCACAGTCGCGACAGCTTGATACGGCAGGCCCCGCTCAGGATCTGGGCGGGGCCTGTCGCATATCTTCAGAAGTAATCACGAGGAGAGGACAGCGGTGAGCAACGCAATCGAACGAGTCGGGGTCATCGGGGCCGGGCAGATGGGCGGCGGTATCGCCGAGGTCTGCATCAAGGCAGGCGCGCAGGTCCTGGCGTTCGAGCCGACCGAGGCGCTGACCACCGCCGGCCGGGAGCGGATCACCAAGTCGCTGGACAACGCCGTCAAGAAGGGCAAGCTGTCCGAGGCCGACCGCGACGCCGCGCTGGGTCGTCTGAGCTTCACCAACGACCTGGCCGACATGGCCGACCGGCAGCTCGTCATCGAGGCCATCGTCGAAGACGTCAACGTCAAGGCGAAGGTTTTTTCTCAGCTTGACGAGATCATCACCGACCCCGACGCGGTGCTGGCGTCGAACACGTCGTCCATCCCGATCATGCGCATCGCCGCCGCGACCAAGAACCCGAGCCGGGTGCTCGGTCTGCACTTCTTCAACCCGGTGCCGGTGCTGCCCCTGGTCGAGCTCATCTCCTCGGTGACGACCGCCCCCGAAGCCGCCGCGCGCGTCGAGACTTTCGCCGCCGAGGCGCTGGGCAAGAAGGTCGTGCGGGCGTCCGATCGCTCGGGCTTCGTTGTCAACTTCCTGCTGGTTCCCTACCTGCTGGCCGCCATCCGGATGGCCGAATCGGGTTTCGCCACCGTCGAGGACATCGACACCGCGGTCGTCGCCGGGTTGTCGCATCCGATGGGCCCGCTGAAGCTCGCTGACCTGGTGGGCCTGGACACCATGAAGCTGATCGCCGACTCGATGTACGACGAGTACAAGGAGCCGCTGTACGCGGCCCCGCCGTTGCTGCTACGCATGGTCGAGGCCGGCCAGCTCGGCAAGAAGTCCGGTAAGGGCTTCTACACCTACTGACAGACGCCGGGTTGGAGCCTGACAGTAATTTTCGTTAACCTTGCGTGCGGGTTGTTTTTCGCTGGGCCCGTCAGGGTGCGCACGTACGGCTATGTCAGCTCGCCGCAGTAAGCGGTCGCGCCTCCCGCGCCAGCGGACGTAAACGCAAAGGATAGATACCGATATGTCACAAGCCGACATCGATTTGACCCCCCATTACGAGGAGTCGCAGTCGATCTACGACATCTCGAATGAGTTCTTCGCCCTGTGGCTCGGCCCGACCATGGGTTACACGTGCGGCTACTACGAGCGCGAAGACATGACTCTCGAGGAGTCGCAGAACGCCAAGTTCGACTTGGCGCTGGGCAAGCTCGACCTCAAGCCGGGCATGACCCTGCTCGACATCGGCTGTGGCTGGGGTGGCGCGCTCGAGCGGGCCATCACCCAGTTCGACGTGAACGTCATCGGCATCACCCTGAGCAAGGAGCAGTCGGAGTACGCCCGCGCTCGCCTCGCCAAGATCGACACCAACCGCAGCATCGAGATCCGGATGCAGGGCTGGGAAGAGTTCGACGAGCCCGTCGACCGCATCGTCTCGATCGGCGCTTTCGAGGCCTTCAAGCAGGAGCGCTACCCCATCTTCTTTGAGCGCGCCTACAACATCCTGCCGGAGAACGGCGGCCGGATGCTGCTGCACACGATCCTCGCGCACACCCAGCAGTTCTTCCGCGAGAACGGCATCAAGCTGACCATCAGCGACCTGAAGTTCATGAAGTTCATCGGCGACGAGATCTTCCCCGGCGGCCAGCTGCCGGCGGTCGAGGACATCGAGGTGCTCGCCGCGAACTCAGGCTTCACCCTGCAGCGCACCCACCTGCTGCGTCCGCATTACGCGCGCACGCTGGACATGTGGGCGGCCAACCTGGAGGCGGCCAAGGACGAGGCCATCGCCCTGCAGGGCCAGGAGGTCTACGACCGCTATATGAAGTACCTGACCGGTTGCGCGGACTTCTTCCGCCGCGGCATCACCAACATCGGCCAGTTCACGCTGGTCAAGTAGTTCTTCAAGCAAGGAGCCCCCGACGCGCTCGGGGGCTCCTTGCTTTGTGCGTCAGGCTTCGGCCAGCCGCTTCTTCTCTGCCTCGACATCGAAATCCGCTGGCGGCCAAGATAGTTCGAGCCGCTCGAGCGCCTCGATCAGGAGTTCGGTGATGGCCAGCCGGGAGTACCACTTGCGGTTGCAGGGCACGACGTGCCACGGCGCGTAGTCGGTGGAGGTGCGGTCCAGCACGGCCTGGTAGGCCTCCTGGTACTTGGGCCACAGCAGCCGCTCGTCGATGTCGCCGGGGTTGAACTTCCAGTACTTGTCGGGCCGGTCGAGCCGCTCGGCGAGTCGCTTCTTCTGCTCGTCGAGCGAAACGAACATCGCCACCTTGATGATCGTCGTCCCCGCGTCGACGAGTTCGCGCTCGAACGCGTTGATCTCGTCGTACCGGGCTTCCCACACCGGGGGCGGCACCAGGTTGTGCACCCGCACGATCAGCACGTCCTCGTAGTGCGACCGGTCGAAGACGCCGATGTGACCACCGGTGGGCAGCGCGTTGCGGATGCGCCACAGGTAGTGGTGCGACAGCTCTTCCTCGGTGGGCTTGCCGAAACTGGAATAGCGGATTCCCTGTGGATTACCCGCGCCCACAACATGTTTGACGATGCCGCCCTTGCCTGCGGTGTCCATGCCCTGCAACACCAGCAGGATCGAGCGGGTATCCCCGGAGCGGCTGTTGGCGTACAACATCTCCTGCAGTTCGGCGAACCGGTCGTTGCGTTCGGCCTGCAGTTCCGGCGCGTCGGCCTTCTTGCCGCGGAACCCGGGGGTGGCGTCCGGGTCGATGTCGGCGACGCGCAGGCCGGGTTTGAACTCCAGGTGCTTGTGCGGTTCGTGGGTCCACAGCGACGGCAGATCGGAGGTCACGCGATCAGTGAAGCAGATGACTCGGCAGGGCCGGGGACGGATGGGGTTGCGAGTTGAACACCGCGAGCGAGCCGCCGACTTCGACGATGCCGCGCAGCGCGCTCCACGACAGCATGGTCAGGTAGTCGGTGAGCTCCTTGGCTGTCATCCGGGGATTCGACATCCACGAGTGGGTGGCCAGTTGCACACCGCCGACGGTGTGGAACGCGAAGGCGTCGACACCGCCGGTGTCCATCCCGGCATGTGCCATCCGGCGGCGCAGCACCACGGCGAGCATCCGCGCGATGATCTTCTCCGAGTCGGCGATGGCCTTGCTCTTGCTCGCCGAGCTGTTGGCGAAGACGAACGGATAGATCTCGGGTTCCGCGGCCACGGTGTCGACGTACACGCGGATGATCTCGCGGGTGAGTTCGAAGCCGTCGAGGTTGGACGACAGCGCCGACGCCATGTTGGGGATCAGCGTGGTTTGCGCAAACCGCATCATCACCGCGGTCGTCAGGTCGTTCTTGTCGACGAAGTAGCGGTAGAGCACGGTCTTCGACACGCCGATCTCGGCCGCGATCTCATCCATGCTCACGTTGCTGCCGCGGCGCCGGACCGCCTCGAGGGTGCCGTCGACCAGTTCGTTGCGGCGATCGACCTTGTGTTGGTGCCAGCGTCGTTTACGCCCGTCGGCTTTTGCCGACGAGGGTGCGTTTTGCTGTGCCACGGTCGCAGTAGTCCATTCCGCTAGGTCCGCTTAATAATACGGGGCGACCATGCCGGCCATGCAGGATGATGGAATGGTGGCACACCGACCCAGGCCGGGACCTGGACCTCATCCGAGGCACCAGGCATCCCTCGAACCGCACGTCAGCCTCGCGGAGTCGTTTGCCGGCGCCGATCACACGGCCGACGAAGAGCGACGCCGCAACCTGCGCCGGATGAAAGCGGTCGCGCTGAGCTTCCTGCTCGGCGCGACGGTGCTGTTTGCGGTGTGCACGTGGTTGCAGGCCCGCGGCGGCGCGTACAGCTGGACCGGGCCGTGGGTGGGGTATGTGCGGGCCGCCGCGGAGGCCGGCATGGTCGGCGCGCTGGCCGACTGGTTCGCCGTCACCGCGCTGTTCCGGCATCCGCTGGGCATCCCGATCCCGCACACCGCGATCATCCCTCGTAAGAAGGACCAGCTCGGCGAGGGTCTCGGCACCTTCGTCCGCGAGAACTTCATGTCGCCGGAGGTGATCGAGACCAAGCTGCGCGACGCCCAGGTGGCAAGCCGGCTGGGCAAGTGGCTGTCGGAGCCGGTGCACGCGGCGCGGGTGGCCGCCGAGGCGTCGACGGTGCTGCGCGTGCTGGTGGAGCTGCTGCGCGACGAAGACGTCCAGCACGTCCTGGACCGGATGATCGTCAAGCGGATCGCCGAACCGCAGTGGGGTCCGCCGATCGGCCGGGTCCTTGAGAGCCTGCTGGCGGAGCGTCGACAGGAGGCGCTGCTGCAGCTGCTCGCCGACCGCGCGTTCCAGTGGTCGCTCAACGCCGGCGAGATCATCGAGCGGGTCATCGAGCGGGATTCGCCGACATGGTCGCCGCGCTGGGTCGACCACCTCGTGGGCGACCGGATTCACCGCGAGCTGATGGACTTCACCGACAAGGTGCGCCGCAACCCCGAGCATGAACTGCGGATGTCGGCGACGAAGTTCCTCTTCGATTTCGCCGACGATCTGCAGAACGATGAGGACACGATCGCGCGGGCGGAGCGGATAAAGGAGCAGATCCTGGCGCGTGACGAGGTGGCCCGCGCGGCGGAGACGGCGTGGAGCACCGCCAAGCGCATCATCCTCGAGTCGGTGGACGATCCATCGTCAGTTTTGCGCACCCGGATTGCAGACTCGGTGGTGCGGATCGGGGAGTCCCTGCGGGACGACGCGGAGCTCCGGGACAAGGTCGACAACTGGCTCGTCAGGGGCGCAAAACACCTTGTGGCGCAATATGGGACGGAGATCACAGCGATCATCACCGAGACCATCGAGCGCTGGGACGCCGACGAGGCGAGCCGGCGAATCGAGCTCCATGTGGGCCGTGACCTGCAGTTCATCCGGATCAACGGCACGGTCGTCGGATCGCTGGCGGGCCTGGTCATCTACACGATCGCGGAGCTTCTCGTCTGATCGTGCTAGCTGGCGCTTGCTAGCGCTTGCAATAGTTAGCACCCCCTCGTACCGTTGTTTTGGTACGGACCGCCAACCAAATGCGGTCGATGAAGACAGGGGTTCGACGTGGCGCAGGATGCAGATATCGCCGCCGTCATGTCGAATGCAGCCCAGGACATCGGCAGCTTCATCCGCACCCAGCGGGAGGCTGCGCAGGTCTCGGTCCGCCAGCTCGCTGAGAAGGCGGGCGTCAGCAACCCCTACCTGAGCCAGATCGAGCGTGGCCTGCGCAAGCCGTCGGCCGATGTGCTGAACCAGATCGCCAAGGCGCTCAGGGTTTCGGCCGAGGTGCTCTACGTACGGGCCGGAATTCTGGAGCCCAGCGCCGCCGGCGAGGTGCGTGACGCCATCATCGCCGACCTCTCGATCACCGAGCGGCAGAAGCAGGTGCTGCTCGACATCTACACGTCCTTCCGGCAGCAGAACGATGCCGAGTCCAAATCGCTTCCTGATCAGCCTGAATTGGAAGCCGCAAGTGAGGAGCAGACAACGACGACTGACACTCACCAAGTAGCGAACTGACCAACGCAGTACCAGAGAAAGGAAACAACGAACATGGCAGAGAACAAAGAGACCAACCAGCCCACCATCGAGGACCTGAAGGCCCCCCTGTTCGCCGCCGTCGGCGCCGCGGACCTGGCGCTGGCCACCGTCAACGAGATCGTCGCGAGCCTGCGTGAGCGTGCCGAAGAGGCCCGCACCGATGCCAACGCCCGCGTGGAAGAGGGCCGTGCCCGCCTGACCAAGCTGCAGGAAGAACTGCCGGGTCAGGTTGAGGAGCTGCGCGAGAAGTTCAGCACCGAAGAGCTGCGCAAGGCCGCCGAGACCTACGCCGAGAACGCACAGAACACCTACAACAAGCTGGTCGAGCGTGGCGAGGCCGCGCTGGAGCGCCTGCGCGCCCAGTCGTCGATCGAGAGCGTCCGCGAGCGCGTCGAGGACGTCCGTGGCCGTGTCGAGAACTACACCGACCAGGTCACCGAGCTGACCCAGGATGCCCTCGGCAACGTCGCGAGCCAGACCCGCGCCGTCGGTGAGCGCGCCGCCAAGCTGGTCGGCGTCGAGCTGCCCGAGAAGGAAGAGGCCCCGGCCAAGAAGGCGCCCGCCAAGAAGGCCCCGGCCGCCAAGAAGGCCCCGGCCAAGGCTGCTGCGACCAAGGCCGCCCCGGCCAAGGCTGCCGCCAAGGCTCCGGCCAAGAAGGCCGCTCCGGCCAAGAAGGTCACTCAGAAGTAGTCAGGTTCGACGTCAGGGACGTAACCCACATAGGCTGAGGGCGTGTACCTCGGAAGCCTGGTGGGTTACGTCCTTTTCGCATTGCAGATCGCGGTGCTGGCCACGACCGTTTATGCGTTCGTGCATGCCGCCATGCAGCGGCCGGACGCCTACACGGCCGTCGACAAACTGACCAAGCCGGTGTGGCTGGCGATCCTGGGCGGCGGTGCCGTCCTGGGCTGGATCATCGGGCCGCCCGTCGGCGCGGCCATCGCGGCCTGCGCCACCGGTGTTTACCTGGTCGACGTGAAGCCCAAACTCCTTGAGGTCCAAGGGAAATCCCGGTAATCGGTGCGCTCGATCTGGTGCGGGGTGCTGGCTGCCGCGGCATTGACGCTGGCCCCGGCCCCGCTGTCCGCAGCTGATCCCAGCGAACCCACTCCACAACCCGTCCCGTCACCGCCCTACGTCGACCACACCCGGTGGACGCAGTGGGACGGTGCGAAAAGCCTGCGGGTGTACCCGACGTGGGCCGGCCGGCGTGCGTCCGGCCTGGGCGCCACGCAGCCGGGAGACGAGGCCTGGTCCGAGGTCCTGAACCTGGCGCCTGACGCCGACACCCCAGGCATGCGCGCCCAGTTCATGTGCCACTGGTATTTCGCCGAAGCGGGCGCGCCCGGCAAGACCAGCTGGAATCTCGAGCCGTGGCGCCCCGTGGTCGACGACAACCAGATGGTGAGAGCACGTTGCAATCCCGGTGGCGCAGAGGAGCCGTTCTGATGAGTTGGACCCGCCAGCAGGTGGCCGCACTGGTCGACCACACCTTGCTGAAGCCCGAGGCGACCGCCGCCGACGTGGCGAGCCTGTGCTGGGAGGCCGCCGATCTGGGGGTGTGCGCGGTCTGTGTGTCGCCGTCGATGCTCGGCGCGGTCGAGGTGCCCGAACGCGTCAAGATCGCGACCGTCGTGGGATTCCCGTCGGGCAAGCATGATTCGCAGATCAAGGCGCGCGAGGCCGCGTTGTCGGTCGTCGGGTCCGACGGCCGGCGCGGTGCCGACGAGGTCGACATGGTGATCGACGTGGGCGCCGCCATCGCCGGCGACATCTCGGCGGTGTTCGCCGATATTTCCGCGGTCCGCGGGGCCGCCCCGATGGCAGTGCTGAAGGTGATCGTCGAATCCGCTGCGCTGCTGAACATGGCCGGCGCGCCGACGCTGGCCGACGTCTGCCGTGCGGCCGCCGACGCCGGCGCCGATTTCGTGAAGACCTCCACCGGTTTCCACCCGGCGGGCGGTGCGTCGGTGCAGGCCGTGGAGATCATGGCGCAGACCGTCCCGGCGCTGGGGATCAAGGCCAGCGGCGGTATCCGTGCCGCCGCAGACGCCGTCGCGATGCTGGACGCCGGCGCCACCCGGCTCGGCCTGTCCGGTACCCGCGCCGTCCTCGACGGGCTCAGCTAGGGGATTTGTGCACGATTTTCCGCGGTCACCGCGGAAAATCGTGCACAAATCGCTGGGATCAGAGGCCGGAGAAGCAGGTGTCCTGCTGGCCCAGCGGGATGGTGGCGTTCTTGGTGCCGAACTTCGCGGTCACGCCGGTACCGGTCACCTGCAGGGCTTCTGGGCGGATGCCCATCGGGTAATCCTTGGTCAGCTGCGACGCGAACAAGTCCAGCGCCGGCTGGATCGACTCGCGCGGCAGCAGGAAGCCCAGGCCGGTGAGCTGCTCCACCTTGAGCGAGATGGTGCCGTCGGACAGCGTCGGCTTGGCCACGATCTGGGTCATCGGCGCGTCCAGCACGATGGTGCCCGACGACGGGTCGGTGGTGACGTCGGAGACCAGGCCACCCAGCACCGGGACGGTGTCGGCGATGGTCTGCTTGATGCCGTCGGCCGACCAGGTGACGGTCGCATCGAGGGACCCGATGGTGCCGGCCGACTTCGCGGTCTTGTCGAGCTTGACGTCGTCGATGTTGATCTGGGCCTTCATGCCCTTGGCGAACCGCAGCTGGTTGCCGGCGGTGGTGACCGTGATGTGGTCGTAGTGCTTGTTGGCGACCTGCCACAGGAACGGGGTCGCGCCGAACTGCACGTCGACCTTGTCCTGGACGACGCACTGGACGGACTGCGACACCACGCTGTTGCCGCGGCTACGGGCGTAGAACTCACCACCGACCACGCCGGCCGCCGACAGCGCGAGCGCGATCACGATGATCAGGATCAGCGACATCGGGTCGCGCAGCAGCTCCATGACGCCGCGGCGCTTCTTCGGCGGATCGGTCGCGGGTACCTGCTGAGGAGCCGGGTAGGACGTCGGTGGCACGTCGCCGCCGTAGGCGGGCGGCACGTCGGCCGGTGCCGGTTGTTCGGTGGCCGTCAGCACCTCGGTGGGCTGGGCGCCCGAGGCCTCCGGTGCCTGCTGCGCAGGCTCGGCGGATGGTGCAGCGTCCTCATTGGCGGGGCGGGCCCAGGGGTCAGTCACCCTTGCGATTGTGCCTTACGCGGAATCGGGGTGCGGTTGCGCAGCACGGCGATGGTCTCGCGGGCCCGTTCGACGGCGGCCAGGTCGACGTCGGTGACCAGCAGTTCCGGCTCGAGGCCGGCCTGCACCACGATGTCGCCTGTGGGGGAGGCCACCAGACTGCCGCCGTTGCCGGTCGGACCCTTCTTGGCCAGTTCGTCACCGGGGTAGGGCTGGTCGACGGCGGCGACGACGCAGCCGGTGTCGAGCGCGCGGGCGCGGGCCAGCAGCGTCCACTGCTCCAGCTTGCCCGGGCCCGAACCCCACGACGCGTGGACGGTCAGCAGCTTGGCCCCGCGCTCGGCCAGCTCGAGATGCAGCTCCGGGAACCTGACGTCGTAACACGTCGTGAGGCCGACGGGCACGGTGCCGCCGTCGGTCGGAACGTCGATCACGATCGGTTCGAAACCCCTTGCCACAGTACGTGATTCAGCGAATCCGAAGGCGTCGTAGAGGTGAATCTTGTGATAGTGCGCGGCAACGCCCGGGCCGGTGGCGAGCAGGGTGTTGGTGACGCGGCCGTCGGCAGTCGGACAGAACATCCCCGCCACCACGGTGACACCCGACCGTTCTGCGATGTCCCGGACGGCGTCGGCCCACGGGCCGTCGAGCGGTTGCGCCACGGGCGCGAGCGGCACCCCGAACCGGCACATCGTGGCCTCTGGGAACAACACCAGTTGGGCACCGGCGTCGGCGGCGCGCGCCGTGTGGTTGGCGACCAGTGCCAGGTTGGCCTCGGGATCGGTGCCGGCGCCGATCTGGGCCAGTGCGATGCGCATGCGCCCCAGCGTAATCAGCGGGCGCAGGCCAGGGACGGATCCTTGGTCAGCGCCATGTGCCGGACGGCGTCGTCGACGCGTTCGGTGGGCAGCTCGCCGGAGTCGACGGCCTGCTGCAGCCGGTCGAGGACCTCCGGCACTTCTTTGGTGGTGATCCACAGCGCGGTATCGGCGCCGGCCTGCAGGGCTTTGAGTACCGCCTCGGGCACGCTGTAGCGCTGCGTGATGGCGCCCATGCTGGACAGGTCGTCGGTGAATACCGGGCCGGTGAACGGGTGGCCGCCGTAGTCACCGGACCGCAGCAGGTCGTATGCGGCCTTGGACAGGCTGGCCGGGTCGGTGTCGGTGAGGCCGGGCACCTGCATGTGGCCGACCATCACGGCGACGGGCCTGCGGGTCGTCAGAGACTGGTAGGGCACCAGGTCCAGCGTCTCGAGCTGGGACAGCGGCGGGGTGACGACGCCGCCCTGGTGCGAGTCGCCGGAGGCATGGCCGTGGCCGGGGAAGTGCTTGAGCACCGGCAGCACGCCGGCGTCACGCAGGCCGTCGGCGTACGCGCCGGCGTAGGCGGTGACGCCGTCGGCGGTGTTGCCCCACGAGCGGTCACCGATGACGGTGCCGTCGGCCGCGTCCGTGATGTCGACGACGGGCGCGAAGTCGATGGTGATGCCGAGTTCTTTCATGGCCAGGCCGCGCAGCCGCGCGATCTCCCGAACCTGTTCCGGGGTGTTGCCGGCGGCGACGAGCTCGCGCGCCGACGGCTGGCTGCCGATGAGGCCTTTCAGCCGCTGCACCCGGCCGCCCTCCTCGTCGACGCTGACCGCGATCGGCAGCGGCCGCGGCTCCTGCGCCAGCGCGGTCAGGGGCGCGCCGAGCATCGAGTAGTCGGTCCAGCTGGTGATGAAGATGCCGCCGACCTCCTGCTGCCGGACGACGGCCTCCGCGTCGGCCAGGTTCTTGACCCCGACCATCAGCAGCTGGGCCAGTTTCTGGCGCACGCTGAGGGCTGTCACGACGGTGTCCAGCCGGCACGGGACCGGCGGCGGGGCCGCCGTGGGCTGGTTGGGCGCCGGTGGCGGGGCGTCGACGGGCCGCGGCTTGCTCAGGACGGCCGCGACGATCAGGGCGACGACGATCACCGCCGCGGCCGAGGCCAGGACGACCGGCGATTGCAGTCGGCTGCGGGGTGACGGCATACGGCGAACCCTATGCGCTCGTGGTCACGGTGTGGGCGCGACGGCCGACCACGGCACGGTCAGTACGCCGTCACGCAGCCGGCGCCGCGGCGGCTCCAGCGGTTGCCCCTCGGCCACCAGGAGGTCGAGCATCGCGCGCCACCGGACCCGCGGACCGAACACCCCGTGCCCCGCCGTGGTGGCCCAGGCGCGGTCGGCGGCCTGCAGCAACTGATGGATCGGCTGGCCCGGAACATTGTGGTGGATAAGCACTTTCGGCAATCGCTCCGCCAGATCGGAGGGCCGTTCGATCGCGAAGGGGTCGCACGACAGGGTCAGGCTCACCGGCCCGTCGGCGTCGAGCAGGACCCAGCAGCAGCGCCGGCCCAACTCGTCGCAGGTGCCGTCGACCAACAGCCCGCCGGGTGCCAGCCGCCCCGTCATCTCCGCCCACGCGGCGGGTACGTCGGCGACGTCGTACTGCCGCAACACATTGAACGCGCGCACCAGAACCGGTGTGTGCCCGGCCAATTCGAATCCGCCGAGGCCGAATTCGGCGACATCGCCGGCCAGCTCCCGGGCCAGCCGCACCCGGTCGGGGTGGATCTCCAGGCCGACCACCCGGACGTCGGCCCGGACCGTGCGCAGCCGGGAGGCAAGTTCCACGGTGGTCACCGGAAGCGCGCCGTACCCGAGGTCGACGACCACGGGATCCGGCGCGGTGCGCAGCAGCGCCCGCACCCGCGGCGAGTGGACGAGCCAGCGGTCGCTGCGGCGCAGTCGGTTGTATCCCGTTGTGCCACGCGTCGGCTGGCCGACAGGAGCGCCCTGTGGCCGGCCGAGGGGCGAACTCATGGGCCGAGTTTATGGCCCGGCCTAACAGCGGGCGGCGATCCAGTCGCTCGTGAATTTCTGCTCCAGCTCGATCAGATAGCCGAGTTGCTGCCCGAGCATCGCCTCGAGCTTGCCGCCGACCAATGGGATGCGGACCTCCACATGCGCCGAGAAGTCCAGTCGCGCACCGTCTCCGGTGGCGGTCAGGACACCCTTGCCGGTGATGGTCGCCGGCGCGCCGGGGACGCGGCTGCGCACCGTCCCGACGGCACGCCCGTCGGCCAGCGGGCCCCAGTGCTCTTCGCGGACCAGGCTGAGGTCACCGAAGTGGAACTGGGTGACGATGCTGGGCAGGCCGGCGGCGCGCATGGTCTGCGTCGTGGTGATGTCCGTGCCGCCGTGGCCGTCCTCGGCGAACGAGTCGAGCGTCGCCACATCGGCACGGCCCTCTGCCAGCCGGTCCAGCCAGTAATCCTTGCTGCAGAACGCGCTGTGCACCTGCGCCACGGTCCCGAGGTATTCGGCAACCATGTCGAAAGAGCGGGCCATACTCGGCACGCTACCGTTAGCGGCCGTGGTCAGTTCGGATATCGGGGGCGCGGCGGTCGACTATGACGTGCCGCTGGCACCCCTGACCTCGTTCCGCGTCGGACCGGTGGCAGCCCGCCTGATCACCTGCGATACCACCGCCAAGGTGGTCGGCGTCCTCACCGCGCTGCGGGACGACCCGGGTTCGCTGCTGGTGCTTGCCGGCGGGTCGAATGTGCTGGTCTCGGACGACATGGTGGATTTGACCGTGGTGTTGCTGGCGAACACCGAGATCACCGTAGAGGGCAACGTGGTGCGTGCCGAGGCCGGCGCGCTGTGGGATGACGTCGTCGTGGCGTCGCTGGCGCACGGGCTCGGCGGCCTGGAATGCCTGTCCGGGATCCCGGGCTCGGCCGGGGCGACACCGGTGCAGAACGTCGGTGCCTACGGGGCCGAGGTCGCCGACACCATCACCCGGGTCCGGCTGTTCGACCGGGAGACGGGTGCCGACAGCTGGGTGAGCCCCGAGACGCTGGATTTCGGCTATCGGCACAGCGTGCTGAAGAACTCCGACCATGCCGTCGTCCTGGAGGTGGAGTTCACCCTGGACCCGGACGGTCTCAGTGCCCCGCTGCGGTACGGCGAGCTGGCGTCGCGGCTCGGCGCCGAGGCGGGCACCCGCGTCGACGCGCTGGCGGTCCGCGAGGCGGTGCTGGCGTTGCGGCGTGGCAAGGGCATGGTTTCCGACTCCGCCGACCACGACACCTGGAGCGCCGGCTCGTTCTTCACCAATCCGGTCGTCCCGCCGGAGGTGTTCGACCGCATCCGGGACGCCGCGGCGGGTCCCGTGCCCAATTACCCGGCTCCGAACGGCGTCAAGCTGGCTGCCGGCTGGCTCGTGGAACAGGCCGGTTTCGGCAAGGGATACCCGGGTGACGGCGCTCCGGCCCGGCTCTCGACCAAGCATGCGCTGGCCCTGACGAACCGGGGCTTTGCTGGCAGCGCCGACGTATTAGCGCTGGCCAGGACGGTTCGGGACGGCGTCAAGGCCGCTTTCGGGATAGATCTCACACCGGAACCGTGCTTAATCGGCTGTTCGCTGTAGGTAAATTCATTCCTGTGAGTGTGAACCGGCGACAGATGCTGACCGCGATTGCCGTCGGCACTTCCGGCGTGCTCGCCGCGTGCTCCGACAAGTCGAACGGATCTGGTTCGTCTGCCCCCGCCAAAGAGACCGCGGCGCCCGTCATCACCTACCGGCCCGCCAACGGCGCCACCGACGTGGTGCCGACCAGCAGCGTCGGCGTCGACGTCACCGACGGCTGGTTCCAGAAGCTGACCCTGACCAACGGCGACGGCAAGGTCGTCGCCGCGGTGTTCAACAAGGACCGCACATCGTTCAACGCCGCCGAGCCCCTCGGCTTCGGCGCGACGTACACGTTCACCGGGTCGGCCGTCGGCCGGGACGGCAAGGCCGTGCCGGTGTCCGCGACGTTCACGACCGTCAACCCGACCAAGCAGGTCAACGGCCAGTTCCAGCTCGCCGACGGACAGACGGTCGGGGTGGCGGCGCCGATCATCCTGCAGTTCGACGCGTCGATCAGCGACAAGGCCTCGGTCGAGCGCAACGTCAAGGTCGTCACCGAACCGCCCGTCGAGGGCAGTTGGGCCTGGCTGCCCGACGAGCGCGAGGGCGCGCGCATGCACTGGCGTCCCCGCGAGTACTACCCACCGGGCACCAAGGTCAGCGTCTCGGCGAAGTTGTACGGCGTCCCGTTCGGCGACGACGCCTACGGCGCGCAGGACAGCACGCTGGAGATCACCATCGGCCGGCGCCAGGTCGTCAAGGCCGATGCGACCAGTCACCGCATCCAGGTCATCACCGACGGCGGCGTGCTTTTCGACTTCCCGTGCAGCTACGGCGAGGCCGACAAGCCGCGCAACGTGACGCGCAGCGGCACCCACGTCGTCACCGAGAAGTACGCGGACTTCTGGATGTCCAACCCGGCCGCCGGGTACTCCAACGTCCACGAACGCTGGGCCGTGCGCATCTCCAACAACGGGGAGTTCATCCACGCCAACCCGGCCAGCTCGGGCGCGCAGGGCAACACCAACGTCACGAACGGCTGTATCAACCTGTCGACCGACAACGCCCAGCAGTACTTCCAGACCGCCATCTACGGCGATCCGGTCGAGGTGACGGGCACGTCGATCCAGCTGTCCTACGCCGACGGCGACATCTGGGACTGGGCCGTCGACTGGGCCACCTGGGTGTCGATGTCGGCGCTGCCGCCGGCGAATGCCGCGCCGCCGGAGACGTCCATCCCGCAGAGCGCGCCGGCCACCCCGACCGACGCGCCGACCTATTCGGGCACGCCGACGACCACCACGACACCGCCGCCGACGGGTCCGGCCACCACGTCGACCACTCCGTCGACGTCGTCCTCGACGACGACATCGACGGCAGCGTCGACCGCGACGTCGACCTCGTCGGTGCCGGCGACCGCGCCGGCCCCGACGACTACTGCGGCCGGCGGTTAAAGCGGCTGTAGGGCGCCTGGTCGCGCGGCCGCATCACGATCTGGTCCAGATCGACGTGCGGCGGCCGTGACGCCACGAAACCGATGACCTCGGCGACGTCCTCGGCGACCAGGGGCGTGATGCCCTGATACACCGCGTCGGCGCGCTCGGCATCCCCGTCGAACCGCACGAGTGAGAACTCCGTCTCCACGGCGCCCGGGGCAATCTCGGTGAGCCGCACCGGTTTTCCCAACAATTCACCGCGCAGCGTGCGGTGCAGTGCGCCCTGGCCGTGCTTGGCGGCGATGTACCCGGCGCCGTTGTCGTACGTCTCCAGTGCCGCGATGGACGTGACGGTGACGACCAGGCCGTCGCCCGATGCGATCAGGGCGGGCAGCAGCGCCCGCGTGACGCGCAGGGTGCCCAGCACGTTCGTCTGCCACATCCAGTCCCAATGCTCGAGATCGGCCTCGGCGACAGGCGCCAGGCCTTTGGCGCCGCCGGCGTTGTTGACCAGCACGTGCACCGGTCCCAGGGCCGCGACCTGGGCCGCAAGAGCATCCACCGACGCCTGGTCGGTGACGTCTGTCACAACGGCGGTGCCGCCGATCTCGGCTGCGAGCGCGGTGATCCGATCCGCGCGGCGGGCCGCGCAGACGACGTGAAAGCCAAGGCCGGCAAGGGTTTTCGCGGTGGCGGCGCCGATTCCGGAGCTCGCGCCGGTGACCACCGCGACGCGCACGGAGCGTTCTTCAGCTGACATGCGACCGACCTTAGTCACTGGTCGCACGCTTCATCGCGATCGTTGTGCTGCGCCGCGGGCGTGCTAAGTTCCTCTCGTGATCATCAGTCAGGCATCCGGCGTCGCTGTGCGGCGTTCGTGTTGTTGTTGTCGCGCTTCGCGCTGCGCCTGACTCACGACACGGATCTCTTCGTCCTAGCTGTCGGCAGGTGTGGCCTCAGGACCCACCAGCCCGACTTCTTCCCTAGGACACCCAAATGCCTGCTTCCGTTTCCACCGTTTCTGCCCCCTCCGGCGTCCGCTCTGCCGCCCACGCCAAGCGCACCCTCCTCGCCCGGCACCACATCGTCGCCCCGTCGCTGCGGGTCGCCGACGCCGCCGCAGGCTCGGTATTCAGCGCGGCGCGGCTGCGCGGCCCCATCGCCCGGGACGTGATCGCGCAGGCCACCGGCCTGAGCATCGCCACGGTGAACCGGCAGGTCACGGCCCTGCTGGACGCCGGGATGCTGCGTGAGCGGGCCGACCTCGCCGTCGCAGGCGCCATCGGCCGGCCGCGCATCCCGGTCGAGGTCAACCACGAACCGTTCCTGACTCTGGGTCTGCACGTCGGCGCCCGGACCACCGCGATCGTCGCGACCGACCTCTTCGGCCGCACCCTCGACGTGGTCGAGACGCCCACGCCGCGCGGCGACCAGAACGCCGCGCTGGCATCGCTGGCCGGCAGCGCGCAGCGCTACCTGAGCCGCTGGCACCGGCGCCGCCCGCTGTGGGTCGGGGTCGCCTCCGGCGGTGTGGTGGACAGCGCCACCGGCCACGTCGACCACCCGCGTCTCGGCTGGGTCGACGCGCCCGTCGGCCCGGTGCTGGCCCAGACCCTGGGGCTGCCGGTGTCGCTGGCGTCGCACGTCGACGCGATGGCCGGCGCCGAACTGCTGCTGGGTGCGCGCCGCTCGGCGGCGGCCGCGGAGTCCGCCACCAGCCTGTATGTGTATGCCCGCGAGACCGTCGGCTACGCGCTGTCGATCGGCGGCAAGGTGCACTCACCGGCGAGCGGCCCCGGCACCATCTCGGGACTGCCGGCGCATTCAGAACTCCTCGGCGGCACCGGCCGGCTCGAGTCCACGGTGAGCGACGAGGCCGTGCTGGCCGCCGCCCGCAAGCAGCGGATCGTGCCCGCGGAGGGTCCGTCGTCGACCATCGCCGCGGTGCTGCGCGCCGCACGCTCCGGCAACACCGCGGCCGTGGAGTTGCTGGCCGAGCGGGCCCGGGTCCTCGGTGGTGCGGTGGCGCTGCTGCGCGACCTGCTCAACCCCGATGACCTGGTCGTCGGTGGCCAGGCGTTCTCGGAGTACCCCGAGGGGCTGCCGCTCGTCGAGCAGGCGTTCGCGGAGCGAACGGTGTTGGGCGTCAGGGACATTCGCGTCACCACGTTCGGTAACCGGGTGCAGGAGGCCGGCGCCGGCGTGGTATCCCTCGGCGGGCTGTACGCCGACCCGATCGGCGCGATGCGCCGCGCCCTCCGCGCCGCCTAGCCACCTCCCGTCTTTTCCCGCGAGCGGCCGCGTCTGCACGCCGACACGCCGTGTCAGCCGTGCATTTCGCGGCCGCTCACGGGAGTCGAGCGTCCCCAAAATGCCCAGCTCGGACCACCGGACGAAAGGCAGTCCACGCGACGGTGTAAGGATGGAGGGCGTGCGTGTCGCCGTCCTGTCGGTCCATACCTCGCCGCTGGCCCAACCGGGCACCGGCGATGCCGGCGGCATGAACGTCTACGTCCTGCAGAGTGCACTCGAGTTGGCCCGCCGCGGCGTCGAGGTGGAAATCTTCACCCGGGCCACGTCGTCGACCGACGCCCCGGTGGTGAGGGTGGCCCCCGGCGTCCTGGTGCGCAACATCGTCGCCGGCCCGTTCGAGGGCCTGGACAAGTACGACCTGCCGACGCAGCTGTGTGCCTTCACCGCGGGTGTCCTGCGCGTCGAGGCCAATCACGAGCCGGGCTACTACGACATCGTGCACTCGCACTACTGGCTGTCCGGACAGGTGGGCTGGTTGGCCTCGGACCGGTGGGCGGTGCCCCTGGTGCACACGGCCCACACCTGGGCCGCGGTGAAGAACCTGTCGCTGGCGGACGGTGACACGCCGGAGCCGGCGCTGCGCGCCGTCGGCGAGCAGCAGGTGGTCGACGCCGCCGACCGCCTCATCGTCAACACCGAAGACGAAGCGCAGCAACTGGTTTCGCTGCACCATGCGGACCCGGCCCGCATCGATGTGGCCTACCCCGGCGTCGACCTGACGACCTTCACGCCGGGTGACAAGGCCGAAGCCCGTGCGGCACTGGGGCTTTCGCTCGACGAGCAGGTGGTCGCCTTCGTCGGCCGCATCCAGCCGCTGAAGGCTCCCGACGTGCTGTTGCGCGCAGCGGCCAAGCTGCCCGACGTGCGTGTCGTGGTCGCCGGTGGTCCGTCGGGCAGTGGCCTGGCGGTACCCGACGGTCTGGTTTCCCTCGCCGACGAGCTGGGTATCACCGACCGTGTGACATTCCTGCCGCCGCAGTCCCGTGACCAGCTGGTGAACGTCTACCGTGCCGCGGATCTCGTTGCGGTACCGAGCTATTCGGAGTCGTTCGGCCTGGTTGCGGTCGAGGCCCAGGCCTGCGGGACGCCGGTGGTGGCCGCCGCGGTCGGCGGGCTGCCCGTCGCGGTGCGCGACGGCATGAGCGGCGTTCTGGTGCAAGGCCACGATCCGGTCGACTGGGCCAACGCGATCGGGCGGACGCTGGAAATGGGGCCGGAGTCGCTGGCCGAGGGCGCTTTGCAACACGCCGCGACCTTCTCGTGGGCACACACCGTGGACGCGCTCCTGGCCGGCTACACGCGGGCGATCGCCGACTACCGCGGCCGTCGTCCCCGGCGTGACGCCGCGGCACGCCGCAGCCGCCGGTTCTCGATCCGTCGGGGAGTGCGCGCATGACGACTTCGGCGACGGTCACCCAGCTGATCGAAGACACCCTCCGCGCACACGAACTCGACTTCTCCCACCACGACGGGGGAGTGGCCGGCCGGCCCGGCATCGTCGTGGCGCTGCCCGGCGAGCGCCGGCTGACCACCAACACGCTGCTCAGCGTCGGTGAGCACGGCGTGCGCCTGGAGGCCTTCGTCTGCCGCAAGCCCGACGAAAACTTCGAGGGCGTCTACAAGTACCTGCTGCGCCGCAACCGGCGGCTGTACGGCATGGCCTACACGCTGGACAACATCGGCGACATCTACCTGATCGGCCGGATGGCGCTGCACGCGGTGACGCCCGACGAGATCGACCGCCTGATGGGCCAGGTGATCGAGGCCGTCGACTTCGACTTCAACACGCTGCTCGAACTGGGCTTCCGCTCGTCGATCGAGAAGGAGTGGAAGTGGCGGCTGTCCCGCGGGGAGTCGCTGAAGAACCTCAAGGCGTTCGAGCACCTGCAGCCCGAATAGCAGTCCCGGGTGCGCCGCCCCCGACAAACCCGCACGTGAGAAGATGCAGGCCATGCCGACCTTGATCCTGCTGCGTCACGGCGAGAGCCAGTGGAACGAGAAGAACCTGTTCACCGGTTGGGTCGACGTCGACCTCACCGACAAGGGCCGGGCCGAAGCCGTTCGCGGCGGGAAGCTGCTGGTCGAGCAGGGTGTGCTGCCGGACGTGCTGTACACGTCGCTGCTGCGCCGGGCGATCACCACCGCCAACCTCGCGCTGGACGCCGCCGACCGGCATTGGATTCCCGTGCACCGCGATTGGCGCCTCAACGAGCGGCACTACGGCGCGCTGCAGGGCCTCGACAAGGCCGAGACCCTGGCCAAGTACGGCCAGGACCAGTTCATGTCGTGGCGCCGCAGCTACGACACCCCGCCGCCCCCGATCGAGAAGGGCAGCACCTACAGCCAGGACGGCGACCCGCGGTACGCCGGCATCGACGCGCCGCTGACCGAATGCCTCGCCGACGTCGTCAAGCGGTTCGTGCCGTACTTCGAGGAGACCATCGCGCCCGACCTGCGGGCCGGTAAGACCGTGCTGATCGCCGCGCACGGCAATTCGCTGCGTGCGCTCGTGAAGTACCTCGACGGCATGTCCGACGAGGAGATCACCGGCCTGAACATCCCGACGGGCATCCCGTTGAAGTACGAACTGGACGAAAATCTCAAGCCGACGGTGCCCGGCGGCGAGTACCTGGACCCCGAGGCGGCTGCCGCCGGTGCCGCCGCTGTCGCCGCGCAGGGCGCCAAACAGCACTGACGTCGCGAACAGCCGGTGAACTGCGGTTAACGCCAGTGAAACACCTGGATTTGTACGTGTGACTTGTACCGATCTGGCCGCTCGCTGCTGGGATGACGTTCACCTGATGCGTACGATTTGCCCGTGAGCTTGTCGTACGCGCTGCCTCTGGTGGCAGCCACGGCGCTGCTCGCGTTGGCCGTGGGCATCGCGGTCGGCTTGCGGTGGGCGCCGCGGCTGACCGAACGCCGCGAACGCCGCACCGCGGAGCAGTCCGGCCTCACGGTGTCCGAGATGTTCGCCCACATCGTGTCGATGTCGCCGCTGGGGATGGCGGTCGTCGACACCTACCGTGACGTCGTCTACACCAACTCCCTGGCCCGTGACCTCGGACTGGTGCGCGACCGGCTACTCGACGACCGGGCCTGGGAGGCCGCGCAGCGCACGCTGGCCACCGGCGAGGACGTCGCGTTCGACCTGTCGCCGGCCAAACGCGCCACCCCGGGCCGCTCCCGGCTGGCGGTGCGGGGCCTGGCGCGCCAGCTGACGGAGGAGGACGGCCGCTTCGCGGTGGTCTACGTCAACGACCAGTCCGAGCAGGCCCGCATGGAGGCCAGCCGGCGCGACTTCGTCGCCAACGTCAGCCATGAGCTCAAGACGCCGGTCGGCGCCATGGGTCTGCTGGCCGAAGCGCTGCTGGCATCGTCCGAGGACCAGGACATGGTCAACCGGTTCGCCGAGAAGATCGTCACCGAATCCAACCGGCTGGCCAACATGGTCGGTGAACTGATCGAACTGTCCCGGCTGCAGGGTGCCGAGCCGCTGCCGCACCTCGACGCGGTTGACGTGGATTCCGTTGTCGCCGAGGTGGTTTCGCGGCACAAGGTGGCCGCTGACAACGCCGACATCGCGATCACGACGGACGCGCCGCGCGGCTACCAGGTGCTGGGCAGCGAAACCCTGCTGGCGACGGCGCTCGCGAACCTGGTGTCCAACGCAATCTCGTACTCGCCCAAGGGTTCTCAGGTGTCGATCAGTCGGCGCCGCTATGGCGACAACATCGAGATCGCGGTGACCGACCGCGGTATCGGCATCGAAAAGGCCGACCAGGAGCGGGTTTTCGAACGATTCTTCCGCGTCGACAAGGCGCGGTCCCGGGCCACCGGCGGCACCGGGCTGGGGTTGGCCATCGTCAAACACGTTGCGGCCAACCACAACGGAACCATCCGGCTGTGGAGTCAGCCGGGAACCGGATCGACGTTCACGTTGTCGATTCCGGCCTATCTCGACTCGGACGACGTGGATGTCGACGAGGGAGACGACCACTCATTGCCATCACAAGGAGGGCGACCGAACCAATGACCAGTGTGCTGATCGTGGAGGACGAGGAGTCCCTGGCCGATCCCTTGGCGTTCCTGTTGCGCAAGGAGGGTTTCGAAGCCACCGTCGTGACCGATGGTCCGTCGGCATTGGCCGAGTTCGACCGAGCCGGTGCCGACATCGTGCTCCTGGACCTGATGCTGCCCGGGATGAGCGGCACCGACGTCTGTAAGCAGTTGCGCTCGCGGTCGGGCGTGCCGGTCATCATGGTGACCGCCCGGGACAGCGAGATCGACAAGGTCGTCGGCCTGGAACTCGGCGCCGACGACTACGTCACCAAGCCGTACTCGGCCCGCGAGCTCATCGCCCGCATCCGCGCCGTGCTGCGCCGCGGTGGCGAGTCCGAGGACAACGTCGGCGCCGACGGGGTGCTGGAGGCCGGACCCGTGCGCATGGACGTCGAGCGGCACATCGTGTCGGTCAACGGCGACGCCATCACGCTGCCGCTCAAGGAGTTCGACCTGCTCGAATACCTGATGCGCAACAGCGGGCGCGTGCTGACGCGTGGCCAGTTGATCGACCGGGTCTGGGGTGCCGACTACGTCGGTGACACCAAGACCCTCGACGTCCACGTGAAGCGGCTGCGCTCCAAGATCGAGGCCGACCCGGCCAACCCGGTGCACCTCGTCACCGTCCGCGGGTTGGGTTACAAGCTCGAGGGCTAGTTCCCTCCGGTTACTTCTTCTCGGCAGCCGTCGTGGCCGGGTGGACGGCGATGAGCCCCAGCCCGGCCCGGCGCTTGCACAGCGCCGCCAGTTCGGCGTACACCTTCGCTCCGAGCAGTTCGGTCAGCTCTGGCCCGTAGGACTCCCACACGGCCCTGGCACCGACGTGGGCGGCGGGGTCGCCGGTGCAGTACCAGACCAGGTCGTGACCGCCCTCGCCCCAGCCGCGGCGGTCGTATTCGGTGACGACGGTCCGCAGGATCTCGGTGCCGTCTGGGCGCGTCACCCAGTCCTGCGTCCGGCGGATGGGCAGCTGCCAGCAGACCTCGGGCTTCATCGTCAGCGGCTCGACGCCGAGCTTGAGGGCCTTGCTGTGCAGGGCGCAGCCGATGCCGCCGGCGAAACCGGGCCGGTTCAGGAAGATGCACGCGCCCTTGTATTTGCGGGTCCGCAGGTTGGGCTTGTCGTCGTACTCGTCCATCTCGAGGTAGCCCTTGCGGCCCAGGCCCTTCTCCCGGAACTGCCAGTCTTCGTCGGTCAGCAGCTTGACCGACTCCTCGAGCTGCGCGACGTCGTCGTCATCGGCCATGAAGGCGCCGTGGCTGCAGCAGCCGTCGTCGGGCCGGCCCTCGACGGTGCCCTGGCATGCCGGCGTCCCGAAGACGCAGGTCCATTTCGACAGCAGCCACGTCAGATCCGCGGCGATCAGATGCTCCGGATTGTCGGGGTCGAAGAACTCCACCCACTCGCGGGCAAAGTCCAGTCCCACCTCGTGGGAACCGGGCTTCGAAGGCTCGCCGGGACTGATCTGCGATGCGGTCACAGCACGCAACCGTAGACCCGTTACCGTGGTTTCCGTGCGATTGGGCGTCCTCGACGTGGGCAGTAACACCGTTCATCTATTGGTGGTCGACGCGCGCCGTGGCGGGCACCCGACCCCGATGAGTTCGACCAAGGCCTCACTGCGCCTTGCCGAAGCGATCGACGACACCGGCAAATTGACCCGCAAGGGCGCCGACAGCCTCGTCGCGACCGTCGACGAGTTCGCCAAGATCGCCACCAGCTCGGGCTGCGCGGAGTTTATGGCGTTCGCCACATCTGCGGTCCGGGATGCCACCAACTCCGAGGCGGTGCTGGCGCGGGTGCGGGCCGAGACCGGCGTCCAGCTGCAGGTCCTGTCCGGGGTCGACGAATCGCGGCTCACCTTCCTGGCGGTGCGCCGCTGGTACGGCTGGAGCGCGGGCCGCATCATCAACCTCGACATCGGCGGCGGCTCGCTGGAGCTGTCGGGCGGCATCGACGAAGAACCCGATGTCGCACTATCGATGCCGCTGGGTGCGGGCCGTTTGACGCGCGAATGGCTGCAGGAGGATCCGCCCGGCCGCCGGCGGGTGGCGGTGCTGCGCGACTGGCTGGACAACGAGATCTCCGCCTCGGCGGCCAAGGTGCTCGCGGCCGGTACCCCGGAGCTCGCGGTCGCGACGTCGAAGACCTTCCGGTCGCTGGCCCGGCTCACCGGTGCGGCGCCGTCGGGCGCGGGACCGCGCGTGAAGCGGACGTTGACCGCCGCCGGCCTCAGACAGCTCATATCTTTCATCTCTAGGATGACCACGGCCGACAGAGCCGAGTTGGAAGGGGTGAGTGCCGACCGCGCGCCACAGATCGTGGCCGGTGCGTTGGTGGCCGAGGCGACCATGCGGGCGCTGTCACTCGAGGCTGTGGACATCTGCCCGTGGGCATTGCGGGAGGGGGTTATTCTGCGGAAACTCGACAGCGAAGCCGATGGAACCGACTTGGTGGAAACGTTCGCGGGCTTGACTCCCGCCAAAGGCGAGACACGATGACAGATTCAGACGACTTCTCCGGGACGCGACCGATCTCGGTCGCCGAGCTGCTGGCCAAGAACGGCACCATCGGTGCGCCGCCGGTCGGTGGCCGCCGGCGTCGCCGGCGGGGGAACAGCGACGCGGTGACCGTCGCCGAACTGACCGGCGAAATCCCGATCATCCGGCCGGAGACGCTGCACGCGGAACCGGCTGAGGCCCCGGCGGAGCCGGCACCCGAGCCCGAATCCGCCGCGGAGCCGGAGCCGGTCGCCGAGCCGGAGCCGGAAGCCGCTGTCGAGGAGGCGGCTGTCGCCGTCGAGGACGAGACGCCGTCCGCGGCCGACGAGATGGAGCCCGACGACACCGGCGCCCACTACGTCGTCGACGAGCAGATGCTGCACACCGACATCGTCGAGCCCGCACCCGCCGATGCCGCGGTCGACGACTACGAGGACCACCTGCGCCGTCGCGACACCGAGGCCGACCCGCTGGAGTTCGTGGCGCCGTCGCGCAAGCCCGCCTTCCGATGGTCGTTCAAGCCGGTCCGCGGCGCCGAGGAGATGAGCCCCGACCCGGTCGACGAGGACGTAGCGGCCGACGCGGACATCGACGACGATCTGCTCTCGCTCACGGACGCCGAGCCCGTCGCCAAGCTCGACACCGGCGCCGTGCCCGTCGTCGAAGACACCGTGGCGACCGAGGCCGCTCCCGAGCCGCCGCGTGCGCCGTCACGCAATGGCCGCAGCGAGCGCTACGACGCCCTGTTCGGTGGCTTCGCCGCCGACGAGGACACCCGGCGGGACGAACTGGTCGCCGACCATGACGTGCACGCCGAGGACGTCGACCACGAAGCCATCGACCACGACGAAGCCGACCACGAGGACGACGAGAAGTCCGGGTCCGGCCTCAAGCGCGGCGCGTGGGTCGTCGGGCAGAGCCTGCTTGCCGTCGCGTTCGGCGCCGGCATGTTCTTCGCCTTCGACCAACTGTGGCGCTGGAACCAGATCGTGGCGCTGATGCTGTCGATGCTGGTGATCCTGGGCCTGGTCGCCGGGATTCGGGTGATCCGGAAGGATCACGACCTGGCCAGTACGCTGATCGCGATTCTGGTCGGCGGTCTGGTCACGTTCGGACCCTTGGCACTGCTCTACTCAGCCTGAACCGGAGGCCTGTGCGTCCCGCCATCAAGGTAGGTCTGTCCACCGCGTCGGTCTATCCCTTGCGGACCGAAGCTGCCTTCGAGTACGCCGCCCGCCTCGGCTACGACGGTGTCGAGCTGATGGTGTGGGCCGAGCCCGTCAGCCAGGACATCGACGCCGTCGAGCGCATGTCGCAGCGCTGGGGCGTCCCGGTGCTCAGCGTGCATGCGCCGTGTCTGCTGATCTCGCAGCGCGTGTGGGGCTCCAATCCGATCCCGAAGCTGGAACGCAGCGTGCGGGCCGCCGAGCAGCTCGGTGCGCAGACCGTCGTCGTGCATCCGCCGTTCCGGTGGCAGCGCCGCTATGCCGAGGGTTTCTCCGATCAGGTCGCCGAGCTCGAGGCGTCGAGCGACGTGCTGGTCGCGGTCGAGAACATGTTCCCGTTCCGCACCGACCGGTTCTTCGGCACCGGCCAGCCGTCCATCGAGCGGATGCGTAAGCGCGGCGGTACCCCGGGGCCGGGGATTTCGGCTTTCGCGCCGTCCTACGACCCGCTGGACGGCAATCACGCCCACTACACGCTGGACCTGTCGCATTCGGCGACGGCGGGCACCGATGCCGTCGACATGGCGCGGCGGATGGGCAAGGGGCTGGTGCACCTGCATCTGTGTGACGGCAACGGCGCCTCCACCGACGAACACCTGGTGCCCGGGCGCGGCAGCCAGCCGACGGTGCAGATCTGCCAGATGCTGGCGGCCAGTGAGTTCTCCGGGCACGTGATCCTGGAGGTCACCACGTCCGCGGCACGCAACAACGCCGAGCGTGAGGCGCTGCTCGTCGAGTCGCTCGAATTCGCGCGTCGGCACCTGCTGCGCTGACCCGCCGCCGTCCTGGCATGCTGTCGGCGTGGCGAGAATTGCGATCATCGGTGGCGGAAATATCGGCGAGGCCCTGCTGGCGGGGCTGCTGCAGTCAGGGCGGCAGGTCAAGGATCTGGTGGTCGCGGAGGCCTATCCGGCCCGCGCCGCGCAGCTCGCCGAGAAGTACTCCGTCCGGGTCACCGATGTCGCCGATGCTGCGGAGAACGCCGCCTACGTGATCGTGGCCGTCAAGCCCGACGCCGTCGAGGGCGTCGTCGAAACCCTGGCCGACGCGGCCGCGGACGCCGACAGCAGCAGCGTCGAGCAGGTCGTGGTGTCGGTGGCAGCGGGCGTCCCCACGTCCTTCTACGAGGCCAAGCTGCCCGCCGGTGCGCCGGTGGTCCGGGCCATGCCGAACACGCCGATGCTGGTCGGTGCGGGCATCACGGCGCTGTCGCGGGGCCGGTTCGCGAACGACGCGCAGCTGGCCGAGGTCTCGGAGATCTTCTCCGCCGTCGGCGCGGTGCTGACGGTGCCGGAGAAGCAGATGGACGCGGTGACCGCGGTGTCCGGTTCGGGCCCCGCGTACTTCTTCCTGATGGTCGAAGCGGTCGTCGACGCGGGTGTCGCGGCCGGCCTCCCGCGGCCCGTGGCAACCGAGTTGGCGGCCCAGACGATGGCCGGTGCGGCCGCCATGTTGCTCGATCGGATGACGGAATCCGGCTCTGGTTCCGTGGTCGGTCCGCTCGACACCAGCGCCGCGCAATTGCGGGCCTCGGTGACCTCTCCGGGCGGCACGACCGCCGCTGGTCTGCGGGAACTCGAACGGGGCGGGCTGCGGTCTGCCGTCGCAAGTGCCGTCGAAGCCGCAAAAACACGGTCTGAGCAGCTAAGAATTACATCTGAGTAGTTCTAAGATTTCAGATTGATTACCCCACACCCGTCGCAATAACCACATTGGCCACGCTATTCTCCTTCTCGTAAGCACGCGTTGGTGCCAGCGGAGGGGAAGCCGCTGGAGCTGGCCGTGCCTGATTGATTGGGTTGCGATGACGTCTATGAACGGGCCATCGGCGCGTGACGGTGGCGATCAGCCACGAACGCAGTTCCTGACTGTTGCCGAGGTTGCGAGCCTTATGCGGGTAAGCAAGATGACGGTATACCGGCTGGTACACAACGGGGAGTTGCCCGCGGTGCGTGTCGGCCGATCATTTCGGGTGCACGCCAAAGCGGTGCACGACCTCCTCGAGTCCTCGTACCACGACGCGGGTTAGTCTCCGCGCGCCCGGCTGAGTGCTGCGCACCTTGCGTGCGCAGCACCGATTCCGCGACTTCGGCGCGAACTGTCTCGGTAGCGCGACAGAGCACGCCGAAATCGCTGCTGAGCGGGCGTATCCAGCAGGCGTTTTCGTGGCGGGAAACCCGGCCGGGTAAAGTGGCGGGGTTGGTTTCACACCGATCTTCACGGATCGACGTCTAGTAGCGGAGACTTCAAAGTCTATGGGTTCAGTCATCAAGAAGCGGCGTAAGCGCATGTCGAAGAAGAAGCACCGCAAGCTGCTTCGTCGCACTCGGGTTCAGCGCAGAAAACTCGGTAAGTAGTTCTCAGCGCTCGTTTGCGTCGCCCACTAGGCTGACCAAATGGATGCCGACGGACGCCCCGGAAGCCGGCCCACAACGCCGGGCGGAAGCGATTCCGGCCCGGACATCCCCGAGACCCTGCACCACCCCAAGGTGGTGCTGGTCACGGGTGCGTGCCGGTTCCTGGGCGGATATCTGACAGCCAGACTCGCTCAGAACCAGCTCATCGAGCACGTGATCGCGGTCGACGCGATCACGCCGAGCAAGGACATGTTGCGGCGGATGGGCCGCGCGGAGTTCGTCCGCGCGGACATCCGCAATCCCTTCATCGCCAAGGTGATCCGGAACGGCAACGTCGACACCGTCGTCCACGCGGCGGCGGCGTCATACGTGCCGCAATCCGGTCGCGCTGCGCTCAAAGAGCTCAACGTGATGGGCGCCATGCAGCTGTTCGCGGCCTGTCAGAAGGCACCTTCGGTCCGCCGGGTGATCCTGAAGTCGACATCGGAGATCTACGGGGCCAGCCCGCGTGATCCGGTGATGTTCACCGAGGACAGCAGCGCCCGCCGGCCACCGGGGGAGGGCTTCGCCCGCGACAGCATCGACATCGAGGGCTACGCCCGCGGTCTCGCGCGGCGGCGACCCGACATCGCGGTCACCATCCTGCGGCTGGCCAACATGATCGGCCCGGCCATGGACACCGCGCTGTCGCGGTACCTCGCCGGCCCGTTGGTGCCGACCGCCTTCGGGCACGACGCCCGGTTGCAACTGCTGCACGAGCAGGACGCCCTCGGGGCGCTGGAACGTGCCACCCTGGTGGGACGGGCCGGCACCTTCAACATCGGGGCGTCGGGCGTCATCCTGATGAGCCAGGCCATTCGCCGGTCCGGCCGGATCGGGTTGCCGCTCGCCGGCCCCACGATGTGGGCGCTTGACGCGTGGAGACGGGCGACCGCGGGTGTCGAATTGGACCGCGAACAGTCCGACTACATGCGCTACGGCCGGGTCATGGACACCACACGGATGACGAGGGAACTCGGCTATACCCCAAAGTGGACGACCATGGAGGCTTTTGACGATTACGTTTCAGGCCGCGCGCTGACGCCCATTATCGACCCAGGATGGGTACGCTCAGTGGAGCGTCGTGCAGTGGCCGCAGCGCAGCGGTGGGGACGCTGATTTCGCAAGTTTTTGATGGTGGGAGATATTGACGTGGCGGGCGAATCTAAAGCCAAAGTCATTCCGCTACATTCGAATTCGACACGTGCTGCTGCGCAGCGGCGGGCGTCCAAACGTGACGCGACGCTGCGACATCCTTCGCTGTTGACCGACCCGGGGACCCGCGCATCTGCCGAGCAGATCGCCGCAGTGGTCCGCGAGATCGACCAGCATCGGTTTGCTGCGTCCGGCGCCCCGGCCGCTGACGAACCCAACGAACTGGCCCAACGTATCGGCGCCGCTTCGGATTTCATTCGCAAGCGGATGACCGGTGATTACCGTGTCGACGAATTCGGATTCGACCCGCATCTCAACAATGCGGTGTTTCTTCCTTTGCTGCGAACGCTTTTCAACTCGTGGTTCCGCGTCGAGGTGTCGGGTATCGAGAACCTGCCGGACGACGGCGCCGCGTTGGTAGTGGCAAACCACGCCGGGGTGCTGCCGTTCGACGGGCTGATGACATCCGTCGCCGTGCACGACAAGCATCCGAAACACCGCGACTTGAGGTTGCTGGCCGCCGACCTCGTCTTCGATCTTCCGGTGGTGGGCCAGGCCGCGCGCAAGGCCGGGCACACCATGGCCTGCACCGCCGACGCGCACCGGCTGCTCGAGGCCGGCGAACTGACCGCGGTGTTCCCCGAGGGGTACAAGGGGCTCGGCAAGCCGTTCAAGGACCGGTACAAGCTGCAGCGGTTCGGCCGCGGTGGCTTCGTCTCGGCGGCGCTGCGCTCGGGTGCGCCCATCGTGCCGTGCTCGATCGTCGGCTCCGAGGAGATCTACCCGAAGATCGGCGACGTGAAGCTGCTCGCCCGGTTGCTCGGGCTGCCGTACTTCCCGCTGACGCCGCTGTTCCCGCTCGCCGGGCCCATCGGTCTGCTGCCGTTGCCGTCGAAGTGGTACATCCAGTTCGGCGAGCCCATCTCGACGGCCGACTACGACGAGTCCGCCGCCGACGACCCGATGATCACCTTCGAGCTGACCGACCAGGTGCGCGCCACCATTCAGCAGACGCTGTACCAGCTGCTGGCCAATCGCCGCGGCACGTTCCTGTAAGCAACTTCCCGCGCCCGGAGTTGACCAACCTCCCGCGCGGCGAGTTAACCAACCTTCCGCGAGTGGCCGTGTCTGTACGGCGACACGCCGAATATTCCGTGCAAAAACGTCCCGCTCAGAGCTGCTGAGCGGGACGTTCTTGTACAGCTGGAGCGGCGTGTCGCCGTACAGACTCCCCCGCAAGCGGGCGGTACCCCCAGGCCGGCTCGCGAGAAATTAGAAGAGCTAACCCTTTTGTGCCGCAACCATTTTCGCGATGGCGGCGTCGCGGGCCGCGGCGATCTGCGCGCTGACCTCGCCGGCTTCGTCGTCGCTCTGGGCCTCGCCCAGCATGGTGACGATGCTCGTCATGATCGGCTCACCGGAGTCGTCGGTGACCTCGGCGCGAATCTCGGCGATCACCGTGCCGTGCGACTCGATCACCGAATCCAGGTACGAGTCGAACCACAGCCGGTCACCGACCTTGATCGGGCGGTGGAAGATCAGCTTCTGGTCGCGGTGCAGCACGCGCTCCAGGTTGATCGGCACGTCGAACTGGTTGAACAGCTCGAGCTGGACCCGACGGCCCGCGACGGCGATGAACGTCAGCGACGCGATCAGGGTGTCCGAGCCGCACTCCGCGGCCGCTTCCTCGGAGAAATGGGCCGGATGATCGTCCTGGACCGCCTGCGCGAACTCCTTGACCTTCTCGCGGCCGACCTCGAAGTAATCGGGGTACCGGAAGTGGGTGCCGATGATGTCGTCCGCAATGCCCATGGCGGGTGAGCTTAGTCGGTTCGCGCTGAGAAGGACCAAATGGTCGTTGGTGGGCGCCGACAGCAGCCATTTGGTCCTTTTTCGGCGGAAACCAGCCCTAGTTGCCTTTGCGCGACGCCATCGCCGCCAGGGCCCCGCCGACCGCGCCGAGGGCGAGCGCCGAGGGCACGCCGATGCGGGCCGCCTTGCGGGCGGTCCGGAAGTCGCGGATTTCCCAGCCGCGTTCGCGGGCGACGTCGCGCAGCGCGGCGTCGGGATTGATGGCGACGGCCGTACCGACCAGCGACAGCATCGGCACGTCGTTGAAGCTGTCTGAATAGGCGGTGCACCGGCGCAGGTTCAGGCCCTCCCGGATTGCGAGTTGGCGAACGGCATGCGCCTTGCCGACCCCGTGCAGGATCTCGCCGACCAGTCGGCCGGTGAAGACGCCGTCGACCGACTCGGCGACGGTGCCCAACGCCCCCGTCAGCCCGAGCTTGCGGGCGATGGTCTGGGCCAGCTCCATCGGTGTGGCGGTGACGAGCCAGACCTGCTGGCCGGCGTCGAGGTGCATCTGCGCCAACGCCCGGGTGCCCTGCCAGATCTTGTCGGCGATGATCTCGTCGTAGATCTCGTCGCCGAGGGCTTCCAGTTCCGCGGTCTGCCGGCCCTCGATGAAGGACAGGGCCTTGCGCCGGCCGGCGGCGACGTCGTCGCTGTTCTCCTTGCCGGTGACCTGAAACTTGGCCTGCGCGTAGGCGAAACGGGCCAGATCCGAGTACTTGAAGTAGTCGCGGGCGGCCAGGCCGCGGGCGAAGTGCACGAGCGACGAGCCGTGGACGAGCGTGTTGTCGACGTCGAAGAACGCCGCCGCGGTGAGGTCCGGCGGCGGCGGGAGCACCGGGGCAGCGGGTTCGTCGGCGCCGGAATCACGCTCGGCGGCATCGAGTTCGGTGGCGTCATCAGCTCCGGAGGGCACGGGCGTGCCCGTGGGCTCGTCGGCAGTCACGGGGCTGGATTCGGACACGGTTCAACAGTAGGTCACGCCATACTGTTGCGCGTGGATCGATCAGGGAACAGCCACCGCGTGACGTTGCTCACCCGCGCCGGCTGCAGCATGTGCGAGCGCGCGGCGGCTCAGCTTGTCGCGCTGTCCGCCGAGCTCGGATTCGTCCTGACGAGCACGGATGTCGATGTCCTGGCCGCGGCCGGGGACACCGCGCTGCGCGCGGAGTTCGGCGATCGGCTGCCGGTGGTGCTCCTTGATGACGTTGAGCACAGCTATTGGGAGGTCGACGAGGAGCAGCTGCGCGCCGACTTGGCAGGTTGACGCGGTGGGCTGACCTCTGGCCCGGCCCGATCGGGCCGGGTGCCCCGGGGCCCGGCATGCGTATAGCAAATTTGGTCGGCGGGCTGGTGAGCGGCTAGCTTTGAAGACGTTCCTGCAGCCAGCAGAGGCCCGGGAAACCTTCTTGCCCAACGGAGGTGCTACGAGGTGATGAGGCCGTGAGCGTCCTGCTCTTCGGGGTTTCGCACCGCAGTGCGCCGGTTTCTGTGCTCGAGCAGCTCAGCACCGACGAGGCCGAACAGGCCAAGATAATCGAGCTGCTGCTGCAGTCCTCTCTGGTCACCGAGGCGATGGTCCTCTCCACCTGTAACCGGGTCGAGGTGTACGCCGTCGTCGACGCCTTCCACGGCGGGCTCTCGGTGATCGGCTCGGTGCTCTCCGAGCGGTCCGGTATGTCGCTGCACGACCTCACCAAGTACGCCTACGTGCGATACGCCGAGGCGGCCGTCGAGCATCTGTTCGCCGTGGCCAGCGGCCTGGACTCGGCCGTCATCGGCGAGGCGCAGGTGCTGGGCCAGGTGCGGCGGGCCTACACCTCCGCCGAGGCGCACCAGACCGTCGGCCGAACCCTGCACGAACTGTCGCAGCGGGCGCTGTCGGTCGGTAAGCGCGTCCACTCCGAGACGGGGATCGACGCCGCCGGGGCCTCTGTGGTGTCGGTCGCGCTCGACATGGCCAAGACCAAGTTGACGTCGCTGACGGGCCTGACGGCCGCCGTGATCGGCGCCGGCTCCATGGGTGCCCTGGCCGCCGCGCATCTCACGCGTGCCGGGATCGCCCGCGTCGAGGTGGTCAACCGCTCGCTGCCGAGGGCCGAGCGCATGGTCGAGAATCTGAAGGCCCAGGGCGTCGACGCCGCGGCGCACACCCTCGACGACATCGCCGTCGCGCTGGGCAACGCCGACGTCGTCGTCGCGTGTACCGGCGCGGTACGCCCGGTGGTTTCGTTGGCCGATGCGCACCGCGGACTGATGAACCGTCCCGAACATCGCCAGCTGGTGATCTGTGACCTGGGCATGCCGCGGGACGTCGACGGCGCGATTGCCGGCCTGCCCGGCGTGCACGTCATCGACATGGACCGGATCCAGCGGGAGCCGTCGGCCCGGGCCGCGGCCTCCGATGCCGAAGCGGCCCGCTCGATGGTCGCCGCGGAGGTCGCCAGTTACCTGGCCGGCCAGCGGATGGCCGAGGTCACGCCGACCGTCACGGCCCTGCGTCAGCGTGCTGCCGACGTCGTCGAAGCGGAGTTGTTGCGGCTCGACAACCGGGTACCGACACTCGACGCCGCCCACCGCGACGAGGTTGCGAAGACCGTCCGCCGGGTGGTCGACAAGTTGCTGCACGCGCCGACGGTGCGGGTCAAACAGCTGGCCAGCGCGCCCGGCGGTGACACCTACGCCGAGGCGCTGCGCGAGCTGTTCGAGCTCGACCCGCAGGCCATCGACGCCGTGTCCGCCGGCGAATTGCCTTTGGTGGCACCAGATTTGGCGGCCGGCGAGCCGCATTCCCACCACGACAAGGCTGAGTAACCGCACTTGGTAACTACCCTCGAAAACGTTGTCCGGATCGGCACCAGGGGCAGCCTGCTGGCTACCACGCAGGCCGGCACCGTCCGTGACGCTCTGATAGCTCTCGGCCAGCCCGCGGAGCTGGTCATCATCAGCACCGAAGGCGACCGGTCGCAGGCGCCCGTCGCAGACATCGGCATCGGCGTATTCACCGCCGAGTTGCGGCACGCTATGGCCGACGACCGCATCGACGTCGCTGTGCACTCGTACAAGGATTTGCCGACCGCGCCCGACGAGCGCTTCGTCATCGCCGCCGTGCCGCCGCGCGAAGACCCGCGGGATGCCTTGGTGGCGCGTGACGGATTGGTACTGGGGGAGTTGCCGGCCGGCTCCGTGATCGGCACGTCGAGCCCGCGACGGGCGGCACAGCTTAGAGCACTGGGTCTCGGTTTGGAAATCCGCCCCCTACGAGGCAACCTAGATACCAGGTTGAACAGGGTAAGTAGTGGTGATCTCGACGCTGTTGTCGTCGCCCGAGCGGGTCTGGCCCGTATCGGACGACTCGACGCCGTCACCGAGAGCCTCGAGCCGGTGCAGATGTTGCCAGCGCCGGCGCAGGGCGCCCTCGCGGTCGAGTGCCGAGTGGGTGACACCGAGCTGGCGACGCTGCTGGGAAAGCTCGACGATCCCGACACGCGCGCCGCGATCACTGCCGAACGAGTCCTGTTGGCCGAACTGGAGGCGGGTTGTTCCGCGCCGGTGGGTGCGATCGCTGAAGTGGTCGAGTCCATCGACGAGGACGGCCGAGTCTTCGAAGAGCTGTCGTTGCGCGGTTGCGTGGCGGCGCTGGACGGATCCGACGTGATCCGGGCGTCCGGGATCGGGACCCCCGAACGGGCACGGGAGCTGGGGCTCTCGTTGGCCGCGGAGTTGTTCGACCTGGGTGCGCGTGACGTGTTGGATCAGCGGACTGTAGAGCGGGAGTGAGAGATGACGACCCGAGTGCGTAAGCACAAGCCCGGCCGCATCACCTTTGTCGGTTCCGGCCCCGGTGACCCGGGCCTGTTGACGACGCGTGCGCGGAACGTTTTGGCGCATGCGGCATTGGTCTTCACCGATCCGGATGTGCCCGAGGCGGTGCTAGCGCTGATCGGTACCGACCTGCCGCCGACGTCCGGGCCGCACCCGGCCGACGCCGAGCCGGCTGCCGATGCCAAGACCGACGACGTTGCCGCGCCGGCTCCGGCCGCCGCGCCCACCATGACGTTCCCGCACGGTGTCGACGTCCGTCCCGCGCTGGGCGATCCCACCGAGGTGGCGAAACTGCTCATCGCCGAGGCGAAGACCGGCGTCGACGTCGTGCGTCTGGTCGCCGGCGACCCGCTGTCGGTCGATTCGGTCATCACCGAGGTGAACGCCCTGGCCAAGACCGCGGCGCACTTCGAGCTGGTGCCGGGCCTGCCGTCGTCGACGGCGGTGCCCACCTACGCGGGCCTGCCTGTCGGTTCGTCGCACACCGTGGCCGACGTCCGTGGTGACGTCGACTGGGCCGCGCTGGCCGCCGCCCCCGGGCCGCTGATCCTGCACGCGACGGTGTCGCACCTGCCGGACGCCGCCCGCACCCTGATCGAATACGGCCTCACCGACAACACCCCGTGTGTCGTGACGGCCAACGGCACCACCTGCCAGCAGCGGTCCATCGAGACCACGCTGGCCGGGCTGCTGGACAAGGCCGTGCTGGAGAAGCCTGTCGGCCCCGAGCCGGTCGGTCCGCTGGCGGGCCCGCTGGTCGTGACCATCGGCAAGACCGTGGCGCACCGGGCCAAGCTGAACTGGTGGGAGAGCCGCTCGCTGTACGGCTGGACCGTGCTGGTGCCCCGCACCAAGGACCAGGCCGGCGAGATGAGTGATCGGCTGGTGGGCCACGGCGCCCTGCCGATCGAGGTGCCGACCATCGCGGTCGAGCCGCCGCGCAGCCCCGCACAGATGGAGCGGGCGGTCAAGGGTCTGGTCGACGGCCGCTTCCAGTGGGTCGTGTTCACCTCCACCAACGCGGTGCGTGCGGTGTGGGAGAAGTTCAACGAGTTCGGTCTGGACGCCCGCGCGTTCTCCGGTGTGAAGATCGCCTGCGTCGGTCAGGCCACCGCGGACAAGGTGCGCGCGTTCGGCATCAACCCCGAACTGGTGCCTGCCGGTGAGCAGTCGTCGCTGGGCCTGCTGGACGAATTCCCGGACTACGACGAGATTTTCGACCCGGTGAACCGGGTGCTGCTGCCGCGCGCCGACATCGCCACCGAGACGCTGGCCGAGGGCCTGCGCGAGCGTGGCTGGGAGATCGAGGACGTCACGGCCTACCGGACCGTCCGGGCGGCACCGCCGCCGGCGCACACCCGCGAGATGATCAAGACCGGTGGGTTCGACGCCGTCTGCTTCACCTCGAGCTCCACGGTGCGCAACCTGGTCGGCATCGCCGGCAAGCCGCACGCCCGGACCATCGTCGCCTGCATCGGCCCGAAAACCGCTGAAACCGCAGCCGAATTCGGCCTGCGCGTGGACGTGCAGCCGGAGACCGCCGCCGTCGGCCCGCTGGTCGAGGCGCTGGCCGAGCACGCGGCCCGGTTGCGTGCCGAGGGTGCGTTGCCGCCGCCGCGTAAGAAGAGCCGGCGCCGCTAAACTCGGCGTATGGCTTTCCCACGACAGCGGCCGCGGCGACTACGTACCACCCCGGCGTTGCGCCGGCTGGTGTCCGAAACCTCGCTGGAGCCACGGCATCTGGTGCTGCCCATGTTCGTCGCAGATGGGCTCGCCGAGCCGCGGCCCATCGCGTCGATGCCTGGCGTCGTGCAGCACACCCGGGATTCGTTGCGTAAGGCCGCTGCCGAGGCGGTCGAGGCCGGTGTCGGCGGGCTGATGCTCTTCGGCGTCCCGTGCGACGGAGACAAGGACGCGGCCGGGTCCGAGGGCGTCAACCCGGACGGCATCCTGAATGTCGCGCTGCGCGACCTGAGTTCGGACCTCGGCGACGCCACGGTGCTGATGGCCGATACCTGTCTCGACGAGTTCACCGATCACGGGCACTGCGGCGTCCTCGATGCCCACGGCCGGGTCGACAACGATGCGACCAACGAACAGTACGTCAAACTTGCGGTGGCCCAAGCGCATTCGGGTGCGCACGTGGTGAGCCCGAGCGGGATGATGGACGGTCAGGTGGCTGCGATCCGTGACGGGCTCGATCACGCCGGGCACACCGACGTGGCGATCCTGGCCTATGCCGCCAAGTTCGCGTCGGCGTTCTACGGCCCGTTCCGCGAGGCGGTCGGCTCCAGCCTGCAGGGCGATCGGCGTACCTACCAACAGGATTCGGGCAACGCCCGCGAGGCCGTGCGCGAGATCGAGCTGGACCTCGCCGAAGGCGCCGACATGGTGATGGTCAAGCCGGCGATGAGCTACCTGGACGTGGTGCGCGCCGCTGCCGAGATGTCACCGGTACCCGTTGCGGCGTACCAGATTTCGGGCGAGTACGCGATGATCAGCGCCGCGGCGGCCAACGGCTGGATCGACCTGCGGGCCTCGGTTCTGGAGTCGCTCCTCAGCATCCGGCGTGCCGGTGCCGACATCGTCCTCACGTACTGGGCGACGGACGTCGCGGGCTGGCTGCGGTGAACCCACTCAACCCGCACGATCCGCAGCACCCCTACAACCCGCAGTACCCGCCCTATCAGGGCCCGGGGCAGGGTCAGGGGCCGGACGGACCCGCACCCGAGCCGCGCGAAATGCCGCAGGACGTCGTCACCGGTTTCTGGCTGTGGACGGCCGCGCTGCCGCTGTCGCTGATCGGCTACGTCATCAACCTGCTGACGACGCCCGAGCGGGAGGTGTCGGGCTACGCGTACGCGGTGTCCGGTCTGATGTTGTTCATCATCGCGGTCCTGGTGGCCACGTTCCTGGTGCTGCTGCGGCAGGGTTACCGCTGGGCGCGCAGCATCCTCACCGGCGGATCTGCGGCCACGATCCTCTACCTGACCACCAATCTGTTCGCCAATTACCACGGCGCGGCCGCGGCCCTTGGCTATGCGGTGTGCGGCATCGGCGGCACCGTGCTGATCGGTGGCGGCGTGTACCTCCTGCACCGCCCGGATTCGAACGCCTACTTCGTCCGCTAGCCCCTTTCCCGCGAGCCGGCCGGGGGTACCTCCCGCGAGCCCGCACCTCCCGCGAGCGTCCGTGTTTGTACGCGACACGCCGCCGCAAGCGTGCAATTTGGGGGCGCTCGCCGCTGTTCGCGCGGGACCGCACGGCTAGGCTGGCCCGGATATGACTGAGCCCACGCCCTCTTCGCCGGCCCGACCACAGGCCGTGACCGTCGCTTTCTGGTGCTGGGTGGTGGCCGCCGTGCTGCTGATGGTCGGCGGCATGCTGACCGCCACCGCCGAGGTGCCCTCCGCCTACCGGAGCCTGGTCCTGGGTTTCGGCGCCATCACCGCCCTCGCCGGCGCAGCCATGGCCTTTTCCGCGGGCCGTTCCCGGTCGGGGGACAACCGCTTTCGCCGGGCCGCGGTGGCGTTGTCGATGGCCATCGTGATCGTCGTCGGCCTCCTCGCGCTGCTGGCAGTGGCGCACCTGCTGTCGTTGGTGGCGCTGCTGCCGTTGATCGCCGGTACGGTCTCGATCACCCGGCCGGCGGCGCAGACCTGGTTCGACGGAAAGGCCGATGCATGACGGACGCGACCACGGACACCGACGCCGAGCAGATTCTGTTCCACGAGGTCGGTGCCAGCTGGTGGTGGCTGGTGCTCGGTCCGTTCTCCGGCGCCTCCATCGCGGCGATGCAGCTGTGGTCGGCGCACCGGTTGGATCCGCTGGTGCCGGTGGTGTTCCTCGTTCTCGTCACCGGGTTCCTGGGGTTGCAGGTCAAGGCGGCGCGGCTGCACACCTCGGTGGAGCTGACGCCCGAGTACCTGCGGCAGGGCACCGAGTCGGTCCGCGTCGCGGACATGATCGGGATGTTCCCGGAGGCGCGTGGCGCGGACGTGCCCCGCTGGCAGTCGTACCGGGCGTTCGGGGAGCTGACGGGCGTGCCGCGCGGCCGCACCGGGATCGGCGTCAAGCTGACCGGTGAGCGCAGTGGGCAGGCCTGGGCGCGTCGTCATCGCGGGTTGCGGGCCCAGTTGGAGGCCTTGGGCGTGCGCGAATTCGGCGAGGACGACGACGAATGAGCCGCGACAAGATCGTGGCCGCCGGTGCGCTCGCGGTCGCGGTGCTGGCGGCCGTCGGCTCCGTGGTGAGTTGGCTGGCCGCGTCGTCGATCGCCGACGTCGCGCCGGTGATTCCCGGCGAGCCGGTGAAGACCTCGGTGCTCTATGACCCGTCGCTCATCACGCTGTCCTTGTTGCTGGCGGCCTTGGCCGGGGTGCTCGCCGTAGTAGGTACCGCGAGGTGGCGGCGCGCCAAGTAGTGTGTCGCCCATGTCTTTTTCGCTAGAACTGTCTGCCGACGTCTGCCAGGTCCGGGACTGGGTTCACGAGTTCGCTGCAGACGTGATTCGTCCGGCCGCCGAAGAGTGGGACGAGCGCGAAGAGACGCCCTGGCCGATCCTCCAGGAGGCGGCCAAGGTCGGCCTGTACTCCATGGAGTTCTTTGCTGCTCAGACTGCGGAGGAGACCGGGCTCGGCATGCCCGTCGCGGTCGAAGAGCTGTTCTGGGGCGACGCCGGAATTTCCATGTCGATCATGGGCACCGGTCTGGCTGCCGCGTCACTGGCGGCCAACGGCACCATGGAACAGCTCGGCGAGTGGCTGCCCCAGATGTACGGCGACATCAACGAGCCCAGACTGGCCGCGTTCTGTTCGTCGGAACCCGGTGCGGGATCGGATGTTTCATCGATCATCACCCGGGCGCGGTACGACGAAGCCACCGACGAATGGGTGCTCAATGGCACCAAGACCTGGGCCTCCAACGGCGGCATCGCAAACGTGCACATCGTCGTCGCGTCGGTGTATCCCGAACTCGGTTCACGCGGCCAGGCCAGTTTCATCATCCCGCCGGGCACCAAGGGCTTCAGCCAGGGGCAGAAGTTCAAGAAGCACGGCATCCGGGCATCGCACACCGCTGAGGTCGTGCTCGACGACGTCCGGCTGCCGGGCCGGCTGATCGTCGGCGGCCGGGAGAAGTTCGAGGAGCGGGTGGCCCGCACCCGCGAGGGCAAGAGCTCGGCGGGTCAGGTGGCGATGAAGACGTTCGAGCGGACCCGGCCGACCGTCGGGGCCATGGCGCTGGGCGTGTCCCGCGCGGCGTACGAGTACGCACTGGGCTACGCGCAGGAGCGCGAGCAGTTCGGCCGCAAGATCGGTGACTTCCAGGCCGTCGCGTTCAAGCTGGCCGACATGAAGGCTCGGATCGACGCGGCGCGGCTGCTGGTGTGGCGGGCCGGCTGGATGGCGCGCCACAAACAGCCGTTCGAGAACGCCGAAGGGTCGATGGCCAAGCTGGTCGCCAGTGAGACGGCGGTCTACGTGACCGACGAGGCCATCCAGATCCTCGGCGGCAACGGCTACACCCGCGATTACCCGGTGGAGCGCTGGCACCGGGACGCCAAGATTTTCACGATCTTCGAGGGCACCAGCGAGATTCAGCGGCTCGTGATGTCCCGGGCGATCACGGGGTTGCCGCTCAAATAGCTTCTGCGACCGTGCGTGCCCGCGGCGCAACACGACGCATCCGATGTACACGAACGTCCCGCTCGGCAGGCCTGAGCGGGACGTTTTTGTACGGAACTCGCGGCGTGTCGGCCGCAGACACGGCCGCTCGCGGGGATGGCTGCACCCAGGGGTTGTTACAGAGTGCAAAATTTGTAACACTGTTCCGCATGACCGAACTTGCGGAACAGTCCGAGCTCGTCGACTCCTTGCCACTGGGACCGGACTCGCTGGTGTGGAAGTACTTCGGCGACAACCGGATGTACCTGATCGGCCCGCGGCCGGCGGTCCTGCAGAACATGCTGGCCCAGCTCGGCCAGGGCGTGCTGGACCATTCGGTGTTCTTCGCGGACACCTCGGCGCGGATCAAGCGGTCGCTGCCGCCGATCTTCCGCACCGTGTACGGCAGCGACGACGCGAACACCGGCACCCAGGTCCGCGACTTCCACCGCGAGATCAAAGGCGACATGCCCGACGGCAGCCGCTACCACGCACTCGACCCGGAGACCTACTACTGGGCGCACGCGACGTTCGTCGAGCAGGTGCTGTACTTCGCGGACACCTTCGTCAAGCGGCTGACCGATGCCGAGAAGGAGCAGATCTACCTCGAGTCCAAGACCTGGTACCGCCGCTACGGCGTCAGTGACCGGCCGATGCCGGCCACCTACGCCGAATTCGAGGAGTACTGGGACCGGATGCTCAATGACGTTGCGGTGCCACACAAGACGGCCCGGTACGGCGTCGGCTATGTGACCAAGGGCTTCCCGCCGCCCAAGGCCGTCAACCCGGCGGTGTGGCGCATCATCGCGGTGGTGTTCAACCCCGTCGCGGCGTTCCTGACCACCGGCGGCCTCCCGCCGCGGGCGCGGGACCTGCTGGAGCTGCCCTGGTCCGACCGGCAGGAACGCGCCTACCAGTTGTTCGCCGCCGCCTGGCGCACCAAGCCGGTGAACTGGCTGTGGGATCGGTTACCGATGTCGGTGCGCTACAACAGCTTTGCGCAGCAGGGCTACGCACGTGCCCGCTGACGCGACGGCCGCGATCCTCGACGCCGCGCTCGTCGAGTTCGAGCAGCACGGCTTCCGCCGCGTCGCCCTCGACGACGTGGCGCGCCGGGCCGGCGTCAGCCGCACCACCATCTACCGGCGGTTCGCGAACCGTGACGAGCTGGTGGCCGCCGTCGTCGAGCGCGAGAACGTCGTGCTGTTCGACGACATCGCGAACGAGCTGAAAACCGCAGGGCCGCAGTCAGATTTGTACGTCGAGGCGTTCACGCTGTCGATCCTGCGGTTCCGGCGGCACCGCGTCCTGAACCGGATGATGACCGACGAACCGGCGCTCGTCATCGAACTCATGCAGCGCCACTACGGGGCGGCGGTCGGCCGGATGGCGGCGGCGCTGCGCGTCATCTTCCCGGAGGGGTTCGCCGACCGGATCGGCGAGCAGGCGGTCAACGACCTGGCCGACACCATCCTGCGCTACGCCGCGATGGTGCTGCTGTTGCCGAGCGTCGAGGCGCTCGACAGCGCCGAGGAGATCCGGGCTTTCGCCGCACGGCATTTCGTGCCGAGCCTGCCGCCCGCGCTGCAGGGTCAGTCGGGCCGGACTGCGGCAGAGTTGCGGCGCTAGATCCGTCGTTGCGCCGGCGTTCGGGGGTGTTGACAGCGCGGTCGAATCGGGCGTGTACTGGATGTCGGGGATAGGTGAGGTCGGAGAATGACCGTCCACAATGTCGATGACATGATCGTTTCGGCAACCGCACGTGCGAGGTTCTGATGTCCGCGCTCGCGCTGTGCTCGGCGATGAGGCAGTTCTTGGCGACTGGCGAACCCGCGGCGAGCCGCGCCGCAGACTTCCGACGGGCTACCGAGAAGATTCGCCGCCGAGCACGATTTGCCGACTGCTGCCGCGACAACCGGCTGGCACACCAACGGCGGTGTGATCGGCCCGACGCTGACTGCGATCGACACCGCGCCGGCTCGCCTACGGGCTAGCGTGCGCGCAGACCTGTTCGGGCGCAACGCGATCCGGCAATGCGAGGGTGACGATGGTGCGCAGGGTGCGGAGATATTGAAGAGCGAGCGGTCCGGTCGTGTAAGGCAGACCGAATCGAGCGCACACAGCCTGAACCTGCACGGCGATCTGGGCATAACGGTTGCTCGGAAGATCAGGGAACAGGTGGTGCTCGATCTGATAGCAGAGGTTTCCGCTGAGAAACGCCAATACGGGCCCTGCATGAAAATTCGCGGTGCCCAACATCTGGCGTAGATACCATTCGGGTCTCGTCTCGCCATCCAAGGCCGCGGGCATGAATTTCTGTGTGCCGTCGGCGAAATGACCGCAACAGATGACCACATACGCCCAGACGTTGCGTAACACGTTGGCGACCGCGTTGGCGGTGAGCGTGCGGCGCCATCGGCGCACGCTCAGCGCTGGGAAGAACAGATAGTCCTTGGCGGACTGCCGGGCGATCTTGCGCGCCAGTGCCCGGGTGAGGGCGGATTTCTCGGCGCGTGAAGCGACTTGTCTCTGCTCGGCCTCCCAGCCCTGCAGTGCGATGCCCCATTCGAACATCATGGCCAGCACGATGTTTCGCAGCGGCTGCAGCAGATTGCCAGGTCCCCACGGTTGGTCCGGGGTGACCCGCATGATGCCGTACCCGAGATCGTCATCCATGCCGATCACATTGGTGAACACGTGGTGGCGGTAGTTGTGGGCGTAGCGCCAGTGCGCGGAGACACCGGCCATGTCCCACTCCCAGGTGCTGGAGTGGATCTCCGGGTCGTTCATCCAATCCCATTGACCGTGACCGATGTTGTGGCCGAGTTCCATGTTCTCGATGGCCTTGGCCGTGGCCAGTGCAGTGGTGCCGAGCGTGGACCCGACCCGGCCGCGACTGACGGCGATGACCAGCCGGGCTGACAGTTCCAGGCAGCGCTGAAACACGATGGTGCGCAGTATGTATGCCCGGTCGGATGCGCCACGCGAATTCTCGACGTCACGACGGATGTCGTCCAGTGCGGCTCCCAGCGCGTCCAGGTCTGCCTCGCTGAGATGGGCGTATTCAGCTACTTGGGTGATCGCCATCTGGATCACCTCCATTCAAGGTGGTTATGGTGACTCGGCCACAGGCCGGGGTACACCGAATCGGGCACCCAGCCCGCTGAGCAAGATGTCGAGTCCTCGGTCGAGCTCGGCCCGCCCGTCGTAGCGGGCCCAGGTCGGGGCGAGGTTTCGCAAGTGGGGGAATTCGTCGATCGCTAGCCGGTACAGCCCGAGCCGCAACACGTGATCGGTTTCCTCGGGACGTTCGACGATCTCCTGCAGTTCGGTCAGGACATGGCCGTAGAGGAACCCGAACAGCGTCCGGTACATATGCAGCGCGTCGTCTCCGCTGAAACCCGCCGTCGTCAGGAGTGTGAGCACCTCTTCGAGGTGCCGCAGGATTCCCGGTGGCCGCATCCCGAGCGGTGTGGAAAGGGGACGGGTGACCAACAACGGCACCACATTGGGGTGCGCGCGCGCCAGGTCGCGGAAGTCGTGGCCGAGTTGACGTAAGGCCGCAGCCCAGTCCGTCGCCGGCGTGTCCAGTGACAGCTGCTCGAAGATCATCTCGACCACACCGTCGAGCACCGCCGCTTTGTTGGACACATGCCGGTAGAGCACCATCGGGTCGCGGCCCATCGCCTCGCCGAGGCGGCGCATCGACAGTGCGTCAACGCCATCACGGTCGATGATCTCGAGGGCGCTGGTCAACACCGCCGCGCGGGTGATCGGCCGGCTCGCGCCATCTCCGGTGATCGAGGCGGTGCCCTGGGTCGCGCGCCCCGGACGCGTGGGATCTTTCGGCGGTGGCGTCATGGCTGAAGCACCGCTCCTGGAACGCATCTGTCCGGCATCGCTCCAGTGTAAACCTATAACGTAGGTCTACGCCGTTGACATTGGTGCGAATAGGGCGTCTACTGGAGGTATAGCACCGGATTGAGGCGCCGTCATGATCGTCATCGTTGGATCGGCCGCAGTGCTTGTGGCGGGTGACGTGGGTCCGGCGAGACCCACGACAGATTGCCGATGACGCGGGTACGCATACGCGCGCCCCGGCCGCCAAATCTTAGGAGCCGAAATGGCTACCAACAAAACAGTTTTCATGGCTCTCGGGGTCTTCGGGGCGATGGTTCTCATCGCCGGTCTTGCGTGGACCGCGGGCAGCAACCGCAACAAGCATCGTGCTGCGTCACCCGAAGTGCGGCCGGCGCCGATGCCGGCGGAGGTCGGCGATGACCGGCCGCCTTACACCACAACAAGCCACCGGTCGGCGCTGGACAGCTCGACGACCCAGTGGGACCGCGCCGACACCAGAGAAGTAACGAAAGGAACGTCGCCATGACGCCACAAACTCGCAAGAGCGACCAGAACGGCACCGTACCCGCGCACACACCGCGGCTGCGGTTGAAATCGAAAGCGCCGCACAGTGGATACGTCGACGGGGCATGGTGGCCGCACAGCGACGACCTCGCTGCTGAGCTGCCTGACCTGTTGGCGGTGCTGTCGGTAAGGCTGGGCCGCATCGACCGCGTGTCGTATCGCCTGGGCGCCTGGGCGAATGCGCCCCGCAAGGTCACCACCGGAGGTCGCGCGGTCCGTCTGGACGGGTACCAACTTCAGCCGCTCAACACCATTGAGGTTCGCGGCCTCGACGACGACCGTGACCGGCTGATCCTGCTGGTGATCCCGCCGCGCACGGACCCCGACGACGCCCACGTCACGATGATGGCCGCGGCTCAGCCGGAAAACGCTGCTACCGTCGACGGCCTGCTCATGATCAGTCCGCAAGACCGGGACAGGCGTGATCAGGCATCTACCGCGCAAGACCGTTGGGAGTCAGAAGGCGGCATGTCTGCCTATCCGAAGCTGGTACAAGTTCTCATCTGACGCCACCACCTGTCGGCCTGTGACCGCTGGTCAGTGGATCAGTGCGCAACCGGCTTCTCGGCGCCCACCCCGGTCAGTGACCGCACTTCCATCTCGGCGTCGATTTCGGGATCGCCGGTGTCGGACGAGGTCAACGTGCCGATGATGCCGAGCGCGAACGCCAGCGGGATGGACACGATGCCCGGGTTGGCCAGCGGGAAGAAGGCGAAGTCCGCGCCCGGGATCATCGCCGTCTTGCTGCCGGACACAGCGGGGGAGAACACGATCAGCACGATGGTCGAGATCAGGCCGCCGTACATGCTCCACAGCGCACCGCGGGTGTTGAACCGCTTCCAGTACAGCGAGTACAGGATGGTCGGCAGGTTGGCCGCGGCCGCCACGGCGAAGGCCAGGGCCACCAGGAATGCCACGTTCTGACCGTTCGCCAGGATGCCCAACCCGATCGCGAACACGCCCAGCACGACCGCCGTGATGCGGGAGACCCGTACCTGTTCTTGCTCGGTCACCTTGTGGGACTTGAGAACTGACGCGTAGATGTCATGCGCGAACGACGCCGACGCGGTGATGGTCAGGCCCGCCACCACCGCCAGGATCGTCGCGAAGGCCACCGCCGAGATGACCCCGAGCAGGATCACGCCGCCGAGTTCGAACGCCAGCAGCGGGGCTGCGGAGTTCACGCCGCCGGCCGCTTTGAGGATGCGGTCCGGGCCGACCAGGGCGGCCGCGCCGTACCCCAGCACCAACGTGAACAGGTAGAAGGCGCCGATCAGCGCGATCGCCCAAACCACGGACCGCCGAGCCTCTTTCGCGGTCGGCACGGTGTAGAAGCGCATCAGCACATGCGGCAGGCCCGCGGTGCCCAGCACCAGCGCGAGTGCCAGCGAGACGAAGTTGATCTTCGAGGTGAGCGAACCGCCGTACTGTGCGCCCGGGGCCAGGACGTCGCGGCTGGACACGCCCTTGGTGGTGGCGTGCGAGATGGCCGACTGCGCCGAACCGAGGATGTCGGAAAAATTGAACCCGAACTTGCCGAGCACCATGACCGTCATCAGCGCGGCGCCCGTGATCAGCAGCACGGCCTTGATGATCTGCACCCAGGTGGTGCCCTTCATGCCGCCGACCAGCACGTAGACGATCATCAGGACGCCGACGACGGCGATCACGATCGACTGGCCGCCCCGGCTCTTCACGTCGAGCAGCAGGGCGACCAAGCCGCCCGCCCCGGCCATCTGGGCCAGCAGGTAGAACAACGACACCGTCAGCGTCGAGGTGGCGGCGGCCAGCCGGACCGGGCGCTGCCGCAGCCGGAAGCTCAGCACGTCGGCCATGGTGAATCTGCCTGTGTTGCGCAGTAATTCGGCCACGAGCAACAGTGCTACGAGCCAGGCGACCAGGAAGCCGATGGAGTACAGGAAGCCGTCATAGCCGTAGACGGCGATGGCGCCGGCGATCCCGAGGAAGCTCGCGGCCGACAGGTAGTCCCCGGCGATGGCGATGCCGTTCTGCGGACCGGAGAAACCGCGGCCGCCGGTGAAGAACTCGTCGGCCGTGGCGTTGCGCTTGCTGGCCTTGATGACCACCACCATCGTCACGACGACGAACACGCTGAAAATGCCGATATTGGCAACGGGGTTGCCGACGGTCGCGGCGGCGAGAACGGTGGTGTTCATCAGGCGCCCTCGAGCTCGTCACGGATGGCGGCGGCCCGCGGGTCGAGTTCCCGGTTGGCGAAGCGCACGTACAGCCCGGTGATCACGAAGGTCGTCAGGAACTGGCCCAGCCCGATCAGCAAGCCGACGTTGATGTTGCCGAATACCCGGATGGCCATGAAGTCATGGGCGAAAGCGCCGAGCGCGACGTAGAGGCCGTACCACACCAGGAAGAACGCGGTCATGGGAAACACGAAGCGGCGCAGCCTGGTTCGCAATTCCTGGAACTCGGGGCTGGCCTGCATGGCGAGGAACTGCTCCCCTGTGGGCGCAACCCTCTCGGGACGGTCGGTTTCGGGCACCGAGGACACTCCTGGCAGTTGACTGTGAACAGATAGCGCAGAACCTAATTGAGAGCTGAGTCACTCGCGACCGGTATCGCGTTCTGTTCACCGAATTCGGTCTCGGAGTGCTGCGCTACGGTCGGCGGCAGCCACATCGAGAGAAGGACCCAGAAGATGACCAGCGAGCCAGCTTCGGCGTTCGACGCCGGAATCACCACCCGCCGTCAGGTGATGGGCGACGAGTTCGTCGACCGCGCGCTGGCCCGCACCAGCGGCACCGAGTCGGAACCGATCCAGCGCTTCGTCACCGAGCACGTCTGGGATGCGGTGTGGAACCGGCCGGGCCTGAGCCGTCGCGACCGCAGCCTGCTCAACCTCGGCATGCTGACGGCCCTGCGCGCCCACGAGGAACTCGCCGGCCACGTGCGGGGCGGCCTCAACAACGGCCTCACCCGTGAGGAGATCGTCGAGGCGATCATCCACGCCACCGGCTACTGCGGCGCGCCCGCGGCACTGAGCGCCATGCGCGTCGTGCAGCAGGTGCTCGACGAAACGCGCTAGGCCCGGCGCAACAGCACCGCCTGGACTGCTCGTCCACTGGGTACGGACGACCGAACTCTGAAGGACCAGATGACGGGAGCGGAGTGACGCGAGACGGTCACGCTCCATTCTGGGGGAGCCCAGCGCTTCGCGCGGGGTCAATGTCCCACATGGGCGTCCAGCCAGTCGGTGAGTGGAGCCAGTGCCCGGAACCGCTTCTCGATCTCGGTGCGAGTCTTTTTGGTGGACAACCACTTCGGGGCGCCGAGCTCACGACTTCCGGTCAGGGTCTTGTAGCGCAGCAGGTCCGCGCGCGGGTGGTCCTTGGCGAAACCGCTTGGGACACGTGCCAACTGGTATCCGCCGACCTCGAAGCCGGCGGCCGTGATGTCTGCGAGTGCAGTTTCCAGTTCGGCGCCCGCGATGTCGGCGGCGATGGCCTTGCGCAGGCGGGCGACCTGGTCGGCGCTCGTCTGCCAGTACCCACCTGCCACGAACAGCCCGGCCGCCGAGATGTGCACGTAGACCGACGTTTCACCGAACCAGGCGCCCTGCTGGGTCTTGTACGGGCTCTTGTCCTTCGCGAACCGCACATCGCGGTAGGGCCGGAAGATTTTGGCTTCGCCGAACTCGGGCTCGAGTTCGGCGACCAACGCCTCCAGCGGAGCCTTCACCGCATCGTCGTAGACATGCTTGTGCGCGGTCCAGTATGCCTTGCTGTTGTCCGCTTCCAGGTCCTCGTAGAAGTCGAGCGCCGCGATCGGGAAACCGGTGAAGGTCATGGGGTGAGGATATGCCGAATCATGGCCGGCCTATCCGGTCCAGACGACGTTGAAGATGATGAGGGGCTCGGCGATTTGACCTTCTTGACGCGCAAGTCGGCGAGTCGGCGCGAGGGGCGAGGCGTCCCGAGGGCTCGCAGGCGCGCGGACTAGGCCCGGCGCAACAGCACCGCCTGCTCGAAAGGCAAGCGCGGGAACACCTTACGTAGCGACCCGGTGATGAGCGGGGCGGCGTCTTCCTTGCTCACCACCCGCGGGTCGACGACGTCGTACGTCTGGCCGCGCCGGGTGAGCTTGCCGCCGCCGGACTTCGTGATGTTCTTGAGCCAGTCGCGGTCGGGGCCGTAGGTCAGCAGGACGGCGAACCCGTCGGCGGTGGTGAACACCGTCAGCGGCGTGCGGAACGTCTTGCCGGACTTGCGCCCGACGTGCTCGAGGATGCCGAACGTCGGCGCGCGGCCGGCCCACAGCCGTTGGATGGGGTTCGTGACCCGACGGTTGAATCGCGCGACCGACTGCGGAATCTGCATGTCCCCATCGTGCGCCATCGTGGTTGGGACGGCCGGAGGAGCGAGTAAAGTTACCGACCGGTAGCGGCGACGACGCGGTGTCGCACACCAGCCCGTAACCCGCTGAATCATCTTCGAGGAGGAATGCATGCCTGCGCCCGCCAACGCTGACGCCCGCCGGATCTATGACCTGGAGCGCAGCCGCGTATTCCACTCGTGGTCGGCTCAGGGGAAGCTCGACCCGATGGTCTTCACCGGCGCTGAGGGCAGCTACCTCATCGACGGTGACGGCAACCGTCTGCTCGATTTCTCGAGCCAGCTCGTCTACACCAACATCGGCCACCAGCACCCCAAGGTTGTCGCCGCCATCGCCGAGCAGGCCGCCAAGCTGTGCACCATCGCGCCGCAGCACGCCAACGAGGCCCGCGCCACGGCCGCCGATCTGATCTGCCAGGTCGCCCCCGAGGGCTTCAACCGGGTGTTCTTCACCAACGGTGGCGCCGACGCCGTCGAGCACGCCATCCGCATGGCCCGCGTGTACACCGGCCGCTACAAGACACTGTCGACGTACCGCAGCTACCACGGCGGCACCGCGCTGACGGTCAACCTCACCGGCGACGTCCGCCGCTGGGGCAACGACTACGGCACCGAGGGCACCACGCACTTCTTCGGCCCGTTCCTGTACCGCAGCCAGTTCAATTCGCTGACGCAGGAGGAAGAGTCCGAGCGTGCCCTGGCGCATCTGCGGTCGGTCATCGAGTTCGAAGGCCCGAGCGCGTTCGCCGCGATCATCCTCGAGTCGGTGCCCGGCACCGTCGGCATCATGCCGCCGCCGCCCGGCTACCTGCAGGGCGTCCGCGAGCTGTGCGACCAGTACGGCATCGTGATGATCCTCGACGAGGTCATGGCCGGCTTCGGCCGCACCGGTAAGTGGTTCGCACTGGACAACTACGGCGTCACGCCGGACCTCATCACCTTCGCCAAGGGCGTGAACTCCGGCTACGTCCCGCTCGGTGGCGTCATCGTCAGCGACAAGATCCTCGAGCGCTTCATGGACCAGCCGTACGGCGGCGGGCTCACCTACTCGGGCCACCCGCTGGCGTGCGCGGCATCCGTCGCGACCATCACGGCGATGCACGACGAGAAGATCGTCGAGAACGCCGAGCTGATCGGCACCGACGTCTTCGGTCCGGGCCTGGCCGCGCTGGCCGAGAAGCACGACATCATCGGTGACGTCCGCGGTCTGGGCGTGTTCTGGGCCGTCGAGCTGGTCAAGGACCGCGCCACCAAGGAGCCGCTGGCACCGTACGGCGGGTCGTCGCCCGAGATGGGCGCCATCAACGCGCGGGCCAAGCAGAACGGCCTGCTGCTGTTCATGAACTACAACCGCTTCCACCTGGTGCCGCCGTGCAACATCAGCATCGACGACGCCAAGCGCGGGCTGGACATTCTGGACGATGCGCTGAGCGCGGTGTAGCCATAGGCTCTGGCCATGGCCTACCTCAAGCCGCCGTGGTTCGTCGTCCATGTCTTCAACCCGATCGCGCGGCTGACCGGTATCGGAGGCAGCCAGACTCTGACGGTCACGCGCAGCTCCAACCATGTGCCGCAGCGCATCCCGGTCGTCGTACCGACGGTCGACGGGGTGAAGTACCTGGTGTCGACGCGCGGCGAGTCGGCGTGGGTGAAGAACGTCCGGGAGAACCCGGTGGTTGCGCTCGGCAAGGCGAACTACCTGGCCAGTGAGGTACCAGTCGCGGACCGGGCGCCCATCATCGCGGCGTACCGGCCGCTGGCCGGCAAGGTCGTCGAGGGCTATTGGCGAGAGCTGCCCGACGACGCCGACCACCCGGTGTTCAAGCTGACGCCGCAGAACTAGGGGCCCGCCGGTTTCACGCTCGGCACTCCAGCCTCGGGTGTCACTCCGGTGTCGTTGTGCTGCCGCGAGTGTGCAACCAGCGCGTGAAGATCGCGATAGTGACGCTCTGGCTGCACATTCGTCGTCGCGAACCTGACCAGGCGGCGGAAATCAGGCCCGAACTTCGCCCTGTGGTCAGGATCGCGGCGAGGCACATCGCCGAATGCGACGGGGCGGCGGAAATAAATGGCCTGATAATTGCCGTGCCGTTACGGGGCGCGGCATGCACTCATCACGGTGGGACGGCCGCCGCCGAGATGGGCGAAGCCGCCCTCCTACACCCTGTAGTTGGTCCATTCGCGCCGGGCTGGGACACTGGTGGCCATGCGCTCTACCGACGTCTCCGCGAAACTGTTCGCCGATGCGTCGACCGTGATCCCCGGCGGGGTCAACTCGCCTGTGCGGGCCTTCAGCTCGGTCGGCGGTACCCCGGCATTCATCACCTCGGCCAACGGCTACTGGCTGACGGACGCCGACGACAACCGGTACGTCGATCTGGTGTGCTCGTGGGGGCCGATGATCCTGGGCCACGCGCATCCCGCCGTGGTCGAGGCCGTGCAGACCACGGCCGTCAATGGCCTGTCGTTCGGCGCCCCGACGCCGGCCGAGACGGAGCTGGCCCGCGAGATCATCGACCGGGTCGCGCCCCTCGAGCGCATCCGGTTCGTCAACTCCGGTACTGAAGCCACCATGAGCGCCATCCGGTTGGCCCGCGGCTTCACCGGCCGGCCCAAGATCATCAAGTTCTCCGGCTGCTACCACGGCCACAGCGACGCGCTGCTGGCCGACGCCGGCTCCGGTGTCGCCACGCTGGGGCTGCCGTCGTCGCCGGGTGTGACCGGTGCAGCCGCCGCGGACACCATCGTGCTGCCCTACAACGATGTCGAGGCGGTGCGCCAGGCCTTCGCCACGGCCGGCGACCAGATCGCCTGCGTCATCACCGAGGCCAGCCCCGGCAACATGGGCACCGTCCCGCCGGCCGCGGGCTACAACGCCGCGCTGCGGCAGATCACCGCCGAGCACGGCGCGCTGCTCATCATCGACGAGGTGATGACGGGCTTCCGCGTCAGCCGTGGCGGCTGGTACGGACTCGATCCCGTCGCCGCCGACCTGTTCACCTTCGGCAAGGTCATGAGTGGTGGGCTGCCGGCCGCCGCGTTCGGTGGCCGCGCCGAGGTGATGGAACGCCTCGCTCCGCTGGGCCCCGTCTACCAGGCCGGGACGCTGTCGGGGAACCCGGTCGCGATGGCGGCGGGCCTGGCTACGCTGCGCGCCGCCGACGACACGGTGTACGCCGCCCTCGACCGTAACGCCGACCGGCTGTCGGATCTCTTGTCTCAAGCGCTCACCGAAGCGTCTGTGGCGCACCGGATTTCGCGCGCCGGGAACTTCCTGACGGTGTTCTTCGGCGACGCGCCCGTCACCGACTTCGCATCCGCCAAGGCGACCGAGACCTGGCGCTACCCGGCGTTCTTCCACGCCCTGCTGGACGCCGGGGTGTACCCGCCGTGCAGCGCCTTCGAAACCTGGTTCGTCTCGGCCGCACTCGACGACGCTGCGTTCGACCGGATCGCCGACGCGTTGCCCGCCGCCGCGCAGGCCGCCGCCCAAGCTCAGGAGCCCGCATGACCGACAGAACGATCGTGCACGTGATGCGGCACGGCGAGGTCCACAATCCCGACAAGATCCTGTACGGCCGCAAGCCCAACTTTCATCTGTCCGAGCGTGGACAGGCGCAGGCCGCGGCGGTCGCGGGCTGGCTGGCCGAGCGCGACATCGTCTACGTCGTGGCCTCGCCGCTGGAGCGCGCGCAGGAGACCGCGACGCCCATCGCGGCTCGGCACGGCCTGCCCATCGACACCGACCCGCACCTCATCGAGTCGGAGAATGTTTTTGAGGGGCAACGGGTTTCACCGGGCGACGGCGCGCTGCGCGACCCGCGCAACTGGTGGCACCTGCGCGACCCGAAGACCCCGTCGTGGGGTGAGCCCTACAAGCACATCGCGGAGCGGATGATCGGCGCCGTCGACCGCGCCCGGGTCAAGGGCATGGGCCACGAGGCCGTGTGCGTCAGCCACCAGCTGCCGGTCGAGACGCTGCGGCGCGCGATGTTGGGCAAGAAGCTGCACCATTTCCCGACCAAGCGGATGTGCAACCTGGCGTCGGTGACGTCGTTCTACTTCCATGGCGACCAGATGGTCGGCTGGGGATATTCGGAGCTGGCCGGACAGTGACTTCGCTGGTGGCCCGTGCCGGGGCAGTGATGGCGGCCGTCCTGACGACGGCCGTGCTGCTCGTCGGCTGCTCCACCGGTGACGACGCGGTCGCACAGGGCGGCACCTTCGAGTTCGTGGCGCCGGGCGGCAAGACCGACATCTTCTACGACCCGCCGGCCAGCCGTGGCAAGCCGGGCGCGGTGCGCGGTCCGTCGCTGACGGATCCGGCGAAAACCCTGTCCCTGGAAGACTTTTCCGACCAGGTCGTGGTGATCAACGTGTGGGGTCAGTGGTGTGGCCCGTGCCGCTCGGAGATCGCGGAGCTCGAGAAGGTGTACGAGCAGACCAAGGCGCAGGGCGTCGCGTTTCTCGGCATCGACGTGCGCGACAATAACCGGCAGGCTGCCGTCGACTTCGTCGTCGACCACAAGGTGACCTTCCCGTCCATCTACGACCCGGCCATGCGCACCATGATCGCGTTCGGCGGCAAGTACCCGACGACGGTCATCCCGTCGACGCTGGTGCTGGACCGCCAGCACCGGGTGGCCGCGGTGTTCCTGCGGGAGCTGCTGGCCGAGGATCTCAAGCCCGTCGTCGAGCGGCTCGCGGGTGAGGCCAAGGCATGACCGGATTCGCCGAAACCGCAGCGGCCGGACCGCTGTTGGTGGCCCTGGGGGTGAGCGTGCTGGCCGGGCTGGTGTCGTTCGCCTCGCCGTGCGTGGTGCCGCTGGTGCCCGGGTATCTGTCGTATCTCGCTGCGGTGGTCGGGGTGGAGGAATCGGACGGAACTACGGGGCCTGTCAAAGTCCGCACCGCGCGCTGGCGCGTGGCCGGCGCGGCGGCATTGTTCGTCGCGGGTTTCACGGCGGTGTTCCTCATGGGCGCGGTCGCCGTACTCGGCCTGACCACGACCCTGATCGCCAATCAGCTTCTGCTGCAACGCATCGGCGGTGTCATCACGGTGCTCATGGGCCTGGTGTTCATCGGGCTGGTCCCGGCGTTGCAACGTCAGGTGCGGTTCACGCCACGCCAGGTGTCGACGGTCGTCGGCGCCCCCTTGCTGGGTGCGGTGTTCGGGCTGGGGTGGACGCCGTGCCTGGGGCCGACACTCACCGGCGTCATCGCGGTGGCCTCGGCCAGTGACGGCGCCAGCGTCGCCCGCGGCATCGCGCTCGTCGTCGCGTACTGCCTGGGTCTCGGAATTCCGTTCGTGCTGTTGGCCTTCGGGTCGGCCCGCGCGGTGCAGGGCCTGGGCTGGCTGCGCCGGCACACCCGCGCCATCCAGATCTTCGGCGGGCTGCTGCTGATCGTCGTCGGCACCGCGCTCGTCACCGGCGTGTGGAACGACTTCACCTCGTGGGTGCGTGACGCCTTCGTCAGCAACGTGAGGCTCCCGATCTGATGGCACGGGTTTTCGCGCTGTTCCGCAACACCTGGCGGACGCTGACGTCGATGGGCACCGCGCTGGTGCTGCTGTTCCTGCTGGCCCTGGGCGCCATCCCGGGCGCGCTGCTGCCGCAGCGTTCGCTCAACGCCGGCAAGGTCGACGAGTACCTGGCGCAGCATCCGACGATCGGGCCGTGGCTCGACAAGGTGCAGGCGTTCTCGGTGTTCTCGAGCTTCTGGTTCACCTCGATCTACGTGCTGCTGTTCATCTCGCTCGTGGGCTGCCTGACGCCCCGCATGATCGAGCACGTCCGCAGCCTGCGCGCCGTCCCGGTGCCCGCGCCGCGGAACCTGGCGCGGCTACCCAAGCACGCCGAGGCCACCGTTTCCGGGGAGCCCGACGCCGTCGCGGACCGGATGGCCGCACGGCTCAAGGGCTGGCGCCAGACCACCCGCACCTTGGCGGAAGACGGACGAGAAATCGCCGAGATTTCCGCGGAGAAGGGCTACCTGCGCGAGTTCGGCAACATCGTCTTCCACTTCTCGCTGCTGGGCCTGCTGGTGGCCATCGCGTTCGGCAAGATGTTCGGCTATGAGGGCAACGTCATCGTCATCGCCGACGGCGGCCCCGGATTCTGCTCGGCCTCGCCCGCCGCATTCGACTCGTTCCGCGCCGGCAACGTCGTCGACGGCACCTCGCTGCACCCCAGCTGCCTGCGGGTCCACGACTTCGACGCCCGCTACCTGCCGAGCGGGCAGGCCACGGCGTTCGCGGCGAACATCGACTACCAGGACGGCGCCGACCTCGTCAGCGGCACCTGGCGGCCGTACCGGCTGGAGGTCAACCACCCGCTGCGGATCGGCGGCGAGCGCATCTATCTGCAGGGGCATGGCTACGCGCCGACCTTCACCGTCACGTTCCCGAACGGCCAGACCCGCACGTCGACAGTGCAGTGGAAGCCCGAGAACGCGCTGACGCTGCTGTCCTCGGGCGTCGCGCGCATCGACCCGCCGGGCGGCAGCTACCCCGACGACCGCGAGCGGCGCAAGCACCAGATCGCCATCCAGGGGCTGTTCGCCCCGACCGCCGAACTCGACGGCAAGCTGCTGTCCTCGAGCTTCCCGGCGATGAACGCGCCCGCGGTCGCCATCGACATCTACCGCGGTGACACCGGGCTGGACAGCGGCCGCCCGCAGTCGCTGTTCTCGCTGGATCCCCGATTGATCGAGCAGAAGCGGCTGGCCAAGCAGGCGCGTGTCAACCTCAAGGCCGGCGAGCAGACCAAGCTGGACGACGGCACCGTCATCAAGTTCGACGGCGCGGTGCCGTTCATCAACGTGCAGGTCTCCCACGACCCGGCGCAGGTGTGGGTGCTGGTGTTCGCGCTGACCATGATGGCCGGGCTGCTGGTGTCGTTGGTGGTGCGCCGCCGCCGGGTTTGGATTCGGATCGTGTCGGCCGGGCCGGGTACCGTCAACGTCGAGCTCGGCGGCCTGGCCCGCACGGACAACTCGGGGTGGGGCGACGAGTTCGAGAAGCTCACAGAGCGGTTGATTGAGGACAAGCGATGAATACAGAGCACATCGACATCGACCTGGCCCGGTACTCGGACTGGGCGTTCTTCAGTTCCTGGACGGTGCTGTGCCTGGCGTTCGTCTTGCTGGCCGTCGAACTGGCGTCGAGCCGTGGCCGGAAGGTCGAGACCCGGGAGCTGGTCGGCGTGGGCGCGAACAGCGCCACTCCGGGCGTGATCGTCGACGAACCCACCCGCACGGTTGACGAGCGGATCGGCCGCGTCGGCCTGGCGCTCGTGTACGTCGGCATCGCGATGCTGTTCGTCTGCATCGTGCTGCGCGGCCTGGCCACCATGCGCGTGCCGTGGGGCAACATGTACGAGTTCATCAACCTGACCAGCTTCTGCGGGTTGGTCGCCGCCTCCATCGTGCTGCGCAAACCGCAATACCGTGCGCTGTGGGTCTTCGTCCTGGTGCCCGAACTGATCCTGCTGGCGGTGTCGGTCAAGTACCTGTACACCAACGCCGCCCCGGTGATGCCCGCGCTGCAGTCGTACTGGCTGCCCATCCACGTCTCGGTTGTCAGCCTGGGTTCCGGCGTCTTCCTGGTCGCCGGCGTCGCCAGCATCTTGTTCCTGCTGAAGATGTCGCCGCTGGCGGTGCCCCGCACGCGAGGAGGAAATGGGGGGGAAGTCGACGGGTTCCGCAAAATCATCCAGCGCCTGCCGGATGCCCAGACCCTGGACCGCATCGCCTACCGGACCACCATCTTCGCGTTCCCGATCTTCGGGTTCGGCGTCATCTTCGGCGCCATCTGGGCCGAGGAGGCGTGGGGCCGCTACTGGGGCTGGGACCCCAAGGAGACGGTGTCGTTCGTCGCCTGGGTCGTCTACGCCGCGTACCTGCATGCCCGGTCCACCGCCGGCTGGCGGGACAAGAAGGCAGCGTGGATCAACGTCGTCGGCTTCGTCGCGATGGTGTTCAACCTGTTCTTCATCAACCTGGTGACCGTCGGCCTGCATTCGTATGCCGGCGTCGGCTGAGCCGACAAATCGGATGCCGGGGGTGAACTTGCACCAGTCGTTCCGCGCCCAGGGCCGGTTCAAGGACCCGGCCGATCCCGTGGCTGCCGTCACGCCTACCGCGGCGCCGGAGGCCCGCATCGTCATCGCGCATGCGGTGACGCCTGTCGTGGCGCCGAAGCCCGCGAAGCCGCGGAGTCTGGACCCCGCCACGGTCGCGCTGCTGAGCCGGCCGAGCCGCGCGCCGTCGTCCGGCTGGCGCAAGGCGCTGTACTACGCGACGGGAACGCTGCTCAATCCCGGTGACAGTCCCAAGACGCTGCAGCGCGCCCGGCTGACGGCGCAGATCAACCGCCCGCTGCGGGACTGCTACCGGATCGCAGTGCTGTCCTTGAAGGGCGGCGTCGGTAAGACGACCATCACCGCGACGCTGGGTGCGACGTTCGCGTCGATCCGCGGCGACCGGGTCATCGCCGTGGACGCGAACCCGGACCGGGGCACCCTCAGCCAGAAGGTGCCGCTGGAGACGCCGGCGACCGTGCGCCATCTCCTGCGCGACGCCGAGGGCATCTCCAGCTACAGCGACGTCCGCAACTACACCTCGCGCGGTGAGAGCCAACTCGAGGTGCTGGCCTCGGAGAGCGACCCGGCGGTGTCGGAGGCGTTCAGCTCGCAGGACTACGCCCGCACGCTGGCGGTGCTGCAGCCGTACTACCGGCTGGTGCTCACGGACTGCGGCACCGGCATGCTGCACTCGGCCATGGGCGCGGTGCTGGCGCACGCCGACGTGCTCGTCGTGATCAGCTCAGGCTCGGTCGACGGGGCCCGCAGCGCGGCGGCGACGCTCGACTGGCTCGACGCCCACGGTCATCAGGAATTGGTGCGCAACGCCGTCGCGGTGGTCAACGCGGTGCGTCCGCGGTCCGGCAAGGTCGATCTGCGCAAGGTGGTCGACCACTTCGGCCGCCGGTGCCGGGCAGTGCAGGTGGTGCCGTTCGATCCGCACCTCGAGGAGGGGGCCGAGGTCAGTCTGGACCGGCTCCGGCCGGACACCAGGGATGCGTTGCTGGAATTGGCCGTGGCAGTCGCCGACGGATTTCCGCTGTCGCTGTAGAGCGTCGCTAGGAACCGAGCCGGCGCAGGAATTCCGGATCGTCGTCCGGGCCGATGACGCGCGTGGTCGGGCGCGCGGCGGTGGCGCGGGTGGCGCGCCAGCCGACGTAGGCCAACAGCGCCAGCAGCGTGATCAGGAGCAGGAACTGCACGTAAAACCTCCTTTATTCGAATATACGCGTCCGTCGGTAAACTCGTGCGGTGTCTGATGCGCCCGCCACCCCGTCCATGCCACGTTTGCTGCTCGACGTCTTTCTGTACGCGCTCGCCCGCCTGCTGCTGGTAGCGGCGATTGCCGGCGCGATCTTCGGTGTCGTCGCGTTGCTGGGTATCCGTGATTTTCCGGCCATGGTGGCGCTGCTGTTCGCGCTGGTTCTCGGCATGCCGCTGGGTATCTGGCTGTTCGCGCCGCTGCGCCGCCGGGCGACCGCCGGGATCGCCGCCGTGGACGAGCGTCGTCGTGCCGAGCGCGAGCAGTTGCAGGCCCGGCTGCACGGCGAGGACTCCTCGGGCGACTGACGCCGATCGCGCTAGGGCTTGATCGCCACCAGCACTGCGGTGATCAGGGCGGCCCACACCAGCATCGTCAGCCCGGTGTCCTTGAGCACGGGGATCAGCTCGCGCCCGCCGAGCCCGGAGCGCACCGGCTTGGCCGCGCGGACCGCCAGCGGCGCCGCCGCGAAGCCGACCAGACACCACGGGGTCGCGAGCGTCAGGACCGCGGTCAGCACGAACGGCAGCAGCGTCAGCACCTGGAACAACTGCCGGGTGCGGGCATCGCCGAGCCGCACCGCGAGCGTGATCTTGCCGGACACCTGATCGGTCGGGATATCGCGAAGGTTGTTGGCCACCAAGACCGCCGACGACAACGAACCGATCGCGATGGCGAGCACGAGTCCCACCCAGTCGACCCGCAGGGCCTGCGTGTACTGCGTGCCCAGCACGGCGACCAGGCCGAAGAACACGAACACCGCAACCTCGCCGAGTCCGCGATAGCCGTAGGGGTTGGTGCCGCCGGTGTACAGCCAGGCACCGGCGATGCACGCCGCGCCGACGGCGATCAGCCACGGCTGACTCACCAGGGCCAGCGCCAGGCCGGCACCTGCGCCGATCGACAGGCTGATCACGGCCGCCGCCAGCACCGCCTGCGGCGACGCCAACTTGGCGCCGACCAGCCGGACCGGCCCGGACCGGTCGTCATCGGTGCCGCGGATGCCGTCGGAGTAGTCGTTGGCGTAGTTGACACCGATGATCAGCGAGATCGAAACCAGAAGGGCCAGTGCCGCTTTCCACCACACCTCACCGCCGACCCAGGCGGCGGCACCGGTGCCTGCCAGCACGGGAGCGACGGCATTCGGGAGGGTCCGCGGTCGGGCGCCCTCTATCCACTGCGAAAGACTGGCCACGCGCGCAATCGTCCCACGCCCCTACACTTATCGGCATGAAGGATCGGCTCAGCAAGAACGAGATTCGCAAAGACGTCGTGCAGGAATCCGTCGAAGCCGTCGCGGGCACGGTCGGCGAGGTCATGAACATCGTCGTCACCGCCGTCAAGGACGTCGCGAGCTCCATCGGCGCCCTGGCCACCGACGCATTCGAGATCCGTGACGGCGCCCGGCGCGCCCGCGCGGAACTGGAACTCGACCAGGACGACATCGAGGACACCGACGGGGTGGACGACGCGGCCGCGGACGTGCCCGCGCCCACGCCCGTCACGGCCGTGACGCCGGAGGCAGCGGAAGCTCCCAAGACCGACGCCGAGTAGTCGTTGGATGCTGGGAGTCATCGGCGGTAGCGGTTTCTACACGTTCTTCGGGGACGACGCGCGCACCGTCAGCGTCGACACGCCCTACGGCGCGCCGAGTGCGCCGATCACCATCGGGGCCGTCGGCGGGCACGAGGTGGCGTTCCTGCCGCGGCACGGGCTCAAGCACGAGTACTCGCCGCACACGGTGCCGTACCGGGCCAACATGTGGGCGCTGCGCAAGCTCGGGGTGCGGCGGATTTTCGCCCCGTGCGCCGTCGGCAGCCTGACCGCGGACCTCGGCCCCGGTGCCGTGGTCGTGCCGGATCAGCTGGTGGACCGCACCCGCGGCCGCGAGGACACCTACTTCGACGCCGGCGGCATCCACGTCGGCTTCGCCGATCCGTACTGTCCGACGCTGCGCGCCGTGGCGGCCGAGCAGCCAGGCGTCATCGGCGGCGGCACCATGGTGGTCATCCAGGGGCCGCGCTTCTCCACCCGCGCCGAGAGCCAGTGGTTCGCGACCCAGGGGTTCACGTTGGTGAACATGACCGGCTACCCCGAGGCCGTGCTGGCCCGCGAACTCGAGATGTGTTATGCGGCAATCGCTTTGGTGACCGATCTGGATGCGGGCATCGAGGCGGGCGCCGGCGTCACCACCGTCGATGTGTTCGCCGAGTTCGAGCGGAACACCCCGATGTTCAAGGCGCTGGTGCAGCAGGCCCTCGCGACCGTTCCGGCCGAGCGGACCTGCACCCACTGCCTGGCGCATGCCGGGGTGAACCTGCCGTTTGAGCTGCCCTGATCGGGCCGGTCTCTTGACACCCGTCAAGTCGGGGTGGCAGAACTGACGGGGTGACTTCCCGTATCTGCGAACAGCTCGGCATCGACTTCCCGCTCTTCGCCTTCAGCCATTGCCGCGACGTGGTGGCCGCCGTCACCAACGCCGGCGGTTTCGGTGTGCTCGGCGCGACGGCGTACACCCCCGAGCAGCTCGACCGGGAACTCGCCTGGATCGACGACCACGTCGGCGGCCGGCCCTACGGTGCGGACATCATCGTGCCGGCGAAATTCGAGGGCAAGGGCGAGAACCTGTCGGACGGCCAGCTGGCCGACCGGATCCCTTCGGAATACCGGGAATTCGTCACCCAGCTGCTCATCGACCACGGCATCGAGCCCGAGGAACGCGTCCGCACCGGCGGTTCGGTGCTGTCCGGCAACACCGGGCACGACCTGCTCGACGTCGCGTTGAGCCACCCCATCAAGCTGATCGCCAATGCCCTCGGAGTGCCGCCGGATTACATGATCGAGGCCGGCCGCGAGCGGGGGATTCCGGTGGCGGCGCTGGTCGGCGCCAAGGAGCACGCCGTCAAACAGGTGGCGGCCGGGGTGGACCTCATCGTCGCGCAGGGCACCGAGGCCGGCGGCCACTGCGGTGAGGTGTCGACACTCGTCGTGGTGCCGGAAGTGATTGACGCCACTGATGATTCGGTGCCAGTGCTCGCGGCCGGCGGCATCGTCACCGGCCGGCAGATGGCCGCGGCGGTCGCGCTCGGCGCCGCCGGGGCCTGGACCGGTTCGGTGTGGCTGACCACCGAAGAGGCCGAGACCGCACCGGCCACCAAGCAGAAGATGCTCGCTGCCACCTCACGGGACACCGTACGGTCGGCGGGGCGCACCGGAAAGCCTGCGCGTCAATTGGTTTCGGACTGGACCGACGCCTGGGCGCCGAATGCCGGTGGCCGCAAGCCGCTTCCGCTGCCGCTGCAGAACATGCTGAGCGAACCGGTGATCCGGCGCATCGACAGGCTGGCCGAGCAGGGGCATCCGGGCGCCCAGCAGCTGGCGACCTACTTCGTCGGCCAGGGCGTCGGCCTGATGAACAAGGTCAAGCCCGCACGCGAGGTCGTCCGTGAGTTCATCGAGGACTACATCGCCGCCACCGAGCGCTTGAACCGCTCGTTGCCCTAGCGATTTGTGCACGATTTTCCGCGCTGGCCGCGGAAAATCGTGCACAAATCCCGGGTTTTACGGCTCGATGGCGCGGCGGCCTTCCTTGAGCTGACGGCGCTCGTCGGCGGCGTCGATGATCGTGGTGTCAGCGCCGCCGAGTGCGGTGTGGTCGACGCCCCGCAGTGGTGTGGTCGGTGCGAACGTCGCGTTCATCTGCGGTGCGGCCCAATGGGGTTCGACGCGCGGATGCCCGCCCTGACCCGGCCCCAGCGCCTGCCCCTGGTCCGCGGCGCGCGGGCCCGACGACTGCTCGTGCTCGCTCTCGCTCACGGTGGTCCGGGAGGTCCGCCGCAGCGTGAAGGTGATCTCCTCGAACTCCTCGATGACCTTCTGCGCCGAGCGCAGCTGCTGCACCGAGGTGTCGATGACGCGGTCCACCACCGGTGCCACGGGCGCCATCAGCGGACGCAGCAGGCGGGCCGCCACCTTGGTGAGGTCGGGCAGCTGCGGCAGCGTCAGGCCACCGGCGGGCTGCGACGTTGCGGGCACCGGCAGGTTTTCGGCGGACTTGTCGTCGACCGGGACGAGTTCGGCCGTGGCGACCGGTTCGGCGGGTTCGGCGGGTTCGGGTTCGGGCGCCGGCGCGGGTGCCGCGCTCAACGAACGGCGTTGCGGGTCCGGGAACGCCATGAGTTCGTCCCAGTCCGAGTACATGGGCTGCGGCTGCGAATCGGTGGGGCGCAGCACCTCGGCCGTCGGCCCCGCGAGCGCCGGCTGCGCCGGCTCACCGGTCAGCGCCTCGGCGACCCGCTGGCGGTGGTATTCGCGGTTGATCTCGGCGTCGGATTCCAGGGCCAGGCGCATGGCGGCCAGCTGGTGTTCGGCCTTCAGGATCTCGGCTTCGGCCCGCACCTCGGCCTGCTTGACGGCGATGGCGGTCTCGGCGCGCAGCTCGGCCCGCAGCCGGGACTCGTCGTGGCGCTCGCGCAGGGTCCGGTCCTGCCGGGCGTGCAGCAGCATCGGCAGCAGGTACAGCAGGACGCAGACGCCGATCACGGCGATGCGCGCCACCAGCGCGGCGGGCGTCTCGACGGTGTAGCCGTTCATCGCGACCCACCGGGCGCCGAAGCCGCGGTCCGCGCCGGCGCCGGCCGTGTTGCGCGCGGCCGTGACGGCGTGTTCGGCACCGGCGATCCGCGCGTCGAGGCTCGGGGCCTGCTCGTTGCGGGCCGCCAGCGCGGCATCGAGCTCACGCTGGTCGTGTTCGAGGATGTCCTGGGTGTTCTGGGTGATCTGACCGTCACCGGGCACCCCGGTGACCGGCTGCTGGGCGCAGGCCGGCGTCGGGTGGTACTCGCAGCGGGCGACGACCTGGGCGTCGTCACGGCGCTGGCGCGCGGAGTCGACGGCCGCGTCCAGCGTGCCGCGGTTAGCGCGCAGCGCATTCAGCTGACCCTGCGCAGCGGCCACCGCCGGCGTGCTCGCCGCGCGGGCCGCGGCCTCGGCGTCCATGCGCTGGATGATGGCATTGCTGAACAGGGTCATCGCGGCCAGTTCCCCGACGAGGAGGCCGATCGCGACGGCCAGGGCCACCCGGCCGGCGGTGCCGCGGGCGCTGGCGACGGTGCTGCGGATGGCCACGACCACCAGCGCACCGAAAATCAGGGTCACGGGCAGCGCGACGGCCAGTGGCAGACCGGTGGACGGGGTCGCGACGGCGGCGGCGACGAGCCAGGCCAGCACGCCTCCTGACCAGGTCAGGGCGGTCACCGCAGGGTGGTTGTCAGGCTGTCTGTGGGCAGGCATGGAAACTCCAACTCTTCCGGTCCGCGTTCCAGGGTCCCAGAGAGCCGGGCCCGCCACCGAATCAAGCGCCGGTGCTGTGACCGGCATCACGGGCTGATCAGGCGTTTTTCTGGTAGCGCAGCGTCAGGGCTCGCCGGTCCAGCTTCCCGATGCCCCGGCGGGGAAGTTCGGCCACCACGTGCACCTCGCGCGGGGCGGCGGTGGCGGCCAGTGTGGCGCTGACGCGTTTCCGCAGGTCAGCGACGGTGGGAGCGGCTGCCCCCGTGTGGAGCACGAGGGCGATGGCAACCCGTTGACCCAGCCGGTCGTCGGGCACGCCGAACACCGCGCAGTCGGCGATGGCCGGATGGCCGGCCACGGCCGACTCGACGAGGGCGGGCAGCACCTTGAGGCCGCCGGTGGCGATCGCGTCGTCGACCCGGCCCAGCACCCGCAGCACGCCCGAATCATCAACGGCGCCAATGTCATCGGTGACGAACCAGCCGTCGACGAACGGCGACGGGTCGACGGGATTGCGGTAACCCGAGGCCAGCGTGGTGCCGCCCAATGCGATCCTGCCGGTGTCGTCGACCCGCAGCTGGACGCCGTGCAACGGTGTTCCGTCATAGACACAGCCGCCGCAGGTCTCGCTCATGCCGTAGGTGCGGACCACGGAAATGCCTGCGGCCGCAGCCTTTTCGCCGAGACCCGGGGGCATCGGGCCACCCCCGATCAGCACCGCGTCCAACTCGGCCAGGGCCTCGGTCGCGGCGGCATCGGCCAGGATCTTGGCCAACTGCACCGAAACCAGGGACGTGTAGCGCCGGCCCGGGCTCAAAGCGCTGACGGCGGAAGGTAATTCGCTGACATCGAACCCCGGGTCAAGGGCAACGGGCGTGGTGCCGGCCCGCAGGCTCCGTACCAGCACCTGTACTCCGGCGACGTGGTAGGCGGGCAGCGCCAGCAGCCACCGGCCGGGGCCGCCGAGCCGGTCGTGCGTGGCGTCGGCGCTGGCGTGTAACGCCGCCGTGGAAAGCAAGGCGCCCTTGGGGATTCCGGTGGAGCCCGACGTCGAGACCACGAGTGCCACGTCGTCGTCGACGGGCTCCCCGGCGCGCAACGTCTCGGTCAGCAGTGCGGCCTGGCGGTCGTCGTCGGCCGGTACCGGCAGCAGCGCGCCGGCACCCTCCAGGGCGTGCGCCAACTCGGGGATGAGGGCGAGGGCCGCCGTGCCGGACCCGACGGCGACCGGGCGTAGAACGCCTATGACGTGCCTCCATCGGCAGGGCCGCCGTCGGCTGGATCGCGGGGGTCGTCGAGCGGCCAGCCCTTGGCGGCCAACCGCGCTCGCACGCGCTCGACGTCCTCGGCGCGGGGCAGCTCGTCGGTGATGCGGGTGATCAGGACGCCGATGTCGATGTGGTCGAATTCGCCGCGGTTCATCAAACCGCGCGCGACCGACTTCACCTCATCGTTGGTCAGCCGCCGGGACAACAGGGCAAGCAGCGGCACCCGGTCCGGGCCCGGCACGCCCTCGGGATAGCCGGCCTGCAGCCACGCCACGATCTTGGTGAGAAACGAGTTCATGGCGTCACCTCCTGATCTCGGGAAGGGGCGGCCCAGCTGTGCGCTGTGTGCCCCGAATTTGCGCACCGAATCCTATGCCCATGCTGTGACGTGGGCATATCGCCACCGTAACCCCGGGCGCCGCCGGCAGCACTTTGCCAGACTAATTAGGCGAAGCTAACAGGTGAACACTCCATGAACACCTCTGGGGGAGTGGAAAACACCCAGGTCGCGGTCAAGATCGAGGACTTCTGTAACTGGTCAAAAACGCCGCCGTTACACCAGAATGAGCGCCATGAGCGCAGAGTTGGTCATCCTGGTGCTGTTGATCGCAACAGCACTGGCTTTTGACTTCACGAATGGATTTCACGATACCGGTAATGCCATGGCGACCTCGATCGCCACAGGCGCGCTGAAGCCCAAGACCGCCGTGCTGCTGGCCGGCGTCCTGAACTTGGTCGGCGCGTTCCTGTCAGTCGAGGTCGCCGTCACCGTCACCACCTCGGTGCTGAAGATTCAGGACAGTAAGTCCGGGCACCTGCTGAAGTCCATCGATGCGTCGACCGGACTCACCATCATCTTCGCCGGCCTCATCGGCGGCATCCTGTGGAACCTCCTCACCTGGCTGTTCGGCATCCCTTCCAGCTCGTCGCACGCGCTCTTCGGCGGACTGATCGGTGCCGGCCTGGCCGCACTCGGCACCGCGGGCATCAACTGGACCGGTGTCATCCAGAAGGTCCTGATCCCGGCCGTCGCCGCGCCGTTCATCGCCGGCCTCGTCGCCGCCGTCGGCACCTGGCTGGTGTACCGGATCACGCGCAACGTCATCAAGAAGCGCCGCGAGGAAGGCTTCCGCTGGGGCCAGATCGCCACCGCGTCGCTGGTCGCGCTGTCCCACGGCACGAACGACGCGCAGAAGACCATGGGCGTCATCGCCCTGGCCCTCATCACCACCGGCCACCTGACGGGCGACGTGAAGAAGGACGGCCTGCCGTTCTGGATCATCGCCTCCTGCGCCCTGGCCATCGGTCTGGGCACGTACATCGGTGGCTGGCGCGTCATCCGCACCCTGGGCAAGGGCCTCGTCGAGATCGAGTCCCCGCAGGGCCTGGCCGCCGAGGCCTCCTCGGCCGCGATCATCCTGAGCTCCAGCGCCGCCGGTATGGCGCTGTCCACCACCCACGTCGCCACGGGTTCGATCCTGGGCAGTGGCGTCGGCAAGCCGGGCGCCTCGGTCCGCTGGGCCGTCGCCGGCCGCATGGCCATGGCCTGGCTGATCACGCTGCCGGCCGCCGCGCTGGTCGGTGCCCTGTCGTACTGGCTGTCCTACGGCCTGAAGTCCGCCACCGGTTCCGCGCTGGTCGGCGACGGCACCATCTTCGTCATCCTGGTCGCGCTGTCGGGCTTCATGTACTGGCGTGCGCAGCAGCAGAAGGTCGACCACAACAACGTCAACGCCGATTGGGACGCGTCGACCAACTCCGTGGTGCCCGCCGATGTCCGTGAGGCTGCCGCCAAGTCGCCCGAATCCGCCGGCGTCTGATTCCCCGAGAACCAACCAGAAGGAATCACTGATGAATTACGTGGAAGCCATCCTCAAGGTCCTCGTCGTGGGCCTGGTCCTCGGTGCCGGACTCCCCGCCGTGTTCGCGGGCGGCCTGGTCGCCTATTCGAACGGAGCCGGCGGCGAGCACTCCGACGGGACGGTCGCGGCCCCCAACCCGATCCTCAAGTTCCTGGGTCTGACGCTGTTCGTGCTGGTCGGAGCAGTGGTCCTGCTCGCGATCCTGTGGATCACCCGGTCCACGATCATCCACCACACCGGCGTCGACCTGTTCCCCTTTCTGAAGAAGTGAGCTGACGGACAAATGACTGAATCCAACGGATTGTTCGAGAATGTCCTGCGCTGGCTGCGGGCCGGATACCCCGACGGCGTCCCGCCGAAGGACTACTACCCGGTGCTGGCGCTGCTGAAGCGGTCGCTCACGGAGGACGAGGTCGTTGAGGCGGCGCGGTCCATCCTGCGGACCAACGACGGCGAGATTCCGGTCACCGAGACCGAGATTCATGCCGCGATCGCCAACGTCACCGACCAGGAACCCAGCGCCGACGACATCCACCAGGTGTCCGCGCGGCTGGCCTCGGTCGGCTGGCCGCTGGCGACGCCGGCGCGCTGACGCGCCGCAGATTCACCACCCGCGACACCCGGAGTGCTAACTCCGGGTGTCGCGTCGTAGGGGGTGGGTGTCGGGCACCTGGACGAAGATCAGGGTGACCTGATCGGGATCGGTGACGTGCATCTCGTGCAGTCCCCACGGTTCCTGTTGTGCGACACGGGCAATCGGGACCCCGCGGGATTCGAGTTCGGCCTGGGTCTGATAGACGTCCCGGACCTGCAGCCACAGCGCGCCCGGGAACGGAACCGTCGAGCCGTCGTCGGCACGGCCGTGGCCGGCGAGTTCGATCAGCGACTGCCCGGCGTAAAACACTGTGCCGGCACCGTATTCGCGGGCGATGGCCAGGCCGATGGCGTCGCGGTAGAAGGCCACGGACCTCGCGTAGTCGATGGGCCGGATGAGGATGCGGCTGGCCAGGATCTCCATCGCGTTACCCGGCCGGTTGTGCGCGTCGACGTTTCATCATCTGGTCGACCAAGCCGGGAACGAAACTGTTGAGCGCGTGCGATGTCACCGCGATCCGGGGCGCGATCCGCACCGGACGGGTCTTGGCCGCCGTGATCATCCAGTCGGCGGCTTCGTCGGCCGACAGGCCGGGCACCCCGTCGAAGGCGCGGGTCGGCGCGATCATCGGCGTCTTCACCAGCGGATAGAAGAGCGTCGAGGAGTGCACACCGCTTGCGCCCCACTCGGTTTCGATGACCCGGCTCACCGCGGTCAGCGCCGACTTGGAGGCGTTGTACACCGCGAACAGCGGCGACGACTCGTTCATCACACCCCACGTGGACACGTTGATGATGTGCCCGTCGCCGCGCTCGAGCATGCCGGGGGCGAAGCCGCGGACCAGGCGCAGCGGCGAGTAGTAGTTCAGCGTCATGGTGCGCTCGACGTCATGCCAGCGGTCCAGGGACTCGGCCAGCGGCCGGCGGATCGACCGGCCGGCATTGTTGATCAGGATGTCCACGCCGCCCAGCTCGGCTTGCACGTCGGTGACCAGCTTGTCGATGGCGTCCATGTCGGACAGGTCGCACGGCCGCGCGATGGCGTCACCACCACTGTGGGTGATCCGCGCGGCCACCTTGTCCAGCAGGTCGGCCCGGCGGGCGACGATGACGACCGTCGCGCCCAGGCGCGCGAACTTGGCGGCGGCCGCCTCCCCGATGCCCGACGACGCCCCCGTCAGCACGATGCGTTTCCCGGCCAGGTCGACCTCGCCGTGGCCCGACAACCGTTCGATCAGGGGCGGCCGCATGCCGGCGAGCAGCAGGCTCTCGCTGACGCGCTGTAGTGGACTCTTGCTCACGCCCTGAGCTTAGGGGGCACGACGGTCAGGCGGGCCAGGTGTTCGTGTACACGAGTTCGTCGAGCGGGCGCGCCGTCGTCCAGCCCACGATCTCGAGTTCCGGGCGGTCCGGGAACTCCGGCACCGGGCCGACGCACAGCACCGCGATCGGATCCGCCCCTTCGGGCATCCCCAGCAGTGCGGCCAGCTCCGTCGGCTCGAACAGCGAAACCCAGCCCAGCCCAAGGCCTTCCGCGCGGGCCGCCAGCCACATGTTCTGGATGGCGCAGGACACCGACGCCAGGTCCATGTGCGGCATGGTGCGCCGGCCGAAGATGTGGCGCTCCCGATCGTCACCGAGCGCCACCACGAACAGCTCCGCGCAGTCACCGATGCCCTCGACCTTGAGTGCCAGGAACTCGGCTTCGCGCGGTCCGAGGGCCTCGCCCGTCTGGATCCGCTCGGCGTCGACGAGCTCCTTGATCGCGGTCCGCGTGGCCGGGTCGGTGATGCGCAGGAAGCGCCACGGCTGCATCAGCCCGACGCTCGGCGCCATGTGCGCGGCCTCCAGGATGCGGCGCAGAACATCTTCGGGCACTTGGGAATTCGGCGTGAAATGCCGCATGTCCCGGCGCTCGGACATGACGCGGTAGACGGCTGCGCGTTCGGCGTCGGAGTAACTCGGCTCGCTCACTCCGGGAGGCTAACAGGGATCAGCGGGATCCGATCGCGTCGGAGTGCCGCCGGTGGAACCGACGGGGCGGGCGCGCTGCCGGCGTGGTTCGGTTGGGGAAGGCGAACCACGCCGCCAGCGCCACGTTGTAGCCGGTGAGGATCGCGTAGAGGACGATGTCACGCGCGTCGAAGCCCAGCGGTCCCGGGCTGTGGCTCGAGGTGGCCGCGATGCACACCACCGTCACGATGAACCAGCCGACGGCCGCGATGCGGTTGAACATCGCCGCGCTCCGGCCGAACGCGGCGAAGACGGTCAGCACGCCGACCACGAGCAGCATCGAGCAGTGCAGCGGAGTCACCCGCAGCCACATGATCGGCGCCCCGGCCGCGCCGAAATGCGGGTTCGCCATGGACCACGCCAGGCCGGCGCCGCCGAAGACGCCCAGCGCGAAGCCCTCGGCCCCCAGCGCCCAGCGGCCGATCCGCGTTTGTGCCCCGACGTTCACGTGCCCAGTGTGACGCGAGGCGTCCCACATCGACACGCGCCCAAGCGGATACACAGCTCACTCATGAAAAGCGCACAGCGTCCCTGTCGTTCGCCTGACCGACCGGACGCCGACCTGACGTCGGGGCACTCAGAAGTAGCGCGGGAACTCGCTCCAGTCGGGGTCGCGCTTCTGCAGGAACGCGTCGCGGCCCTCGACGGCTTCGTCGGTCATGTAGGCCAGGCGGGTGGCCTCGCCGGCGAAGATCTGCTGCCCCACCAGACCGTCGTCGATCAGGTTGAACGAGAACTTCAGCATCCGGATGGCCTGCGGCGACTTGCCGTTGATCTCGGCAGCCCATTGCAGCGCAACGGTTTCCAGGTCCTTGTGATCGACGACCTCGTTGACGGCGCCCATCTTGTGCATGGTCTCGGCGTCGTAGGCGCGGCCCAGGAAGAAGATTTCGCGGGCGAACTTCTGCCCGGCCTGTCGGGCCAGGTAGGCCGAGCCGTAGCCGCCGTCGAAGCTGCCGACGTCGGCGTCGGTCTGCTTGAACCGGGCATGTTCGCGGCTGGCCAGGGTGAGGTCGCAGACGACGTGCAGGCTGTGGCCGCCACCGGCCGCCCAGCCGTTCACCAGGCAGATCACGGGCTTCGGCATGAACCGGATCAGCCGCTGCACCTCGAGGATGTGCAGCCGTCCGGCGCGCGCGGGGTCAACGGTCTCGGCGGTCTCGCCGGACGCGTACTGGTAGCCGCTGCGGCCCCGGATGCGCTGGTCGCCACCGGAGCAGAAGGCCCAGCCGCCGTCCTTGGGCGACGGTCCGTTGCCGGTGAGCAGGATGACACCGACGTCGGGGCTCATCCGGGCGTGGTCGAGGGCGCGGTACAGCTCGTCGACGGTGTGCGGCCGGAAGGCGTTGCGGACCTCGGGCCGGTCGAAGGCGATCCGGACCGTCGGCTGCGGCTCACCGCCGCGCACGTGGCGGTGGTACGTGATGTCGGTGAGTTCACCGAGTTCGGTCACCGGCTGCCAGAGCTGCGGGTCAAACGGATTGTCTGCGTTCACGCCTCGACCTTAGAGCCGACGGTGTTTGGTTCGCGCTACCCAGGGGTACTAGATCGGACACAAACAGCGGCCGTTCGCGGCCCGAATACAGGGAGGACCTTGATGAAGCGGTCAGCAGGCGTGGTGGTGTCGGGTGTCATTGCCGGACTGATGCTGGTCGGATGCTCGCCGGCCGTGCAGGGCGGCGACACCAAGTGCAAGGACTTCGTCGGTGCCGACGAGAAGACGCAGAACGAGGCGGTCAACAAGATGATCAAGGACCGCAAGGGCGCCGATCCGTCGTCGCTGGAGGTGTCGGGGACGCGCGCGTCGGCGCTGGCGTGGTGCCAGACGGTCGGTCAGCAGGACGCCCCGATCAAGAACGCGCCGCACATCTAGACGGCTGCCCGAGCGTGGGGGTCGACGAGAAATTCTCGTCGACCCCCACGCTCGTCGCCGTCTAGACGGGGTCGAACCGGAACACCGCGCAGCGGCCGGCGAGCGCTTCGAATTCGTCGGGGTTGGGCCCGGTCACCAGGCCGGCGTTCTTCATGAAGCCGACTCCCGTCGGCACCAGGATCGGGAACTGCCGCAACAGCGGCCGGGCCTCTTCGGCGGGTACCTCGAACAGCCGGACCTCTTCGCGGTGCCGGCCCTGCGTGACGGTGGCGGTCGCCGCGGCGCGCGCGTTGCGCACCCAGTCGGCGTTCGGGAACCCACCCACCACGTAGCGCGCACCGTCGACCTCGAACGGGGTGATGGGCGTCGACCGCGGTTCACCGGACTTGCGGCCGGGCACGGTCAGCACCACGGGACCCTTGATCGGGACCACCCGCATGACGGCCATCATCACCTTGTTCATGGGCTTGAGCCACCAGGGTGGCTTGAGATTCGCGTCGTTGTCCCGGGTCATGATTCGAGGCTAGACGAGGCGCCGAAACGGCGTTGGCGTGCTATGTTCGCGCAGCTGAAGGAGGGGTTTCGATGTCGAATCAGTGGCCCCCCGGGCAATTCGGGCCTGGGCAGTTCGGACCCGGTCAACCACCGGGTCAACCGTATGGGCCCAACCCCTACGGCGGTCCCGGCGTGCCGCCGAGCGTGCCCTACCCGCAGTATCCCCAGCCGCAATACCCCAGACCCATGGGTTACGGCGCGCCGCTGCCCGCCGGGCCGTCGGGACCGTCAGGCGTGACGGCGATCATCGCCGCGGTGCTCAGCATGCTCGGCGCCCTGTCGACGGCGTTCCAGGCGTTCTCCAGCTGGTACGCGGTCGCGACGCTGGGCGCGCTGATCGGCTCCTACGCGAGTGACACCCGGTCCGAGCTGATGGGCCTGACCACCGGCATGGCCATCGTGCAGACGATTGTGGCGATCGTGCTGCTCACCGGTGGCGTGTTGCTGGTCCTCGGCCGTGCGGTGGGCCGCTGGATCGTCATCGGCGGTTGCACGGCTGTCGTGCTCGCGAACCTGGTCGGCCTGTTCGCCTCGCTGACCATCCTCAAGAGCCTCGACTCCACGCTGGGCGGCAGCTACGACGGCATGCAGGCGATGGCCGGCCTGTCGGTGATGAGCGCCGCGATACCGATCGTGTTCGCGCTCGCCACCGGTGTGCTGGCCGCGCTGAATTCGACGCAGGCCTGGTGCCGGTGGAAGAGCGGGCAGTCGGCGCCCGTCGCTCCCGTCGGTTATCCGGGCTATCCGCAGCAGTACTAGCTAGACGTAGCGGTTGCGCCCGGCGAACCAGCCGGCCGTCAACTGCACCGCGTACACGCTGAAGAACAACACGAACGGGACGTGCCAGTCGCCGGACACGTCGTGCAGCAGTCCGAACAGGAACGGGCCGGTACTGGCGAACAGGTATCCGAAGCCCTGCGCCATACCCGAGAGCTGTGCGGTGTCCTCGGCGTTGCGGGCGCGCAGCGCGATGATGGTCAGCGCCAGCGAGAACGCGCTCAACCCGATGCCGATCATCATGCTCCACAGCACCGGCGCCGCCATCGGCGCGATCAGGAGGCCGATGGTGCCGGAGACCCCCAGCACGCCGAGGCCGACGTTCCACAGGCTCTGGTGCGTGCTGCGCGCGGCCAGTGGCGACAGCAGGAGCGCGATCGGGACGCCGATGAGGGACATCACGCCCGACATCACGCCGGCGCTGGTCTTGTCCATGCCGTTGTCGATGAAAATCTGTGGGAGCCAGCCCATCATGACGTAGGCCAGGAACGACTGGCTGCCCATGTAGACCGTCACCGTCCACGCGAGCGGGTTCCGCAACAGTGAGCGGCGCTTGGTGGTCTGGGCCGCGGTGGCGGCCCAGTCGGTGCGATGGCGCCGGGCCGCGGGGACCCACAGGAGCAGGGCGGCCAGCGCGAGGGCCGCCCAGATGGCCAGCGACGGACGCCAGCCGCCGACGCTGTGTTCGACGGCCGGCGTGGCGGCGGCGCCGAAGGCTCCGCCCGCCTGCAGTGCGCTGGTGTAGATGCCGGTCATCAGGCCGACGCGCGCGGGGAACGAACCCTTGATGACCACCGGGATCAGCACGTTCGCGAGCGCGACGCCGGACGAGGCGAGCAGGGTGGCACCGAGCATCAGGCCGCCGTCGCCGAACGGCCGCACCGCCAGCCCCACGGCCAGGGCGAGCAATGCGACCGTGACGGTCCGGCCCAGGCCGAGTCGTTTGGACAGCAGCGGCGCGGTGGCGCCGGCGGCGGAGAAGCACAGCACGGGCAGGGTGGTCAGGATGCCGGCCCAGACCGACGACACCCCGAGTGCGGCGCGCATCTCGCCGAGCAGGGGAGCGACGCTGGTGACCGAGGGCCGCAGGTTCAGCGCGGTGACGACGACGGCGAGCGCCAGCAGGACGCCACTTGCCAGACGGGTGTTCGGGCTCGGCGGGACGTCCGTGACCTCGATGGCGCCGTCGAGTTCGAGTGCCAATTCATCCTCGTAACGGGCGTGTGGGGTTCCGTTCGGGGCAGCACTCATCCTGCTAGGATGCCATACATCCTATGATTGGTTGAAAGGATGATTGCGTGGCCCTGAACACAGCCCGCCGGGCCGGCCTGGTCGAGCAGGTCATCGAACAGCTCCGGGGTTCGGTCGCGGACGGAGAATGGCCCGTCGGGCATCGCATCCCGAACGAGACCGACCTCGTCGAAGCGCTCGGGGTCGGCCGCAACACCGTGCGCGAGGCCGTGCGGGCACTGGCGCACGCCGGGTTGTTCGAGGTACGGCAGGGCGACGGCACGTACGTCCGCGCCACCAGTGAGGTGTCGGGCGCGCTGCGCCGACTGTGCAGCGACGAGCTGCGGGACGTGCTGCAGGTGCGCCGCGGGCTGGAAGTGGAAGGCGCCCGGCTGGCCGCCACCAACCGGACCGACGACGACATCGTCACGCTGCGGCGGCTGCTGGACGGCCGCGACGACGAGCAGCGCGCCGGACACCACGACGAATTCGTCCACGCCGACACCGAATTCCACTGCGCCGTGATGCGGGCGTCAGGCAACACCATGCTCATCGACCTGTACCTCGGGCTCATCGAGGTGATCACCGCGAGCGTGTCCGTCATGAACGAGACGCCCGTCGAGACCGAGTTCGAAGACCATCACCGGCTTCTCGACCGCATCGTCGCCGGGGATCCCGATGGGGCCGCCGCCGCGGCAGCCGTGCTCTTCGACCGCCTCCTGGCCGGGTTGCCTTCTTGACGCGAAAAGCGGAAAGCCCCCAATTTCCAAGGAAATTGGGGGCTTTCGCGCTATTCGGTACGGACTAGCCGACGGAGCGCTCCGAGCCGGCCCAGAACTGGGCGCGGACGGCCTTCTTGTCGGGCTTGCCGAGGGCCGTCACCGGTACGGCGTCGGCGATCACGACCTGCTTGGGCGACTGCACCGAGCCCTTGCGCTCCTTGACCGCCGCCTGAATCTCGGCCGTCATCTTCGCGATGGCCTCCTCGGACCGGTCGGCGTCCGGACGAAGCACGACGACGGCCGTCACGGCCTCGCCCCACTTCTCATCGGGGGTGCCGACCACGCACACCTGGGCGATCGAAGGATGTTCGGCCACAACGTCTTCCACCTCACGCGGGAACACGTTGAAGCCGCCGGTGACGATCATGTCCTTGGTGCGGTCGACGATGAACCAGAAACCGTCCTCGTCCTCGCGGGCCAGGTCGCCGGTGTGCATCCAGCCGTCCTTGAAGGTATCCGCGGTGGCCTCCGGCAGGTTCCAGTAGCCACCCGACAGCAGCGGGCCGGACACGCAGATCTCGCCGACCTCGCCCTGCTTGACGGGCCGGCCGTCGTCGCCGAGCAGCGCGGTGCGCGCGAACAGCGTCGGCCGCCCGCAGGACGTCAGCCGCTTCTCGTCGTGCTCGCCCTTGGCCAGGTAGGTGATGACCATCGGCGCCTCGGACTGGCCGTAGTACTGCGCGAAGATCGGGCCGAACCGGCGGATCGCCTCGGCGAGGCGCACCGGGTTCATGGCGGATGCGCCGTAGTAGACGGTCTCGAGCGACGACAGGTCGCGCGTGTGCGAGTCGGGGTGATCCATCAGGGCGTAGATCATCGACGGCACCAGCATGGTCGCGGTGATCTTCTGTTCTTCGATGACCCGCAGCACCTCGGCGGGGTCGAACTTCTTGAGCACGATCAGCTCGCCGCCCTTGACGATGGTCGGCGTGAAGAACGCGGCGCCGGCATGCGACAGCGGCGTGCACATCAGGAACCGCGGGTGCTCGGGCCACTCCCACTCGGCCAGCTGAATGGTCGTCATGGTGCTGATGGACTGCGTCGTGCCGATGACGCCCTTGGGCTTGCCCGTGGTGCCACCGGTGTAGGTGAGTCCGCCGACGTGGTCAGGCGCCAGGTCGGCGGCCTGCAGCGGCTGCGGCTCGTACTTCGCGGCCTCGGCGGCCAGGTCGATCGCAGAACCGATCAGCGCGTCCGGCACCGGGCCGATGGTCAGAATCTGCTTGAGCGAGGGCACCTTCTCCAGCAGGCCGATGGCCCGCTCCACGAACGCCTCGGTGGGGTCGATGATCAGCGTCGTCACGCCGGCGTCGGTCAGGACATACGCGTGGTCGTCCAGCGAACCGAGAGGGTGTAGTGCCGTGCGGCGGTAGCCCTGCGTCTGGCTGGCGCCGATGATCATCAGCACCTCGGGCCGGTTCAGCGACAGCAGGCCGCTGCTGGCACCGGAGCCGGCGCCGAGCGCCTCGAAGGCCTGAATGTACTGGCTGATGCGGTCGGCGAGCTGGCCGCCGGTCAGCGTGGTGTCGCCGAGAAACAGGACCGGCTTGTCCTTGTTGCGCTTGAGGGCGCCAACGGTCAAGTGCCCGGAATGCAGGGGATGGCGCAGCAGGTCGTCACTCATGACCTAAGACTAGAACGTGTTCTAGTCCGAAGGTCAAGCCCTGCGGTCTAGCATCCACCTCATGGCCAGCCCTGCCGACCTCGTCATCGTCGGAAACATCCTGACGGTCGACCCCGACCGGCCCACCGCCGAGGCGCTCGCCGTCACCGGCGGACGGATCGTGGCCATCGGGTCCCGCGACGATGTGCAGCCGTGGATCGGTGACGACACCGCGGTGCGGGAGGTCGACGGCTGCGTGCTGCCCGGGTTTGTCGAGGCGCACGGCCACCCGCTGATGGAGGCCGTGGTCCTGGGCGGCCGCATGGTCGACATCCGGCCGGTCACGATGCCTGATGCCGCGGACGTCGTGGCCGCGATCCACGCCGAGGTCGCCGCCCGCGGCGCTGATGGCGCCTACCTGAACGGCTGGGATCCGCTACTACAGCACGGGCTGCCAGAGCTGACCCTGGCCTGGCTGAACGAGGCCGCCCCCGACACCCCGCTGGTGATCGTGCACAACTCGGGGCACAAGGCGTACTTCAACTCCGTTGCCGCGGCGAACGCCGGGCTGACCCGCGACACCCCGGACCCGCATGGCGCCAAGTACGGCCGTGATGCCGACGGCGAACTCGACGGCACCGCCATCGAGACGGGTGCGGTGTTCCCCCTGGTGACGGGCGTGCTGACGCCCAGTGACTATCCGGCGCTCCTGCTCGCCGAATGCGCGCGGCTGAACCAGGCCGGGCTGACGACATGTTCGGAGATGGCGTTCGACCCGATGTTCCGGCCGGTACTCGACCAGATGCGCGACAAGCTCACGGTGCGGCTGCGCACCTACGAGATGTCCACCGCGGCCCTGCACACCGATGCGTCGCCCGACAACGGCGACGACATGGTCCGTCAGGCCGGCATCAAGATCTGGGTCGACGGGTCCCCGTGGGTCGGCAACATCGACCTGACCTTCCCGTACCTGGACACCGACGCCACCCGCACCATCGGTGTGGTGCCCGGGTCGTGTGGCCACGCCAACTACACGCGCGAGCAACTCGCCGAGATCGTCCACACCTTCTTCCCGCAGGGCTGGCAGATGGCCTGTCACGTGCACGGCGATCACGGCGTCGACACCATCCTGGACGTCTATGAGGAAGCGCTGCAGCGCTGGCCCCGCGACGATCACCGCCTGCGGCTCGAGCACGTCGGCGCCATCACGCCGGCGCAGCTGCAGCGGGCCCACGAGCTTGGCGTCACGTGCAGCGTGTTCGTCGACCAGATTCATTACTGGGGCGACGTCATCGTCGACGGCCTCTTCGGCCCGGAAAAGGGCGACGTCTGGATGCCGGCCGGGTCCGCCGTCGCGACCGGCATGCGGATCTCGCTGCACAACGATCCACCGGTGACGCCCGAGGAGCCGCTGCGCAACATCAGCGTCGCGGCGACCCGGGTCGCCCCCAGCGGACGCGTGCTGGCACCGCAGGAACGACTCACCGTCGAGGCGGCGATCCGCGCGCAGACCATCGACGCGGCCTGGCAGCTGTTCTCCGACGACGTGATCGGTTCGCTGGAAGTCGGCAAGTACGCCGATCTGGTGGTGCTGTCCGCCGATCCGCGCACAGTGCCGCCGGAAGACGTCGCTGACCTGGAAGTACTCGCGACTTACCTGGCAGGACAACAGGTTCACGCCAAAGCCGACTGAGCGCGCGGCAGACGTGGCAGGCTCAGCACATGACTGAACTGTCGGCACCCCGATTCCTCGACGAACGTGTTGCCCACTGGGCCGCGACCAAGCCAGACGAAGAAGCGATCACCTACCTGGGCCGGACCTGGACGTGGTCGCAGTGGAACGACCGGGTCCGCCGGCTGGCCGGCGCATTACAGGCCTGGGGCGTCAAACGCGGGGACGTCGTGGCGTTCCTGGACAAGAACCACCCGGCCTGCGTCGAGCTGACGCTGGCGGCCGCGTCGCTGGGCGCCGCCAACGCCATCATCAACTTCCGGCTGGCCGCCGACGAGCTGGATTTCGTGCTGAACGACTGCGGCGCAAAGGTTCTCATCGTCGGCGCCGAACTGCGCCCGGCGGTCGATGCCATCGCCGACAAGCTGACGGCCGTCGAGCACGTCGTCAGCGTGACGCCCGAAGGCGGTGACGGCGACGAGTACGAGGCCCTGCTCGCCGGCGCGACCCCGGTTGATCGGTCGCCCGACGTCCAGCCCGACGACGTGGCCATCATCATGTACTCCTCGGGCACGACGGGCCGGCCCAAGGGCGTCGCGCTCACGCAGGCCAACATGATCGCCCACACCATCAACGCCTTCGAGGGCTGGGAGAGCACGCCGGACGACAAGAACCTCGTGGCGATGCCGCTGTTCCACGTGGGCGGCTCGTCGTACATGCAGTACGGGTTGCACAACGGGGTGCCGAGCTACATGACGCGCGACGCCGACGGGGCGTCACTCGCCGGCGGCATCCTGAACGGCGCGAACCGGACGTTCCTGGTGCCGGCTGTGCTGGCCAAGGTGCTCGAATCCGGCCCGGACGCGGTGAAGCTGTTCAGCGCGTTGAAGACCTACGCTTACGGCGCGTCCCCGATGCCGCTGCCGCTGCTGCGTCAGGCCCTGGCGGCGTGGCCCGACACCGAGTTCATCCAGGTGTACGGCCTCACCGAGGTCTGCGGCGTCGTCAGCCGGCTGATGCCCGAGGACCACCGCGCCGACAACGAGGAGCGGCTGGTCAGCGCCGGCGTGCTGATTCCCGAGGCCGAGGTGCGGGTCGTCAACCCGGAAACCCTCGACGACGCACCCGCCGGTGAACAGGGCGAATTGTGGTTCCGCACACCGACGTTGATGAAGGAGTACCTGAACCGGCCGGACGCCACCGCCGAGGCCATCACGGCCGACGGCTGGTTCCGCACCGGCGACATCGGCCGCGTCGACGCCGACGGCTACATCTTCGTCGAGGACCGGCTCAAGGACATGATCATCTCCGGCGGCGAGAACATCTACTCCATCGAGGTGGAGCGGGTGCTCGCCGAACACCCGGCGGTGTCCGAGGTCGCGATCATCGGCGTGCCCGACGAGAAGTGGGGCGAATCGGTGAAAGCCGTTGTGACGCTCGAAGGTTCGGAGGAAGGGGTGTCGGACACCGACCTCATCGCCTTCGCTCGGGAACGTCTCGCCGCCTACAAGTGCCCGAAGACCGTCGACTTCGTCGACGACATGCCCCGCAACCCCACGGGCAAGATTCTCAAGAAGGAACTGCGCAAGCCGTACTGGGAGGGTCGGGACCGCGCCACCGTGTGAGGCACGATGGAGGGGTGCCGCCCGCTCTGCCCACGCTCGACGACCTGCTGGAGCGCCTGTCTGTCGTCTCGCTGCCGATGCGGGTCCGGTTCCGCGGCATCGACGTTCGTGAAGTCGCTCTGATCGAAGGGCCCTGCGGCTGGGGTGAATTCGGCGCGTTCGTCGAGTACGGCCCGGCCGAGGCGGCGCACTGGCTGGCGGCCGGCATCGAGGCGGCCTACCGTCCGTCGCCCGAGCCGGTGCGCGACCGCATCCCGATCAACGCCACCGTGCCGGCCGTCGACGCGGCGCGGGTGCCTGAGGTGCTGGCCCGGTTCCCGGGTGCCCGCACCGCCAAGGTGAAGGTGGCCGAGCCGGGTCAGACGCTGGCCGACGACGTGGCCCGCGTCGACGCCGTTCGTGCCCTGGTACCGGTGGTGCGGGTGGATGCCAACGGTGGGTGGACCGTCGCGGAAGCGGCGGCCGCGGCGCGGGCCCTGACCGCCTCGGGGCCGCTCGAGTACCTGGAGCAGCCGTGCGCGACGGTGCCGGAACTGGCCGAACTGCGGCGTCTGGTCGACGTGCCGGTGGCCGCCGACGAGTCGATCCGCAAGGCCTCCGACCCGCTGCGTGTCGTCCGCGAGCGCGCCGCCGACGTCGCGGTGGTCAAGGTCGCGCCGTTGGGCGGGGTGGCCCGGTTGTTGGACGTGGCCCGTCAGATCGACATCCCGATCGTGGTGTCGAGCGCGCTGGACTCCGCGGTCGGGATGACGCGCGGGCTGCTGGCCGCCGGCTGCCTGCCGACGCTGCAGCACGCCTGCGGGCTGGGCACCGGCGGGTTGTTCGTGGAAGATATTGCGGACGTGGCAGCTTCGGTCGACGGGTTCCTGCCCATCGGTCCGGTGGTGCCGGACCCGGCGCGGTTGGCCGCCCTGACGGCCGCGCCCGCGCGTCGGGACTGGTGGATCGAACGCGTCCGCGAGTGCTATCCGGTGCTGGAGACCCTGTCCGTCAACTGAATTCGACGAGTGTGACGGGTGCGCGGAAGCGGGCCAACGCGGACAGCCGGTAGGACTGCCGGGTGACCCATGGCACGAGCTTGCCGCGGCCGGCGGGATAGCGCAGTTCGCGCACGGCACGGACACCCGGGACGGATCGCAACCGCGGGTACTGATCGGCGGTGAACCAGAACGGCATCGGGGGCACCGTGTAGCGCTCGCTGAGCCGGAAGCCGCGGCGCTGCGAATACGCGCTCAGTAGCCGTGGCACGCTGTCAAAGACCAACTGCCCGTGGGGAAAACGTGCGGCGCACGCGGCGATGAGGTCGAACACCACGTCGTCGGTCAGATACTGGAACAGGCCCTCTGCGGTGATCACCACGCCGTCGGAGTCGTCGACGGCGTCCATCCAGGAGGGGTCCAGCGCGGACTGTGCGCAATGTCCGAGCCGGTCGGACGTGGGGAGCAACTGCCGACGGAGCTCGATGATCGGCTCCAGGTCCACTGACAGCCAGGTCATTTCGCTGTTGTCGACGCGCCAGAAGCTGGTCTGCAGACCCTCCGCCAGCGCCACGACGGTCGCACGCGGGTGGGCGGCCAGGTAGTCACGGGTGACCTCGTCGAACACCAGGGCCCGCAGTGCGGTGGCCTGATGAGTACGGCCGAAATCCTGGTAGTCGTAGCCGAGCGCGTCGCGCAGCGCGATCGCCATCGGGTCGTCGATGATGCCGTCGGGGCGGGCGGCCTCGGTGGCGCGCTGGTGCAAGGTGAGGAGCGCGGTTTCGGATACGCCGTCGAGATGGCGGGCGTCGATGACTGACATGGCGCCACCGTACGTCCACCCATCGGGTGGCTGTCAAAACCGGCCGCAGAGATCACCCGCATCGCCGTACCGCGATAACCGGCTGTCGCATAGTCGATTTCGCCCCGGGTGTCCGGGCCGGGAACTTTCTCGATGCGTCCGCCGACTAGCTAGACGTAGGGGTGCCGTGGGGGTATCCGGGGCGGTCGCGCCAGGACGGTGCGCGGCCTGCTGTGCCGTGCGAGGAGACCGCGACGTGACTGTGCCGATCTGGATGGCCATGCCACCCGAGGTGCACTCGGCGTTGCTGACGGCCGGGCCGGGGCCGGGTTCGTTGTTGGCCGCCGCCGCGCAGTGGCAACAACTGAGCCTGCAATACAGTCAGGCGGCCACTGAGCTGTCGGCCATCTTGGCCGACGTACAGGGGAGCAGCTGGGAGGGGCCGAGTGCCGTCCAGTACGTCGCCGCGCACGTGCCCTACCTGGCCTGGTTGGAGGAGTCTGCCCTGGCGGCGGCTGCCACGGCGGTGCAACATGAAACAGTGGCCGGCGCTTATGGCACCGCAGTCGCGACCATGCCGACACTGGTGGAGCTGGCCGCCAACCATGTGACGAACGCCGCACTGGTGGCGACAAACTTCTTCGGTATCAACACGATTCCCATCGCGGTCAACGAGGCCGACTACGCGCGCATGTGGATCCAGGCGGCCGACACCATGATCGTCTACCAAGCGGTCGCCGACGCGGCCACGGTGGCGGTACCGCCCGCGCAGCCCGCGCCGTCGATCGTCGCGCCCGGTGGCGAAGCCCGGCAGCCGATGTCGAACACACCCACCGCGCCGGGCCAACCACTGGGCGACCTCTGGCAGTTCCTCTCGCAGCTCGGCACCACCGGCCAGGTCGACCAGATGCTCGAGAACTTCACGCGCTTCTTCGAACAGTTGGGCTTCAACCCCGCCACGTCCGCGGTGCTGGCGCTGGTGGCGCTGACGCTCTACGACATGCTCTGGTACCCGTACTACGCCTCCTATGGGCTGCTCCTGGCGCCGTTCTTCGCGCCGGCACTCAGCGCGCTCGCGGCGCTGGCGCTCGTGAAATCGCCCGTGCCGTCGGCCATGGACGCGTTGCCGATGCCTGCCGAACCCATTGTGGTCCAGCCTGCGGCGGCCGCGCCGCGCGCTCACGGCGTGCCGGTGGTCCCCGGAATTCAGGTCGGTGTGTCGCAGGCCGCCGGGACGTCCGCGCCGGCGCCGACCACGACCGGCGCCGGCGGTGCCCCGCCCACTGCCGACCTGGTCTACGCCGTGCCCGGACTGTCACGAGTGGGGGCGGGGCCAGGGCCGGGATCGGGCAGTGAATCACCCGACACCACCACCGGCAGCATCAGCGCCGCGGTGGCTGCTCGTGCCGCTGCCGGCGTCCGTGACCGGGCCAAACGGGTGAGTCGAGCCCGGCGCGGGGCACACGGCTATCGCGATGAGCTTCCCGAGATGAAGGCCGATCTGACTGGCGGCGGCGACAATTCGCCGAGTCCACCCGCCGTCACGGCCGGCGCGCGCGGCGCGGGCCCGGTCGGGTTCACCGGTGTGGTGACCACGGCGAGCGCCGCACCGAACGGCATGGTGCAGCGGATTCCGGCGGGTGCGAGCCCGTCGGCGCCATTGCTTCCGGCCACCTGGCTTTCAGGCGTGGAACCCGGACATGACCAGCAATAGCACGAATTGCGAAGGGGCGCGGAACTTTTCTCGAGGTCCCGACGACTACATCAATTGAAGACAACAACAGAACGACTTTCTACGTTGTGGGGCAATGACTTTCGCTGCCACACCGGCGTGGTGCAGCAAACTTGGGGAGGCGCGTCGATGACGCTCAATGTGCAGGGACGAGGGCTCGGAGCGCAGGTCCTCGGAATCGATCCGAGCAATCTGGGCAACATCTCGACCGACGAGCTCCGCGAAATCGTCTACGAGAACAAGCTTGTCGTCCTCAAGGGGGTCAAGCCGTCGCCCGCGCAGTTCATCGAGCTCGGTCGCATCCTCGGTGAGATCGTCACGTACTACGAGCCCGTGTACCACCACAGCGAGCACCCGGAGATCTTCGTCTCATCCACCGAAGAGGGGCAGGGCGTGCCGCGCACGGGCGCGTTCTGGCACATCGACTACATGTTCATGCCCGAGCCGTTCGCGTTCTCCATGGTGATGCCGCTGACGGTGCCGGGCGCCGACCGGGGCACGTACTTCATCGACCTCAACAAGGTCTGGGAATCCCTGCCGCCGGCGCAGCAGGAGCCGGTGCGAGGCACCTTCAGCACGCATGATCCGCGGCGCCACATCAAGATTCGGCCCAGCGATGTCTACAAGCCGATCGGCGAGGTGTGGGACGAGATCAACCGCGCCACGCCACCGATCAAGTGGCCCACAGTGATCCGGCACCCACACACCGGCCAGGAGATCCTCTACATCTGTTCCACCGGCACCAGCAAGATCGAAGACGGCGCCGGCGAGGTCCTGGACCCCGCGGTCCTGCATGAACTTCTCACTGCCACCGGCCAGCTCGATGCCGACTTCGCGTCGCCGTTCATCCATACGCAGCACTACGAGGTCGGTGACATCATCTTGTGGGACAACCGGGCGCTGACTCACCGGGCCAAACACGGCACCGCGACCGGGACGCTGACGACGTATCGGCTGACCATGCTCGATGGCCTGGCGACGCCGGGGTTCGCGGCATGAGCTCCACCGATCTCACCGCACCCGTCACTGAATGTGTTGATACCGAGCAGATTCCGGAAGAGCTCCTGGCCCGAGTCCTGGAGCCCTACTCCTACAAAGGCTGCCGCTATCTCACGGACGCGACGTACCGGGCCACCGGCGATTCGATGGTCGCGACGGGCAATTTCAGCATTCCCGAGTCGGTGTACATCCGCAGCACCGGGCATTTCAACGCCGTCGAACTGGTGCTGTGCTTCAACCAGCTCGCCTACTCGGCGTTCGCGCCGGCAGTCCGCCATGGCGAAATCGACGGTTTCCGGGGCTGGACGCTCGACGACTATTTCGAGAACCAGTTGGCCAGCATGCTGATCCGGTCCACCGCGTCGCGCTACAAGCGGCAGATCGATGCGCGCAAGTTCTCCGCCCGGCTGACATGCGAAGGCATCGAGGTCGTCGAGCGGACCTGGCGGTACCTGAAAGTGCCGTGCGCCATCGAGTTCCGCGACGACGACGGCGGATCCGCGTCCGGCGAATTCGAACTCGCGATCCTCAACATCCCGTGAGCACCGTACTGGGAAGGCTGCTCGCGCAAGCGCAGCAGCACCCGCAGGCAATCGCGCTGCGGCGCTGCGACGGGACCAGCGCCGTCACCTATGGCCGGCTCCCCACGGTGGTGAATCGGCTGGCCGCCGAGTTGCACAAGCACGGGGTCTGCCGCGGTGGCCGGGTATTCGTGATGTCCGACAACGGTCCCGAGACCTATGTCGCGGTGCTGGCGTGTGCGCACCTCGGTGCCATCGCGGTCCTGGTGGATCGTGGTGTCCCGACCGCGACGGTCGCGCGCTTCGGTGAGATCACGAGTCCCAGTGCGGTTTTCCTGACCCCTGGCGCGGAACCGACGGCACTGCCCAGCGCTCTGCGCGCGATCCCGGTGATCGCCGTCGACGTCACCGACGGCGCGGAGCACAGCGACGCCGCGCCCGCCGCCGCACCAGCGGAACTGGGCGCCGACGACGCGCTGGCGATGATCTTCACCAGCGGCACCACCGGCGAGCCGAAAGCCGTGCTGCTGGCCAATCGCACGTTCTTCGCCGTGGCCGACATCCTGGCGCGCGAGAACCTCACCTGGATCAGCTGGGTGGCGGGAGAAGCCACATACTCGCCGCTGCCGGCCAGCCACATCGGCGGCCTGTGGTGGATCCTGAACTGCCTGATGCACGGCAGTGAATGTGTCACCGGTGGTGAGGATTCCACGTCGCTGGCGGAGATTCTCGCCGCCAACCAGATCGCCTCGACCTGTTTGGTGCCCACGCTGCTGACTCGATTGGTATCGGAGGTCAAGGCCGGTGCCGCGCTGCCGCCGCTGCGGATGATCGGCTACGGCGGCTCGCGTGCCATCGCGGCCGACGTGCAATTCGTCGAAGCCGCCGGCGTGCACACAGCTCAGGTCTTCGGCCTGAGCGAAACAGGTTGCACCGCCTTGTGTCTGCCGACGTCGGCGGGATCGATCACCCGGATCGAGGCCGGCGCCGTGGGCCGGCCCTACCCGGGGGTCGAGGTCCGCCTGACCGGCGGTGACAGCGCCGACTCGGGCACGTTGTGGATCAAGTCACCGGCAAACATGTTGGGGTACTGGAACAATCCCGAGCGCACCGGTGAAGTCCTCGTCGACGGCTGGGTGAACACCGGCGACATCTTCGAGCGCGGCGCGGACGGGTATTTCTACATCAAGGGCCGGTCCGCTGAGATGATCATCTCCGGCGGCGTGAATGTCGCACCCGACGAGGTGGACCGCATCGCCGAGAGCGTCCCCGGCGTCGGGGCGGCGGCCTGCTTCGAGATCCCCGATGCCGAATTCGGCGCGCTGATCGGCCTGGCGGTGATCCCGTCCGGCGAACTCGACGAAGGCCAGGCCCGCAAGCTCAAGCAAGCCATCGCGGCGCGCTATCGGGCGGAGTCGGAGTCGATGGCCAGGCCGTCGACCATCACGCTGGTGACCGAGCTACCGAGGACGCAGTCCGGCAAGGTCATTCGCGCCGCACTGACAGCGGCGGTTCATGGCTGACGGGCTCCGCGAACGTGTCCTGGCCGCCGTCGCCGACGTGCTCTACATCGACGAATCCGATCTGTTCGACGGCGACGCCACCGATCTGCGCGAACTCGGGTTGGACTCGGTGCGGTTCGTCCTGCTGATGAAACGCCTCGGCGTGGACCGGGAATCGGACCTGCTGAAGCGTCTGGCACAGGAGCTGACGGTCGCAGGCTGGGTCCGGGAGCTGGAAGGCGTTTGTGGCGGTGTCTGACGACGGCCGGATTCCGCTGAGCATCTCGCAGCAGAACATCTATCACGGGGTGCTGCAGGACCCTGATCCCGCGCTGTACCGGATCGGCAAGAGTTACCGGTTCCGGCCGCTGGCGCCGGCGGCCTTCCTGTCGGCGCTGGAAGCAATGGTGCTGGACAACCCGGTTCAGCTGTGCGTGCTGGAGCCGTCGACGACCGGCGACGGCCATCCGGAGCTGGTGGCCCGGCTGCGGTTCGAGGACATCGTCTGCGTGCGGCCCGGGTCAACCCAAACGCTGCCGGAGCTGTGGGCCGACGGCATACTCGGCACCCCACTGGTGCGCTACGTCGTGCACACCGACGCCGACGGCCGGGTGGTGGGGATGGACGCACAGAGTCACCACATCCTGCTCGACGGTGCGGCGACCGCGATCATCGAAGCCGACCTGGCCCGGCATCTGGGTGACCCCGAGCAGAAGCCCGGCGTCGCAGCGGGTTTGGCGCTGGTCGCGGCGGCGCACCGCAGTGAGCACGTGAAGGTGGCGGAATCGACCGAACGCCATGTCGCCGCGGTGCGTCGCGAACTGACCGACGAAGCCCTGTGCGGCAGTTCGATGCCGGGGGCGGCTGCTGCCGCGCTCGGTACCGCCGGCCGCGGCGTGCTGCGGGAATCGTGTCGGGTCGCCGACCGGGCCTATGACGAGATCATTGAGCTCGCCGAGACCCGGCAGGCTCCGCTGAACATTCTGGTCGCGGCCGCGGCGACGGCGGTGCACGCGAGCCTGAGCCAGAACACCGAGGCGCTCCTCGTGCATCCGGTGGACAACCGCTTCGGTGCGCCGGAGTTGAATGTCGCCACCTGCCTGGTGAATTCGGTCGCGCACCCGGTTCGGTTCGCGCCTTTCGCCGCGGTCCGGGACGTGGTGATGGTGATCGACCGGGGCTACGTCAAAGCGCTGCGGCGCCGGTGGTTCCGTGAAGAGCGGTACCGCCGTATGCATTTGGCGATCACCCGCGGCGTGCCCGTCGAGGCACTGACGGTCAATTACCTGCGTGGCCGGTCCGCTGCGGAGCTGAGCCCGTACCTGTCCGAACCTCCGGTCGTCACCGATATCGGTCCGGTGGAAGGGATGACGGTGGCCTGCGTCCACGATGAAGCGCGGCGCACCATCGACGTCGCCGTCTGGACCCGGCACGATCAACCCGAAGGTACCGGCCAAACCGGCGTCGCCGACCGTATCGTCGCGGCACTGCGCGCGATGGACGCGCACTGGGAGCTGCCGATCGCGCTGACCGTCGGCGAGTGGTCCGGGCTCGCCGCCGACGGCCGGCTCGAAGCCGGTACCGGGATACCGGTGCAACCACCGGCCGGTGCGGGCGCCTGGTTCCTGGACGTGGATCTCGGCCAGTGCCGCGGGCCCGGCGTTGACCAGTGGATCGCCGAGATCATCCGCCGCGGTGTCGATCCCGGCGACGTACTGGTGTTCGTCGACGACGATTCCCAGCGCGCGGTCGAGCTGCTGATCGCATGCCACCTGGCAGGGTGTGGTTACAGCGTCTGCGCGGCACCCGGCGACGTGGCTGCACGGGTCGTGGCCATCGCCGAACAGTGCGCCACCGGCGCGCATGCGGTCGAGCTCTCCGGCCCTCGTGGCGAGTTGGATGGCGCGACAAGACAACTCGTCGAAGAACGTATCGGCCAGGTCGGCCGGGACCACCGGCTGGGCGCCCGTCTCGCGTACGTGATGCCGACGTCCGGCTCCACGGGGAGCCCCAAACTTGTTCCTGTGACGCACGGTTCGCTGGCGATCTTTTGTGCCGCGGCGCGCGAGTCCTACGGTTGGGAGCCGGCGGACACCGTCCTGCAGTGCGCCCCGCTGACGTCGGACATCAGCGTCGAGGAGATTTTCGGCGCCCTGTCGGGTGGCGCGCGCGTGGTGCGGTCCGCCGCGATGCGCGCCGGTGACGTGCCCGCGTTGACCCGCGATGTCGCGGCGCGCATCGCAACCGTGCTCGACCTGCCCACCGCGGTCTGGCATCTCCTGTGCGAGGACGACGAGGCGTTGGCGGCGCTGGGTGGCTCGGCGCTGCGCCAGGTGATCATCGGTGGGGAAGCCGTCCGTCCTTCCGCTGTCGACAAATGGCTGTATTCAGCTGCGGGCCAAGCCATCTCCCTGGTCTCGACGTACGGACCGACTGAGTCGACGGTGGTCGTCACGCACTTGCCGATCGGTGCCGATGAACCCGCGCCGACCAGGGCGCGGCTTGGGCACCCGCTGGTACCGGGCTCGGTGTTCGTCGCGTTCGGCGAGATCGTTGTCGTCGGGGAGCTGGTGTCGGCCGGCTACCTCGGGCTGGACAGCGCGAGTTTCGGCACCGTGCAGGCGCCGGACGGCTCCCGGCAACGGGTGTTCGCCACCGGCGACCGCGTGGCGACAGACGACGCCGGCCATCCCGTGCTGGCCGGCCGCCGGGACGCCGTCGTCAAGATCGCCGGCAAGCGGTTCGACACCGCCGCGCTGCTGCGCCGGTTGGCAGCGGTCCCCGAGATATCCGATGTCGCAGTGGAGCCGGCCGGAAACGGCCTGGGTATCTGGTTCCAATCCGCACTGACCCGCTCCGGAGACGACGATCCGGCTGCCCGCGCCAGGGTTCGCAGCCTGGCGAGAGCGCAAGGGGCACCGGCGTTCTCCGTCATCGGCGTCCCGGGCATCCCACGACAGCCCAACGGAAAAGTCGACCGCGCGAAACTGGCTGCGGACATTGAGCCTCCGTGCCACGACGCCGATCAGGATCCGCGGGCCGCCGCGCTTGCCGAACTTTGGAGCCGGCTGCTGGAACGTCCCATCGGGCCCAGCGCATCGCTGTTGGACGAGGGCATCGGTTCACTGGACCTGATTCGGATCCTGCCGGAGACGCGACGATTCCTCGACTGGCAGCTGTCGATTCTCGATCTGATCGGCGCGGACTCCGCCGTCGACATCGTCGACCGCCGGCCTGACGTCGACAGCTGGATGGACGAGGAGACCGCGGCCCAGATCGCCGACGATCTGGCGGCGGCGGGGCAGCCGGCAGCACGGGCCGTCCGCGAGCGCTCGCGCGGGGATCGGGCACAGACCGTCGTGATCCTGGGTGCCTCGGGCATTCTGGGCACCGGCTTCGCGCAGGCGATTCTCGACCGCGCACATGCCGGCCTCGACTGTCCCGGCGTCGTGTTCGCCGCCAGATCGCCACTGCCCGAACATGATCCGTGGTCCGGCCTGCACTCAGTCGACGGCGTGGACATTGTTCGCATACCGGCCGACCCAACCGCGACAGAGTTGGCTGCCCTCCTCGACGGCGTCGGCGCCGTGGTGAACTGCATCGGCAACACGAATGTGTTGGTGCCCTACCGTCGGCTCCGGGCGGCCAACGTATCGGCGGTGGCGTCGATCGCCCAGGCGTGTGCGCGGCGCGGGGCCGGGTTGGTGCAGCTGTCGACCTTCGTGGTGAACGCCGACGTGACGGCGCCCCGCGTCACCGACCCCCGCCACGCGCCGTACCCCTACGCCGCGTCGAAGTCGTTGGCGGAGATCGTCGTGTCCCGCGCCACGGGCGGCCTGGACTTCTCGGTGGTGCGGCTGCCCCGGGTGCTGGGCGACGCCCACCAGCGCGCGCGGTCGTCGGACATCCTGGTCGCGATGGTCGATGCGTGCACCGCGCTGGGGGTGTGCCCGGTGGTGCCTGTCACCGAAGAGGTCACCACCGGGGTGGCCGCCGCACACCGCATTCTCGGTCTGCTTCCACAGCTGTCACCGGCGGTCGAGCTGGGCCGTGGCATGACGGTACTGCGCGGCGAAAAAGTCTCCTACACAGCGTTTCTCAACAGCCTGGGATTCGAGGACATCGCCCTCGCGGAGTGGAAGGACCGGCTGGACCGCAGCGTGTGGGCCGCCCGAAATCCGCAGCGGTGGGCGGTGCTCGATGCATGGCTCGGGTTGGGTGCCAGATTGCAGGGCCGCACGTATGCCGACTATCTGGCCGAATATCCCACTATCGAAGTCGATTTCGCGGCTGTCGCGGAATGCACCAGTGCGCCTGAGCCGCTTCGCGGTGTCTTCGGCGCTGATCAGATTGTGAGGAAATGACATTGACGGACGTGACTGAACCCCGACACGAGGCACCGAGTGCCGGCGCCATCTATCTCGACGTCTCCGGAATGTCGTGCGTGATGTGTGCGCGCCGCGTGCAGAAGGCACTCAACAAGATCGACGGTGTGCGCGCGTCGGTCAGTTTCGCCGCCAAGACCGCCACCGTCGAGACCGCCGGTGACGTCAGCTCGGCCGAACTGTGCGACGCCGTCGTGGCAGCGGGCTACGGCGCCGCACCGCGCGGCGGGGCCCCCGTGGTGGACAGCACGGCGCGCGGCCCACTGCAGCGGTTCGTCGGCGGCCTGCTCGGTCGCGGGCACTGACCGATATGTCCTAATTTGTGGGCCCCATGGCGTAGACGCCACGGGGCCGGGCGTCGCACGATAGAGGCGTGACGCGATCTGTGGTGCTGCTCGGCTTTCGCGGGGTGCAGGCCCTCGACGTCGTCGGTCCGTTCGAGGTGTTCACGGGCGCGACGCTGCAGCTGGCCGCGATGGGACGGAGCGACGAGGGCTACGCGCCGGTCCTGGCCGCAGCCGACGGCGGTCCCGTCGCCACCTTGACCGGGCTCGAATTCGTTGCCAAGCCGCCGCGCGACCCGAGCGAACCGATCGACACCATCGTGCTGCCCGGCGGTATGGGTGTCGACGAGGCCCGGGCCGACCCCGCCGTCATCGACTGGATTCGCGCTGCCGCACCGCACGCGCGCCGCATCGTCAGCGTCTGCAACGGCGCGTTCCTGGCCGCGGAGGCGGGCCTGCTCGACGGCTGCCCGGCCACCACGCACTGGGCCTCGGCGGACAAGCTTGCCAGTGAATTCCCTTGCATCGCAGTCGATGCCGATCCGATCTTCGTCCGCAGCTCGGAGCAGGTGTGGACGGCGGCGGGCGTCACCGCGGGCATCGATCTGGCCCTGGCGCTCGTCGAAGACGACTACGGCACCGACGTCGCCCAGAACGTCGCCCGCTGGTTGGTGCTGTACCTGCGCCGACCCGGCGGGCAGACGCAGTTCGCGCCGCCGGTCTGGATGCCGCGCGCCAAGCGCGAACCGATTCGCGACGTGCAGGAGCTCATCGAGGCCGAACCCGGAGGGGCGCACAGTGTTCCGGAGCTGGCGCGCGCCGCGGCGATGAGCCCGCGGCACTTCACCCGGACGTTCACCGCCGAGGTGGGGGAGCCGCCGGCGGCCTACGTCGAGCGGGTCCGCACCGATGCGGCCCGTCGGCAGCTCACCGAGACCGACGACACCGTCACCGCCATCGCGGCGCGGTGCGGCTTCGGCAGCGCCGAGACGCTGCGCCGCAGTTTTGTTCGGCGCGTTGGGGTTTCACCAGACCAGTACCGCAAGACGTTCGCGTAGGGAGAGATCATGCAAGTTGCCATCGTCCTGTACCCGGGGTTCACGGCCCTCGACTTCATCGGGCCCTATGAGTCGTTGCGCTGGCTGCCGGACACCGAGGTCCGTTTCGTCTGGCACGAGCCGGGCCCGATCGTCGCCGACTCCGGCGTGCTGTTGGTGGGCGCCACCCACTCGTTCGACGAGACGCCGACGCCCGACATCATCCTGATCCCGGGCGGCTTCAGCACACTGGAACACGCCCGCGACGAGAAGCTGCTGGACTGGCTGCGGCGGGCCCATGAGACCACCATGTGGACGGCGTCGGTGTGCTCGGGTTCGGTGATCCTGGGCGCGTCCGGACTGCTGAAGGGTAAGCGCGCGACGTCGCACTGGGCGGCCGTGCAGCTGCTGCGCACGTTCGGCGTCGAACCCGTCACCGATGAGCGCATCGTGCAGTCGGCCGACCGCATCGTCACCTGCGCGGGTGTCTCGGCCGGTATCGACCTCGGCCTGTGGCTGGCCGCGCAGATCGGCGGCGAGGACAAGGCCAAGGCCATCCAGCTGTCCATGGAATACGACCCGCAGCCCCCGTTCGACTCCGGGCACATGTCGAAGGCCTCGGCGGCCACCAAGGCCAGTGCGACGGCCCTGATGTCCCGCGAGCTCCTCAAACCGACGGCACTCAAGCACACCACGGCACTGCTGTGGGACCAGGCCGTCAAAAAGGTCCGTTCCCGCCGTTGACCTCAGGGATTTGTGCACGATTTTCCGCGCCCACCGCGGAGAATCGTGCACAAATCCCGGGTCCAGTAACCTCGGCCGGGTGAATCTGGCATACGACGACCGTGGCGGATCCGGCGAGCCGGTGCTGTTCATCGCGGGACGGGGCGGCGCGGGCCGCACCTGGCACCTGCATCAGGTACCGGTGTTCCAGCGGGCCGGCTTCCGCTGCATCACCTTCGACAACCGCGGCATCGGCGCCACCGAGAACGCCATCGGCTTCTCCACCGACCAGGCGGTCGCGGACACCGCATCGTTGATCAACAAGGTCGTCGGCGGCCCGGTGCGCGTCGTCGGGGTGTCGATGGGGTCCTTCATCGCCCAGGAGCTCATGGTCGCCCGGCCCGAGCTGGTGTCCTCGGCGGTGCTGATGGCCACGCGCGGCCGGGAGGATCGCGCCCGCACCTTCTTCCGCGAGGCCGAGCGGGCGCTCTTGGCCGCGGGTATCGAGCTGCCGCCCGAGGTGGATGCGAAAAACCGTCTGCTGGAGAACTTTTCACCCAAGACCCTGAACGACGACCGCGCCGTCCAGGACTGGATCGAGATGTTCACCATGTGGCCGACCAAGCCCACCCCGGGACTGCGGGCTCAGCTGGCCGTCGCGCCGGAGACCAACCGGTTGCCCGCCTACCGCCAGATCGCGGTGCCGGTGCAGGTGATCGGGTTCGCCGACGACGTCGTGCTGCCGCCTCACCTGTCCAAGGAGGTGGCCGACGCGATCCCGCTGGGCCGCTACCTGGAAATCCCCGACGCCGGGCACCTCGGCTTCATCGAGCGGCCCGACGCGGTGAACGCCGCGATGTTGGAATTCTTCGCTGCCAACCCGGTGTGACACGCTGTAGCAATGAACCCGTCGACGATTCAGGCGCGGGTCGTCGTCGATGAACTGATCCGCGGCGGCGTCCGTGACGTGGTGTTGTGCCCCGGCTCACGTAACGCCCCGCTGGCGTTCGCGCTGGCCGACGCCGACCGGGCCGGCCGCTTGCGGCTGCATGTCCGCATCGACGAGCGCACCGCCGGCTACCTGGCCGTCGGCCTGGCGGTCTCGGCCGGCTCGCCGGTCTGCATCGCGATGACGTCGGGCACCGCGGTGGCCAACCTCGGTCCGGCCGTGATCGAGGCCAACTACGCCCGCGTGCCGCTGATCGTGCTGAGTGCCAACCGGCCGTACGAGCTGCTGGGCACCGGTGCCAACCAGACCATGGAGCAACTCGGCTATTTCGGTAACCAGGTGCGGGCCACCATCAGCCTGGGCCTGGCCGAGCCGGAGGACGCCGCGTCCTGGGCGCACTCCAATGCCCAGTGGCGGTCGGCCACATGCCGGGTCCTGGTGGCCGCCAAGGGTTCTCGCTCGGCCAACGCCGGCCCGGTGCAGTTCGACATCCCGCTGCGGGAGCCGCTGGTCCCGGACAGCGCCGAAGACGGCCCCTACGCACCGGAAGGCCGCCCTGACGGCAAGCCGTGGACCTACACGCCGCCCGTCACGTTCGACCAGCCCCTCGAGATCGACCTGACGGCCGACACCGTCGTCATCGCCGGCCACGGCGCGGGCCGCCACGAGAACCTCGCGCACCTGCCGACGGTCGCCGAACCGACCGCGCCGCCGGCCGACAACCCGCTGCACCCGCTGGCACTGTCGCTGGTCAGGCCACATCAGGTGATCATGCTGGGCCGCCCGACGTTGCACCGCCCGGTGTCGGCGCTGCTCGCCGATCCCTCGGTGCCCGTCTACGCGCTGACCACCGGCCCGCGCTGGCCCGACGTGTCGGGCAATTCGCAGGCCACCGGCACCCGCGCCATCACGTCGGGGACGCCGGATCCGGCCTGGCTGGAGAAGTGCGCCGAAGCCAACACCCGTGCCGAAAACGCGGTGCGCGACCAGCTCTCGGCCTATCAGCTGACCACCGGCCTGCACGTGGCCGCCGCCGTCGCCGACGGCCTGCAGCCCGGCGACCAACTGGTGCTCGGCGCCTCCAACCCGGTGCGCGACGCCGCGCTCGTCGGGCTCAACTCGCACGGCATCTCGGTGCGGTCCAACCGTGGCGTCGCCGGTATCGACGGCACGGTGTCGACGGCCATCGGCGCCGCGCTCGCCCACACCTCGGGCCGGACCGTCGCGCTCATCGGTGACCTGACGTTCGTCCACGACAGCTCGGGGCTGCTGATCGGCCCCACCGAGCCGACACCGAAGGCGCTGACCATCGTGGTCTCCAACGACAACGGCGGCGGCATCTTCGAGCTGCTGGAGCAGGGTGATCCCCGGTTCTCCGACGTGTCGTCGCGCATCTTCGGCACCCCGCACGACGTCGACGTCGCCGCCCTGTGCCGGGCGTACCACGTCGAGTGCCGGCAGGTGGAGGCCGACGGACTGGCCGCCGCGCTGCGCGAACCCTTCGAGGGGATGCGGGTACTGGAGGTCAAGGCCGACCGGTCCACGCTACGGTCGTTGCACGCTTCGATACGGGCGGCGATCAAGGCCGCGCCGTGATCCCTGAACACCTGCGCTGCAGGTTGAACACGTTGTGGGACAACGTGATCCTGCGGGTGTTCGGCAACGGCGAGGAGACCCGGTCACAGCGCGTCATCCGCCGGATCCGGATCGGCATCGTCATCATGGGCTGCCTCGTGACGCTGCAATCGGTGCTGCTGGTGCTCGGTGCCTGGCGCAACGATCAGCAGATCGAACACAACATGGGCACGGCGGCCGCCGAGGTGCTCTCGGCCGGTCCGCGGCGGTCCACCATCGAGTTCGTGACGCCCGACCGCGTCACCTACCGGCCCGAGCTGGGCGTGCTGTACCCGTCCGAGCTGGAGACCGGGATGCGCATCTACGTCGAATACGACCGCAGCAACCCGGACCTGGTGCGGGTGCAGAACCGCAACGCGTCGCTGGCCGTCATCCCGGCCGGCTCGATCGCCGTCGTGGGCTGGTTGGTCGCCGGTGCGCTGCTCGGCATCGTCAACCTCGTGCAGCGCCGGCTGGGTTAGGTCTGCCGCCCCGCCGTCAGCTTCGCCAGCCACCCGGTTTCCTGGATGTCCACCACGGCGTTGCCCGTGAGGTCGTACACCGTGGGCGTGCCGGCGTCGCCGTCGCGGATCTCCTGCAGCCGGGTCTCGTTGGTCATGGTCATCTCGTCGGTGTCGACGGCGTGTTCACCCGACTGGATGGTGGCCACGGCTTCGGCGCTGACGCCCGCGTCGGCGGCCCAGCCCGCGAGCTGACCGTCCGACGGTGCCGACCCGCCCGGGTTCTGGTGGCCCCACAGCGTCGCGACGTACGCCTGCAGCGCCGGCGCCGATGTGCCGTGCGCGGCGGCCAGGAACATCGCGCCCGCGACCTTCGCCGAATAGCCGTACTCGGTGTCCAGGAAGGTCACCGGGCGGTAGGTGACGGTCAACAGACCGAGGGTGATCAGGCTCTTCATCTCCGGGCCGTCGGTGTCCTGCAGGTGCGCGCAGTGCGTGCATTGCGGCTCGGTGTACACCTCGATCTGTGCGGGGGCATCGGGCCGGCCCGCGATGATGCCGAAGCCGTCGGCGGTGAGGGTGACGCCCGGCAGATCCGGGTTCCGCAGTGCCGATCCGGTGACGGTGCGGCCGCAGCCGGTTGCCCCGGCGAAGAGCGCCAGCGCGGTGGCCGAAGCGAGGATCAGCCGAGGTAGACGCATGCCGGCCCCTTTCTCACCCCGGTCCGCAAGACGATACCGGGGGTACCCGAGTTGTGCGTGTCTTCGCGTCGCGTACCCCTGTCGGTCACCTGACGGTCAGGCTGCGCTGCCAGCCTGCAGGTGTGCGAGTTGCGATCGTGGCGGAGTCCTTTCTCCCGAATGTCAACGGCGTCACCAATTCGGTGCTCCGGGTGCTCGAGCACCTCCACCGGAACGGCCATGAGGCGCTGGTTATCGCGCCCGACACCCCGCGCGGCGAAACGCCCGCAGCCACTTTCCACGGCGATGTGCCCGTGCACCGCATCCCGTCCCGGATGTTCCCCAAGGTGACGTCGTTGCCGCTGGGTGTGCCGCGACCGCGAATGGTGCGGGTGCTGCGCGACTTTCGTCCTGACGTCGTGCACCTGGCCTCGCCGGCGCTGCTGGGCTACGGCGGCCTGCACGCCGCGCGCTTCCTCGGCATCCCGACCGTCGCGGTGTTCCAGACCGACATCGCCGGTTTCGCGCAGAGCTACGGCGTCGGCATGATGACGAAAACCGCATGGGCCTGGAACCGGCACCTGCACTCACGTGCCGACCGGACCCTCGCGCCGTCCACCGCGACGATGGAAGACCTTGTCACCCATCGCATCCCGCGCGTGCACAAGTGGGGTCGCGGCGTCGACGTCACCGGTTTCGCACCGTCGGCCCGCAGCGCCGCGCTGCGGGCGCAGTGGTCGCCCGAGGGCAAGCCCGTGGTGGGTTTCGTCGGTCGGCTGGCCCCGGAGAAGCACGTGGAGCGGCTGGCCGCGCTGGCCGGACGCGACGACCTGCAGCTTGTGGTGGTCGGCGAGGGCATCGATCAGCCCAAGCTCGAAAAACTTTTGCCCACTGCGGTTTTCACCGGCGCGCTGTACGGCCGGGAACTGGCCACGGCATACGCGAGCATGGATGTTTTCGTGCACCCGGGGGAGCACGAGACCTTCTGTCAGGCCGTCCAGGAGGCCATGGCGTCGGGTCTGCCGGTCATCGCGCCAGACGCCGGCGGCCCGCGTGACCTGGTGACGCCCATGCACACCGGATTGCTGTTGCCGGTAGCGGATTTCGAGGGGTCGCTGCCGGCCGCGGTCGATCACCTGCTCGCCGAGCGGTCCCGCTACTCGCTCGCCGCCCGCCGCAGCGTGCTGGGCCGTACCTGGCCCGCCGTGTGCGACGAACTGCTCGGCCACTACGCCGCCGTCCTCGGCGAGCGCCGCGCCCTCGCCGCCTAGTCACTGCCTTCTTCCCGCGCAGCGCCTGGAAACACCTCCCGCGAGCGGCCATTGCTCCTATGTCAAGCGGCCGGGGGTGTGTGGGGTTTTTGGTGTGGTTGGTTGAGGTGTAGGTCGGTGTGGAGGCTGCGGTAGACGGTTCGGCTGAGGTGGCGTTTGAGGC